>JAEPEX010000115.1_pt1:3042500-3497020 | contig 3497020 bp, 2687 predicted proteins | sample 9130951 | NCBI WGS metagenome assembly JAEPEX01 (sample SAMN17228542, study PRJNA684324) | microbial mat metagenome | biome: saline marsh[ENVO:00000054]; feature: microbial feature [ENVO:01000007], biofilm[ENVO:00002034], sulphate-reducing...; material: estuarine water...
ATCATCTCTTTCCAGCATTCGCGCAACGGTGTGTTTAGCAGCGAGTCGGATCAGCCCTTCAGAACCAAGCGCCGATAACCAGGATGAGTTGAAGGTAATATCTGTCGAAGAGGGATCAAGCACTCGAAACACTTGCTCACGGTAGGTATTTGCATTCGCTGCTACTTCGTCTCGCGTAAGCGATTTTCGGGTGGCGTTCTTGCCTGTTGGGTCACCAATCATACCAGTGAAGTCGCCGATTAAGAATGATACCCGATGGCCAAGATCTTGGAATTGTCGTAACTTATTAAGTAAAACAACATGCCCAAGATGTAAATCCGGTGCGGTCGGATCGAATCCTGCCTTAACGCGCAGAGAACGGCCGGTGGTGAGCCGCTTGGTAAGCGCATCGACTGTCAGCACCTCATCAGTGCCGTGAATCAGTTGCGCAACAGCTTCTTGGATCTCTGGCATCTAAGTAACAACCTTAAAGTGATAAATTCCGGTAAAATATATGAAAATGGAATATTTGCACCTATCATGACTTGACCGCTACACGAACATATTACCGATTATGCTAAATCTGAAGCGCTGATAGTGGTAGCCTCCAGTAACTTTGCCTCCAGTGATTCTAACTGAGTGCAGTTTGTTTTCGGCATACCCTCATCTGGTTTAAAATCAGATTTGCTCAATCTGATCAACCGGTGGTATACAGCCAATGAGAGACTATAAGGGACGAGGAAACAACCTGCAATTTCGCGAGCGCAGTGGAAATCGATATAAGCGACTAGCAAAATACACGCTAATTCTTGTTATGCTTGTGATTGCTTCGCTCATCACCATCAATTGGCTGGAGGTTGGCACTAGCTCGTCGTCACCAAATCCATCTCAGCCAAATCAACCCTCTTCTAAATCCAACTCGATACCTCTTGACTTGCCGCCCCCCCCTCCTGGCTACAGTACGAAGACAATATCCGATCCTCACCTGCCGGCTGATTAAAATCGACTTGATTGACATGCACGCGTCCAGATGCTTGCCCTCAGTGGGTTATAGTAACCATACAAAGTGCATGGTGCGGGTCAATCAGCATACTTTCAGCTTGATCCATATCGATTCTGTTTCTTCTCTGGAATCTGAAGTAGGGCCTTGATCATCAGTACGGCCAGAACCCCGTCCCAGGGTCAGCGTATGCTGCGGCCTCCTGGAATAAATATAGGGTTACCGAAGATTGCGACAAACCTTCCGGTCAGGCAGCCGGAGTTATGATCAAGGTCGGAAGTAGGCATTTGAAATTCTAAATGTCGGGAACTTCAGATGTTAGGTGGCCGGTAATGAATATACATCAGCCACCTTCTCGACTCAGAGCCCAGTAGATGGGCTTCGAAGATGAGATTTCGAAGGCTAGGTTCAAACCCCGAAAGATGAACCGCAACCACAGGTAGTGCTAGCATTGGGATTGCGAATTACAAATTGCGCACCTTGCAGCCCTTCTGTGTAATCGATTTCAGCGCCACTGAGATACTGTAGGCTCATTGGGTCGACAAGAAGGGTAACACCATCAGTTTCTACTTCGGTATCTCCTTCCTCAACAGTCTCAGCAAATGTGAATCCATATTGGAACCCAGAACAGCCTCCACCCTGAATATATACACGCAACATCAAATCGGTATTCCCTTCCTCAGCGATCAGGTCTGCTACCTTGGCAGCTGCCTGTGTTGTAAAAACAAGGGGGGCGTCGTCGACAGCGATGGTATCTGACATAGGTTGTATCTCTCTATCTATTCGCGTTAAGATCTTTGATTTGATATGGGACGTCTATTAGGTTCTAGTAGGGATTAGGGACGGTCCTAATTTATTCAACTAATTTTAACCGGCTCCTAACCTGGATCTGGCCCTGGATTGGACCCGACTCCTAACCTGGGGCCATCAGGATATCGGTTATTTACGACCATCATTCACGTTTTAGCGTCGCAGTTTCATTTCCTGGCACCTGGGTTAACCCTAAATCATAGGTATTACTGTCAGTGACCCATGCAAAGGATTCAGACGAGCGAATGAGATTGTCGCTATCAGGCTCAATATCAACGATCACGTACAAAGGTTCGATATTTTGAGGTACTCGGATTGTGCCGCTAAGGGATTGGAAATGATGGAATGAGATAATATGACGGCCGCTTGAAGAGCCAGGCAGCTCAGACAATTCGAGGATCTCGCTACTGTCGCCGCGGCGAACGGCGAGCTTGACGACCACGATTCCCTTAGACAGACCGAAATCGGGAATGAGCTGACCTATAAATATTTGATAATCGAATACATCTGAATTATCTCCCTGGGCCAGCACGAATTCCTTCACTTCGACAACTCCCGCCCCGCCGTTACGCACCAACCCTTTTAAATAGCTGACCTGTTTCGCAAGACGTAGTCGCTCTGTCTGCAAACCTACCAGTTGCATCTGAGCAGCACGTTTTACCTCGTGGTCAATTAAGCCTGATCGCTCTGCGTAGTGACGGGCTTCGCGCTCCGCAATTAATGCTTTTTTGAGGCTGTCGCGTTCAGCTTGTAATGCTTGAATACGAACCATGGCTCGCTCAGAATCATAGCCTGCGAGGAAATAACCACCAGCGAATGCGGTACCAATTACAGCCAGCCACCCAATTGTAATAAAGAGCCGGAAGGCCAGCGGCCCACGGCATGCTTGAGCCGGCACTGCGACAGCTCTACTATCACCCATGCAAAATTAGGGTACGAGCCCCAGCGTCGAGAGACCTGTCGCCTCGTCCCAGCCAAACATTAAATTCATATTTTGCACCGCCTGGCCCGCGGCTCCTTTTACTAGATTATCAATTACAGACTGCACAACGATAATCCCTGCATCAAGCGGCCTGACGACACCTAGGCGACATAGGTTAGTCCCTTTTACCGAACGCGTCTCAATGTCTGCTCCCCCGGGCATTACGTCGACGAATTTTTCGCTATGATAGCGCGACTCATAGAGCGCTTGGAGGTCGAAATCAAGCCTATGTGCATCTTTTATCGGAGCGTATAGTGTAGCCTCAATGCCACGTATCATTGGTACCAAATGTGGCACGAAGGTCAGTTCGATCTCGCACCCCGTGGCTCGCCGGATATTAGCGCAAATTTCCGGCTGATGGCGATGACCGCCTACACTGTATGCTTTGAAACTTTCCCCTGTCTCCGCCATAAGCAGACTGGTATTCGCCTTGCGACCGGCGCCACTGACACCTGATTTCACATCCGCGATCAGCTGTCGGTGATCGATGATTCCGGTTTCGATTAACGGCAGTAGACCAAGGGTAACCGCAGTCGGGTAGCATCCGGGATTGGCAACTAAACGGGCTTGGCGAATGGCCTCGCGGTTCAGTTCAGGCATACCGTAGACGGCGTTTGCTATGAGTTCGGGGGCGGCATGACGCATACCATACCATTGCTCCCATACAGTAACGTCGTCAAGCCGAAAATCTGCGGCTAGATCGATTACGCGTACATCCGCCGCTAACAATTCTGGTGCTTGCTGCATGGCGGTACCGTTGGGAGTCGCGAAAAAGACGATATCGCAATCGGTAAGAGACGCTTTTTCAGGGGCTGCGAATATCAGGTCAATATGCCCGCGTAACTGCGGGTAGGCATCTTGCAGGCGTACACCAGCTTCGGCACGTGAAGTAACCACTCGCACTTCAGTGTTGGGATGTTGCACCAGAATGCGCAGTAATTCTGACCCTGTGTAGCCGGTGCCACCTACGATACCAACATTAATCATCGTACCATCCAGCAGCGATTCGATATGTCGCTCGGATGAGCATACCTCGGAGATGTCTTATTCACGCACAGCCGCCACCGGAAGACGAGGAAGAGCCACAGGTTCCACAACCGCCGCTATTCGTAGGCAAATTGTTGAAGACGAAGGTTGCATTGCCATCGCCATGGTCGATGAAGTCGATTTCAACGCCGCGAATATGCTCCAAGGTACCATCGTCGACAACGACCTTATATCGATCGTACTCACGCACGCCATCGTTGTCGTTGATCGCGTCGGTAAAGGTCATTCCGAAACTGACGCCACTACAGCCTCCAGCAGCTGCGTAGACACGAACTCCCGCAATACTGTCGTCAATGTCGTCGAACAGTTCGCCCATTTTTTGCCGAGCAGCCTCAGTCAATGTTAATTCTTGATCGGTCAGAGGGGACAGCATGAGAGATACCTCTAATAAAGTTGCTTACAGTCAATACAGCGGCGCGGGTGTCCCGCTACCGTTTCTGCTATTTGTCGTTGTCGCAATCGCTTATCGTGAGTTATCGGTTACGACAACGACTGCAAGCGATCTCGCGACCTACGCAGCAGACCACTGGTAAAGCTATCACAGCGGTTACATCTAATTCCAGGGGAAATCAGTCTGGTTTAAACCTGCTAGCGTTTGCCATCCGCTTCGATTTACTTTGTTTGACACAAGGAGAATGGGGGTTCAAAAAATGGGAAACATGATCGAGTTGCGTGGTCGTAGTTTTTCGAAACGAGATCCTAAGCGTTGAAATTTAATCTATTTTTTGCCTTGGCGATGGGTTCTTCCGTAGTTGAAAGCACATCAGATCCAGCGCACATCAAATTTCCGCCATCTCGAAGTCTTCTTTTCCAGCACCACACTCAGGACATAACCAGTTATCCGGAACATCCTCCCACTTAGTGCCTGGGGGAATACCATCGTCAGGCCATCCCTGCTCCTCATCATAGACTAAACCACATACGAGACACATATAGCGCTTCACACAGATACCCTCTCGGATTACAACGTCAGGGGATCCCCTGGACAGGCCAGCCGGTAAGTTATAGCCAATACCGATTCCAATTTAGATAAATCAGGCTGGTCAACAGGGTTTTCAACAAGGCCTGGACAGCCAGATTCACACGACCCGACCTGGGCACAAACGGCGACGAAAACCCGCGCATGAGTAATCTAATACGCGGGCAAGCGCCATCGAGACCGATGGAGACATAAGTTATAATTCTACAGGGGTTTTCACGGGTGCTGCCTTCAAAGAAGGTAAGAATTTACCGCAGAGACGCAGAGTGCGCAGAAGAGCTAAGGTGCCTCGCCCGCAAGCGGAGCTTTACGCGCCGCGGGAGCCGATCGGCATAGGAGAGCCCGCATGCGTGCGACCCGGCAGGCGATGCCAGCGGATCGGACGCGAGCACCGCGCCTTTCCCGGGAGAAAGGCTGTAGGCCACTTACTGTCTTCTCGACAAATGAACTGAAGATACCCCAGGGTGCAATCCGCTCAGCGCTAATTGATCGGGATTGGAATCGGGATCGGGATCGACAAGACATGACATCAGGGCGTGAGAAACCTGATGTTTGCTGGGTGGATGTTTGCTGGGTGGATGTTTGCCGGGCACTGCCATCAAAGAATATGAATCAAACTCCATTCTGGTTGAATAGCTGAACATTCTACGCAGGCAGCACCCGTTTATACTTCCTCTAATTTTCAGATGCAATTCAGTTTTTGATCTTATTTCCCCTAGCTCAGAACTGCTTGTTCCATGTCTCTACAGCAGCGACGTATTTGTCCATCCCATGATCTTTGATGCCATCGATGCCCTTTTTACCAGCCTCTTCCACGGCACCCTCGATGGCATCGAGAAAGCGCAGCCAAAAGCCGGCGTCATTGTGCAATTCGCCATCGCTTTTAATGTAGATCAGTTGGCCGACGTGGCTATAGCCCATGATGCGGCCGGGCACACGCGGTACTAGGTCGTTGTTATTATGAAAACGATAGAAGCGGTTGGAAGTCCAGCTGTTAAATATGCGTGCCGTATCATAAGTCATCGCGCGGGGCTGACCGAAAGTGTAAGCCGCCATGAAAGGAAGATCATGGTAGACAAAATGTGCTGCCGTAATGGTAGCCATGGCCCCGCCGAGGCTGTGCCCGGTGATAAACAGGGGACGGCGCAGGCGGTTACCTTCCTCATCGGTTGGAGCGCTGGCGCGGATAGCCCGATAGCGCTTCATCATGTCGCCGAAGAGATCCTCGGTGGAGTGCCAAAAGCCGCTGTGGAATTCACCGAACAGCGCACTCTCACGGCTTACAGCGAAATTATCCAGCCAGTCCGCGATTTCGTCCGTGCCGCGGAAGCCAAAGCAAAGATAGTCCTGATGCTCGATGACGCAGCCTTGCGCACTTTTCTTTGAAAAGCCCTTCACGTCGAGAAAGCCGTCATCTTCACTCTTGAGAGTCTCAAGAATGCCAGCTTCGTCTGGAAATGTCTTGTCGCCGTCTTTTTCTTTGCGTTGATACACCGATTGGGCGATGCGTGCCATCCAGTAAGCAGTACCCTCGTTGAGCATGGTTTTTTGCGTGTCAACTTGTTTGTTGGCTGTCATTTTGATGTTTCCATAGGTGGCGGTTTTATAGGTTAAGGCATTGCTAATCCAATATCGGACTGTTTGCGCAATAGATTTTATCCAATGTTTGTTGGTTGTCATCTTGATATTTTTATAGGTTAAGCATGGCTTATCCAACATCGGACTGTTTGCGCAATGGGTCTTATCCAATGCGCAGAAATCGCCTAAGCAGACGACTCAACCAGCACGGGTTGTACCTGCCAGATCCGCTCGGCATAATCCTGTACCGAACGATCAGACGAGAACTTGCCGATACGTGCGGTATTGAGGATAGACATTCGATCCCAGTGGTGGTGGGCGCGGTAGGCATGTTCGACCAGTCTTTGACAGTCCAGATAGGCTTGGAAATCTGCCAGCACCATGAACGGATCGGTGTGGATCAGATTTTCTGTCAGCGGGCGAAAAAGCTCGGTGTCGCCGTGGCTGAACAAGCCGGATGCGATCAAGTCGATCGCGGATCTGAGCTGGTCGTTGCCGCTGTATATTTCCCAAGGTTGGTAACCCTCCGCCTGGCGTTGCTGCACCTGCGCGGCGGTGAGGCCGAACAGAAAAAAGTTGTCATGACCAACCTCATCGCGGATTTCGATATTGGCACCATCCAGGGTGCCGATGGTTAAGGCGCCGTTCATTGAAAACTTCATATTGCCGGTGCCGGAAGCTTCTTTGCCGGCCAATGAGATTTGTTCTGACAGATCCGCCGCCGGATACAGGCGCTGGCCATTCTTCACATTGAAATCCGGCATGAAGATCACTCGCAGATGACCGTGGACCTGGGGATCATTGTTAATCACTTCGCCGACCGCGTTGACCAGTTTGATGATGAGCTTGGCCATGAAATAGCCCGGTGCCGCCTTGCCACCGAAGATGAAGGTGCGCGGTGTCATCTCGATGTTCGGGTTCTGCTTCAGCTGTTCGTACAGATAAATGATGTGCAACAAATTCAGGTGTTGACGCTTGTATTCATGAATGCGTTTGGCTTGCACATCGAACAGGGTCTGCGGGTCTGGCGTGAACCCGGTGGGCCTTGTTCATAACTCCGACCAAGTGACGAGCAGGTGCGTGGGGCTTTTCCGTAAGGTTTTGGTTTTAAGGTTAAAATACTGCGCCGTTCGAGGTTAACTCTCAAGGCTTGGCCGAGCTTATGAACAAGGCCACCCGGTGCGTTGACCAAGCCAGTTGGCAAGATCCTGCTTGGCCGCGGTTTTGACGGCCCGCCAGCGTTCTTGTAATGCATGATCTTCGGCGTGCGTCTCCAATTGGCGCAACTGGACCAAATCACGCAACCAGCTGGGATCTTCGCAGATTTCGGTGATCAGTTTCGCCAGGCGCGGATTGCTGATCGCAATGAAGCGTCGCGGCGTGACGCCATTGGTCACATTCTGGAATTTTTCCGGCCATAACTCATAGAAATCGCGCATGACGGTGGATTTGAGCAGCTCGGTGTGTAATGCGGCTACGCCATTGATGGCATTGCTGCCGACTGCGGCGAGATGTGCCATGCGCACCCTACGCTCGCCTTCTTCACCGATCAGTGATAGTCGAGCTACGCGCGCATCGTCGCCGAGAAAGCGCACCCGAACCTGGTCTAAGAATTGACGGTTGATCTCATAGATGATTTCCAGGTGCCGCGGCAGGAGTCGCTCGAACAGCGGGATTGGCCAGGTCTCCAATGCTTCGGGCAATAGCGTATGGTTGGTGAAGTGGCAGGTGTTGCGGGTGATTTCCCAGGCACTTTCCCAACCCATGCCATGCAGATCCATCAATAGCCGCATTAATTCGGCGACCGCCAATGCTGGGTGAGTGTCGTTGAGCTGTATCGCAAATTTTTCGTGAAAGCGGTCCAGATTGCCGGCGTTGCTGAGCTGCAGGCGCAGCATGTCCTGCAGCGAACAGGAAACGAAGAAAAACTGTTGTTTCAGGCGCAGTTCCTTGCCAGCCTCGGGTTCATCGTTGGGATACAGAACCTTGGAAATCGTCTCAGCCTCCATTTTTGCGTGCACCGCGCCATAGTAGTCGCCAACATTGAACGCCTGAAAATCGAAGGATTCCGGCGCTTCCGATTTCCACAGCCGCAGCAGGTTCGCATTGTCGACGCCATAGCCTAGGATTGGCGTATCGTAGGCAATACCATTGACCACCAGATCGGGTCGCCAGCGCGTGCGTAGATTATGTTGTTGGTCGATGTATTGCTCGGTGCGACCGCCAAATCCTACCGAGAACGAGAGTTTAGGCCGCCGAATTTCCCAGGGGTTGCCATTTTTCAGCCAGGTATCGCCTTTTTCCACCTGCCAGCCATCGACGATAACCTGGTCGAAGATGCCGAATTCGTAGCGGATGCCGTAGCCGATAGCCGGGATCTGCAAGGTCGCCAGGGAATCCATGTAGCAGGCCGCAAGCCGACCCAGGCCACCATTGCCCAAGCCAGGCTCTTCCTCGGTTTCTAGGATCTGCTCGAAATTCAGATTCAATTCCTCGCCGGCTTCGCGGGCAATCTCGGTGATGCCGAGATTGAGCATGTTGTTGGCCAGGTGTGGGCCGAGCAGGAATTCCGCCGACAGATAGCAAACCGTGCGCGAATTATGTTCCTTGAACGTCTGCGCCGATTTGATCCAGCGTTCCAGCATCCGGTCGCGCACGGTATAGGCAGCGGCCATATAGAGGTCGTTTGGAACGGCCACATCGGGAAAGCGCCCTTGCACATAGAATAGATTATCGATGTAGGCATTTTTCAGTGCCTCTTTCGACAGGCCGGTGCGGGTATGCTCATGGGGTAGAGATGCGGTTTGTGCTGTCATGGCTGGTCCGTGTGATGCTGGGGGTGTTTGACTTCTGGTTGGCGACACGGTCAAGGGACAGGACGGTTTCGTCTTCGTCCCTTGGCCGCCAGGCTCTGGTTCCCGGCTCAGTCAGGCCAGATCCACTCGTCCACCTCCGGCTTGTCGATCCCCTCCTCGTAGGCATAATTACGGCATTCAATCTGTAGATCCTTCAGCCGCTCCATGACATGAGCGCCGGCTACCTGCAAGCGCGGCACGCGCTTGATCACGTCCATGGCCAGCGTAAATCGGTCGATCTCATTACTGATGGCCAGTTCCAGCGGTGTATTGATGTTGCCCTTTTCCTTGTATCCGCGTACGTGCAGATTCCTATGATTAGTGCGGCGATAGGCGAGACGATGGATCAGCCAGGGATAACCGTGAAAGTTGAATATGATGGGGCGATCCTTGGTGAACAGGCTGTCGAAGTCCGCATCGCTCAATCCGTGGGGATGCTCACCAGCGGATTGGATCTTAAACAGGTCGATGACATTGATGAAACGGATCTTCACGTCATCGAAGTGCTGGCGCAGTAATGCTGTAGCAGCCAGCGCCTCTTTGGTGGGTATGTCGCCGCAGCCCACCAGCACTGCATCCGGCTCGCTGCCCTGGTCGTTGCTGGCCCATTCCCAGATGCCAAGACCCTTGGTGCAGTGTTTGATCGCCGCGTCCATGTCCAAATACTGTAAATGATTCTGCTTGTCGGCAACGATGACATTGATGTCATCGCGGCTTTGCAAACAATGATTGACCGTCGACAGCAGGGTATTGACGTCCGGTGGTAAATAAATGCGCGTGACCTCGGGGTTTTTATTCACCACCACGTCCAGAAAACCAGGATCCTGATGGGTAAAGCCATTGTGGTCCTGACGCCAAACCGTGGAGGTGATCAGTAGGTTGAGCGACGAGATGCGCGCGCGCCAGGGGATTTGCTCACAAATGGCCAGCCACTTGGCATGCTGGTTATACATGCTGTCGATCACATGTACAAATGCCTCGTAGGTGGCAAAAAAGCCGTGCCGGCCGGTCAATACATAGCCCTCGTACCAGCCCTCCAACGTATGTTCGGAGAGCATCTCCAATACGCGCCCGTCTGTCGCAAGCTCGCCACCGTCGGCGTCTTCTGCCATGTAATCGCAGAGCCAGAGCTTTTTTGATACATCATAGACTGCGTCGAGCTTATTCGACGTGTTCTCGTCCGGCCCGAAGATACGGAAATTATCCATATTACGAGCCATGATGTCTCGAAGCAGATAGCCAACCGGCTTGGTGTTCATATGCCGAGTGGTGCCGGGCCGGTCAACAGGAATCGCATAGTCACGGAAATCCGGCAAACGTAGCGCGCGCCGCAACAGGCCGCCGTTGGCATGCGGGTTAGCGCTCATGCGCAGATTGCCCTTTGGCGCCAGACTGCGGAGGTCTTCCCTTAGCCGACCTTTTTCGTCGAACAATTCCTCCGGCTTGTAACTCTTCATCCAGTCTTCAAGCTGCTTCAGGTGCTCGGGATTATTGTGCATGCCGGACAGCGGCACCTGATGCGCGCGCCAGAAACCCTCCACCTTATGGCCGTCAACCTGATCCGGGCCGGTCCAGCCTTTGGGCGTACGCAGCACGATCATCGGCCAGTGACAACGCCGCGCCTCGCCGCTGCTGCGCGCCTCGTTTTGCAGCGCTTTGATCTCGGTATAGCAGGCATCCAGCGTCGCGGCCATTTTTTGGTGCATCTCCAGGGGCTGGTCACCTTCAACAAAGTACGGCGTCCAGCCGTAGCCTCGCAGCAGGCTTGCAAGCTCGTCATTGGGAATGCGCGAGAGCAATGTCGGGTTATTGATTTTATAGCCGTTCAGATGCAGGATTGGCAGCACCGCACCGTCGCGGATCGGGTTCAGGAATTTGGCCGAGTGCCAACTGGTGGCCAGCGGTCCAGTTTCGGCCTCACCGTCACCGACTGCGACCGTAACCAGCAGATCCGGGTTATCGAAAGCAGCGCCGAAGGCATGCGAGATGGAGTAACCGAGCTCGCCCCCCTCATGGATAGATCCGGGGGTCTCCGGAGTGCAATGAGAGCCAATGCCACCTGGAAACGAAAATTGTTTGAAAAAAGCACGCAGACCATGTTCGTCTTCGCTCTTATTCGGGTAGATCTCGGAGTAGGTACCTTCAAGATAGACCGGTCCCAGCACGCCCGGTGCACCATGGCCAGGGCCGGCCAGGAAGATCGCCTGCTGTTGGTGCTCGACAATAATACGGTTCATGTGAACGTACATGAAGGCCAGGCCCGGGCTGGCCCCCCAGTGGCCAAGCAGTCGATTCTTTAAATGTTCCTCTTTCAGCGGCTCCTTCAATAATGGATTATCGCGCAGATAGATCATACCGACTGCCAGATAGTTGCAAGCACGCCAATAGGCGTCGATTTTGTTCAGCAGTTCCGGCGCGAGTGGGGTTGGATTGATATTGGTTGCCTTCGTGTTCACGATCTTAATCCTCTTTGATGGCATAATTTCTCTGCTAGAGTCGTAAGGATAGCAATTGTGTGTGAATAAGCAGTGACCGCGGCGGAGCAGTTGGCGGACGTGATCGTCATTCCGGTCAGAGCAAATAACCAACCATACAACTCAGATACCGTAGCGCGGATTGCAAATGACTAAGTATTCGAAGTCGTGCAGGCGTTCTCCAACTCCTGTCAATCCATCAACCGTTTGCCAAGGTCCCCCCAGTAATGAGAACCAGCACTGATACCGAGTATACCGAACATCAGAATCAGGACGAATTGATTGTCCAATTGGCAGACGCGGCGCGCCGAGCAAATGCCGGAAATGTTGTGAAAAATCATGTCTTAATCGCGCAAACTTTTGGCCTGGTACCACTGCCGCTGTTCGATATCACGCTGTTGATCGGCAATCAGATCGCAATGATACACAGCCTGTCGGTTCTCTACGATGTCCCCTTCAGTGAACATCAGGCTAAACCCATCGTCCTATCATTGCTGGCTGGCAGCGCGCCGGTGCTCGGCGTGGTCGGCTTGAGTTCGAGCGTTAAGATCATGCCTGGTGTCGGCACCCTGTTGGGCAGCGGCAGCATCGCGGTGTTTGGTGGGGCATTAACCTATGCAATCGGACAAGTCTTTATCGCTCACTTCGAATCCGGCGGCACCCTAGCAGACATGCGCACTAGGGAAATGCGCACAACCTTTCGCGACAAGTTAAAGAAGGGAAAAAGCTACTTGATCGATGCGGGCCGCAATGCTACCTCCAAGGTTGCCACTGCAGTGGATCACCATCCCGCAGCGACACCGCAAGAAGTGATAAAAGAAGGCGCTGGTAAGCATGATTGATTCTGGCTCAGGTCATAAGGATTCACCCGTTTCCCCAAGATACAGGCTCGCGTCTAAAGCCAGCATCATCGAGGGAGCCTGTCTGTGCGTGATCATAGACCGTAAGAAGGCGCTCCAGGACGCACTTGATACTCGACGTGGGCGCAAGCCACACTCGCCCAGCGCATCGTCCATACCCGGTTAGCAAAGTTTCGAAGCGAATGACCATGTGTTAGCATGACTTATTATTGGCCAACGACCTGACCTACAACTGATGTTCTTCTCACTGGCTTCGGACCCGAATCGCAAGGCATCCGCGTTCCGCCATTTTTCGTCTCTGCATATCCTGTGTATCAGCCCTTGTGTGCCAGCCTCCTTTGTGTGCCAGCCCGGTTTCGCAGATGCCAAGTGAGTCTCAGTGAGTTCCGGTGCGATCGACCCTGTGATCATAGATAATCTAACGATAGATTAACTCTGTCATCGAGGCTGATCGATGTGCTTGGCGTGACGAAGGAACTGCGTCTAACCTTGTTTACTATAAAGAGCGCACGGTGGATACGGCAGTTGAGAACTACGTGAGGATATATGGGTAGGCATGCTCTAATCGGCCATACTGGCTTCGTCGGCGCGAATCTCGCCCATCAACATCGCTTTGATGCCAACTTTAATTCGAAGAACATCTGGGAAATTCACGGTTCCAGCTTCGAGCTACTGGTCATTGCCGGGGTGCAAGCGAAAAAGTGGTGGGCAAATCTTCATCCCCAGGAAGACTGGGCGCAAATCCAATCCCTGCTCGATCCATTGGCGAAGGTGCAAGCTGCAGAGGTGGTCTTGATCTCAACGATCGATGTCCTCCCCCTGCATGCAGGCACGAATGAAGATACCGACCCTCATTTCTACGAAAATCATGCCTATGGAAGACATCGTTTGCGCGTCGAGGATAGGGTGCGCTCCATGTTCGATGTGGTGAAGGTCGTACGTCTTCCCGGTCTCTTCGGAGCGGGCCTGAAGAAGAACGTAATCTATGATCTTCTCAACTCCAATCAGCTGGAGAAGATCAACCCCAGTTCGACGATCCAATACTATGACCTCGGGCGTCTTTGGCAAGACATCGAGCTGCTGCGCAAGAATCCCATCGACTTGGTACACCTGTTCACAGAGCCGGTGAAGACTGAGACCATCGTTAATTGCTTCTTTCAGGATGTTGTCGTCGGAAGGGATGCCGGACCGGAGGTTCACTATGACTTGCGGACCAAGTACGGCCCAGTCTTCGGTGGCGTAGATGGCTATATCGAAACTGCTGATCAGGTACTAGAGCGTATGTCGCTGTTCATTTCAGACTACCGCACGGATTCGATGACTTGAAGCTTTCTATATCTAACATCGCCTGGAATAACGGCTACGAGCAGGACGAGATTTTCGGGGTGCTGAGGGAGCGAAGAGTCCGCGGCGTCGAGGTGGCGCCGACGAAGCTCTGGCCGGATTGGGTGGGCGCCGAGGCAAGCGCCGCGCGGTCAGCCCGGAAACTGCTATCCGATGCCGGTTTCCAAGTGCCCGCGTTGCAGGCGATTCTTTACGGAAAGCCCGAGCTGGAGGTGTTCGCAGCAAATGATCTGGTACGGAAGACCCTAGCCCATATCGAGATGGTCGCGGCGATTGCCCAGGGCTTGGGGGCAAGGGTGCTGGTATTCGGCTCACCAAAGAATCGGAACCGGGGCACTCTCTCGGATCAACGGGTGCGCGAATGTGCCCTGGATTTCTTTCGAACCGCGGGAGATGCCTGTGCCAAGCATGGTACGTGCCTTGGGCTGGAACCGAACCCGGAGGAATACGGATGCAATTTTGTCACCCATTGGTATGAGGCTGCGGAGCTGGTCGATGCGATCGCGCATCCGGGGGTTGGTCTGCATCTGGATACGGCTTGTATACGACTGGCGGGTGACGATCCGGCGGATGCCGTCCGTTCCTGCGCCGGCAAGATTGCCCACTTCCATATCAGTGAGCCGCAGCTCAGTCATTTTACGTCGCCGGAGGTCGACCATCGAGCAGTTGGACGCGCCTTGGAGGAGACTGGTTACACAGGCTGGGTCTCGATCGAAATGCGCCGTCAAGAACCCGCGGTGGAGCAGGTAGCAGATGCGGTAGATCTCATTCGAGACTGGTACCCGGTAAACTGAAGCAGCCGATTATGTTATCAATCGTCATTCCCGCTTATAACGAGGAGAAAAATATCGGAACGACAGTTAAGGCCATTGCCCAGGAACTCTCAGGCCGTGACTGGGCTTTTGAGATCTTGGTCGTTAACGACGGCAGCGCCGACAGCACGATTGCGGTACTTGAACAGCTGGAGCCACGCATTCCAGAACTCCGGCATGTAGAGAACCCCGGACCGCACGGTTACGGATATGCGGTGCGATTTGGATTGACTGAATTCATTGGAGATGCCGTCGTCGTTGCAATGGCCGATGGCTCCGATGCCCCATCCGATATGGTCGTCTATTATGAGAAAGTCATGGAGGGATACGACTGTGCGTTTGGATCTCGATTTATTCCGGGGGCGATCGTCGATGGATATCCCCTGTTCAAGCGCGTTATCAATCGCATGGGGAATGCAGTGATCGCGCTGCTGATGGGACAGCGCTATGGCGATTTCACCAACGGATTCAAATGCTATCGCCGAGAAGTGGTGGAGCGAATGCAGCCATTGGTCTCCGGTCAGTTCAACTTGACCATCGAGATGTCGATCAAAGCGGTAGCACAACAGGCCCGCTATACTGTCGTGCCGACGAGTTGGTGTGATCGCGATGCCGGCAAGTCGAAGTTTCAAGTCTTGCGGCAGGTGAAACTGTATCTTTGGACGCTGCTTTATTGTATGGTCGAAGTACGCGTGGTTCCACGCATCGCCGTACCCGCAAGGAAATCCGCAACCCAGCGAAACGCAGATTTATTGTGATTCCGGTTCGGGCCAGGGATGACCAGGCTCTCTCGACAGCTGCGGTTGTGGAAAATGCAGCACCGAGAGAGTCGCACATTTCGAAGCGCGAACTGGTCAAGTGCCAGGATGGCAGTTGATCAGTAGTCCCTTGATGCCGGTGCAGGCCTGAGGAAGCTGTTGCTGCGCCCTCGCACAGTGAGGGTGAATCTTGGGTAGATGGCTTTTCTTCAACAACATGATCGACGTTTAACTGCTGAACATAAGGCTCGTAACTGCTCCTTTATTTCTCGAGCGATTGCCGAATAAAAACGTGTTTGTGGCCGCAAGTCATTGATACAAAAGCCACCCTCACTTATTGAGTAGCCATGAGAAGACAACCCAGATGGCTGTTTCTCGGCAGAAATCGCCCTAGAAGAGGACATTGCGCTGGTTACGTCGACTACTTCTCTTTCTTCCCTTTGCGTCTCTGCGTCTCTGCGCGAGCTTCCTCTTCTCTTCCCCCCGCCTTTGCATCTGCGCGCGAGCTTTTTTCTTGGTTCCCCTGCGCGAGCCTCTTCTTGCCGCGCTGCAACAGAGTACGACCTCAACATCGCGTTGATCAGGAAGCGCCATGTAACGCAGGCGATACAATCCCTTCAAACAGCACATCCGATAGCAATCACATTATTCTGAGGCCTAACCCATTGGCTATGCCTTTATCCAATCACCGACGCTAATCACCTTCCTCGACGACGGCCATTTGGAAATCACCAACAACCGCACCGAGAACGCCATTTGCCCGCTCGTGGTCGGCAGAAAGACCCGGCTATTTGCTGGCGCCCCAACGGCACCAAGACCCCCGAAGCCGTCGCGGCACTGCTGCCGCACAATCTGAATAGGCACACCATCCCCTTGGACAACATGCAAGCGTCGGAACGAGATCGCGTAGTTGGCAAAAAAGTGCTTACTGTCCCTAAGAGCCAAGGATAACGGCAGGAATACAGCACGTCGCGCGATGCGGTTCGGGTCTTCGCTATCCAAGGAATCTTGTTGTCCTTGTTGTATGAGATTGAAAGGTATACGATAGCGCGGATTGTCGCGCAGCGTAGCTGATGATGACCAAAGGCGTTACGCTTTTGGAGCATCCCGAACAGCTATCGATTCATGCCACACTGGCTGGGCAAGTAACCGGGCTTGCCAACTGGCTGATAGGCGTACGAGTGTTACCAAACATTTCAACCCGCCCGGGGTCATATTGTATCAATGACGAAAATCCAATCCTTGGGTTGTGCTGCTGCCGATTCTGCAAGATAGTCAAGCCCAACTGATTTAAAACCAATTCAGAACGCGGGTAGAGGTGGTAACGCAGAGTGCCAGACAGCCCGCCATCAGCCGAAGAACTCAACGTAGTTTTTCATCTACGCGCTCGGTAGTTCGGGCGGGAGCCATGTCTGCGAATGAATAAGGCAACTGGAACAACTGATTTCGCTGGCTCGAATGTAATGGAGTCGATGCTGCTCAAGTGCCCCGCTTGGCTACCGACGCGCTTCGTCATGTTCGGACTTGTCGGATTGAGCGGAGTCGTCGTACAGGTGCTGGTTCTAGGGGGACTTCACCGAATCGCAGGAGTGAACTTCCTTTGGGCACAGGTTCTATCCGTCTGGGTAGCGATGACGACCAATTTTGTCCTGAACAATCGCCTCACCTTCGGCGACAGATCACTCGTCGGCGCATCTTTTTTTCGCGGTCTCCTCTCTTTTTATGCCGCATGCACCCTTGGAGCGATTTTCAATGTACTTGCTGCGGAAGGAGTTTACGCGATGGGGCAACATTGGGCGGTTGCGGGGGCTGTGGGAGCGGTTGTCGGCTCGATTTCGAATTATCTGAGCACCTCCCGCCTGATTTGGCGAAAAACTAGCGGAAATCAGAATGAATAGCACCAGGTTCAGGGATTTAAATCTTGGAAGATACTCTGGAGGCATTCTGCTGGTGGTGATCCTTTTAGCGGTCTGCCTGCGCCTGTTAGGGCTTTCCCAGCAGCCGCTATGGTACGACGAGGCGGTGACATTCACGCGTGCCAGCATGGATTTATCCGAAGCATGGCGGGTTACCGTCGAGACCGACAGCCACCCGCCATTTTACTATGCGATTGTGCGCGGATTCCTTGTATTCGGAGACACTGAGGTCGCTCTGCGGCTGTTCTCGGTGCTGAGCGGGATTCTGATCGTCGTTCTTGCGTTCGATTTCGGAAGAATCCTAAGTGGAACTACCGCAGGGCTCACTGCCGCATTATTGGTGGCTGTTTCACCCCTGCTCATCTACTATAGTCAAGAGGCGCGCATGTACTCGCTGTTGGCGTTCGGCGCCACGCTTGCGAGTTGGGCTGCGGTTAGGCTGGTCAGTGGTTGGAGCGCTTGGGAGCAGATGAACGACAGACCACCCAGGCGGGATATCTGGCTCTCGTTTCTCTATGTGACCGGTGCGCTGGGTGCCTTGCTCGCACATAATTCCGGACCCGTTTTCCTTTTTGCGATCAACCTGGCCATGCTTTGGCCGATTCTTTCCTGCGCAAAGTGGCGTTGGCAATGTGCAGCTCACTGGTCCATACTTCAGATCCTAACGCTAGCAGTTTGGTTCCTATGGCTGCCCCACCTCCTCCACCAAGCGAGTTCCGGGATACCCGACTGGATTCAGGTAGGCCCGTCCACACTGATACAAGTGCTGAATGATTTCTGGCTCTTTGGTGTATGGAAGCCAAGAACTCTCCTGCTGCCAGTGCTCGTCGGGATCTTTGTCTGGGGCGTTTTCTTGTTGAGAAAACAGCCGTGGTGGGCGGCATTTCTCGTCACATTGATCCTGACTCCAATCATCGTGTTGTATGTATTGAGCACATGGAAGCCGATATTGGTGACCCGTTCCGTGCTGTATGCGGCCGTTCCGTTTCTTGTGCTGACAGCAATCGTTGCGGTACGTATTCGGCCCCGCATTCTGGGTTTTGGGCTAATCGCTGGGATACTGTTTCTCAATGTCTGGTCCCTGCATAACTATTACAGTTTCTACGAAAAGGAGAGATGGGATCTGGTTGCAAACCATATCGCAGATAGCTGGCGCGACGGCGATAGTGTTGCTGTTCTACCGGGTTATCTCAGCAAAGCGCTTGATTATTACTGGAAGCGAACTGGGAGAAGCGATGAATTGGGGCGCTTGTCCATCGTGAACGGGGAGTTGTCGACGGACGCTAAGGAGCTGGCGCAGGAATTTGTGGCTGATGGCCGGCGGTTATGGCTGGTTCAGTCGCGTCAGCAACCACACGGCAGGGATTCGCTAGCGGCGAAAAAGATCGGCGATTGGGGAAACCTGTCGAACTACTGGCAGTTTCGCGGCAATGGGTACGAGCTGAATTGCAATACGACCTGTATCGAACTGTTCCTTTTCGACTGAATTTTTTTCTAATAGATCCAATGGCAGGTACGCCAGATAGTTGAATTTGAACGAAAAGCGGTGGGCCTGCCTGATAAGGACCGGATTGATTCACTGGATAGCACATGGCCGCAAATCTTGGAGCTTGCGCGACGCAAGAACACCTATTTGCTGTTCGGCGATGAGGCATCCTTCCCGCAATGGGGAACTCTCAGCGACACCTGGGCGAAAAAGGGCCAACCGCCTGTCATTGAGACTTCCGGTAAGCGCAAGGGCTACAAGGTAGTTGGCCTGATCGACTAGGTTATTGGCCGCTTCTTCTTCAAGTGCCAGGAAGAGCACCTCGACTCGGAGGCCTATGCCGCATACCTCAAACAGGCGCTCGGCAAGACGCGTAAGCACATCGTGCTTGTACAAGATGGTGCCAGTTATCACATCAGCACCCGGTCGAAGACGTTTTTCGAGGAGCACAAGCAGCGCCTAACTGTCTTCAACCTAATGCAGCGGTGCGGATGTCCCGCTACAGTTTCTGCTGTTTGCCGTTATCTTAATCGCTCAGCGAACATTCTCTGACACAGTTCACGAAGTCAAGACTCAATTCATTCGTCATGACCCGATTTGCGGGAGCCGAAGCGATGTCATTGATGCGAGTGGAGTAAACAGTCAAGATGGATAATCGATTATTAAACGGTTACATTGGGATATAAAGTGTTCCATGACAGAGACTGGGGTGTGATAAAAGATGTGGCAGGAAGTCATCTCTGCCCCGAGCTCCGCAGTAGCGATTGGATTTCCTATACGCTGGTGTGTGCAGCTGGGATAACAATTAAGCAATTGTTTGGGTTGGGGTTGGACTGATCATGTCATCGCAGTATGTCGCGGCCTTGGTCTGGCTGGTGGCCGGGTTTTTGCTATTGATTGGCGAGGTTCTGCTGCCGGGAATGATCCTAGCGCTGTTCGGAGCCGCGGCGATTCTGGTTAGTCTGCTCGCGGTTGCCGGACTCGACGATATCGCCCTGCAATTCCTGGTTTTCGCGCTGGTGACGGCCGCGACCATCCTGTTGCTGCGCCGACGCCTTTTGCTGATGTTCAAAGGCCAGCAGCGCGGCGGTAGCGATGACGAAGGCGCTGGTCAGCGGGTACAGGCCGTGACTGATTTCCAAGGTCGCCACGGGCGGGTGCGCTGGCGTGGTGCCGAGTGGGATGCCCGCAGCACTGACGATACCCCGATCGCCGCCAGCGATTGGCTGCTCATCGTCGGCCATGACGGACTTTGTTTGGAGGTCGCCCCGGAACGGCCTTCTGCTGACGCTTGAGATTGGAGAAATTCACATATGAATTCGCCGGACCTGTTTTTTCTAGTCGCCGCCGCCCTGATCGCACTGCTGGTCATGGTCGTGGTGATCAAGACCGCGGTGGTGGTGCCGCAGCGCGACGCCTATGTCATCCAGCGCCTAGGGCGCTTTTCGCGCACCCTGGAGGCGGGCTTTCATTTCCTGATCCCATTCATCGACCGCGTCGCCTATCGGCACACGCTGAAGGAGCAAGTCATGGATGTCGCCTCCCAGACCTGCATCACCAAGGATAATATCGCCGTCGAGATCGACGGCGTGCTGTATCTGTAGGTGATGGACGCCAAGCTCGCATCCTATGGCATCGATAACTATCGCTACGGCGCCATGCAGTTGGCGCAGACCACATTGCGCTCGGAGATTGGCAAGATCGAACTCGACCGCACCTTCGAAGAACGCAGCATCATCAATGCCCGGGTCGTTGCCGCCGTAGACGAGGCCGCCAGTCCCTGGGGCGTCAAGGTGCTGCGTTACGAGATCAAGGACATCATCCCGCCGGCTACGGTGCGCGATGCGCTGGAGAAGCAGATGCGCGCCGAGCGCGAACGCCGTGCCACCGTCGCCCAGTCAGAGGGCGACCGCCAGGCCCGTATCAACGTCTCAGAGGGCCACATGCAGGAAATGATCAACATCTCCCAGGCGGACAAGCAACGTCAGATCAACGAGGCCGAGGGCAAGGCTCGCGAAATTGAGCTGATTGCCGCGGCGACGGCAAACGGCATCGAGACCATCGGCCGTTCTATCCGCGGCGAGGGCGGCATGCAGGCGGTCAACCTCCGGGTGGCCGAGCAATATGTGCGCGAATTCGGCAACCTAGCCAAGCAGGGCAATACGCTGATCCTACCTGCGAATCTCTCCGAGGTGGGCTCGCTGGTAGCCTCGGCGATGGCGATCGTGCGCGAGACCCGTGACGTTCAGCCAGAGAAGCCGCAATGAGCATCATCGGCCTCTCCATCGACCCATCGCCGGATCTGATGTTAGAGATCAACAGCCTAACTCGGCGCGACCACCGGCCGCTCTATGCCGCCTTGCAGGTAGAACCTTGGCGCTTCGACGGCTCTCGCCTGCACATCCATGGTCTGCGAAAAGATGCCTATGTGGCTACCGGAAACAGCGAACAGTTTCCAGGGTAAGACCCCCAGCGTTTACAATCGCAGACTATTTCCCGGAGCAAGCTATGCCAGGCACTGACGCCCTGCCCTTTTGGTGGGAGTGGCCCGACTTTACAAGGGTTGCAGTGGTGCTCGCCGCTGTCGCCGTGGCAGGTGTGCTCGGCTCGCTGCTGCGACGTCGATGCCGGAAGGGCACAAAGCGCTCGCTATCGGCCACCCCATCGAAATCCGGCAAAAAACGCATCATGAGCGACCTTCCAGGCAAACACGAAGAATTTCCAACCCGCGCGTCGGACCCGGTGCTGCGCTTCCTTCACCGGATACTCCGCGCAGCCACCTACGTTCTCGCCCTAGCAATGGCAATCGTCATTCTGGAGGGTGTAGCAAGCGTCATCTACACCCTTTACATCACGATGTCCCGGCCACCTTTCTTCATGGTGCCAGACATCGTAAAGACATTCGGCGTCTTTCTGGCGGTCCTGATTGCCTACGAGATCTTTTCTAACATCACCCTTTACCTGCGCACCGATGTCTTCCCGGTGAAGCTCGTAATTGCCACCGCAATGATGGCCATTGCACGAAAAGTCATCGTGCTGGACATGGACGATTACAGCGCCATGGACCTGATGGGCATTGCTGCCATCGTATTGTCTTTGGGCACTGCCTATTGGCTGGTTACAAAGGCCGATACCGACGCACGCGATCGGCGCGAACCCTGAGAGTCCGGGTAAGCTACGCCTTGAAGATCGCTAATCGCCACGATCTTTGAGCAGGACGCAGCATCGATTTGGAAAAGAAAACATGAATTAACACATCCTGAGTACGAAACAGCAAAAAGAAGTAACCGACCTATTTACGTCTGTTTTCACTCTGTCCGAGGGAGAGCACGAAGGGAATCTGATTGGAAAGCTCGCTGCAAAATTATCTTCAGCAGTGGACAATGAAGAAATCATCTGCTTCGCAACCTATGAGCAAGCAGCAATCATTGCGGCGATTTTTTTTACCCGGCTTCGATTAGAGCGAAAGCTTCAGGTTTACCTGCTTGCTCCTGTTGCGGTCGATACGGAGCATCAGGGTAAAGGCATCGGACAGGCGCTCATCCGTTATGGCCTTCATGAACTGAAAAATCGTTCTGTGGATATTGCGATCACCTATGGCGATCCATCCTTCTACTCCAAGGTAGGATTCGAAGCGCTGCCAGAAAGTGTCATCCGGGCTCCGCTTAAGCTGACAATGCCACAAGGTTGGCTGGGTCAGTCCTTGACGCAAGAGCCAATTCCAACAATCAATGAACCTGTTGCATGCGTCAAGGAATTCAATGACCCTGTTTATTGGTAACAAAGAGAATGTCAGAATCGGCACCAATAGCTTTTCCGCCGCGCTTTGCTTGCTCTAAGCCCCGAGCACTAGGCACGCTACGAGGAGAGTTTGCTTCTGTTCGATCAAGCTCTGTCGTGCCGCACTCAGCCAAGCGACTACTTGGCCAAAAACAAACTGCCATCCCAGGGTTCAGCCGGCGGCATTTCCTGGTAACGCAATGAGTATTGCAAATGAAACTTGGACGGACCATCCTCCGGCCAGCGTTCTAGAATTGACTGAAATGCCGAGCTGGCCCCCTGCCAGCAGCGTGCCCTGAACAAACGCAGGGCTGCATCGTAGGCGTCAATCAAATCCGTGCTGTCGGGCTCCAACTCCTTTATCTCGCCCAATGGAGCATAGAGTCGCAGCGGATTGCGCTTATTGGTGACGCGGAAGAGTCCGAGTTCGCGGAATATCAATCCTTCGGCACCACGGACGATGGGTTCGCTGACGATCAGGTAGGTGCCCAGTTGTTTGTTGGCGGCCTCCAAACGGCTTGCGGTGTTGATCATATCCCCCACCGGGCGGTATTCGCTGTGGGTTTGGGTGCTGAGATCCGCCATCACGAACTCGCCGTAGTGCATGCCGACACGCAATGGCATCTGGACCTCCGGATGGTCGCGGTTGTAGGCATCCACCGCCTGCAGCAGTGCCAGTGCCGCATGGCAACTGCGTGTGCAGTGTTCGCGTGACGAGCCGCGGTCGATCCAAAGCGCCAATACCGAATCGCCGACCAACTGCGACACCTGCCCATCGCGGCATTCGACCTCGGTAAACACGGTGGCAAAGAACTCATTGACCAACTGATTCAGATGCTCCGGCTCCAAGCGCTCCGACAGGCTGGTGTATTTCTCGATATCGGACAGCAGGCAGATCCCGCTAACCCGCTCAGTGCCGGGTACGCGGACGATGCGCTCCACCAGTTGCGCGACCTTGCGTTCCGGCAGGTAGCGGATAAAGGCTTGGGTCAGGCGTCGTTTCTCTGCCGCGGTCGCTTGATGCCCAAGTAACAGCCCCGCTATCAAACTGGGAGCGAGTGCAGTGGCAAGCGGCATCAGCAACGGCAACGCCAGGTGGCAACAGCTGAACAGCTGCACCGTGGCGGTGCTGTAGCTAGCGGCCAACAGGCTGCCCGTTGCCAAGGCCGGAAGCGGTGGCAGCAGGCGGCCGAGCAAGGCGGCCGCAAAGCCAAGCAACATGTGCAATGCGAAACGTTCGATTGCCGATGCGCGCTTGATCAGTTCGTTGCCGACCAGATTGGAGAAGATCGTGGCGCAGACCTCGACGCCGCCGATTCGATATGCGGTCTCGTCTCGGGTGAAGGCGCTGTGCAACGTGTCGAGTCGCTCCCATTTGGCGTCCTCCGAGACGCCAATGAACACCGCCTTGTCACGCAACGCAGCCAGTTGCTCGTCACTCATCTCCAACAAAGTCCAAAATGACAGTGTGGAGATGCTTCGGGGTGGTCCGTAATAGTTGATCGGTTGCAACGCCGGCCCGGTGTGTAATTGCACAAAGGCGCTCAACAGACGCTCATCGCCGGCTTTGGCCTGCAGACGTTCACCCAACGCGCGATTGTTGACGAGTATTTCGCGGATATCGCGGGTGATCCGATTGAGCATGCCAGGGGTCAGGGCTTGGACATGTTCAGGCAGGTGCAGGAGTCGTCGATCAAGTTGCCTGAGGGCGGTAAAGGCATCCGGGCGATGCAACAGCAAATGCAGGTGGAAGGCGCACACCGGCAGGCTGATGGCACCGCCGGCACCGGGCTTGAAGGCCCAATAGTCGGTGACTGCACCGGGTCGGTCCGGGACCACGAATGGCGCATTACAGAGCGCCTGCGTTGCAAACAGCGCATGCGGCGGAACTTCCGATTCGGTGACCAACGCGATACTTCCGCGCTGTTCGACGCGCCTTTTCAAATCGGCAAACAACAGCACCTTGCCAAATTCTTGGATCGCCGCGGCGAAGCGCCGATCGCTGTCTGTATTACGAGAGCGCTCGAAGAAGACGTCGAAGACGACCAGTTCTACCCCGGCCTGTTGCAGGCGTTGCAGCAGGCGCGCATGCAAGTCCCGGGGCCAACGCTGATGCTCCGGATCAAGGCCCAACCGGTCGATGCTGGCGCGGTCCAAGGCGACCACCACGACATTTCCGGGCGTGCGCTCGCCGCGCAGCAAAAACAGCCAGCTCAGACCAATGCTGTCTTCCAGCCGGGTAAGCCAAGGGGTAAGCGACAATAAACCGGAACACAGGCCGGCAATCAGTCCCAACAGGATGCCACGGCACAGGGTGGACACTCAGTCGAACTTCAGCGATGCCCGCAATGCAAGAGTCCGTTCCGGCACGAACAGCGGACGGTTGCTGTCCTGGTCTTCGTAAGCAAACTGTTCGTCCAACAGGTTGAGTACATTGATGGATAAAAAGCCTTTGCGTTTTTGCAAGCGCCAATAGAATCCAAGATCCAGGTTCCAAAAGCCGTTGTGGTCGTTGACTTCCGGTGCTTTGGCTGGATTTGGGATCAGGCGTTGATTCACATGCGTCGCGCGTGCCACGATGCTCAAGCCATTGCGCAAGAACAGCGAACCCGTCAATGGTACCCGCTGAGTACGGGTGTCGACCCGGAAAGCGGGTTCTGGATCGAACTTCTCCCAGGTTTCGCGATGGTACTCTGCTGCCAAGGCCAAGCTGTCGATCGGTGCCCAGTAGAGGTAGCCGGTGGTTTGATTGCGCTCGGTGTCGAACTTGCGCTCAACGACCAGGGTTTCCGTCGTTATTCCATCCACATTGAATGTCACCGAGCTTGTGTCGTTGCGCTGCCGCGTATGCCAGGCGCCTAGGAACAGTCGTGAGCCGAAGCGCTGATCGAATGCCAATCCGACATGCCTAGCTTGGTCGAGGGTCGTGTCTTGAAACAACTGGTTGAATCCCGCGATCTGCGTCGGTTCGATGGTTTGATAGGTGACCATCGGCCGCTGCAGGGTTCGAAACGTGGCGGCACGCAGCGTAGTGCCCGGTTGCGGTTCCCAGGTGAGCCCGAGCTTTGGATTAAACGTGTTGAGTTGGCGCTTGAAATTAAGCAACCTGTCGTTGAAGTTCTCCCAGCTTAGACCGAGCTCCAGTCGTAGTGCTTGCCAAGGTTCGATCCCGGTATAGAGATAGAGCCTGTCGTGATCGGAGCGATTGCTAAAAGATCTTGGTTGACTTGCGATGCGCGGCTGTGGCAACTGCGGCGAGGAGATGATGGTTGTCGTTCGTTCGTCCCGGCTTGCATCCACCTGATAATTGCCGCCGCCGAAATCAACCGTCAGCATCGGTTGGCTCCAAAGCCAGCGAAATTCCGCGCTCAGCCCGTCATCCTGGCTTTTCAATTCGGCATTGGCTCGCACTTGGCTTAAGCCGAACGGCGGAGGAAGCAATAAACGGTCTTCGGCGCTGTCCCTTAAGTCTACCCGCTCATGGCTGTCAATCAGCGAGCCCAATAGCACGAGCTGCGGCCCAAAGCGTTGACGCAGGCCCAACCTGTAGTTATTGGTCATCAAATCGCTTCGGCGATTCGGAGAAAAGGCATCAGGCAGAAAGTAGCTGGCCAAGTCGCCGCTGTTCAGACTTGAATGGCTTATTTCCGCCTGAATGCTGGTAAACGGGGTCACATCCCATTGAGCAAAAGCGGAAATCAGATCGCGCTGCTGATCGTTATTGGGTCGATAACCTTCATCTTGGTAACGATACTGGCCCAGGCTGAACGCAAACGGCCCTTGCAGGAAAGAAAATAGCAATTCATCGCCAATGGATTGTTGACTTCCGGCAGCAGCGCTGACCCAAGCGCGTCCGCCATCATGATCAAATAAAGAACCGTATTCGAATAAAGACAAGTTAGCCGGTCCGAGCCCATTCGGAATGGTCAATCGCGTTTGCGTCAATAAAGGCTGAACGGGACGACTGCTGACAGGCGAGAGCAAACGCGCTTGCAAGTATTCGCTGACCCGCGCAACCTCTCGCCGTGGTTGCTCATTGTATAGATCAGCCAGCAGGAAATGGCCACCTGGCTCGGCAGGTGCCTGTGCCGTCGCCCTGGTTCCCGCCGGCAAGGCGAGTTCATCGAAGTTCAGCTCACTAAATAGGCTGCCCATAGTGGCGTAGCGGGCTGCCCGATCCTGCTCCAGCAACGGACGCGAGCGATACACGGCACGGTTGTCATTGAGATCTACCGCCCGCACCAGGGCATCCAGTGCCTCGATCGGGCGGTTTTCCGACAACAGCAATGGTGCTAAATAGAACCAGGGTTTCGGATCGAGCGGGTCTAGAGTTTCCGCGCTCAGGAATTGGTCTCTGGCTAGAGCATTGCGATTTTGCTCGAAGTACGCGTTGCCGAGATAGCTTCGGAGCAGGGAGCGGCGCGGGTCCAGCGCGACCGCGATTTCCAGCTCTTCGGTACCGGCCTGCAGCCGACCTTGGCTGATGGCCGCCAAACCTAATCCCAATCTCGGTAGCGGATCTCCCTGGTCTAACTGGAGTGCACGATCAAAGGCGGTCTCGGCGGCCTGGGGGCGACGCTCGGCAAGGTAGGCAAAACCGAGCACGATGTGGCCAAGCGGAACATCGCCGGTTATTTCCAGGCTTTGTTCAGCGCGCGCAACTGCATTACCCAGGCGGCCTTCGGTCAGCAGCAATTCGGCCTGGCGCGCGATCAGTAACGCATTGTTCGGCTGCAACTCCAAGGCCTGTCGGGTTGCTGCCAATGCCTTGGGCAGTCGGCCCGCGTTTTGCCGTAAATAGGACTCCACCAGCCAGACTGCGGCGCTGTTCGATGCCCGACGTGCCAGGGCTTGCCGAGCGTCGCCAGCGCTGCCTCTGGTCAAGGCGATGACAGCACGCAGCGCAGCGGCATCTGCAATGCCTGGATCGGCGGTTTCCGCCGCATCAAGTTCGGTTTGCGCCCTATCGACGCGACCCACGCTGAGTAGAATTGCGGCACGCACAATGTGCCAGCTCGGCAGACGTTCCCGTTTGGGCACCCCGTCAAGCTCCTGCAAGGCTCGAATCAGGTCGCCCCGAGTGGCAACCCGAACCGCATCGGCCTCGGTGCCATCGCCATCCCGACCCGCAAGAGTTGCGATCAGAGGCGTGTAATACAGAGACCACTGCACGGCATCAATCGGATCGACCAATGCCATCAAGCGCGGCGGCTTGCCAGCGACGGCGAGCGCGGATTGGCCAGCATGCAGGGTCAGACTTCCCTCGCTGTTACTGGCTTCAACGACGCCTTCGAACAGATCGATTCGCGAGCTGTTGTCGAAAGTGCGGACTTGGAATTCGGTGCCTTTGATCGCGGCAGCGATGAAAGAGGTGTTGATGAGCAGTGAACTCGGGGTTCGGCTGAACAGATTCACCGCGCCTTCGAATAATTCCAGTAGTAGGCCGCGGGAGGCTTGATCGGTTGATTCGACTAGCAGCGTCGTGTACTGGTCCAATCGAAGAACGGATGCGTCCGAGGTCAGCTGGATCGCAGCCCGGCTGTGCGCTCCGGTTCGTACGCGCTGGCCGTCGCAGACGGGCATCTGCAAAACCGCATCGCACCAAGGCTGGTTACCGCAATCGCTGCGCTGTACTTGCCCTTCGATAGAAACCACGCGAGCCAGCGGATTGTCGCAGGCCGCGACCAGCGACGGCCAGCCGGCAATACAGGACAGCAGCGTCATATAGAATAGGCATCGATGAGATCCAGTCATGATTGCGTGCATGGTCGGCAAATGGTCAACGCCGCCACGCTGCCGATGCGGCAGACCTCAATGTCCTGATGCTGGCTAGAACCTAAGGGGGCAATCGCCCGGTTTGACTTGGTGTGGCGCAATCTCTGTTCGCTTCGTCTAGGCAACTGCCGGTGCAGGACAGATACCGTCAGCTGCCTGTCGTTCGCGACCGCGGTAAACGCGATCGCGACGCGCTGCTACTTAATCTATCCGGTCTTTTGTTTTCGCATCCGGACCATTGCCCGACGGTCCACGCTTCTTACGGCCTTCAGTGTAGTACCAGTAGGCCGCTCCTAATACGAGCAGAATCAGGAGCAGGCGGCGACCGAATTTTGGTGGCTCCGGTTCCGCATCTCGCTTGGCGAACGGCGGTTCCGCATCTCGCTTGGCGACCGGCGGTTCCCCAGGGGTCGGTTTCACGCCGAGAGTCCATGCATCTTTATCGGTGTCAAAATAGTCGATAAACCATTCTTTCTCCTCCGCTTCTGCTGTAAAGCTGAAGGTTGCGCTTTGCCCTTTTCCTATCCCCTTGCCTTCGGTGAAGAAGCGCACGCCTCCCTTCGGTAACGTGCGACAGTCAGACCCAGACTTAGATCCAGGCCCATACTGGACGAATCCGTTATGCCAAGTACCCACGTCATCATTGCGGCTTTCGAAACGAGGTGTACTCTTAGTGTCGATGGCAGTCGATTTACTGTAGACGTAGACATCGGTGACAGGATCGTAACTGCCGCCTGAGATCTGCAGGTGAATATAGATAGTACCACCTGGTCCAAAGGAGATGATCCATGCCTGTGCAGCCTGATATGGCGCCAGCATGGCAATAATTAGAATCAAATAGAGGCTGGCTCGCTTAGCCAATTTCTGCGGATTTTCGCGTAGCATCTCACTCATGGTGTCGTTTCTCCAAAACATACATACAAACGTAAAAATCAGGTAATGGCGCGCGTAACCGCTTTTGCATTACATGCTGTCGTGCCGCTTGCGCGCTGAACTATTCGACCTGGCCGAGCTGACCGATGACCGGGATCGAAAATGAGCGCCGACGAATCATCGCATTGATAACCTGTCTTCTTCAACTGGATATTGACACAAGCCTGCATTTCATCTCGCTTGCGATTTCGATTGTCATGACGTCGGTTCTCACCTCGCTAACCTAGCAAGGCAAGGGATACCGGGTATTTTATAACCTTATTAGGGCATATCGAATAAGCACATACCCATCGAATTTAACCATGTCTTCCCCAGCAATCCTTGGCGGTTGGCAACCATGCCAGTTGTCGCGTTTGCTCCGCCAAATTCTGAGCCCAGCTTCTGCGCGAGCATGTTGGACAATTCTTGATCGGTCCCGCGGTTTGTGCTGTCGCTTCATGGGGATATCTGACTTCATACCTGAGTTATGCACAGCTGATGCACAGCCGCTGGGGATAACTTGCATCAATGTGATCTGAACTGATCGCGGCATATAATGACTATTGAAAATCAGTTGGTTAGACTGATTGATCAAAATCTGGACAAGTCAAGCATTCGCTTGTCAGGTCAGCGGGTTAGACTTGTTATCCACAGGCTTGATCACAGGTGACACACAGCGTCCGTGGACTTTTTGACCGTCGCCAAAATAGAACAAAACGAGTACGATGCGAAATTTGCCATTGTACGACCGCAACCGCTCAGACGCGCTTGTTGAGGCGCATTGACGCGGCCTTTCAGCGGCTGTATGATTCGCAGTCTTTGGTTTTCGGCCGAAATCTCGATGGCTCGTCTTGGCAGGTTCAAAGATCACTAGACCCTAAGATCACTAGACCTAAAAGATCACTAGACCCTAAGATCACTAGACCAAGCGCGGCGGTTACGACAGCAATGCCTATCGCTGACTGCGGAAAGATCGAATACAGTCCGAGCAGGCATCGCAAATCGGCGCATAGCAAATCGGGGTATAGCGCAGTCTGGTAGCGCGCCTGCTTTGGGAGCAGGATGTCGGGGGTTCGAATCCCTCTACCCCGACCACCTTCATCCTGATCGTCTCTCATCGGATCGATCAGGGTAACTAGGGCGAGTCGCCAGGGGTGCGCGACGAGACAGAGGTCAATTTCAGGGTATGAGCGGACAAACGCGTCGATAATGGCCCATGCGACCGAAACGCCTTCGAATGCGCCTCCGAATGCGCCTGTAGCTCAGCTGGATAGAGCAACGGCCTTCTAAGCCGTGGGTCGCAGGTTCGAGTCCTGCCGGGCGCGCCAGTTTGAGCCAGTTTGAAGAAGCTGATTAGGATAGGTTCAGTAGGCTGGTTGAGAGAAGCTGACCCAAAGAAGTCGACCCAGCAAAAATCGACTTGAACAAACCAACCCAGGAAGGGGCGGCACAAAATCAATGGTGGACGTAGCTCAGTTGGTAGAGCGCAGGTTTGTGGCACCTGTGGTCGTGGGTTCGATCCCCATCGTCCACCCCAATGCCATTGCACAGCAAGTCGACGGCAACAGCTCGACAGCGTTGTCATTTCATTCAAGCGGGCCGTTAGCTCAGCTGGTAGAGCAGGGGACTCTTAATCCCTTGGTCGTAGGTTCGAATCCTACACGGCCCACCAAATGACGTATACAGAGCGATTGATGTAGAGCAATGAACAGTTCGACATCATCGCACTATCTGCTAGTCGAACGGGTGCTCCCTCCAAATTTTCATGGATTACTGGAATGCTTTTACAGTCTTGCTGAGACTGTAAAGTTTTCGTAATCCAGGCCAAATGCCAATTCGCCACAAGGAATATAGACATTCCAGTTGTGACAAGTTGTTCAAAAAATACAGCATTCTCCCCGTGTTCTCCGTGGTGAAAATCGTTTTCCCGCCAAACCCTTCGAACTGGCCTGCACAGGGGTACAACTCGCCCAATCATCTCACTAGACGATGGGTGATAGCGGGAACACATCGTCGGCGGCCGAAATGAGATACAAACGCCGACATTTGGGCTGAATCCGTAACCGTATGACCTCCTCCCGCAGACCGCTGAAGTAAGTGCCGCGCGGAAAGAACATAGCTTGCGCCCACCGCACACTCAGCGCATCCCTTAGTGCTCCATGAGGTCCTTAGACTACGCACCGGCAGGCTCCTTCGATGACGTCGGAGGCGATCAGGAGACCCTGCTCCAGAAATTTTGATCATAGGCTAAACGGAGCCTATTATTCGTGAAGTAGTTGCAGACGCGCTTCAGCTTCTGTCAGAGGCATTTGCCTTTGAGATTGTGGCCTGTTGCCTGGCCGCGCAATTTGCGATTTGCTGTAGTGGCTTGCCCCTCGGCCATGCTTTGCAAAGCAATTGTCGCTTAACCATTGCCTTCTTTTTGGAACAGAAACTTAGGCTGGACTGCATCAAGGTTCTTCGTAAACTTTCGTTGGAGCTCGGTATATTGCTGCGCAAACCGAAAGCTGTAAGGCAGTGTTAAGGCGATTTCTATCGAGAAATAGACCACCTGGCTTGTCTTATCGTCCGGCCTCGACGTCACGGCAACCCGCCCATAGAGCGGCTATGGGCGAGTTGCCGCTTCGCGCAGGCGAACGAGAATCCGGCGCCAGTTGGTCTATTTCTCTCCGGCAATCGCCTAATGAGTGCACCCTTTTGCCGCAAGGGTCTCAGTGCCAGGTAACCTTATTCCCCGAATCCAACTCACTAATTCTTGGTCGCGATCTGAAAAAATCGTACAGTGCAAATGTCCCAGGCATGTCCGTGCTTGCGAGATTCCATGTTTAAGGTTAAAGTTCACGGTTCATTCGCGTTTATTGGCCGTCTTTTCGGCCTACGAGGCTCTTACGATGAAAGAGGGAATCCATCCCGCGTACAGTGATCTCAAGGTGGTGTGCAGTTGTGGTAACGAGTTCACGACGCGCTCCACAATGGCAAGAGATGAACTCCATGTGGAGGTCTGCTCTTCCTGCCATCCGTTTTACACCGGCAAACAAAAGATAATCGATACCGGCGGCCGCGTCGACAAGTTCCGCCGTAAGTATGCTCGCTGATTGGCCAAATTCGCTCTGCTGCCAGTACACGCGGGTTGTCAGCCATGCTGGTCGAATTCGATCGCAAAGCCAGCCAGGCCGACCGCTTCGCCGGGGCATACCGGCGTTTCCGTACAGGACGAGTTCGTTCAGCCGACCGCTGACGGTTCAACCCCAGCAATTTCAAGGCGATTGTCGGAGAGAAATCGCCTAGATGAGGGATGATCGCCGTTCGTATTAGGATCGGTATCCAGATGACCTTCATGCGGCAACCCTTCTAGCGCAGCGGCAAATACCGACATCAGCTCAGCAGGCGAAACTGGATTTCGTTATCATTCCGAAGGAACCTTTCGGGGTGATGTGTCTCTCTGAATGTGTCCCTTAAAGAGTACAAACATCCAGATAAGGCAATAGGTCATGGCCAACGAAACCGTCACGCTGACAAACAACGCCGACGGCGAATGCTATGAATTAGCACTTCGGCACGGCTCGCTCGGCCCGAGCGCTATCGATATTTCCTCGCTATATCATGACGTTGGCTTGTTAACGTTCGATCCCGGATTTATGGCGACCGCAAGTTGTACAAGTGCGATCACCTACATCGATGGCGACCGGGGCCTGTTACTGTATCGTGGCTACCCAATCGAGCAGCTGGCGGCTAAGGCGAGCTTTCTGGAGGTTGCGTATCTATTGCTGTATGGCGACTTGCCGAACGAGACGGCGCTGGCCGATTTCGAGCGCGTCATCACGACACACACGATGATGAACGAGAACCTGAAGAACTTCCTCAACGGGTTCCATTACGACGCCCACCCAATGGCGATTCTCTGTGGCGTGGTAGGCTCACTGTCGGCATTTTATCACGACTCGATCGATATCAACGATCCTCGCCATCGCGAGATCTCGGCACATCGGTTGATCGCCAAATTACCAACCATCGCGGCAGCCGCATACAAGCACAGTGTCGGCGAGCCAATCATGTATCCGGACAACAGCCTGCGTTATGCGGCAAATTTCCTCTACATGATGTTCGCCACCCCCTGCATCGCTTACAAGCCTCACCTGCTGGCAGAGAAAGCGTTGAATCTCCTGTTGATCCTGCATGCTGATCACGAACAAAACGCCAGCACGTCCACGGTACGATTAGCCGGCAGCTCCGGTGCAAACCCGTTCGCCTGTATTGCCGCTGGCATCGCATCGCTGTGGGGGCCGGCGCACGGCGGTGCCAATGAGGCGGTGTTGGACATGCTTATGGAAATCGGCGATGTCGTCAATGTGCCGAAATTTGTCGACAAGGCCAAGGACAAGGATGATCCATTCCGTTTGATGGGCTTCGGACACCGAGTCTATAAGAATTACGACCCGCGCGCCCGGATCACCCGCGAGATGTGTCATCAATTGCTTGATGAGATCCCGGATACGCGCGACAGTCCGCTGTTCGAGCTGGCATTGAGACTCGAAGAAATTGCGCTCAGTGATGAATATTTCATCGAGCGTAGGCTCTACCCAAACGTGGATTTTTATTCCGGCATTATCTACAGCGCCCTGGGTATCCCATGCACGATGTTTACCGCGATGTTCGCAGTCGCGCGAACGGTGGGTTGGATCACGCATTGGATGGAGATGATGAGCGACCCGAACAACCGCATCGGCAGGCCGCGCCAGATCTATCAGGGGCCGGTGGCGCGCGATTACCTTCCGATCTCCAAACGTTAATCGAAGGCGCTGTTGAGGCCATCGTTCGGAAGCCTATCAGTCAGTGTGTTTGGGAGATTGTGCAAAGACGTAATCCCCAGGATTGCAGGTTATTCTGCGGCAGCGATTAGCCGACTGAGTTCAGCGGCGCCGATCCCGCGTTCAGGGCGTCCGGAGACCGGGCTCAGCGGCGGATTGCGCCTCGCTTGATGCGGCAGCACGATCAGATGTACTGGTATGCCTCCAGCAATGAATCCGAACACAGGATGCGTCTCGCTGCTGCCGCCCGCGTAGCGAAACTGATCATCACGTTGTTGCCAGGGAATGCCGCGCTGAAGAAGGTCGAGGGCGATCTCCTCTGGACTGTCGGCAAAAAGTTGCAAATGCACGCCCGCATCCAGACTCGCCGTGCCGTCTACGGTTTGACCAACCAAGCGCGGAGCGAATGCCGAGAATTCACGCATGGCGGTCAGCGCGCGCTGGCGTAGATCGGCCAGGGTGCGGTCCTGTTTATCGGCGTGGAATAGACGCTGCTGTTGGAGCAGTGCCTGTCGAATCTCTTCGTTGTCAGGCCAACAGCGCCTATCGTTAACGCCAAGCCGTGCGGCTGCCTTACGTCGGGCGCGGTCGAATGCATCTGCGCCGAGTTCTGACAACATACGCGCGGATTCATAGGCGAGCCGTTGCCGCTGTCCCTCGCATTTGCCGCGCGTTGCCATACTGTGGCTACCGCGTTCGAGGTGACTGTGCCTATTGCCCCGTGCCGATTTGCCGGCTGTGGATAGTGCTGCGATGCGAGACATTTTGCGCATAATAATCGGTTTGAAATTGCCCAATATCTGATATAGTTGGGATTAAAATTCAATCCAGAAGATGAAACTACGAGGCTGAATGCGTCAGCACGACCATGTTTGGTTTTGGCCGAAAATCATCAAACCTTTTCGGGCTCGATATCGGCTCGACCTCGGTCAAGCTGATTGAGTTAAGCCGTGCGTCTGGTACGGGAGCGGAACTTTATCGGGTGGACGCCTTTGCTGTCGAGCCGCTTCCCACGGGCGCTGTAGTTGAGAGGAAGATCGCTGATATTGACGCTGTCGGACAATGTATACAAAATGCGCTGAGGCGCTCCGGCAGCAAAACGAAGCGCGCGGCGGTCGCCCTTTCGGGTTCGTCGGTGATCACGAAGGTCATCCCAATGACGGCGTCGCTGTCGGATGCAGAGATGGAGACACAAATTCAGGTCGAGGCAGATCAGTACATCCCGTACCCACTCGAAGAGGTCAACATCGACTTCGACATAGTCGGGCCGACCGCCGGAAATACCGAAATGGTCGATGTATTGATCGCGGCATCGCGGCGCGAAAATGTCGACGATCGGGTCGCCACATTGGAGATCGCCGGCCTGACCGCCGCCATTGTCGATGTCGAAGCCTTTGCGATGGAAAACGCCTGCGCACTCTTACTGGGGCATTCCGACGAAGCACACGCGAGCGAAACGGTTGCGCTTGCCGATGTGGGGGCGAGCACGACCACGCTGCACGTGTTTCACGGTGAAAGAACCATCTACACCAGAGAGCAGAATTTCGGCGGCGACCAGCTGTTAGACGAGATTCAGCATCGATATGGCATGAGCAAGACAGATGCGCTCGAGAATCTCGCGGCGGAGACACTGCCGGAAGACTTTGAAACCGATGTGCTGATCCCTTTCAAAGATGCCATGTCACAACAAATCGCCCGAGCACTGCAATTTTTCTATTCGGCCACGACGTTCAATCGGACCGACCAGGTTATCCTTGCTGGGGGCGTGGCCGTATTGCCTAACCTTGCGCCATTTGTCGGGAAACGGCTTGGATTCCCGGTATCGATCGCCAATCCCTTCTCGATTATGGGTTTCGCGCCGGAGATTGATCGGCACGCCATCGACCATGCAGCACCATCAATGATGACCGCAACCGGCCTTGCACTGCGTTCCTTCGACTAACTGACCGCTCAGCATATGGCAAGAATCAATCTACTGCCATGGCGCGAGGCCGAGCGCAGTCGCCGCCAACGTGAATTCATCATCGCCACCAGTGTGGCGGTGGGGTTGGTATTGCTGGTCGGTATCGGCGTAAGGTTTCAAATCCAGGCGTTAATCGATGCTCAAAACGCCCGAAACGCGCTGTTGGACCGCGAGATTGCCGCATTCAATGTGCGTATCAGGCAAATCGAGAAACTGGAAAAAACCAAGTCCGATCTGCTCGCGCGCATGCATGTCATCCAGCAGCTGCAGGAGAGCCGCCCAGAGATCGTGCATCTGTTTGACGAGTTAGTTACATCAGTTCCCGAAGGAGTCTTCGTGACGCAGATCACCCAAAACGGCAGTCGTGTCGTGGTGGAGGGGCGGGCGCAGTCCAATGCCCGTGTATCCGCATTCATGCGCAACGTCAATGCATCTCGCTGGATCGGTAACTCGCAGCTGTTGGTCATCGAGAATAAGGATCAGACCGGAACCGGTTTGAGCCATTTTCGGCTGAGTTTCAAGCAACAGCGAATATCCGATGACGAGCAGTCGATGGAGCTTTAACTCGGACGGCAGCCATCGCTGGCCTGCTGTCCTGAGCTATCCTGATTTGTTTCTCGACAGCCGAAGAGCAAAGCTGTTGATGTCAAACCCGATGTCGACCCGGGCCTGATCCCGGACCCACTGTCATGGAACTGAGCGATCTTAACGAACTCGAACTTGATCTAAGCAAAATCGGTGACTGGCCGGCGGTTGCCAAAGCGCTGGTTATCCTATTGCTATGTGGGTTGCTTGGGTTCGCAGGTTATTACTTTATCTTCAGCGAGCAACTGAGCAAACTCAAGGATGTCGATGCCAAGGAAATCAAGTTACGCGCCACCTTCGAGGAAAAGCAGCAAAAGGCCGCAAACCTCGAGGCATACCGGAAACAGCTAGACGAAATGCGCGAATCATTCGGCGCTATGCTGCGTCAACTACCGGATACGACGGAAGTTGAATCCTTGCTGGTGGATGTTTCCCAGACCGGCTTGGCGGCTGGACTGGAGTTCGAATTATTCCAACCGTCCGGCGAGCAGAATCGCGACTTCTACGCAGAGCTTCCGATCTCCGTGCGGGTAAATGGTAAGTATCATGATTTTGGGCGCTTTATCAGCGGTTTGGCGGCATTGCCACGCATCGTAACGATACATGATGTAGCAATTGACGCCCCCAACAACGACGGTTTGGCGGGACCGCGTTTAACTCTCAACGCAACGGTGAAAACCTATCGTTATCTGGATGAGAGCGCGGAATGATGAGTTTTGGTGCTAGGGCTGCCGTGCCGCTGATGATTGCGCTGATCGCCGGATGCGGCGGAGCCGATAAGGACGAACTCACAGCCTACATCGAAAAGGTCAAGCAGCGGCCTCCCGAGCCGATTGAGCCGTTGCCGGAAATCCCACAGGTGGATACCTATATTTACGAACCTGATAATCGTCGCGATCCGTTTGTCATGGATAACCGCACCGCTCGCGCGGTAATGCCGCCACCAAACAGCGGCATCGCGCCAGACCCACTACGTCGTAAAGAAGAATTAGAGCAATTCTCTCTCGACTCACTGAGAATGGTCGGCACATTGGAACAAAATGAAACGCGCTGGGGACTGGTGGTTACGCCGGACGGCATCCTGCATCGGGTACAGGTCGGCAACTACCTCGGGCAAAACAATGGCCAAATTACCGGTATCGGCCCGGAGGCGATCCGGCTCACCGAAATCATCAGCGATGGGCCAGGCAGTTGGCGCGAGCGCGAATCCTTGATCGCCCTGAGCCAGTAAGATATGCCGGTTGAATCAACCAGGAGTGCTGTCATGTTTTCAATCTCAGGGCCTGGAATCCTGCGACCCGGGCGTCGGTCTATTTCGGTCTTGCCGGTGCAGGCGTTCTTCGTTGGCTTGTTGATGTTGCCGATGCTGACCCTGGCTGCGGTGCTGGAGGAAGTCGAATTCGCGTCTTTACCGGGTAATCAGGTGGAGATCGATCTGGTATTCTCCGGTTCCGTCCCATCGCCCACTGACTTCGCTACTGAAAATCCAGCCCGCATCGCCATCGATTTTCCCGGCGCCAGCAGCGGCCTGGATAAAAAGCAGATCCCCATCGGGCTGGGCGTAGCGCACAGCCTGGCTGCAATCGAAGCAAGCGACCGCACTCGTATCGTCATTAACCTAAACGATTCTGTGCCCTACGAATTGACGACTCGTGGCAATCGCGTGACCATCGCCCTGAATCCAGAGCGTCCGACGCCCGTGCCGCGTCAGCAGGCGCGTGGCGGCGACACCGGGGTGAGCCGGGTTCGTGCTGCCACGCGTCAAGCGCCGAAAGGCGCTGTCAAGAACATCGACTTCCGTCGCGGCGCCGATGGTGAGGGGCGCGTAGTGATCACGTTACCCTCATCAGAAACTCCGATCAGCGTTCGCGAGGAGGGTCGCGACGTCGTGGTCGATATCACCAATACGCAACTGCCACAGCGGTTGTTCCGGCGACTTGACGTCGTCGACTTCGCAACCCCCGTGGTCGCGATCGAATCGCGCGCCGTGGGAAGTAACGTCAAAATCGATATCAAGACCACCGAGGAGTACGAATACCTCGCTTATCAAACCGATAATCTGTTTACGGTCGAGTTTCGCGCTTTGACACCCGCGGAGAAGGAGCAACTGGAGCGGGATAAGATCGTCTACAGCGGCGATCGGCTGTCACTCAATTTTCAGGACATCGAGGTACGCGCGGTATTGCAGTTGCTGGCGGACTTCACCGCGCTTAATCTGGTTGCCAGCGATACCGTGCGCGGCAACATTACCCTGCGGCTGAAAAATGTTCCCTGGGATCAGGCGCTGGACATCATTCTGAAGACCAAAGGACTCTCTATGCGTCAGACCGGTAACGTCATCATGGTGGCGCCAACACAGGAAATCGCCGCGCAGGAAAAGCTCGAGCTGGAGTCGAAGATCCAAATCGAAGAGCTTGCACCGCTCCGCTCGGAATTCATTCAAGTCAACTATGCCAAGGCGTCGAGTCTTGCCAGCTTGTTAAAATCAGAAGATAACAATATGTTGACACCGGATCGCGGCAGCGTGACCGTCGATGCTCGAACGAATACATTGCTGGTGCAGGACACCGCCGCCAAGCTCGAGGAGGTTCGACGGCTGGTCAATCGGCTGGACGTGCCGGTCCGGCAGGTCATGATCGAGTCACGCGTGGTCATTGCCAATAATGATTTTGCACGGGATCTGGGTGTTCGCTTTGGTCTTTCCGGATCAATGGGACGTACAGGCGATAATGAGTTATTGGTTGCTGGCGGACAACCGGGGCATATCAGCACGATCGAGGTTGATAAAGGCCCCTTTATGGGCGCATATGATGCGAGTTTCTATCAGGATCCATCGGACAATGCAGGGCCATACCGCAATTCCGGCATACCGTTGTCGCCTTTTAATTCCGGCATCGAGAATCCCGCTGGTTCGGGAAATGATTCGCTGATTGTCAATTTGCCTGCCCCAACCCCGTCCGGCTCTATCAACTTCCTGCTCGGCAAAGTCGGCTCTCATCTACTACAGCTCGAACTCTCGGCGATGCAGCGCGAAGGCCGCGGAGAGGTGATTTCCTCGCCGCGTGTCGTCACATCGGACCAGAATCCGGCGGTGATCAAGGTCGGGCAGGAAATTCCCTATCAAGAGCAAACCGGTGGCGTTGGAGGAGGCACATCCGTCGCCTTCAAGGAAGCGGTGCTAAAGCTGGAAGTGACTCCACATATTACACCGGATGACCGGATTATCATGGATTTGCAGGTGAATAAGGATAATCCCGATTTCACCCGCGATGTGCTTGGCGTACCGCCAGTGGATACGCGATCGGTGGAGACCTCGGTGCTCGTCGACAACGGCGAGACGGTCGTACTCGGAGGCGTCTACGAGCGCGAGAAATCATTTCAGCGTGAACAGGTTCCGTGGCTCGGCGATCTACCGGTTGTCGGTAATTTGTTCAAGACCACGCAACGCCAGGACAACAATGAAGAACTGCTGATTTTCGTTACGCCAAAGATCTTGAAGCGCGATATGGCGAACCGATAATTCGATAAATTCAACCTCTTTTGGATAAGCCGGCCTTGCTCATCAAGGGCAAATCTGGCATTACTAGCCAGCATGATTCGCCCACAAAATATTTTCCTGGTCGGCCCCATGGGGGCCGGCAAAAGCACCATCGGACGGCAACTGGCGCAGTCGCTGGGCTACGAGTTCCAAGACAGCGACCACGAAATCCAGCGCCGTACCGGTGTCGATATTGCCACGATCTTCGAATACGAGGGAGAGGAAGGTTTTCGCAACCGCGAGCGCCAGGTCATTATGGATTTGGCAGCGCGGGAGAATATGGTTCTCGCTACCGGTGGTGGCGTCGTACTCATAGCCGAGAATCGCCAGCAGCTTGCGGCACGCGGTCTCGTCATCTATCTACACTGCAGCCCCGAGCAGCAATATGCTCGCACGGCCCGCGACCGGAACCGACCTTTGCTCGACAGTGATGATCCACAACAGACCCTGCGCGACCTGATGGCGAAGCGTGAACCTATCTATCGCCAGGTTGCGGACATGGTGGTCTCCACCGAGAGCCGCGGCACCGCCTCGGTGGTAAAGGAAATACGCCGCCGCCTCGAAAGCGAAGACCTCTGACGCAGACATCTGATAAAAACCTCCATAATGAAAGGCCATCGACGTACCCTGTCGGTCGACCTCGGCGAGCGGACTTATCCAATCTACATCGGCCCGGGGCTGATCGACGAGCCAGACCTCTACCGTGCCCACATTGCTTCCCCTGGGGTGATGATCGTCAGCAATGACAGGGTCGCACCCCTTTACCTTGCGCGGGTTCGTGCGGCGCTCAGCGATTACCGGGTTGGCGAGGTGATCCTGCCGGATGGGGAGACATATAAAAACCTTACCACCTGGAATCTCATCTTCGATGCGTTGCTGCAACAGCGCTACGGCCGCGATTGCACCCTGGTGGCGCTCGGTGGTGGCGTCATCGGCGACATGGCCGGTTTTGCTGCCGCCTGCTACCAACGCGGCGTGGCTCTATTACAGGTACCGACGACCCTGCTTGCGCAGGTGGATTCTTCGGTCGGTGGCAAGACCGGCGTCAACCATGCTGCCGGCAAAAACATGATCGGCGCTTTTTACCAGCCGCGCGCAGTGCTCGCCGACATCGATACACTCAACACGCTGCCGCGACGAGAATTGGCGGCCGGCTTGGCCGAAGTGGTCAAATATGGCCTGATCCGCGACCCCGATTTTTTTATCTGGCTGGAGGAGCATGCTGGCGCCTTGCTCGCTCGTGACGACGTTGCCCTCAGCGAGGCGATCGAGCGTTCCTGCCGCAACAAGGCTCAGGTGGTTGCCGCAGACGAACGTGAATCTGGCCAGCGCGCCCTGCTCAATCTTGGGCATAGTTTCGGCCACGCTATCGAGGCTGCGGTCGGCTATGGCAACTGGCTGCATGGAGAGGCGGTATCTGCGGGCATGGTCATGGCTGCTGACCTTTCTCGGCGTTTGGGCTGGATCGATCAGACCACGGTACTGCGTATCCGTCGACTCTTGCACAACCTCGAACTCCCGGTTGACCCACCGGCATCGATTGCCATTGAACGCTGGCTGGAGCTGATGGCAGTGGACAAGAAGGTGCTGGATGGCTCATTGAGGCTGGTACTCTTGCGCGCCATAGGCGATGCCTTGGTAAGCGACGCTTTCAGTACAGAGCAATTAACCGCGACCATCGAAGGTGCATGCTGAAGCCTAGAAACCCAGGCCTATACAGTCTGCTCAACTATTCAGTCGGTATCAAGTTCAGTATTCATCGGCATCAAAATCGGCAGCTTACCTGCTCAGCCCCCAATTTGGTGCAAGATGAAATGCGCACGCGCAATCTTGGTTCGCCGCAGGGTGCGACCACCCTGCCATCGAGGAGACCCATCTATGGCATAGCTTCTGCATGATGAGTATGATAACGGCCTGACTGGTCGCATGACGCTGTCCTACAGCATCATTTCAGATGAAGGCAGCGGCTCGCCCTGGCATGCAAACAAACAGTCCAAAATCGAACTGCGAAAGTGTCCATGCGGATGATCAGAATCTATTATGGTTAGGCCAAAATCCATGGTAGACCAGAGTTCATGGTAGATAAGCCGAGGTAGATGAGCTGAGATGCATCTTGCGCACAAAACCACACCAACCCATTTCGCACAAACTATACCAACCCGTGCGATTGCCGCTCCGCGCAATTGCATACCGTACTCAATTGAGCTCCGAGCAATCGGCAGACCAAGTCCGGGCTAGACAAGACCCAGCCGGACAAGACCTAAACAAATGATTGACCAAGCCGGAACTTCCCGGGGTGTTTTACACACTCAGCCGGAAGATACAATTGAGCCAAGAACTTGGTGCCAGAACCCGGTGCCAGAACCCGGTGATAGCGAGGTCCAACAGATGAATCTGCGTGCCTATCCTCCCGCACAGGGACTTTATGATCCTTCCAACGAGCGCGATTCCTGCGGTGTTGGATTCGTTTGCCACATCAAGAACGCCAAGAGCCATCGGATCGTACAGCAAGGGCTCGAGATCCTCGAACGGCTGACCCATCGCGGCGCCGTCGGCGCTGATCCAAAGGCCGGCGATGGCGCCGGCATTCTGGTTCAGATCCCGGATGCTTTCTTTCGCGCGAATGTCGATTTTCAATTGCCCGCATCCGGTCATTACGGTGTCGGCATGGTGTTCCTGCCGCGGGATGAGCAAGCCCGAAATGAGATGCAGGATACCGTCACGCGCAGGATCGAGGAAGGTGGTCAAACCGTACTCGGCTGGCGCGATGTCCCGGTCGACAACTCCGATCTGGGCGAAAGCGTACGGCCCACGGAGCCTGTGGTCCGCCAGGTGTTTGTCGCTTGCGGCGACAATTGCAAAGACCAGGATGCCTTCGAGCGTAAGTTATTCGTAGTGCGCAAGCGCATGGACAATGAGATCCGCGCTGCTGGTTACAACAAGACCGACTATTATGTCGCATCCATGTCTTCGCGTACGATCAACTACAAAGGCATGCTGCTCGCGGCACAGGTCGGCAACTATTATAGCGATCTGCGAGACGAGCGTTTCGAATCGGCGTTAGCGCTGGTACATCAACGCTTTTCCACCAACACCTTTCCCACCTGGGATTTGGCCCAGCCGTTCCGTATGATCTGCCATAACGGCGAGATCAACACCCTGCGCGGAAACGTTAACTGGATGGCCGCGCGCCGCCATACGATGGAATCGGAGATCCTGGGCGAGGATCTCGACACCATTTGGCCGTTGATCCCCGAAGGTCAATCCGATTCCGCCTGCTTCGATAATGCCCTGGAACTGCTGGTCATGGGGGGTTATTCGCTGGCCCATGCGATGATGTTACTCATTCCCGAAGCCTGGTCCGGTAACGAACTGATGGATGAAAAGCGCCGCGCCTTTTACGAATATCATGCCGCGCTGATGGAACCCTGGGATGGACCAGCCGCGGTTGCCTTTACCGATGGCCGTCAGATCGGCGCCACGCTGGATCGCAACGGCCTGCGCCCGGCTCGCTATCTGGTCACCAATGACGATCTCGTGGTGATGGGCTCGGAAATGGGCGTCCTCGACATCGCCGAGGATCGCATTGTCAAAAAATGGCGTCTGCAGCCCGGTAAAATGTTCCTGATCGATCTGGAACAGGGCCGAATCATCGACGACGCCGAGATCAAAGCCGAATTGGCGAATGCTCAGCCCTATCGGGAATGGCTCGGCCGTACCCAGATCCGCCTGGACTCCTTACCGACAGATGTAGCACCGATGGCCCCGGAGCAGCACGTCCTGCTCGATGCACAGCAGGCGTTTGGCTACAGCCAGGAAGACATCAAGTTTCTGCTGACACCGATGGTGCTGAGCGGCCAGGAAGCGATTGGCTCGATGGGGGCGGATAATCCGCCATCCGTGTTATCGTCGCGCTCAAAACACCTGTCGACCTATTTCAAGCAGAATTTCGCCCAGGTGACCAACCCGCCGATCGATCCGATCCGCGAGGAACTGGTCATGTCGCTGGTGTCGCTGATTGGTCCGCGGCCGAATTTGCTCGGCCTCAACGAGGCCGGGCAGGACGGCACCTGGCATTGGCGTTTGGAAGTCACTCAGCCTGTGTTGACCAACGAAGATCTGGAGCGTGTCCGACACATCCAGGATAACTCCGGCGGCGCCTTTCGCACCAAGACATTGCATATGGTCTACCCTGCTGGCGAGGGCGCCGACGGCATGGCGCCGGCATTGGAGCGACTCTGCGACGAGGCCGAGCACGCGGTGCTGGATGGGCACAATATCCTGATCCTATCCGACCGCAATGCAAATGCGGACTATGTACCTATTCCATCGCTATTGGCTACCTCGGCGGTGCACCATCACCTGATTCGACGTGGATTGCGCACCAGTTCCGGACTGGTGGTCGAGACCGGCGCCGCGCTGGAGGTGCACCACTTTGCTACCCTGGCCGGCTATGGTGCCGAGGCCATCAACCCCTATCTGGCCTTCGATACCATCCAGTCGCAGTTGCCGCGGTTACCGGAAAAACTGGATTTCGACGAGGCCCAGTCCCGCTATATCAAGGCGGTCGGCAAAGGGCTGAAGAAAGTCATGTCCAAGATGGGCATCAGTACCTTCCAGAGCTATTGTGGCGCGCAGATTTTCGATGCCGTGGGCCTGAATCGCGACTTTGTCGCGCGCTATTTCACCGGCACCCCGAGCATGGTCGAAGGTATCGGTCTGGCAGAGGTCGCGCGCGAGGCGGTGGTCTGGCATAACCGCGGTTATGGCGAGGAGCAGATCCTGCGCAAACATCTGGATGTCGGGGGTGACTATGCATTCCGACTGCGTGGCGAGGATCACATCTGGACGCCGGAGACGATCTCCAAATTACAACACGCGACGCGCGCTAATTCCGCCTCCACCTTTGCCGAGTATTCTCGCTTGATCAACGAGCAGACAGAGCGCCTGCTGACATTTCGCGGTCTGATGGAATTCAAATGGGCCGATCAGCCCATCCCGATCGAAGAAGTCGAGCCAGCGGCCGAAATCGTCAAGCGCTTCGCTACCGGCGCCATGTCCTTCGGCTCCATCAGTTACGAAGCGCACTCGACGCTGGCCAAGGCGATGAACAGCATCGGCGGTAAATCCAACACCGGTGAGGGCGGTGAGGAACCGGAGCGATTCATGCCGCTGTCCGATGGCTCGCGTAATCCGGAGCGCTCGGCAATCAAGCAGGTCGCCTCGGGGCGCTTCGGCGTCACCGTCGAGTATTTGGTCAATGCGGACGACATCCAGATCAAAATCGCTCAAGGCGCCAAGCCCGGCGAGGGAGGCCAGTTACCGGGCCACAAGGTGAACGCCCAGATCGCGCGTGTACGCCATTCCACGCCCGGCGTCGGCCTGATCTCCCCGCCGCCGCATCACGACATCTACTCCATCGAAGACCTGGCCCAGCTGATTCATGATCTCAAAAATGCCAATCCCAATGCGCGCATTTCGGTCAAGCTGGTATCCGAGGTCGGTGTTGGTACAGTCGCCGCCGGTGTCTCCAAAGCGCACGCCGATCACGTTACGATCGCTGGCTACGATGGCGGCACCGGCGCCAGCCCACTGACATCGATCAAGCACGCCGGCAGTCCCTGGGAAATCGGCCTTGCCGAAACCCACCAGACGCTGGTGCTGAATCGTCTGCGTGGGCGCATTGCGGTGCAGGTGGATGGCGGCATGCGAACCGGGCGCGACGTGGTCATCGGCGCCTTGCTCGGGGCCGACGAGTTCGGCTTTGCCACCGCGCCGCTGATCGTCGAAGGCTGCATCATGATGCGCAAATGCCACCTGAATACCTGTCCGGTGGGCGTAGCCACCCAGGATCCGGAATTGCGCAAAAAATTCACCGGCCAGCCCGAGCATGTCGTCAACTTTTTCTTCTTCGTCGCCGAGGAAATCCGGACGCTGATGGCCAAGCTTGGCTATCGTACCTTCAACGAGATGATCGGCCAGATGGATCGTCTGGAGATGCGTAAGGCAATCAACCACTGGAAAGCCAAAGGGTTGGACTTTTCGCGCATTCTGAGCAAGCCAGAGCTGGGTGGCCCGGGCCAGCCGCCTGCGGCGCAATTCAACTGCGAGAGCCAGGACCATGGTCTGGACAAAGCCTTGGATCACGAACTGATCCGTCGTGCCGAGCCCGCATTGCAACGCGGCGAGCCGGTGCGTATCGAGATTGACGTCAAGAACTTCAATCGCACCTTCGCCACCATGCTCTCTGGACGGGTTGCCGAACGCTATGGCCATGCTGGATTGCCTGATGACAGCATCTACATCAAGGCGCGCGGCATTGGCGGGCAGTCGTTCGGTGCCTGGCTTGCCCATGGCGTGACCGTGGAACTCGAAGGCGAGGCCAACGATTATGTCGGCAAGGGCCTGTCCGGCGGCAGACTGATCATCTATCCATCATCTGATTCGGGTATCGACAAGGCCGAGGACAACATCATCGTCGGTAATACGGTGCTCTATGGGGCGGTCAGTGGCGAGGTCTATTTCCGCGGCGTCGCCGGCGAGCGCTTCTGCGTGCGTAATTCCGGCGCCAATGCCGTGGTCGAAGGTGTCGGTGATCATGGCTGCGAGTACATGACTGGCGGCATTATGGTCTGCCTTGGTCCTACTGGACGAAACTTCGCGGCAGGCATGAGCGGAGGCATCGCGTATGTGTTCGATCAGGCCGGTGATTTCGAACAGCGTTGCAACCTGTCCATGGTGGAATTGCAGCCGCTGGCGGAGGAAGACGATGCCCTCGAAGCCATTCAACACGAGGGCGGCGATCTGGAGGCACATGGAATGGTTGATGTCAGCCATGATCTGACCCACTTCGATGCCATTCGTCTCAAACAGCTGATCGTCAAACATCTGCACTACACGAACTCGGATGTGGCCAGACACATCCTCGACCACTGGGCCGAACTGCTACCCCATTTCGTCAAGGTCATGCCGGTCGATTACCGCAACGCCTTGGAGCAAATGCAATCACATCAAAGCCGGCCACCGGGCAGCAGCGGACCCTATTCCCCGAAGATCAAGAAGGAGGTTGTCAACCATGGGTAAGCCGACCGGATTCATGGAATTCAAGCGCGCGGACCTAGGCTATGAGCCGGCCGCGGATCGAGTCGTTCATTACCACGAATTCGCCTTGCCGTTGTCAGACGCCGAGATCGGCGTCCAGGGCGCGCGCTGCATGGACTGTGGTATCCCCTACTGTCACCAAGGCTGTCCGGTGAATAACATCATTCCGGATTGGAATGACCTGGTATATCAACAAGATTGGCAAGCAGCGATCGAAGTGCTGCACACGACCAATAACTTTCCCGAGTTCACCGGGCGCATTTGCCCGGCTCCCTGCGAGGCATCCTGTACGCTGAACCTCAACGACGAGCCGGTGGCGATCAAGGCAATCGAACGCACCATCGCCGACAAAGCCTGGGAAGAGGGCTGGGTCAAGCCGCAGGTGCCGCTGCATCGCAGCGGTAAACGCGTCGCGGTGATTGGCTCCGGCCCGGCCGGACTCGCCTGCGCCCAGCAACTCGCGCGGGCTGGACACAGCGTCTCGTTGTATGAAAAGTCAGACCGCATCGGTGGCCTGCTGCGCTATGGAATCCCGGATTTCAAGCTCAGCAAGAAACTCATCGACCGGCGCATGAGCCAGATGCGTGCCGAGGGCGTCGAGTTCCATACCCATTGTCACATCGGCGTCGACATTCCAATATCCACGCTGATGGATGACTATGATGCGGTGGTGCTTGCCGGAGGCGCAGAAAAGCCGCGGGATCTGGACGTGCCCGGGCGCAGCTACAATGGCATTCATTTCGCCATGGACTTTCTGCGCCCCAATTCCAAGCGCGTACAGGGCGTCCATGTGCCGGATGAGGAATTCATCAGCGCGCATGGCAAGCATGTCATCGTCATTGGTGGCGGCGACACCGGCTCCGACTGCATCGGCACATCCAATCGTCACGGCGCTGCGCGCATCACCCAGATCGAGATTCTCGAAAAACCGCCGGAAAAAGAAGACAAGGGCTTGACCTGGCCCAACTGGCCAAACAAATTGCGTACTTCCACCAGCCAAGAGGAAGGCTGCGATCGGCTCTGGAACGTACTGACCAAATCCTTCGAGCACGACGGCAACGGCAATGTCAAAGCGCTAAACTACATCCTTGTGCGCTGGGACAAGGACGATACCGGCCGTTGGCAGATGACCGAGGTTCCAGGGTCCGAGGGCCAACTGAAGGCCGACCTGGTACTGCTCGCCATGGGCTTCGTGCACCCTGTGCAAGAGGGCATGCTTGCCGAACTGACCGAGGCCAAGGGTCTGGAGCTGGATGCGCGCGGTAATGTCAAAGGCAGCACCGAGGGCGAGAAAGCCTACACCACCAATGTTGAAGGTGTGTTCACCGCTGGCGACATGCGCCGTGGCCAATCGCTGGTCGTCTGGGCCATCCGCGAGGGTCGACAATGTGCCCGAGCGGTGGATGAATGGCTGATGGGACACAGCGATTTACCGCGATGATCGGAGCCCATCCTCAGGTAAGAGTCCAGAGCCAGCTGGAGCGTAACGATTGATCCATGAGGTGGGCGAAACGCCCACTTCACACAGGCTTGATCGCCTATGCTTGGGCCGCGCCAATTGCCCGCATGGGAATAGGCATTGGCCGCGCTGCTGACTGTTCTCCCCTATCGATTCCATTGCGCGACGGTCGACGACCCGAAGGACCGGGATCCAAATGTAAACACAGAGACTGCCAGATTCCCGGGTCATATCGCCTGGGGCGCGATTGACTGTTAATGCTTTCGATTCCCATGCGTCACGTCCATCAGCCTGCCCGAGGAGTCGCCGCCATATGAGGTGTTGCGCTTTCGAGCCATCTGCGGCGATCGCCGCAGACTTGGCAGGATCGGCGACGATTTGGGGATTTTTCTGGAAACTGTAATCATGGCTTGGACCTATCTGATCATCGCCGGCATATTCGAGTGGGGCTGGCCCGTCGGGCTTAAGCTTGGCTTGGCCGAGACCGGTTTGCGCTGGGGCTGGATCGGGTTTTCGGTATTTTGCATGACAGCCAGCGGCGCGCTGTTGCTGATCGCACAGAAAACCATTCCAATGGGCACAGCCTATGCGGTCTGGACCGGCATCGGCGCGGTCGGTGCTTTTCTGCTCGGGCTTTGGCTGTTTAGCGAGCCGGCGACCTTGGCGCGATTCTTTTTCGTCGGCCTGATCGTCGTCGGTATTGTCGGACTCAAGCTGGTGTCTGCGCATTAGGCGATTGCCGGAGAGCAGCAGACCAACTGGCGCCGGATTTTCGTTCGTCTTCGCAACGCGAACCCGCCCGGAGTCGCTAGAGTCGCTCTATGGGGGGCGGATTGCCCTAACCTCGATGCCGGACGAGAAGGGATGTTGCCTGCAAAGAATGTACAGATTCACCGCAGAGACGCAGAGTGCGCAAAGGAGCCAAGGCGCCTCGCCCGCAAGCGGAACCAGCCGTGGGAACCGGTCGGCGTAGGAGCCCGCTTGCGGGCGACCCGGCAAATGATGCCAGCGGAGCGAACGCGAGCGCCGTCCCTTTCCCGGGAGAAAGGCTGTCGGCCATTGTCTTCTGGACAAATGAACTGAAGATACCCCAGGGTGCAACCCGCCCAGCGCGACTTGATCGGGATCGGGATCGGGATCGGGATCGAAAAGACATGACATCAAGGGCGTGAGAAACATGATGTTTGCTGGGCAGATAATCGCTGGGCAATGGCTACCTTCAGCTGCGGCCGATGCGCTAAAATCAACCTTTCAGCCTTGGCAACCCCGATATCCTTTGTCCCAGGATGTCTCCACCAGGAACCTCATAGCATGCGCAACATCCTCCGATCAGCAGTGGCGCTGACGCTATCTGCCGCTGTTTACGGGCTGCACGCCCAGCCCGCGCCAGGCGGCTGGCAGTTTTCGGCCGAAGCCGGCGCATTGCATCAATGGGAGAGCAATATCGATGACGGCGGAAAGCTCTCGGTGGACGCCTGGTCCTTGCGTCTGGGTGCCAGTCGCGTCTGGACTCCGAAGCTGCGCGCCGGCCTGTCCGCCGGCCTTGGTCAAAACAAGTACAGCTTTTCCGGCAATACCGGATTCGGAGGATCTCGCCCCTGGTCCAATGTGCGCGAAGCCCGACTCAGCGCATCCATCAACTGGCAAGCCAATGAACAATGGAATATCTTCGCCATTCCAACCGTGCGTTGGGCAGCCGAGACGGGGGCCACGCTAGATGATGGCCGCACCCTTGGCCTGCTCGCTGCGGCCACCTATCGTGTCAACGATCGCCTGAGCATCGGCCCCGGCGTTGGCGTTTTCTCGGAACTGGAGGACAGCGCCGACTGGTTTCCGATCCTCGCCGTGGATTGGCAGATCACCGAACGCATCAGCCTGCGCACGGGCCGGGGTTTCGCCGCAACCCGTGGCCCTGGGCTCGTGTTGGTCTGGGATCCGTCCAAGCGCTGGTCATTCAGCCTAGGTGGACGCTATGAAAAAGACCGTTTTCGCCTGGACGACGATGGCATCGCCCCGGGCGGCATCGGACAGGATAGGGCGGTACCGCTGTATCTGGGCGTAACGCGCCGTTTCAGCCCAAACGGCAGCCTCAGCTTCCTTGCCGGCACGGAGGTAGGCGGCCAATTGCGCCTGGAAGACGAGCGCGGCGACTTGATCGAAAAGAGCGATTACGACATCGCGCCCTTTGCGGGGGCGGCATTCAATTACCGCTTCTGAGTCAGCAACGAAGGTTTCTAACCCGTTCTTCGAGCGCAGTTGCATCTCTTCTGCTGGCTCAGGCCGTCCGGCTCGGGCATCCAACGGTATGCAGGGCATCGTCGGAGTGCTGCCTTCAAAGAATGTAAGGATTCACCGCAGAGACGCAGAGTGCGCAGAGGAGCCAAGGCGCCTCGCCCGCAAGCGGATCTTAACCAGCCGTGGGAACCGGTCGGCGTAGGAGCCCGCTTGCGGGCGACCCGGCAAATGATGCCAGCGGATCGCACACGAGCGCCATACCTTACCCAGGAGAAAGGCCGTAGGCCACTGTCTTCTCAACAAATGAACTGAAGATACCCCAGGGTGCAACCCGCCCAGCACGACTTGATCGGGATCGGGATCAGGATCGGGATCGAAGAGACATAAGGCGATTACCGGAGAGAAACATACCGAAGCGGCAACCCGCTCATAGTCGCTCCATGGGCGGGTTGCCGCAACAAGAAGGCGGACGAGAAAACAAGCCAGATGGTCCATTGTTAGTGCGCAGAGAGGCTAAGGCCAATGCATCCCTTTTCTCAGCGTCTCTGCGATGAATCAAACTTCATTCTGGTTGAATCGCTGAACATTCTACGCAGATAGCACCCGTCCTCCGCGTCTTCGAGGTGAAAACGCCGGGAGACGACCAAGGCCGTCACGGCGGCTCCGGAAAATGGATCTGATCGCCGTCGGCGGTCAGCAGACTGATTGCGACGGGCACCCCACTGGCGTCGATCTGCACACGGCCGAGGGCGCTGCGATTGACCAGACGCCAGCGACGGCTGGCGTTCGGACGGCGGGCACGTATTTTCATGCGTCGGCGCTTGGTAAACCAGTTCAGCGGCGAGCGGGTGCCGAACAACCAACGGTTCAGCAGATCCAACCAGCGCAATAGGCTGTGCGGAAACTCGTTCTTGAAGCCGCTGGCGGTGATTTGCCAGATCTCCGGGCTGTTGTCACGAAAACGAATTTTGACATCGTAGACGAACGAATAATGAACATCGCCGGAGAGGATGACAAAATGCCGTGGCGTACGGCGGTGACGAAAGATGTTCAGAATGACATTGGCCGAGCCGGGATGAGCCATCCAGTTCTCGGCATCCACCATCAGGGCGTAACCAAAAAAGGTGAACAGGCGCTGCAAGGTCTCGATCAACTTAACGCCGAAGATCGGCGCCGGAGATACCATGACCACGGCGTCCTCGTGCATCAGCATCTGCTGTAATTCAGACAAGCCCTCCCAGTCCATCAGGCCGGACGGTCGCGCCAGACTGGTCTCGGAGCGCCAGCGATCGGTGCGGGTGTCGAGCACCACCAGCTTTGGCTGCGTCGGCACGCTGTAATGCCAGCATTCGAAATCCAGCAGGCGTTCGATCAATGCATCCTGATGCTCGCTGACGGGCTGGGCAAAAAAGCGCCGCACGCTGTCCAACAAGGCGATGTCGAATCGATCCGGGTCGTTACCCCAACCCTGAAACAGCCAATAGCCGATCAGCGCATTGCCGATAATCCGCCGAGAAAATGGATGACCATAGGCGGTCTCTTCCCAACCGCGGGTCAGATTCCAATCGTCGGTGATGTCGTGATCGTCAAAGATCATATAGACCGGCAGGTGGGCAAACGCACGCTGAACAGCGTCCATACCTTGCCGAAAGCCGATCAAAGCCGCCAATTCTTCGGCATAGCGGGTGGCCTGCCGTGCCGACAAGGTCGCACCAGGGGGTTGGTACATTGGCCGGCCGTTCACATCGATCTTACCCTCAACGGCATCCCATACCAGCGGCCAGAGCACTGGCGACCAGGTCAGCAGATACATCGCTTCCACTTCCGCCAACGTGATCAGATGATTGTGCGCGGAGGCCGTGGTAAAAATGGGTTTTTTCGCGCCGCCGAAAAAGCGATCCCGCAACATCTGGTTAGAATGGGTGCGCGGCAGCAATTCCTCGCGTTGATAATAGCAGTAGGGGCTCGACAGCAAGGCCTCGCTGTCCGCCACCGTAGCCCCGCGCCATTGCTCCGGATACAGCCCCAACAATCGGATCACCTGATGAATGGCCACGAGCATCGGGCCGGCCACATCATCCGCATAGATCTGATCGCCGCTCATGATCAGCATCGCAGGCCGTCCTGCAGGATCGGCCCGGGTCGCCTCGATCAAGCGATCCAGCCGCGGCAATGCGTCAGGCCCAGGATGATGCGGTTTGCGGCAGGAGCCATGCACCAGATCGTCCAGCCGCGAGCGGATCACCAGGCTCGGACGCTGCTCGCCTTCATAGAGGACACCGGGCAGCAGCTCGCGCAAACCGCGTTCGCCCTGAGCGCCCAACTGGAACAAATCGTATTCCAGAATCCGATCCACGGGTAACGGCTGCTCGGGACGCAGATCGATAAGCTGCACAAAGGCGCGCTCGCCGATGCGCAGGTGTTGCAGTTGCTGGCCCTGGAATTCTCGAGTCAGGAACGGCGTTTGGCTGCCCCGATCATACAGACACAGCCTGAGATCCAGAGGCTCGCTCGATGCGAGCCAGATGACCAGGCGCCGCGGGGTGAGCCGGCGTAAAATCGGGCCGGCAAGGATCGGTGCCAGGGATTCGGGCTCGGAAATATCTAAGGCCATGGGTTTGGTTGCGGTCGGCACTTGGGGATTATTGTCAGCGGTCGTTCATCCAGCCCGTGAGCTCGGGGTGCAACCCGTCCGGGTCGTCTTGCATGGCTGATCCGAGCAACGTCATCCTGGGTGGTAAGCTAGTAGGCCAATGCCCGCCATGCTGCCATCGCCGCCTTTGGCCATCACGCCTAGGGAGCTGGAAAATCGGTTTTGGCGAATGCGACTCTATCTGACCGCAAACCCGGTGCAAAATTCAAGCGGAGAAGACCATGTGCGGACGTTTTGTGCAGCATTTCGATCCTGAACTCTATGCCAGTCGATACCATCTGGATGACCTGTGCGAGGCGCGCCCAAGTTATAACGTCGCCCCGACCCAGCCAGTGCTGGCCATCCGCGAAGATGGCGCACACAAACGCCAATTGATCCCACTGCGCTGGGGCCTCGTGCCGGCCTGGTCGAAAGGGCCGGACAATCGCTACAACATGATCAACGCTCGCGCCGAGACGGTGCACAGCAAGCCGGCCTATCGCAATGCTTTCAAGCATCGCCGCTGTCTGATCCCCGCCGAGGGCTTCTACGAATGGCACAGCGGACCGCATGGCAAGACGCCGATGTTGATCCGTCGCCAAGACAGCCAGCCCTTCACCATGGCTGGCCTGTGGGAACGCTGGCAAGGCCGGATGGGCGAAATCATCGAATCCTGTACCATTATCGTCACCGAAGCCAACCCGCTCGTGCGCCCGATCCACGATCGCATGCCGGTCATCCTGGATGCCGCAGAGCATACGAGCTGGCTGGATCCGAACAATTCCGACACCGCGGCACTGCGCAACCTATTGCAGCCGACAGCGGTGGAACAATGGACATTGCACCCGGTCTCCCGACAGGTGAACAATCCACGCAATGACGGACCGGAATTGATCGCCCCGGTGGTGACCCCGGTGGCTATCCCGGTGGCCGCCGACACGCATCGAAATGGATTCGATCAACGTTGATATCGGTCAGGCCGGGGTGCTGCCTGCGCAGAATGTTCCGCTGTTCAACCAGAATGGAGCTTGATTCACCGCAGAGACGCAGAGAAGAAGGATGCATTGGCCTTAGGCGATTGCCGGAGAGAAACAGACCAACTGGCGCCGGATTCTCGTTCGCCTTTACGAAGCGGAAACTCGCCCATAGTGGCGCTATGGTAGGCTGTCGAAATCTGCAGTCCTAATTCCGACCTTGACACCGATCCCGACACCGACTAAGCATCCATAAACCGGGAAGCGCTTGTTTTAGTGAGACTGCAGATTTCGACAGCCTAGGTGCAAGCTCCTACCCATCGAGCAAACCATACGCTCGCGGTTGACCAACCAGCATGCAAAGAACAGAGGTCGTACCAATGCTGAAACCGATGGTCTCCATCGAGACCTTCTTCCTGAGCCCATTCGCCGCCCGAACATGATCCCGACGCGATCTTCGAGAATGCGCGCCCGTTGCCGGCGCAGTCTGCCGGCAGACTGGCATGGTTGCCTGCTCGCGGGCCCTGCGTCAGCAAATCGGCTGGGACGCATGACGCGCAGCCCGCGACCAGCGCAGAGCCTGGCTCAGCGCTGGTTGCGGCCGGCGTTGCTCTGGCTCGGCCTGATGGCCGCCGCGGTCGCCCCGGCGCTTGGACAGGAGCGCGGCCAGGCCATCGCCGAGCCCTTCAAGCCGGCCACCATCCGCATCCGGGCCGATTTCGCCGACAACCCCGCCGAGCACGGCTTCGGCCTGATCGTCGGCGAGCGCCACGGCAAGCTCTATGCCGTCACCGCCGCCCATGTGGTGGGCCCGGACCACGACGACAATCCATCCACACCCAGGCTCGCGCCGCAGAACATCAGCATCAGCTTGGTCGCCGATCCGGACGAGCCTGTGCAGGCACGCTTGCTGGGCAGCTTGCCGGTGCTGGACCTGGCATTGCTGACATTGCCTGCCCCAGACTTCGACCTGCCCTGGCGGACCACACGGACCACCTGGTGCCATCGCTTCGCTTACGGCGAGGATGTTTGGTACATCGGCCGGCGACAGCGCTGGACGATCCCGGTGGACCGGGATGCCGGCGACATCACCCAGCACGAACCGGACCCGCTGGGCCGCATCCAGATCGCCATGGATGCCGTCGAGCCCGGCAGCTCCGGCGCGCCGCTGATCGGCGCTGACGGGCTGCTCGGCATCCTCATTGCAAGCGACGGCAGCAATGCGACGGCCGTTGCGGCGGATAACATCCGCCGCTTTGTCACTCATCGCGGCGCTCCTTGGCAACTGCAACGCTGCGATATGTCAGCATCGTCTGACCAGGATAACGGGATTTCAGGCTCGGAACTGAAGCCGCTCGAAGTATTCCGCGACCGGCTCGAGGATGGCGGCGAGGGACCGCCGATGGTCGTCATCCCCGCAGGCCGCTTCATGATGGGCTCCCCTGGGCAGGAGCCGGGACGCTTTGACGAGGAGGGACCGCAACATCAAGTGGCGTTGCAGTCCTTCGCCATCGGCCAGACCGAGGTGACCTTTGCCGACTACGAGCGCTTTGCCGAGGCCACCGGGCAGCCGTTGCCCGAAGACCAGGGCTGGGGACGCGGCATGCGTCCAGTCATCAACGTCAGCTGGGACCATGCCAACGCCTATGCGGACTGGCTCAGTGCGCAGACCGGGGCCAACTATCGACTGCCGAGCGAGGCCGAGTGGGAATATGCCGCCCGCGCCGGCACCGAAACGCCGTTCTGGACCGGAGACTGCATCCATACCGACCAGGCAAACTACGATGGCAACTATGACCACGATGGCTGCGGTGCAAAGACCGGCGTCTTTCGCAGGCAGACAGTCCCGGCCGGCACACTGCCCGCCAATGCCTTCGGACTGCACGAGATTGCCGGCAATGTCTGGGAATGGGTCGAGGACTGCTGGCACGATCGCTACGACGGCGCGCCCACCGACGGCAGCGCCTGGCTGGAGGCAAACCAAGGCGAGTGCGCCCGGCGTGTGGTGCGCGGCGGTGGCTGGTTCAACGACCCCTGGCTCCTCCGCTCTGCCCTCCGCAACAGGTACTTCCGAGATGAACGCAGTGCGGTTCTCGGCTTCCGTCTCGCCAGGACCTTATAACCCTTTTCCCTTTTTTCTTTTTCCCTTTTCCCCATTCCCTATTCTTCAGCCCAGCCCGATGAGGTGATCGAGATGCCATACTGGCGAGCAATCCACGCGCGTTTGCTGTGGTCGGCCCTGCCGCTGTTGCTGCCCATCCTCGCCTTGGCCCAAACCCCCTGCCAGCCCGCCTATGTCGAGGCCGCCCGCAATCTGGACAACGCGACCCGCTACCGTCAGCGCCCCAACGGCGAGCGTTGCGAGGGCTTTTACAGCGGCACCGTCAGCAATCGTCTGGAGTTGCTGGGGCTGTTCGCACGACCGTTGCGCTTCGATCCGAGCGATCATGCGTTGACATTGGCCGCGGCCTTGCCGGACCGCGCCATCGCCATTGTCGGCCAGTTGATCCCGTCGCGGCGCTACTGGCGGCTGGACGCCCGGCTGCCGGCCAACGCCGAATTGCGCTGGCCGACCCGATTGCTGACCCGCCATCAGCGCTTCCGTGCCGACCAGGTCGGGCTCTACGGCCGACTGCTCGAGCCGCCGACGACCGCCGAGCCCGGCACCTGGCTGGTACCCATCGCCGTGCGCGACGGGCCAGCCTCCGCTGGCGATCCCCAGCTGCTGCTGCGCACTCCCACCGCGCTGAGCCAGGTGCTGTGGCGAGCGGTTTCGGCGCCGGGGCTGCGCTGTGGAACCTATGCCGACGACTGGCAGGTATTGCTCGACAACCAGCGGCCGCGGGGTTTCGGCGCCGGCGCCGCGATCCGCATCCCGCTGCCCGACACCAGGCTTGGCCCGAGCCTCTGTATGGAGGTCCAGGCCGATCCGCGCGCTGACCCGGATCGGCCCCTGCGCACCGAGGTGCGCATCCTGCGATGAACCTGCATGACTGGCGCGAGTGGCTGGCGCGATTATTGCCGCCGCGGCGCGACCCCGGTGCGCTGCCCGCCGAGACCCGCGCGCGACTGCGCGAGCAGCGCGCTTGCTACCGCGCCGATGCGGCGCAACGGCTGAACCGGGGCGACATCGAGGGTGCCGGGCGCGCATTGGCCGGGGTCGAGCATGCCGATGCCTTGCTCAAGGGCTCCGAGGCTCGAGGTGCCCGCCGCCGTGCAGCCCTGATCTTCGCGCTGGCCTGTTTGATCCTGGTCAGCATCGGGCTCGGCTGGCGACCGAGCGATGTGCCGGTGGTCATCGCATTGACGACCGACGATCTGGAATTGGCGCTGGCCGCGGACTGGGCCAGCGATGATCCGCGGGTCGCCACGCGCATGCTGGCCGTCGGAGCCGTCGACGCATTGCGCGTGCCCGGCATCGAGACGCCGGCAGGGCCGCTGAATCTGCGCCTGCAGCCGGCGAACGCGGAGGCGCCCGCATTGCAATTGCGCGGGTTGGCCATCGCCGCCGCGGTCGCCGAGCCGGCGGCGTCCTCGGACGCGGCATCTCGGCTTGCAGCCGCTCCCACGGCGGCGCAGTCCGCTCTGCCGTGGGAGCGGCCTGGGGCCGCGATCGAGCCGCGGCTGCGGCTCTGGTGGCAGGATGATCTGCATCTGGCCGTCTACGCCGGTCGTCTGCAAGGTGAAGTCCAGGCCAACAGGGCAAGGCTCTGGATCGATCCGGCCAGGGGCCAGGCGCGCAGCGAGCCCATCGACGGCCGGCGCCCGAGCTTTATCGACTTCGGCGGCACCGGCAGCACATACAATCCCGTCGAGCTCGTGGTCCAGCCGGACGGGCACTGGCGGCTCGCCGGCCTTGCCGCCGCCGATCTGCAATTGCGCCGCGACCTGGACGCACGAGCGCGCTCCGAGTCCAGCATCCTCGGCGGGACATTGCATCTGCGCGACACCGACCGCCAGCTGACCCTGCACCCCGGCGACTGGCTGCGCCTAGGCGCCATCGACACCGAGCGCATCGAACTGGAGCTGATCCCGGCCAGCCAGGACGAAGCCGCCCGCATCGCATTGCAGCTGGTGGGCCGGGTCGAGCGCATCGACACCGGAGCGGACCTCCATACCCTGCACAATCAGGCCCCGACACTGCTGGAGTATCTGGTCCATCAGCAGACATTGGGGCTGATCTGGGGCGCACTGGCGTTCATGTGGGGACTGTTCGTCGGCGTCCGCGCCTGGATTGGCGTTGACCGATAGTGTGCCGCAGGCGCGTCGCCGGAGCATGCAGATCGCGCAGCAGGCCCTGGTCGAAAAGGCACAAGCCCCGATCGCCTCGACCAGCTTTCCAGGGGATTGTCTTACGCTGGCAACAGGGCAGCAGTTGCACCAACCCGGCGCGCACGCCGCCTCGTTGCCGGTTACAATCAGGCTCCTCATCAAAGACTGATTCATCATCACCCACAGGAGCTTTTTCCATGCGTATCGTCCACGCTGCCGTCATCGGCCTGACTGTTGCCCTTGCCACACCGGCCTTTGCAGAGAATCCCAAGGCCACCATGCAGATCCGTATCGGCGACGAACCCGCCGGCACCGTCGAAGTCGAGCTATTCGCCGACGTCGTACCCAAAACCACCGCGAATTTCCTCGCGTTATGCAGCGGCGAGAAGGGCGAAGACATGCGCTACGCCGGCAGCCCGTTTCATCGCATCATCCCCGGATTCATGATTCAGGGCGGCGACTTCACCAACGGCAACGGTACCGGCGGCAAATCCATCTACGGCGACCGCTTCGAGGACGAGAACTTCGATCTGAAGCACGACCAGGCTGGATTGCTGTCCATGGCGAACGCGGGGCCGAACACCAACGGTTCGCAATTTTTCATCACCGTCGCGGCCACTCCCTGGCTGAACGGCAAGCATGTCGTATTCGGCAAGGTCACCGACGGCATGGATGTGGTGCGAGCGATGGAGGCCCAGGGCTCGCGCAGCGGGCGCACCAAGGAGCCGGTGGTGCTGGAAGAATGTCAAGTGCTCTGAGCGCAACGAACAGGAAACGATCCTGTTACATAAGCAATGCGGATTGCGTATATCGGCCGCTTTGGCTCAGCCCAATGTCGCCATGCGTGAGCCGCAAGGCAATACGCTCTGGATTGGCGCGAGGCACCGCACAGGAGAACTCGGCTATCTGGAATAAGGCGATCCCCGGAAAGAAATAGACCAACTGGCGCCGGATTCTCGTTCACCTCCGCGAAGCGGAATGCAAGGATTCGCCGCAGAGACGCAGAGGAGCCTCGCCCGCAAGCGGACCTCTACGCGCCGTAGGAGCCCGCTTGCGGGCGACCCGACAAATGATGCCCCCCAGGTTGCAACCCACCCAGCGCGACTTGATCGGAATCAGAATCAGGATCAGAATCGGAATCGAAAAGACAAGACATCAGGGCGCGAGAAACCTGATGTTCAATGGGCGCTGCCTTCAACGCATATGCATCGAACTTCATTCTGGTTGAATAGCTGAATATTCCTGGTTATAACGGATTCTGTTGACGAGCTGGCGAAATGCCCTGGAAGACTGTTTCCGACTAAGCGATGCTGAAGGTTACAATAACGGACTCGACATCTCGCTACCCGGAGACAGCATGAATACTGTACCTGGTTCTCCCAAAAGAGGATATCGAACCATCCGATTACCGCTGGTGAAGGACGCCTACGAACGCTTCCTGAGCGATAACGCCTATTGCCGAATGCAACTCGATGAGCTGTATCGGCAGCATCCGGACCTGTTTCCCGCGGGTTGGGAGGAAGGGTACGTGTTGTGCGGCAAGACGCCGAGTTCGAGCAAACAAGGTATACGCTGTCAGCGGGTGCGGCTGGTAGCCGGCGCGGTGGTGTATACCGTTGCCCCGACGTGCGTGACGCCGTACATGACAGGGCGTACGGAAGAGGTTGAGAAGGCATTGTTTTTGCGGCGTTTTCATGTGCCTTGCTGGGCACTGGCCCATGTGTTCGGGCGCGATGCCATGTAGTGGTATCGGCTTGAGCAAGGGCTTGGACGCTTCAGTGTGGTCGGTACGACCGTCAAGGCGGCGGAGCGCTTGGCGCAAGAGTTGGTCGCTGACGAAAAGCAGAGCCGTTTGCAGGGAGACAAGATCTCCATCGCCACGACAGCCGCCGACGGATGCATCCTCGGGGCTTCGGTCGTCGACTCGGCCTCCGAGGCCGGATTGCACCGCGCGGATGGCGTGTTTGCCGAAGAAGCGCGGGATGTGGACCCGGGCTATGCCCCCGAGACGGTTAATACCGACGGTTGGGCCGCCACCCAAGGCGCCTGGAAGCGCCTGTTTCCCAACATCGCCGTCATCCTGTGTTTCCTACACGCCTTCCTGAAAATCCGCGACCGGGCAACCAACGCGTTGGGCGAAGACTTCAAGGAGGTCAGCCGACGTGTTTGGGAAGCCTATCGCGCCGAGGGAAAGGCCAGTTTTGCGCAACGCCTGCGCCGACTGCGCGAATGGGCCGAGCGAACGTTACCGGATTCGCCCATGAAGTCCCATACCCTGGATCTATGCGAAAAGCGCAAACGCTTCAGCAGGAGTGACGAGCATCCCCGAGCGCATCGCACCAGCAACCTGGTGGATCGATTGATGCGCTTCCTTGATCGGGCCTGCTTCAACGCGCACTATTTCCACGGCACCCTGGCTTCGGCCGAACTGCGGGTACGCGCTTTGGCGTTGCTCTGGAACTTTTGCCCTTCCTCGCCAATGACGGTTCGCAAACAGCATGGCCAAGCGTGCCCGGCCGAACGGCTCAACGGGAAACGCTACGCCGATAATTGGTTGGAAAACCTGCTTGCTTCAGGCTCCATGAACGGCTTGAGAGGCTATCAACAATACCTTCGCCAAATGACCCGATCTCATGCTGCACTAAGTTCTTGATTAATCCGCCCCAGATTTGCAGCCTGCTCAAGGGCTTGGTCAATAATATTCGCTTCGGGCATTTCCGGAAGCATTTTTAACACCTCCAGGACGTATTTCCGGCCGCGGAAGTGGGCTTTGAGGTCATTGACGCTAAAGCTCGGACAGTGCTCGCGCACCGGTCGCATCAGGATCTGGGACAGGTTGATCATCAGCATCGCCAGGTTGGCACTGTTGTAGACCGGCGTTGGCTTGGTCACCATGAAGTCTTCCAAGCCCCAGTACTGTTTGGCGTCTCGGAAGTTGAACTCGATTTGGAAGCGCAAGCGATAGTAATCGATGAGCGCTTCGTAGCCTAACTCGAGATCACTACTGAAAAGGATGACATGGGCCTGGGCACCGGTGCGTTGGTTGGTCTTGACAAGGATCACGACATTGAGCCGGTCGGGGAATTTTTTGTGCCAAACGGGCAGTTGGTAGATGGCCGTATGAACGTGTCCTTCCACGGAAGTGGCTTTGAGAAAGCACGGCGGCAAGTGTTGATAATCGAGCTTGCTGCCGTACTTGCGCCGCGGGCCGCGCCCGGCGTAGGGGCCGTCATAGGGCAGATACAGCGCGCTGTTGTGGCGCAATTTGCTGATCAACTCTAAGCCCGTGCGACGGACCATTTGCAGCGCTTGATTATGGCCGAAGGCCCCGTCGAAGACGAAATAACGCACCGTCAGCGTCTGGCACACCAGTGCCAGCACCTGGCGCAGAAGGTCTTGAACGAACTGCAAATAGGGCGACAGACTCACCTCCCGGCGATTGCCATTGCGGCTACCTTTCGGCCGCCCTCGGTCCTTACCCCGACCCGCTTTGGACGCTTTCGGGCAGCTCGCGGCCGTCTCTTTGAGAATCGGCTCCAGGCGCAATGGGTACGAACAGCGCCGTTGCACGCTAATCAACGACAGGCTCAGAAAACACAACCCCGGGATCGTCTTGCCAACCACCGAGGAGAAAAAACGATCCAGACCGTGGGTCTTCTTGCCCGATTTGCTCACCACCACTTCATCGCCCGCCAGCAACCATTGCGTTTCGTCGCCCAGCAGGTGCTGGCGAATCACCAGCCAATGCACTTGGCCCCAACTGAGCGTGGTGTTGAACAACCGCTGCAGCGTCCGATCGCTTCCCCCGCGCTCGGTCCAGCGCGATAGCCCCCGCATCGTTACCCGCCCCGTCATCGCCAACAGCCCTTCCACAACGCAACCCAAACGGCCAAGGCTCGTCTTATCTACGCTCTGGCTTAAGCAGCTCAAGATCAGCATAATGTCGGGCATGGGCGATAGCCTCCTGAGGGAATAGGTCTTCGGATTAGTAACTGGATAACCTATCACCTCGGGCTGTCGCCCACCTAATTTTTGGCGCTAATTTTTGGCGAAGGTATTGTATCAACAGAATCCGTTATAATCAGCTAAAGATCTGTAACAATGAACTCGAAACCCGTGTTTTTCACTATTTGTGCTCGCAACTATTTAGGCTTTGCGACCACGCTGGGCGCTTCTCTGAAGCAGCATCACCGAGATGCCGAAATCGTCGTCTGGCTGCTGGATGAAGGCGAATTGCCGAAGCTTCCGGACGATCTGGTCATTCGTTTCATCCCGCGGATGGTCGAGGCGGAGGAATGGATCGAACTCTCCCTGAACTTCAACATTCGAGAACTTGCAACCGCCGTTAAACCGCTCTGTTTCCTCAAGCATCTAGAGGAAGGGGCCCGGCGCGTGATCTATATCGATCCGGACATCCTGGTGTTCCGGCCGCTCAACGAGGCTCTGGAGATGCTCGAGCAAGGAGCGCAGGGTGTCCTTACTCCGCACATTATGCAACCCCTGCCCCGAGATGGCGAACAGCCGGATGACCTGGAACTTCTCGGTGCGGGCGTCTTCAATCTCGGGTTTCTGGCCGTCGCAGCCGGACCGGAGACAGACCGCTTTCTCAAGTGGTGGGCAAGCTGGCTGCGAACACATTGCTTCGAAGACAAGTCCACCGGCACGTTCACGGATCAGAAATGGGTCAACTTTGCCCCGGTGTTCTGCCCAAGCTACGTTATTTTACGACACCCAGGATATAACCTGGCGTATTGGAACCTACCACAACGCGAACTGGAACTCTGCGGTGACGAATGGCAGGCCGACGGTCAGCCGTTGGTATTTTTTCACTTCAGTGGGTTCGACCCCAGCGCACCCGAGATTCTGTCGAAGCACCAAACCCGCGTCATCATTGCGCGCGGTTCCCCGCTCGCTCGGCTACTGCAACTGTACGCAAACAAACTGCGTGGTTCTTGCTACGACGAGGCCTTACGCCTCAGGTTCCCCCCATTGCGGTTCGCGAATGGTATCGAAGTCGATGATTTTTGTCGCGCCATTTATCGGGAGGCGCGCGCTAACGGAAAGTATTTCCGTAACCCTTTGTCGGACGGCCCAAACGGTTTGTTCGAATGGGTGACAAAACCTATTGAACGCAGCCGTTCGTCAATGGGCTACTTAAACCGCTATCTAAGGCTCGTTAACGCTCGACGACCAGATATCGCTGCAACATATCCCGATTTTCTGGGCTCTCATTGGAATGCATACGTTGCGTGGCTGTATGGATCGGGCCGGATGGAGATGGGTTTGAACGAGGCATTCCTTCCGCCCAAGCGCGGGTTAAAGATTCCGTCCGCGGAGCTCTCCGAATCGCAGGACTTTCGGGTCACCTACGTCGGCTATCTCTCCGCACACCTCGGGCTTGGTGAAGCCGCGCGGGGGAATGTTAAGGCATTACGTGCCCTGGGCATCCCAGTCGATACGATCGACGTTAGCCACTTCACTAGCAGTGAACGCCAAGCGACGCTGGAAGCGGAGACCGCCAGCGGCATGTCGGACGATAGTAGTGCGGAACGCGTTGTTATCCTACACGTGAATGCGGATCAACTCGCCAATGTTCTTACGGAGCTCGGCACTTCATTAACGGAAGATGCCTATGTTGTCGGGATGTGGGCCTGGGAGACCAGGCGCTTTCCTTCGCACTGGTGGTACAGCTTTTCATTGCTTGACGAAATCTGGGTCGGAGGGAGCTATATGGCCGAGGGTATCGCTGCGGTCTCCCCGATTCCAGTATTGCGCATACCGCATGTAGTCGAACCCCTGTCCGTCCGCTCTGATCGCAGCGCGTTTGGCCTGGCGGACGACGAATTCATCTTCCTCTTCATGTTCGATTTTCACAGCACGCCAGCACGGAAGAATCCAGAGGGCGCGATTCGGGCCTTTCGGCAGGCGTTTCATCCCTCGGAGCCGGTGCGGTTGGTGGTGAAATCCATGAACGGAAGGAACCGGCCTGAGTCCTTCACCCGCTTGCGAAAAATGGCCGCTGAGGCCCGCATCACCTTTATTGACGCCGCCCTCGGCAGTGATGACCGCTATAAACTGATTTCGAGCACCGATGTCTTCCTTTCGTTGCACCGCGCCGAAGGTTTCGGTCTTGGTATCGCAGAGGCGATGGCTTTGGGCAAACCCGTCGTTGCGACCGGATGGAGTGGCAATATGGACTTCATGAGCATCGCCAATTCGCTTCCCGTCCGCTACCGGCTCACGGAGCTTGCGGAAGCTGATCCGCCCTACGATGCCGGCACAATCTGGGCTGAGCCCGAGATCGATCACGCGTCCGAGCTGATGCGCCGGCTTTGGGAAGAACCTGAGTTGGTCGCCCGGATTGGTGCAAGAGCGCAAAGCGATTCACGTGACCTCCTGTCTGTCGAACACGTTGGACGGCTCATGTCAGACCGGCTTGAGCGCATTGCCGAGCTGCGGTCGACACGCCCGGATCGGCTTCATATCTCCGCAGCATCCACAACGCCATATTCCACCCTCCTAGGGATTCGCAATATTCGACGATCGCCGCTCCGCCTCGTCTTGCACATAACGCGCACGTCTCTGTTCGCCGTGATACCACGGCGCTACCAGCCCGCCTATCACCGCATTGCAACGAAGTTCGCGCATCGGATGGGTTACTTGCGGTCGAGCTAGCCTGAAGTTCCCCCTAAATTTACCCATTTTTCGTAACTTCTCATTCTCCCCCGGCAAAATTCTGTTGCTATCTGGAGAAATGCGGATAGACTCAGCGCCATGAGCAAGCCGACGCTCAAGCTGCCGGAGATCCCCGAAGCGGAGCAGACACCGCTGGTGCAGGCATTGCTGCGGCTGATTGTGGAGCAACAGGAGCGGATTGAGGAGTTGGAAGCCGAGGTCAAGCGGCTAAAGGAGCTCAAGGGCAAGCCCAAACTGAAGCCGAGCCGGATGGATGCGGAGACCGACAAGGCCGGGGAAGGCGGCACGGAAAAGAAGCCCAAACCCGGCCCGAAACGCGCAAAAACCGGGGAATTGGAGGTCCACGAAGAGCAGAAAATCGTCCCGGAAGGGCTGCCGGTGGATGCGCGCGAGAAGGGTTGGCGGTTCAAGGGCTACGACGACTTCGTGGTGCAGGAGCTGACAATCGAAGCGCACACCATCCGCTACCGCCTGGAGACCTGGATCGGGCCGGACGGTCAGACACTGAAAGGGCGGTTGCCGATCTCGGTGCAGGGTCATGACGGGGCGCAACTGAAAAGCTACGTCCTCTACCAGTACCACCACCAGCGCGTGACCCAGCCCTTGCTGCTGGAGCACTTGCACGACCTGGGCATCGAGATATCGGCGGGTCAACTGAACCATCTGCTCACGCAGAAGCACGAGGACTTCCACGCCGAGAAGGATGGGTTGTTGGAGGCGGGATTGCAGGTGTCGAATCATATTCAGGTGGACGACACCGGGGCGCGGCACGACGGCAAGAACGGCTACTGCACCTTCATCGGCAATGAGTTGTTCGCCTGGTTCGAGAGCACGCAGAGTAAGAGCCGGGTCAACTTTCTGGAATTGCTGCGCGCCGGGCGCACCGATGACGTGCTCAACGCCGGGGCGCTGGAGTACACGGCCCGGCACAAGCTGCCGCAGAAGACACTCCATCTGCTCGAAGAAGGCAAAAGCTTTGCGAACAAGGAAGAGTGGGACAGGTCTCTCGCCGCGGTTGGCATCACGGGCCCGAAACACATCCGGATCGCGACCGAAGGGGCGCTGACGGGCAGCCTGCTGGCACAGGGTTTTCCGACGACAATGGGAGTTGTCAGCGATGACGCGGGACAATTCAACGTCTTCCGTCATGCGCTGTGCTGGATCCACGCCGAGCGCAACATCAACAAGCTCGTGCCGCTCAATCCAACCCACGCCAAGCACATCGATTGAGTGCGTTGCCAGATTTGGGATCTGTATGCCGACCTGAAAGCGTACAAGATCGAGGAAGCTTTCCAAACGCCGCAATTCCGCGAAGAAATCCGCAGCCGGTTCGACGAACTGTGCCGGACCCGCACGAATTACGAGACGCTCAACGGGCACCTCAAACGTTTGGCGCGCAACAAAGAAGAGTTGCTTGGAGTGCTCGACGACCCCGACCTGCCGTTACACAACCTCAGCGAAAGCGATATCCGCGAATATGTCAGTCGACGCAAAACCAGCGGTTCGACCCGCAGCGAAGACGGGCGACGCTGTCGGGATACCTTCACCAGCCTGAAGAAAACCTGCCGCAAACTGGGCATCTCGTTCTGGCACTACCTGCACGACAGGCTGGCGCGGGTGAACGCTATTCCGCCTTTGGCCGAGGTCGTTCGTGCGGCGGCTGCCGGAGGAAAGTGAGAAGTTACCATTTTTCCATATAAGCCTTTGTAATAAATTAAAAAATCGCCAATTACTCGTCGAAAAATGTAGGTGGCGGAAAACCGGCGGCGGAAAACCGGGACACGGAAAACCGGGACAGACCACGTTTTTCCCGTTTTTCCGGGGGAACAGGGGATACCGGGACCGGGCGAAACTAGAAAACGTGGTCTGTCCCTGTTTATCTGCTGTTTATCTGTGTTTTTCGAGGATGATGATCGCCAGTTTTTCCTGGATCATCTGGCCGCGGTGGCTGCGGAGGAATCGGTTGCTGTGCACGCGTATGTGCTGATGACCAACCACCTTCATCTGCTGATGACCGCCGCACGCAATGATGGCGTGGGATGTAACCCGTCCTCCGCGCCGTCTCAGGCCGCCATAGGCAGATGGAATGAGGAGTCATTGGCGGCTCGGACAGGATAGAGTGCTTGTTGTTGCTGTTCGATATGGAACTTCATAAACGCCTCCCAATGGCCATGAATATGGATACAGCGTAACCCCAGCATCGACCTTGCATCACCCAACGCATTCCCGTGCCCTCCATGCGGTCGACAACCACGTGTCGACAAGCGCCCTCGATGACCCCGGAGGCAACCGGGTAGCCGGCCGCCAAATATTCCTGGTAGCGCATACGATGGGCATTTTTCTCCAAGTAGCCACAAGCCTTGTCCACCGGCTTACGCTGTGAATCGCTGGTTAGCGTCCCCTTCGCCGCTTTAAGCGGCTCACGAATTCAAAGCCCCCGGCTTTGCCGGGGGATGTTTACTACTGTACCTGGTTCTCCCAAAAGAGGATACCGAACCATCCGATTACCGCTGGCGAAGGACGCCTACGAACGCTTCCTGAGCGATAACGCCTATTGCCGAATGCAACTCGATGAGCTGTATCGGCAGCATCCGGAACTGTTTCCTGCGGGTTGGGAGGAAGGCTACCTGTTGTGCGGCAAGACGCCGAGTTCGAGCAAACAAGGGATACGCTGTCAGCGGGTGCGGCTGGTAGCCGGCGCGGTGGTGTATACCGTTGCCCCGACGTGCGTGACGCCGTACATGACAGGGCGCACGGAAGAGGTTGAGAAGGCATTGTTTTTGCGGCGTTTTCATGTGCCTTGCTGGGCACTGGCCCATGTGTTCGGGCGCAATGCCATGTAGTGGTATCGGCTTGAGCAAGGGCTTGGACGCTTTAGTGTGGTCGGTACGACCGTCAAGGCGGCGGAGCGCTTGGCGCAAGATTTGGTCGTCGACGAAAAGCAGAGCCGTTTGCAGGGAGACAAGATCTCCATCGCCACGACAGCCGCCGACGGATGCATCCTCGGGGCTTCGGTCGTCGACTCGGCCTTGGAGGCCGGATTGCATCGCGCGTATGGCGTGTTTGCCGAAGAAGCGCGGGATGTGGACCCGGGCTATGCCCCCGAGACGGTCAATACCGATGGTTGGGCCGCCACCCAAGGCGCCTGGAAGCGCCTGTTTCCCAACATCGCCGTCATCCTGTGTTTCCTACACGCCTTCCTGAAAATCCGCGACCGAGCAACCAACGCGTTGGGCGAAGACTTCGAGGAGGTCAGCCGACGCGTTTAGGAAGCCTATCGCGCCGAGGGAAAGGCCAGTTTTGCGCAACGCCTGCGCCGACTGCGCGAATGGGCCGAGCGAACGTTACCGGATTCGCCCATGCAGTCCCATACCCTGGATCTGTGCGAAAAGCGCAAACGCTTCAGCAGGAGTGACGAGCATCCCCGGGCGCATCGCACCAGCAACCTGGTGGATCGATTGATGCGCTTCCTTAATCGGGCTTACTTCAACGTGCACTATTTCCACGGCACCCTGGCTTCGGCCGAACTGCGGGTACGCGCTTTGGCGTTGCTCTGGAACTTTTGCCCTTCCTCGCCAATGACGGTTCGCAAACAGCATGGCCAAGCGTGCCCGGCCGAACGGCTCAACGGGAAACGCTACGCCGATAATTGGTTGGAAAACTTGCTTGCTTCAGGCTCCATGAACGGCTTGAGAGGCTATCAACAGAATCCGTTATAATCAGGAATATTCTACGCAGGCAGCACCCACGAGAAGACAAGCCAAGAGGTCGATTTCTCCACGAAAATCGCCTCGACGAATCTCGTTGCCCAAGCGCTCTGGTGCCGGGTGCCGAGGGTCATTCGGGAATCCCGAGATAGTGCTCCAGTTGGGTTGCCCATCGTTCGTCGCGGGTGATGTCCAGCAATGCCCGATTGACAGGTTCGCGCAATGGGCTGGGTTGCGGTAGCGCGATACCGTAGTCCTGTCGCTTCAATACCTGGGGCAATACGCGCAGGGATTCCGGGTATTGGTTGGTGATCAAGAAGCGCAGGATCGGCGCATCGTATAACACCGCATCCACATCGCCGGCGGCGAGCTGATCCAGAGCCTGCCGCAATTCCTGGACAGTTTTGTGGCGGATTCGATAACTGGTCAGAAACTCGCCGCTGGTGCTGTTGGCCAGCGTAACCACACGGGTGTCGTAGAGACCGTTCAGGTCGCGAATGGGGTGCTTCAGTCCGCCCACCGTCAGCGCGCTGGCGATGGCAGCAGTGAAGCCGGAGATGATGATCACGCTGGCGAACATCCAGACGATCGCGATGCCGCGGCCGACAGTTGTAACGGGTGCCTTATCACCATAGCCGACCGTTGTCATGGTAACCGCGGACCACCATAGGCCAGAGCCGATACCGCGCGCCAAGCCGCCACGAAACTGGGCATTGCGGCGGCGCTCGGCCAGCCAGATCAGCACGCCGATCAATGCTAATAATGCAAATAGGCTTGCCACGCTGTACAGGAAGCGGTCGGAGACCAGGCGCTGCAAGGTGACGATGATGCTGTTTTCCGGATCGCGTGCGACGGCGATGCCGAGCCCCGATGTATGGAATGGTTGGGTAAAGTCGGCACGCTGCTCGCGCTTGCTGGTGATGGTCAGCGCCGCGACGACGGCATCCACCTCGGCATTGGCCACGGCATCGAGCATCTGGCTTAATTCCAATTCCACCAGCTTGTATTTCAATTGCAGTCGCTCGGCGATCTGTGCCCAGAGATCGATGCTGATCCCGCTCCAATTGCCGTCGGCATCGCGCATCGCGAAGGGTGGCACCTGGCGGGTGCCAATCAGCAAGGGCTCGCGCACAGGACCGGCAGCATTTGGCTGCGTTGGCAATTCTGTTGCTGGTTGGGATGCCGGTTGTGCGCGGACCAGCCCGGGGGCTGCCGTGCCGGCGATGGATAACAGGGCGACCAGTAAGGGGGCGACCGTTAACCAGCGTATGCCCCAATGGTTGGCGCACGGAATCCTCATGGAGACCTCGGCGGCGCGGCGCGGGCGATTGATGGCGAGATGATCCATGCGCAGGGATCAATCCAAGCGCTGCACATTTAAACTGGTTTCGATGCCGATGAATTCGCCATCGCCTTTGAAGCTGTGCCGAAAACCGGTCACGTCTTGCAGATCTCGGCCCACGGCCAGCCGGACATAGGTGTCGTCGGCAAACAGGCCCTGGGCCGGATCGATGCCGCGCCAGCCGCCGCCGGGCAGCAGCACCTCTACCCAGTGATGTAGCGCCTGCGCACGTGCCGGGGTGCCCTCGGGATCATCGTCGTCGGGTTCGAAATAGCCCGGGTCGAGGTAGCCGCTGACAAAGCGCGCCGGTATCGCCCAGCCACGCACGATCGCGATCAGCAAATGCGCCAGATCTGCCGAATTGCCGACCTGTTCTTGACAGAGTTCTGCAAGAGCCGCTGCGGGCGGTCGTGCTGGATCGATGTCGCATTCGGCCTGTACCCAAAGGCAAGCATCCTGCACTTGCTTTAGCAACGGCACCCCCGAGCGCCATGTGGGCGGGGTAGCGAGTGGTGAGGGCGCTTGTTCGTCTGCTGCCTCGGTTTGGGCAAAGCTTTGGATGGCTGGCGTCAGCGCGCTGCGATGCAGTACATAGTCCCACAGCCGCGGTGCCTGACGCAGGCTGTCGGCGATCCAAACCGCCTCGCGCTCCGGAACTACGGCGTCGTAGTCGAACGGATTGGCGAGCCTTGTTTCCACCTCCGCCACCAGATGCACTTGGCATAGGTCATGCGCGCGGAGCAGCGCCGCACGATGCACCTGATTGCCGAAGCAGTCTCGATGCGAGGCCCACTCGGCGATCGGCTCGAGGTCGATTTGCAGGCTGGTCAGGCTTTGGCTTGCATCGTCCCAGGGCGCGATGCGGCACTCGAAATGATGCTCGCGCACCGGCGCGCTGAAGTCGACGCGCTCATCGCGCTGAATGCGATATCTCATCGGGCATGGTCGTCGGATTGGCTGGCTATACCTGCTGCCAGCGTTGATGGTTGGCCCTGGTTGTTGGTTGGATTGGCCAATGGCGCCTCGTTGATTTGGGTTTCGCCTATATGCGCTTCGAAGAAATCGGCCTGCAGGGCAGTCGTCAGGTCTGCGAGCAAGGCCAGGAAGTCGTCCAAATACTCGTGCAGACCCTGGTCCAACACTGCTCTTGGCGAGGTGCGATCCAGATGTTCGCGCAATGCATGCATGCGATCGGTCACCGCGGCGCCGTGCACCGGGCCGATACGCTCCAGCGCGCGATCGAGGCCATCGATACAGTAGCGCAACGAGCGCGGGAAGTCACCGTCGAGCAAGACGAATTCGACCACGTCGATCGGCCGGATACCGCTGTGGTATTTGCGTCGGTAGGACTCGAATCCGGATAGGGATTTGAGCAAGGCACCCCACTGATAGAAGTCCAACGGAGAGCCGACCAGGGTGAGATCCGGCAGCAGCAGATGATAGCGCACATCGAGGATGCGCGCGGTCATGTCCGCGCGCTCCTGCAGGCTGCCGAGAACGGTAAAACCATAGGCTTCGCCGCGCATCATGGTGCTCTGGGTCAAGCCGAAAAACAGCGCCACCTCGCGATGCACATAGGCGTAGAATTCGGCGGCACGCCAGGGCTGGAGCTTGGTTTTCAAATGGCGATCGGTGGCCAGCCAGAATTCGTTGATGGCCTCCCACATCTCCTGGGAGATGCGATCGCGGACAACCCGGGCGTTTTCCCTTGCCAGACGCAGGCTGTTGTACAGCGAGGCGGCATACGCCTTGTCCTGGGTCAACAGTTGAATGACCCGCTGTACCGTAACCTTGCCATCCGCATAGCGCTGCAAGTAGGTATCGTCCGCACCGACGATGGTCAACAAGGGTGTCCACTGCATTTCTTCTGTGGCACCCTCGTCCGCTTCGAGCATGTACAGCACGTTGATATCAAGGATGCGGGCGGTGTTGTCGGCGCGTTCCAGATGACGCGCCATCCAATACAGAGATTCGGCGATTCGGCTCAGCATCAGTCGGCAAGCACCCAGGTGTCTTTGCTGCCGCCTCCCTGCGAGGAGTTGACCACCAACGAGCCCTTGGTCATGGCCACCCGCGTCAGGCCGCCGGGGACGACGTCGATCTCGTCGCCATAGATAATGAAGGGCCGCAGGTCCAGGTGCCGCGATTCCAGTTCGCCGTCCAGATAACAGACATGGCGGGACAGTTGGATCACCGGCTGGGCGATGTAGTTGCGCGGGTCTGCCTCGATCTTGCGCGCAAACTCGGCGCGCTGTGCCGGGGTCGAACTCGGCCCCATCAGCATGCCGTAGCCGCCGGATTCGGCGACCGCTTTGACCACCATGCGCTGCAGGTGATCGAGCACATAGGCGCGGTCCTCGTCATTTGTCATCTGGTAAGTCGGAACATTGGCCAGAATCGGAGACTCGCCCAGATAATAGCGGATGATCTCGGGTACATAGGCGTACACTGCCTTGTCGTCGGCGATGCCGGCTCCCGGCGCATTGACCAGGGCGACATTGCCGGCGCGCCAGGCATTGATGATGCCGGCAACCCCCAGCACCGAATCGGGGCGAAACACCAGCGGGTCCAGAAAGTCGTCGTCGACCCGCCGGTAGATCACATCCACCTGGTCCAGGCCGCGGGTGGTCTTCAGATAGACCTTGTCGTTACGGCAGACCAAATCTCGTCCCTCGGCGAGTTCCACGCCCATCTCCTTGGCCAGGAAGGTATGCTCGAAGTAGGCAGAATTGAAAATACCCGGCGTCAATACGACGATGTTGGCCCGCTCTTTGCCGCGGGGCGACAGATGCCGCAGGGCTTGCAGCAGCAGTGCCGGATAATGTTCCACGCGACGTACACGGTAGCGTGCGAAGAACTCAGGCAGGATGCGCCGCTCGACCACCCGATTTTCGATCATGTAGGAAACGCCGGAGGGGGTGCGCAAATTATCCTCCAGCACCAGATAGCGGCCGGTTTCGTCGCGGATCAGATCGACGCCGCTGATGTGGGTATAGATATCGTGGGGTGCGTCGATGTCCATGATTTCGCGGCGGAAGTCCTTCCCAAGATAGATCAACTCAGGCGGCAACACACCGTCTTTGAGAATACGCTGGCCGTGGTAGAGATCCTTCAGGAATAGATTCAACGCGCGGATGCGCTGCTTCAGGCCTGCCTCGATATGTGCCCATTCGAGCGCGGTGATGATGCGCGGTAGGATGTCGAAAGGCCAGACCCGCTCGATGCCTTCGTCCTGATTCGAGTACAGGGTGAAGGTGACGCCTTCGGTGTGCAATGTCAGGTGCGCCTCACGGGACTTATCGCTGAGCAGTTGCTGGCCAGTTTTCTGGATGTGTTCCCACATCGGCAGGTAGTGGTCGCGAGGGCGAAAATCTTCCTGATAGAATTCGTGAAAGGCCAGCGTCTGTGCCGCGCCAGTGACCGCGGCCCGCCGCGTGGAATCCGGCCGCAGGCTTTGGAATTGACCGCGGCCGGATTGGAATTGGCTCATCGTCATCGCAAACACTCATCAGGTGCCCGAGAAAAGAATACAGGCAGGCTGCCGGAATCCTGTTGGAAAGCCCCGGCAGATGCCCAGGGAAGGCCAGCCGTGGCAGAAACACTTTCGACCAGTCCAGCCCAGCACTGTCAACAGCACCATCACGGGCAAACCAGGCTATTATGGGATGAAGCCGCAGCAAACTTCGCGCCAGGTACTGTAGCCGCGATCGTGCTCACCACCGGCCTATGTCGGTCCAGCGCGCCCCGTTGCAGTGCATGGCGTGGTCGAGCCGGCCTTTTTCAGTGCAGTAGGATCGATTTTTTCTGGCGCTTGCCGCGAGCGCGTCCTGTACCTCGTTTCCGCAACGCATTTCTTGCCGAGCACTGTTAATCTACGCACTCTAAGTCTGTTTTAACCGTTAATTTGGAGTCCGGCGTCCATGTCGATCCTTGTTGCCCTCAACCATAAAACCGAATACCGCTTCGACCGCATGGTCGGGCTAGGGCCACACACTGTCCGGCTGCGCCCGGCCCCCCACTGCCGCACGCCGGTCCGCTCCTATTCGCTGAAGATCGAGCCCGAGGATCACTTCATCAACTGGCAGCAGGATCCGTTCGGTAATTATCTAGCGCGGCTGGTGTTTGCGGAAAAGGCCAGGAAACTCAGCATCGAGGTGGATGTGATCGCGGAGATGATCACGATCAACCCGTTCGATTTTTTCGTCGATGAATATGCGTACAAGTTTCCGTTCAACTATGAACATCAGCTCACCAAAGAGCTTGCCCCCTATCTTGAAATCAAACAAGACGGCGCATTACTGAACCAATGGCTGACCGGCGTCGATCGGACCCCGCGCGAGATCGTCTACTTTCTGGTCGACATCAACAAGCGCCTGCAACAGGACATCGGCTATGTCATCCGTATGGAGCCGGGCATCCAGACGTGCGAGGAGACTCTGCGCCTGCGCAGGGGCTCATGCCGCGATAGCGCCTGGGTACTGGTACAGGTTCTGCGCCATCTGGGCTTGGCGGCGCGGTTTGTGTCGGGTTATTTGATCCAGCTCACCGCCGATGTCAAGGCGCTGGATGGTCCAAGCGGCCCGGAGCGAGACTTTACCGATCTGCATGCCTGGGCTGAGGTCTATGTGCCTGGAGCCGGCTGGATCGGCCTCGATCCCACCTCCGGCCTGTTTGCCGGCGAGGGCCATATTCCGCTGGCCTGCACGCCAGACCCGGTCTCGGCGGCGCCCATCACCGGCGCCACGGACAAGTGCGATGTGACCTTTTATTTCCATAACCGGGTCAAGCGCATTCACGAGGATGCGAGGGTTACCAAGCCTTATACCGAGGAGCAATGGAATGCGATCGAATCCCTTGGCCACGCGATCGATGCCGAATTGGCCGACAACGATGTGCGCCTGACCATGGGTGGTGAGCCAACCTTTGTTTCCATTGACGACATGGAAGGCGCCGAGTGGAACATTGCGGCCTTGGGGCCGACCAAGAAACTCCTGGCCGAGGATCTGCTGTTGCGCCTGAAACGGCAGTTCGCGCCTGGCGGCATGCTGCATATCGGCCAGGGCAAATGGTACCCCGGCGAGCAGTTGCCGCGCTGGGCATTGGCTTGTTATTGGCGCAAGGATGGCGAGCCGGTCTGGCGTGACGAGGGTCTGCTCGGCAACGAGCGGGAAACCTACGAGCAAGGACCCGACGAGGCCAAGCGCTTTGTCACCACATTGGCGCGAAAGCTCGGCGTGCGTCCCGAGTACGCCCAGCCGGCACATGAGGACGTATTTTACTATTTATGGAAGGAGGCGCGCCTGCCGGTCAATGTCGATCCCTTCGACAACAAGCTCAAAGATCCCATCGAGCGCGCCCGGGTCGCGCGCGTCTTCAGCCAAGGGCTGGAGCGCATCGTTGGCTATGCTCTGCCGCTGCGCTGGACGGGATTGACTCCCGGGGGCGGCTGGGTCAGCGGTCGCTGGTCATTGCGCGACGGCAATCTATTCCTGATCCCCGGCGACTCGCCAATGGGCTTTCGACTGCCGCTGGAAGCTTTGCCCTATGTGCCGGATGCCGAGCTGGACACGCATCCCCAGCGCGATCCGTTCGAGCCGGTCTACAGTGCACAAGCGCCTGCTGCGGATGCATTGGATCGTGACCGCGGCAGAGGACGCTTCGTACATGAGGTGCAATCCGACCAGCCACGCCAGGCAGTGCAGGAGCAGGGCACAGACCCGGATGCGATGGCACGCCTGCATGGCCGCCAAGCGTCCATCGACGATCGGCGCCAGCCATTGTCTGCACAATGGACATTACCGGACGATTACCCGGCCGAGTTGGTGCGTACCGCGCTCTGTATCGAAGCCCGCGAGGGCAGGCTGTATTGCTTCATGCCGCCGCTGACACACCTGGAGCACTGGCTCGACCTGGTTGCCAACCTCGAGGCCAGCGCCGCGGAAACCGGCCTGCGCATCATCATCGAGGGCTATGAGCCGCCTCGGGATTTCCGCCTGACCAAGCTTGCGGTGACGCCGGACCCAGGTGTCATCGAGGTCAATGTGCATCCGGCCAGCTCCTGGGATGACCTGGTGCGCGATACCAGCATTCTGTACGAAGAGGCGCGGCTGACGCGCCTTGGCACGGAAAAATTCATGCTCGACGGCCGGCATACTGGAACTGGCGGCGGCAACCATGTCACCCTGGGCGGTCCGACGCCGGCAGACAGCCCGCTCTTGCGCCGGCCAGACCTGATCCAAAGCCTGATTACCTATTGGCAGCACCATCCAAGTCTGTCCTATTTATTCTCTGGCACGTTTATCGGTCCTACCAGCCAGGCGCCGCGCGTCGACGAAGCACGCGATGACAGCTTGTATGAACTGGCCATCGCCTTTCAGCAAATGCCCAAAGGCCAGATCAAGCAGCCCTGGATCGTCGACCGCGTATTGCGCAACCTGCTTGTGGACGTGACCGGCAATACCCATCGCACCGAGTTCTGTATCGACAAACTGTACTCGCCGGACAGCGCGTCTGGACGTCAGGGCCTGGTGGAATTTCGCGCCTTCGAGATGCCGCCGCATGCACGCATGAGCCTGGCCCAGATGCTGTTGTTGCGCGCATTGGTCGCACGCTTCTGGCAGCAGCCCTATGCCCACGAGCCAGTGCGCTGGGGCACCGAATTGCATGATCGCTTTCTATTGCCACATTTTGTGAGGCAAGATTTCGGCGATGTGATCTGCGACCTGCAGCGCGCCGGCTATGCGTTCGAATCCGCCTGGTTCGAGCCGTTTTTCGAATTCCGTTTTCCACATTATGGCGATCTGATCACCGGCAACGGCATCCGCATGGAATTGCGTGGCGCCATCGAGCCTTGGCATGTGCTCGGCGAGGAGGTCACTGCCCAGGGCACTTCGCGCTTTGTCGACTCGTCGGTGGAGCGCATGCAGGTAAAGGTCAACGGCATGACCGGCGCCCGCCACGCGCTGACCTGCAACGGCCGCCGCGTTCCTTTGCATCCGACCGGGCGCCGAGGCGAATTCGTCGCCGGGGTACGCTTTAAAGCCTGGAACCCACCATCCGGCCTGCATCCCACCATTGCATCGCACAACCCGCTGGTGTTCGATGTCGTCGACCTGTGGAATTGCTCCAGTTTGGGCGGCTGTACATACTATGTTTCGCATCCCGGAGGACGCGCCGAACAACGCTTCCCAGTCAACAGCTACGAGGCCGAGAGCCGGCGCATTGCGCGTTTCCGACTGATGGGGCACACCCCCGGCGACATCGATCCGCCGCCGGAAGAGCCAGCCGGTGAACACCCCTACACGCTGGATCTTCGCTACCGGCCTGGTTGTTGACTGAGGCTGTATTCAGGTCAGATCGAACCGCTCGAACTGCATGCTGAACTGGCCGCGGCCCTGCGTCAGGCTGCGCAGGTCGGTGGTATAGCCAAGCAGGGCCTCGAGTGCCGCCGTGCAGCTGATGTTGGCAATCCGATCCCGAATATCGGTGGCCTGGATCAGCGCACGGCGTTGCTGCAGGTCGCCGAGGACGCTGCCCAGATTGTCCTCTGGCACGATCACCTCGACCAGCATCACCGGTCGCAATGCCGCCGGCTGAGCAGCCATCAGGGCCTTGCCGACGCAGCGCGCGGTGGCGGCGCTGAGAGCCTCGATGGTGCTGGCGGCGCCGAACAATTCCACCACCCTGATCTGGATGGCAACGTCCTCCACCGGGGCACCATGCATGGGTCCTGACGCGAGCCCCATCTGCACCCCCGCACGTAATGCGGCTAGTTGCTCTTCGGTCAGCTCAGCCCCGTCCGGGCGCACCGCGGGCTCGCATGTTTGCAAGTTGCCGCTGCCGCGAGGTCTAGGCGTCACTTCCAGTTGCACCCATGCAGTAGCCTCCGCTTGCTTGCCATCCGGACTTGCCGGGTGGGTATAGAACATCTCGGCAGTTGCGCCGTCCTGAATGGTCTCGCGCACGGCAACGGCTGGTCGGCCGCTGCGGACCTGTTGGTGGAACTCGCGCTGCAGGCGCTCCAGTATGATTTGCAAATGCAATTCCCCCATGCCCTTGAGCAGGCGCTGCCCGGTCTCGGGATCTTCTGTCACCAGCAAGGTCGGATCTTCCTGCTGCAATTTATCCAGCGCTTCGAGCAGTTTGTCCTCGTCGGTGCCGGCAGCCGGTTCGATCGCCAGACTCAGCACGGGCTTGCGCAGGTCGATGCGCTCCAATATCAACAGGTGGTCCGGGGCGCACAGGGTGTCGCCGGTGGAGGCATAGCGCAAACCCGCGAGCAATACGATTTGGCCTGGCTCGGCCTGCTCTAGGCGGGTCTTGCGCCCGGCATCGGTATCGAAAATGCGGGCGACCTGCTCTGTTAGGGTGCGGCCGTCGCTGGTGATAAAAGAGACCTTGTCGCCAGGCTTCAGTCGGTTGCGATAGACGCGGGTAAAACAGTGTCGACGTCCATCCCAAAGCTGCACCTTGAAGACCAGGGCCACCAGCGGCCCATGTTGACCAAGCACGATTTCCTCGCTGCTGCCATCGGGCCGGTTAGCTAGCGCCGGCGGACGATCCAGCGGTGTCGGCAGTAGGTCGACCGCAGCGTCCATGATCGGCTGCACCCCGAGGTTGTGCAATGCGCTGCCGCCGAAACAGGGAAACAAACTGCCAGCCAGCGTCCCTTTGCGCAGGGCCGCGATCAACTCCGCTGCATCCGGTTGTTCGCCGCCGAGAACCCGTTCGGCCAGGGATTCATCCACCTCTGCCGCCGCCAGCAGCAGGCTTTCGCGCAATTCCGTCATCGACTCCCAGAGCGCCGATGGACAGGGTTGAACTGACACCTGTTCGCCCTGTTCACCGTTGAAATGCAATAAGCTCTTGTGCACCAGATCGACCACCCCGTGCCGATCTTCCGCCGCTTGCATCACAGGAACCGTGACCGCCACCGGTTGCACCCCAAATTTGTCGCGAATCGTTGACATCGTGCGAACAAAATCGGCGCCGGGCCGGTCCATCTTATTGATGAAAAACAGCACCGGGAGGCCGAACCGGCAGCGCTGGCGCCATACGGTTTCGGTTTGAGGTTCAACTCCGCGTACACCATCGAGCACCAAAATGACCCCGTCCAGCACGCGCATTGAGCGTTCCACCTCAATGGTAAAATCCACATGACCTGGTGTGTCGACAACCTGCAACAGGTGATCTCGCCAAGGAGCGCGGGTGACGGCAGCGGTAATCGTAATGCCGTGCTGCTGTTCTTCGGCCATCCAATCCATATGAGCGGCACCATCGTGCACCTCGCCGATCTTGTGCGAGGCGCCGGTGTAGAACAGGATACGCTCGGTCAGCGTCGTCTTGCCCGCATCGACATGGGCAGCGACGCCGATGTTGCGTACGAGCGCGAGCTTGGCATAGGCATGTGCGGACGCAACCTGTTTGTGTTGACTCATCGAATCGACAACCTACGGAGACTGAACAAATATGAATACGACAGCGCTGGGCTTGCATCGGACAGACATGCGCATGACATCGATAATCGTCGTGCTCGCCCTGAATAGCTTAGTAGCAACGGCCACAAACGCCGATGTCTATCGGCTGCGCAGCAGCAACGACAGTGTCATCGGAGTGCCCTTCTATGTAAAAGCCGATGAGGAACATACCTTACTCGATATCGGGCGCCATCATGGCTTCGGTTACGACGAGATGGAGCAAGCGAATCCGAACGTCGATATGTGGGTGCCGGGCAGCGGTACGGATGTGCTGGTGCCCGCGCAGCACATACTGCCGAATGCTCCGCGCAACGGCATCGTGCTGAATTTGGCCGAAAAGCGGATGTATTACTATCATACGCCGACCGAGATCGAAACCTTCTCGGCGGGCACCGGACGCGAGGGCTGGGAAACACCGATCGGCAATTATCGCATTATCGAAAAAATCAAGGACCCGACCTGGACGCCGCCAGCGTCAATCCGTCGCGAGCATGCAGCCAAGGGCGACATTCTGCCCGCAGTGGTGCCTGCCGGCCCGGACAATCCGCTGGGATTGTTCGCATTGCGGCTGAGCAATCCGAGCTACTTGATTCATGGTACCAATAAGCCCTGGGGTGTGGGCATGCAAGTCAGCCATGGCTGTACTCGGATGTACCCCGAAGATATCGAGCATTTGTTTAGCGAGGTGGAAACCGGTACGCCGGTGAAGATCGTTGATCAGCCGTATAAGTTGGGCTGGCTGGGAGATCAGCTATATCTCGAGGTGAGCGCGCAGGGCGAAGCGGCTCGGAACAAATCAGCGCAGGAAGTTATTCCAGCCTCCATTGCCAATGCCAAGGGTGTAGTCGTGGACTGGAATCAAGTCAGAAAAGCGCTGACAGAGAATGCCGGCCTGCCACGCTTGGTGGGAGGCCGGCAAGGCTCAGGAAGCTGGCATCACTTGACCATGATCTTCTGATACATGCGGTTGATGCGCTCCTCATTGGCCTCGCAGCAGGATTGGGCTGCGTTGGCGGCATCCATTGCGGCTTGTGCCATGTCACGAGCTTCCTGATCGGTGGCACAGCCACCGAGCATGGAGGCGCTCAGCAGGGCAGCAATGGACAGGGCGGCGAGCTTGGCTTTCATCATCGTAGTTTCTCCGTTTTTGAGGTTTGCCGATCGGCAGAGAGGTTATAGCACAGACTAAGGGTTTTTCCTAAGTCTTCAATATGAATGTTAGCAGAATCTGACAGCGTCGTGTTCCAACAACGCCGATCCAATCTTAACATCCATATGGCCCAGTTGTAGCGGGATTTTCGCTGAATTTCAAGGTGAGGCGTCGGCTTCTCTGCGACAGAGCTGGTCTCTTTTTTGATACACCAAGCCGTCAGAAGATTAGCTGAGTGGAGAATTTACTCACATTTCTATACCGTGGGCGCCGATTTCACGACGGCCAGCATCGTAAGATCAAAATGTTGTTTGCCGACTGGAGCCCACTTATTGCTGACACATTCCAGCCTAATTGACATCGACGACCTAGTACCTGAGTATCGCCCAAATTCCGTGATAGAGCATCCGATTATGAGGCCCTGCGCCAACGAGTCCGCACGCCCGCGCGCTGGATTGATCGCTACAGCGGTATTGATCACATTCGTGGGTGCCGCGAGCGCAGAATCATCTGATGGCGATGTTACGCCGACCGATGCATTTGCCACATCTCTGCCAATCGGAGCGATCATAGCATTCATGCCGGCGATGGGCGCAGACTATCGCAATATGACTGAATTACGAGTCTGGCTGAAACAACAAGGCTGGGCCATTTGCGACGGAACCAACGGCACACCGAATCTGCGTGACCGGCTGCTGATCGGCACCACGGATAGCGCGGCCGCTGGGCAACGACTTGGGAGCTGGGAGCACGAGCATCGCATTCGTGGCGAGACCGATATACCCGTACGACGCAATCGCAACACGCCCACCGGCCGGCTGCAATCGAGGCAAATACCGGATGACCAACATCGCCACCGAGTGGACATCAAATCAGACCGTGCCGATCATTTACCGCCAAGCACGCGCGTACTCTTTATCATGAAAGTGAGGTAAATGAGAGGCACAGCCCTGTGAAGAACCTCTCTGCATATGGACAGAATCGCCGCTATCGGACTTTCGATCCATCAACAAAAAGTTTATGCACATCATGAGCCGAATACGATGCTCCAATTGAGATCGAACTACCCGTGGTAGAGCGCTATTACGCTAAGGCAGGCGACAATAACGGCCCGAATCCGTTCCGCTGCGAAGGCTTCGTGCGCGACGGCACCATCGCGCGCGCCGATCGTGAGCCGGTCGCCATCGATACCTTGCCGCCCTTCCTGCGCGCATTATTAGTCACCGATGGCACCGTGACCAAAATCCTCGAGGCCTATTTCTGGGAGCCCGTGGTGGTCGACACTCTGCGCCAGGAATTCATTGTTGCCGAGGCCGCAATAGCCTGGATCGATATTGCCGCCGGCGATCCCATCATGGTGCGCCGCGCACGCCTGCGCGGAGCCGACAGCGGCGAGCACTATGCGCATGCCTTTTCGGTCATCCGCACCGAATTGATCCCGCCCCATTTTCGCCAACGGCTGATTGACCGCGAGATCGGCATTGGCGCATTGATTCGCGACAGCGGTTTGGAGAGTTATCGCGAGGTCATGGAAGTTGGTATCGAACCAGCCGATCACGGCGCCCTGTCCGACGGCGTATTCCGTACCTATCGCATCATCATTGCCGGCAAACCGGTGATTTTGATCACCGAAACCTTTCCGCTCCTGCTGTATGCCGCGGCACGGCGCTGAGTGCCGACGCCAAATTTGGCCATATTGCATCAGGGCATCGATTCGGTCAGAATGATTCGAGGGAATTGGATCATCAGCCTATACGACAGCCACGGGAGCCTGCATCATGGAAAACACCGATCCCTACCGCCCACCAAGGGCAGATTTTGCCACGCTAGAGGATGCGCGACAGGGTCGAATGCAGCCTGACGACCAAAGCGACCGCTTTGGTCGCCTCTTCGCGGCTGGGTCTCTGTTGCTTATTTCTTCCTGCACAGCCGCCCAATAGCAGCTATGGCAAGCAACAGGCTCGGTAACTCGACCGGCATCGGCATTACTGGGTTCGGCGCCCCGGCAGATGCTGACGGCGAGTCCTTGATCGACACCCTGCGGGTGTTCGAAACACCCGAGGGCGTCGACCTTGCACTGCGGTTAGCCGGGCCTGCCCCACGCGCCGCGGCGCTGGCGATGGATTGGGGAATTCGTCTGGTGTTGTATCTGTTGCTGACCCCAATGCTGGCATTATCCGGATTTGGAGTCGGCCTGTACCTGCTTGCTCTGTTCCTAATGGAGTGGTTCTATCCGGTATTCTTCGAACTGCGCAGCGGTGCCACGCCAGGAAAGAAGGCGATGGGGTTGGTTGTTGTACATGACGACGGCACGCCCATCGGGCCATCGGCCTCGGTGATCCGCAATTTGCTGCGAGCGGTAGATTTTTTGCCCATGCTGTATGCAGCCGGGCTGGTTAGCATGCTGCTGGATCGCGACTTTCGCCGCCTCGGCGACCTCGCCGCCGGCACCCTCGTGATCTATGCGGACAAACCGACCGCCAACCGTCACATTCCCGAACACAAACCGCTTGCGCCGGTGGAGCGACTGGACACCGAGCAACAGCAAGCGATTCTTGACCTCGCCGAGCGCAGTACGCGGCTGTCGCGAGCGCGCTGCGCGGAGCTGGCCGAATTGATCGTCGGTGCACAGGGAGCGCGTGGCGAAGCTGCCGTCTCCGAGGTGCTGGGCATTGCCAATTGGATTGCACGAGGCCGATGAAACAACAGCAATTCGAGTCGGAAAACCAACAGACCTGGCAGCGCTTCAGCGAGTTGCTGGCAGCGCTCGAGAACCCCCGGCAGGCCGCTACCAGGGTTAACCCCGATGTACAGGTGCAACGCCTGCCGCGACTGTTGCGCCGCATCAGCAGCCATTATGCGCTGGCGCGCAGCCGCGGTTACAGCCCGGGTTTGATTGACGAGCTCCATCGCCTGGTGCGCCGCGGCTATCGCCAGCTCTATCGAGAACGTCCGGCCTGGTGGCATCAGGTGGTGCAATTCGGGCTGGTCGGCTTTCCCCAAGCCCTACGGCGTCACGCCGGGCTGTTCTGGTTCTCCTGCGCAGTGTTTTTTGCACCCATGCTTGCCATGGGTCTGGCCTGCATGCAGGACGCTGCGCTGATTCATAGTCTGCTGGAATCGAGCCAGGTTGCCGAGGTGGAATCCATGTACGATCCGGCGAACGCCAAGCTGGGGCGTGCTGCCGAGCGTCAGGCCCATACGGACTGGATGATGTTCGGCTTCTATGTGAATAACAACATCGGCCTCGCATTACGCACCTTCGCCTGGGGACTCGCTTTTGGCATCGGCAGCCTGTTTATGCTGGGCAGCAACGGACTGTACATCGGCGCCGTGGCTGGACACCTGACTCAGATCGGCTATGGTACGCCGTTTTGGTCTTTTGTCAGCGGGCACAGCAGTCTCGAACTCACTGCCATCGCCATTGCCGGCGCCGCCGGATTATTGTTAGCCAAGGCGCTGCTTGCACCCGGCCGGCGCAGCCGCGTCTTGGCACTGCGAGAGAACGCCCGCGAGGGCGTGCTGCTGATTGGTGGCGCCGCGCTGATGTTGTTGATGGCAGCCATGGTGGAAGCCTTCTGGTCCTCCAGGTCAATGGTCCCGGAGACGGTTAAATACGCCGTCGGTGTTGCCGGTTGGCTGCTGGTGGCCGCTTATCTTGGGCTCGCCGGGCGCGACCAGAGACAGGGGTCGCGGTACCGGGGACCGTACAATCCGCATGGCAGGCCAGGTGAAGGAACACAACAAGACCGGGGAAAACCTGGTGGAGATTGATCGCCTCAGCGCCACATTGCGTCCACGCAGCGGATGGGAAAGCGTCGATCTGGGCTTTGCGTTGGCCAGGCACTGGTTCTCGACCCTCTGGCTGTTATGGTGGATAACGGCGCTGCCAGCAGCCGCCCTGTCGCTGCTAATGCTGTACGATCGTCCATCGCTGTGGCTGTTGGCCGTCTGGTGGCTAAAGCCGCTGTACGAGTCTTTGCTGCTCTATTGGCTTAGTCACGCCCTGTTCGGCGACACTGCAACGCTGCGCGAGACCGCAAGACAATTTCCTCGCGCCTTTTCCTCCCGGATTTGGCCGCGGCTGCTTTGGCGGCGGTTCGGTCTGGGGCGCTCATTCGCAATGCCGGTGGAGCTGTTGGAGCGTTTATCCAGAAAGCCTCGCCGAGAACGGCTGCGGGTGCTCGGTGGCGGCAAAGACACCGCGGCCTGGTTGACCATCATTTGTGTTCACCTGGAGACCCTGCTTGCCTGGTCCGCAGTACTGCTGATCGCCTTCATGATCCCCGACCATCTGCCTGGGTTGGATATTGAAGCAGCGTTTTTCGATGATACGTCGACGCCCTATTTCATTGGCACATTGTGCATGCTGATCGCGATGTCGGTGATCGCGCCCTTCTACGTGGCAGCTGGCTTCGCGCTCTATCTCGGTCGCCGCACCGACCTCGAGGCCTGGGATCTGGAATTGCGCTTTCGGCGCAGTCTTGCAGCTCGGCAATCGCGTATTCGGAATCGGCGCAGACCACAAGCAATCAAATCGCGCGCTGCCGGCCCGGGAAAAATGGCATGCGCATGGCTGCCCACGCTGTGGTCGGGCATGCTGATGGCACTGTTATTGCTCGCTGCCGGCATCGTGCCCGAACAGGTCAATGCGCAGGCATCGCCAGCAACTCGCGAACAGGCACGAACGGCGATCCAACAGGTGCTGGCCGACGATGATTTCGGTTCCTACCGCGATAAAGAGGTTTGGCATTACATCGGTGGCAATCGGACGCCCGCTGACACCTTGTCCAGCGACTTACCGACAGGTCTGCTCAGAGTACTAAACGATCTGTTCGAATTATTTGGCCAGCTGTTGGCTTTTCTTGCCTATGGCTTGAAATGGATCTTGATGGTCGCTGCGCTGGCCGTACTGCTGCTGTTGCTTTACCACTTATTACCGCGACTGGGCGCATTGGACCTTCGTCTGCGCGCGAATATGACTAAACGAAAAGCCGAGGTGGCTAGCGTTTCGGACGGGTCCGCGATCCTGCAACCGTTGCCTGATGATCTCTCCAGCGCAGTGCATGCCCTACTGGCCTCGGGCGATACCCGCGGCGCGCTGTCGTTGCTGTATCGCGCGCAAATTGCACATATGCGTGCCAAGGGCATCGACATTCCGGACAGCGCCACCGAGGCGGATTGTGTTGCGGTTGTTGCCGGCACCATGGCATCGGTTCAGCTCGACTGGCTGCGGCAACTTACCAGGCTCTGGCAGCGCGTAGCCTATGGCCACCGATCAGCAGGGTCCGATGAGATCGAGCACCTGCTGGCAACCCATCCAGCGGCCAACAAAGCGGCTAGCCAGACGAACGGTGCGCTATGAGCCTGCACTACGGCAACCGCAAATTCTGGCTGATCAGCGCGCTGGCGTTGCTGCTGTTGCTGCTGCTCTGGACCTGGTTCCAGCGCAACTTCGAAAGACGCAGCATCCAGGTGGAAACCGGCTGGTCTGCCGCAGCCCGGCGCAATCCCTACCTGGCCGCCGAGCGCTTTTTGCAAGGCGCAGGTATTCCGGCCGACAGCGCACCGAGCCATGGCTGGTTGCAAGACCTACCCCCAACAAGCGATCTGTTGGTGATCGATAGGTTGGAGAGTCTCAACCCTCAACGCCAACAGCGCCTGCGAGCCTGGCTGGAAGAGGGAGGTCAGTTACTGGTCGAAGCCGTTCGTTTGCTTGAACCGGATGAAGAGCCGCCTGACGATGACTTCCTGGCCAGCTTCGGCGCCCTGCTACGAGTCGACGCCGGCAAGCAATGCAAGCCGGAAGAGGTGATCGCGAAGGTCGCATTCGATTCCCACCCCGAACTGGTCGAGGTGGGCTTCGACAGCCGATATTACCTGCAAGATACCAGCAATCGAGCCAGTATCCTCGCCACCGCCGGTAGCCAGCCAAGATTGCTCCAATACCCTGTTGGAGACGGTCTGCTGATGGTGGCCAGCGACCTGATCTTTTTGACCAATCGCGACATCGGCAACCACGACCACGCGTTTGCCCTGGCCCTGATGAGTACGCAAGTGGACAAGGTCTGGTTGTTCTACAGCTATGCCTCCTCTGCTTCACAGTCGTTGGCCAGGATACTCTGGCATTCCGCCCCACACGCCTTGATTGCCCTAGCTCTGCTGCTGGCGGCATTGCTCTGGCATTTTGGCAGGCCGATCGGGCCACTCTTGCCGGCACCGTCGCGCGCAAGGCGCAACCTGGCCGATCATCTGGAAGCCAGTGCCATGCTGCTCTGGCGATATGGCCGCGGTGGCCTACAGCTGGAAACCACCCGTCGGCGCGTCGAGCAAGCCTGGCTGCGTCGACATCCGCTGTTGCGCGATTTGGACAACGCAGACCGCGCTGAGTGGATTAGCAAGCAGGTCGGCATCGGCTCGCAACAGGTATACGATGCTCTGTATCGGCAGCACCAAAGTGCTCGAGATTTCACCGCCCAGAGCCGTGTATTGCAACGGCTTTGGAGCGGATTGTGAGCCGAATCCCGCAACAACCGCCAAGCAACCGCCAGATCATCACATGCCCGAATCCCCACGCTCACCTCCCCCTGCCACCCCAGAACGGCTTGCCGCTGCCAGCGCCAGACTGCGAGCCCTGGAGACCCAGATCAATCGTGCCGTATTGGGCCAGCGGCAGGTAATCCGCGAATTGATCGTGGCCATGGTCGCAGCTGGCCATGTGCTATTGGAAGGCCTGCCCGGGGTTGGCAAGACCTTGCTGGTCAGAGCCATGGCGCAGGCTATCGGCGGGCACTACTCGCGCATCCAGTTCACCCCCGATCTGATGCCCAGCGATGTCACCGGCCATGCCATCTTCGATATGCAGACCGAACAATTCCACATCCGCCGCGGTCCGGTGTTCTGCAACCTGCTGCTTGGCGATGAGATCAACCGCGCCCCAGCCAAGACCCAGGCGGCGATGCTGGAGGCGATGCAGGAGCGGCAAGTCACCATCGAGGGTAAGCCGTTGCCGCTGGAACCTCCGTTTCTGGTCATGGCCACGCAGAATCCGATCGAGCAGGAAGGCACCTACCCGCTGCCGCAAGCGCAGCTCGACCGTTTTCTGATCAAAGCCTTGATCGGCTATCCGGGCAAGGACGACGAACAGGCCCTGGTGCGCCAGATTACCGACGGTGCGGTGGGCGACGGGCTTGACCTGTCGCGTGTGCAACGCGTCATCAAACCCGATGCGATACTGGAGATTCAGGCCATCGCCGCTAGCTTGACCATCGATGACAGCATCCTCGACTATGCGGTTCGCATGGTGCGTGCAACACGCGAATGGCAGGGCATCGACAGCGGTGCCGGCCCACGTGCCAGCATCGCGTTGGTGCGTACGGCGCGCGCCCAGGCATTGCTCAATGGAAACGACTTCGTGACACCTGGCGATGTCAAGGCTGTTGCACACGCGGTATTGCGTCATCGCATCAAACTCGGCGTCGATCTGGAGATCGAAGGCTACAGTACGGACGATGTGTTGGCGGAACTCTTGGCCAATGTTGCTGCACCCAGGACATGACCCGCGCCTGATCCAATACGTCATGAAACCGACCCAACGCTTGCTCTACGGTCTTGGTTTATGGACCTGCATCGGGTTGCTCGCCCCTTGGTGGCCAGTGGCCATCGGCGCTTGGCAGGTGCTGGGCCTGTTACTGGCGGCACTCGCCAGCGCCGATCTCCTGTTGCTGCTGAACACCCGCCCACCCGAGTTGCGGCGCAAGATCGCAGGTATTCTGCCGCAGGGAGTCTGGAGTCCGGTGGAGTTGATCTTTACCAACCGCCATGCCCGTCTGCTGCGACTCGACTGCCATGACCTGCATCCCCCCGATTTCGAGGTTCGGGATCTACCTCAATCCCTAGCCCTGAAAGCACGCGAGCGCTTGCGGCCGCGCTATCGGCTGCGACCTCCGCGGCGCGGGACGTACCAATTCAACGGCTGCGATCTGCGGCTGCGGAGTCCGTTTGGATTCTGGAGCCGGCGCCGCCGCATCCCGATCGTGGCAACGGTGCGCGTCTATCCGAATTTTGCCGAAATAAGCCGCTATACTCTGCTGGCCGCAAACGACCAACTCGCACAAATGGGTGTACGCCGGATGCAGCGGCGCGGCAGTGGTGCGGAGTTTCAGCAATTGCGCGAGTACCGCCGCGGCGACACCCTGCGCCAGATCGATTGGAAAGCCTCGTCGCGCATGCGCAAGCTGATTGCACGGGAATATGAAGACGAGCGCGATCAACGCCTGCTGTTTTTGCTCGACTGCGGCCGACGCATGCGCCACCAGGACGATCAGGGCCGCGGCCATCTGGACGAGGCGCTGAACTCGCTGCTGTTGCTGGCCTATGTTGCCGTTCATCAGGGCGATGCGGTTGGTCTGATGACCTATGGTGGACCGCGACGCTGGTTTGCACCGCGCAAAGACCCGGACACGGTCAATCGTCTGTTGGCCTCGGTGTTCGATCTGGAGGCCGGACAGCATGCCTCCGACCCGCTGCATGCCGCCCGCGAACTGATGCAACGCCAGCCACGTCGGGCATTGGTGTTATTCGTGACCAACACCCGCGATGAGGAACACCCTGAACTGCTGCGCGCGGTACAGATACTGCGCCAACGCCATCTGGTGTTGGTGGCCGACCTGCGCGAATCCATCCTCGACCAAACCCTGGCCGTACCGGTCGAAACCCACCGCCAAGCGCTGCGCTTTCATGGCACCCATGCCTACCTCGCCGACCGGCGGCGCCAGCATGAACTGCTCAAGCACCTTGGCGCCCATGTGCTCGACCTGTTACCGAGTCAACTGCCCATCGCGCTGGTGAATGCCTATTTTGCCGCCAAACGTGCCGCGATTCTGTAACCAGTGTCGGATTCGGAACTCAGAGCTGGATTTGCTCATGAAGGCCGTACTGCTCGCGACCCAGGTTGGCGAATTCAGCAAGCGTCTTGCAGCCGAAATCGGTATCGGGACCAAGAGATCTGCTTAAGGAAATCGACCATGAGATTGGCTCATGTTCGACCATTGTCTCTATTGCGATTGCGTCTCTGTCGCGATGATCGGATGCCCATCGTCAACGCGCAAATCCAGATCGGCCAGCAGCGCTTGCAGCACCCGTTCTTCTTCGATGACCTGCCCGCGGGCCTGCATGACGCGCGTGAGTTCGGCGTTCCATTCGGCGCTGACCGGCCTACCGGTCAACGGCTTGCCGGAGTCCATGGCTTCCAGGTAATCCGCAGTGTCCATGCGCCAGGGGATGGCGCCATGACGATGGATCATGCCATTGGCGATACGTATGCCGGGCCAGTCGAAGTCGCCATGGTATCTGAACCTGGCGCCAGCCCTGGCGAGCTGGTTCAGACAGGTGGTTACTGCCGCGCTGGGTTGGCCTTGGGTGCAGATCAATGGAGCGCAATTTCGGCCCAGAGCATTCGCGGCCTCGGCGACCACGGCTGGGTTTTCGCAGATGGAGACAGGTCGTGGACTCGCGGCCCAAGCGGGCGGATCTCGCAGAAGCTGCCTCAGGGTTAGATAGACGGGCTCGCCATGGCCAGCAGCGATATGGACGATGGAGCCGGTTGCTCCGTCGCTGCCCCCATCGATATGCCCTTCCGCATGCAGATTCAAAACCAGCACGGTGCTGCTGATGCCGCCACCCGCCAGCACACCGACATGCGCCCAGGGTTCGTCGGCGGAAAACGCCTGGATATCCATGCACAGGGCGCGTCTGACCAATGTGGCCACGGGCTGCCCCTGGTCTAGTCCGTGGGCATCTCCGAGGCAAGCGGCGGCCAGTGCGCTCAGGGTCTTACCCCGTTGCGGGAGGCATTGGAGAACGCTCAGGGCTTGGCGCAGCAAGATTTCGGCGCGTGCGGGATCTTGGTTGGCGAGCCGTTTTAACAGACCTTCGCGTTCCAATGCTGCAAGCCAGGCGGACGCATGCAGTCGTTTCGCCTGCGCGCCATGGCGATCGAAGACTTGCTGCCAGACACGCTGACGCTCCTCGCGCTCTTCGGCCAGATCGCGCAGCGGTCCGCCAAGGCTCGCCATGGCCGTGCGCAGATCCCGAGCCAGACCGGCGCGTTGCAGGGTGTCTTCCAACTGTTGCAAGGACAAGCTGAGGCGTTTGCCGGTGCTGGGTTTGCGACCCAACAGCTCATCCAAGGCCCGGCGTTCCTGCTCGCTCGGATGAGCGATGGAAACCCGCCTAGCGCCACCGCGCTCCAGGCTGTCCCGGACTGCCCGCAGGATGCGTGCAAGCTGCGGGCGATCCAACAGACCCTCGAGCCGCTGCAGATCGGCCTCGGAATGCTCAGAGCCGGGGTTGTTGCCCGTCATCGTCGTTCTGCTTGGCCAGGTCCGGCGCTGTGGCGACCGCCGCGCTCATCGGCGGCGGTGCATCGATGCGACGCTGACTTCCGTCCCAGGTCCAGCGGGAGATGTAGACGGCGTCGATGTCTTCGTGGCGTACCAGTTGCGCAATGGCGAGACCGGGCACCTCGGCATAACAGCCCCATTCACGTTCGCTGGTGAGCATGAAGTCCAGGTCGAACTGAGCCATCAGCCCCAGGCATTTAGCACGCGAGTCGTCGTCGATACCGGCGAACGCCTCGTCCAGCATGACCAAGCGCGGTGCGTCGGCGGCGGCGCTGCCGTAATGGCTGGAGACAGCAGCAAACAGCGGCAAGGTCACCACCAGGGCGCGCTCGCCACCGGAGGCTGGTCCGTAGGCGGGTCGCCAGCGCTTGCCCTGCCAGCGCTCCACGCTGAACCTGTGCCAGCGGCGGTAGTCCAGCGCAGATGCCAAATGCTGGATCAGGGTGCCGCCATCATCGGACTGGCGCACCTCGTCGATGCGCCGTTGCAGGAACTCGCCGACGGCGCCGCGGTCTTCGCTGGACCAGGCGGCGACGGTCTGGCGCAATAAGCGCTTGCGAGCCTCGGCGAGCCCGGCCGGCGCCGCCCCGGATGCCTCGTCCAACGGCACCCAGGCCAGGCGCAATTTCATGCCGGTGCTGGTGGGGCGTTGCTCCAGTTCCTGGTTGATGCGCTCGAGCATGCGCTCTCCATCGCCGATGAGCTGTTGCAGGTGCGTGGCCACATCGCTCATCAGGTGGTCTTCGAGCAATTGCCGTTCCTTGGCGTCAAGCAATGCTTTACGCTCTGCGACTTCGGTATCCAGATTTGCGGCCAGCTCGTCCGGAGCACAGGGGCGGGATTGAAAAATCACGCGCACCAGCAGCAATTCCCCGTTCTGCTCGATATGCGCGGAGTGGTTGTAGCGGGACAGGGTCTGCTGCAAGGGTTGAAAGCGGTCGTACAAGCCCTGCTGCTGGCGCCGCCAGGCGTTGTCGCCGTGCTCCACATCAGCCAGGCTCTGCTCCATTTGACGGGCCAAGCGCACCGCCGGGTCCACCGGCCAGGGGCCGTCGCGCATAGGGATTTCCAGCTCCGGCGTGGCGATGTGCAACAGACCGACCTGGCTGAAATCGGCTAGGGTGTCAATGGCGTCGCGGCGATGCTGGTCTTTTTCCCGCTGATTGCCGATCAGGCCGGCGTGGCGCTCGGTCAGAAGACTGACCTCCGCGGCCAGGTCGACCCGCTTTTGTTGATTGATGTCTCTTTGTTTCTCCAGGTCATCGATACGCTGTTCGGTATCGCCGATGCGTCGCTGCAATTGATCAACACGCTCCCCGAGGGTCTCGCGCAGGCTGTGCCAGATCGTCTCGGCCTCGCGCTGTCTGGCCTTGGTCCGATCCAGCTCCTCTGCCTGTTCGGCACGCCGTTCTGCCAGTTCGGCGATCTGCTCGGTCAATTCCTCGGTCTGTCGCAGCCGATCCCAATGGTGGCGCAGACTGGGCCAGAAGCCCGCAGCCGACTTGTCATATTGGGCCAAAGCCTCGGCAACCTGATCCAGATCCGCGGCCTGCGTGGGCAGATCCAAATCCAGCGCGGCCTTGTCCCGTGCATCTCGGCATTGCTCGGTGTAGGCCTTGCGCTGTTGCAGAATGCCGCTCAGGTATTCCACCTCCTGTTTGCGGCTGGCCAGGTGTGCGCACAGATCGGCATGGCGCTGATGGGCCGTGCGCAGGGCTTGATCATCCGGTAGGGCCTGCCATTCCCGATCCAGGGTTGTCAGCCGGGCCGTCAGCCGTTCGATGCCCGCGCTCAGGGTCTGAATCTGCCGTTGCAGTTCCGCCAATGTCTCGGCGATCTGCTGTAGGCGCCGACGCCGGGCCGCTTCCCGCGCGGCATGTCCAATATAGGTGGGTTCGGGCTTGCTCCAGGCGCCGGACGCGGGGCCGAGACGCCAGCGTCCGTCGCCGCTGATCCAGGCGGGATGCGCCTGCTCGCCCCAGCCGATGCTGGACAGGATGTTGGCAACTGTCTCGGGCTCGATTCCAGTTGCTGCCCTATTGTTCGGGTCGATGGCGATCTGCAGGGCCTGGCGAAGATTCTGCACCGTAGGAGCAATCGGGCCGAGCAGTCGGTCCCAGGTCGTGCTGTCCCAGATGATCCCATCGGGCATGACCCAGGCATCCAGCAGGCCGCTGGCCTCCAAAGCGGCCTCGGCACCAGCCCGTTGATCGAGTGGCAGATGGTCCGCGAAGTTCAGCAGTTGCCAAAAGGGTGCGCCTTGCAGATTGCGGCGGATTTCCGGGGCTCTGGTATAGGGGATCGGTGGCTCGGCAAGCTCGCCGCGTTGGATGCGGTCTTGCTCATGCTGAAGCGCGGCAACTTCTGCCTCGGCTTGTGCCTGGGCGCGGGAAGACGCTTCCCTGGTGCTGCGCAAACGGTCTCGGGTGCTGATGTAGCTTTGTTGCGTGGCAAGCCGTGCTGGGTTGTCGCCAGACAGCGTCTTGCACCACTCCTCCAGCTCGGCGAGCAGGACCTCCGGGTCGTCCAGGCGTAATTCCTGATTGGCTTGCAGGACCTGGCGCAGCGCAGCAACCAGAGCATCGCTATAACAATCGATATCGTCGGCGGCCTGGATTCGATCCTGATCCAGATGTTCCATGCCCTCGATCGCCTGCTGATGACGATCCCGGTGCTGGGTTTCCTGCTGACTCGCCTGTTCCAGGACGTCTTGCAGTCCGCGGATTTCGGCGATGGCCCTGGTGCGGCGCTGCACCTGAGCCTGGATCGCATTGATAGCCGCATCAATGGCCAGGTCCGATTGCGGTGCCTGATCGGTATCTGCCAGATGCAACGGGACCAACGCGCGTTGATGGGCAGACAAGATGCCGGCCATGCGCGCGTGCTCGTGCCAGGCCTTCAGGCTGTGCACCAGCGCCTCGCTGTCATTGACGCAAGCCTGTTTTTGGGTGGCTAGGCGAGCTTCATGGCGATTGATGTCCTCGACCAGGCGCTCCTGCCTGGCCTGCTGAGCTTGGCATGCTCTGCCAAGCTCCTTGGCACGCTCCTTGGTCTCCTTGAGCCGGTTGGCATCGCGCATCTCCGGACTGTCGCGCAGGGTCTGCAGCTGCACTCGGTTCTGCTGCAGATTGAGGTCGAGTTTCTCCTGGCGCTTTTCCCGATCGGCCTTGGCAATTTCGGCATCGCTCAATGCCTGCGCGGTTTCGCGCAATTGCATGCCGATCTTTTCCCAGGCGCTTTGTGCCTGGCGCAATGCCTGCGCTCGGCGTCGGGCTGCCACCGCGCAGTATCTGCGGTAGTGGCGCAAGAAGTCACCGACCGAAGCGCGCGCCTGATTGAGCCCATCCAGGGTTTTGCGTTCTTCTTCCAGGTTGCGGAAGGCATCCGCCACGTCGTTCAGTACGGCTTGGTCCAACGGCGGCAAGGCCTCGGTCAGAGCCGAGGACAGCGCCTTGTCGTCCGGGCGTTTGGACAATTGCGGCTGACGCAGCTGGATCAACAGATTGAGCAGCGCCTCGAAGCGATGCGGGCCGAGCTGGAACAGCAATTCATCGACCCGCGCGCGATAATGCGTGGAGCTGGTGTGCAATTCCCCCCGGTCGCCCAGCGCCTCCAGGAGCCTGTCCCTGGACAGAGCGCGACCGTTCGCGTCCACCAGCATCAGATCGCGACCTGCGCGCAGGGGCGTGATAAAAAACCAGCGTTCCGGTGCACCGCGTCCAGCCACTGCGCGCATGCCGCAGCCCAGGGTGCAGAACTCCAGGGTGCCTTGGTGGTCCCGGCCAAATTCCATCCAGACATAGCCCAAGCGTTCCTGATACTGGCCGCCAAGCAACAGGTTCCATTCCATGCGTTTGCCGGGATCACCGTCCGGCTCGACCCGCGATGGAATCAATTGCCCGTCCAGTAGGAACGGTAGAGTCATGGCGAGAATCTTGGATTTGCCGGTGCCGTTATTGCCACGCAACAACAGATTGCCGTCGCGCAGCCAGATTTCTTCTTGGTCGTAATAGAATAAATCCACGAGCCCCAGACGCAGGGGCTGCCAGCGCGATCTCAACGGTAAAGGCGCATCGGCGTTCTGGCTCATGCATGTTTGCCCGTGCGGCTGATGCGCGGCGCGTCCAGCGCATAGCGGGCGACCGCCGGCAATGGGCGAACGCCGTCCTCCTCGATCTTGGCCAAGCCCAAGCCGGCCAGGCGCTTGGCGGCATCCCGGCAGAAGCTTTGCTCGGCATGCGCCTCTTTGGCGGCTTTTTTCCAGTAGCGTCCATATTGCTCGACCCAGCCCCGGTAGGCTTGGTGAAGGCTGGTCCAGGGTTCGACCAGGTCTTGCGCCAAATGCGTCGCCAGATGTGCGGCCAGCAACAGAGTAATATGTCCCTCGGTGCCCTCGGCGGGCATGCGCTGATCGCTGAGGTCGCCGTCCGGGTCGACCATGGCGATGCCCTCGGCGCGCATTTCAGGAATCAAGCCGGTGGCCTCGTGGATGCGCTGGACGATGGCATGGCGCTGATTGAGCAAATAGGTCTTTTCGTCCTCACCCAGATCCGCATAGTACAGCACCGGATCATCGAGCAAGCGCTCAGTCAGTCGCTGGCGCAGGGCTCGATTGCGTGCCTCCGGGGTGTCGGCCACAAACCGGGCGTTGATGGCGCCGATGCGCTGATCCAAAGTTTCGACTGGTTGTTCCAGGCTGCCGATCAACGATGGACCGCGTCGGGTCACCAACAGGGCGGACAACACGTGGCGGTCGATGTCGTAGAGCACGTCCTTGGTTTCGTTCCGGATATAGGCTTCCTCATTGCCGGCCACCCGCACCAGCACGGCGAGATCCAGCAACAAACGCACCACAGCCACCAAATCCCGGCGGTCCTCCTGGGTGCGCAATTCGAAGCGCAGGCCGCTGGCCAAAATGCCAGGCTCAGCTGCTTGGTCCACGGCGGCCTTGCCGAGCCGGCCCAATGTGCTCTGGATCTCGCCGCGTTCCAGGCCTGCCAACACCAGACACAGCAGGGCGTAGCGGCGGCGCGTAAAATCCAGATGCAAGGAACCTTTGCCAAGACGGGCTGCGCGGCTGCCATCGTCCTGTTCGGGAGCGGTCTTGGCCAGCCGGACAAAGTCGGCCTCCAGATGCAAATCCCAGCGGGTTTCGCCATGCAGCCAGTGCCTGAGCCAGTCGACATGCCGTTTTACCAACGGGCAGGCCGGATGATCGGCATAGAGCAGGGGCTGCATCAGCAGACTGCGCATGGCGCGGCGGCGTTCGTCGTCTCGCAATTGGTCGAGGCGGTCGCCAAGGGCCAGGCTGGACAGGTTCACGGGCTAACCCTGTCCCGCTGTGCTTGCCGAAGGTCGAAAGCCCGTGGATCACTGGGGCTCGGCGGGGCGCCAGTTTCCAGATCGGTAATGCGTACCAGGTAATCCCGTCCGCCGAAGTCTCCAGCGGGGGTTGTGATTACAGCACGGGTCTCGGGGTCCAAGGGTTGTAAAGAAATGCTGATGGTGCCGTCGCCGGTGATCGTTTGCACGGTCTGTTCAGGATCGCGAGTTGCCGCCAGCGCCTCGCCGAGCAAATGCAAAAACAGATCGAAACTCGCGGGCTCGAGCCTGCCGATCTGGCTCAGCCGGGTTTCTTCCCCGGTCGCCAGGCGGCGGCGGGCATCGCGAGCTTGCAGACTTTCACGATCCAATTGCGTCTTCAGCCGTTGCTTATCCTTGCCGCGATCCCGGACTTTCGGCGGCACGCCGCGTTTTCCATGGCTGCCGGTTTCCCGCAGGCGCGGACTGATCTGCAAGGTGGGTGCCTCGGCCCAGGGGCGCGAAGGTGGCACCGGCTGTTCGTTGCGCGCCTGCAAGCTGTCGTTGTCGATGCCAAGATGTCGTGCCGGGGTCAGCCCGAAGGCGGCACGCCATAGCCGATGCGCCTCGGTATCGCTTTCGCAATGCATAAACCAAGCGGCCAACGTACGGTAATCGGCGGAGCGGTCGCTGCGCCCGAGGCGGCGTTCGTTGAGCTGAACCACGGCGTCCACCAGATCGGAAATAGCCCGCCGAGCCCGCGAGCGCAATAATTCGGCCTGGGATGGTTTGTCTATCGAGCCGATGAACCAGGCCTCGAGTCCGGACCAACGGGCCTGCCATTCGTCGAGCCTAGTGGCCCTGGCCAGGGCTGGATCGAGCGCGGCAGGATCGGCATGCTCCAGATCGGGCGCAGGGGCTAGGTCCGCGGCGTCACGCTCGGCGATCTGTTCCAGCAGAGGGCGGAAACCTGCATGCTGCTGTATGTCCAAAATCAGCTGTGAAATTTCAGCGGAGCGCGTCACCAGGTCGCCGATAAATTGGCGCAAATAGTCCAGCAGACGGTCCTTGTAATCGATAAAGGCGGCGCGTTCGGCTCGGCGCAGATCCAGCCCTCGGCCCAGCCCGGCCATGAAATCGCGGGCATTGTCTGCAAGGTCGGTAAAGACCCGGGTGATATCGCGCAACAGCAAATGCGACTTTGCGCTGTCTTGCGCAATTGCGGTGTCCGAGGCATCCAGCAGGGTCCGCAAAGCGCGCAGCTGGCTGGCGATGTCGGCCAGGGCCACGGATTGCAGGGCACCCTGATGTTCAAGCATCCGCCGATAGGTGGCCAGGGCTGCTTGGGCGGCTTCTCCCTCGCGCGTAATCTGGTACAGATAGCGCGCCCGATAAAAGTCCTCCACCGTAGTCACTCGGCTGGTGTCGGGCTCGGCCTGAAGATTGCCCCATTCCACCAATTGGCCGAGGGCAGTCTGGATCGCGTCGAGCTCGATGTGCTGGCCATTGCGCGCGGCCCGCTCCTGCACATCCTCCGGGCGCAGATGAACCTGGAAATGTTCCTTGGCCTCAGAGAATGCCTGCATCAGGATACGGTACAGATCTGTCTTGTCGGCGGTGAGGTAATTAAAGCTGGTGTCGGGCATCCGTTGCTTGGTAGAGCAATGTCTTTTGACCTTTATACCATCTGGCGGGAGCTGGTGCCTACTGTTGGCGTCGACCTGCGAGGCGATCGTCTCGATACCGGAGCGATCACCGGAGAGAAACATACCGAAGCGGCAACCCGCTCATAGTCGCTCCACAGGCGGGTTACCGCAACAAGCAGGCGGACGAGAAGACAAGTCAGATGGTCTAGCGCTCGACAACAATCGCCTAAACCCATTCACCCAACATCGAGTTCGATTCACCGCAGAGACGCAGAGTACGCTGAGAAGAGCATGCATTCGCCCGGCCCCTCTGCGCACGCTGCGCCTCTGCGGTGAATACCCAAGCCTGCATGTTTCCGCGTGCTTCCGCGTTGTCAGCGGCGGAAAATGGCCGCGGACAGCGCGCGTAGGTTGGAATGAGGAACGAATCCCAACAGGGTCGCTCGGTGTACGTCTCTCTGTGCTTCGTTCCACCACCCAACCACCACGAACACAAAACGACATTGCAGTACATGCGTTACCGTCGGGCTCCGATCAAAAGCGCAACCTAATTTCTTCACGGTCGACCTGGCGGAACGGTCGAGTCGTTTACTGTTTAAAACCACTGTTTAAAACCAATCAAAGTGGGTGTCCTGTTTTGTTTGTTTTGTTTACAGGTGTCCTGTTTTGTTTACATCCAAGAAGTCCTGCACATGTGTCACGTACCAGCGCTGTGCCTGTTGAGGTATCCGCTTGGCCACCAGCAGCGCCCAATACTGATCCCAGCGTGACGGAGTGCCATGCTCGCGCCGGGGCGAGCCGGACGGGGTATTTCTTCTTGACATGATTGCGCGCTCTTGATGACAATGGGCGCAATACTACTAGTTTTTGCATGCTTTGCACATCGAGCCATTTTGCATGCACGCATGTTGAATGGTTCTTTTTGAAAGCAAATCGATGTGTTTGTCTAGCAAGTCAGGCGAGCTGTTCGATTTGCATGCAAACGAATACACTGTTAGGCATTGAAACGAGGAAGCCTCATGGCCAAAGATCAACTATTTTGCTTCCTTGACGTACTTGGATTTTCAAATCTTGTGAAAACCAGAGGTCTTGCCTCACTTTATTCCGATTATCGAGAGCTGTTAGAAGCTGCAAACAAACAAGATCATGAGGGGCTGGTTTTCAGTTCGTGGCAAGGAACACCGTATTTCGGCATGGAACAGCTTCAGTCAACTTATTTCAGCGATACGATAGCTTTCTGGAGCCCCTATCATCCCCGAGACCTTCAGTCATTGTGCTACTCAATCATGGAAGTGCTATGCAAAGCAATTGAAATTGGCCTTCCCTTAAGGGGTTCTATCAGTGTTGGTGAAGCAATATTAGATAAAGAAAAACAACATTTTGTTGGCAAGCCCATAGTAAGTGCAGCCGATGCAGAAAAAGCCCAAAAATGGATCGGGGTTACTTTAAGCAAAGAGTTTCGAGAGCCGCCTTTTAACGGTGGCTTCTCAGCAGCTTGTTTTATGCCCTGGGAAAGGCATTTAAAAGATGGTGGCCTATCTGCGGTAACACCGTTGGCCTTAGATTATCCACGCTGGTGGCGGCAATCGAGAAAAAATTCAATACAAGAGGCAATCTCACGGTTAAATACTGATCCTGCTTTTTCTAAATACTATAAGAATGCACTTGATTTTGCTGATTATTCAGCAGCCAATTCACAATGGTGGGAATCTCATCTCAGCTACATAGAGTCGCAAAAAAATGCCTAACAATGCCATAAACTCGGACCCCAAAAAGCTCCGCTGCGCTCTGCTTTTTGGGTCCGGTTATGGCTGGCGTTAGCGTACATCACTTTTATAACACATTTGCTCAATAGTCGATGGAACCACAAGTCCTGGAAATAGTAGGTAAGATTGCCGGAATCGGCGGTTTATCTGTTGGCGTGTTCCTACTTCTGTTTAGGGATGTAATACGAAAGAAAATTTTCGCGCAGTTGACAAAAGAGCAGTCTTACCATTTGCTCAAATGGGTCCTGATTCTTACATGGTCTTTAGCCATCGTCGGAATCGGTGCGATGATGTACTCACAGTCAGTGATTCATTCCCAAGCTCATAACAACTCGGGGAAGGAAAGGCAAGAACATGTAGCTGAAGATTTTATTAGAAACATAAACGATTTACTACAGCAGGATGAAAAATCGGAAAAAGCTAACTTTTTCCAGAACAGGGTATTTTATACTGCGAAGGCGGATAACGATGGTGAGAATCTCTTAACGCAAGTTTTCTCTATGAATACAGATGGTACAGATGTGCGACAACACACGACATCTCCAAGCGTAAAGCACAGCATTTACAATTGCTATGGCAACAAGACAGTATTTTTCAATTCCGATGGCTCCATTTCTTACTTAGACCAGCATCTAGAAGAAAGAACGTTACTATCAAAAGACAACACAGAATATTCACAATTTAACTGTTCGGGCGATGGCAGATATTATTCCGTGCTTTCTTTCGATACCGTTACAGAAGCAGCGGAAATTCAATTATACGATGCCGCATCAATTGCGAAAATGTATAGTTGGAAAGGTGACGATTCGTCATGGATGCGAACGCGCAATATTATCGTTTATCGAGTAGCCAAATTTCAAGAAGGCGGCTTCGGGAAGATCGAGTTGTTTGCGCGGGATATAGATTTGACTCCAGAAAAGCCGGAGAAGATATTTAATATCAACGTTGGGGAATACGTTTATGATATACGCAACCCTTTGATTGTTGGGTTAACGCCAAAAGATATAGTATTTCGCGTATACGATGAACATGAATACTTTTACTATTTTCGGAAACTTGGAAAATCCTTTGCGATAACCGATCATGGGTTGAAACTCGAGCATACAAATATATATGCAGATGATGTAGGAGAAGACTTGGTGCACCTTGAGCAAGGACAGTTAACATTATCGCCGAATGGGAAGCTTAGTGATGAATGCTCATCCATGGAACACCCCCCCAGCGCTGTATCTTCTCGATATTACAAACAGGAACGCGTGGAAATTTGCAGAAGGATTCAATCCGGTGTGGTCAGCGGACTCAAAGAGAATATTTTTTAATAAGGATCCTGAGCATTATAGGACTGCGCACGAACACGAGAAAGTATTCCCGGAGACGCTGGGCGGCTATGAAATATATAGTTATGACTTAGAGAACAATGTGGAGATACGATTAACCAGAGATGATAAGTATCAAGGTTTCTTGTAGCTCTCTTGTATTGTTGCGAAAAACTGAGCCGATATGATTGCTAAGTCGGGTAGCCGCCCCGCTTCACAGCGGGGAGGCCCCCTAAGAACCGGACGTGCGAGTTTCCCCGCATCCGGCTCAAGCCTTTCAAAGCCCCGTTAGCCAGGGCCGGCTGTCAAATGAGCGAACACGAACTGCATGTTCGCACCGAGTTTCATCAGGTGATGAACCTGACGATGACAGTTAGGATGGAGCAGGACCAGGTTATCCAGGTTATCATCTCCCCCTTTGCAGCGTTCGATGATGTGATGCGTATGAATACTTGTATCACCATTGAAGCCTTGGCTACACATCGGACAAAAACCACCCTGTTGCTTCCAGATGCTCCGTAGCTTGGTTTTCCCCCATTTTCGGCATTTCCACTTTTGTAGATACCTCTGTTCGAAGTAGTTTTCCCAATCGGGGTCATAAGGGTTGGCTTCACCTTGGATTTTCACGTGCCTTGTGACGGGCACAAGATCGGCCTTGAACAGACGTATCGGATCTCCTTGATCGTCAACACCTGTAAACACCCAGTGATTGCCTCCCACCGTTTTGAAGTATTGATCTTTAACCCAGTGGGAAGGTTTTCTCGGGTGTCGTCTTTTTGCCCAGTGCCATAACTGTTTGAAGATGAACGTATCCACTCGTTGAAACACCAGCTTTGCCACCGCGTGTTTGTGATAATTCGCCCAGCCCCGAATGATTGGATTGAGCTGTTTCAACAGATTCGTGGTCTTGGCTTGCCGGTTATTTCGGAGGATTTCCCCTGTTTTCTCTGCCAGCGTCTTGATGCTCGACTCTGACGGTTTGATCAGAAGTTTTCCGTTTGGATACTTTCTGATATTCCACCCAAGGATGGACTTTAATAGGACACCCACTTAGCTTGACTTTCCTTCCATACCTGGGCTAGGCTTTTTTTAACCACTCAACATCTGGAATCTCGCCATGACCAGTCCCCGCGCAACGCTCGTCTCTCTCGAAGACACTCCTTGGTATCACTGCGTCAGTCGCTGCGTGCGGCGCGCCTTCCTCTGTGGGGAGGACCATTTCTCTGGCAACAACTACGATCACCGTCGCGGGTGGATCGCCGAGCGCATCATGCAGCTCGCCGCGATCTTCGCGATCGACGTAGCCGCCTATGCCGTCATGAGCAACCACTATCACGTTGTTGTCCGCATCGACCAGCAGCGGGCCTTGGATTGGTCGGTCGAGGAGGTGCTGACACGCTGGACACAACTGTTCACAGGCCCGCTGTTGGTGACGCGTTACCTGTCCGAGGCGCGCGCCGAGATGTGCGATGCGGAGATCGCCAAGGTGGAAGAGCTGGCCGAGACCTACCGGGCGCGGCTGCACGACCTGTCCTGGTTCATGCGCACGCTGAACGAGCACATTGCCCGGCAGGCGAATGCCGAGGACGGCGTGAAGGGCCGCTTCTGGGAAGGTCGCTTCAAGAGCCAGGCGTTGCTGGATGAGCAGGCACTGCTGGCGGCGATGGCCTATGTCGATCTCAACCCGGTGCGCGCCGGGATCGCCGAGACGCTGGAGGACTCGGACTACAGCTCCATCCAAGAGCGCATCGAAGCGGTGCCGGACAAGGTTGATTCCGAGATCACCGCAACAGAGAGCCCGCCGGTCAGCCTGTCTCCTCCCGCGCTGGAGGGCGAAACCTTGCGCTCAGAGGAAGAAACACAGGCCTTGCCGAAAATCCCGCTGATGCCGTTCGACGCAACCGCCCGGGCGCCTTGGGCGGTGCCCTTCGCGTTTGAGGACTATCTGGAGCTGGTCGATTGGACGGGCCGGGCGCTACGCTCGGACAAGCGCGGTCATATTGCGGAGCAGCATCCACGCATCCTCGATCGGCTGAACATCGACAGCGAACGCTTCCTCAGCCACGCCGACCGGCTTCTCGATGCATTCGGCACCGCGATCGGTGCGCCAGAAGCAATGACCAGTTTGTGTGCTCGGCGACAGACGAAATACTTACGTGGCATTCGTGCTGCACGCGGCCTGTTCGCGCCCCAATTAGCTGCTTGAAGCGGGTATAGAGGAAAGGGAGTCTTACCTTCCCTGGGAGAGTCGAGCTATATGAGCAAGCTAAATGGGGAGCAAGCTAAATGGGTGTCCCTTTAACTCTTCAAACCAATGCCCTAGCTTCCGGTCGGAACGAATTGCTTGACCCATCACTGCGATGAACCAGTCGTTGGAATATGCCTTATTCACCGCGCGGGTGTTAGACAAAGCCCATCGACCACGGTGGGAGTACACCGCCGATGCCGCCTGACCGCGTGGCACGCCCCGCTTAGTCAGTTTGCGATAGAGATTGCGCTGGTTCTTTTGTTGGTCCACCAAGCGAGACCGCAAGCGTCGCCGTATATGGGCTTCGATCTTGCGTAGTTGCGCGGGATAGTTGGTCAGGGCGAAGTAACCCGCCCAGCCGACATACCAGCGGTTGATCTGCTCGATGCTATCTTCCAGCCTCAAATGGGTGCCGCGCGGGGTCAGCTCCTTGACCTTGGCCATCGCCCTTTGCAGGGCTTTGTGTGCGATTGCAATCGTCTCGCCCACGATGGTAAAGCCGAGAAATTTGACCCGCTCGGAGCGGGCCACCTGGCTCTTTTCCCGGTTGATCACCAATTTGAGTCTCGTCTCGATGTATTTACTTATGCTCGCCATCACCCGCTCGGCCGCCTTCGGCGTCTTCACGAAGATATTGCAATCATCAGCAAATCGGCAAAATGCTAGACCGCGCCGTTCCAGCTCCCTATCCAGCTCGTCGAGGACGATGTTGCTGAGTAGAGGACTTAGTGGGCTGCCTTGCACGGTTCCTTCTGTCGTTACGCTCTTCAGGCCGTCAGCCATCCCTCCGCTACGCAGGGTGATCCCGATCACGCGCAAGATGCGCTTGTCCGGAATCTGATTACCCATGCGGGCGATGAGCCGGTCGTGGTGGATTCGATCAAAAAATTGCTCCAGATCCAAATCGACCACATAGGGCTTGCCTCCGGCCACGATCCCACGTGCCGCTTCCACCGCCTGTTGCTGACTCCGCCCAGGGCGGAAGCCATAGCTGTTGTCGGAGAACGTCGGCTCGAAGATCGGCTCCAGTAATTGCTTAAGGGTCGCTTGCACGACCCGGTCGCGCACCGTTGGCACCCCAAGCTTGCGGGTGCCGCGCCCACCGGGTTTGGGGATTTCAACCCGCCGCACCGGTGAGGGTTTGTAGGTCCAGCTCATTAGCTCCGCTTGTAGCCGGCCTAGCTCTTCATCCAGGCGTGATTCAAACTCCGCGATGGTCACCCCGTCAACACCCGGGCTTCCGTCGTTCTTCTTCACGCTGAGAAAGCCCTTACGCAACCATTCGATTGTGCACAGCTCCTCGAAGAGTCTTTGCTCGTCAGTCAATAGGTCTAGTTGATACATGTCACTCTCTTTGCACGAGGTCTTCTTCGATCTGCGCGGCCGCTGTTCGGCCGGTGTCTACGTCTCGGCCTAGCGTACGGCTCCTCTTCGGGCTGATCTCGACCCCACGGTCTTTCATGTTTCTCCAGAACCGCTTACGTGTTCCGCCCTTCACCTCCGGCCTTCCTGCCACTGACCCGATGTTTTACCCTCACCGACGTCACCGCCGGATCACAAGCACCGGGCTTTACGATTACTACGGCTTCATCTGCTTATCCCCCGTCCCATAACGTGTCACGTCTCCGCGCCGTTTAGGGCTTAAAGTGTCGTAGTTACACCGACCCAGGATCGGCGGCCGTTCACCGGGTAAGTCAATCGTCTATTTCTTCGCCCACCTACCTTCTCTACCTACAGGAGCTTTACGTGGAGCGTTTTGGGCTTCAGTGGTCCACGGCACCTCACCCGCTCCTGTCTGCCTCAGCAAAGGTTCGCTTTCGCTTAGGTGGCGAATTTGGACTCCGGCTTCTTTCAGATCCCTCATTGGCTCCCGCACGGTAGCCACCTTGCCGTTCTCCTCTTCCTTGAAGTGCGCACGGGAGTTTCTTCGGGCACCCTCGCCTTCGCCTACATGTTCCCCGCTCCCAGGGCCATGGCTGGACTTTCACCAGCTAGCCGACTAACATGCCGGTCACACGCGGCCTTCGCTGCGCTCAGGCCGCAGTTTGGCGCGGGCTGTGCTGAACGTTCGGTGAGGAAAGCTCCTTATAGGTCATTGCGCAATTGGAATGAAGTTCTACCTTGATAATTGCTGCTTCAATCGTCCGTATGATGATCAATCTCATCTTCGGATACGGCTTGAAGCGGAAGCAAAATTGAAAATTCAAGAAGAAACGCGTAATGGAGCATATGAACTCATCTGGTCGTACATATTGGATTACGAAAACAGCAGGAACCCATTCAAGGAAAGGAAAGAGCAGATTGCAAAATGGCGAAACTACGCTGTTGCAGATGTTGTCGAAAGTGACGCGGTGTTGAGCATTGCAGCGATGCTGCAAGAACAAGGACTTAAGAAGATCGATTCACTTCATATAGCATGTGCCATCGACGCTGATGCAGATTACTTTTTAACAACAGATGATGGCGTCTTGAAAAAGGCAACATCTATTCAAGGAATCAAAATTACCGATCCAATTGGGTTTATCAAAGAGGTGTTGGCGTGATCACCGATACTGAAATTAAGACGAAAGGCTTTCAGGTTCTTGCACAATACTTAGGGGATATCGAAGCAGAGCGATTCATCGCCTTAATCCAGCGAGAGCCCTTTGACTACACCAAATGGCGTCAGGACCTAGACGAAGATCTGAGTCTTGAAGAAATCAGTCAGATAGCAATGGCACAAAGAAACAGAGTCACCGAACAATAGCGCCACCTCCGACCGCGGGCTGGTTGGCCGTCGCTGCGCTCCGGCCAGCCAGCCCGCGGCGGGGTGCGCATGACGTTAGGCAGAATGGAGATAGAGGTCATGATTACCATCGATAGAATCCTTCGTGAATCGGGTGTCCTCTCAATACCAAAACCAAATTGGTTAGCGGATTATCCATTCGTTCACTTGAGCAAGGCAAATCAGCTTCTTGGTACGTGGGATGCTCTTACTAAATACCGATCCAAAAATTATGCAGCATACGGTAAACAATCTGGCCAGGAGTCTTGGCAAGCCCACCATATTTTCGAAGATCGAGAACTTGATTACCTTGACGTCAGAGAAAAGTTTCCACCAAAGGCACAGTGTCTTTGTGTTCTAATTCCGCAACCCGCTCATGTACGAATCAACTCGATCTTTGCGCAACACACTCGACGCCATGTAGATATCGATGGAATTCTTAGGGGATATCGGTTCGCTCATTCCATACTCGGTGACTACACTGGTGCCAAACAAGGTCTTGTTGAGAAAGAACTCGACCAGATTATACGGACCGCCTTCCGTTGTGCGGGTCTCGCAGCCTAACCAGCGCAAGCCGACCGCATACGGGTGCAACCCGCCGAGCGCGCTCCGTGACAAAGAGGGTTTTCATGACCCTGCCGTAAACAGTGGTTGAACAGGTGGGCTCCTTCCCGCCAAGATAGACGGAATTACGGTGACACTTTACCATTTACACCATTTCCACAAGCACAACCGCAGGTCTTGTCGCTAGCACCCGCTGAACGATGATAGCGCCCAACGAGTCCGCCAGCCCGACGCCAAACTGCGGCGGGCGCTTCGCACGTCGCCGCAGTTTGGCGCGGGCTGCGGTTGATGTTAGCTGCTAGCGCTTAGCGATACAGAGCGATACAGGACACCCATATTTCAGCGGAGCGAAAAGTAAGCGGAGCAGAAAGTGGGTGTCCTTTTTTTGCTATATTTCAGCGGAGCGAAAAGTAAGCGGAGCAGAAAGTGGGTGTCCTTTTTTTGTTTTTTTGTTTTTTTGCTAGCGGGTGTCCTTTTTTTGCTTTTTTTGCGTCCCCTCATCGAAGGCCGAAGGTGCGAAGGCGCTGGCGCCTGCAGGCTGGCGAACGAGCCGGTCAGCAGATGTTTGGGTGCTGACGTCGCGCGAGTGGATTGACGAAGCCCGATCGACATACGCGATTCGCAAGTGTGACAAAGCGCCCGACCCGTCGCTATGCAGTTAGCGAAAACCTGATGGACCACTGCCATTTCGTTGACGAATAGCCGGCGCAGCACCGACGATGCTCGCGCTCATTGGGGGCAGCACCGACAGGACCGCGGAGAAACCCCGACCCCCGGCGGTATACTGCATCGGGAAGTCGCTGCCCCAAAACCCCCAACCCCAGTCTTCAAGCGTGCGATGCCCGAAGCCACCCGAGCCCGATCGACGCCGACGAACGCCCCCGGCCGACCGGTCCCGTTCGAGACGCTGCTCTCGGGGCTCGCGGTGCGGCTGATCAACCTGGGGGCCGAGGAGGTGCAGGCGGCCATCGAGGAGGGACTGCGGCTGACCGGCAGATTCGCGGGTGCCGACGAGGTCCGGCTGCTGACCGTCGAGGGCGGCAGCCTTGGACATGAGCTGGCCTATGCCTGGTTGGGCGAGGGTGCGCGCGGGGACCTGGCCTGCTCCACGCCGGACTTCTTCGAGCGGTTTCCGGTGGCGGCGCGGATGCTGCGCGCGGGCCGGCCGATGGTCTACGCAGGTCTGCACGAGCTGCCGCCGGAGGCGCAGGCGGAGCGGGACTATCTGGCCGACATCGGCCTGCTCGCGGCCATCGCCCAGCCGATCATGGTCGATGGCAGGCTGATTGCAGTGCTGTTCATCCACTGTTTTCGCGAGACCCGCTGGCCGCCGGAGTTGCTCGCGCAGTTGCCCCAGGTCGCGTCCATCTTCGGCAACGCTTTGGCCCGACGACGGGCCGAGACCAGGCTGCAGGCGCAGCTGCGATTCGAGACCCTGCTCGCGGAGGTCTCGGCGGGCTTCGTCAACCCGTCGCCGGAAGACATCGACGCCGAGATCGACGGCGCGCTGGCCAAGATCGGCACCCTGTTCGCGGCCGACAGGGTCTTCATCGTGCGCTTCTCCCGGGCGCCGACCGGCACCGAGGGCGCGCTGACCCTGGGCTGGGCCGCCCCCGGCGTGCCTCGGACCGACCCGCACCTCAACGGGCGCTTGTTCGATGAGAGCTTCCCGTGGATCACGGCACGCCTGCGCGAGGGCCGGGTGTTCGTGCTGCCCATGGATGAATTCCCGGCGCAGGCGGTCGCGGAGCGCAACTATGTGCGCAAGGCCGGTATCGCCTCATCCATCCTGCTGCCGCTGACGGTGGGCGGTATCGTCGGCGGGGCGGTGATCCTCGACTCCTTCGACCGCCATCGGCGCTGGGACCGGCTGCTGGCCCAGCGTCTGCGCGTGCTCGGCGAGATCATCGCCAGCGCACTGCAGCGCAAGCAGGACATGGCCGCGCGCCAGGCCGCCGAGCAGGACCTGACCCGCGCCCTTGCCCAGGTGCGCCAGCTCAAGGAACGGCTGGAGGCGGAGAACCTGCTGCTGCGCGAGGAGATCGAGCTGCATCAGTCCCACGAAGCGCTCACCGGCGACGGCCAGGCCATGCGCCAGCTCAAGTCGCGCATCGAGCGCGTGGCGCCCACCGGCTCCACCGTGCTCATCCTCGGCGAGACCGGCAGCGGCAAGGAGCTGGTGGCCAATGCCCTGCACCGGCTCAGCGGTCGCCGCGACCGACCGCTGATCAAGGTCAACTGCGCCGCCCTGCCCGAGACCCTGATCGAGGCCGAGCTGTTCGGCCGCGAGAAGGGCGCCTACACCGGCGCGCTGACCCGCCAGATCGGCCGCTTCGAGGTCGCCGACGGCGCCACCCTGTTCCTCGACGAGATCGGCGAGCTGCCGCCGGCGCTGCAGGGCAAGCTGCTGCGGGTACTTCAGGACGGCGGCTTCGAGCGCCTGGGCAGCACGCGCACCCAACACGTGGACGTGCGCCTGATCGCCGCCACCAACCGCGACCTGGACCGCGCCGTGGCCGAGGGCCGCTTTCGCGAAGACCTCTACTACCGGCTCAACGTCTTCCCGATCCGCGTGCCGCCGCTGCGCGAGCGCCCCGAGGACATCCCCGCCCTGGTCTGGCGCCTGATCGGCGAGTGCTGCGCGCACGGCGCCCGGACCATCCGCTCGGTACCCGGTCGCGACATGGCCCGGCTGCAGACCTACGCCTGGCCCGGCAACGTGCGCGAGCTGCGCAACCTCATCGAGCGCGCGCTGATCCTCAGCGACGGGCCGACGCTGCGCATTGACCTGCCCGGCCCAGCGTCGCCCCCGACCCCCGAGGAGGCCGCCGACGAGCGCCTGGAGGCGATCGAGCGCGCCCACATCCGTGCCATCCTCGCCCGCACCGGCTGGCGCATCCGCGGCGAGCGCGGCGCCGCCGCCATCCTCGGGCTCAAGCCGACGACGTTGGAATACCGCATCAAGAAGCTCGGCCTCAAGCGACCCTAGCCGACCGCATGTCCGTCGCGCGGGCGACGGGCTGTAGTGGCGCCTGTTGTCAGCGACAAGACCGAGGTCCCGACATGCCATCCCAAACCGCACTCGCGAAACCAACCGGATTCACCTGGGCGGACTACCGCACCTGGCGCGCAGACGAGCGCTGGGAGCTCATCGACGGCGCCGCCTATGCCATGGCGCCCGCGCCGAGCATTCGCCACCAGACCGTCGTCGGCAACCTGTTCGCGCGCATCGCGGAACAGCTGCGCGGACGACCCTGCCGGCCCTTCGTCGCACCCACCGACGTCAAGCTCTCGGAGCAAGACGTGGTGCAGCCCGACATCCTGGTCGTCTGCAACGCAGACATCGTCACGGAAACCCACATCGACGGCGCCCCGGACCTGATCGTCGAGGTCCTCTCCCCCGGCACCGCCGCGAGGGACCTGCGCCAAAAGAAGGCCCTGTACGAACGCGCCGGCGTGCGCGAGTACCTGCTGATCGACCCGCTCGAGCACTATGCGCTGCGCTTCCTGCTCGGCGCGGACGGCTTCGACAAGGGCACGGTGATCGCCCCGGACGAGCCGCTGACCTTCGCCACCCTGGACGGGCTCGCGATACCGCTTTGGGAGATCCTCGACCTGCCCGCACCGGAACCAGCAGCGCCGGCCCCCGAGGGCTGACGTCCGATCACACTGTGCCGCCATAGAATTGGTAGCGGGTTCATTACCTGAGTGTTTCCATTATCAATACCTTCGCCAAAAATTAGCGCCAAAAATTAGGTGGGCGACAGCCCGAGGTGATAGGTTATCCAGTTACTAATCCGAAGACCTATTCCCTCAGGAGGCTATCGCCCATGCCCGACATTATGCTGATCTTGAGCTGCTTAAGCCAGAGCGTAGATAAGACGAGCCTTGGCCGTTTGGGTTGCGTTGTGGAAGGGCTGTTGGCGATGACGGGGCGGGTAACGATGCGGGGGCTATCGCGCTGGACCGAGCGCGGGGGAAGCGATCGGACGCTGCAGCGGTTGTTCAACACCACGCTCAGTTGGGGCCAAGTGCATTGGCTGGTGATTCGCCAGCACCTGCTGGGCGACGAAACGCAATGGTTGCTGGCGGGCGATGAAGTGGTGGTGAGCAAATCGGGCAAGAAGACCCACGGTCTGGATCGTTTTTTCTCCTCGGTGGTTGGCAAGACGATCCCGGGGTTGTGTTTTCTGAGCCTGTCGTTGATTAGCGTGCAACGGCGCTGTTCGTACCCATTGCGCCTGGAGCCGATTCTCAAAGAGACGGCCGCGAGCTGCCCGAAAGCGTCCAAAGCGGGTCGGGGTAAGGACCGAGGGCGGCCGAAAGGTAGCCGCAATGGCAATCGCCGGGAGGTGAGTCTGTCGCCCTATTTGCAGTTCGTTCAAAACCTTCTGCGCCAGGTGCTGGCACTGGTGTGCCAGACGCTGACGGTGCGTTATTTCGTCTTCGACGGGGCCTTCGGCCATCATCAAGCGCTGCAAATGGTCCGTCGCACGGGCTTAGAGTTGATCAGCAAATTGCGCCACAACAGCGCGCTGTATCTGCCCTATGACGGCCCCTACGCCGGGCGCGGCCCGCGGCGCAAGTACGGCAGCAAGCGCGATTATCAACACTTGCCGCCGTGCTTTCTCAAAGCCACTTCCGTGGAAGGACAGGTTCATACGGCCATCTACCAACTGCCCGTTTGGCACAAAAAATTCCCCGACCGGCTCAATGTCGTGATCCTTGTCAAGACCAACCAACGCACCGGCGCCCAGGCCCATGTCATCCTTTTCAGTAGTGATCTCGAGTTAGGCTACGAAGCGCTCATCGATTACTATCGCTTGCGCTTCCAAATCGAGTTCAACTTCCGAGATGCCAAACAGTACTGGGGCTTGGAAGATTTCATGGTGACCAAGCCAACGCCGGTCTACAACAGTGCCAACCTGGCGATGCTGATGATCAACCTGTCCCAGATCCTGATGCGACCGGTGCGCGAGCACTGTCCGAGCTTTAGCGTCAATGACCTCAAAGCCCACTTCCGCGGCCGGAAATACGTCCTGGAGGTGTTAAAAATGCTTCCGGAAATGCCCGAAGCAAATAGTATTGACCAAGCCCTTGAGCAGGCTGCAAATCTGGGGCGGATTAATCAAGAACTTAGTGCAGCATGAGATCGGGTCATTTGGCGAAGGTATTGATTATGAAGTCCATTTACATGACTGCTTGCGTCGTCGCGGTCGCCGTATTGATTGGCTGCGACCAGCAGTCGGTCGACGAGGCCGCCGATATGGTCTACACCAATGGCAGGATTTCTACCGTCAACAAGGCCCAACCCTGGGCTGACGCCGAGGCGATCCAAGACGGCAAATTCATTGCCGTAGATTCCAATGCAGACATCAAGGCAATGGCGGGCGATGGCACAAAGGCGATTGACTTGAACGGTCGCTTCGTCATGCCGGGGCTGCATGACATCCACCTGCACATACAGAACGCGTACACGGCCGACGCCCTCGAAGGTGAGCTTCTGTTCATACCATCGGGCATCACCGTCGTCATTCACGCAATTGGTGACGCGACCATCCGGCAATTCATCAACGCCGTTGCCAGGGTCAAGGCGGAGAAAGGGCAACTGGACGGGCGTCACATCGTGTCGCATGCGCTGCTCTTTCATCCCGACGACATGGCGCGGGCGGCTGAACTTGGCATCACAATCGAGTTCTCGCCGGTCTCCTGGTATCCCTCCGATCTCGCCGAAGCGCAACGCGCCGCGCTCGGCGACGAGCGCATGAAGCGTTGGGCACCGATCAAGTCGGCGGTGGACGCGGGTATACGCATCGCGCTCGCCTCCGATGGCCCCATCGCCTGGCACGATCCGCTTGTCGCCCTGGAGGCCGCTGTGACGCGCCGGGCGCAGGGTGGACATGGCGAACCACTTGCGCCCGATCAGGCGATCGATGTCGCCACCGCGGTCGAAGCCTACACGCTCGGCTCAGCCTACCTGACAGGCCAGGATGCCAAGACCGGCAGTATCGAAGTCGGCAAGTTCGCGGATATGGTCGTGCTCGATCAAAACCTTTTCGAGATCGAGCCGACGAAGATCGGCGCAACCAAGGTTCTCAAGACCGTCCTCGACGGAAGGGTCGTCTTCGAAGCGTCGAACGATCCGATCGGCGAGGCTGCGATCGAATCAAGCTTCGACGTCGATCTCGACTTCGGCAGTGAGGGCGGCGGCACGCAACACGGTCGGTGGCACGCGTTCTGCACCTGCTCGAAGTCTCCCGGTTGGGTGGGCAATAGCCCGCCGTTTGGAAGAATTTCATCATTTATGGCCCGTAAAGGCATCATGAGTTACGGAACCCAACCGGGAGGAGAATTTCCGTGACACGATTCTACCTACTATTCTCTGCCGCAGGCCTTTTCGTGATCGCTCTGAGCTACGGCATCGCCCCGGCAACGATTCTTCCGGTTGCGCTCAATGTCTCCGTTGAGGGCACGGACTTGACTCACATCTTTCGTGCCATCATGGGACTTTACCTGGGCATGATCGTGCTTTGGGTTCTCGGAGCTTTCCGGGCGAACCTCACATGGGTAGCCGTGATTGCCGAAGTCACCTTCATGTTCGGCTTGGCCCTCGGGCGAGTGGTCAGCATCGTCATTGATGGTATGCCGAGTATGCTACTCGTCGTCTATGCAGTTCTGGAGATCGCAATGGGACTTTGGGGTGTTCTAATTCTCAAGAAGCCCGTCAGTCCGCGGTTGGAGCCATGATCAAACGGAGGGCCGACGCGTCGTGCTGGCCGACGGGACCACCGTCACGTTGCCCGACACCGAAGAGAACCAGGTGGCATACCCGCAGCCGAGCAGCCAGCGCAAGGGCTTGGGCTTCCCACAGATGCGCCTGGTGGCGCTGCCGTGTCTGGCCAGCGGGGCGCTGCTCGATGCCGCCGAAGGACCCTGCAAGGGCAAGGGCAGTGATGAGCAAACGCTGTTCCGCGGCTTGCTCGGCAACCTTCGGGAGGGGGATGTGCTGCTCGGCGACGCCTACTTCCCCACCTGGTTCCTGCTCTACGCGCTACGACGCCTCGGGATCGACGGCGTGCTCGAGCAGTACGGGGCGCGCAAGCGCAGCACCAACTTCAACATCGGCACCCGGCTCGGCACGAAGGATCACGTCCGGCCCAAGCCCGAACGCCCGGACTGGATGAGCCCGCAGGCGTATGCCGCGGCTCCCGCCAACTTGACCGTGCGCGAGCTTCACACCGGCGGCAAGACCCTGGTTACGACTTTCTTGTGCCCGAAGGACACGCCGAAGGGCATGCTCAAGGCCCTCTACGGGCGCCGATGGCAGGTCGCGCTCGATGTGAGAAACATCAAGACGACCCTCGGTATGCAGACCCTGCGTTGCCGAACCCCCGAGATGGCGCGCAAGGCGCTGTGGTCGGTCTTGGCGCCAAGGCGTTCAGCCGAGTCCAATCGGCAATCGGCGCACCCGAATGCGCGTTTCGTCGAAGACCACCATCGCGCCCTCCAACAGATCAGCCGCGATGCCGGGCAGGTTGAGCAGCAGCAGGGACGCCTGTCAGCAAAGGAAGCTCGCGCTCAGGAACCGCCTCGGCCGCGAACATGAGGGCTTGGCGGATATCTCCCGCCTCTAGATCGGGGTAAGCCGCGAGGATTCGGGGCTCGGGCATGCCGTCGGTCACCATGCCGACGACGGTCGCGACCGGGATGCGCAGCGACCGCAAGCACGGCTCGCCTGCCATCTGTTCTGGATTGATCGTGCAGGGATCATCAACCGCCGGGTCCAGCGGCGTAGCGGGTCGCAGTCTCGCCTCCAACATGTTGGACTTTTCCAGCCTTGCCCGATCGATCCACATGGTGTCGGCTCATTTTGCCGCGTTGCGGTACCGAATGCCCCCTCCCTGAGCCGAATCAGGGACGCGCCCGGCGGCCGAATCTCCAGCTATTTGTGGATGATCTCCAAATTATTGGAGAAAGGCAGTTCCCGGAACGACCCCCCGGCTCCCCGGATCGATTCCTAAGTAGAGCATAATCAGTCGCTTAGCCCATCATCACGTCCACTGGTACGTCATTTGCTTAAACCAGATCGTTCCAGCGACCAGCCAGACGACATCCCCATGATCCAACTCACCCTGTGCGTGACCACAAGCGACCGGGACCGGCCCTCAGTGCTGGACACGCTCCGGCGGTTGATCGAGCCGACCCGGGTTCTGTCTGGATGCAACTGCTGCGACCTGTTCCAGGATGCGCAGGACCCGAATCGGATCGCCCTGCTGGAGCGCTGGGAGGACGAGGCGGCGCTGAATCGGCACCTGCGCTCGCGTCCGTTCCGGGCGATCCTGGCGGTGGTGGACCTGTCGGTGGAGCCGCCGGACATCCAATTCGACTGGGTCGCGCAGGGACGCGGTCTGGACTATATCGAGCAGACGCTTTGCACCGGCGTCGCATTAGAGGCAAGCCAATGACACCGAGCGATCGGACCTTCACCGCGAGCGCCTGCGCACTGGCGCTCTCTTTCGGCATGGCGAGCGCGGCGATGGCCGCCGCGCCGGGGTTGGACCTGGACGCCCGCCCCGGCGATGCGGGCGTGACCAGGACTGCGCCGACCGGTGGCGGCGCCGGCGATGCAGGAGCCGACAGCGCCCAGTGCGCCGCCTTTGCCGCGGACTTGGACGCGGACGTGGGCGACATCATCCGCGCCGGCTGCCAGCCGACCACGGCGCAGATGTCGAAGCTGATGGACAACCCGCTGGGCAACGTGGCGATGCTGTTTACCCAGTTCGACTGGTATCAGCTCAAGGACCCGTCCACCGGGCGCATCGAGGACAAGGGCAACTACATGGGCATCTTCCAGTTTCCGAAGGGCCTGGGGGATAACTGGAACCTGATCAACCGGGTCGTCTGGAACGTGCCGAGCATGCCGCTGAGCCAGAACAAGATCGACCGGGCCGGCAACCTGCCGGGCTCGCAATACGGCACCCTGCAGGGCAACACCCTGGCGCCGAGCACCTCGCCGGTATTGCCGATCGACCTGTTCTCGGGCCGTACGACGGGCTTCGGCGACATGTTCTACGTCGGCCTGTTCTCGCCGAAGAAGCCGATCACGATGGGCAAGGGCAAGTTCGTCTGGGGCGTCGGCTTCGACCTGATGGCGCCCACCGCCAGCGAGGAGATCCTAGGCACCGGCAAATGGGGGGCCGGCCCGTCGGCGCTGGGCGTCTATCTCGGGCAAAAGTGGAAGGTCGGCGCCCTGGTGCAGCAGTACTGGGACTTCGCCGGCGACAGCGACCGCGACAGCGTCAACATGATGAACCTGCAGTACTTCTACATGTACAGCCTGGATGAGACCACGTCCATCGGCGCGGCCCCGAACATCATCGCCAACTTCGAGCAGTCCGGCGGCAATCAATGGACCGTCCCCATTGGTCTGGGCATCAACAAGACCATCAACATCGGCAAGGTGCCGGTGCGCTTCGGGATCGAGGCCTACTACTCCGCCATCAAGCCCGACGACGTGGTCGGCACCGACTGGAGCTACCGCTTCTACATGATCCCGGCCGCCCCGTCGGCCCTGTTCAAGTGGATGCAATAGCGCCGGGCGCCGAGCGTCGGCCGAGCATCAGGCGCTTCAAGCCCACCCGAACAAACCAAAGAGGACCCGAAACCATGCCCAACCCGTTGCGCATCGCATCAAAGACCTCGATCGGCGCAGTCTGCGCCGCGCTCGTGCTCCTCTGTGCCGACACGGCATTGTTGCAGACCGCCATGGCCGAGGAGGCACCGCCCGAGAAGCGCCCCCAGGCCTGGTATCCCCGCACGGAGACCATCGGCCCGGACGAGATGTTCGTCGTCGCCCTCGGCACCGGCATGCCCACACCCATCACCCGCGCCCAGAAGTCCACGGCCTGGTACGTCGAACTCGGTAATGGTGACATCTTTCTGTTCGACGTCGGATCGGGCTCCGCTGAGAACCTGTTTGCGCTGCGGCCGGATTTCCATCGCGTCGACAAGATCTTCGCCAGCCACCTGCATACCGACCATGTCGGCGATGCCCCCGTGGTCTGGGTTGGTGGCTGGCTTAGCGGCAGGTACAGGCCACTGCACATCTACGGGCCGTCCGGAGCGGAGCCGGCACTCGGCACCGCCGCTTACGTGGAGGGTCTCAAGAAGACCTACGCCTGGGACATCGCCGGGCGCTCCGGCATCCTGCCGGACGCCGGCGGCCAGCTGATCGCGCACGAGTTCGACTACAAGCAGGACGGCGGCGTGGTCTATGAAGCGAACGGGGTCAAGATCACCTCATTTCCCGCCGTGCACGTGATCGACGGTCCGGTCAGCTATCGTCTGGAGTGGAACGGCTTGAGCTTCGTCTTCGGCGGCGACTCGGCACCCAACAAGTGGTTCATCGAACATGCCAAGGGGGCCGACTTCGTGATCCACGAGATGTTCTACACCCCCAAGGGGCTGGAAACGGCCCTGGGCTTCCCGCCGCGTCAGGCGACCATCGTCTCGTCCTATATCCACACGCCGCCGAGCGGATTCGGCAAGATCATGGCCGAGGTCAAACCCCGTCTGGCCGTGGGCTACCACACCATCCGGCAGCCCGAGCTGGATCAGATGATGCTCGAGGAGGTCCGCAAGGTCTACGACGGGCCGCTGGTGATCGCCGACGACCTGATGGCCTGGAACATTACCAAGGACGCCATTGCGCAACGCGAGGTGGTCAGCGCCGAGCGCGTCCAAGCACCGCCGACCACCCAGGGCTACAAGACCGCACCGCGCAGCGGCCAGGCCAGCTATTCCGAGTACATCGACGCCGGCAAGTGGCCGGGGTATACGCCGCCGCCGCTGCCGGAGCCTTGAGTCTCTGCGCGCCGCGTGGGCTTCGGGCGAGGTCGACAGCTCGGTGTTAACGGGCCAGCCCCTGGAACCCGGCCGCCTATTGGCACAGGCCGCCTTGATCGCGGCCGCCATGGCGGCGCTGGCGCTACGTCGTGCCTGGAACGGGTTGCTGGAGCGGCGGATCATCTGCGCGGACCGCTTGAAGGCGTTGCGTATGCCATCGCTCCATTTCCCCGACCTCCAACCGCGATCCCGGTCGGTGTTGCTGATCTTGCTGACGCTGCTGCTGACCGGCTGCGCCGGGCGAGCGCTGATGCCGACGCCGAATCTCTACAGCGCAGGGGGCGGCGAGCCATTCGCCGAGACACCCCCGGCATGGCGCTCCACCCGCGTGGACCTGCTCTATGCCACCGATCGCGTGCCGGAAACGGACAGCACGGGCCGGCTCGTCTACGGCCACGGGCGCTCCCGCTCCCTCGCCTTCGGCTCGGCCATGGTCGAGATCGGCGACGGCTCGAACTGGGCGGCGCTCGACGCCGATAGCCGCCGCCGGAAGCGCGGCCAGGCTTGGCCTTTGCGGATGGGCTCGCTACGCGAGCTCGGGCGGTTCGTCGAGACGCCCTATCCGTTCACCGTTCAGGACGGCCGCATCGTCGCGAACGCCGCCGTGCTCGCGGAACAGGCCGGCGCGGAGGACGCACTGCGCCGGGAGGTCGCCCGGCGGTTGTCGGCCGCCCCGACCAAGGAGCTGCTCATCTATGTGCACGGCTACAACAACGGCTTCGACGACGCCGCCCTGACACTGGCGGAGCTTTGGCACTTCACCGGGCGCACGGGCGTGCCGCTGCTCTACACCTGGCCCGCGGGGCACGGTGGCCTCAGCGGCTATGCCTACGATCGCGAATCCGGCGAGTTCACCATCTTCCACCTAAAGCAGCTGCTGCGGGCGCTGGCCGAGTTGCCGGAACTGGAAGGCATCCATCTGCTGTCCCACAGCCGCGGCACCGACGTGGCGGTGTCCGCCGAACGTGAGCTGGTCATCGAGGCCCGCGCCGCCGGTGTGGACCCCCGCGCGCGCTACCGCATCGCCAACCTGATCCTGGCCGCGCCGGATATCGACGTCGATGTCCTGGGCCAGCGGGTCATCGCCGAGCGCATCGGTGAGGGCACCGAGCAGGTGACCATCTATGCGTCGCGCAAGGACAAGGCCATCGGCCTGGCGGAGGCGCTGTTCGGCAGCGCGCTGCGCCTGGGCAGGGCCAGCGCGGGCAGGCTGCCGGCGACAGTTGCATCGAGGTTCGAAGACGCGGGCAATGTGGCCATGGTGGAAAGCCGCAGCGCCGGCGGCCTGATCGGCCACGGCTACTTCCACTCCGACCCGGCCACCAGCTCCGACCTGATCCTGGTGCTGCGCGACCGCCGCCCACCAGGCGCCGCGCACGGGCGACCGCTGACGCCGGTCGATGTCAACATCTGGGCGCTGGATGAGGGCTATCCCGGGCGCACGGCCGGTAGGCGGCCATGAGCGTGTTCCGCGACGCTAAAGCGCCCGGGTGCGGTGACTGGTTCGCCCACTTACGATCTGTCGAGCGCCCGTGCGGTGTCGCGACATGCTGCAACCGAGACGGCCTGTTTTCGCGAGCCATGGACCACGAATGCGGCCCGCGTCCGCCTCGACCGGGTCGGTTCTTCTCGGCGCGTTGGCTCATCCTCCTTGCTGCCCTGCTCCTGCTCGGCCCCGCACGGGCCGACTGGATCAACCTCAGCGGCGCCGAGACCGCGCCGAACATCGCCGAGATCACCGTCTTCGATGATCGCGTGGAGGTGGCGCTGGAGGTCTATATCGGCGACCTGGAACGCTTCGAGGCCCTGGTCCCGGACGACTGGCTGCGCGACGAGGCGGCCGCCCGGCCCACGGCGGCGGAGCGGTTGGCGCGCTTCTCCGAGCAGGGCCTGAGCTTCGTCACCGACACTGGAGAGACCCTGCAGGCGGAGCTTCGGCTCGCCGAGGCGCGCCTGCGCAAGGACCGCGTCTCGCCCTTCGCCGGCATGATCAACCCGTTCACCCGCGGCCGGGTGCCGGACGCCCCGGCGGACAAGCGGGTGCTCTACGCGGAGCTGGTCTATCCCTTCGCCGGTGGCGCCCCTGAGAGTCTGACCATCAGCCCGCCACTGGACGCCGAGGGCCGCCCGCGCGCCACCATCGGCTTCATCGTCTATCACAAATCCGTGCCGGTGATCGACTTCCGCTACCTGGGCGCCCCCAGCACCCTGACGCTGGACCCGGACCCCTGGTACTCGGCCTTCGACAACCCGAACCTCAAGCGCCACCACAAGGACGCCCTGATGTCCTACCTCTACGTGGAGCCCTACGAGGTGCGCCACGAGATCCTGACAAGGGTGAAGGACCTGGGGGAGTGGATGGACCTGGGGCTGCGCGGCGAGCGCACTATCGAGATCGACGAGCTGGAGCCGCTGAAGGCGCGCATCGGCGACTTCCTGCTGAAGAAGAACCCGGTGCGGGTGGACGGCGAGGCGCTGCGGCCGATCCTCGACCGCACCAACTATGTGAAGGTCGCGCTCACCGGCATCCGGATCATGGAGGTCCCAGAGCGCCTGGAGATCGACTCGGCCATCGTCGGCGTCATCATCAGCTACCTCACCGACGGCCTGCCGCAGACGGTGACCGTGGACTGGGAGCTGTTCACCGACCTGATCCAACGCGTGCCGGCGACGGCGACGGACCCGGCCGGCCCGCTGGCGACCTACGTGACCCCGGACCAAAACGTCCACACCTGGACAAACTACCTCAAGAACTTCGCGCTGCCGACGGTGCGGCAGACCGAGGTGGCGGGCTCCCTCGGCGAGTTGCGTGTGCCCGTCGTCAGCCTGCTATGCCTGATCGGGCTCATCGGCGCCGCAGGATGGACGCTCGCGAGCCGCCGCGGGCACCGACCCCTGCGCCTGCCGCTCACCCTCGCGGCGATCTGCGCGGTGGGCGCGGCGGCTGCCTACCCCTTCGCCCGGCTCGACATGGACCGCCCGGCTGCCATGGCGGGCACGCTCGACGACGCCCGCGCCGCGGGCCTGCTCGCGACCCTGCTGAAGAACGTCTACCGCGCCTTCGACTTCCGCAACGAGGAGGACGTCTACGACAAGCTGGCGCTGACCGTCGACGGCGACCTCCTCACCGAGCTCTATCTGCAGAACCGCCGCTCCATGGCCATCCAGCAGGCCGGCGGCGCCCAGGCCAAGATCAAGGAGGTGGTGGTGGAGGACGCGCAGGCCGAGCGGGTGGACGGCGACGGACTGACCTATGCCCTGCACGGCAGCTGGACCGCCCTGGGCACGGTGGGCCACTGGGGACACCTGCACCGGCGCCAGAACCGCTACGAGGCCGTGGTGACCCTGGGCGCCCGGGACGGCGTCTGGAAGATCGTCGGGCTGGATTTGCTCGACGAGCAGCGCATCGATCAATCACCAGCCACCACCACCGACACGGCGGCGGCTGATCCACGCGTCGATGCCGCGGGTGCCGGGCGATGATCGACATCCGCGCACTGGACTTCGCCTACCCCGGCAGCGGCTTTCGGCTGCACATCCCGTCGTTTGCGCTGGGCGACGGCGAGCGGCTGGCCGTGATCGGCCCGAGCGGCTCCGGCAAGACCACGCTGCTGAATCTGGTGTCCGGCATCATCACGCCGCAGCGGGGCCAGGTGCGGGTGGCGGGCACCGACCTCGGCAGCCTGAGCGACGCCCGCCGGCGGGCGTTTCGCATCCGCAACGTCGGCTTCGTGTTTCAGGACTTCGAGCTGCTGGACTATCTGGACGTGCTCGACAACATCCTGCACCCCTACCGCATCAGCGATGCACTGCGCCTGGATCGGACGGTGCGGACGCGGGCACAGCGGCTGGCCGACGACCTCGGCGTCGGCGACAAAAGCTCACGCGCCACCCGAGTCACCTCTCCCAGGGCGAGCGCCAGCGCGTCGCCATCTGCCGGGCGCTGCTGCCAGAGCCCCGCCTGCTGCTCGCCGACGAGGCCACCGGCAACCTGGACCCGGCCAACAAGGGCCGCATCCTGGACCTGCTGTTCGACAGCGTCGCTGCCCGCGGCGCCGCGCTGCTCGCCGTCACCCATGACCACGAGCTGCTGCCGCGGTTCGAACGGGTGTTGGACTTCGCGGACTTTCAGTCCGATGTCCGGGCGGATCCGGCGGCCGATTCCGAACGGCGGCCGGCGCCATGATGGACAGCCTCTACGTCGCCTGGCGCTACCTGCGCTATCACTGGGGCCGCAGCCTGACCCTGGTGGTCTGCGTCACCCTGATCGCGGTGCTGCCGCTGGCGCTGGAGCTGCTGCTCGCCGAGAGCGAGCGCCAACTGCTCGCACGCGCTGAGGGCACGCCGCTGGTGGTCGGCGCCAAGGGCAGCTCCCTGGACCTGGCGATGAACAGCCTGTACTTCGGCGACTCGGTGCCGGAGCCGATCTCCATGGCCGCCGTCGACGGCATCGCAGACACCGGGCTGGCGCTGCCGATCCCGATCCATGTCCGCTTCAAGGCCCGCGGCCATCCCATCGTCGGCACTAATCTCGACTACTTCGCATTCCGCGGGCTCCGGGTCCAGGCCGGTCGCAATCTCGCGCTGCTCGGCGAGTGCGTGCTCGGCGCCCGCGCGGCCCAAGCCCTGGGGCTCAATCCCGGCGATACCCTGTTGTCCTCGCCCGAGACCCTGTTCGACCTCGCCGGCGTCTATCCGCTGAAGATGCAGGTGGTGGGCGTGTTGGCGCCGACCAGAAGCCCGGACGACCTCGCCGTATTCGTCGACCTGAAGACCGCCTGGGTCATCCAGGGCCTGGTCCACGGCCACCAGGACCTCGCCGCGGTCCGCGACCCGAGCCTGGTCATGGACCGCGCCGACGGCAACCTCACGGCCACGGCCAAGCTGGTCCAATACACCGAGATCACGCCCGAGAACATCGACAGCTTCCACCTGCACGGCAGTCCGGAGGACTACCCGATCACGGCCGTCATCGCGCTGCCCGACGACGCCAAGGCCGCCGCCCTGCTACGCGGTCGCTACGTCGCCGCCGGCGACCGGGGCGAGGCGCAGCAGATCCTGGTCCCGGCGGAGGTCATCGCGGGCCTGCTCGCGAACATCTTCCGCATCAAGGGCGTGCTCGACGCCGTCATCCTGGTGGTTGGCACCGCGACCCTGCTCGCCCTGATCCTGGTGCTGGCCCTGTCGCTGCGCCTGCGCGCCAGCGAGATCGAGACCATCTTCAAGCTCGGCTGCAGCCGGGCCACCATCGCGCGGCTGCTCGGCGCCGAGATCGCCCTCATCCTCGCCGCCGCCGCCCTGCTCACCGGCCTGCTGCTCGCCGTCGTCGCCCACCATGACGAGGCGCTGGTGCGGGCCCTGTTCATTCGCTGACCCTTCGGAGCCCCGACATGAAGACCACCGAACGCCCATCGCCCTGGCCGGCCATCGCGGCCCTGATCCTGCTGTTGCCCGCCGCAGTCCTCGCCCAAGACAAGCTGCGCATCTACAGCGTCAACTACCCGCTGACCTACTTCGCCGAACGCCTCGCCGGCGACCTGGCCGAAGTGACCTTTCCGGCCCCCGACGATGTCGACCCAGCCTTCTGGATGCCGGACACCGAGACCATCGCCGCCTATCAAGCCGCCGACCTCATCCTGCTCAACGGCGCCGACTACGCCAAGTGGACCGCCAAGGTCAGCCTGCTGCGCTCACGCCTGGTGGATACCTCGCGCGCCTACCGCGACGCCTACATCCGCGCTGCCGGCACCGTCACCCACAGCCACGGCCCCGGCGGAGAGCACGACCACGGTGGCCTGGCCTTCACCACCTGGCTGGATCTCAGCCAAGCCGCAAAACAGGCCGAGGCCATTGCGCAGGCCCTGATCCGCAAACGCCCCGACGCCAAGGCGCAGATCGCGCGCAATCTCGACGCGCTCAAGGCGGACCTCCTGGCCCTCGACGCGCGCATGGCCGAGATTGCAAGCACCGACCCCCGGCGCCCGCTGCTCGGCTCCCACCCCGTCTACCAATACCTCGCGCGCCGCTACGGGCTGAATCTGAAGAGCGTCATGTGGGAGCCGGAGGAGATGCCGAACGCGGCCCAGTGGGGCGAGCTTGAAAGAACGCTTAAGGACCACCCGGCGAGCTGGATGCTCTGGGAGGGCGATCCCGCACGGGCGAACGTCGAGCGCCTGCGCGCACTGGGCATCGCCAGCCTCGTGGTGGACCCTTGCGCGAACCGGCCCGCGGAGGGCGACTTTCTGAGCGTGATGACCGAGAACGCGAACAACCTGGAGCGGGTCTTCGGGCACCAAGGCGGCGCGCGGTAGCCTGCGGCGGTCGGTGTGCCGCAGCAACCAGACCTAGAACAAGACTTGGAGGCGCCCGGCGACATAGAGCGAGTCATCGATGTCGCGATCGACCGAGGAGAGGTATTGCACGTTGGCGGAGAGTCGGATGGCGTTGGTGATCGCCAGGTTGTAGAAGGCCTCGACCCCCTGACCATGATCGTCGAAGTTGGCCGTCTCTTCGATCAGGGTCTTTTCCAAGTCGTTGTAGAAGTAGCCCATCCCGTACAGGTCATTCGGTCGCTTGGAGATGATGCCGCGCCCGCCGACGCCGAGGTTGAGGCTTGTCTTCCACGGGTTGGTTCTGTTGTCCGCGAAGGTGAGGCTGCCGAAGATCCCCCAACCCTGGAGGTCGGGAACCTTGTTGGTGAGGTTGACCGGTCCCTCGTGGGTCCCCTTGACCGACAGGTACTGCCAGAAGGAGCCGCCGACGATCCAAGACTCGCGCTTTGTGGATGTCTTCAGCCCTTCTGTCGACACGAAGGTGACGGAGCCGAGCTCGGTGAAGTCCTTGTCGAAGAAATACGTGAAGGAACCGTTCACGCCGCCGGGCAGGCCTCGGAGCCGGTACTGATAGCTCGCGTTGGTCGCCCAGATGCCCCCCTTGTCATCCAGGTCCTCGAAACAGTCGCTGTTCGCGCACTGGGTGCCACTGAGCAGCAGGCTCGTGATGCTCAGATCGCGGTTGGGGAGCACCACGACGCCGGCGCCGAGGGTGGATGAGGGCACGTACAGCGCCGGTGTTGGGTAGTTCAGGCTCCAGTTCATGAACTGGGTGCGGCCGCGCCCGCCGGCGAACTCACTCGGCGCTCCGTCGCCGTAGAGGTCGAGCTTGCCGAAGATGACGCCGAAGCGCTCGCTGAACATCTGTAGCCAGGAGAGTTGCGACAGCGCCAGGTCATAGCCCGCGCCGAGCACGTTGTAGTTGGTCGGGGACAGGGATGCGGTGTTCGCCGGCGTCAGTTGGCCCGTGTTGGCACTGGCGCTCTTGTCACCCACCAGCGACTCCGCACGGACCTGGATCATGGCCCCGGGCACAATGCCGGCGCGCATCAGATCGATGGTGAAGTTGTAGGTGAGGTTGGCGCCGAAGCGGGTGGCGCCGGACTGCCCGCCATCGACGACGGAGTCGGCCCAGCTCACCGTGTCTACATCGAACTGAAAGCCGTTGTTGGCCCACTCGGTTCGCCTGCCGCCGAAGTCGCCCAGGAGATAGGCCCGTTCGCCGAGACCGCCGCCGTAGTTCGGTATCGGCACGATGCCGGGGCGGGACGCCGGGGTACCGTTCTTGTCCGAGGCCTTGTCCGCCGCGGCATCGTCGGCCCCGGCTTGACCGGAGGCCCCAAGCCCCGCCAAGGCAAACGCCAACCCAACGCAGAATACTGTGATCTGTTGGCTCATGTCAGTACACACTACCGGCTCACCACTTCCAAGTTGAACTGAATGCGCTTGTCGGCCGACTCGGTGCGCGCCCGGCCCCCCTCGTCCATGAGGTACTGCCGGTTTGAGATGCCGCATCCATACTCGCGGACGGGCAGCAGCCCTTTCGATGCGTCCGCGGCGACTGTCCCGGATGCCACTGAGATCCCGAAAGCCTGCCGAGAAGCAATGGCCTTGGCCCCGGGACGACACTCATGTTCGTCACGCTTGAATCTGCTCTCATTCTCGATTTCAATGAAGGCGACCAGCGCCGGTGGAAATCCTGTCGAGCATCGGGCGATCTCCCGCGCTTGCGGCTATTGAGCAAAGGCATGCCGGAGTGGCTCAGCCGACCTCGACGGTGCCGTCCTCGCTGATCTTGATCTTGTCCCCGGTCTTCACCGTGTTGATGAAGTCCTCGCCGAGTTGATCGATCGTGATCACGTTGTTGCCGTTCCAGACACTGTCGATGATCAACCCGGCGACGGAGACCGAGTCGACGTGCTCCGCGTACAGCATCGCCTTGGGTCCCAGGCCAAGGCTTCCCACGCCCATCAACGTGGCCCCGCCCATCGTGGAGCCCACACCCGATGGAAAACACAGGATCCCACCGGCCAGGTTCTTCCCGGACCACTCCTTGTTCGTGGGATCTGTGCAGGGCGCGCTTTCCGTGTTGCCTGCGAACAGGTTCTCCATGTACGAGGCTGACACATTGAACGGCGATTTTGACGCCAGCGCCTCGCCTTCCGCCGAACCGGGGATCAGCGGGCGCCCCTTGAATGTCTTTGCCATGTTGTTTCTCCAGATTGTCGAGTTTGCGATTTGAAAGACCTCAGGCGTTTTCAGGAATTTTGCCTGTTATGATGGTCTCAAGGAGCGCGTCGTCGGTCAGATAGCGGACGAACGGGTAGTAGTTCCGCGTCTTGGGAGAGTTGGTGACCGCGAACATCTTCTCGGAGAAGCCCTTCATGCCTGTGTAGCTCAGCGAGCACATGTTGCTGAAGCGCATGTTGGCCGCGTTCATCTTCCCGAACAGCACCGGCTCGTCCTTGAGCAACCGATCGCGCACCGGAAACGGCGAGAGCAGCTTGGTGGGAATGGCCGGCGCGTCCAGGCCCCTCTTCTCCAGGGCCTCTGTGACCATTGTTCCCCAGTCGAAGACTTCCTTGTAGGTGTTGTGCGGGCAGCCGATCAGCGCGACGGTCGGGTCTTCCGGCCGGTCGTCGAAATCCGTCGGGAAGGTGGCGAGCACCCGCGCCTGCTCTTCATCGTCGAAGACGTAGGTCTGGTATCCCTCCATCAGCAGATCGCGCCCCTTGTCCTTGGCGTCGGGCGTGAGGTTCTCCACGTGATAGAGGCCGACGGCCCCGGCGGCGGCCGTAGCGCTGCCCATCTTCTTGAGCAGATGCATGTTGTCGTTGGAGACTTCTGTGCCGAGGTACTGGTCGATGCCCACGATGTAAGGGTTGGCGTCGATCACCTTGCGGCCGATGGCCGTGCCGAGTACGCCCCAGTCCGGCTCCTTTGTGGTCTTCACGTCGACGAGCCAGCTCGACATACGGCCCTCGTCGGTCATCAGGCCGAACAGCGGCGCCTTGCCGAGCAACGCGCAGAGCAGTTCCATGCCGGAGGCGTTGCGGTTCGTGCGAAGACCAAGCGCGGAGTTGCCGTAGTTCACCGCGGACGACTCGGCCCAGGCGACGTAGGTGCCCGGCTCGGGCCTGTTGCCGACCTCCTCTACGTAGCAGGCGCAGCTGCGCATATTCAGGTCCGGAGCGCCGAGCTGCGCATGCATCCAGTCGAGATCCCGCTGCACGCCGTAGAGCTCGTAGATGATCTTCATATCCGCCGCGTTGTTCATGACGTTGTAGACGTCGTAGCAGCGCGGGTTGACGGTGTAGGGGGCGTAGGCCTTGATGCCCGCGTCCGCGCATTCCTGGAACATCTTGATCATCGGCAGGAGGTAGTCCTGCCCCGTGAACAGCGAGCTGTGCGGCGCGCCGCCGAGATCAACGAGCCTTTCGGCTCTGAAGGCATTGCCAAACTCGACGATGATCTTCATCACCTTGGCCAGTTCCGGCCCCTTGTCGCCGTTCAGAATGGCCTGCTCCTCGTCCGTGAGCGGCATCTGGTACGGCGCCGTGGGGTCATCAGACTTCGGTTTGCTGCTGCGGTCGCTGAACCCCGCCGTTGGCTTCCCGTCTGCGTCATATGATGTCATGTCGGAGTAAGCGACCCCGATGTGGTCGGGACGAAGCGCCCCGCCGGAAGCACCCGTTTCGCTGGTTGGCTTTGCGTTACTCATGATGGTTATCTCCGTCAGTTCTCAAACGAGGTGTCAGGCGGGTTGCGGCGCGTGGTGTTGTCAGGACATCCCGGCAAACACCGCCCATTCAGGTTCGGTTCACTCCAGTGGAATGTCGATCCGGTGAAGGCCGGGAGTGCTTTCGCTGAAGTTCGACAAGTAGAGGCCGTTACTTGCCGGCGTCACCGCGGCGATGGAGGTCACGCGCGTCTGGTAGTGGGAGGTGAACCACAGCGGCGTCGAGGCATCCGGGCTGAGCAGCAGGATGCTGTTGGTCGGCGCCATGCTGATCAGCTGCGGGTGCTTCATCAGGAACGGCTTCACCTCGGGATTCATGTGGGCGTAGTCCAACTGCGGGCTGCGCTCGGCGATGAAGGTGACCCAGATCCGGCCCTTGGAATCGCGGCGCATGCCGTCGCCCAGCCCCGGCAGATCCTTCCAGAGCACCTCGCTCTCGCCCGCCCTGTCGCCGGAGAGGTGCAGGCGGTGCAGCTGGAACCGGACGTTGTCGGTCATCAGGACCGAGTCCTCGATGCCGTCGCCGTCGGCGTCGGCCTCCATCAGGATGCCGTCGGTGAACGCGTAGCCGGCGCCCACGAGGCCCACGGTCTGATCCTCGAAGTCATACATCCAGAGCCGTCCACTGTTGCCCAGCATGACGACCGTGGCGATGGAGCCGGGGCCGCCCATCGTGGCCCCATCGGTGACGTAGGACTCGGTGAAGTAGACGCGTTTGCCATCGGCGCTGACGGCGGCGTCGTTGGTGATCGCGAGCGGGCGGCTGTTCGAGTCGTCGAGCGAGTCCACGCGCACGCGCTCCTGCTGGTCGATGGGAATCACCGTCGGCTCGATGGGATCATCGTAGTGCGGCACCCGCGTGACCAGCGCGGTCACCTCCTTGGTGGCGAGATCGAGGGTGTACAGTCCCACCTCCTCGCCCTCGGGGTATTGCTGTCCGCCACGCCGGGAATTGGTGGTGATGATCTTGGTCGTTTCGCCGGGAATGTGGTGAAGGCCCGCGGCCATCACCGGCACGTCGACGAAGCGCTCGGCCTTCTCGGTCTTCAGGTCGACCTTCCAGATCCATCCGTCGCGACCGGTGGTGTAGGCGACGGTCTCCTCCTCGTTCAGAAAGACGTCGTCATAGCCACCGATCTCGGGCGCGATGGTCTTCACGGTGTCGTAGATGAAATCGTTGTCCGTCTTCACGTCGAGGATCGACTGCGGGATCGGCCCGACCTCGAACTTCGGGGGGACCGCCACGTCGTCGGTCGCATTCGCGGGCAGGGCCGCCAGCAACGCAGCGGCCAGACCGGCCCCAAGGATCAGCCGGGCGGCCAACGCCGGCCCCGCCGACAAGGCCCGCTTCAGGCTCGGCGCCGCAAAATTCGCCCGGTGGGGATTCAGTGCTGACATTGTGGTTTCCTCTTCATGCTTGTCATCGTGAGTACTGGTTCACCAGGCTGCCCAGCCCGGAGATGCGTATCTCGATCTGCTGGCCCGGCGTCATGAAGCAGGCGCCGACCGATGTGCCGCAGGCGATCACGTCACCGGGGTAGAGCCGGATCTCGCTAGCGATGCGAAAGACCGCCTCGCGCGGCGAAAAGATCATGTCACTGACCGGGTAGTCCTGCTTCTTCTCACCATCGAGAAACGCCTGAACCTGCAACTCATCCGGTTCGATCCCCCGCACGATCCACGGGCCGATCGCGCCGAATCCGGGATAGCTCTTGGCTCGTGTCCATTGGGGGAATTGCTTGTTCTCGAACAAGGGCTCCGCAGCCGTCGTGTCGTTGACGCAGGTGTAGCCGAAGATGTAATCGTCGATGGCCTCGCGCTGCGGCCGGAAACACTCGCGACCGATCACCACCCCCAGTTCGGCCTCGAACAACACCTTGTCTGCGTATCCTCTGGGGGCCGGGATGTCACCCTGGTGTCGATTCAGGCAATCCGCCAGCTTCGTGAAATAGAGCGGCGAAATGGGGAGGTCGTTGCCGTCGTGCACCATGGCCTCATGCAGGTTGTTCCACAGGCCCAGAAACTGCCTTGGTTCAACCGGCGCGAGCCATTCGGCGTCCTGTACATCCAGTTTTTGACCCGTCGGCACCGGGTCGGCAAACAGGTCGCCCTCATGGATCAGGATATCCTCGTCCTGACACAGACCAAGACGAGCTGTCCCATCAAGCACTATGCGACACCAGGATTTCATGTCAGCCCTCGTCTCCAATGTCTCGTTTACGCGTTCAAGCAACGCTGATCGTCGCCAAGCATCTGCACCTGAGCCTGCAGTGCGGTCTCGTCCCCGACTGTTTTGCTGCGATGCCCTTTGCCTGACGTGTCTTCAACGATGGTGACGTCGCCGGGTCCGAAGTGTCGGATCGTGCCGTCGCTTACCTCAAAGTGTACGGCCAATCTCATAGCCCTCGAAAATTGCCGTTAGGTAGTTCCCCGGATTACGGCTGTCGCCGATGTTGAAGATGTCCTCTACGTCCAGCCCATTAGCGATGGCGTCGAAGGGCGTTTTGTTTGAAACATAGCCGAGGGCCAGAATGACGCTGTCGCAGTCGATCTCAAACGTAGCGGCCTTGTCGTCCGATGGGTACACCAGAATGCCGCGATCCGTGACTGCCTTGATCTTCGTCTTGGTTCGCCGTTCGATGCCGTGAAAGTCGCCCAGTTCTCGAAGCATCTGGAGGTTTATGTAGACTACCGGTTGGCTGCCGCCGCCGTGCTCTGCGGCCTCGACCAGGATAATGTTCTTACCCTTCTGAGCCAGCCAGAGCGCAGTTTCGATTCCAAGGAGCCCTGCGCCGATCACCGCTATGGTGTCACCCTTGAGGATGTCGGGCTGCATCAGGACATCTTCGGCCAAGTGCACGTTGGGCCGATCGCCACCCTCCAGCCAGCTGGGTTCATTCGGACTCGCCCCGGTGGCGAAGACGACGCTGTCAGCATCTTCCGCATCGATAATTGCTTTCTTGACCTCAGTGTTCAGCCGTACCTCGATCTTGTTGCGCTCCATCTCGCCGAGGTACCAGTCAAGCAGCTTCCCATCATCCTGCTTGAACCAGGGCACGCCTGCGGGAATCAGTGCGCCGCCGAGCTTATCCCGTTTCTCGAACAGCACCACGTCATGCCCCCGCATAGACGCAACACGCGCCGCCTCCATACCGGCAGGACCGCCGCCCACGACCACGACCTTCTTCTTGCGCATTGTCGGCGTCAGTGCCATCTCTGCCTCTCGTGCGATCGCCGGGTTCACAGAGCAGGTGGTTTCACCGCCGATGCCAGGATGAGTCAAGCAGCCTGTATGGCAGGACAGGCAAGGCCGGATCGATTCGCAGCGACCGCGCCGGATCTTGTTGACGATGTCGGGGTCGGCCAGGAGCGGTCGCGCAAGTGTGATACCCTCGGTTTCGCCGTCCTCGATCGCCTTCACGGCCAGTTCGGGATCGTCCATGCGCCCGGCCATCAAGATTGGAATCTTCTTGACAACCTCCTTCAGTGCTTTACCAAAGGGTCGGTACATGCCAGGTTCGAAGTAGTTAGGCGGGTGGTTCCAGTAGTGGGCATCAGTGTTGCCTGCGTCGATGTTGAGGGCATCGTAGCCGGCATCCTCGAGCATTTTTCCTACCTCGAGGCCTTCCTCCAGTGTGCGTCCGATCTCCAGAGACGGGTCCTGTCCGGGCAGGATGCCTTGAGCGTGACCGCGCATGCGCGTAGTGACAGAGAAGCGCATCGTGACGGGGAAGTCGTTGCCGCAGCTCTTCTTGATGACGTCCAACGCCTCTGTAGCGAACCGGAGACGGTTTTCTAGGCTTCCCCCATACTGGTCGTTACGTCTGTTCCAATGGGCGACCGCAAACTGATCTAGCAGAAAGCCTTCGTGGATAGCGTGCACCTCGACGCCATCATAGCCTGCGCGCTGTGCCAGCTTGGCGGCGATGCCGAACTTCTGCACAATCTCCCGGATCTCTGCTGTACTCAGACCGCGGTGTTGGAAACTCGGATCATGCAGGTTGGGGTTTTCTGAGGCGGAGATCGCTTGATTCAAGAATAGTGAGGGGGGTACGCCACGACCAAAGCCCGCTGAGATCTGCGCGAAAATTTTCGCGTCAAAAGCGTGAACCTGCTCGACGACTCTGCGGGAGTTGACCACCCACCTCTTATGATCCACGTCACAGGTTGCGAATCCGGGCAACGGAAACTTCTCTATCCTGTTGTCGACTTTATGCGCGCCGGTGACGATCAGCCCCGTGCCGCCCCGTGCGATGCTTCCATAGTAGTTCACCGCGCGCTGGTTGTAGCAACCGTACTCGTCGGTGATCCCGATGATCGTCATTGCGCCAAGCGAGTAGCGGTTCTTGACGGTGATCGAGCCTATCTTAATGGGTTCGAACAAGACAGCATGTTTTGGATTCAACATAGTTGAACACCCTTCATTGCTTGGCAGCTTTGAATTCTGACAAATGGACCGGAGGGGCGGGAGGGGCGAAATTCACCTCCTTTAACTCAATCTCCAGATCTTCGAAATGGGTTTCCCCATCGGAATCCGTGTAGATGCGAACATATTGCACTGGATCAGCCCTCCTCGGTCATCTGCACGCAGACCTGAAGGGAGGTCACGTCTCCGACTGTCCAGCTGCGATGCCCCTTGCCCGTCGTGTCTTCAACGATGACGACGTCGCCCGGCCCGAAATGCCGGATCTCGCCGTCGCTGACCTCGATTTCCGACTGGCCGGCCAGATAGAAGAACGCCTGTCGCGTCGGCGTCGGATGCCAGTCCCCCGCCCAACCCGAAGGTATTGCGAAGTACATCCACTGCTTGGCCGCGTTGGCCTCCGACAACTGAACCGGAGGGGCCGGAGGGGCGAAATTCACCTCCTTTAACTCAATCTCCAAATCTTCGAAATGAGTTTCTCCATCGGAACCCGTGTAGACGCGTACGTATTGCATTTTCTATTTTCCTAGGAGGGTATCTGCGATTGGTGTTAGCAACGTAATGGCGAATAGATCCCCTTCATGGATCAGGAACTGCCCGCCCCGGCGCAAGCCAGGACGAGCACTCCCATCAACAGGTAAGTGGCACCTGTCCCATGCCTGCGCCGATTAAAGCCCGTTCCAGCCGCCGCTCATGTTCAGGAACTGCGCCGTGTAGTAGTTGCAGCCGCCGTCAAGCAGCGAGGCGGCCATGTGCGCCATCTCTTTGGGCTGACCCAGGCGACCCATGGGGATCGGCTTGCACGCTTCGGCCACCGCCTCGGGGTTGGTCACGCCGAGGGTGACCCGATAGCCGGGGTAGTCGCAGAACATGCTGCCCATGCCGTTGAGGCAGACCTGATGCGGCGCGATGTCGAGCGCGACGGCGTTGATCAGGTACTTCGCGGCGGCGCGGGTGGCGCCATAGGCGGGGACGCCGGGAAAGTTCTTGGCGCCGGTGGCGCTGACCTCGATGAGGACGTTGCCCGACTTCTGCGCGACGAGGGGCGGAATGATCGCCTGCAGGGCGTACTGCGTCGAGCGCAGGTTGCCGTCGACATTCGCCGTCATGTCCTCGTCGGTGATTTTGTCCCAGGGTTCGACGTTGTGGATGCCCGGGCGGATGAACGCCGCATCGTAGCCGCCGAAAACCTCCATCGCGCGGTCGACCAGCTTCTGGACCGCGCCCTTGGCGTTGACGTCGGGGATGTCGACCACCTCGACCTTCCCGCCCATCGCCTTCAACTCGGCGACCAGGTTCGGCGCAGACGTCTCGGCGCCCTCGATGACGACATTGGGGTCGCTGATCACCAGGTCGTGGTTGCGCTCGGCCAGCGCCCTGGCCACCCAGGGGCCGATGTGCTGCGCGGTGTCGGCGACGATGGCGACGCGCTTATCTCTCTTGGTCATGAGAAGGTTCCTCTCGTTGGATGATAAACGCCTGACGGCGTATTCATGGCTTGCCGCCGGTTAGGCGGCGGTTCGGCTAGCTATCGATGCCGTACATCTCGTAGGCCCTGCTGCCCATGAGCTTGAGCCCGGCCGGATAGTCGTGCTTTTGGCCGACGATCTCGATGTAGGAGGCCGTATCGGCGGCCTCCGCCTTCTGCATTGCCGCGTCCAACTCACCGTTGGTCTGCACCTTGGCAGTGAACCAATCCTTGCAGCCGAGCGCTGCCGGCAGGGTGTGGTAGTCCCACGGCGCCAAGTCGTTGTAGACCCAGTCCGGGTACTTCTCCAGCACACGTTCGACCCCATAGCCTGAGTTATTGAGGACGAAGATCACCGGCTTGACGCCGTGTCGTCCGTAGTTGCCTAGCTCATTGGCGGTCAGTTGGTGCGAGCCTTCGCCAGTGATCAGCACGGTGCGCCGAGACCGGTCGGCGATCGCAGTTCCCAGGGCGGTGCCTGTGGCCCAGCCGATCGAGCCCCACAAGGTCTGGTTATGGTAAACCGCGCCTTCAGGCATCAGCAGACCGCCGGTCGCAACCGCGCTCGTGCCGGTCTCGGCCACGAGGATGTCATTCGGCTGCAAGAACTGCTGATAACGGCCGGGGAGCGATTCCTGGGTGATCGGATCATTCGGCCCACCGACCAACGTTGCCGGTGCCGGACGCTGGAGCTTCACATCGGCGAACTTCTTCACCTTGGCGGCAAGCGCTACAAACATGTCTCGCATGCGAACATTGCTGTAGACGCGGCCGTCCACTTGCGTGTGGTCGATACCGATCGTGATCATCTTGGCGGGATCGATGTCGTGCGCAAAGGCGGCCGTGGAGATATCGGTAAACAGGACGCCGCCGGCGTTGATCACGACATCGCAGCCTTCGACCGCTTCGACGACATTGGGGGCCGAGAACTTACCGGCATAGCCTCCGAGGAACTGCGGATGTCCTTCGGAGATCGCGGCCTTGTCCATGGCCGTGGTGGCAAACGGCAGGCCGCTGGCCTCGATCAGCGCGGTCACCTCCGGCTGGAGACCAAAACGGGAGATCGTGAAGGCGGGAAGGATGCACCCGGTTTTTGCGGCCTCCAGCTTGGCGAGAGCGGCGTCCACGGCAGCCTTGAGCTCTTCCGCATCACTCTTCGGCTCGGGAAAGGGTTCCAGCGCGGGACCGGTAATGGGCCTGGTGGCAAGGTCCTCCGCCACGATGATGTATGCCGGCTGCCGGTTGGCCATCGCCGTGGCGATGACCCGCTCCATTTCATAGACGCAGTTGTCCGGTGTCAGGATCGCATACACACATGCCGATTGGGCCGAGATATTGATAAAGTTCTGAAACACCCCATCGCCAAGCGTATGGTGCACGTGCTTGCGCAGGTGCTGATGTCGCATGCTGGACATGCCGACCAGATGAAAAATGGTCGACCGCTCGGCCTTCGCGCCCATCACCCCGCAGAGTGCGCTCAACTCGCCGACCGCATAGGTTGTATTGAGCATCGAGGCGCCGCGAATACGGGCGTACCCGTCAGCCGCATAAGAGGCGTTCAGCTCATTGGAGCACCCACGCCACTCGATCGACTTGTGCGACGCAATCGCGTCGTTGATCGGGAACGCGTAGTCACCGGGCAGACCAAAGCAGTCGGTGATGCCCAGTTTGGCCAGCCGATCAACGGCATATTCGGCGACTGTCGGTTTAGACATGAGTCATTTCTCCTCTTGCATGGTCTACTGAAGCGGTTTGTGAGCGGCCGGGGCATGTGTGTCTTCCGCGGCCTCCCCCGGAGACGATCCGGCCGCGATTCTTTCGCCACAATTGGGTTCACGTCTCGTCGATCCATTACTTTGATGGAGCGATAGTCTGCGGCTGCCGTTGCGCGTGAGGTATGGGGAAAACTACCCAATCGACCGCCTCGGCGGCCCCACATCTAACCGTCAAGCGACCCCCAGGGACAAGCGTGTACCCAGGACATGTCTTGAATGGGATAAGCCCATTCATGCCCCTTGATTCTCCGCATCCCTGACCTCCGCTACAGCGCAGTAGTCTATGCGATTTTCGCAAGAAATCACCGACCATCTCGTGCCAATCTTGTACGGGACTGGTGGTTCGAAGCGTCTCGGTCGTTCTGCGTCGTGGCACTTATAACAACATGACAATATTGCCATTAATTGATGAAGCAACCAGCTCGACGAGCGCCGCTGACATGCCACGACTAAGCGATTTCCGAAAGAGCGCTTACCGACCATTTGGTGCCAAACCGATGGGGCAGATTGCAATTTCAGCAGGACATGCTAGGGTGCGAGAATCGACCATTTGGTGCCAAGTGTCGGAGCGCGTCGCGGGCGCCCTGCGCACTGATGCCGGCCATCGCCATGCCGTTAAAGATTCTGTTCTGATGATGCACGCACGCAGCAACAATACAGCGTCTATCCCGTTGCACCGGGTAGCCGTCCTGCGCTCTTTCGTCCAATTTCTTGCCGAGGCGGGCGCGCCGGTTGAGCGCTTGGTTCAGCAGTCCGGCATTCCTTACCGAGCACTCGACGATGTAGACAACTATGTTCCTTCGCCCCGGTTTTGGGAATTTCTCATCACCGCTGCACGAAGCCAAGGCATTCCTGATCTTGGCTTCCTTGTTGGGAGCAGATCCGGCGCCGATTCGACCGATCCCAATTTGACAAAGTTGCTCCAACGCTCGCCAACGCTCCATCATGCGGTGATGGAATTCTGCGAGCTGAACAACAAGACGATCAGTCGTAGCAGGACGGGCGTCATTAGGGGTCCGGACGGTGAGCATGCGCGTTTCTATCACAGTCCAAGCTGTGACCGAGACAATCCAGCGATCACACAAATCGGCTGGTTCGGCCTCACCGCGGTCATCGCCGCGATCCGCATATTCACCGGCCCCGAGTGGCAGCCCCACGAGATCGGCGTGATGCCAGATCGCGCACCCTGCGATTCCATCTGCGAGGCGTTTCCCAATACACGTATACGTCGTGGGCAGGAGTACTCTTATGTTGAGTTGGAGAATTCTCTGCTCAGCCTGCCGCCCTTGACTGAGAAAACCGACACCCTCGCTCCTTCGGATTTTGACTATCCTTCCTTTTCGGACAATCTTGTCGGTTCACTCAGACAAGTCTTGATGACCTATCTTCACGAACCGAAGCTGAGCATCGAGCTTGCCGCGGCGCTATGTCACACGAGCAAGCGCAGCCTGCAACGCAGGCTCGCGGAAAGCGGAACCAGCTATTCGAAGGTGCTTGAGCACGCACGCTACGATGTCGCCAGTCGAATGCTGCAAGAACCCGACACGACAGTAACCGATGTCGCGCGCCAGCTCGGGTACAGTGACCCGACGCACTTTGCGCGCGCCTTTCGACGCATTGCCGGCGTCAGTCCGCGGGCGTACCGGAAGGCGCAACTGTCGAGAACGGCGACGGGTTGAGGGGGGCGCCGTCGAAGCGAACGGCGGTCTGTGAGGACGCGCCCGACTCGTTCGTTCTTTGCCCTCCCGGCTCGTTCGTTCTTTGCCATCCCGGCTTGGTTTCGTCAACTGGGAAATCTTTATCGTCGATCGATGACCGAGACGTCATGTCAACCACGGCCAGCGCCGGTCGCATTTCAACGCACGATCTCGAAGAACACTGCCAAGTGCTCGAGCCATGGGATCTGATTCTGCGGCAGATGTCCCCGGGACGGTTCGACGGCAAGTTGAACTACGTCCAGATCAACGGAATGCTGTTGTACCGGGAGCATTGGTCGCAACCTGTCATGGCGACCGGAGGGGCGCCCGCGGGCTACATGTTGTTCGGCAGCCTATCCGCATCCGGCATCCTAATCGAACCCGGTTCGAGCAAGGATGGTCGAGCGTGCCAAAGATTGGCCCTGGAGCAGCTGCCGCGCGACGACGGGCGAGGCGAGGCGGCCTGTCCGCAATGGCTTCGCCGGGCCTGGCTGCTTTCGGCCTTCGCCGCCACCGAGCAGGCTGCCGTCGGAAGCTACCGGCGCTTCGTCGCCGCCGGCATGGGTCAACCTGCGCCTTGGGAGCAACTCGAGCACCAGGTCATGCTGGGCTCGGAAGAGTTCGTGGATAACCTCCGGCGCAGACTGCCGAAAGACCGGGATCTCTCGGAGGTGCCTCGCGCACAGCGCCGTCCGCTCGCCAAGCCGCTGACGGAGTACGCCGCGCTGTACTCGGATCGCGATGAGGCAATTGTCGCTGCATATGCCAGCGGTGGCTATACGCTCAAAACGTCGTTACCAATCTGAGCGCGAATGCCGATGCGTTATTGTGCTCAGTGTTGTTCGCCGGGTTGTCGATATACTGGTAGTTCAATGTCAGATCGACGTTGGGGAACAAAGGAAACCTGTAGAAAATCTCGTAGTTGGTTTCTCTGGGTGTTCCCGGCGTCGCGGAGTCGACCGAGTTGATCGCCGCGCCAAACACATCGGTTTCAAAGCGCAGAGGGCCTAACGGCTGGTACAGCAAAAAGCTCAGGCCCACCTGTTGATCCCAGATGGACGCGCCATCGTAGCTTTTCCCGTAACGGCCGATCACGACCGGTCTGCCGTCATCCGCCAGTTCATGCTCGAAGAACGCTGTAAAGCCATAGCCATCCGAGCCGGTGTTCACATTGTCGGGTTCTCCATCTTTGGTGCCGTCGGTGTGCCAACCGGATACTTTCACTATTGTGGCGCGGGCCGCGTTTTTGTTGCTTCTCCACTGCAGCTCCGCACCTTTGTGGTAGTCGCCTGCACCAGGGGAACCAAAATCGTAACGGTCAGCGTTTGCATCGGATATACGAGCCAGTATGGACCAGTTCTCGTTGAAGGCGTAATTCCCGATGATGGCGAGGCCGGAATCGGGAGACGCGTCGGCATTGGGGCTGGTGCCGACGTTCGACAGAAAGGTTGTGTTCGGATTGAGGTGCCGCGATGCCATGAACAGCGCGTCAACAGTCGCCTTGCCGATCCGCAAAGACCACCCCGCCTCCTCGCTGCCTTGCCACCAATAAATCTGGCGCAAGATCAGCGCGGGAGCGTACTCGGCAAACGTATTGGCCGTGCCACCGGCTGCGCCGATGCCTGAGAACCCGAGTGTCTGGGGGCCGAAGTCCGTCCAGTTCCAGCGTCCGTCGACATTGAAGAAGATCCCGCCTTCATTGGGCTCACCGCGGTTCACGAGCTCCCAACGCCCGTTGAAGTCGATGTCCATAGCCGATCCCTTATCCGGAAATCCGCTTTGCTGGTTGTCGTACCACTGCCAGGCATTGTGAACTCCAAGGGTCAGGCGCAGACCGGTCTTGTCGTAGACCCGATCACTGACGCTGCCAAAACCGTTGCGGAAAAATCCAAGCGGCTCGGTCGGGAAAAGTGCCTTTTTTCGGGTGCGCCTTTCCAGGGCATTCGCCAACTGGTTTTCGCCGTCTGCCGGGTTATCCGTAATAGGCGTCGCTACAATGGGCCCGAGCTTAACCGAACTGCCTTGCGCAATCCCTGCCGTCGGCAAGGCCAAACAAACCAGGACCCCCAAGCCGCTGAAAATGGTGCGAGAACCTGTTTTCTTCATTGCTCTTTGTTCAGCTCTAAAGTTCCGACCCGCGCGACAAGTCAGTAGCTACTGGTACAGGTCCTTGTTGTCCGCATCGGTGCAGGTCGCGGCTACGCTGTTGCCGCCTCAGATGTTGTCGACATCACTTGTCGTGAGAAGACGCGCGGGGGCAGGTCTTTCCTTTAGCCCACAGTGAGCCAGGCTTTGAGCATGGCACGCCCCTCAGACTAGCGTTTCCCGGCGCCCTCTACCCGACAACGGCGGGCTGTTTGAGGGGAAGAGGGGGCGGATCCTGAGTTATGCCTAGTAAAGATGAAACAGGGGCAGAGGGTTAGATGAGAAATCTAGAGAGAGAACATGCATGGGGTTTGATGCTCCACAACGGGGGACCGAATCTGCGGAGACCCCCATGCATGCGCTGACGATCCAACAGCGACCTACTTTCCCTCTTCCTCCATCTTCTTCGCTTCTGCTTCGAGCTGCTCGGCCTTCTCTTCCATCTCCTTCATCTTCTTCTTGTCATGCTCGGCGCCTGCCTGTGCCGCTTTCCACCGAGCCTCGGATGCCTCCAGGTTCTTGGTCGTGGCGTTCTCGAGGTCGGACTCGGCCTGCGCGAAACCGATGCCGCCAACCAGCATCGCAGAGAGCAGCAGGGTCTGTGAAAGATTCAAGCGGATCATGAGCGGTCGTTCTCCGTTCAGTGCTGCTGGCAACACCGCCAGCGGTTGCGCGAGGCCGACGGCTTCGCCGACGGACCGCGCGCATTTAACAAATTCGCCAGGCCAGGGCCACGCGTCTGCCTCAGGGAGTCACCCAACAACACGTGGTCCGTCTGCCGACGCCGGTAGTCAGGCAAAACGTCCGGGGCTTCGCTATACACTTCGCGCGAACACGGTTGACTGCGCGAACCACGGGTCATATGTAACATCGAACAAACCAATGTGTATTGGGAAACCTGACCCCACGTGCGTGACCCCACGTGCGGATGACCCCACGTGCGGATGACCCCACGTGCGGATGACCCCACGTGCGGATGCAACGGAGGGACAGTATGAGGCTTCCGTTGCGCGTGAGGTATGGGGAAAACTACCCAATCGACGGCCTCGGCGGCCCCAAATCTCACGGGTCAAGCGACCCGAAGGAAAAGCGTGTACCCAGAGCGTGTCTTGAACGCGAGGAGTTTCGATCCGGTTCGGCTTCTCGCAGTCTCGATATCCTCGCCCTCCACCGCGACTTGAAGCCGTGCAGCGTCGCGCCTTCGACTGCCGCGTCCAAGTGTTTCCCGTTAACCGATCCGTCAGGGTGGAGACCCGGACCGACCCGGACGAGCGGGGTCAGGTCTTGCCTTTTGCCCTCAGGAGCTAGCTTTGAGCATGGCACGCCCCCTCAGACTAGCGTTTCCCAGCGCCCTCTACCACATCACTTCGCGCGGTGACGGTCGTGAGGACATCTACCGCGTTGACCGCGACCGGCAATTGTTCCTGAGGGTGCTCGCTGATGTGTGCGAGCGCTTCAACTGATGGGGCCACGCGTACTGTCTCATGACCAACCATTACCACCTGCTCATGGAGACGCCGGACGCGAATCTTGCCAATGGGATGCGGCAACTCAACGGCGTGTATACCCAGCGGTTCAACGAGGTTCACAGACGCTGCGGGCACGTCTTCCAGGGTCGGTACAAGGCAATCATCGTGCAGCAGGAAATAGATCTCAAGGAATTGGCGCGCTACATCGTGCTGAACCCGGTTCGAGCAAGGATGGTCGAGCGTGCCGAAGATTGGCCCTGGAGCAGCTGCCGCGCGACGACGGGCGAGGCGGCCTGTCCGCACTGGCTTCGCCGGGACTGGCTGCTTTCGGCTTTCGCTGCCACCGAGCAGGCTGCCATCGGGAGCTACCGGCGCTTCGTCGCCGCCGGCATGGGTCAACCTGCGCCTTGGGAGCAACTCAAGCACCAGGTCTTTCTGGGCTCAGAAGAGTATGTGGATAACCTCCGGCGCAGACTGCCGAAAGACCGGGATCTCTCGGAGGTGCCTCGCGCACAGCGCCGTCCGCTCGCCAAGCCGCTGACGGAGTACGCCGCGTCGTACTCGGATCGCGATGAGGCAATTGTCGCTGCATATGCCAGCGGTGGCTATACGCTCAAGCAGATCGGCAAGTACTTCGACCTCCACTATTCACGGATCAGCCGTATCATGCGTCGGGTGAAAGAGACAAAAGGCAAGACCTGACCCCCGCCTTCCAGCCACAGATTGAGTAAGTAAACATCCCCCGGCAAAGCCGGGGGCTTTGAATTCGTGAGCCGCTCAAAGCGGCGAAGGGGACGCTAACGCGGCCCCAAGTTAATGAGCCGCCTAAAGGCGGCGGGTCAGCTCCATAGCCGTAGCTGATCGAAGCGTTGATCCTCGCGTTCCTGGTGCTGGATGTAGGCCCGGATCGTGGCCTCGTCTCGCCCAACCGTCGACACGAAGTAGCCGCGCACCCAGAAATGCTGCCCGCTGAAATTGCGCTTGCGCTCACCGTAGACGCGGGCCACATGGATGGCACTTTTCCCCTTGATGTAGCCCACAACCTGCGAGACCGCATGTTTCAGCGGAATCGAGATCAGCATGTGCACATGGTCCGGCATCAGGTGCCCTTCCTCGATCCGGCTGTCCTTGTGCTGAGCAAGGTCATGAAACACTTCACCGAGGTGCTTCCGAAGTTGACCATATAGGACGCGACGGCGGCATTTCGGAATGAAAACAACGTGATAGTTGCACTCCCATTTGGAGTGGCTTAGGCTGGCAATCTTGTCCATCGGCACTCTCCACAGTCGTGTGCTTGGCGGCTCACGAACAGAGTGTCTCCGCTGGACTCCCGGAAATGTCAAACTGCTACTGTCACCCCGGCAAAGCCGGGGGATTACCTTTCTAATTTAGCCGTGGGCCTGGCCACCGGGTACAGGGCGAGTTGGTAGAATCTCACGACTGGCGACAGCAATGCGCCGACTCTCAATGCGTTTCGCGAGAACGGAGAAACACGCCAGATTGAGGCCCGAAAACATTGCGGATTGACTGAGACAGAGAAATATCCCGATCCATACGAAAAAGTGTATCCACAATCACCTCATGAAAAGAGCGGGGTTCAACGGAACCAGAGGAGCGGCTGAACGAACTGAAGCCCGAACAGACTCAGCATGTCCGTTGGCTGGTCGGCTGAAACATACTGCAGACGCCAGGCGCTGGCATAGACCCAGTAGAGCGGGACCTGAATGGCGAAATAGTAGGCCGCGAAGACCCATCTTCGGCCGCCTCGAACCGGACTCCTGATGACCGTGCTCAGAGGGGCCATATAGGTAATCAGGAACCAGATGGCACCTCCCATGACGAGGAGGATAAACAGGGGCGTGTGGCCGAGGGCATCGAGCTTGAGGACATCCAGCCGAGCGAGGCCTTGGGTTTGGTCTGCACCAATCGGCCGCATGGCTGCGACGACCGATTCGAACTCAACCAGATACTCATGCATGAAGGCCGTGACGGTCTGAGAAAGCGCAAGGAAGGTGGTAATCGACCCCAGGGTGAAGGGCCAGGGGAGGCTCAGGCCCTGGGCATCGAGGTTCTGCGAGAAGAGCAACCAGAATATCCCCAAGAGCGTCAGGCAAAAGCCGACGAACAGAGCGGCATAGCTCGTAAGATGCGCGATGACATGCTGTTCGCCAGTAGTGCCACCACGCGCGACGATCATCGAGAGCAAAAGAGAGATGATCGTCAGGTTGAATACCAGCACCGTCACGCGCGTACGCGTGATGTTCAACGCGATCCCGGTGCCTGTATTCGACTCCAATGTGGCTCTCCGGATACCTACTTGCCCTTCTACCCCTTTTTTCATTTCTGACTCTTGCCGCTGTCCGTCTGCGTGTCGAGCTCCGCCTCCGACCCATCCCCTTCCGCCTCTACGATGGCATGGTACTTCATCTTGATCTCGTCGATGTCCACCGTCGGTGCCGGGAACTGCATATCCAGCGACTCCAGGGTCTCGGCGACGATCCGGGAGATGGCGAGGTTGCGGAACCATTTGTGGTTCGAGGGGATGACGAACCAGGGGGCGTGCTCGGTGCTGCACTTGCTCAGCGCGTCTTCGAAGGCCTCGGTGTAGGCGTCCCAGAACGGGCGTTCCGCGTAGTCCCCGTCGCTGATCTTCCAGTGCCGGGCCGGGTCCTGGATGCGAATCTTGAAGCGCTCGAGCTCCTCGTCCGCGTCGATGTGCAGATAGAACTTGAGGATGTGGGTGCCGTTGTCGTAGAGCAGCTTCTCGAAATTGTTGATGTGCTCATAGCGCCCGGTCCAGACCTTCTTCGGCACCATGTCGTGCACGCGCTGCACCAGCACGTCTTCGTAGTGGGAGCGGTTGAAGATGGCCACCTGCCCCTTGCCCGGGGTGTGCTTGTGGTAGCGCCAGAGGAAGTCGTGGGCCGCCTCCTCCTTGGACGGGACCTTGAAGCCCGTGACGTTGCAGCCCTGGGGGTTCATGGCCCCGAGGACATGGTTGATGGTGCCGTCCTTGCCCGCGGCGTCGCGCCCCTGCAGGCAGATGAGCAGCGAGCGCTTGCCCTCGGCGTACATCAGGTACTGAAGATCGTGCAGCTTCTGGTTGTAGGCCTCGATCTCCGGCAGGGCATGCTCGTGGGACTCGTGCTTGTCCTTGAAGCCGGCGTCGACCTTGGCGAGGTCGACCTTGCTGCCGGGCGCGACACGGAATTGGCTGAAGTAGTTCATGATAATCGACTCTTGAATCTGCGTTGAGGGAAGGGAACACGGCTGGCTCCTGGCTGGCCGCATTCCCGCTTGTCATCCTGATCGGATCCTTCCGTCGCCCCCGGACGCCCGAAAGGACGTCTGGGGGTATCGGAAGGATGCTATCGGGCGGCGCTGCCAGCCCGGGCGACGGCTTGGGCGGGGTGGCGCCCCTTGAGAAAGCGCTTGTACCAGTGCGGATGCTCGGCGCCCGGCCGTATGCGGCTGTAGAGCGCCAACTTGACCCAGTCGAGGACGAACATCCAGGCCAGCATGTAGAGCCAGATCAGCCCGATGACGGTCCAGGGCAGCGCGGTCACGAACCAGCCGAACCCGCACAGCAGGACGGCGAGGATCTGGGTGCCGACGATGGCCAGGAACATGGGTTTGGCCGGCCAGGGCGGGCTGAGGAAGGAGCCGCGCGAGCGCATCACGAACAGCAGCAGGTGGCCGCCGGCGACGATCTGCAGAAAGACCGCGGTCTGGACCTGATCTTCGCTCAGCTTGATCCAAGACTGCCATTCCGGGTTGCTGAGCCATTCCATGCCGATGAGCAACAGCCCGAAGCTTTGGGCTACCGCCATCACACCCATGAAGCCGGAAACGAACAACAGCCGCCGCATATGCCAGCGCACCGGCTCCTTCGGCAGTGGCTGGTTGTCATAGGCGATGGTCATGATGGGGATGTCGTCGAGCAGGGCGATCAGGATGATCATGACCGGCGTCAACGGCGAGAAGCCGAAGAACAGGGTCGCCAGCACCACGACGAACATGATGTCCAGGGTCATCGCGACCCGGAACAGGATGTAGTTGATGATGCGCTCGAAGATCTTGCGCGACTCATCGATGGCGTCGATGATGGTCGACAGGCCGGGGGCGGTAAGGATCAGGGCCGCGGCGGCGCGGGCGGCGTCCGTGGCGCCGCTCACCGCCACACCGCAGTCGGCCTGCTTGAGTGCCGGGGCGTCGTTGACCCCATCGCCGGTCATGGCGACGATGTGGCCGCGGTCCTGCAGCGCGTGGACGATGCCGTACTTGTGCTCCGGGAACACCCGCCCGAAGCCGTCCGCCCGGTCCACGTTCTCGGTGATCTGCTGCGGCAGGTGGCTCATGTCCATGTCCTTGGTGAATATGTCCGCGGCGGCAATCAGATGGGTGCCCATACCCAGCTGTCCGGAGATCTGGCTGCCGATGGCCACGTCGTCGCCGGTGACCATCTTGACTCGCAGCCCGTGCGCCTTGGCGCTGTCGATGGTCTGCTTCGAATCGTCCCGCGGCGGGTCGAGCATCGAGAGGATGCCGAGGAAGCTCCAGGTCTTGCCTTCGTCGCTCGATGCGGCGATCCCCAGGGCGCGCATGCCCATGGCAGCCAAGTCGGTCACCGTCTTGTTGCCCTTGGCTTCGGTTTCGGCGTCGAGCTTGCACAGCTCGATGATGACCTGGGGCGCACCCTTGGTGTAGCGCATGGCTTTCCCCTGTGGGTCGGTTACCTGCCCTTCGGTGCGTTTGCCCACCGGGTCGAAGGGTACGAAGTTGGTCACCTGGTAGCCGTCCAGGGCCTTGGGGTCCTTCACCCCGCCGCTCACGGCCTTGTCGATGGCGTCCTCGCTGCCCTTCTCGGAGGCCAGGGCGCCGGCCAGAATCAGCTCGTCGTTGCTCTTGGCCTCGAACAGGATCGGATCGCCCAGGGTCAGGATGTTCTTGGTCAGGGTGCCGGTCTTGTCCGAGCACAGGATGTCGACACCGGCCAGCTCCTCGATGGCCTCGAGGCGCGAGACGATGGCCTTCTTCCGCGCCAGGGCCTGGGCGCCCAGGGAGTTGGTGATGGTGATCACGGTGGGCATGGCCACCGGGATGGAGGCGATCAGCAGGACCAGCACCATGCGAGCAATGTCCGCCAGCTCGGACCAGGCCCAGGCGCTTTGCACCACGATGTCCTGGTAGAGCTCGAAGCCCACCAGGATGACGCACAGGATGACCGAGGTGATGATGAGGAAATCGCCGATCTGGGCCGTGGCCTTGGCCGAATGCGAGGCCTCGCCGCCGGCACTCGCCACCAGGCTGGCAGTGCGCCCGAAGAAGGTGTTGTTGCCGGTGCCGATGACCACCGCACTCATCTCGCCCTTCTTGGCGATGCTGCCGGAGTAGCCCTCGTCGCCGACCTTCTTGCTCACCGGCAGGGACTCGCCGGTGAGCGCGGCCTGGTCGATGCTGATGTACTCGCCCTCGATGAAGCGCACGTCGGCGGGCACCACCTCGCCCAGCTTGATCCGCACCACGTCGCCGGGGACGACCTCGGCGGCGTCGATGGCGGCGAACTGCCCGTCGCGCAGGGCGGTGGCCTTGGGGGCCATGCCGGCCTTCAAGGCGGCCAGGGCGTCGGAGGCCTTGCGCTCCTGCCAGAAGCCGGAGATGGCGTTGTAGAGGAGCAGCACCAGGATGATGGTCAGGTCCGCCCAGTGCCCCATCAGCAGGGACAGGATGGCGGCGGCCTCGATCATCCAGGCGATGGGTCCCCAGAAGAAGCGCAGGAACTTCTCCAGGTTGCTCGCCTCCTTGTCCACCAGCTCGTTGCGGCCGTACTTCTCGATCCGGGCCTTGGCCTCGGCCGAGGTCAGGCCCTCGGGCGAGGTCGAGAGCTTTTCGTAGACGGTGTCGAGACTCGCTTTCTCTAAGTCATCCGGGGCTGGGGAGCCCGCGGCCGTTGGTTGATTGCTTTGGTTCATTGGCATACCTCGTTTATTGGTTCGGTATCTGCAAGATCGCGCCCGCTTCGATCTTGTCGGAAGTCATGGCGTTCGCCTCTCCGATCGCCTCGACCGTGGTCCCGAACCGCTTGGCGATCGCATAGAGATCGTCGCCGGGCGCGATGAGGTAGGTGCCGGCGTCCGGATCGTAATAGCCTCTGGCGTGCTTGGGCGGGATATAGATGACCGTGCCGACCGTGATCTCCTCGGTCTCCAGGCCATTGGTGATCACGATGTCCTCCACCGTGACCTCGTAGCGCCCCGCAACGGTTTGGATGTCCTCTCCCTCGTCCTCTCCCTCGATCACGGTGTAGGCGATCGCCTCGTCGGCCTGGACATTCCATGCGCCGAACATCGCGGCGACGGCCGCGGCAACAATCAGTCTTTTCATGGTTGCTTTCTCCAGTTTTTTCATGCTTCTCAGGTGGCGTATCGCACCATGTGTGTTAGCCAGGGCCGAGGTACCCCGGCATGCCCGCCGCCTCGGGCGACCTGGCCAGTTGCATCGCCTCGTCGATGATTTCCTTCTTGTGCTCCGCGGGGAGATTGCTGATCAGGACATCCTCTTCCCGTATCTTGTCCTTGAGGATCCAGCTGTCGATGACGATCCGGATACGGAAGAAGTCGGCCCAGAGGAACTCTGCGAAGGCATGCAGGCTCTTGCCATAGCCGTAGCGCGTGCGTACCTTCCAGGCGAGACTGCGATAGGGGTCGTTGGCCAGATCCTTCATATGCGTGCACAGGTCCTTTGGGCGTATCGGCCCCCCACCGTCGTTGTCAAACAGGTAGACCAGGCGTTTATCCTGCATCGTCTTTCAGAAGTGATACCCCTTCAGCCCCGCACGATTGGACTGCACCATGACGACGACGCGGGCGCTCTTGGTATCGATGCCCGCCTTGTTTTCGCTCTCGGCCGTCTTCCACAAGGCGTTGGTCAAGTGGTGGTGATCGGTCACATAGAAGTTGCCGCCGTTGCCAATGACCACCGGCACGGGGTGCACGAGCAGGTAATCCTTCAGGTCTTCCTTCGACTTCGCGCTGTATCTGGCGATCTTGTCGTTGACCTCGTCGAACCCAACGGCGTTCTGGGTCGGCTTCAGGTCGCCGACCTTCGCTTGGCAAAGTACGCCTTGCGGCGTATCGGCTGTGAGCTCCGGTAGATCGAAGTTCATTGCTGGTTCCTCTGATGGTAGGCGCTCAACAGCTCGTCGCCGGTGGCGTAGAAGGCGTCCTTTCCGACCAGATCGGTGATCCCGAAGCGGTCCAGCTCGGCTTTGACATCGTCGCTGACCACCGCGAAGACCAGGCGGATACCCTTGTCCTTCAGGATGCTGTAGGTGGAGCGCAGCTTGGCGGCCGCCGAGTAGTCCACGTCGTCGATGGCGACGGCGTCGAGACAGAACCACTCGAGCTTGGGGTCCGCGCCGTTGACCAGTTCGAGCACCTGCTCGGAGAACTGCTGGGCATTGGCGTAGTACATGCTGTGGGAGAAGCGGTAGGCCAGGAGCCCCGGCACGAACTGGGCCGGGCTGCTCACCGGCGCGCTGCGCCAGCCGTCGGCCTCGCGGGCCATGATCAGGGAGTTTTTCGGGCGATAGCCCCGGCGCACGTGGTCCATGAGCGACAGCACCATGGCCAGGATGATGCCCTGTTCGACGCCCACCAGAACCACCACGGCCGCGGTGATCAGGGCGACCCAGAACTCGGAGCGGGCCTGCACGTAAATGGTCTTCATGCCCTTCAGATCGATCAGGTCCAGGCCGATCATGAAGACGATGGCCGCCAGTACAGCCTCGGGCATGTAGGACAGGGGGCCGGTGAGGAACAGGATGACCAGCAAGACGACCAGGACGGTGGTCAGGTGTGTAAGCTGGGTGCGCCCGCCGGCGCCGTCGACCATCTGGGTTTTGGTGGGGCTGCCGCTGACGACGAAGGTCCCGGACAGTCCGGCGCCGACGTTGGCCATGCCCAGGCCGACCAGGTCGGTGTTCTCGCTGAAGCGCTCGTTGTAGCGGCTGGCGAAGGCGCGCGAGGTGGCGGCGCTCTGGGCGAGGATGACCACGAACATGGCGAAGGCGACCGGCAGCAGGCGCTGGATCAAGTCCCAGCTCCAGTCGACGTGCGGTATCCCGAGCGCCGGCAGGCCACTGGGGATGGTGCCGAGCACGTGCACGCCGTGGGACTCCAGGTCCAGCGCCCAGCTCACGATCATGGCGGCGATCACCGCCAGCAATGCCCCCGGGATCTTGGGCGAGACCTTTTTCAGGCCGACGATCAGGACCAGCACGGCAACGGCCATCGCCAGGGCGTAGAAGTTGGTCTCGCCGATATGCTGCAGGTCGGCGACGATCTTGCCGAGGGTGCCGTGCCCGCCGGCCTCCAGACCGAGCATGCCGGCGATCTGCCCGAACGCGACCTGGATGCCGACCCCGGTCAGGAAGCCCACCAACACGGTGCTGGAGAGGAAGTCGGCGAGGAAGCCCAATCTGGCGATGCGGGCCAGGAACAGGAACACCGCCACCAGGATGGCGAGCAGCCCGGCCAGGGCCACGTACTCGTCGGACCCCACCGAGGCGAGCCCCACCAGACCGGCGGCGAGGATGGCCGCGGTGGCCGAGTCCGCGCCCACCACCAGGTGCCGCGAGGAGCCGAAGATGGCGTACAGGGCCATCGGGATGAGGATGGTGTAGAGCCCCGTGATGACCGGTGTGCCGGAGATCTTCGTGTAGCCCATGACCTCAGGGATGGCCAGGGCCGCCAGGGTGATGCCGGCGATGATCTCGGTGGGCACCTGGGAGGCATTGATGGGTAACAGGCCCTGGAAGAGTGGAAACCGAAAGCCCTTGGCTTCGGCCTTTGCTGTTGTCATGTCAAGTCTCCAACTGCTAGGATCGAGCACGGGAATCCGTGTCCGTAGGATGCGGGGAGCAAAGCGAAGCGAACTGTTCGGTGTCTAGACCAGGAACGCGCAGATTCGAGAGCCCGGTAAGGGATATGTCCAGCCCTTTCAAGGTGTAGTGGCCCCACCAAGCAATTTGGCTGTTGAGACATGTGGATGCTTGGGGTCATAGACGGGTCTGCCGCAAGACGCAGTGGGTCGCCTTGATGACCACGGACCTCACGCTCAGCGTCGAGCAGATCGTGGAACATTATTCGGCGCGCTGGAAAATCGAAGCCGGCTTCCGGGAAATCAAACAAGAGGTCGGGAGTGCCGATACCCAGACACGCAATCCGGACGCGGTCTGCAATCACCTGCACTTCTGCATGGCTGCGACGACCATTGCCAGGATCTACGCGGCGCATTTGAAACAAGCCCCTCTCCGGCGCTATGCATCAGGCAATATAGTCCTCTCACGTGACATCAGATCTACCCCTTTCGTTTAGGGCCAGCACTCACGCACCAAAAACAAAAGGGCATATCTGGTTATCATGTTGAGTGACTATACGACCGAATACGCCTTCACTGATGTGCGCCGAGCACTCGCCAAGGAAATCGCGCGAGGAGGTTTTGATATCGAATGCACAGAATCCCGCAAATCCAGCAATAAATCCCTGATCTCTGTAATCATGCGGCTCGTGGCCTGAGAAAAGCACAAACTTCAGTTCTGCAAGACGTAACGCGAGAACGCGGTTTCCGCTTTGCTCAAACCGCCACGCGCTTACGCGCGTGAAGGTTGGCGGGGCGAACTGGCACCTCGAACCTTTCGAGGTGCCCTTGACGCGCTCACTCGACGAGCTTGATCTTCATCCCACCGCCGCCGATGCTGAGCTTGACACCCTGGTTGCTGGTCGAGATCACCATGGTCACGTCTTTCTCGTTCTTCACCTTTAGATCGTCGCCGCCGACGCCCGTGGTTAGGCCCATGCCGATGCCCTTGTAGGTTCCAGCGAAATCGGCTATGTCGCCGAGGTTGTAGACATCACCTTCGGCCTGGACCTTTGCCGCGCCGGCACCCACCAAGCCAAGTCCTTCGATCTTGAAGGGATAGCTGTCGCCGCCGACCGACAGGGTGCCCTTGCCCCAGCTGACGCCGACGCCAGCGGCGACGGAGACGGTGCTGAACTGCACGGTCCCGGATGGCGTGCCCATCTCCTCGGCTGTTGCCGACGACGCCATCGCCGACGCGAAGGTGAGTGCCATCAGGGAATTCTGGATGATCTTGCCGTATTGCATGACCTGCGATACCTCTCTACTGGTTGCTTCTCTCTATGGGTTGCACACTGGAGCTTGACGCGCCAAGCATGCCGTGAAAGTGGAATTATCCTTCATTGGGTGCTTGCTTCTCAACCTCAATCGTCGCTTGGTTGTACATCGGCTGATCACTTTGCGAGTCAGAGGGCCAGGTCTTGCTTTTTGCATCACGCACCCTGCAAGCGATCCGGCTGACCTGAAGGTCGTGTCGTCCGAAGAACGCCCCGAATGTCGAAAGCAGCCAGTCCCGCAGCAGCCACGGCGGATAGGGCGCTTCTCCCAGCGTGGTCCGATAGCTGTTTCCAGGCCGATCGCCTGCTCGCCTTCACCCGGATGCCCGTGGCCGAGGCCGGCCGCCGGCTCGGCTGCGCCGACCCCTCCCATTTCTCCCGCCGCTTCCGCGCGGCGCGCGGCGAAAGCCCCGGGGCCTATCGCGCGCGGCTGCACGGAGAGACGGACGCCTCTAGTGCAGCATTGCGAAAGTTCGAAGACGGTTTGCGCTCCTGATCGGGGTCGGGATCGGGATCGAAAATCCTCTGGCTGTCTGTTCGATGCCGATCCCGATACCGATCCCGATACCGATACCGAGCGGACAACACATCTGCAAACTGTCTCGGGATTTCCGCAGCCAAGCACTAGCCTCTCTTCCTGACACCCCCTCGGGCTCGCAGAGGCGCTTGAATTTCCTATCCGTTGCCCAGCAGAGCGATCAATAATCCCGGGCTCAGCCCCGCTGGGTATCGACCGTCTACTTGTAAAGCGGAAGCCGGGTGAGGATCGCGTCCGCGATGATGGCCGGGGTCTCAATCATGGGCCAGTGGCTGGCAGACTCGATCGGGTAGTAGTCCATGGCCGGATTCCACGTCTTGATCCGCTCCGCCATCGCGATCTTGGCGACGGGGTCCTTGGCGCCCCAATAGAGGCTCAACGGCGCGGTGCGGAAATGGGCGAAGGTGCCGACCCAGCGATCGTAGAACTCCTCGCGCTCCAGGGCGTAACGCATGATTTGACTGATGACCAGATCGCCGTTCTTGGCAAACACCTGTGCGGTCTGGGCGTTGATGACCTCGTCACTCACATCGGTCCCATACGAGCCCCGAATACGCTCGCCGAACTTCTCAAAATCCAGGTGCTCGGTCGACGCCTTGTCTGGTCTTGCGAGCATTTCCGTCTGTAACGGGATCAGCTTTACCATGTCCCACAGGGTGGAACCGTTCATGAGGATCGCGTGCCGGATCTTGAACGACAGCTTGCCTTCGTCGTGACGCGTCATCAGTTCCAGGGCAGTGGTTTGGCCCATGTCATGGCCGACCAGCACGACTTCCTCGAGACCTTCGGCTTTTGCGATGGCCTCGTACATGTCCGCCTGTCTCATGAACGAAAAGTTGTCCTTATAGGTTCCTGCCAACGGCTTATCGCTTTGGCCAAAACCGATTGCATCCGGAATGACGATCTTGGTCCGCTTGGCGACGGTCGGAGCAACTCGAGACCAGTCCCAGGACGAACCGGGCATGCCATGCACGACCAGAACGCCGTGTCCATCGACCGGCGCATCTCCGGAGGTGTGAACGAAGATCTGCAGACCTTCAAATTCGACGAAGTGGCCGCCCTTCACCCATTGCTGCACGGTGTCGGGGACTTCATATTCGGGCTGCTCGGCCAAGGCCACCCCGGCCAACAACAGGGTCGCTAAGACACAAATCCACAATGCGCGAGTTATTTGCATCGGTGTTCTCCGAAATGTTGCAAGGACTGAATCGAGCTTCTGGTCGACGATGCCAACGGTCGACTCTCGGTACACCTTCCAATCAAGGATCGTTGGATGAGTTCTCTGCGTTTTGACCCCCGCCTTTTGTGTGCAGCCGCGAGAAGTTTTCACCGCCTACTGCGCGGGGTCAGCTAAATGGCGACCCCTGCCTGGTCTCGAGAGCTGGGTCGATTCGATCGGGTCCGTCGGTGAGGCATAACCGCCGCCGACCATCAGCTTGACCTGTGAGGCGCCATGCAAAGCGCGGTCAGACAGAACAGGAAGACAGCGAGCACTGCCGGTGCCAACCGAGGCTGGGTCAATCGCTTATCGTTCATAACGGTCCTCCTTACTCGATGGGCTGGTCGTAGATGTCGCCATCGATCTCGACCAGATGAGGGATCATGTCGCCGCTCCATCCTTGCTGAGCATAGAGGTCGATCCTCTTGATGAGTCGAACTGGTTGCCCTTCGGCAAAATTGTAGTCTTCGAACTCGAAGTACACGTCAGACGGAGCAATCAGGGACTTGAAACGATAGTGCTTATTCGTCAGATCAGAGATCGATTGCCAGTAGGTGCTGCTTCCGCCGTAGGTTTCGTCGGGATCCTTGAGATTAGCCACAAGATCCTTGACGAGTTCTGCGTCCTCCTCTGGCGACGGTAGACCCGCGGGCATCACGACGGAGGAAAGCCCGGAGTACATGAAGCCGTAAGCCGTTGGCGCATCGTTCTTCCTGGGTTTGGGGAAATGCCGCAGAAAGAAATCGGCACGTACGAAGCGATCAGCTCCTGACCAGCTGACGGGAAGATTCTCTTGTTGTATGTCCTTGTATTTTTCGGCATTCGCCAGCTGCTCTTGATAGGCGGGGTTGTTCGTTAGAATCCTGAACTCTTCGCCATGGAAGATCTTCACCTTGCCGTCCTGGATTTCGACAATGGCCGAGTCACCCGTGGCATCCGCCATGGCGAGATGTTTCGGCGTCGCATAGCTGTAACCCGACCCCTTCTTTCCCACGACGGAAACGATGTACACCTGATTCCTGATGGCATCGACGGCTTCCGCGACGGTGGCGAAGTTGTCGAGCACGAAGCTGACCCAATGATCTTCGTCAAGCTTCTCCTTCTTGCTGTCTGGTGCCACAATCTCGTTCGGTTCGCCTTCCAGGTAGTAAAGCGTTCGAGCCGTGAGACCGGCCTCGTTTATACCGTCGTTCGGAAACCTGTTGTTCGCATAGATGGCGACATTACCGTACTTGACCGTCCAGCTAATTGCCTTTGATCGCTTGGCTTCGTCGGCCGTGCCCCACCGCTGAACGCCACGCGGCGTTGCGACAAACGAGGGGTGGGAGGCGGTTACGTAGTCCTCGGTGCGCCCTACAATCATCAGGTCCGGGTTGGTATTCCAGAACACTCGGGTGCAGCTGTAGGCGTCGATTGCAAAGAGCACCAGAACCGCGAACAGGGTGCCCACACTCGAAGTCAAATAGTTTGCTTTCATCATTCAATCTTCTGCATTTCTGCTGCTTCTGCTTGGGGATGGGCACCCGAAAGCACGTTGGGCCGAGCTTGCGAGGTCCATACGAGGTTGCCGACGCCGAGAGCACCGCACCTGTTGGGCCTCCTTCGTCGGCCCAACATTTTCTATCCGTTGCCCAGCAGAGCGATCAATAATCCCGGGCTCAGCCCCGCTGGGTATCGACCGTCTACTTGTAAAGCGGAAGCCGGGCGAGGATCGCGTCCGCGATGATGGCCGGGGTCTCAATCATGGGCCAGTGGCTGGCAGACTCGATCGGGTAGTAGTCCATGGCCGGATTCCACGTCTTGATCCGCTCCGCCATCGCGATCTTGGCGACGGGGTCCTTGGCGCCCCAATAGAGGCTCAGCGGCGCGGTGCGGAAATGGGCGAAGGTGCCGACCCAGCGATCGTAGAACTCCTCGCGCTCCAGGGCGTAACGCATGATTTGACTGATGACCAGATCGCCGTTCTTGGCAAACACCTGTGCGGTCTGGGCGTTGATGACCTCGTCACTCACATCGGTCCCATACGAGCCCCGAATACGCTCGCCGAACTTCTTAAAATCCAGGTGCTCGGTCGACGCCTTGTCTGGTCTTGCGAGCATTTCCGTCTGTAACGGGATCAGCTTTACCATGTCCCACAGGGTGGAACCGTTCATGAGGATCGCGTGCCGGATCTTGAACGACAGCTTGCCTTCGTCGTGACGCGTCATCAGTTCCAGGGCAGTGGTTTGGCCCATGTCATGGCCGACCAGCACGACTTCCTCGAGACCTTCGGCTTTTGCGATGGCCTCGTACATGTCCGCCTGTCTCATGAACGAAAAGTTGTCCTTATAGGTTCCCGTCAACGGCTTATCGCTTTGGCCAAAACCGATTGCATCCGGAATGACGATCTTGGTCCGCTTGGCGACGGTCGGAGCAACGCGAGACCAGTCCCAGGACGAACCGGGCATGCCATGCACGACCAGAACGCCGTGTCCATCGACCGGCGCATCTCCGGAGGTGTGAACGAAGATCTGCAGACCTTCAAATTCGACGAAGTGGCCGCCCTTCACCCATTGCTGCACGGTGTCGGGGACTTCATATTCGGGCTGCTCGGCCAAGGCCACTCCGGCCCACAACAGGGTCGCTAAGACATAAATCCACAATGCGCGAGTGATTTGCATCTGTGTTCTCCGAAATGTTGCAAGGACTGAATCGAGCTTCTGGTTGCCGATGCCAGCGGTCGACTCTCGGTACACCTTCCAATCAAGGATCGTTGGATGAGTTCTCTGCGCTTCATTATTGCCTCGGCAGCTTGATATCAATCCGACGCCTAAGCCCGGGGGATCTCCTTGACGCCCAAGTGCTCCATGGCCGCGTGGATACAGCACTCGTAGTCCTCCAAAGCCACCTCGTCCAGGCGCCCGCCAGGAGGACCGTCGAGTTCGTTGAGGCTCTTGTAGGGCTTTCCACCGGTGCGCTCATTGAACTCCTTCTTGGCGGCTTCGATAAGCTCCGGTTGCGTCAGCAGGTCCAGACCCATGGCAGCGAGCGATTTAGCAGATTGCACAACGGCCTTGTGGCCGATGCTCATCCCGACACAGGCGGTTACTCCCCAGGTGTGGATCGCGACGCCCAGTGGGAATGTGGCGAATACCGCGCCGATGGTGGGAACGCTCCAGCTCACATCGCCCACCTCGGTTGAACCTCCCATCAGGGCGCCCCCCGGGTTCGGCGACACTTCCGTTGCCATTCCCAGTTCCTCGACGCCCATCTCCTTCTGGATGGCCTTGGCGAAGGACTGCTCTTCCTCGGTCCAGTCGACGGGGAAGTAGCGCCCCATGGTTTCTGTCAGGTGATCTGCCAGCACGTTGTTAGGCAGCAGGTCATAAAGTGTGGAGACCACGGTGACCTTTTCCCGGGTCTGCGTGGCAAGTGCGGCGCCCTTTGCCATGTCCTTGATCCAGGCCATGTATTCGGCGACGGTCTCCGTGTCTGCCGCCCGGAAGCGCACCATCAATTTCACATAGTCAGGAATGGTGTTAACGGCCCTCGGACCTTCCATCATGTAGTAGTGCAGCCGGCAGGAGGGCAGCATCTGCTCACGCATGCCATTCGCGGCAGTGGTGAACACTTCTGAGGCATGCAGCGCGCTGCGTCCTGCCCAGGGCGCAACGGCGGCGTGCGCGGATTTTCCGTGCCACTCGATGGCCAGGTCCACTGCGGCCTGCATCTGAAAATTAAAGGCGACGTTTCTTGGGCCTGGGTGGTGATGAATGGCCACGTCCAGCCCCTCGAAGGCGCCTGCCTTGGCCATGTAGTTCTTGCCGATCAACAGCTCCTCGGCGGGACAGCCGAAGACCTTGAGCGTGCCCTGGATGCCTTCGGCTTCCATGTATTCCTTGAGCGAGATGGCCGCTCCAATGGCGCCCGAGCCGATCAGGTTGTGGCCGCAGCCGTGGCCGTTGGTATTCCCATCCTCACGCGGTGTTTTAGTGGGGGCTGCAGCCTGGCCAAGGCTGGGCAGTGCGTCGAATTCCACCAGGATGCCGATCACCGGTGAGCCGCTGCCCCAGGTGGCGATCCAGGAGGTATCCAGGCCGCCGATACCGCGGTCACTCATGGCAAAGCCATGATCGGCAAGTACGATTCCCTCATAGGCAGAACTTTTCACCTCGTGGAATCCCAGCTCCGGCTCGTTCCACAGGGTATCCGCCATATCGATAATGACATCGGCGTTCTTGTCGACGATTTCGTCGAGCTTCGAGTAGTCAGTCATTAGGTCATTCCTGCTGGGGTGCTGGCCATTGCGGAAGCGCTCAAGCAATCGATACTAGAATTCCCGGTGCCCGACGCAGCGCAGGAGCGGTTTTCGCCTTGCTCCAAGATCACCAGCGTTCATGGTCCACAAGGTCTGGCGTCTGCGGCACACCGAGCCTCGATCCTCGTAGTGGCGGCAAGACGCAAGTCGGGCGCAATCCGCGACCCGGGGCCGGAACGATGATCAAGGCCGCCGGCTCAGAAGCAGCAATGCTGCCCGGCGAGCGGCGTTGGCCCGCCGGGCGTCGTTCCGATGATGTCCCCCGGGACCGAATCAGCCTCCGGTCAATTCCGCGACGGCATCACTCTTGATGTTGTAACCGCCCGCCATGGGGATGAACATGCCGGTCGCGAACATGTTGCGCCCGTCGAGGAGGGTGACCGCGGTGTGCGCGGCCTCTTCGGGCTCGCCATAGCGGCCGACGGGAATATACTCGGAGACCGCGGCCATCGCATCGGGGCCGCCCAGCGTCTTCACCGCGTCGGGGTAGTTGATGAAGTTGGTGCCGATGGCGTTGACACAGACGCCGTTGGGCGCGCCGTTCATGGCGGCGCAACGGATCATCATGTTCGCCCCGGCGCGCATGGAGGAATAGCCCATCATGTCGTAATAGGGCTTCCCGCCGGTCGCGCTCGTCAGCACCAGGATCTGCCCGGAGCCGGCCTTCATCAGCGGCGGCATCAGGGATTGGAGCGAATCCATGACCGCAAGGAAGTTCGACTCGAAGATCTTCTGCATGTCCTCGCGCGTTGTGGTCAGCACGTCACCCTTGTGGTGGATCGCGGTGCGGATATAGGCCGCGTCGAATCCACCGAACTTCGCCATCGCAGCGTCGACCAGCTTCTGGGTGGAGCCGGGCTGGCTCTCGTCGTTCGGGCCTTCCTGCTCGATGCCCTCGACAACAACGACCTCGGCGCCGTAGCTCTTGAGCTTGTCGACGAGTCCTTCGGCGGGCTGCGCGATGACCAGGTTATGGCCTTTCTGGGCGAGCTCGATCGCGATCGGCGGCCCGATCTGCATCAAGGCGTCGTTCATGAGGACGACGCGCTTGCCGCCCTTGGTCGCGTTGGTCTTGAGCTCCTCGCCCGGGATGATGGTCTTCGCCTCAGCCGTGTTCATGCCCAGCCCTGCGGTGCCAAGGCCCGCGGCGGTCAGTCCCGCGGCCCCCGCCATTAAGAAGTCCCGGCGATCCATACCACTGGTGCTACCGGTTTTTGTATCTTCGCTCATGATCGGATTCTCCTGGTTGTTTCGCTGTTTGTTGTCTGTGGCTCAATCGGCGTAATGACGACGCGTTTGCGGCTTACGCGGGGGGCCGTGTTGCGGGAAAGGGGATGTCGAGGTACTTGATTGCCTCGGCGCCGGTGACGACGCGCCGGCCGACCTTGTCGATCATTTCTTTGGCCATCGCGATCTGCTCGACATTGCTGGGACCGTCCATCCAATCCTCGAGACCGACTCGGAAGCTGCCGCCGCGCTCCAGCGACATGCGAGCTAGCGGCGTCTCCATGATGTTCGCGGCCAGCATGCCGACGTCCCATGGCAGGTCGATGCCCTCGAGCATTTGCAGGTACATATCCAGCGCCGCGGGGATGGGCGGAGCACAGCCGGCGAAGCCGTAATCCGCAAAGTAAATGTTGAGCTTCGATCCCCGCGGCAGGACGCCCTTGCGCGCCATTTCGACGACATTCTTCATCCAGCCCGGCTCAAACACCGAGATCGATGCACCGGTGCCGAACTCATTGCAGACATCGAGATACATCTGGAAGTCCCCTGGCCAGAAGCCATACCACCAGAATGTGTCTGCCGGCCCGGGCAGTCCGTTCTCACCGTAGCCGCCCAAGTAGTTAACGCCGGTGTCAAACAACATCATGTTGCCGAGGCCCGCTTCAGCCAGCGGGCGGTAATGCCCGCTCTGGATCTCGCCGGGCCAGACGGAGCGGATCTTGTGGCTGACCTTCGGATCGAAGTTCGCAGTCGGATAGATGATCGCGTGGGGATGCTTCTTGCGAATAGGTGTGAAGGCCTCGATGTACGGTTTGACGGCCGCCTCGATGTCCTCGTTCGGCTGTTGCGAATGGGCATGTACGATCGTGACGCCGGCGTCGAAGCAGCGGATCGCATCGGCGGCAATCTCCTGTGGAGTCTCCGGCACATTCTTGTTCCTGGCCTTGGTATTCGATCCATTGATGGCCACTTCCAGAACGACCGGCGTGTCCTCCACGGACCTCTTCACAGGCTTCCGCTCATGATAGACGCCCGGCCCGCCGAGCGCTCGGCTGGCCGCCAGGGTGGCTCCGGCCGCGGCTACGGCTTTCGCGAATTCTCTTCGTTTCATAGGTTGCTACTCCTGCGTTGTATTCATGACCCGCTAGCGACGATCGGATCTGAAAATGGCCCCGATCCCCGACTCGGCATTGCACTCGAGGATCGGCGCTGAACTCGATCGCTTTGCTGGGACAGCCAGGGTCCGCCTCAGCCGACCTGGACGGTCCCGTCGTCCTTGATGGAGATTGGATCGCCAGTCTTGACGGCTTCGAGGAACTCATCCCCGAGCAGGTCGACCGTGATGATGGGTTTCTCCTGCCAGATGTCCGCCATGAGGACCCCCGAGGCGGTCACCGAATCGATGTGGCCCGAAAAGAGAAGCGCTTTGGGCGCCAGGCCCAGCCCGGCCACAGCCATGTAGCAGCCGCCGCCCATGCTGGAACCGATGCACTGGGGCGTGCAGAGGATGACCCCCGCCAGGTCCTTCTGATAGAGGTCCTTGTTGTCCTGGTCCGTACAGGGTGCGGACTTGGTATTACCGCCCCACACGTTGTCGATGTAGGACGAGGTGGTGTTGAACGGCTGTTTCGAGACCGTTGCTTCTCCACTGAGAGCGCCGGCAACCACCGGTCTGCCTTGGAAGGTTTTCGCCATCGTTCTTCTCCGGTAACAGTGCTGTGAATAGTCTGGATTTGCTGCCGGACTAGGCTGGGATTTCGCCGGTCATCAAGACCTCGATCATGTCGTCGTCGGAGATGTAGCGCGAGTTGGTGTACTTGCGCGTCTTGTTGGAATTGGTGACGTTGAAGTGATCGTCGGCGTAGCCCGCGAAACCGCCATAGCAGACGGTGCAGGTGTTGGAGAATCGCACCCCGGCAGCAAAGAGCTTGGCGTACAACTCCGGGTGCGTGGTCAGGAAGTGGTCGCTGACCACGCGCGACACGAACATCTGCGTCGGCAGGGCGACCTTCTCGAGACCGCGTTTATCGAGCTCCTCGGTAATCCGGGTGCCCCAGTTCACCATCTCCTGGTGGGTATTGTGCGGGCAGCCGATATTGGCGTTCGTGGGCTTGTTCAGACCCTTGGGCCAGAGGTTCGGGAAGGCGCTGCGGATGCGCTCTAGCTCCGCGTCGTCGATGACATAGGTCTGGTAGCCCTCGGCGAGCAGTGCCCGGCCTTTCTCCTTGGCATCTGGGGTCAGGTTCTCCACATGGTAGAGACCGACCGCGCCGCTGGAAGCGGTGGCGGCACCCATATACTTCAGCTTGTGCATGTTCTGCGGCGTGATCTCGCCATCGAGGTACTTGTCGATCCCGGTGATGTAGGGCACGTCCTCGACGCACTTCTCGCCGATGGCGCCGCCCAAGGTGCCCCAGTCCGGCTCTTCCGAGGTCTTCACCTCGACCAGCCACTTGGCCTTGCGGCCCTCGTCGGTCATCAGGCCGAAGTAGGGCGCCTTGCCAAGCAGGGCGCAGAGCAGTTCCATGCCCATGGAGTTGCGGTTGGTGCGGATGCCGAGGATCGAGTTGCCGGCGTTGATCGCGGAGGATTCTCCCCAGGCGACGAAGGTGCCGGGCTCAGGGTGATTGCCGACCTCCGGCAGGTAGCACATGCAGCTGCGGATATCCATGCCGCGGGCGCCCAGCCGTGCGTGCACGTGATCGAGGTCGGTCTGAAGTGGCAGGCTCTCGAAGATCATCAACTCCTGTTCCTGATCCGTATGCACACCGTAGAGGTCGAAGGGCCGGGGGTTGATGGTGTAGGGGGCGTAGGCCTTCAGGCCAGCGTCGGCGCACTGCGCGAACAGCTCGATGATCGGCTTCAAGGCGGGTGTTCCGATAAAGGTCGACGAGTGCGGGTTGCCCCCAAGGTCGACGAGCTTGGTGGCGCCGAAGAGATTGCCGTGGCGCACGACCGTTTTCATCACCTTGGCCAGCACCTCCCCCTGCTTGCCGTCCATGATGTCCTGCTCTTCCGGGGTGAGCTGCATCTGGTGTGGTTCCTTGGACGGATCGTGCGAAGTGATCTTCGGGGTCGAGCCGGTGCCAGCGGCCCGGTAGCCGGGAACCGGCTTGCCGTCCGGTCCGAGACCGTCCATGTCGGTCTCTTTCGGCGGCAAATGGTCGATGTAGTCCGGGGTGCCCGGCTTTTTGGTCAGCAGTTGGTGTAGGCCTTCCTGGCCCGCAGCGCTCGGGGTCTCGGCGGTTGCCGCTCCCACCGCCGAGGCCGCTTCGGCCCGCGCGCGGCCGCCCGGGAGGGACAGCCAGGCCGGCACCATGGCAGCCAAAGTGCCGGTCTTAATGACTTCTCTGCGTTTCATCATCGTCTCCGCGTCTTGGTTGGCCTATGTGAGGCTGGATGGGAGAGGGTGACTCCACCTGCTCGGTCGTCCGCCAATCCCTCCGGCTGTGCTCACTGCTCGGGAGAGAAGTCTAGATACCTGCTCGATACGGCTGTATGGGGAGATTTCCCCGTTCTACGGCTGTCCAGCCCGTATTGCAGTGCAGGGGATCGCGTCGTCCCGCGGGAATCTTCAACAACGGCGAGATGCCGTGCGTTGCGGGATGCCCCGCGATCTCGGAGAAGCTGCGCATGGCCGCGATCAGCCCGTTCTTCTGGTGCAACGTAACGCCTTGGGGCGAGATCGGCCATTTTGGCTTCGAAACAGGGGCTCTAAGCCGAGAAATCACTCACCTGCGCGGCAGTTGTCGTTACCGAACCGCATGTTGCGATGGTCCGACCCAGGTTGCCCAGCCCGCTACCCGGTGGAGCTGGTGTAGGGGTCCGGGGCCGAGGGGGAGATGATCGGCCTTGATCGTAAGTCCCTCCACCGCTGTGGGAGCGCCGTCCTCGGCGCGACGGGCGCCCAGTCGCGGCGAGGACGCCGCTCCCACCGGGCTACGGCTCTGGACGGATTTATGATCAAGGCCGATGATCCAGCAAGGTGTTGGAAAGCGCTCAATCGTCTCGGCGATTCCCGCGCAATGGAGCGCCGGCTTGCGGGACGCATGATCGAGGCACATCCCCTGCCCTTTTTCGATCCCAAAGAGCGGCCCGAATGACCGGAATCAGGCGCTCGGCCGCTGACAGCTTATCGACGTAGCCGAGGGCGCCAGTGGATAGCGCGCTGCGGGCCAAGCTTGGCGATGCGAGGGACGACAGGAAGATGACCCTGGCCTCGGGCGAGCGCTCCAGGATGAGACCGGCAAGCGCCAGGGATTCGTCGATGGGCGCGCTCAGCTCGATCAACACCACCTCAGGTGGCGACCGTTCGATTGCCTCCAGGATCGATGGTCCGTCGGGCAGCGCGCCGACGACCTCGAATTCGGGCTTGAGAAAACGCAGCAGCGCTCGTCGGAAGTCTGCGTGGGCGTCCGCCAACAAGACGCGGGGCTTTTTGGACATGGGATCGCACCGGGTTGACACCGTTTCGTTGAGGTAACCTCATGATTGACCCAGACGCTCGTCGCATGGAATAGGGAAAACTCCCTAATGTCCAGGCCACGGGCTACCGCCCTCAGACCGGATGGACCAGCCCATGCTGGATCGCGTACTGGATCAGCTCGGCGGTTGAGCGCAGCTTGAGCTTTTCCATGGCCTTGTACTTGTGCTTCTCGACGGTGCGGGCGGAGATGTGCAGCATCTCACCGATCTCGGCCATCGTGCGGCCTTCGGCGGTCAGCTGCAGGATCTCGCGCTCCCGAGGCGTCAGGCCGGTCCAGGGGTTGTCGCCCTCGGACGCGCCACTGCGCGGCTCCATCAGGGCCGCGAGCACGTCGCCTGCCATCCTCGGCGAGATGAACATCCGCCCGGCGAGTGCCTCCTGCACGGCGCGGGATAGGTCTCCCGAGGCGTCGATCTTGAGCACATAACCCGTGGCCCCGAGCCGAAAGGCCTGTACCGCGAAGTCGATGCTGGTGTGCATGGTTACCACGACGGCCTTTGCGCTGACCCCCTTCTTCCGGAGCAGCCGAATCGCGTCGAGGCCGTTGAGATTGGGCATGCTGATGTCGACGACGACCACATCGGGACGCAGCTCGAGCGCGGTCCGGACCAGCGCTCGGCCGTCCGCCACCTCGCCCGTGATCTCGTAGCCGGCCTCCAGGATCTTGCGCATGCCCGCGCGGGTGAGCGGGTGGTCGTCTGCAAGGAGTACTTTGGGTCTTGCCATGTCGGCTTGCTCCGGGACGCGGGGATGCCCCGCTAGTCCGGTTTAGGTTTCTTGGGGAGTCTCATGACCACCGTGAAGCCCTCACCAGGGCTGGATTGGATCTCCATGCTGCCCCCGAGATCGGCTATGCGCTCGCGAATGCTGAACAGACCGAAGCCGCCCGCGTCGCTGGTGCCGGCGAGGGCCGTGGCGACGTCACAGCCGGCGCCGTCGTCGCCGACGCTCAATCGGATGGCGTCCTCGATTTGCTCCATCCGGATGTCTATCCGGGTCGCCCGCGCGTGCTTCACGGCATTGGTCAACAGCTCGCGCAGGTTGCGGAACAGGACCATGCAGGTCAGCTCATCGAGCCCGCGCTCCTCGCCCTCCGCCAGATCGCTTTGCACCCGCACCTCGATGCCGAATCGCCGGTGAACCTGTTCCTGCGCCCAGTCGGAGATGGCGGCGCTCAGCCCCAGCTCGTCCAGGATCGGTGAGGCGAGATCGGCGACGACCCCACTGGTGTCGATGCCGGCTTGGCGCAGGCTCTCCGAGACCTCGTCGAGCGCTCGGGTCCGCTCGCCAGCATCCGCCTGCTGCATCGCGGCGCCGAGCTGCATGCGGGCGAACGCCAGGGTCTGGACGGGGCCGTCATGCAGCACCGCGGCGATCCGCCGCCGCTCCCGCTCCTCGCTGACGGTCAGCTCCGTCGCCAGCGCCTTGAGCCGGGCCTGATAGTCCCGCAGCCGTCGCTCCTTCTCGCGCTGCTCCGAGATGTCCCGAAGGATAACGGTCGTTGAGGTGAGCTGACCGTCGATCCGAAAGAAGCTGGTGATCGCGTCCGCCGGAAGGATCGTCCGGTCCTTCCGCTTCAGCATGACCTCTCTTCGCAGTCTCTCCAGCCCCTGCGCGCTTGCTTGCGCCATCGCCTCCCCGATGGCGGCGAGCTCTTGCGGATCGGCATAGAGGAAGTCGGTCTGCCTGCCGAGACATTCATTCGGCTCGTAGCCCAGCTGGCGAATGGCGGGGTTGGTCCATTCGATGATCCGCTCCGGCATCCGCGCCGAGAAGACGATGTCGGCAATGGAATCGGTCAGGCGCGCCAGATAGTCGCGGCTCTCGCGGACCGCTGTCTCGGCCTGGACTCGGCTGGTGACGTCGATGCCGAAGGACAGCAAGCCAACAGGATGCTGCGCCACATCCAGCCTGGTGTTGCGCCAGGCGATCATCCGCTCCGCGCCGCCCTTGGCGCGGATCGGGTTCTCGTACTGCTTCGGCTCTCCGCCCGCAACCAATCGGGCGAACTCGCGATGGACCGCTTCGCTGTCCGCGCTCGGGATCAACAGCGCGAACCAGTCGTTGCCGTACAGCTCGGAGGCGGTGTAGCCGGTGACCCGCGTCACGGCCGGGTTGACCAGCGTGACACGGCCTTGCAGATCGAGCCCCAGGATCATCACGTTGGCGGTCTCGATCAGATGATCGGTGAAGCGACGGCTCTCCTGCAGCGCCGCTTCGACCCGGTTCCGCTCATCGATCTCCGTCCGGAGGGATCGGTTGGCCAGGGTCAGGTCCGCCGTGCGCTCAGCGACCATCTCTTCAAGATGCAGCGTCATCTTCCGCAGCGCCAAGTGGGTGCGCACCCGGGCGAGGATCTCGACCTCTTGAAACGGCTTCGAGATGAAGTCGACCCCCCCGGCCTCGAAGCCGCGGACCCTGTCCTGCACGTCCTGCAATGCGCTGACGAAGATGACCGGCACCGCGCGGGTGCGCTCGTCCTGCTTCAAGCGCCGGCAGACCTCGAACCCGTCCATGGCCGGCATCCGCACGTCGAGCAGGATCAGGTCCGGGGGTTGCGATCGGGCGGATTCGATCGCGACCTGGGGCAGCTCGCAGGGGCGGACCCGGTAGCCCGCCGCGGACAGCAGCTGGAGCAGCAGCTGAAGGTTTGGGATCTCGTCATCGACGACGAGGATATCGCCGCTGGGACGCTCGGAATCGTTGTCGGTCGCCATGGCTCGCCAGGTCTAGAGGTCAGATCGCGGAGGGTGGTTCATCAGGCTTCGACCTCGTTCAGCAGCTGTTGGATGCGCGCCATTCGAAGCCCCTCCGCGAGGGCGCGCAGATGCCGCGCCGTGTCCGGGGACTGTTCTTCGATCCGCAGGATAACATCGAGGGTGGCTGCCACGTCCAAGGCCAGCGTCGTCTGTGCAAGCTCCTGGCGGAGCCCGCGCGGGATCTCGGCCAGCATCGACGCGGTCAGCCCGTCCCCCGAGGCATTGCCGCGGCCTGGGGGGCCAAGGTCTTCGTAGACATACTCAAGGTTAAGAAAGCGGGCCAGGATATCGAATATCTCATGCTCCTGGTAGGGCTTGGCGACCATGTCATCACAGCCCGCCGCGAGGATGTCCGGGCGCTGCTCGCTGAAGGCGCTGGCCGTCAGTGCGACCACGGGGAGCGCGTCGCCGTTGGGGCGTTGGCGAAGCCGCCGGGCCGCCTCGTAGCCGTCCATCTCCGGCATCCGCATATCCATCCAGACGAAGTCCGGGGACTCTTCATCGACGGCCCGCAATGCCTCCCGGCCGTTGGCCGCCTCCGAGACCAGGAAGCCGACCTCCTCCAGCAGGGCCTTGAGCACGAGCCGGTTCTCCAGGCTGTCGTCGACCACGAGAATCCGCTTTGGCCCTTGACCCGGAGCAATGCCGATGACCCTCGGTCGCACCTGTACGGACGCTGTGGCAGGTGCCGACTCCACGATCGCCGCCGGCAGTCGAACGCGGAACAGCGATCCCTCGCCCTCGGTGCTCTCGAGGGCGATGGTGCCACCCATCAGCTCCACGAGATTCCTGGAGATGGAAAGCCCGAGGCCGGTGCCCTTGCGCGTCGCGACGCCGACGCCCTGGACAAAGGGCTCGAAGATCCGCGCCTGCATCGAGGCCGGAATCCCGGGGCCGGTGTCGGCGACCTCCAGCAACACATGACAACGCGAGGGCTCATCGGGCACGGGCTCGGTTCGACACCGAAGATGGATCTCGCCCTCGCGCGTGAACTTGACCGCGTTGCTCAATAGGTTGAGGAGGATCTGACGCAGCTTGCCGACATCCGCGCAGAGATACGGCAAGCCGATGTCCTCGGCGTCCAAGCGAAAGCCGAGCCCCTTCTCGCCGGCGCGCGAGCGCATCATTTCGCTGAGCTCCGCAACCAGGGCCTTGAGATCGAATTCGGACGCCCGAAGCCCGACCTGCCCGGCCTCGATCTTCGACAGATCGAGTATGTCGTTGATCATCGACAATAGGTGCTCGCCGGAGCTTACGATGATGTCCAGCTTCTCCTTTTGACCGGCCGTGGCGTCCGCATCACGGCCGAGCAAGGCCGCAAAGCCGAGGACGGCGTTGAGCGGCGTGCGCAGCTCGTGGGACATGTTGGCGAGGAAGGTACTCTTGGCGTGAGAGGCCGCATCGGCCTGTTCCTTGGCCTCGCGCAGTTTGTCCACGTTGCGATTACGCTCGGTATTGTCGATGAATGTGGCCATAAAGCGGTCGCCGAGGGAATAGCCGGCGATCTCCATGTCGGCGACATGTCCATCCTTGCATGTCACCTTATATTCACACGGCTTGATGTAGGTACCATCCTGCACGGATTGCTCGCTCAGCCTGTCCCAGGTCTCCCATACCCATTGTCGGTACTGGGCGTCGGGATAGGCCCTTTCCATCCAATGGCCCAGTGTGGCCAATTCTTCGTCCGTGTACCCGGTCAGCTCGGTGAAGCGCTGGTTCGACATATACCACGGGTTTTTGAAGTGATCGTCCTTGTCGACGAGGTCGAACATGACCGCGCCGACGGGCATGTTGTGAAAGATCGTCAGCAGGCGCGCCTCGACTGCCTTTCGCCTCGCCGATTCGTTGAACAGCCCTCGCCTCCACACCAGGCCGAGAAGCAGGGCGGCGAGGACAACCAGAGCAGTGACACCGATGAGGATCAAGACCATTTCAGGACATCCAGCGCGATAAGGTCGGTTCAAGCCACCGGGCAAATACTGATCATGACATGTGTGGCCGCGCGGGTCGCAATCGAATGGAAGCGATCAAATCTGGCGCTTGCGCGATCGCCTCGTGGTGATCACGCCACAGGCTGCCGTGGGAGACGCGAATGCGGCCATGCAGGTTCAAGCTGTCTGAACCGGAAGAAAACAGCAGAAACGACGTGTCATTGGTCTGTCCTTCCCGGCGGCGGCATGTCGGAGTCGCCGAGTAGATCCGGCGGGTTGGAATTTCGCACCCCAGCGAAGGACCGCGGACCCTTGCGATCTTGGGAAACGTGTTCGAGAAATCCATCGCCCCACGCTGAATTGCCTCCCCCCGCTGACCCGCAGGCTATCGACCGATGGTCGTTGGGGCTATTCCTATAGGTGCCGTGGCACGGTTTTTGAGCCGGTCCTTTTGCCATCCCGACCGCGTAGGTCGTATTGAGCATCGCGGCGCGTCGAATACGGGCGTACCCGTCAGCAGCATAAGACGCGTTCTGCTCATTGGAGCACCCACGCCACTCGATCGACTTATTTGAGGCAATCGCGTCGTTGATCGGGAACGCGTAGTCACCGGGCAGGCCAAAACAGTCGGTAATGCCCAATTTGGCCAGCCGTTGAACGGCATACTCGGCGACGGTCGGTTTAGACATGGATGTTTCCTCCTCTTGCGCAAATCATTTAACCGAGCCCCACACTGCTGGCGCTCCATTGGTGAAATGAGTCCCAAGGCGCCCTAATTGACAGCCTCGGGACTTCGATCAACTGCTCACCTGTAGAGCGGTATCCGAGCGAGGATTGCGTCAGCGATGATGTCCGGGACTTCGATTGACGGCCAGTGCCCGGATTCCTGGATTTTGTAGAGGTCCGTGGTCGGACTCCACAGTTTGATCCGATCCGCCATCGCGATCACGGCAACCGGGTCCTAGACACCCCAGTAAATGCTTAGTGGCGCCATACGGAATTCGACTTCCAAAATGCGCAGGCCGATCCTACAACTGAGATTTGGGCTGCGCTATGCAATTTGCGCAATCAGGCATTATCGTATTCGGGTGGAATCGATGTTGATGACAACGGCAACGTGCTCGGTGCCGTAGTCCACCTGTGGATCAAGCGCCTCTGCGGTCTCGTGGCATAGAAACGTACCAGAAATTTCCGGAGATTCTGGCCTTTTTCTGCCGATCCGCGGAAGTTCTGGCCAGTGGGTACACAGTCTTGACGGTAGTGCTCGGTTCGCTCAGGAGGCTCGGTATGGGTTCTCGCATCGTTCGATCTGCCTCCCGGATCACACGACTAGCCCGAATCGCTCACCAACCGGCTAGCTGGCTGATTGCGGGCGCGCACCATGGGTCAGCACCGTGCTCGGCAACCTGAAGACCGGACTCAGCGGGGCCTATCACAGCTACGGCTCCAGCCGCTAGGCCAAGCGCTACCTCGGCGCGATCGCCTATCGCTTCAATCGCCACTTCGCTCTACGTGCCCTGCCAGCCCGGCTGCTGGTCGCTGCGTTACGTAGCGAGCAGTGTCCGCTGCATCGGATTCGGCTGGCTGCAACAGCTTGCTAATCAGGAACGCGTATACCGCGACTTCGAGGAGCTCGAGTGAAATGGCTACATCATGTTGTCCTTGATCGACCCGTAGGGCATGCCGCTGGATTTATCGTAGTAGTACATGAGCGGACCGTCCGCGTCCGACGACGGGTTCGGCAGCAGCAGCCCCGCCTCCTCCAGGATGCGATAGGCCTGGATGGGCAGGACTTGCCGATTACGGGCCACGAACAGTAACGTCCCCGGGACGTGTGCAAGCAACGTCGCATGGTCGGCGGTGACCAGTTCCTGTATCCAGGGCGGCAAGCCGGACGGCACCAGTTCCAGCTTGGGCGGCGGCCCCAGGTCGTGCTCCTTGTGGATGCGGTCGAGCGACAGCTGGATCATGGCGAGTGATTCTGTGATGCAGGAGCGCTCGAGCAGTTGATAGGATAGATTGGCCTTCTGCAACAGCCCGCTGAGGGGATCCTTGGGTAGCCTAGAGGTGGCGAATAATGACTTGACCCGCTCACGCTGTGCGGGTGTCGCCTGCCGCAGACCCTCGGCCTTGATCTGGCCTTTAGCGGCCATCTCGCCGATGATGCGCCTGGCGAAGGTGTCGCCGGACAGCGTTGCGGTCAGCAGCGTCAGTGGCAGGGCATTGTCCACCTCCGGCAGCTTGACCGGATAGCAGCGCCAGGGATTGCCGCGCACGATATCGGTGAGGAAGCGTTGCGCACCGGTGTAGGCGCGGGCGCTCAGGGTGTAGCTTTCCGGGTCTAGGCCCTTGAGCCCGTCGTAGCTGGTCATGGGCGGGCGCCAGGCCTCCCAGCTCAGCATCAGGTCATCGGGGGCCAGGGCGCCGGGCAGGGGTTGGCCGTCCTGGCCCAGGATGACCGGACGTTTCTCCTTGGAGAACAGGAAACGGAGCATGGCGTGCCCCATAAAGGTGTCCTTACCCTTGTCGTTGCGAGTAGGTGTCAGACACCAGTGCAGGCCGCTCAGCCCATCCAGCGGTATGCGAACCGTCGCCAGAATGTTCTCGCCGATGACTGGGTTACCGCCGGCGTTGACGTTGCGCATCAACAGGAAGGGTGAGTCGCCTTCGGTCCGTGACTGCTCCCAGTCCACCATGAATGGCAGCATCGATAGGGCGAGGCCGTTCGGCAGGCTGTCGGTGGCGGTGTTGATGCGGGCCATCGGCGTGGCCCGCTCGGCCCAGCTCAGCAGCTGCTCGGCGTCAACTGTACGCGGCGCGCCGGGATAGTCCCCCGACAGCCGAGGGACGAGCGGCGCATCGCGCTCGGCGACGTCCGGTGTATCGGTGTGCAGCAACCAGTAGGCGACGCCGATGAGCAGCGCGAGTAGCGTCAGCAGGGCGACGACGATGGCGATGAGCCATTTCAGGGGCTTTTTCAGTGACAAGGGCTTCTCCCGTTGGGTCTGTGGTGTAGCGGTACGCCGCCGACTGCTAGCCGCTTGCCGAGTAGCGGCCTCTTTCTCCAGCGAAGCGCGCGAAGCGCGGGGTCACGCGAAGCGCGGGGTCGGGTCTTGCCTTTTGCCTCCCGACGGGGGCCGCGGCCCGATTCTGTACCCACTTGCGCCTGCCGGACAGCGGGCGGAAAGTCGAACCCGCGTCCACGAAGCTCCATGGACTGCGCAGTATCCGTGAGCCTGCGGTCTGCGCGCGGCCATGCCGCTGCATGCCTACGCCGGCCACCATGTGTCGTCTAGCGTCTGCTCGACACTGAACGGGCAATCGATCGGGAAGGCATCTTCGGCAAGGCCGGTCTGTCGCGCGGCTTCGAGTACGGCATCGCCGTAGGCATCTTCGCGGGCCTGGGGGAGCTTGGATTTCAGGCTCGGGTTCTGGGCCAGGTGGCGACGGAGGCGGCGGCGTTGTTCCTTGACGGTCAATTCCCAGCTGCGGCTGCGGTGGGTCGGCTGGAAACGCCACTCGAGCAGGTGCGTGAACAGAACGGCCAGCCGGTTCTCCAGCTCTCGCAGTTCGCCCTTGCCCAGGCTCTCGATCTCCTCGGCGATGTGCTCGATGTCCGCTTGCTGGAGATTGCCCGTGCGCAACAGCTCCGCTTGGGCATTGGCCCAGGCGTAGAAGTCGGTGTCGTAGGAATTGTCTTGCATGCGAGCTACGTCAGTTCAGGCCTTCAGGCGGTTTGGGCGCCGACACAGGCTGCACCAGTCCCGCGCCTTGGGGAGTCTAGCCGCATCTTCCTGGCCGAGATTCGCGTAACCCATTGATCTAAATGGCTTAAGCCCCAATCCAGAATTTCACGTGAATGGCTACAGCGAGCACTGGTGTCTAAGTAATTTATTGATTTTAAAATGTAAAGCAGCGCTGAACCGGTGCATGGCTAATTATCGCCTTGTTCAGCATGATGTTGCAAGCGACGAAGTGCATTTGCATGACTACAAAATGAAAAATTACAAACCAATAAAAGTCTTTTAGATTAATGTGTTATAGCAAAAAATGGGCAAAATTGCCAAGGACAATCAGTCTAGCCGGTCGCCGCAAAGGGAACCAAGCGTTTTCCGAACCTGGCCGCGAGGGGTGGAGATACTCGTCGCTCACGTAACCTCCGCACGGGTTTGCCGTGCTCGGCGAATGCCTGCCGCAGCCGGGCCTTCGGCTCCGGGGGATAGTCGAGCGCGTCCAGAAGCACCGGCCCCTCCGCCTCGCTCAGGCGAAGGGGCTCGTGCTCCATGATCACCGCATCCGCTGCGTTCAGCGCCCGACTCAGGACAGACTCGGACAGGCTTCGGTTAGTAGACGCGACCGCCCGCTCCTGCTTCGACTCTGAGCGAGAACCTCAGAACTTGGTCATGACCAGGTGGACGCCGTCCTGATCGCCCAAGTCGTAGGTGTTGTCGCTGACATGGATGACGGTGCCGATGGTCTCGACGACGAAGGCCGGGTCGGCGGCGGCGTTGATGACCAGGCCGTTCTCCTTGCCGTCGGTGATCACCAGGGTGCCGGCATCGTGCCGGCTGATGGCGATGCCCTCCGACGGCGAGACGATGGTGACGTCCGCGTTCATATGGTGCAGCACCAGCGCCGACGGGTCGCGGTTGGCCTCGACCAGCGCGTCCGCAGCGCTCATGGCGCCGTCCTTTGCCTTCTGCATCAGCGACGCGGCGGTGGTCTTCGCCGTGGTGGCGATCTCGCGCGCCCGATCACTGTCGGCTGCATTCCTGACGGTTTGGATGGCCTTGTTCAGCTGATCTTGCCAGCCCATGACGGTCTCCCCGCGGTGGGGGGGATTGAGTGTTGGGGAATCGCTATCGCTCCGCGCTGGATTGCGGGAAATCCCAGAAGGAGTTAGATGAGAAATCTAGAGAGAGAATGAACATGCATGGGGTTTGATGGTCCACAACGGGCGACCAAACCCGCGGAGGCCCCCCCCCGTGCATGCGCTGACGATCCAACAGCGACCTACTTTCCCTCTTCCTCCATCTTCTTCGCTTCTGCTTCGAGCTGCTCGGCCTTCTCTTCCATCTCCTTCATCTTCTTCTTGTCATGCTCGGCGCCTGCCTGTGCCGCTTTCCACCTGGCCTCTGATGCCTCCAGGTTCTTGGTCGTGGCGTTCTCGAGGTCGGACTCGGCCTGCGCGAAGCCGATGCCGCCAACCAGCATCGCAGAGAGCAGCAGGGTCTGTGAAAGATTCAAGCGGATCATGAGCGGTCGTTCTCCGTTCAGTGCTGCTGGCAACACCGCCAGCGGTTGCGAGAGGCCGACGGCTTCGCCGACGGACCGCGCGCAGCTAACCAAATTCGCCAGGCCAGAGCCACGCGTCTGCCTTAGGGAGTCACCCAACAACACGTGGTGGGTCTGCCGACGACGAGAGTCTGGCAAAACATCTGGGTCTTCGCTATGCATTTCGCGCAAACACGGTTGACTGCGCGAGCGCAAAGGCGGGCGTCCGGCGCTAAAACTTGCTGCGGGGGCATGCCGCAGCGAGGGGGTACCCGACCGTCCGTATACGCGAACACGCCGAAGAATCGGGGCATTCTGAGGGTGCTCTGCGCATCCGGGCTGCTCAGTCAACCCAACAACGCGCGGCTTCATCCAATGCGCGGGGTGGCAGCGTCAGCCGCCATCCCGCTTCGCCTCGAATCCCGCGCCGATCACTCGGAGCGCGTGATCCGGATGTCGCCGAGCGTCCAGCGCTCGAGGCTCACGTATCCTCGTCGATCTGGATCCTGACCTTCTCGACTTCCCCGGTGAACTTGAACGGCGCGTCGTACTCCTCGATCATCACGGCGCCGGACAGGTCCATGCCGATATCCATCTCGTCGAACCCGTACTTGCCCGGGATGGTCTTTTCGATGCGGCCTTGCCCCGCTTGCTCGCCGTTGATGAACAGCGTGACGTCGCCGCCCTTGCCGGGCCCGCCGCCGTCGTAATCGAAGTCCATCTTCAATTCGACTTCGCTAGTGGGAACGTCGGTCGTCGACGTGACCTTGTAGTGCTCGTAGGAGTAGTAGTTGAAGCCATAGACGAGCTTGTTGTCCTTGACGTAGAGGACATAGCCGGCCTCGTCCCCGCCCATGGCGATCAGCGCGCCTTCGGCGCCCTCGGACGGGATCACGACATCCGCCGTGATGCTGTGCGACTTGCTCTTGACGCTCGGCGCCGAACCCTCCGACAAACGGATGGCGCCCGGGAAGAACTCGAAGTGGTTGCGTCCCGTCACGAAGCTCGGCCGGTTGATACCACCCGGGTTGGCGAAGCGAGCGGCGGCACGATCATCCAGCGGATAAACGTTGTATTTCTTCGCCTCTTCATCGAAGAGCGCCTGCATTTCCTCGAGCTTATCCGGGAACTGATCGGCCAGGTTGTTGGCCTGAGTGAAGTCTTTGGTGATGTCGTAAAGCTCCCAGTTGTCACCATCAAAGGGCTTGGTTCCCCCCGTGTTCCAGGGTTCCTTATGGAACGCCGATGCCATCCAACCGTCGTGGTAGATGCCGCGATTGCCGATCATTTCGAAGTACTGGGTCGTCTTACGTTCCTCGGCATTGGCACCATCATCCGCGAAGGTGTAGGCCAAGCTGACGCCCTCCATCGGCTTCTGCTTGATACCATTGACGAATTCGGGCTGGTCAAGGCCGATCACCTCCAGAAGCGTCGGGGCGATATCGTTAATGTGGTGGAACTGGTAGCGCAGCCCCCCCGTGTCCTTGATTCGCGCCGGCCACGAAATCACCATTGGGTTGCGGGTGCCGCCGAAGTGGGATGCCACCTGCTTCATCCATTTGAACGGCGTGTTCATCGCCCACGACCAGCCCACGGCGTAGTGCACGTCGGTGCCGGCCTCGCCCCATCGGTCCTTGAACTTCATCGTCTCTTCGAGCGGGAATTGCACGCCGTTGAGCATCGCGACCGCGCTGGCCGTACCGGTCATGCTGCCCTCGGCGCTCGCGCCGTTGTCTCCCGCGATGAAGATGATCAGCGTGTTGTCGAGCTCGCCCGTTTGCTCGATCGCGTCGATGATGCGGCCGATCTGGGCGTCGGCGAACTCGTAGAATCCCGCGTAGACTTCCATCTGACGCTCGTAGAGCGCCTTCTCGTCATCGCCGAGCTCATCCCAGGCTTTGATGCCGTCGGGGCGCGGCGTAAGCTCGGCGTCTTGGGGCACCACACCGAGCTCCTTCTGGCGCGCGAAGGTGATTTCGCGCTGTTTGTCCCATCCGTGGGCGAACTTGCCCCGGTACTTTTCGGCGTATTCTTTGGGCGGATGGTGCGGAGAGTGGGTCGCGCCGGGGGCGTAGTAGAGCAGGAACGGGCGATCCGGTGCGATCGAATTCTGATACCGCATCCAATTGATCGCCTTGTCCGTCAGATCGATCCCGAGGTTGTAACCCTCTTCGGGCGTGCCCCAGGCTTGAACCGGATTCCGGTTCTCGTAGATCGTCGGATACCACTGGTTCATCTCGCCGGACATGAAGCCATAGAAATAGTCGAAACCCAGTTGGTTCGGCCAACGGCTGTGCGGGCCCACGATGTTCGTCTGCATGCCAACGGTATTGTGATTCTTGCCGATCCAGGCGGTGGAGTAGCCGTTGTCCTGCAGGATCCGGCCGATGGAGGCCGTATTCTGGGGAATGATCCCGGTGTAGCCGGGGAACCCGGTGGTGGTCTCCATGATGATGCCGGTGCCTGCCGAATGATGGTTGTGCCCGGTCAGCAGGGCCGCCCGCGTCGGCGAGCAAACCGCTGTGGTATGAAACCGGGTGTACCGTAGTCCGGATTCCGCCAGTTTCTGAAGGGTCGGCGTGTTGCTCGGACCGCCGAAGGTGTGGCTCGCCCCGTACCCGGCGTCGTCAATCAAGACCAGCAGGATGTTGGGCGCCCCTTCCGGCGCCGATCGAGGCGTGAAGAGAGACGGGTCGGCCTTCGACTCCTTGTACGTCTCCCCAATCGTGCCCTGAAACTCGGGGTCCGGGTAGGGCAGACTGCTCTGAGCAAGCACCTGGCCTGCCGTGATAACGGTGCCGCAGAGCAAAGCGGCGCTGAACAGTATTTTGGACTTTCGGTAGGTCTGGCTAATCACGTCATGCTCCGGAGCAGGAAGGACTTAAGGCTATTCGCGGGATGGCGGCACGCCGCCATCCCGCTTTCCTCAGGATCTCGAACCAATCACTTGGTCTCAGTCTTGGTCTCAGTCTTGGTCTGGGAGATCTTCACGGCGCCGAGCATGCCGCCACGGAAGTGGTTGTCCGGTGCCCAACCGCGGTGCCCAACCGTAATCGGCCACCACGGGGGTCTCCGAGTCGTGGCCCACGCCGAAGGCCTCGGTGCCCATCACGAGGGGCTGGGTCTTGTCGATGCGACCCTCGCCGACCTTTTTGCCGCCCACGCTGATCGTCATCGTGCCGCCTTGGCCGGGCTTCTTGCCCCCCTCGTAGTCAAAGTCGAAGACGATCTCGTTCTCGCCCTTGGGCAGCGGATCACTGCCGCGAATGCTGTACTCGTCCGTGGCAAGATAGTTGTAGGTGAAGACCGGCACGCCGTCGTCGAGCCAGGCCGCCCAACCGCCGAAAAGGCCGCCGGCCGGCTTGCTCTCCCAGGGCAGGAAGTGGATGACACGGGCAAGCCACCCTTCATGGTAGATCGCGCGGTTACCCATGATCTCGAAGTACTGGGTGGGGTGTGTCGTCTCCGCGTCCGGGTCGTCGATCGCGTAGAGCATGCTCGTGCCGGCCATCGGGACCTGCTTGACACCGTTGACCATGGTGGGCTCGGGCAGCCCGGCGGCATCGAGGACGGTGGGCGCGACGTCGGTGACGTGGTGGAACTGGCTCCGAATCTTGTCGTCGGCCTTGAAGCGGCCGGGCCAGCGCATGATCATCGGGTTCTGGGTCCCGCCGAAATCGGAGGCGACCTGCTTCATCCACGCGAACGGAGCGGACGTCCCGTACGCCCAGCCGATCGCCATGTGCGGGTAGGACTCCGGGCCGCCGAGCTTGTCGATCTGGGCGAGGTTGTCCTCGACCGTCGTGGGAACGCCGTTGAAGTAGGCCATCGCGTTGTAGAGGCCGACCATGGTGCCTTCGGCGCTCGAGCCGTTGTCGCCGATGATGGCGATCACGAGCGTGTTGTCGGCGTCCGGGAGCGCATCGATGGCGTCGAGAAGCCGTCCGATGTGCTCGTCGGCGTGCTCACCGAAGCCGGCCCAGATCTCCGCCTGGCGGGCGAAGAGGCGTTTCTCATCGGCGCTCAGGTCGTCCCATGCCTTGATGTCCTTGGGCCGCTCGGCGTTCACCGTGCCCTCGGGAACCCAGCCGAGCTTGATCTGGCGCGCCAGGATGTCGTCGCGGATGGCATCCCAGCCCTGGTCGAAGCGACCCTTGTAACGGTCGATGTACTTGGCCGGGACCTGGTGCGGCGCGTGGACCGCGCCGGTCGCGAAGTAGACGAAGTAGGGCCGGTCGGGGGTGATCGCCTCGTGCTGGCGGATCCAGCTGATGGCTTGGTCGGTGATGTCCTCGGTCAGGTGATAGTCAGGGTTGTCCGCGGCCGGATCGATCAGTTGGTTCTGGTCGTACATCATCGGGTGCCACTGGTCGGTCTCGCCGCCCATGAACCCATAGAAGCGGTCGTAGCCCGCCCCGGTCGGCCAGCGGGCGAACGGTCCGACCGGGCTGTTTTCCCAGGCCGCCGTCTCGTGCGCCTTGCCGAAATGCGCGGTACTGTAGCCGTTGAGCCGGAGGATCTCGGCGAGGAATGCCGCGTCCTCCGGGTGGCGTCCGGTGTACCCGGGGAAACCGGTCGACCACTCCATGATGCTGCCCATGGCGGCCATATGGTGGTTGCGGCCGCTCTGAAGCGCGACCCGGGTGGGCGAGCAGAGCGCCGCCGTGTGGAAGTTGTTGAAGCGCACGCCCTCATTGGCGAGCTTGTCAATATTGGGCATATCAATCGGCCCGCCGAACGGGCTGGCCGCGCCAAAGCCGATGTCGTCCATCAGGATGACGACCACATTCGGCGCGTTCTTCGGGGCGGAGACGCCGGCGTAGCTGTCGGGCTTCTCGGCGTTGCGGACGTCGAGCTCGCTGTATGTCTTACGCTCGGGGTCCGGCACCGGCAGGTAGGTGCGGTCGGTCGGGGGCGCGCTGCTCTGAGCAAGCACCTGGACTGCCGTGATAAAGGTGCCGCAGAGCAAAGCAGCGCTGAACAGTATTTTGGACTTTCGGTAGGTATGGCTAGCCATTTGATATCCTCATGTCGATAGGAATTGATGTCTCTTCGCGGGGTGGCAGGGCCAGCCGCCACCCCGCCGCGCTCAGGATCTCTCAACAATCACTTGCCTGCCAGATCGGCGCATGCACATGCAGGGAGTCGGGATACATCCAGTTCAGCACACCGGTCAGCTTCTTGAGCTTGGCCTTGATCAGCAGGGGGTGATCTCGTTGCCCGTGGCCCAGTTGTAGGCATCCTCCCAAGTTCCGCGGACACCGATCACGAAGGCATCGGGCGAGTTGGTCGCGACATGGATCACTTTGGAAACAGGAACGTCATGTTCAGCTTGACGGCCCATTCCATCTGCACGCCGTCATCGACGGGTTGGTAGATCGGCTCCACAAAGAGGTTCACTGGTTGTTTACCGATTTTGGTGACTCGTCCAAAGCGAACGCCCAGCGGAATGTTCCATTTCGCGCTGCGCCAATCGTAGGACCAGAGCAGGTCTTGGGTGCCGACATACCAACCCTTGTTGAAGTGCTTGACAAGCACGGGCTGCAGGAATGACTTACTCTGGTAATGCCGGTCGCTCTGGCTGTCGGCGACGTCCCACATGTGGTAAGCGAGGGCGCCCCACTGCCAGGTGGGTGTCTTGGTATTGATATACACGGCCGCCGGGCCGAGCTACCACTTTCCGGTGCCCGTGAGCTTGTTGGACGACAACGGGAACGAGGCGACGGGGCCGATGCCGATGGTCTGCCCCTTCAGATTGAGCCTCGGAAGAAACAGGGCAAGAGAGACAATATCCCCCCACTCGGACTGGCTGTCGATCTTGCCATTGAGGCTGGGCGGGGCATCCACGAAGCCGTCTTCGGGCAGCCCCACTGAGACAGAGCCGAGCTTGTTGCCGACGTCGATCTCCGGCGTGGTGAGATAGGGAATGGTCGTTCGCGTGATCACGGTCGGCACGGACGCAAACGGCAGATTGAAAGGGATAACCGGCTGGATGACACCCATCTGCGAGGTATCGTTGCTGTTGTGGTACCCGCCGTTGTACTGATACTGAAACTGGAACTGCATCAGGTTGGCCAACGGATTCGTGGCGGCACCTGCCAAGTCATCAGCCGTGATTGGGCTGCCGTACGCCGTCGCAAGAACTAGCGTCGATATAAGCAGCGACCCCAGTGCGGTTCGCAATGATTGAATTGTCGATGTCTTCGTCATTCTTGGCCTCTCAGGGTTGGGGGCCTTGGAGCCCAGGGCCATGCGCATTCCGTAGCCGGTCTTTCAGAACAGCACCTGAAGACGCCCGGCGACATAGAGCGAGTCATCGACGTCGCGATCGACCGAGGAGAGGTATTGCACGTTGGCGGAGAGTCGGATGGCGTTGGTGATCGCCAGGTTGTAGAAGGCCTCGACCCCCTGACCATGATCGTCCAAGTTGGCCGTCTCTTCGAGCAGAGTCTTTTCCAAGTCGTTGTAGAAGTAGCCCACCCCGAACAGGTCATTCGGTCGCTTGGGGATGATGCCGCGCCCGCCGATGCCGAGGTTGAGGCTCGTCTTCCACGGGTTGGTCCTGTTGTCCGCGAAGGTGAGGCTGCCGAAGAGCCCCCAGCCCTGGAGGTCGGGAACCTTGTTGGTGAGGTTGACCGGTCCCTCGTGGACCCCCTTCACGGCCAGGTATTGCCAGAAGGAACCGCCGGCGATCCAAGACTCGCTCTCCTCCGAGCCTTTCAGCCCTTCCGTCGGTACGAAGGTGACGGAGCCGAGTTCGGTGAAGTCCTTGTCGAAGAAATACATGACGGAACCGTTCACGCCGCCGGGCAGGCCTCGGAACCGGTATTGATAGCTCGCGTTGGTCGCCCAGAGGCCCCCTTTGTCGTCCAGGTCGTTGAAACAGTCGCTGTTCGCGCATTGGGTGCCGCTGAGCAGCATGCTGGTGATGCTCAAATCTCGGTTGGGGAGCAGCACGACGCCGGCGCCGAGGGTGGATGAGGGGACGTACAGCGCCGGTGTTGGGTAGTTCAGGCTCCAGTTCATGAACAGGGTGCGACCGCGACCGCCGGCGAACTCACTCGGCGCTCCGTCGGCGTAGAGGTCGAGCTTGCCGAAGATGACGCCGAAGCGCTCGCTGAACATCTGCAGCCAGGAGAGCTGCGATAGGGCTAGGTCATAACCCGCGCCGAGCACGTTATAGTTGGTCGGGGACAGGGATGCGGTGTTCGCCGGTACTAGTTGGCCCGTGTTGGCACTGGCGCTCTTGTCGCCCACCAGCGACTCCGCACGGACCTGGATCATGGCCCCGGGCAGAATGCCGGCGCGCATCAGGTCGATGGTGAAGTTGTAGGTGAGGTTGGCGCCGAAGCGGGTGGCGCCGGACTGCCCGCCGTCGACGACGGACTCGGCCCAGCTCACCGTGTCCACATCGAACTGAAAGCCGTTGTTGGCCCACTCGGTCCGCCTGCCGCCGAAGTCGCCCAGGAGATAGGCCCGTTCGCCGAGACCGCCGCCGTAGTTCGGGATGGGCACGATGCCGGGGCGGGACGCCGGAGCGCCGGCCCCGTCCGCCGCGGCATCATCGGCGACGGCCTGCCCGCAGGCGCCAAGCCCCATCAAGGCGAGCGCCAACACGACGCTGCATCCGGTGATCTGCTGTCTCATCTCATTACTCTCTGCAATAGCTCGATAAGGGGCTGAGCCGGGCGTTCGGCGGGCGGTGTGATGACATTCACCGCGTCTCCTGCTTCCATCCGATCAGATACGAGTCCAGCACCCAGACGCGGCCGGCGCGCTCGATGTATGCGATCTCCCGGGCGCTCGAGCCGCTCCAGGGGTCGTTCTCGAAGTTCTGCTCGCCGACGCGGATCAGGTTGCGAGCGGGATCGACGCCGAGCACCACCGCCACATGGCCGGTGCCGTACAGCGCCTTTGCGTAGATCAACAGATCCCCCCGGCGCGGCGGCTCCGGCGAGCCGTTGAGCCTCGCGGCGAGCGGGATCTCGGACTGATCCGCGACCTTTGTCAGCCGATCGATCTTGGTCCAGATGTCGGCGGCGATATCCACATCGCCGAATACCGCACCGTGATTCACCAGCAGCCAACGGCGCGCGTACTCGACGCACTGCCACTTGAGTCCGGTATAGGTGCCATCGACCTCATGGCGCCGTGGTAACACGCACTCCGCTCGGCAATTGGAGTAGGCCACCACGCCCTTCGGCGACCGCCCGAGGACATCGCCGAAGGGTGTCTCACACGCCGTCGAGCAAGCCTTGGGCATTGCAGCGGGCGCCTCGGCGTCGGCGGCGGTCACCGCGCCGCTGAGCCCAAGCGCTCCCGTCAGCGCGGCCATCAGACAGAAAGGCAGAGACAGAAAGCGGCGGGGCGGGCCTGTGTTCAGGGACGCGGGTGTGACTGATCTCATCGAAGCGAACTCTCCGGTCGGATGCGCTCGGGGCGCCGTGACCCTGTTCATCAACGCTCGGCTGGCCGGGACTCAGCCCCGGTGTCCCAGTCGCTCTGGGGGCGGATCTGACCGCGCACGCGAGCGAGCAAATGCTCGGCGCCGACAGCCGCGGCCAGGAAGAACAGGAACACGGCCACCGAGCTTGGTGCGGTCTGCAGCGTGTACAGCAGCCAGATGCCGACCGTGCCCGAACAGGCAATCACGCTCGCCAGAATCACCGCGCGCTGCACCCCGGCCCCACCTACCAATTTAAGCGCGCCGAAATTGACCAGCGAATAGACCAGCAGCGTCGTCGCGGCACCGAGGGACGCCACCGTCTCCAGGTCGAACAGGTTGAGCAGCAGTAGGGCGAGCGCGGCGGAGATGGTGAGGCCACGGGTGCTGACGCCGATCTGCTGCATGAAGCGCGACGGCAGCTGGCCGCGCTCCGCGAGGGTATAGGTGGTGCTGGTGATACCGAACAGCCCGCCGTTCAGGCAGGTGACGGACGAGATCACGGCACTGATCAATAGCAGCGTGAAGCCGAATTGGCCGAAGATCTCCCGTGCCGCAACCGCAAGCAAGGTCGCGCCGCTGGCGCCTAGCTGATCTTCGGAGACGACACCCACCACCGCCATGGCCAGGCCGACGTAGAGCACCAAGACGATGCCGATGGTGGCGTACATCGCGCGGGGCAGATCGCGGGCCGGATTGCGCATGCGCTCGGCGGTGTTGCTGATCACCTCGAACCCGGTGAACGCGAAGAAGGTCAACGCGAGGCTGCCCAGGATCGGGACCGCGCCGGGCCAGGTCTCGACGCTAAGGCGCCCTCCGTCGACGTGCGGCGACAAGGCCACCGCAAAGCCGGCGACGACCACGAGATTCGCAACCACAACAACCCGCCCAAGCAGGTTCGCCGACCGCGAACCGATCAGACGCAATGCGCTGAGCCCGACAATCAGCCCCGAGGCAAGTACGCGCTCCCAGAGCATGAGGTTCTCGGTGATGCCGAACAGCCGCGTCGCGAACTTGCCGAAGGACAGCGCGATCATCGCCATACCGATCAGGCAGGCGATGTAGAACAGGATTGAGCAGGCACCGGAGAACCAGCCGCGACCATAGGCCTGCACCAGATACTCCACCGCGCCGCCCTGAGATGGATAACAAATACCGAGCTGCGCGAAGGAATGCCCGGTCAGCAGCGCGATGATGCCGGCCACCAAGAACGAGACCCACACCGCGGAGCCCGACTGGGCCGCTGCCACGCCCATCAGTGCGAAGATGCCGGCGCCGACGATCGAGCCGACTCCGAGCGACACGGCGCCGCGCACGCTCATGTGCTGCGCATTAGGTTGGCTGGTCAATCTTGATCGTCTCCTGGAGGTTCGGAGTGTTCACGCGCGAGGTCGACCGTGTTGCTGCGCCAGTCTGCCGTCCGAACCGCTGCGGATGCGCGGGGTTCAGTCGCTTTGGGGCCGATGCTTGATCACCTGGGCGATCACATCCTTCGCGCGACAGCCGGCAATATGGCATCGGTGAAAATCCGACGCTATGCAGTTTGCGAACTCGCAACGGACACTTTGGCGAAGCACCCAGGGTACGGCAATGCGGAGAGAACAGTGTAGCTTTCTTCAGCGCCATTGTCAGGATCAGGGCAAACGCATGAAAATATATTTTTATAAATCAGTAGGATAATCAGAATCTATAGCCGTGATAGCCAGAAAAAAGAGGCACTTTCAACAGCTCGTTTAAGTAAAATTCATGAAATGAGTTGATCTTACAGAAAACATGCAGGATTTAGATGCGTTTGCCCTGTTGTCAGGATGGGCCGACGACCCCTGAGACCCCGAAATCACGACGAACAGGTCGCCCGAAGCGCCCCAGCGCCTCGCTGACTGGCGACTGCCGCATCCAGTGCAATCACATCTTTGCGCGATTTGCATAGCCGAGCACGCCTCGGCCACTATAGTCTCGGGCCGGGATTTCGCGACGCGGCGGGTGATTTGGAGTCGCCTTCTGGCCTGGTGACCTGCGTGTGGTATCGGGGGCGCCGACCATTCTGGTTGACGGAGCGGCCAGCCTCGGTGTGGTGCAGTCCGGCCCGCGGTTTGCGTAGTTCTCCGCATGGCTCCGCCCGAAGCAATTTCCCGGAGTAATCGATAAGGCGTCCGACGGTCGCTCGCCTAGACCCAATGGCCTGCCCGTGGACGGTTCGTGATCGACGCGACCTGCTGCGCGGACCGCGGACAGCCACACCCTGGAGGTAATCAATGACGAGAATCACGAATCGATTGCGTGCCGGCACCTCCGTGCTCGGCGCGTTGCTGCTTAGCCATTCATTACAGGCCATCGCCCAGGAGTTTCCCCGCCTGACGCCTGAGTTGATGAACGAGTTGAACACGAGCCTGGACACGACCTGGCCGGATGACCCGGCCGTTCCGGATCTGCCGCCGATGCCGGTGACCGATGACCCGGCGATGAATCAGGAAGCCTTCCTGTGGACGCACTTCAACGACAACATCTTCCCGCCCAGGGTGGAGGGCGCGCCGGAGCCGCGAACGCGCATCGTGACGGAGAACGACCCGCTCGAGGTCGATGTGTATTGGTCCATGCGCAGCCCCTACAGCTATCTGGTGCTGAATCGGCTGGTGTGGCTGAACTCCAACTACAACGTCAACGTCAACATTCGCCCGGTCCTGCCGGTGGCGGTGCGCTCGACCAAGGGAGGCAAAGGCAAAGCCGGCGGCCTCTTCAGCCTTCCCTACAAGATTCCAGACACGATGTGGGATAGTCGGCGTCAAGGAAAATTCCTGGGCGTTCCGTTCAATTTCCCGGTGCCTGATCCGATCTGGCAGGTGTGGAACCCGGGCGACAAGGTCCCGGGGCCGGACAACTGGCTCTTCACCCACCCGCCGGAAAAGCAGCCGTACATCTTCTGGCTCACGCGCCTCGCCTGCTACGCCGAACAGCAGGGCAAGGCGCTCGATTTCGTCAACCAGGTGTCCTATCTGATCTGGAGCGGCGTGGTCCATCCGAACAACCCCGAAGCGGCGGATGATCCGGCCAAGGGCCATTGGCCCAACTACGTCAAGGAGTACATGAATCGGGTCGAGGGCCTCAATTACGACGAGGCGATCGCAACCATCCGCGCGAACCCGGAGAAGATCGACCAGTGCTGGATCGACAACGCCGAGGGTATGGCGGAGACCGGGCACGGTGGCGTGCCGCTGATGGTCGTCAACGGCGAACCCTTCTTCGGTGGGGACCGGTTCGATCAGTTCGTCTGGCGGCTGTATCAGAATGGCCTCACCAAGCGCCCCGAGCCGCGTGCGCCCTTCACCACCAAGCCCCTACGCTGGGCGGCGGGCGAGTAAGGCGGCTCTGCAAAGGGCCAGCGGCATCCACGACCTCGTGCATGCCGGATAGAACAGGCACCTCGGCCAGACCGAGGTGCCGTCATCGGCAGCTTTCGTCGACGCGCGGACCGTCCAACCAACCCCGCGGGGCGGTCGGCAAGGCGCGGCTTCCGACAATCACCGCCGGCGATCCGATGAGCCTGTGGTGGGGCACCCGGGACATCATCACCGCGGAAGCGATCGCCGACCGGATCAAGGCCCGACGCCCGCGGACCAATCGCTACAAGATGCCCGAGTGCGGCCATTGTCCACCGCTCGGGGTGCCGGACAGGATCGCCAAGGCGATCCTTGACCGCTTGGATTACGCTTGACGACCTTGAGCAGGACAATGCCGACTAGCCAACAATTTCTGCCTTTTTGCCTGGCCCTAACGCTACTCGTGCCCTTGGTGACAAAGGCGCAAACGGTGGTGGGCGAGGCGACGACGGCGGTCGCTCCCGCCTACGGCGCTGCCCAGGCGGCAAACCGCAACGGCGACAACAACTGCCATCCACCAATCGATCTCGCCAAGCCGCAATTCATCGTCGGTTACGGCAGCCTGATGCAAACGGCCTCAAAGCGCAGCACGGAGCCGGACGCGGGCGAGAATCTGCCGGTCTTGGTCACGGGATTTCAGCGGGCGTGGAACACCCATGGCGTCTACCCGACCTGTTATCTCGGGGTTCAGCGCTCGTCGGGGGCCGCGATGGTGGCGGCCCTTTATCGCTCGTTTCCCGAGGACGGCAAGCTGAGCGCCGATGCACGGGAGATCGACTATTGCCGGGCGTCGGTCGCCGCCGACTCGGTCAAGATGCTCGATGCTTCGTCGGTGCCTGCGGACAGTCAGATCTGGATCTACGTCAATAAGCCCGAGACCCTCAAAGCGCCCGACGAGGGACACCCGATCGTTCAGTCCTACGTCGACATCGTGATCATCGGCTGCATGGAACTGCAGCAGCGCGTCGCCGATCCGGAGTTCGATTTTGTGGAGCAATGCATCAAGACCACGGCGGGCTGGTCGAAACATTGGGTCAACGACCGCCTCTATCCCCGCAGGCCCTACACCCGTCAGCCGCAAGCCTTCCAAATCGACCAACACTTGCAGCGGCTACTGCCGAGGCTCATGGAGTCGGTCCGGATCGAGTAAGCCTGAGCGCATCGCATCCGCTTTGCCGTGAAAGTCCTGGAGGGATCTGGCCGACAGCGGGTTGGGACATAGGACGACTGGCGCCCGACAGGGCAGCAACCGGACGGGTTTGGCACAAGCGTTCCTTGGGGGTTTGGGCGAAAAACTTTACAACGGCAACGGGATTAGAACATTGTTGCGCCAAACTCGCTTCAGCTTTCTCGCCGAAGCATCGTTTGCCACTAAACCGCACCGTCTTCGGCGCAATTCTGCGTCGCTTTGCGATACTCCCTGGGGCTGAGACCCGCTATCCGGACAAACATCCGCGCGAAGTGAGCAGGGTCGTCAAACCCGACCTCGTACCCGATGTTGGCGATGCGCTCGTCTGTTTCCCGCAACATCTCTGCAGACTTCTTGAAGCGCACTTCGTCGATGAGCGCACCGTACGTGAGGTTATGAGACGAGAGCTCTCGAGCCAGGGTGCGCTCCGACCTATCCATGAGCCCCGCGGCGAACCGCGCGGATGGGTAGCCGTCCGGAAGATAAGCTCTCAGCATAGCGGCTAGCGTACCCACGTAATCAAACCTGTCGGTCATGACGAACGAATCGTCCGCTACGTCCGGATCACGATGGTTCGCTTGCTTGTGTAGTTCGGAGCGCGGTATGGCGATGTAACCAATGCGTTGTCCGCTCAGGATTCGGCAGCCCGGGAACAGCTCGGGCAGTCCGATGGGGATCGTGGAAGACTGGATACCCATCTCCGCCGGAACCCAGTTCCGACCAACGAAGTGCCGGACGACGTCGATGTAGATACCGAGCTGGTAGGCCTGCGAGACGTGATATCCGGGTGCGTCCTCAATACCTGGGTACCCTGTGAAAAATCTCACGTCATCACCGCGGCAACGGATACCAACCTGCAGGTGGGAGGACTCCAAGCGAATGAGATCCACCAGTCTGCCCAGGGCAAGATTGAGCGTCGGTGCCTTCTCCAACCTCTGGAGCAGTCTATCGTTTAGGGATTTGTCTCCGATGAAGCGACCGACATGCCAACCAAACCCGGGATCCACCCGCCGCACCACAGCGTCGAAGAACGACCAAGCCCTCGACAGTGGCACGAAGGCACTCGGGTCTTCGCAGAACACCGGCAAGCCTTGCTGGCGGTAAAGGCGCTCGGTGGGCTCTCCCATGCGGTCCAGAAGGCCTCGGAACGCCATGGGGTGCGCAAGCCGCGTGATCCGGGGGTTCGATCGCATTTTCGTGCCTTAGGTCGCTGTGCTCGGGCCACGCCCCTTGTGGTCGAGGCTCTAACTCGTGTCCCGAAATTATGTGGCATCTGGCAGGAAGAGGCAAGAAATCTGCGCGCTACCCCTTGTACACTTGGTGCCACTTTGAACTCGGTTGGGCCTGATGTCCTGATGCAGCCGAGATCCCCTACGAAGGTGAAAGCGATGATATCTCCAACGAAGAAAACGGCGATTACTGGTGGCCTCACGGCAGCGCTCATGTTGGCCGTGACGCTCGGCACACAGGCGCAGACTGTCTCCCCACCATTTCCGGTAACACCTGAGTTGATCGATAGCCTCGACGCTGAAGACGCGACTTGGCCAGATGACCCTGCAGTTCCGGATTTGCCACCTTTGTCCGATACTGATGACCCACCGGTGCCGAAGGACAATTTTCTCTTTAGTCATTATTGGGACGGCCTGCACCCGCCGGAAAAGCAACCGCCTGTTCCTCTTTCGCCTCAGTCGAATCTGGACGAACCGCTCAAGGTAGACGTGATCTGGTCGATGCGCAGCCCCTATAGCTATCTTGTGCTGCAGCGATTGGTTTGGCTGCATTCAAATTATAATATCGACCTCAGGGTTCGCCCGGTTATGCCGATTGCGGTTCGTTCCACGAAGGGCGGCAGCGGTTCGGCCGGGGGCGCTTTCGGAGTCTGGTATAAATTGCCGGACGCCATGTGGGATACGGTACGCAGTGCACACTTTAACGGTGTGCCTTTCAAGTGGCCAACGCCTGATCCGATTTGGCAGAACATCCACCCCGTCCACGGGGAGAACTGGCAGTACGTTCATCCGCCGGAAAAGCAACCGTATATCGGCTGGGTCGTTCGCCTGTGCGCCTATGCCCAGATGCAGGCAAAGAGTCTCGAATGCGTCAACCAGTTGTCGCATCTGATCTTCGGTAATCAGGAAGAACATTGGCCAGCCCATGTAAAAGAGCGTTTCAACAGCATCGAAGGCCTCGATTACGATGAGGCGATAAGGTTCATCCAACAGAACCCGGAAAAGGTGGATGCGGTTTGGTTGGAAAATAGCCAGATCCAGGTGCAAGCCGGCCACGGCGGTGTTCCGTTGTTCATCTTCAACGGCGAGCCCTTCTTCGGACAAGACAGATTCGACCAGTTTGTCTGGCGGCTGCGCCAAAGTGGACTGAGGCAGCGCCACGAACCGATCCCGCCGTTCACGACGAAGCCGATCCGTTGGCCCGACGCTGGGTGACACGCTCCTGAGAGGGCCGGACCCGGAGATCCACCCATGACCGCTGCCTCTAACACCCGGAGATCCACCCATGACCGCTGCCTCTAACACCCGGAGATCCACTCATGACCGCTGCCTCTAACACCCGGAGATCCACTCATGACCGCTGCCTCTAACACCGTGCCCACACTCGAAGACCTGCAAATCTGGCGAGACGAGGGCCGTTTCGAGAATATCGACGGCCACAACATCTTCGTCCATGCCTCCGGCACACCGAAGAGCCCGGGTCACGGGGTGTTGCTCACCCATGGCTATCCGGGCTCGTCAATCGACTGGAAGCACGTCGTTCCCCGCGTCGCGCTTCACACCCGTGTGGTGATCTGCGACTTCCTCGGCTTCGGCCAGAGCGACAAACCCACCGACGGTACCTTCGAAACCCACTATTCGATGTTCCAGCAAGCCGATCGTGTCATCGAAGTCGCCCGCCGCGAAGGCTTGAATGAAGTCGTGCTCGTGATTCACGACATGGGGCAAACGGTCGGTGCCGAAATCATGGCGCGTCACGAAGAGGGCAAGCTGCCCTTCACGATCAAGCAGGCGATCATTCTGAACGGGTCGACCATGGTCGACATGGTGCACTTCATGCCTCTGCAGAAGGAGATGCTCGCAGCGCCAGACACCGTGCTGGAGGAAGATATCCCAGATGCGAAGTGGGAGGGCTTACTCCGCTCCAGTTTCTCGAAGGAGCACCAGCCCAACGACGCGCTGATAGACGTGATGATTGCGCAAATCAACCAATATCACGGCGGGCGTCTGATGCCGCGTTTGATGCGTTATCAGCAAGAGCGAAAAGACAACCTGCAACGTTGGATCGACGGACTGACCAAGCTTTCTGCGCCGACCAGCATCTGCTGGGGCGTTCAGGACCCCAACGGCATTGTGGCGATGGCCGATCGCATGAAGAAGCTCAACCCGTCCGCGGATCTGCACAAATGGCAGGACGTGTCCCACTGGCCACCCATTGAGGTCCCAGAGCGCCTGGCCAAGGCAATCGTTGATCGCCTCTAGCGAGAACCGCATCTCGATTCGGTTTCCAAGACTCGAAGAGAGATTGCCCTTATACGAGAGCAGAAACAGAGATCGGACGATGATGGGGATACTGTCGAAATGCATCACCCGAGACCGCCTCGCCGCGGATCGACTTTTCTTTCAAGATATCGGCGTTTCTGCTCGGTTGGGTGCTGCTGACTCACGGCGCCTACTGTCGCGCGCAGGTCACGGAAGCGCCATCCCTGCCACCGATTTGCTCTGCCCAATGCGCGACGCCATCACACGTTCAACCCTTTGAGGAGAGCACCATGGACGCCAAGACACTCGTCGCTACGGCGTATGCGATGCCCTTGCGGGAAAACGGCGGGAAAACGGGGACGGCGGGAAAACGGGGACAGACCACGTTTTCCACGTTTTACAGAATCGCGCTCATGCTGAAAAAGGTAGTCTGTCCCCGTTTTCGCAGTCCCCGTTTTCGCACGTTTTCGCAACAACGACGGGCTCGGAGACAGCATCAAGAACGCCTACGGCATCGCGTTCCCGAACCCGTCCGACGATGCTGACCGAGCAGAAGCACCTCCGGCTATCCGATGTCAATTATCTTGTCCGGTCAGCGACAACTATCTTGGCCGGTTAGTTGTCGCTGTTCTTTGGGGTGGGAGCCTCCTGTCAAAATGATCCGTTTGTGTCCGGGACAGAATGCAGGGAAAAAAGCACTCTGAAACAGAATCCGACATTCTGTTTCAGGTCCGCTTACGACCCGTTGCGGACCTACACCGTTTGCTTATATGCGGTGTCAGAATTTTTTACACTGCCCCGAAAAAGAGGTAGGAGCGAACGGCAGGTCACGACCCATTGCGGACATAACGACGCAAGTCAGCCGCGCGCCTTTTACGCGTCGGTTGGATTTGCCTTGCTACCTGAATCCGTGAACCAGAACGCGCAGAAGTTTCCGGAGGCGCCATGACGGCGAAAAACTTCGGAATGCGGATTCAATGCAGTCCTCAACCTTGCCTTGAACTGGCGGTACAGCCACGATTGCGGGTGTCGGCCGAGGGTGAGTTGAGCGCTGCGCAACAGCAAGCCAGCGCCGCCCCAGGCGCATCAGCCCGGACCGCGATGCGGCGTTACTGTTCTCTCCCGCGGAATGGCAGGCCGCCTACATCCTGTCCAAAAAGCGCCCGCCCAAGCACGCGCCGACGCTCAACACCGTCATCCGCCTGATCGCCGGCATCGGTCGTATTCTCGGGTGCAAGGGCGACGGCGAACGGGGCACGAGGACGCTCTGGCTCAGACTCAGGCGCGACATCACCGATGGTGGTGCGATTCCCCCAAGAGATGTTCACGACCTAGCTTAGCTGTGTGAAATGGGAGGGGCTATGAGAGGGAGAGAACCTCTTGGTATGTTAGTGCGTTATGCCCATCCAACCCTATCATGACGCCCTAGCGTCATACGGTGGCGGGCCGCGCACCCCGAAGTCCCGCCCGCTTCCAAGCGGGCTGACGCGACCCTCGGCAGTCCATTCGCCCCTTGTCACGCGACGCGACGCTTCCGAGCCACCGCGGCAAGCAGGCCGATCCCGGTGATCAGCATCCATGCGGTAGCTGGCAGCGGCATCGGGGCTTCCGCCGTGTCGAAGTATGCCCCATAGCCGAACACTGAGACGTTACCGCCAGCTTGGTCATTCAGGTCGAGCGTGAAGGTCGAGGTTGTCAGGTTGTCCAGGGTCCCAAACGGTGTATTGATAAAGCCGAATCTGGGCGCACGGAGGACCGAGGCGAGATCCGTACTTGACAGGGTGGTATCGCCGACACTGTTGTCGAAGACGGTGACTCCGGTCATCACGATGCCCGGGGTCGTGTCGACCGTGAAGACAAACGAGAATGGGCTAATTGCACTGCCGAAGTTGAGGCCCGTAGGGTCGGTCGACTCGGTGATTTGACCAAATGTAGAGCCGGTTGGGCCGGAAACGAGTGTGAAGGTCAGGTCGTCGACCTGAATAGGTTCCCCGCTCCAAGCGGCGAAAGTGGTTGGAGGAATAAGAAGCGCTTGAGCGTTGGTCGCGGAGAGGGCGAGCAGGCCCGCAGCCATAATCGCTCGTGGCAGCATGTTAAAAGTTGGCAGCATGTTATCAGTCCTCATGTCTCATGACTCGCTGAAGCGGGGCCGATGGCCTTGCTCGTAATTCCGGCCAAGTCCGAGCCTAGCGCTTGGTAATCGGTGTGCAGGTATTTGGCAGAACCCTCATCATCTCGTACCGCTGACCGGACAAGATAATTGACATCGGATAGCCAGGCTTGACTATAGATCATACATGGGCGCTGCGCTACCCGGGCGAGGAATCGGGTCGTGACGCGACGCACGCGCTTGGAGCAAGCCGAACACATCGCTGCTGCCGAGTCACGGTTGGCAGCCGGCGAGACGCAACGCGAGGTGGCTGCCGCTTTGGGCGTGGCGCGCAGCACCCTGCTGGAGTGGTGCCATGAGCAACCGCTTGGGGATGCGCCAGCCGGTCTGGTGGCGTTCGTACGCACCCCGGAGGGGATGTCGTGGTTGCACCGGATGCTGATAGCGGCGCACTTCAGTATCAGGTTGCGGGCAGCGGGCGGCACCCGGCTGGTGAGTGAATTTCTAGAGCTGAGTGGGCTTTCGGCCTTCGTCGGGGTGAGCGACGGCGCGCAACACAAGCTCAATGCGGCCCTGGAAGCGGCCTTGGTCACGGAGGCTGAGGCGCAGCGCACGACACTTGGCGAGGGCATGGCGCCTCGGCAAGTGACGGTGTGCGAGGACGAAACGTTCCATCCGGGGGCCTGCTTGGTGGCCATCGAGCCGGTGTCGAACTTCATTCTGTTGGAGGGGTACGCCGCGGATCGCTCTGCGGCGACCTGGACGGCGGCGCTGGAAGATGCCTGCACGGGCCTCGCCGTGGAGGTGATTCAGAGCACCGCCGACGAAGCCAAGGCCCTGCGCCGGCATGCCGAAACGGATCTCGGTGCGCATCACTAAAAAAGGACACCCACTTTAATTGCGAAGTAAAGTGGGTGTTCTTTTCCTTTCTTTTATGTTTCCTTTGTTCCTTTAAAGTGAACTACAGTGGGTGCCCTTTTCTTGCTTTTCTTTTCTTGCTGGGTCGCCCGCAAGCGGGCTCCTACGCCGACCGGCTCCCACGGCTGGTAGGCACCTTGGCCGCTCTGCGCACTCGGCTCTCTGCGGTGAATCCTTACATTTTCGAATTAAAGTGGGTGTCCTTTTATTATTGGTGTTTTATTATTGGTGTCCTTTTATTATTATTTGGGTGTCCTTTTATTATTACGGGTGTCCTTTTATTATTACGGCACCGAAGACGAGATTGACTTCGAACCCGTGGTGAAACTCTTTAACCCCTGCGGTGCGGCCTAGGGTGTTCAATTTGGCCTTCTTCACACACTTTTCGCTCCCGCAGATCTACGTGCAGCGCCTGGATAGACGGAGGTTGTAAGGCGTTGATGTATAGCCCAATATAGTTCAGTCGGTGATGCAAGATAACTGCGTGAGTCGGGCCAAGCCAGGACCGTCCAGATTGAACTACCTAGGTGCGGCCACATGGCTCTTGACCGAGCTGGACAGCGAAGACCCGGACATCGCCTTTGGCCTTTGCGACCTCGGGATGCAATGCCCTGAGCTGGGCAGCGTGCGGATATCCGGGCGTAAACTACGGGACACCCATATTGGTACCCGTGGTACCGTTAGGTGGGTATCCCGTGGTTCCGAGGTGGGTGTCCCGTGGTTCCGCCTGGTGTTCCGTGGTTCCGCCTAGGTGGGTGTCCCGTGGTTCCCACCCTGGTGTCTTGCTTGCCCCCTGCTTGCCCCTTGAAGCGCCCCTCCCAGAACCGTCCCTTGACCCCGTCCTCGGCGTTCGCCTGCCGGGCGATGTACTCGTTCAGCGTGCGCATGAGCCAGGACAGGTCGTGCAGACGCGCCCGGTAGGTCTCCGCCAGCGCCTCGGTCTCGGCGATCTCCGCCGCGCACATCTCCGCGCGGGCCTCCGATAGACACCGCGTCACCAGCAGCGGCCCCGAGAACAGCTTCGTCCACCGTCGCAGCACCTCCTCCACCGACCACCCCAGCGCCCGCTCCCGGTCGATGCGCACGACCACGTGGAAGTGGTTGCTCATCACCGCATAGGCGGCCACGTCGATGGCGAAGATGCCCGCGAGCTTGGCTGGAGTGCGGAGCTGTACCCGGACTGAACGGGGTCGGGACGAGCATCCGTTCAACTCCCCGTTCAGCCCGGGCCAGCGCAAGCCAACCCGAGCTCAGCCGGTTGACTCAGCCACGCACCCGGCGCCACGCGATCAGCGCCAGGCCGAGCGGCAGCAGGACGATCGCCCCGGGTGCGGGGACGGGGGCGATGGTGTCGATGATGGCGAAGGAGTTGGTGTTATTTGGGTCAGTGGCCGGGCTAAAGCTTGGAACAAGGGAGTCGCTGAAGTAGTAGCCGGTGAAGGTTGCGCTGCCCGTGGGGGTGACCGGGGATCCGCCCACGCGGCCCCACGTGTACGCTGTCCCGCCGCCACCGGTGAGCGTCAACGCATAGGTGGTGCCGGGACTCAGCGTGAACATCGACGCCGGATCGAACTGCCAGACCTGCGATTCGTTGCTGTTGGTGCGCATCGGTGCCATCAGCACCAGGTCGACGAGCTTCGTGATGACGGTCCCGCTCAGGCTGCCGATGAAGACATCGAACACGTCTTGGTCGTCGAAGTTGGATAGGGCCAAGTATACAGAGCCCAGGGACGTGGTGCTGTCGACGGTGAAGGCCGCCGCCTTCGACTGCAGCGTCGTGATCGACGTGCTGGAGCCGAACAGCACCGGGTCGCCGGGCGTCCGGCTGTCCAGGTTGCCGAGCACGGTGGCGGCGTTGATATTGGCTGCGAAGGCCAGTGCGGCGATGGGGCAAAGGAATCGGAACATGGTAGGACCTCGATGGAATGTTGCTCTGCCGGCCAACGGATTTTGTCCGGCGGGTGAATGTTAAGGAACGGAAATTAGATAACTTGTGCAGCTCATCAGAAGGGAGAAGGTATAGTATCATTTTAGCCTCTGCAACCAAGCCAAACTTCTGGAGACCTAAATGGAGCGTTATTCCCCCCAAGTAGAAGAATCGATGCGTCGTTTCTATATGGGCCTGAATGAGAAAGATCGCCGTCTGTATGCAGGCTTAGAAGCCTTGAAGTATGGTCGCGGTGGTCGCGTGTATATTGCGGAGGTACTGGGTTGCAGCCGAAACACCGTAAGCAAAGGCGCGCGCGAGATGAGCGGTTTATCTGAGCGCGAGGTACACGAGCAGCTTCGCGGGGACAAAGTCGGGACCAAGCCCCGGGTGCGCAAACCTGGTGGTGGTCGTCGCCCCTATGAGCAGACGTGGGAGCCATCGTTGGACGAGAAGTTCCTGGCGGTTCTACGCCATCATACCGCGGGCGATCCGATGGATGAAAAGGTTCGCTGGACGAACCTCACCCTGGGTGAGATTGTCGCGGCATTGCGAGAAGATCATCAGATCCAGATCAGCCAATGGGTCGTGCGCAAGCTGTTAAAAAAACATGGCTACCGTCGCCGCAAAGCGCAGAAGAAAACGACCATGAAGGACGAGATCAAACACCGCGATGCCCAATTTGAGAAGATCACGCAACTCAAAGCCGCCGATCAGGCCGCGGGCAATCCGATCGTCAGCATGGATACCAAGAAAAAAGAAAATCTTGGCAATTTTTACCGTGACGGGCAGTTGTATACCTTAGAAGCCCTGCACACCTACGACCATGATTTCAACAGCTTTGCTGAAGGGGTCATCATTCCGCATAGCTTCTATGACATCAAGCATAATGTCGGCTACATCCAACTCGGGAATAGCCACGATACCAGTGAATTTGCCTGCGACAGTTTTCGGCATTGGTGGTGTAACCACGGTCGCCTACACTATCCCAGCGCTACCTCCATCCTGGTGCTGTGCGATGGGGGCGGGAGTAACAGTTCCCGTCACTACCTCTTTAAACAGGACTTGCAGAGCCTCGCCGATGAGCTTGGGATCGAAATTCGCATTGCTCATTATCCGCCCTACTGTTCTAAGTACAATCCCATCGAACACCGTCTCTTTCCCCATGTGACCCGTGCCTGCCAAGGCGTGATTTTCACCAGTACCGAGTTGGTCAAGGAACTCATGGAAAACACCCACACTTCAACTGGACTCAAGGCGTTCGTTCATGTCATCGATAAGGTCTATGAAACGGGACGAAAAGTGGCGGCAGATTTCAAGCAAAACATGCGCATCCTCTTTGATACGTTTTTGCCAGCATGGAATTATCGTGCCGTTCCTGCTGCTTCTCAGGAGTGCACAAGTTAATAAATTTCTATTCCTAAGCCCTGCGACGCTGCCCATGGGCAACGGATAACGGATAACGGATAACGGATAACGGATAACGGAACGGATAGGAAATCCAAGCCGCCCTGAGAGTCCAGGCTGGCCCGAGGAAGAAGGTTGGCGGGGGTGGGATGCGCCGTCAACGCCCGACTGCGGTGTTGACGGACATCGCGCGCCGCAGAGGCGCGGGGTCACCATTTAGCTGACCCCGATCAATAGGGGACAAAAAACTCTCGCGTCCGGGCGCGATGATCTGGATCAATTTTCCACGAATCGTTTCGTAGTGCCTTGGACGCGCCGTCAGTTCTCTATGTGTTGGTTACGGAGCCGATCCGCACCAGTCACCCTTCAGGTTCTAGGCATGGGGCTGCTCCCGATGGGGAGGAGACACCCGGCCCGTTGCTCGTTCGAGCCCCAGAAAATCATCGGTACCCCGCCAAGGTCCAAGTGGTGCACGGCGATGCTCGGTGGCGGGCCGTGCGTTCACAGAGACTGTGGCTTGCGCCCCGGTAGGACGCAGCCAACCCGATATGGCTCGATGGCGGGGGCGTCTCGGTCACATACGCTGTCGCTCCGTGGTGATTGCAATGCTTGGCGGGAATGCCCCGGGGCTCACTCATATCTGATGGCTGCTCGCCAACCCCTATGCCGAGCTCACCGAGGCATGCCCGATTCGGTTCACGCGAAGGCGCGGTTCACGTCGAATTCGCTGCCGTCGCGAAGAATGTAGTAGCAGGCACGAGCCAGTTTGTGCGCCACCGCCTTGGTGGCGATGACGCCCTTGGTCTTGGCGCGCTTGCGTTGATAGTAGCGCTTGATCTGCGGGTTGTAGCGCAGGTCTTGCCTTTTGCCTCTTTCGCCCGACGCACAATACGGCTGATCCGTGAATAAGAAATGTAATCCCCCGGCTTTGCCGGGGTGACAGTAGCAGTTTGACATTTCCGGGAGTCCATCGGAGACATTCTGTTCGTGAGCCGCCAAGCACACGACTGTGGAGAGTCCCGATGGACAAGATTGCCAGCCTAAGCCACTCCAAATGGGAGTGCAACTATCACGTTGTTTTCATTCCGAAATGCCGCCGTCGCGTCCTATATGGTCAGCTTCGGAAGCACCTCGGTGAAGTGTTTCATGACCTTGCTCAGCACAAGGACAGCCGGATCGAGGAAGGGCACCTGATGCCGGACCATGTGCACATGCTGATCTCGATTCCGCTGAAACATGCGGTCTCGCAGGTTGTGGGCTACATCAAGGGGAAAAGTGCCATCCATGTGGCCCGCGTCTACGGTGAGCGCAAGCGCAATTTCAGCGGGCAGCATTTCTGGGCGCGCGGCTACTTCGTGTCGACGGTTGGGCGAGACGAGGCCACGATCCGGGCCTACATCCAGCACCAGGAACGCGAGGATCAACGCTTCGATCAGCTACGGCTATGGAGCTGACCCGCCGCCTTTAGGCGGCTCATTAACTTGGGGCCGCGTTAGCGTCCCCTTCGCCGCTTTGAGCGGCTCACGAATTCAAAGCCCCCGGCTTTGCCGGGGGATGTTTACTAGTGGAGGTCGAAGTACTTGCGGTAACTACTAACTAAGCTAACTAAGGGACACCAAGCTAACTAAGAAGCTAACTAAGGGAAAGCTAACTAAGAAAGCTAACTAAGGGACACCCATATTGAAAGCTAACTAAGGGACACCCATATTGGCACCCGTATTGGTACCCGCCCATGTTGGTACCCGTGGTACCGTGAGGTGGGTGTCCCGTGGTTCGTGCCCCGTGGTTCGCGTGGTGAGGTGGGTGTCCCGTGGTTTGGTTCGTGGTTTGGTTTGGTTCGCGGTGAGGTGGGTGTCCCGTAGTTCGCGTGGTTCGCGGTGAGGTGGGTGTCCCGTAGTTCGCGGGTGTCCCGTAGTTCGCGCGGTAGTTCGCGCGGTGAGGTGGGTGTCCCGTAGTTCGCGTCGGTGTCCCGTGGTTCGCGTCCCGTGGTTCGCGTGCGGTGAGGTGCGGTGAGGTGGGTGTCCCGTGGTTCGTGTCCCGTGGTTCGTGCGGTGAGGTGGTTGTCCCGTGGTTCGCGTCGTGGTTCGCGTGGTTAACACCCGAGTTGATGACTGAACTGAACACCAACCTAGACATGACCTGGCTGGACGATCCCGCCGTTCCGGATCTGCCGCCGATGCCGGTGACCGATGATCCGCAGATGAACCAGGAAGCCTTTCTGTGGACGCACTTCAACGACAACATCTACCCCCCTAGAGTGGAGGGCGTCCCCGAGCGGCGAACGCGCATCGTGACAGAGAACGATCCGCTCGAGGTCGATGTATTCTGGTCCATGCGCAGCCCCTACAGCTATCTGGTTTGGCGTGCTCGCCGTACCCGCATTCGACCAACACAAAGAAGAGAAATAGCATGCAACTGACCAACCGGGTGTTCAAAGCATCTGCAGCCTTGGTGATTGGGCTGACGCTGTTGGCCTCGATAGCTTCGGCACAAGGCAAAGTTTCTCCCGACGAGGCGCGGGCCATGGCCAAGGAAGCCTACATCTTCCACTACCCACTGGTGTACTACTACCGGACGATGTACCGCCAGGCCATCGACCCGCAATCGGATACGTACCGCGGCTTCGGCAAGTGGCTGCATCTCGGAGTCGCTACGCCGGCCGATCAGGACATCCCTTCGCCGAACAATGACTCTCCGTATTCCTACGCGTGGATCGACCTGCGGGCTGAACCCTGGGTGCTGACCATGCCGAAGATCGAGAAAGATCGATTCTACACCAGCCAGTGGGACGACATGTGGGGCTTCGTGATCGAGAATTCCGGATCCGTTTTCGACGGCAATGACGGTATAAACGTCATGTTCGCCTCCCCGACCTGGAAAGGCGCGAAGCCCGACGGGGTCGAACGCATCGTCCGGGGCGACTCCGACTTCCTGGGCAGCCTGACGCGCACCCAGCTCAAGTTTCCAGAAGATCTGCCCAACGTAAAAAGGATCCAGGGGGAGTACAAGCTCCAGCCGCTGAGCGCCTTCCTGGGGAAGCCAGCTCCGACGGGCGCCCCGGAAATCCAGTGGATGGCGTGGAAGGAAGGTGTGGAGGAAACCGAGGAGTTCTGGAGCTACGCGAACTTCCTGCTCCAGTTCACCACACCGAACCCGGAGGATGCACCAGTGCAGGCGCGCGCTGCAAAGATCGGCATCGCGGCGGGACAGAAGTGGGATCCGGCTTCGCTCGATCCCGAGCTCCGCAAGGCCATTGCGGCGGGCATGCAGGACGCCATGGACGAGTTGCAGGCGGCAACCACAACCTTCAAAGACGCCAGCCTGTTCTTCCGGACCCGGAAAGACCTCGACAAGGACTATTTTAACCGGGCGCTGGGCATCCTGGTCGGAGCCTTCGGCAACTGGAAATCGATCTCGGTGTACTTTGCCGTACCCAAGGACGACCAGGGCGAGCTGTTCGATGGCAGCAAGCACAGCTACACGCTCACGTTCTCCAAGGACCAGATTCCGCCCGTGAAGTACTTCTGGTCATGGACGATGTACAAGCTGCCCCAGCGCTATCTGGTCGACAACCCGATCGACCGCTACTCGATCGGCAGCGCCACGCCTGGACTGAAGACCGCCGCCGACGGCTCGATCACCCTCTACTTCTCCGTCAAGTCACCCGGCAAGGACAAGGAAAGCAATTGGCTACCGGCGCCTGAGGGGCCGTTCTGGCTTGTGCTCCGCACCTACGGGCCTGGCGAGGCGATTGAGAACGGCGAATACAAGCTTCCGCCGATCGAGCAAGATAATTGAAGCGCGCATTGTAAAAACTTACCGGAGAGCACCAAAGATGAAGAAGAACTTGTTGGCGGTCACGAAAACGCTGTTGTTGATGTCGGTCATTTCTAGCGGCCCAGTATTTGCGCAAACGACCGACGTTGACACCCGCATCGGCACCCTCGAGTTCACCAAGGACTTCGCCAACGGCTACCCCACGGACGCGACGGTCAAGAAGCTCTACGACGAGATGGACTTTCAGCGGGCCTGCCAGGCCTACATGTGGTCCATCCCGCTGGTCGGATTCGTGTGGTGGCAGCACCATCAGGACGAGGTCATGGGCACCAAGAATGGGCAGCTGGTCTATGCGCCGGACTATGGAACGTGACGACGCCCTATGTCTGGGGTTTCGTGGACATGAAAGAGTCGGGTCCCTTCGTGATCGAGATCCCCCCGGGAAACCAGGTGCGGGGCGCCACTTCCGATATGTGGCAGACCCAGATCGCGCAGATGACCCGACCCGGGAAATACCTGTTCGTCGGCCCCTACCAGGAGGTGCCACCTGAGGCGGAGAGCGAGGGCTTCATCATCAATCACAGCCCGATGAACAACTTCTTCGTTGGCATCCGTCTCATGCCGGAAGATCCCAAGGCGCGCGAGGCGCTGCTGAATCAGATCAAGCTCTATCCATACGCCGATCGGAAGAACCCGATTCGACAAAGAAATGGTTCGCCCACCAACCCAGGACCATGGACTACTGGAAGATGGTCCACAAGAGCCTCAACCGCGAGCCGGTGCGCGAGGTGGATCGCTACTTCGTGGCCATGCTCAAGCAGTTGGGCATTGAGAAAGGCAAACCCTTTGCTCCGGACGCCCGCCAGAAAGAGATTCTCATGGACGCCCTGCTCGTGGGTGAGGCGATGGCCAAAGCCAACGACCACAGCAAGCGCCTTGCGAAGGCCCACTACCGCGATGGCTCGCATTGGGAGTTTGCGACGACGTCCAATTGGGATTCGCGCGCAGAGTTTTATCAGCAGCTCGACGGATCAGCCGCTTGGTTCTACGAGGCGGTGACAAATGACGAGTCGATGCATGGGCAGGAGACCGGCTGGGGCCAGGTCTACATGGCCGCCTACAAAGATGCAGACGGCAACTGGCTGGATGGCGCAAAGAATTACACGCTTCACGTCCCGGCCAATCCACCTGCGGAGGTTTTCTGGTCCATGACGCTTTACGACGTGTCGACGCGTGCCATCATCCAGAACACATTGAAGAAAGCGGATCAGTCGTCACGCCAGAAGCTCCAGATGAACAGCGACGGTTCGGTCGATCTGTATTTCGGACCGCGCGCCCCGGCCGGCAAGGAATCCAACTGGGTGCAAACGATGCCAGACAAGGCGTGGTTCCCGTACTTCCGCCTCTACTCGCCGACGCAGCCTTTCCTCGATCAGAGCTGGGTGCTTCCCGATATTGAGAAGATTGATGAGTAGTGCCAGCTAACAAGCGGTTGCAGCGGACGGCGCTGACGCGCCGCCGCTGAACCGGAGCGTTGGTAACCTGTATGCAGATCCAATCGCACCGTCCCGCGCCAGCAACCACAAGGTGGGGCGCAGTTTCGATCCGCTTGGATGCCCTGGTCGACACCCTGGACGGCCTGATCACCGATCAGCTAGACTCGAGCACGAAACACCAATAACCAACCCGGAGATCCCAATGTCCATTGACAAAGTCGTGATTGGCGAATCTGGCGAGGTCGTCCTGCCACCGAGAATCTGCTCCGCGCTGCATCTGAAGGCCGGCTCCGAGTTACTGATCGAACGGACCGGCGCGGGTATCCTGCTCAAGCCGGCAACGACGGGAAGCGGCGTGCGTTTGGAAGACCTGCGGGGGTTTCTCAAGACCGAAGGTCCGGCCGTGCCCCTCGACGACCTGTGCAAGCCAGTCGACTACAGCACGGATTGGCCCGAACCAGGTTCAGCGCCAGCGCCGGAGTCCAAGGTCAAGTGATCGCCTTCGACACCAATATGCTGGTGCGGCTCCTGGTGGATGACCATCCCGAGCAAGCCGCACTCGCCCAGCGGCTGCTTGCCGACAACACCGCCCTGATTCCTCGCACCGTGGTTCTGGAGACCGAATGGGTCCTGCGCTCGGTCTACAAGCTGCCCCGCGAGCGCATGGCGGCCTTCTTCCGCCTGCTGCTGCAAAGCGAGAACGCCGTGGTCGAGGACCATGGAGTCGTCGACCGTGCGCTAGCGTGGTACGAGCAAGGCGCCGACTTCGCCGATGCGCTCCATCTCGCCGCCTGCGACGGCGCCGAGATGCAGACCTTCGACGAGCGGTTTTGTATACATGCGCGGGCGAGCGGTCAGGCGCCGGACGTGAAGGTATGGAAAACATGAAGCCGGGATGGCAGAGGGTGAATTTCGGTGAGGTGGTGCGGCTGAACAAGGAGAGCAGCAAGGACCCGGCTGCCGATGGGCTCGAACGAGCACATCGAGCCCGGCGACCTGCGCATTCGATCCTGGGGCGACATCGCTGACGGGACCACCTTCACCAAACGGCGTTCGGCGGTCGGAGTGATGGCATTCACCGCGCCTCTTGCTTCCATCCGATCAGGTACGGGTCCAGGACCCAGACGCGACCCGCGCGCTCGATGTGCGCGATCTCCCTGGCGTTCGAGCCGCTCCACGGGTCGTTCTCGAAGTTCTGCTCGCCGACACGGATCAGGTTGCGAACGGGGTCGACCCCGAGCACTACAGCTACATGACCGGTGCCGTACAGTGCCTTAGCGTAGATCAATAGGTCCCCCCGCCGCGGCGGCTTCGACGAGCCGTTGAGCCTCGCGGCAAGCGGGATCTCGGACTGATCCGCGACATGTGTCAGCCGATCGATCTCGGTCCAGATGTCCGCGGCGATCCGATTGGTCCATTTGGCCTCGTAGTGTCCGACCGCAAACAGAGAGAGCAACAGGTCGCGCAAAAAATACGAGTATAAGACATTCGCATTGAGCAGGACCCGTTCCTTGCTCATTGATCAGGGTCGCGCCTGTTCAGAACGTCGTCGCTAACCGGTGCGAGGTAGACATTGTCTGGTACGGTTCAGCTCAATGCAGCGAGTTCGGCGAGTATCTGAGCGTTGTTCACCGCTGGCATCTCGCGACTGATCACCACCGTGTTGGACTCGGGATCGATAGTCAGGTAGACCCGAGCGCAAGGGTGCAACCCGCCTCCCGCGCGCGATGAGGCCATTTGCTGGTGTTGAAATTGAGGTAGACTCCGCCGTTAACTAAACACCCCAGGGACTTGAGTCCCCAAGTCGGAGGAGTCTACCTATGAACAGCATGAATGAAAGCGCACTGGACATCAAGGGCCAAGAGATCGTGGATCAAGCCTATGAACTTGTCGAGCTGGTGGAGTTGGCCTATAGGGAGGGCACGGCTGCTCATGTGGTGGAAAAAGGGCTATTCCAGAAGCTGCTGGAGATGGGCTACCAAGCCTTGGGGTACTTGTTTGCGCTCCATGGGGCGTGTGACGAGGGAGAGCGGGTAGAGTGATCAGATGGAGCGGTGGTAAAACGGCTCCCGCAACCGCATGCGCGGGCCTATCAGTCGGTGTTCGGTGCCTACGAGTTGGAGCGCTATGTCTATGGGAGCCGCGAAGGCCAGAAGCTGGAGTCTATTCCGCTGGATGTACGACTGCAGTTGCCCGAGAGCAAGTTTTCCTACCTGTTGCAGGATTGGGATCAGTCCTTAGCGGTGGAGATTCCCTACACGGAGGTTAACAAGATTCTGCAACGCATTCTGGGGTTGTCGGTCTCGGTGCAGAGTCTGGAACGCACGAACCGAAGTCTGGGGCAATCGGTAGAGTCCTACTGGGACAACCAAGTGGAAGTAGAACCGGCGCAAGGTGCCCAGCTTGTCGTCGGCACGGCCGATGGTAAAGGGGTGGTGATGCGCAAAAGCGCCGAAGAGAAGGCGGTCGATGAGCCCAATGATCAGGATACCTACAAACCGGCGTGTATGGAGAGCAAACCGCCAAAGAGCCACAGTGGCAAGCAAAAGATGGCCATTCTGGGGGCCGCCTATAGCATTGAACCCAACCCCCGCACCCCGGAAGAGGTGTTGGAGTCGCTGTTTCGAACCCCGGATGGAAAGCGCCCGGAACAGACCGCCAAACCTCGCCCCAAGCCGCTGTGCAAACACCTTCGCGCCAGCCTGCAGCGCGATGAGGCGGATACGCTACAACCGGCTCGGGAAGAGATTTGCCATTGGTTGGCGGACGAATATCGGCAACGCAATCCTTGTGGAACGCATTTGCAGATTCTGATCATGGATGGCGAGGAAACGCTCTGGGAGATGGGCGAAGAGCTACAACGCGATGGCTCTCTCATTGAAATTCTGGACCTGCTCCATGCCAGCTCCTACGTCTGGAAGGCGGTTCAAGCCTTGTATCCGCAGCAACCGATACACCAACAGATTCCCTTGGTTAAGGAGCGAATCGGGCGGATTCTGCGCGGTCAAGTGCAGGGCGTCATGCGCGGATTTCGCTGGCAAGCGACCCACCAGCAACTCAGCGATTCACAGCGTAAGCCGGTGGACAAGGCTTGTGGCTACTTGGAGAAAAATGCCCATCGTATGCACCAGGACTATTTGGCGGCCGGCTACCCGGTTGCCTCCGGGGTCATCGAGGGCGCTTGTCGACACATGTCGACCGCATGGAGGGCACGGGAATGCGTTGGGTGATGCAAGGCGCACAATCGATGCTGGGGTTACGCTGTATAGTCACTCAACATGATAACCAGATATGCCCTTTTGTTTTTGGTGTGTGAGTGCAGGCCTTAAACGAAAGGGACAGTTTTGATGTCACGTGAGAGGACTATATCCATATTCATGGCCATTGGGAGGCGTTTATGAAGTTCCATATCGAACAGCAACAACAAGCACTCTATCCTGTCCGAGCCGCCAATGACTCCTCATTCCATCTGCCTATGGCGGCCTGAGACGGCGCGGAGGACGGGTTACACCCTGAGACAAGTCGAGAGAGTTAGTCCACGCAAGAGTTTGAAAGCGCTGATCATGTATTCACCTTTAAGGTTAGTAAAGCCACCCGACAACAACCGGAAGCCGGCGCAGTAGCCGTTATGGGTTTTGCGCCCACTCCCCGCGAAAAAGGTAAAACCAAGGCGGTGACAAGACAAAGAGCCCTGTCGTTGCAGTTAGATACGACCTGTTCCCTGTGCACGGTTGCTCGAGCCGCTTAGCCGCAGTTGTGCTAGACCTTTCCCATCACCGCGATGTCCACGAGCCTGTTCGTCGGCGCTCAGCGTCATCTTGGTCGGCGCACTGTCGGCGGTGACGCCGGCCGCCGACGCGCCGGTGAAGGTGGCCTTGGCTAGGCTGTCGAAATCTGCTGTCTCACTGAAACAAGCGCTTCCCGGTTTATGGATGCTTAGTCGGTGTCGGGGTCGGTGTCAAGGTCGGAATTAGGGAGTTGGTATCGAGCTGGCTGCTTTGATCGATGAGCGGATTCGATTCCGATTCCGATAGCGGCCCCGACACCGATTAGGCTTCCCCAGTGCGTTCGATGATGCAATCCAAGACCCGGAATCGGTTTGACATCAAAACTCAGGACATTTCGACAGCCTAGGCCTTGGCGCCCGTCGGCTTGCCGTCCGGACCCAGCCCGTTCATGTCGCTGGTCTGATTTTCCTGTTCGAGAAACACGTAACTCATTGACTGAATTGATTTAAACGCCAATTCAGGATTTCACGCGGGTGGCTACATCGCGATCTGCAAAAGACCCAGTATCTCTTCCTGCTCTGGTGTCAGCATGCTGTTCTGATCGAACTCCACACCATTGACCGCGACTCTGTTACGGGTGATCTGAGCTAAACACTCGATCACACCATGGAAGGTCCAACGCCTTTCCGAACCCTGCCCATCCGCTGCGAACAATGGTGCCAGGCGCTGTTCCATATGCCATTGCAGGTAATACGACAGCATGCAGAGAAAGACATGGCTACGGATGCGTTCATCCGTCTTATGGTAAACAGGGCGGATCTCCAATTGTACGGTCTTGAGACTGCGAAAGGCGCGCTCGACAAACGTCAAACTCTTGTACGCGTTGACAACCTCAAGGGTATTCATCGCGTCCTGGTCGACATCGCTGGCGATAATGTAACAGCCGTCGAATTGTTGTTCCTCGGCCACCTTGTCCATATCGATTGACCAGACCAATCGATGCTGAGAGGATTTCGCACGGTCGGGGTCAGCATCAATCGACCATTGGATGAACTTGCCCACCTTATATTTCGCCAGGATCTTTCCGACACGTGCGCCGAGGGTCTCAACAGTTGCTGCGCGTTTGTAGGCTGCGATATCGGCTAAGGCGTCCGTGGTTAATTTCAGAAGACGTTTACGCGTGTCGTGCTCGTTGTGCGCGGTCTGTGGGTTGCGACAGAGACAGTAACGTCGCATCGGCTCTGCGGGGTCAGTCACCTCACAGATACTGCGCTCATCGAATAGGTCCATGGCAATGACTTGTTTGTTGAGCAAGTTTCTCATCTCACCATGCGTCAAGGCGCTGATCGTCTGCAAGTCTTTCTCGTCCTTGAGAGATGCGATGTTACTGTGCGTCAGCATTCCACGATCGCCGACAAAGACGATCTTCTCGATACCATAGTCAACTTTGATTTCATGCACTTTGTCGATCACCGTGGTCTCATCTTTGGTATTGCCCGCAAAGACTTCCACGCCAACCGGACAGCCCTGCGCTGTACAGATGAGCCCGACCACGATTTGCTCGTGCCCCTTTTTGCCATCACGATTGTAACCAAACCTCACCAGCTCGCTGTCCTTGTATTCGCCTTCGAAATAGATACTGGTGATATCGTAGAGCACCAGATGGCCGTCTTTGAGATGACGGCGCGTCAGATTCCTTTGAATCGCTTTCTGACGTTGCAGCAGTCGATCCATCGGCTCATAGCAATGGGTATCGACATCGGGCGGCTCGGCGATGCCGCAGAGCTCCCATAGGCAGGTATTGGGATGGTGGTTGCACAAGGCGAGCTTGCTTCCGGCATGGATCAGACGACCAACGATCATTGCTAAGGCGCCATTTACCCAAGGCTCTGGATGCGAATAGAGCACCCGATGCAACCCCAGTTGTCTGGCGATGGTCAGGATCGCATAACTGGCACCGTATTCCTTGCTGTTGAGGATATGGAACGCCTGCGGGTCATCGATGGGGACAACTTGCTCGCGGAAGGCGAGCTGGAGGAGCTTGAGTTGCTCCAGTGAGCAGCCAGTGATGCGTCCGTGCTGGGTATGGCGCATTTTGCCGTTCTCGCGAAACGTGGTGCGCACGATCCCAACTGGACTCTTGCGAGAGGTCTGGATCTCAAGGTGCAAATTGCCATGTGCTGTATGCATGGCTAAATAATAGCTCAAATAAACGATAAATCAAGTGCAAAATAATTGCATTTGCATGGCTACAAAATGAAAAAAGTCAGGAGCAAGAAAGCGAGCAATCACGCGGGCTAGAGGCGAAAATCGGTCGATTTTGAGCCGGAAGATCGGGCTGGTGAGGATATCCTTGGCGAAGTCCGGCGCCTCGGCTCCGCCGCCACCGGTCGCTGGAGCGGTTCCCGGAGCTGCCATCCCGGCTGCGGCCTGGCCCGCCGCGGCTTGCTCGGCGTGTGCCGTTCCCGAGGCGATGGCCAGTCCTGCCGGCAGCATTGCCGTCAAGGGTACAGTCTGGATAAATGCTCTACGTTTCATCGTTGTCACTCTGCGGTTGAACTGTGGGCGCTTGTGCCGGGGTCGGCTGCCGGCAGGGAATGTCGCGTTAGCCGGCTGGTCGCATGGCATCGACGACCACGGCGCACTCTGTGGCATTTTTCCTGCCGGCGCTATGCAAATTGCGAAAAATCAATGAAGAGATTGCAGGAAAGCGACAACAGCCGGTGAAGCCCGGGGGCCTGAAACCTGGAGTCAGTCAGGTGCTGCACCATCGCGCCGATAGATGACGAACTCGCCTGCTTCGCCCGAAAAGAGCCCCGCTTTCGGACCCTCTTCGCGTTCGTCCCGAGGCTCAAAGGGTGCCCAGCCGGTGCAGCCGGCACAGAGCAAAGCGAGCAGGCAGAACAAGGCCGACTGTATCCCGCGCCGATCTGACGCGGCGAGCATCAGAACTTCACCCTGGCGCCGACGGCAACAACGTCGATATCGTCGACCTTGGGGTCTTGTGTTCTATCCAAGGCGTGGTGGCGGTAAAGGGCGTAGAGCTCGGTGCCGAACCGGTCGAAATTCTGCACCGCAGCGAATCCAAAGGACTCGCTCGTATCCGTTTCGGTCGGAAGGCTTCGGCCCTTGGTGTAGTCAACACCGAAGGCGGTGTCTCCCACCGGCAAAAGGCCCTTTCGCCAACCGAGCTTGACGTAGGTGTTTTGTTGATTCTTCTGCTCCTTGTTCTCGAGCAGACCTGCGGAAAAGGTCAGATTCAAGCCGGTATTCTGATGCAGGGCAGAAAAGGAGCCGTCGTATTGCAACTTGGTGCCATCCTCGTTCGGGTAGCCCACAGCGGCGGCACCGGCAGCCTTGAACCCATAACCCTGACCGGACCACCACAGGGATCCATCGTAGCGTTGATCGCTGATCGCGGAGGTTCGCACGTGAAAACCCGCAAACTTCGGCGAGTCGTAGCGAATCCTGTTGCGGCGGTTCAAGCCATCGAAGGCGCTGAAGGCATTGCCGATCCGCACGTCCGTCAGCTCGCCCGAGCCGCGCTCGCGGAAGAACAGGCCGCCGGCGGTGTCCACGATTGTGGAGTAGGCAATGACCGCAGTCCCGGAGAGGTCGACGGAAGCGCTGGTGTAGGATGCAGTGTTTCCTTTCCCCAACCAGAGCTTACCGAAGCCTGCGCTGTCCAGGGTCAGCTCCGCTTTGCGCTGATCGAAGATATTGTTCGTATCCTGGTCGAGCTGATCGACGTTACCCGACTTGTTGGGCGCGATCGAGAGCTCGATGGTGGCGCCGATCTCTAGATCGTCGGTTGCCTTTGCAGTGCCGACGAAGCGCACCTGGCTCTCGCTATTGTCGTTATCGACAAAATAGGTCTCGGTGCCGCTGCCGTCATTGACGAAGTTGATCATTCGGTTGACGTGCCCCGAGATAGCGAGCTTGACGGCCTGCGGACCATCCGATGCGACCACCTTCTCCGGAGCGCTTGGGGCGGCGACGGGCGACGCGCTGGCTGTCGTATTCGACGGCGAGCTCTTCACGGTCATGGGTTGCCTCGGCGGCAGACTCGGCCTCGTCGGATCACTGACGCGACTCTGCAACGAGGTCAGCTGTTGTTGTTGATCTGCGACCCTGCGCTCGAGCTGATCGACTTCCTTCGCGGCACCTTCCACGAGCGCTTGCGTTTGCGCCTGAATCTGCTCCAGCATTTCGCGCTGGGCGTCGAGCTGTTTCTGCTGTGCCTCGAGCTGGCGCTGCTGTTGGGCGATGATACGCTGCAGCTCGGACACGTCGGCATCGGCCCGAGCGAGCGCGGGCACCGCAACGATGTGCAAGGTCAGGCCGACAACAACCATGGAGGAGGCGGCACGTAGGGACATTGTCTTCATCTCTCGATAGTTAGAGTATACAAGGCCGCTTCGGCGAGCGGCGCCGCGATCCGGCCCTCCGTGATCTGCGCATCCTTATCGGCGCCGAGGGTGTGCTTGAAGTCGGGGGGCGTTCATGAAGCCAGGCACTCTGCGGTCGAGTTGCGGGTTTGGGGCCGGGATCGACCACCGTTACCGTCGAGTCAGGTCGCAGTTGCCGGACGACAGCCTGCCCACGATCGCGTCGCCCGCAGGCCGCGCGGCGGGTTGCCGGATCGGCTCGGCCCTGAGGCAATGCTCGATTGAGTATTGACGCCAGTGCGTGACTATGCAGCGTTTCAGGGACATGCGCTATGCAATTTGCGAAAGCGACCGGAATGATGTGCGAGTATTGCCGCAACTTGGGGGATCACGGCGGTGCACTCATCGTAGGTGCGGCAGTCGGCTATTTCATGGCGGTACCGTTGCGCAGAATCGCGCTGATCATGGCTTTTGGCAGCGGCGTGCTGATCTCCGCCCTTGCCTTCGAACTGGTGAAGGTAGCGTTCGAAGAGGTCGGAATGGTCGCGGCCACGACCGGCTTCCTGCTCGGCGCTGCGATCGATGCGCTGGCCAACAAGGTGCTGGCGGCGACCGGGACACGACATCGCAAGCACGCGAGCGGACTGCAGCCGAGCGCGGACGAACACAGAGCGGCAGCGGTGTTGCAATCGCGCTGGGCGCGCTGCTCGACGGCATCCTGGAGTTGATCGCCATTGCAGAACGCCTGACACCGCGAAGTTTTGAATGCGACGATTCGGCCGGAAATATGCCGGAGCAACCATGCACCTACCCACGAAGGCGATTTCTGTCGAGAAATAGACCAGCTGGGTTGTTTTCTCGTCCGCCTTCTTGTTGCGGCAACCCGCTCATAGTGATGGTGCAGAAACAAGCTAAACAGGTTGTAACTATTCAGGTGCCATGCCCATAAACGCGGGCCATCGGCCCTCGAACAGGAGGCGCAGGGCCTCTGCAGAAGAGACCCCATTCTTCGCGCAGGTCGAGAGATAGCTGCGGATGCGGGAGAAGAACTTTGCCCCCAACTTCGAACGCAAGCAACCGGAGATCTTCTGCTGAACTTTGCTCATACGCAGATCCCGTTCGCCCTGATTATGCCGCATCCTCAGTTATGCCGCGTGACGCGCTCAATCCCGCGTCCCTTGCATCATTTGGGCTTTACCCGGTTTTCCCTGGCAATTTTGCCCATTTTTTCTATAAAATACTGATATAAAAGACTTTTATTGGTTTTTAATTTTTCATTTTGTAGCCATGCAAATGCACTTCGACGCTTACAACATCATGCTGAACAATGCGATAATTAGCCATGCACCGGTTCAGCACTGCTTTACACTTTAAAATCAATAAATTACTTAGATTACTTAGACACCAGTGCTCGCTGTAGCCATTCACGTGAAATTCTGGACCGGGGCTTAAGCCAGTTAGATCAATGGGTTACGTGAATCTTGGGTAACTTCTCATTCTCCCCCGGCAAAATTCTGTTGCTATCTGGAGAAATGCGGATAGACTCAGCGCCATGAGCAAGCCGACGCTCAAGCTGCCGGAGATCCCCGAAGCGGAGCAGACACCGCTGGTGCAGGCATTGCTGCGGCTGATTGTGGAGCAACAGGAGCGGATTGAGGAGTTGGAAGCCGAGGTCAAGCGGCTAAAGGAGCTCAAGGGCAAGCCCAAACTGAAGCCGAGCCGGATGGATGCGGAGACCGACAAGGCCGGGGAAGGCGGCACGGAAAAGAAGCCCAAACCCGGCCCGAAACGCGCAAAAACCGGGGAATTGGAGGTCCACGAAGAGCAGAAAATCGTCCCGGAAGGGCTGCCGGTGGATGCGCGCGAGAAGGGTTGGCGTTTCAAGGGCTACGACGACTTCGTGGTGCAGGAGCTGACAATCGAAGCGCACACCATCCGCTACCGCCTGGAGACCTGGATCGGGCCGGACGGTCAGACACTGAAAGGGCGGTTGCCGATCTCGGTGCAGGGCCATGACGGGGCGCAACTGAAAAGCTACGTCCTCTACCAGTATAGTCCTCTCACGTGACATCAAAACTGTCCCTTTCGTTTAAGGCCAGCACTCAGGCACAAAAAACAAAAGGGCATATCTGGTTATCATGTTGAGTGACTATACCACCACCAGCGCGTGACCCAGCCCTTGCTGCTGGAGCACTTGCACGACCTGGGCATCGAGATATCGGCGGGTCAACTGAACCATCTGCTCACGCAGAAGCACGAGGACTTCCACGCCGAGAAGGATGGGTTGTTGGAGGCGGGATTGCAGGTGTCGAATCATATTCAGGTGGACGACACCGGGGCGCGGCACGACGGCAAGAACGGCTACTGCACCTTCATCGGCAATGAGTTGTTCGCCTGGTTCGAGAGCACGCAGAGTAAGAGCCGGGTCAACTTTCTGGAATTGCTGCGCGCCGGGCGCACCGATGACGTGCTCAACGCCGGGGCGCTGGAGTACATGGCCCGGCACAAGCTGCCGCAGAAGACACTCCATCTGCTCGAAGAAGGCAAAAGCTTTGCGAACAAGGAAGAGTGGGACAGGTCTCTCGCCGCGGTTGGCATCACGGGTCCGAAACACATCCAGATCGCGACCGAAGGGGCGCTGACGGGCAGCCTGCTGGCACAGGGTTTTCCGACGACAATGGGAGTTGTCAGCGATGACGCGGGACAATTCAACGTCTTCCGTCATGCGCTGTGCTGGATGCACGCCGAGCGCAACATCAACAAGCTCGTGCCGCTCAATCCAACCCACGCCAAGCACATCGATTGGGTGCGTTGCCAGATTTGGGATCTGTATGCCGACCTGAAAGCGTACAAGATCGAGGAAGCTTTCCAAACGCCGCAATTCCGCGAAGAAATCCGCAGCCGGTTCGATGAACTGTGCCGGACCCGCACGAATTACGAGACGCTCAACGGGCACCTCAAACGTTTGGCGCGCAACAAAGAAGAGTTGCTTGGAGTGCTCGACGACCCCGACCTGCCGTTACACAACAACCTCAGCGAAAGCGATATCCGCGAATATGTCAGTCGACGCAAAACCAGCGGTTCGACCCGCAGCGAAGACGGGCGACGCTGTCGGGATACCTTCACCAGCCTGAAGAAAACCTGCGCAAACTGGGCATCTCGTTCTGGCACTACCTGCACGACAGGCTGGCGCGGATGAACGCTATTCCGCCTTTGGCCGAGGTCGTTCGTGCGGCGGCTGCCGGAGGAAAGTGAGAAGTTACACTTAAGCTTGCTATTTTTAGGGCCGCAGAATATCAACAACCGTTCGTAAGACTTGACATCGATTCCTTCTAAACTCCCGACATTCTCATAGTCTACGAACCCCCGATACAACGGAATCTCCTGTTCTTGGTCTTGACGCTAACGTCGTGCGCAGCCCGCCGCCAACTGGCCAGCCGTCGGCGTCAGCCGCGGCTGACCAGTTGGCGGTCGGGCTGGCGCACTGGTTGGGCGTCTTGTCATCCACTACGCAATAGAGTTACTGAGTCCAAACCTTTTTTTCGTGGTTCCTTTGCGGCTTCGATCAACTAATCGCTTCGACATAATGGCTGCAAGGCCGAGGCCGATGATTAACAAAGTATTTGGTAACGGAACCGTTGATGCTGTTACATTATCGAGGCGTGCTGCAATGTGCCGAATATGGCCAATCATATCCGGATTGTCACCGTACATGATTTCGAAGTTCGCGATCTGAGGATCGTTTAAGTCTGGCGGTTCGAGCAAAAGGCGATCGTCCGCGAGCATTGTTGAATCCAGATCCCTATAATTAATTGAGATACGCTGCAAGGACCAGTTTCCGAAATCCGGTCCGTTGGCGCGTGACCATAAGTCGTAGACATCATGGCCAATATAACCTGGGTAATCGTTGTATGCGTTTATTGCGCTGAGTCCATGCGAAGTCCACTCATGCGACGCTGTGGAGGCATAAATCGAGATGATGTCGTACTCGCCCTCGGATGCAGCGGGCCTTTGATCTAACGAGGATGAGTCGAAAATCAGGTATCCGGAAATTGTTTCCCCTACGGAAGGGATTCCAGACTCGCTGTCTAGCGGCGTATTAACCAAATAGATTGTGCTTGTGAAGTCCCAACGTATAATTGCTGAATAAGTCGGGGCGGCTGTCAGCATCAAGACCAAACCAAAGACAGAAAAACACGAGGTATACGTCATAATGCTTGCTCCTTAGGTCGCGGTACGATTTGGGGCCCAACGTCAAGCACCCCGGCGCATGCTGCCGAGCCGCCCGCGTCAGCGGGGGCTCGGCAGCATGCGCTCGGGCTGGTGCACTGGTTGGGCAATAGTTGCCTTTCAGTTGCTTACGCGGCGGAAGTGGTCGCAGCCTTCAACGCAGCAGTCATGTCGTCTTTGACCGCGTACACTTCTGCGTCGTAGGTGGCTTCAAAAGGACAGTGGACGACCAATACAACTCTGTATACGGGGCCGGAGGATTCAGTAGCGACGTACTCGCCGACGACAGGGAGGCGCATGAATTCTCGAGGCGAATTGTCCCAGCGAGAGTCTGTGGGACGCGATGTGACGTGGAGAAAAACGTTGCTCATTTTTCCGTTCACCTGGATGGGACCACATAAATGGGATCGTTGGAGTATGGGCTTCCCGCTCCATATGGATTGTTGATGCTGTCCGACGAGTACTTGCTGCCATAGCGCCCGTAAGGGACGGAGCATTTCCGCGTCTGTTCCTGCTCGCCGGAGGCAACACTGGGGACGACCTGGTTGCGCTGAAGGAGTATCCGGATCACAATCAATTGCAGTACATTCACGATCCAGGACAGGCTTGGAATGCCCTAACCGTAGGGGCCTACACGGCCAAGATCAGCATCACGGAGCAGGATTGCTCCGAGTACCAGCCGCTTGCCCCAGAAGGAGGTCTCTCACCTTACAGCACAACATCGACGATCTGGGACAGAACGATGCCGCTGAAGCCGGATCTGGTCTTCGAGGGCGGCAATGTCGGTCTGGACAGCGTGGGTTGTGCGGGGATTCCAAGCCTGAAGCTGCTGACGACCCACAACACTCCACTGGACCGGCTCTTCACAACTTTCGAGGCGACCAGCGCAGCCACGGCGCTCGCGAGTCGGTTCGCTGCCGAGCTCCGTGCTGAGTATCCGGACCTTTGGCCAGAGACGATTCGCGCCTTGATGGTCCATTCGGCGGACTGGACCGACGCGATGTGCCAACAGTTCGCGCAGAAGTCGAAGGCCAGGCAGCGAGCGCTTGATCGCCTGCGCTGTGTCGGTTTCGGTCTGCCCGATCTTGAGCGTTCGATGTGGAGCGCGAGCAACACCTTGGCTTTGATCGTAGAGGACGAGCTGCAGCCTTTTAAGAAGCGAGCGGGAGGACGCATCGGGAGCCGAGAGATGCACCTGCATGATCTTCCCTGGCCGAAGAGCGCCTTGCAGCAGATCGGGGACATCGATGTTGAGCTGACCGTCACGCTGTCGTATTTCATCGAGCCGAATCCGTCGAGTCGAAATGTTGCCGGGAAGTACAGTTACGCCAGCCACCAGCTACGGTTCGACGTCAAGCGTCCACTCGAGTCCCTGGAGGACTTCCGTAGGCGTATCAACCGAGAGGCGAGGGATGCTGAACACGGGGCTGTCAACGGTCCAAGCGAACCGGATTGGCTGTTGGGCCGGGAGCGGCATCGCGGCTCGATCCACAAGGATATTTGGATGGGCAAAGCGGCAGCGCTTGCCGAGCGAGGTCAGATCGCGGTCTACCCGGCGATGGGTTGGTGGAGGACGAGGAAGGTGTTGCAGCGCTACGACAAAAAGGCGCGCTATGCATTGGTTGTTTCGATTCGAGCACCTGAAGTCGATGTCGACCTCTACAACGAGGTTCTGACCCAGGTTTCGGTGCAGCAAGCCGTCGAGACGTAGCAAGTGACCGAACCAGATACACAAGGTTTCTTTCCGCTCGATGCGCTGGTCGACAAGGCGACCGTTGACAACGGATTTGATCGTCGGCCGGAGCGTCACGGGGACATCAGTCGATTCCGCTCGACGCACCACTTCGGCGAGGTGCTGGTGGACCTGTCCGGGAAACCGGACGGGATCCGTGTTTGGGTTGGGCGCCGGGTTTTCTCTGTTCAGCTACTTGATGTTTCGGATGTCGAGTTGGTAGAGCTCCCGGCATCCTGTCCATGGGCAGGCAGCGCCCCGGTCCCGGGCTCCCTGGTCTCGCTACGGGTTGCTGGCGTTAGAGTCTGTCTGGCAAAAGTTCAGCCGCAATTTGCAAGCGTTTTCTCGAGCGTGGCGATACGGATCATATTCTCGGCAGTACCAGTCAGGATCTCGAAATCCTTGCTCAGCCTGCGAAATCGACCGAGCCAAGCGAAACTGCGCTCAACCACCCAAGGTTTCGAAAGGACAGCCCATCCGTCTTTGATTTTGGTGGAAATGTGCAAGACGAGTCCGAGTGTCTCGTCGACGAATTTCACGGCTGTCCCGCGCTAACCCGCATCGCCGGAAAACGCCTCGATGCTCGGGTGTTTCTCCGCCGCACGCGCCATCACGGGACCACCCGCCACGGTATCGCTGCAATTGGCTGCGTGGACCGACACGTGCAACAGGTTGCCGAGGAGATCGACCACGAGCTGGCACTGTCACGTCGATCACGGGGTTGAAAATGCTGTTCGATCAATGCCCATTCGGCGTCCGTCAGGTCACTCGGGTATCCCATGGCTTGTTCTCGAAGAAAAAGCACTTGACGTTGATGGACATTTTTTGACAGACAGGTTCTAAACCGTGTGAGATGTTGAGCCGCCTTTTCGGTGCGTTGAAGGGCGGGTGGCGAGCATGCGGCTAATCGCGATGGCGGGCGGATATTAGGGGCGGCAGGGATATTGGACTGCTGTCCGGCCAGCACCAAGGCCAATTGATACCGGAGTGTCGGCTTCGGCGTCGAGGATGGACAGGAAGCGTTCGGCTTCCGCCAGGCGTTGCGCGCGTTCATCGGGTAAGGGTTGGGCCGCGTTCATGGCGCGCATCTCGAGCCGCGGTATTCGCGCGCGGGCGCTCGGCAAGCCAGGTGTCCAAGTCCGCCGGGCGATAGCGGACGTTCGAGCCTAGCTTGATGAACTGAGGGCCGCTCTAGCCCCATCGTAATGGGCGCTTCTATGGTTGATGCAGGCACCGCTCGGCGCATTGGTGCGATCCTCAACCGAAAACCCGCAAGTGCCACAACGCTCGATTCTGGAAGCCAGGGGTACGGCCTCAGCCGTTGGTGTCAGTCCAGCCGCACCCATGATGCGTTCACCCTGCTGTTCGAGTGCGCTACGAACGCTGTCTTCTCCGAACCGGGCGTATAGACTTGGGTCGTTGATGCGTTCGAGTGGTTCAGCACGCGCCCAATCCGGTGCAGGCTATTCCCGGCTCCAGCGAGCCAGCTTTCGACGGTCCGTCGCAGGTCATGCAAGCGCACGTCGTCGATTGCCGGCGGCAGGTCGAGGGCTTCGGCTGCTGCCGCTTCGCGAATCTTGGCAAGGGTTGGGCTAGGCTGTCGAAATCTGCAGTCTCACTAAAACAAGCGCTTCCCGGTTTATGGATGCTTAGTCGGTGTCGGTGTCGGTGTCGAGGTCGGAATTAGGGATTGGTATCGAGCTGGCTGTTTTGATCGATGCGCGGATTCGATTCCGATTCCGATTCCGATAGCGACCCCGACACCGATTAGGCTTCCCCAGTGCGTTCGATGATGCAATCCAAGACCCGGAATCGGTTTGGCATCAAAACTCAGGACATTTCGACAGCCTAGCCTACCGCGACTGCGAGCATGTGATAAGGACAGCGTAACGCGAAGGATCAACGCCTGCGCACATCGTAGGCGCGCATCGCAGGCGCGCATCGCAGGCCATCGTGCTGAACATTGCCGAGGGTAACGGCAAAGCGACGAGCGGGGATCGACGCCGGTCGTTTGAAATCGCACGAGGCTCGGCGCTGGAGTGCGCTGCGATTCAGGACGTGCTTGCTGGTGTACGATGCGTTGTCTGCAGACGACAACAGCAAGCAAAAGGCACTGCTCGATCGTCTTGTGGCCATGCTAACGAAGCTCGGACAGCGTGGCTAGGCGGTCAGCGAGAAGCTTGGCGGATATCGGGTTGGTCAGTTCGATACCGACGCCGATACCGATGCCGACGTTGATACCGATACCGATATCGACGCCGATAGCGGTACCGAATGAGTCGGCAGGCGACACCCAAGCCAAAAACCTGTTTAGCTTGTTTCTGCACCATCACTTAGGGCGACCCGGCACATGATGCCCGCGGAGCGGGCGCGAGCGCCACGCCTTTCCCGGGAGAAAGGCTGTAGGCCACCGTGTTCTGGACAAATGAACTGAAGAGACCCCAGGATGCAACCCGCCCAACGCTACTTATTCAGGATCGGGATCGAAAAGACATGACATAATGGCGTGAGAAACCTGATGTTAAACCTGATGTTTACCGGGCGCTGCCTTCGAAGAACACTGCATTCTGGTTGAATAGCTGGACATTCTACGCAGGCAGCATTCGTTTCTGACGACCAATCCGCCTGCCATCGATGATCCTCCCTATGACCCTGCGCACAGCCCGCCTCCCATCCGTGATCCGACGCCATCCAGGGGTCGTCCCGGCGCTGGTGATGCTGTTGCTCGGCGCGTGCAGCACCGAGCGCAGCCTGATGCCGACGCCGCTACTCTACCAGGACATGAGCCCGCGCATCTTCTCCGAAGCGATCTCGCCCGAGCGCAAGCGCGCCGAGCTGAGCCTGCTCTACATCACCGACCGAGCGCCCGCCACCGCCCCGCAAGCCGAGCTGCCCTACGGCCAGGAGCGCAGCCGGGCCATCGCCTTCGGCAACACGAGCGTGCGCATGGGCGAGAACCTGGAATGGCAGACCCTGGCATGGAAAAGCCATTCCCCCGAGGCGACGAAGAGAATTCGGCTTCATCTCGGGACGACGACCGAGCTCGGCCGGTTTCCGGATGAGCCCTACGACGTGGTCATCGATGGGCCGCACATCCGCCGCTCGCCGGCGGCGGTCGCGGGCCATCGGCAGGCCAAGGACGCCCTCTACCGGGAGCTGGCCGCGCGCCTCGCGACCTCGCCCAGCGGCGAGGTTCTGCTCTATGTGCACGGCTTCAACGAGACCTTCGAGAGCGCCGCCTACACTGCCGCGGAGCTGTGCCATTTCCTCGGTCGTGAAGACGTCTGCACCTTTTTCACCTGGCCGGCGTCGGCGTCGGGCAACCCGCTGATCTCCTACACGGCCACCACCGAGTCTGCCTCCTTCGCGGTGAATCACCTGAAGAAGACCCTGCGCATGATCGGCGAGATGCCCGGCGTGAAAGGCGTGCATGTGCTGGCGCACAGCCGCGGCGGCGCCCTCACCATGGATGCGCTGAGCGCGTTGGGCAACGAGTACCAATTGCGCGGCACGTCGTTCTTCTCGGCCTTGCCGATCCGCAACGTCGTGCTGTTGTCGCCGGACCTGGATGCCGACATTGCGGCCCAGCGGCTCGGCGTGGGCCTGTCCGACCCCGATCTGGTACCGAACTGGTCGGTCCGCCGCGGCAGCGACGGGAACGGCGCCCCCGGCTTTCGGCTGACCACCTATGCGTCGCCGAAGGACCGGGCGCTGTTGCTCTCGCGCCTCCTGTTCCGCAGCGATCGGCGGGTCGGCCGCGCCAGCGCCGCAGAGATCCCCGACGAGATGCAGCGATTTTTCGAGAAATGGAACAGAATCGAGCTGATCATCTACGAGGGCAAGCGCACCGATGCCTTCGGCCACGCTTTCTTCACCAGCAATCCGCTGGTCAGCTCCGACCTGATTCAGCTGATCCGATTCGGCAAGCGACCGGGCGACCCGCAACGCCCGCTGCGCCAGGTCGGGCCGGTGACCTGGGTGTTCGAGACGCCGGGGCGTTGATCCATGCTGGAATGCGCGGTCAGCCATGCCTTCTCGGCACTGGGTGCTGCCTGCGTAGAGTGTTCAGCTATTCAACCAGAATGAAGTCCGATTCATACTCTTTGAAGGCAGCACCCAGTAAACATCGGGAAAACATCGGGCAAACATCAGGTTTTCACGCCCCGAGTGCCTCTTTGGTTACGGGATCAGGCGGCCTGCCGATGCACGGACAAGGCCAGCTTATTGATCTGTGCCACCAGCTGGTGGTTGATGATGTCGTTGATCTTGATGTGCAGATCCAGATTTTCGGTTTGGAATCGGTCGATGGCGTCGACCTGCCAGGCGATGTAGCGGGAGTCCGTCGTGAGCTCGGCCCGATACAAGGACACCTGACCGGTCAGGGCGATGCCCTCTCCGATCAGCTCGCCGGGCTGCAGATGACCGATAATCGCGCCGTCTTGGGATGCGGCCACGGCGCCGGAAAGCAGAATGACCAGGCGCTCGATCTTCTGGCCTTGATCGAACAGCAACTCACCGCCCTGAGCGCTCTTCCATTCGCCGAGCTTGGCCAGTTTGAGAAATTCCCGGGGCGCTAGCCGGCGAAACGTCAGGTCGTAGAGCCGTTGCTCATCGGGCGTGAGTCGCACCGCACGCCGCTCCAACAGGATGCGCACGATGTGGTAGAGGTTGATCAGCATGAACAGCGCGGTCCAGCCCACCGGGGTCCAGAGCGGGGTCGGCTGCAGCATGAAGTAGGGGATGGCAGCGACGGACGATGCGACGGCGAGCAGTCGCAGCGGCAGCATCCCCCGCGCCGAAAAGGATGCAACCGTGAACAGGCTGGACAGATCGATCAGATAATCCAGCTTGAATTGAAGACCCGCAAAGTGCTCGGTGGTCAGCGCCCAGATAATGGCGGCCAGCGCAATGCCGCCGATGATCAGGCGCTCGGTTCTGTTGTTGATACCCATGCGGTCTCCTCGGACTGGACGGCGAGAACGGCGCAATGGGCGCGATTGCGCAGGCTCGGTATTGGGCGCAGGTGCGCAGGATAGCGCGAGAGACGACAACAGGCCTTCGTTCGAGGCCGCTGGCTGAACGCCGAAGCCTGGTCGATCTCGCGGGTCGAGAAGCCCCGACCGGACTTGCCGGTCGTGGCAAGGAACGCAGCAGCATCACATGCCGACGTTGTTGAAGCCGCCGGCCACCGGGAAGAAGCTGCCTGTGGTGTACATATTGTAGCCGTCGAGCAGGGCCATGGCAAAGTGGGCGGCCTCGCGGGTCTCGCCCAGGCGCCCGATCGGGATCTCCTCGAGCAGGGCCTCCATGATCTTCGGATCCTTGTCGGCGCCTAGGGTATGCTTGAAGCCGGGGTAGTTCATGAAGTTGGTGCCGATGGCGTTGACGCAGACGTTCTTGTCGGCGACCGTCAGCGCGGCGCAGCGGCACATCATGTTGGCGGCGGCGCGCATGACGCTGTAGGACATGAGGCCGGGATGGGGCTTCTCGCCGGTGGCGCTGGTCTGCACCACGACCTGGCCGCCGCCGCCGGCGATCAGCGGTGGCAACACGGCCTGCAGCGCGTACATGACGCCCAGACAGTTCTGGTTGTAGGAGAGCTGCATGTTCTCGGTCGTCTCCTCCAGGATGTCCTTGCCGCCGTGCCATGCAGTGCGGATGAACACCGAATCATAGCCGCCGAACTTGTCCATGGCGGCATCGACCACCGTCTGGATGACTCCTGGTCGGCCTTCGTCGTTCGGTGCCTCCTGCTCGATGCCGGGGACGATGACGACCTCTTTGGCGCCCAGCTCGCGCAGCTTCTCCGGCAGGCCTTCCTTGACATCGGCGATGACCAGGTTGTAGCCACGCTTGGCGAATTCCTCGGCGATATACGGCCCCATGTTGAGCTGCGTGTCGGTGACGATGGCGGTGCGGATGCCGCTCGGCGAGTTGGTCCGCGGCGGCTCGCCCAGCTGCGGCGGCAGGGTCGGGGCCGCCGCTGCGGTGCCGATGCCGAGACCGGTCGCAGCGAGACCTGCCGTGCCCGCGGCGCTTGCCATCATGAAGTCGCGGCGGGTCAGGCCTTCGAGGGTCGGTTGCTGGTTGTCGTTGCTCATGTTCGGATGCTCCTGTGATGCTTGGAATGGACGCTGGTGCCGTTCACCTGTCCGGCGTGCCTGAGGCCCGGCATCAGCCGGGTGTAAGGCCGCTGCCTGTTTTTTTCAGGCGCTCGGACGGGTGGCCGGAAACGGGATGTCGAGGTACTTGATCGCCTCTGCCCCGGTGACGATGGGCCGGCCGACCTTGTTGATCAGCTCTTTCGCCCGCTCCAACTGCTCCAAGTTGCTCGGGCCGGTCCAATTGTCCTCGAGACCCACGCGGAAACTGCCCCCCCGCTCGAGGGCCATGCGGGCAAGCGGGGTATCCATGATGTCGCCGCCGACCATGCCCACCGACCATTTGAGGTCCAGCCCCTCGATCATGTGCAGATAGAGCTGCAAGGCCTCCGGGATGGGTGGTGGCATACCAGCCCAATCGTAATCGGCGAAGTACATGATGACCTTGGACCCGCGGGGGAGCGTGCCTGCCCGAGCTAGGGCGACGACGTTCTTCATCCACCCCGGCTCGAACACCGAGATCGAAGCCCCGGTGCCGAGGTCATTGCAGACGTCGAGATAAATCTGCGCGTCCCCGGGCCAGAAGCCGTACCACCAGAAGTTCTTCTCAGGAATCTTTCCCTGCTCGTCGAAGACCGCGATCGGAACCACGCCGGTGTCGAACAACAACATGTTGGCGGCGCCGGCCTCGGCCAGCTTGCGGTAATGCCCGCTCTGTATCTCTGGCTTCCAGGGCCTGCGCTCCTGGTGATAGACCTTTGGGTCGAAGTTCGCCGTCGGATACAGGATGGCATCGGGATGCTTTTCGCGGACCGGGCTGAAGGCGTCGATGTACACCTGGGCAGCCGCGTCCGGGTCCTCCATGGGTTGGTTGGAATGGGCATGGACGATGGTCGCACCGGCATCCAGGCACTGAATCGCCTGCTCTGCGATCTCGGCCGGCGTCTCCGGCGCGGTCGGGTTGACCTTCTTGGTAGCCGAACCGTTGATCGCGACCTCCAAAATGACCGGGGTGTCTTCCTTCTTGAAGGCGAAATTGCTGCGCAAGCCGGTGGTTGCCGGTCCGGCGATGGCTTGGCTGGCAGCGAGGGTTGCGCCGGCAGCCGCCACGGCTTTGGCGAAGTCTCTGCGTTTCATGGGCTCTTCTCCCAGAGTGATTATCGAATCGAGGCTCAGCCGACCACGACCGTGCCGTCTTCGCTGATCTTCAGCTTATCGCCGTTCTTGACCGTATTCATGAAGTCATCGCCGAGCAGGTCGATGGTGATCACCTTCCTATCGTTCCAGACGTCGTCCATGATCAGGCCACCGGCGGCAATGGAGTCGATGTGGTCGGAGAACAGCATCGCCTTGAAACCGACGCCGAGCAGGTTCATGCCCATGATGGCGCCGGCACCCATGGTGGAGCCGACCGTCTGCGGGGTGCAGATGATCGCGCCACTGAGATCTTTCTCATGCAGCTCCGGGTTGTTGGCGTCGGTGCAGGGGGCGTTTTCGGTGTTGCCTGCGAACATGTTGGTGAAGTAGGACGCGGTGGTGTTGAAGGGCTGCTTCGAAACCAGCGCCTTGCCCTCCAGGTTGCCGGGGATGATGGGGCGCCCCTTGAAGGTTTTTGCCATTGCTTTGTCTCCGAATGGGTTGATCTGCTTGCGATGTTCAGTAGCGCTATCTTGGTCGGATCGCCAAGCTGAATTCGTTGTCGTCGTTGCGATCCTGATGACGACAACGACCAACGCTTGCTCGAACCGCTCGGCCGCCGTTGCGCTAGACCTTTCCCGTCACCGCGATATCCACGAGCTTCTTGTCGGGAAAGTACCGGATGGGCGAGTAGTTGCGGTTCTTGGCCGAGTTGGTGACTGCCCGCACCCGCTCCGAAAAGCCCTTCATGCCGGAATAGGAGACGCCGCACATGTTGGTGGCTCGGACGCCGGCATTGAGGGCCCGGCTCGCGAGCTCGGGCTCTTCGAGCAGGATGCGCGTGCGCGTGATGGTGGGCACGAAGATGTACGCCGGGATCGCCAGCTTGTCCTGGCCGGCGGCATCCAGCGCATCGACGAACATCCGCGCCCAGCGCACCGTCTCTTCGTAGTTGCAGTGCGGGCAGCCGATGAACACCGCGGTCGGATCGCCGTTCGGGTCGTCCCAGAGGTTTTCGAAGGTCTCTAGGATCGCCTGTTGCTCGGCGTCGTCGAAGACGTAGGTCTGGAAACCTTCGGCCAGCATTGCGCGGCCCTTCTCCTTGGGCTCGGGCGTCACGCCCTCGACGTGGTAGCACCCCACCGCACCGGCGGCGGCGGTGGCGCTGCCCATGTATTTGAGCTTGTGCCAGTTGTCGTTGCTGACCTCGCCGCCGAAGTAGTGCTCGACGCCGGCGATGTAGGGGATGTCCTCGACGACCTTGCGCCCGATGGCGGTGCCGAGCACGCCCCAGTCCGGCTCCTCGGTGGTCTTCACGTCGATCAGCCACTTGGCCTTGCGCCCCTGGTCGGTCATCAGGCCGAACTCCGGCGCCTTGCCGAGCATGGCGCAGAGCATTTCCATGCCGGCACCGTAGCGGTTGGTGCGGATGCCGAGCACCGAGTTGCCGTAGTTCACCGCCGAGGACTCGCACCAGGCTACCGCGGTGCCGGGCGCCGGCGCGTTGCCGATGTCGTCGATGTAGCAGGCGCAGGAGCGCAGATTCAGGTCTGGCGCGCCCAGCGCCGAGTGGACCGCGTCGAGGCGCATCTGCAATGGATAGCCCTCGGCGATCAGCTGCATCTCGGTGGCGTTGTTCTGGACGTTGTAGACGTCATAGGGGCGCGGGTTGACCGTGTAGGGGGCATAGGACTTGAGGCCCGCCGCGGCGCATTCCTCCAACATCGCGATCAGGGACCCGAGATAGGGCGCACCGATGTACAGATTGCTGTGCGGCGCGCCGCCGAGATCCACCAGCTTCGTAGCCCCGAAGGTCTCGCCGAAGCGCACCAGGATCTGCATCAGCTTGGCCTTCTCCGGGCCTTCCTTGCCGTCGAGGATCGCCTGCTCGTCGGCGCTCAGCATCATCTTGGTCGGCGCACTGTCGGCGGTGACGCCGGCCGCCGACGCACCGGTGAAGGTAGCCTTGGCGCCCGTCGGCTTGCCGTCCGGACCCAGCCCGTTCATGTCGCTGGTGAGGATATCCTTGGCGAAGTCCGGCGCCTCGGCCCCGCCGCCACCGGTCGCTGGAGCGGTTCTCGGTGCCGCCATCCCGGCTGCGGTCTGGCTCGCCGCGGCTTGCTCGGCGTGCGCCGTTCCCGAGGCGACGGCCAGTCCTGCCGGCAGCATCGCCGTCAAGGGTACAGTCTGGATAAATGCTCTACGTTTCATCGTTGTCACTCTGCGGTTGAACTGTGGGCGCTTGTGCCGGGGTCGGCTGCCGGCAGGGAATGTCGCGTTAGCCGGCTGGTCGCATGGCATCGACGACCACGGCGCACTCTGTGGCATTTTTCCTGCCGGCGCTATGCAAATTGCGAAAAATCAATGAAGAGATTGCAGGAAAGCGACAACAGCCGGTGAAGCCCGGGGGCCTGAAACCTGGAGTCAGTCAGGTGCTGCACCATCGCGCCGATAGATGACGAACTCGCCTGCTTCGCCCGAAAAGAGCCCCGCTTTCGGACCCTCTTCGCGTTCGTCCCGAGGCTCAAAGGGTGCCCAGTCGGTGCAGCCGGCACAGAGCAAAGCGAGCAGGCAGAACAAGGCCGACTGTATCCCGCGCCGATCTGACGCGGCGAGCATCAGAACTTCACCCTGGCGCCGACGGCAACAACGTCGATATCGTCGACCTTGGGGTCTTGTGTTCTATCCAAGGCGTGGTGGCGGTAAAGGGCGTAGAGCTCGGTGCCGAACCGGTCGAAATTCTGCACCGCAGCGAATCCAAAGGACTCGCTCGTATCCGTTTCGGTCGGAAGGCTTCGGCCCTTGGTGTAGTCAACACCGAAGGCGGTGTCTCCCACCGGCAAAAGGCCCTTTCGCCAACCGAGCTTGACGTAGGTGTTTTGTTGATTCTTCTGCTCCTTGTTCTCGAGCAGACCTGCGGAAAAGGTCAGATTCAAGCCGGTATTCTGATGCAGGGCAGAAAAGGAGCCGTCGTATTGCCGCTTGGTGCCATCCTCGTTCGGGTAGCCCACAGCGGCGGCACCGGCAGCCTTGAACCCATAACCCTGACCGGACCACCACAGGGATCCATCGTAGCGTTGATCGCTGATCGCGGAGGTTTGCACGTGAAAACCCGCAAACTTCGGCGAGTCGTAGCGAATCCTGTTGCGGCGGTTCAAGCCATCGAAGGCGCTGAAGGCATTGCCGATCCGCACGTCCGTCAGCTCGCCCGAGCCGCGCTCGCGGAAGAACAGGCCGCCGGCGGTGTCCACGATTGTGGAGTAGGCAATGACCGCAGTCCCGGAGAGGTCGACGGAAGCGCTGGTGTAGGATGCAGTGTTTCCTTTCCCCAACCAGAGCTTACCGAAGCCTGCGCTGTCCAGGGTCAGCTCCGCTTTGCGCTGATCGAAGATATTGTTCGTATCCTGGTCGAGCTGATCGACGTTACCCGACTTGTTGGGCGCGATCGAGAGCTCGATGGTGGCGCCGATCTCTAGATCGTCGGTTGCCTTTGCAGTGCCGACGAAGCGCACCTGGCTCTCGCTATTGTCGTTATCGACAAAATAGGTCTCGGTGCCGCTGCCGTCATTGACGAAGTTGATCATTCGGTTGACGTGCCCCGAGATAGCGAGCTTGACGGCCTGCGGACCATCCGATGCGACCACCTTCTCCGGAGCGGTTGGGGCGGCGACGGGCGACGCGCTGGCTGTCGTATTCGACGGCGAGCTCTTCACGGTCATGGGTTGCCTCGGCGGCAGACTCGGCCTCGTCGGATCACTGACGCGACTCTGCAACGAGGTCAGCTGTTGTTGTTGATCTGCGACCCTGCGCTCGAGCTGATCGACTTCCTTCGCGGCACCTTCCACGAGCGCTTGCGTTTGCGCCTGAATCTGCTCCAGCATTTCGCGCTGGGCGTCGAGCTGTTTCTGCTGTGCCTCGAGCTGGCGCTGCTGTTGGGCGATGATACGCTGCAGCTCGGACACGTCGGCATCGGCCCGAGCGAGCGCGGGCACCGCAACGATGTGCAAGGTCAGGCCGACAACAACCATGGAGGAGGCGGCACGTAGGGACATTGTCTTCATCTCTCGATAGTTAGAGTATACAAGGCCGCTTCGGCGAGCGGCGCCGCGATCCGGCCCTCCGTGATCTGCGCATCCTTATCGGCGCCGAGGGTGTGCTTGAAGTCGGGGGGCGTTCATGAAGCCAGGCACTCTGCGGTCGAGTTGCGGGTTTGGGGCCGGGATCGACCACCGTTACCGTCGAGTCAGGTCGCAGTTGCCGGACGACAGCCTGCCCACGATCGCGTCGCCCGCAGGCCGCGCGGCGGGTTGCCGGATCGGCTCGGCCCTGAGGCAATGCTCGATTGAGTATTGACGCCAGTGCGTGACTATGCAGCGTTTCAGGGACATGCGCTATGCAATTTGCGAAAGCGACCGGAATGATGTGCGAGCATTGCCGCAACTTGGGGGATCATTCAGCCGGGAGCGGCGGCCGACCGACTGCTAAAAACAGCAGTTGTACGCAAAGCGGACGCTGCCTCTAGGCAGGTCGGTCCGATTGGCGCGCAACGGAGATATTGAATGATGGTTCCAGCAATCGAAGCGACTTGCTGAGGGTTCGTGTCCGGCGGTGCACTCATCGTAGGTGCGGCAGTCGGCTATTTCATGGCGGTACCGTTGCGCAGAATCGCGCTGATCATGGCTTTTGGCAGCGGCGTGCTGATCTCCGCCCTTGCCTTCGAACTGGTGAAGGTAGCGTTCGAAGAGGTCGGAATGGTCGCGGCCACGACCGGCTTCCTGCTCGGCGCTGCGATCGATGCGCTGGCCAACAAGGTGCTGGCGGCGACCGGGACACGACATCGCAAGCACGCGAGCGGACTGCAGCCGAGCGCGGACGAACACAGAGCGGCAGCGGTGTTGCAATCGCGCTGGGCGCGCTGCTCGACGGCATCCTGGAGTTGATCGCCATTGCAGAACGCCTGACACCGCGAAGTTTTGAATGCGACGATTCGGCCGGAAATATGCTGGAGCAACCATGCACCTACCCACGAAGGCGATTTCTGTCGAGAAATAGACCAGCTGGGTTGTTTTCTCGTCCGCCTTCTTGTTGCGGCAACCCGCTCATAGTGATGGTGCAGAAACAAGCTAAACAGGTTGTAACTATTCAGGTGCCATGCCCATAAACGCGGGCCATCGGCCCTCGAACAGGAGGCGCAGGGCCTCTGCAGAAGAGACCCCATTCTTCGCGCAGGTCGAGAGATAGCTGCGGATGCGGGAGAAGAACTTTGCCCCCAACTTCGAACGCAAGCAACCGGAGATCTTCTGCTGAACTTTGCTCATACGCAGATCCCGTTCGTTCTGATTATGCCGCATCCTCAGTTATGCCGCGTGACGCGCTCAATCCCGCGTCCCTTACATCATTTGGGCTTTACCTGTTCGGCATAATGCCGTCGGCTATCAGGTCTGGCAACACCGCCAGATCAGTGGAGAGACGTCATGTTCGAGCAGCACGCATCCTCCGGGCCTTTCTGTGAGCCCGATCTTGATCACCATCTTGAGGCATTCCTCGCCTCCCTCGCCCAAGCCGGATATGCCGAGAACACCTTGCGCGGCAAGGCGCGTCGGATTGCGCCGTTTGTCCAATGGACCCGCACAGAGGGGATTCGCCTGTGTGAGGTTGACGACCTCGATGCCTGTATCGAGGCCTTCTTGGCTTGTCCCAGTCGCCGTCTTTACAAGCATCGCTGCGCGCTGCAAGCGTTCGTGGTCTACCTGTGCGAGGCCAAGGTCTTGCCGCAGCGCCCGGTGCAGCCCTCGGCCGCCGCCATCCTCTGCCCAAGTGTCCTTGAGAACCTGCACAGCCAGCAAGGTCTCAGCGACCACTCGATAGCGGCTTACGCGGTTAGCGCACGCGACTGCATCGAAGCCATGCAGCTAGCGGAAGAGGCGGTCGGCGTGGACGCGCTGGCGATCCGCCGCTACATCCTGGATGTGAGCCAGCAGCATGCCGTTGCGACCGTGAAAGTGTACGCCGCTGGGCTGCGCTCGTTCCTGCGTTTCTGCCTCCTGAAAGGCCTCATCAACCGGGATCTCTCGACGACCGTGCCCTGCATCGGACGCTGGCAGCCCAAGCCCATGCCGCCGGTCCTGACAGACGAGGCGATTGCGCGCGTGCTGGCGATGGTCGATCGCTCTTCTGTGCGTGGCTGTCGGGAGTTTGCCATCTTGCAACTCTTGGCAGGTTTGCGCCTACGAGCCAGCGAGGTCCTCGCGCTGCGCTTAGAGGATCTGCACTGGGAGCAAGGCGAAATTCTGGTACGCGGCAAAGGTGCCCAGTTCGATCGCCTGCCGTTGCTTCAAGACGTTGGCGAAGCGCTCGTGCAGTACCTGCGTGTTGCCCGAGGCACGAGTGACTCGCGCCACGTCTTTTTGCGCCGCAAGGCAGCGCGGATCGGTCTGCAAGCCCCCTCGACTGTCAGCGCGATGGCCCATCGCGCGCTCGAGCGTGCCGGACTGCTTCCAAGTGGTCGTGTTGGCGCGCCCATCTTTCGCGACAGCCTGGCGACACGGATGCTGCGCCATGGTGCCTCATTGAGCGAGATCGCTGAAGTCTTACGCCACCGCTGCATCAAGACCACCCAAGGAGATGCCAAAGTCGATCTGGAGCGCTTGCGTGACGTCGCCCAAGCCTGGCCGGGCACGCAGGAGGTGGTCTAATGACCGATCTGCACGTCGCTCTTGGTGAGTATCTGCACATGCGTCGGGCGTTGGGGACGCAATTGAAATGGCCAGAATTGGCGTTGCGCCAGTTTGTCGATTTCCTCATCGCACAGCACGCCGAGGTGGTGACGATCGCCTTGGCTCTGCGCTGGGCATGCCTGCCTGTCGGGCTGCAACCCGCCACCGATGCGCGTCGACTGGGGCTCGTGCGCGGGTTTGCCGGCTGGCTGCAGGCGAGCGAGCCGCGCACTGAGGTTCCGCCACTGCATCTACTGCCGACATTGCACCGGCGGCCAACACCCGACATCTACCGCCACGAGGAGGTCTTGGCTCTGATGGGCGCAGCGCGCCAACTCGACGGCGGCGTGTTGTGCAAGGCGCCACCTTCGAGACCCTGATCGGATTGCTCGCCGCCACTGGACTACGTCCTGGCGAGGCACTCGAGCTCAATGTGGATGACGTTGATCTGCACGCGCAGGTGCTGATGATTCAAGGTTGGAAAGGCGGCAAATCGCGGCTGGTTCCGATCACGCCATCTGCGGCTGCCGGCTTAGCGCAGTATGCCGAGCAACGTGATCGCCTCCTGGCGCATCGCAAGACATCCGCTGTTCTGCTCACTCCCAAGGGTTTGCGCATCCCCGGTGATCGGGCGCGGAAGACCTTTGCACGGCTGTGCCAGCCACTTGGTTTGCGCCCGTGTCAGCCTGGGCGCAGCGGACGGGGTCCTCGGCTCCAAGAGTTTAGGCACACCTTCGCCACGCGCCAGCTGATCGCTTGGTACCGCGCCGGAAAGGATGTGAACCGGCTTATGCCGCAGTTAACGACCGAGCTCGGGCATGGCAGCCCGAGCGAAACCTCTTGGTATCTGCAAGCTGTTCCAGAGCTGCTCGCACTCGCCTCCGAGCGTTTGCTGGCTCCTCGAGGAGGTGCGCGGCCATGAGTGCAACGCCACTGCTGGCGCTCATTCAGCGCTTCTTCATCGGGCGGTTACAAACGCAGCTTGGGGCGAGCCGGCATAGCATCGCCGGCACTCGGGAAGCGGCACTCGGGAAGGACACCCATCGCCGCGATGGCTTCACCGCCGCGCTTGTCATGGGGCATCAGCAGTGTCAGCGTGGGGCTGCAGGCCACATGCAGCCACTTGCGGTGTCCGCCGATGTTGATCCCAGTCTCGTCGGCGTGCAGGAGGGGCGCCTTGGCGAGCTGCTGCTTGACCCAATCCTCGAAGGGGGCCAGCTTTTCATAGGCTTCTTTGTTGAAGTTGTAGAGGCTGCCGGTACTCAACGCAATGGCGAACTGATCGGCGAAGTGTTCTTCGATCCGCTTGTAGGGGAGCAGTTGGAAGTTGGACATGTAGACCGAGTGGATCTTCACTCCGGAGGCGTATTGGGCCTTGACCGTCACATGCTCCGGGAAAGGGGCGACGACTCGGCGCCCGTGTTCATCTTCCAGGATCTCGGCCTGATACTCCGTCACCACGCTGGAGATCTGGATATCGAACACCTGCCGGCGCTCGACACCGATGCGCTGAAAGGTGCCATCGGTGGGCAGCGTGGCACGATCCACCTCGAGTGGCTCTCTGGTCCGGATCATCGACCAGCTCCAGGTGGTTGCCGGTATGCCCTGTCTGAGCGCCGGGCTTGTTGTTGGTGGTGTTGCGCCTGGTCTTGCGCATGCGGTTGGGGTCGCTGGACGGGGGTTTGCTACTGTTGCGGCTATTCAGTCTCAAGCGGTTCAACAGCAAGGTGACCAGGGTCAGCAACAGTTCCAACGCTGTTCGCAGTGTCGCAGAGAGGTTGCGCTCCTGCACGATCTGCTGCCCGACCTGTTCAAGGATCTGTTCGAGGGTCTGTTCGACCTCGATGTGTCCGATCTTCATGGGCCGGGCCTAAGCGAGGTGCTCGCCCGCCTCTACGGCCATGATCGCGGAGAGCACAGCCAGGCGTTCGGCAGGGGGCATGGCCTGATAGCGTCGCCCCCAACTCGCGGCCTTGCGCTCGATGCTTTAACGATGGGTGAAGTTGCGCCCCGCATAGGCGGGCCAGTGCACTCGATCCGGGGTAAAATCGAACCACAGCTTCTCAGTTCTGACCCCGGCCTGGTTCATCACCTGCAGCTGCGCGCTACGCCACCCCTCCAACAACTCGTCCCAGCCGCTCTTCTTAGCGCGCCGAAGGGTAACCGGAGAGGATGACAGGATAGGGCAATGACTCGAGCAGATCCAGCAGCGCGACGTGATCCTGTTCCTCATAGTCGAACCGGTAACGACGCGTGGAGCGGCGGGTCTGGTGCAGATACGGCGGATCGCAGTAGAGCAGTTCACGACCGTGGAAGTCGAACTCCCGGAGAAACCGATGCGCGCAGCCATGTACCTTCTCGACTGGATAGTGGCACTCGAACCGGGCCAGTGGGGCAAGATCAATATCGATGGCAATAGTCCGCCGCGCTGGTGGCTTGCGCTGCATGATCGCCCCACCCCCGAGATGGGTCTCGATGTAGGTGTCATGCGGCGGCATCAAAGCGATGATCGCCTGACATAGACCGGACGTCGCTTTGGAGCCGAAGTCGTTGCGCATGACCCATGACCGCATCCCGTTCTTTCACCGAAGGTAGCCCATGGCATAGGCCGACCGTCCTATGCTGTCAAGAGCGAATATAGGCAAGGTTCCTGATTCGGCGGATGTGTTGATGGCTTGGTTCCAGAGTACGCGCTAGCCTCGATTTCCGCGGTGCTGAGTTCACCTAACAGGTGGGCTTGGCTCATCCACCGCCGTGATCGGGAGCCATGCCGGAGCGGCCGAGCGATCCAAGCCCATGATGGTAAAAGGAGTTTCGCCTCCTCTGTTGAACTTGCGACGTAGCCCGAGGAACTCAGCACGCTGCCGCAGCACCATGCGCCAGCCCATCTTTCGTTATCAAATATCAGCACTGAAACCAGGTAGGCTGCAACCGCCAGATAGCGATTGGGGCTTGGTTTTCATCCCAAAACATTGCATCTGATGAAAAACAAGCTATGCTGTGTACATGGGTACCAATCATGGGAAACCACTAACATCTCACCCTGATGAGGCCCGGTTTTTCCTCGAGCCGGTCAATCCCCTCCATCGCCAGTACGAGGCCCTGCGGGCCTACTTCGTCGAGGACCTCCCGTCGGCCGAGGCGGCGCGTCGATTTGGATACACGCCGGGTGCCTTTCGGGTGCTCTGTCACCCATTTCGGCACGAGGAGAATCTTCAGGAGCGCTTCTTCCGCGAGGTCCGCCACGGCCCTCAGGCCGCGCCGGCTCGTGACCCGGTGCGCGAGCTCGTCGTCGCCTTGCGCAAGAAGAATCTCTCCGTCTACGACATCCAGCGAGAGCTCCATGCGCGCGGACATACGATCAGCATCAACTCGCTCTCGGTGCTGCTGCGCGAAGAGGGCTTCGAGCGCCTGCCGCGCCGAGGCGATGAGGAACGCCCGCACAGCGTGAAGCCGGAGCCGGCCGAGATCGCCGATGTCCGCCGGCTCGACCTCACGCCGCGCTCGTTTCGCACGCGCGTGGCCGGACTGTTCTTGTTCGTGCCGTTGATGCAGCACTTGGACCTCGGGCAGGTTGCTGAACAAGCGCAGCTGCCCGGCTCCAAGATGGTCCCGCCCGAGCAGGCTTTGCGCAGCCTCTTGGCGCTCAAGCTCATCGGCATGGAGCGCAAAAGTCACGTCATGAATCTGGTTTTCGACGAGGGCTTGGCGCTGTTTGCCGGGCTCAATGTGATTCCCAAGCGCAGCTACCTCGCCGACTACAGCTGCAGCATCGGGGAGCAAGGCATACGACGGTTGATGGAAACGTGGTTCGAGCAGGTGCAGACTCTCGGTCTGTCGCGCAGCGCTTCACTGGACCTCGATTTCCATTCGGTACCGGCCAACTCACAGCACGAGCCGTTGGAAAAACATTACGTGTCGCGTCGCAGCCGCAGTCAGAAGGGGGTGTTGGTGTTCTTGGCTCGCGACGCCGAACAGCGCGTGATGTGCTACGCCAACGCGCATATCCCGAAGTGCGAACAAGCCGATGAGATCCTGCGCTTCGTGGAATTCTGGAAGCAACAGACCGGCGCGCCGCCACAGGAGCTGGTCTTTGACTCCCAGCTCACCACCTATGCCAATCTCGCTCGCCTGGATCAGCAAGAGGTCCGCTTTCTGACCCTGCGCCGGCGTACCCGCAAGCTCTTGGCCGAGAGCTATGCGCGCCCCGGCTCCGCCTGGCGACGTGTGACGCTGCGCAGCCTCACGCGCAGCTACCGAACCCCCCGCGTATACGATGAGCGCATCGCGCTCGCGCGCTACGGCAAGAAACCGATTCGGCAACTTTCCATCCTGGACCTGGGTCATGAAGCACCGACCATCCTGTTGACCAATGACATGCAGGCAACCCCAGCCACGCTGATCACCCGCTACGCGCAGCGCATGCTCATCGAGAACGGCATCGCTGAGGCGATCCACTTTTTCCACATCGACGCGCTCTCCTCCATGGTCGGTCTCAAGGTGGATTTCGACTTCCAGCTCACCCTGATGGCGAGTTCCTTGTATCGCCTGTTCGCACGCCGCCTTCCCCGCAACTACCACCACGCCACGGCGAAGGTGCTCTTCGAGAGCTTGCTCGACGTCAGCGGACGAGTCGACATTGATGAGACCCGCATCCTCGTCACTCTCGACAAGCGTGCGCACAATCCCTACCTGGTCGACAGCGGGCTCGCCGACCAGCCCAACGCTATGCCCTGGCTCGACAACAGAGCGCTTGTGATTCAGTTCGCGTGAGCGGTTGAGCGGTTGAGCGGTTGAGCGGTTGAGCGGACACGATCCGGAGACTTCTATGTTAGGTCAACTCCCGTCCGCGGAAATCGAGGCTAGCGAAGTACCCCTGAATAGTTACATCCTTTTTTCGTTTTTTGCGAAGCGGTTCACAAAGGCCCAGATGCGCACCGACGAGGTACGAAAATAGTGCGTACCATGGTCATGGTCATGGATGCGGATGTCGAATGCGTACACACTGTCGTCAACATTGCCGGCAACGCGCGCACGGCGCTCGAGCCCCTGCACGCGATGGTCAGCGACATGCAGCAGACGTGCGATGGCCGCACCGCAAGCCGGCGCTGACCATGAGATAGTCCGGCGTATGAAGCATGGATGGCCTATAATCGGGAGCGAAGTGTCTCGATGGGCGTCCCTGGACTGTTCCGCCACACCGCCTGTTTTCCGAGCGCGCGAGCGGACGTTGCGTCCACTGGTATAGTATTGTAACGGACGCACCGCCGGCCAACGACAGAAATGCCTTGTGCTGTCGAGATAAGTCGTTGTGTTTCCCAAGCGGCCCACCGGTTGTTTCTCAAACCCAAGTCGTTGTTTGCCGGATCGAACAACCAGGTCGCACCAACACCCCATGTAGCCGATAATCCTAGTAAAGAGTGGTCAACCACTCCTTCTAGGATACGCTACGCAGACTCGATGCCCTATGATCCCGGACCCAAGCCGATGCAAGCCCCCCGAGCCCGAACAGCCGATCAGGCCCCGCCAGACCGCACGCCCGGGCTGGATGACCTGCTCGAGGTCGCCGGCGCCGGCGGCACAGTCATCCTGACCTTCAGCAACCAGGTCTATCTGCCGATCCTCGAGAACTGGCTCACGGCAATGCACCGCATCGGCATCGACAACATCCTCGTTGTTACCCTCGATGAGCCGACTCAGCGGCAGATGCACACGCCCGGCGCGCTTTGCCGTCTGCTGCTGTGCGAGGACGACCTATCGGCGTTGTGGCACAGGCGCGTCGCCCTGTTCGTTGCGATCGTCCAGCGCGGCTACCACTTAAACAACTCCGACGTGGACGTCGTCTGGCTCAAAGACCCGCGCCCGGAGTTCCAGCTCGGCAGCGATGCCGACATCGTCTTCTCCCAAGGAACCCTGTGGCCGATCCCCTGCTGGGAGCGCTGGCAATTCATCCTTTGCTGCAGTCTGTTCTTCCTGCGTGCCACGGGGCCAGTTCGGGCATTCATGCGCCACTGGCCGGCGCATGGGTCGGACAGCGGCGACGATCAGGTGTCGTTCGATCTGTTGCTGTTAAAGCGCGGCATGGAATGGCAGATCCCGGAGCCCCACAGCATTCCAATGCCGTTCGGCGTTGACATCACCTGCTCGCGGCAGATCATGCGCGGCCCGGCGGACGGGTTGCGCGTGGCGGTGCTGCTCCAGCACCTGATTTCAGCGGTTCACTTGCCTAACGAGGACGCCTACGTTCTCAAGCATTGCCTTGACCGGGCAGACCGCCCAGACCACCCGCCAGGGGCTCCAGGAGCCAGGCTGATGGGCGCTCGACGATCAGGCCCCGCAGGCAAGATGAGCGCGCAGACCCGGACAGCCGGCGGCGACGCAACGCCCACATCCGGAGCGCACCCGGCCGCCGGGCCGGAACGCGTCCATGCTGCCGGCAAGGGCGGGAGCGCTGCGCCTTGCACCCGAGCCTCGGTCGAAGTGACCGGTACCTGCCGGGGCTCTAGGCTCTTGCTCGGCGCCCTGCCGGTCGCGGCGTGAGCAGCGCAGACACCCTCGGTCCCGGTCAACAGCCCCTTGCGCGCTTCGTCGCCGAGGAGCCGCAGGCACCGCGCGGCAGCATCCTGTTCATGGCCGCGCTGGTCGGCGCGGCCGAGGCGAGCCTGATCGGGATCACCAACGCCGCCGCAAAGGCCGTCTATCTGGGGACGCCGCCGGGTACACTGGCGGCGGCCTACCTGGTACTGCTCAGTATCCTGATGACGGCGCTGAGCTATGCCCTGGTGCAGTCCGTCGACGCCATCGAGCGCGGGCTCGATCGCGTGAAGCTGCGCATCGCCGACAAGGTGCGGTGCAGCGACCTGCGCTTCATCGAGGTCTCCGGCAGCAGCGGGGCCTACCGACTGCTGGCGCAAGACTCTAGCATCATCGCCCAGGGTGCCGGACCGCTGGTGCTGATCGCCCATCAGTCGGTGGTGGTGCTGTTCGCGATGCTCTATGTCGCTTGGCTGTCGCCGCCGACGCTCCTGACCACGCTGCTCGTGCTCGGCCTGGCCGTGCCGGTGATCGTGCGCCATGCCGAGCGCACACGCGCCGACCTGAAGGCGGCAGCGGCGGACGACGATCAGGTGTTCGAGGCGCTGTCCGGCATGCTCGCGGGCTTCAAGGAGCTCAAGCTCAACCGCCCGGAGCGCGACGCGCTGTTGACCGCCATCGAGCGCCTGGCCCGGCGCGCCCATGCGCGCAAGCTCGCCGTCGGCATGCGCCAGGCCCTGGACATGATCTTCGCAACCGGCTTGACCTATGTCGTGCTGTTCGCGGCCGTGTTCGTGGTCGCCACCCTCGTGCCCCAGGCCAGCGAGACCGTGTTCTCGGTCTCGGTGGTGCTGCTGCTGGTCACCCGCGGCCTGTTGGGCGCCGCCAACGCCATGCCGATGATCGCCAAGGTCGAGGCCGCCATCGCCGACCTCTATCGCTTGGAAGACCGCCTAGACACCGCCGCTGCGCATGCCGAGGGACCGACAGCGGCAGCGCCCCGCACCGGCTTCACCGGCATTGAGGCTCGCGGCCTGTGCTTTCGCTATCTGGATGCCGACGGCGCCGTGCTGTTCGAGGTCGGCCCCTTCGATCTGACCTTGAGCCCCGGCGAGCTGCTGTTCATCGTCGGCGGCAACGGCAGCGGCAAGTCGACGCTGCTCAAGCTCCTCACCGGCCTGTATCGACCTGACCGCGGCGAGCTGCGGCTCGACGGCCGGACCCTCACCAACGCCGATTACCCCGGCTACCGCAGTCTGTTCACCAGCGTGTTCACCGACTTCCATCTGTTCGAGCGCCTCTACGGCATCGATGACTTGGACCCGGAGCGCGTCAACCACTGGCTGCGCCTGCTGGAGATGGACCGCAAGACCCAGTACGGCGAGAGCGGCTTCACCAACCTCGACCTCTCCACCGGCCAAAAGAAGCGCCTGGCCTTCATCGCCGCCGTGCTCAAGGACCGCCCCATCTGCGTCTTCGACGAGCTCGCCGCTGACCAAGACCCGCAATTCCGCCGCCGCTTCTACGAAGAGATCCTGCCGTCGCTGAGGGCTGAGGGGCGCACCCTGGTCTGCGTCTCCCACGACGATCGCTGGTTCCATGTCGCCGATCGGGTGTTGACCATGCGCGATGGCAGGATCGATGCGGTTGCGAAGGGCTGAGCGGCCGACCGATTGGCGGTTAGCCTAGGAGGCTGTCCGAGAATGAAAATAAGACATAAGATATAGAGTGCACAACTCGATTGTAGGCGCTATATGTTGTGCGTGCTCTAAGTTCTCGGACAGCCTCCTAGGGAAAGGCCAGTTTTGCGCAACGCCTGCGCCGACTGCGCGCATGGGCCGAGGGAACGTTAGCGGATTCGCCGATGAAGTCCCATACCCTGGATCTATGCGAAAAGCGCAAACGCTTCAGCAGGAGTGACGAGCATCCCCGAGCGCATCGCACCAGCAACCTGTGGATCAATTGATGCGCTTCTTTGATCGGGCCTGCTTCAACGCGCACTATTTCCACGGCACCCTGCCTTCGGCCGAACTGCGGGTACGCGCTTTGGCGTTGCTCTGGAACTTTTGCCCTTCCTCGCCAATGACGGTTCGCAAACACCATGGCCAAGCGTGCCCGGCCGAACGGCTCAACGGGAAACGCTACGCCGACAATTGGTTGGAAAACCTGCTTGCTTCAGGCTCCATGATCAGCTTGAGACGCTATCAACAGAATCCGTTACAACTAGAAGATTTATTCTTGATTCAGCTTGATCAGTGTGCCGTCCTCGCGAATGATCTCTAAAGCGTAAAGTTCAGGACGAAAGTATGATTCAAGATCATCGTCGACAATACCGCGCACCGTGAGTTTTTCACCGGTCGGAAAAGACACCCTGTTTTTCCAGCCGATATATACTCTAACGCTTCCCGTTTCATCCTGTATCCGAAATTCATCTTCATCAAGAATGCGGCTTACTTCTCCTTCGATAGTGGCGGACATGCCGCGTTCAAGGTTGCCAATGGTCGTCACCTCTTCAGCAAAAGCTATAGGTATGATAAATATTATCGATAAAAAAATACTAAAAACATAACTCATGACTAAATCTCTTCGTTTTGGTTAATGTGTTAAAAGCTAACCAGTGCCTTCGAATGCACGCAAATCGAACCGTTCGCTTGACTTGCAAGACGAACGCATCAGTATATATGAAAAAAATGCTTCAACATTCGTTTGTGCAAAATGGTTCCATGTGCGCAACACGCAAAAATTGCTGGAACTGCACAGGAACCCGCCAACAGCGCGCAAACATATCAAGAAAAATACCCTGTTCCAGCGATTCCCGCGGTGTATGCGCATGATCGCCCGAGCGGCGCGAGCGCGTTTGGAGACCGTACAGGCGAACACAGGTTTCGCCACGAGATGACGCTGTTGTTCTGACTGGCTGTTCGGTCACCCTCGAGATGTTCTTCAAGCATATTCGTTCACTGCCGTCGACCAGAAGGTGTCATGCGGCAAGGGCAGCAGAGACGGCTGGATTATAGAGCGATAGAGCATGTCCCAATCGGGAATCAGGCAGAGATCGAAGCGAGCGTGCAGTTTGCGCAATAAGCGCGTCTTGCTCTGCGCCGCCGTTAGGTAACCAGCAGCAACTCCCGATCTGCACTTAACACATTGAAAAATAAAGGAATTATTTTCTGTTTTCGCAATGAAAAACATTTTTAAATCAATTGGTTACGCAAATTTCATGAGCATAATCGGGCCAAGACTGCTAACCGTTGGATTTTTAATACAAAATGTTTACAAAAAGACATAAAAGAAAAACCTTTTATATCAACTAGTTATCTTGCTTTCGGGAATAGCTGGGCGACCTGGAACAGCCGGCAGCTGCACTGTTGGATCTGATCGATCAGAAACGCCAGCATCATCAGATGAATGAGCACGGTGCTGAGGTTGTATTGATGGTGAAAGCGGTGACCCAGGAGAAGTGGGTCAGCTTGCCGTTCGGGGGGTGCTCCCAGCCCTCGAGGAAATTGACTTCGAGGTCGAAGTTGGCGTCGTTCAGTGGTGCGCCGTTGAGGTAGCGGAAACGGTGACGTACCCCCTTTGGCGTCGGTGAGTTCGACCTCGCGCGTCTCGGGCGTGGCGGCCACCCAATCGAACAAGTCGGTGTGATCGTTCGGCTTGGCGCCGAGGATGAAGCGCAGATCGAGTTCCTGCAACTGGCGGATGTGCGGGGCCTTGGAGGCGAGGCCGTCTTCGACGGTGATCAGCTTCTGATGCGGATGCGCGCGGCGTAGGTCATCCAGAAGGCTTCAGCCACGAAATTTACGAAGAGCAATTTTCGAAGTCTCGTCAATACGCGGTTTTCAAAGCAGAATTATTTTCGGCGGGAATTGCTGTGGCCTATAGCCTTTCTCCCGAGAAGGGCGCGGCGCTTGCGTCCGCTCCGCTGACATCGCCTGCCGGTCGCCCGCAAGCGGGCTCCTACGCCGACCGGCTCCCACGGTTCGTCAGGGTCCGCTTGCCGGCGACGCGCCGGCTTTTGCAGATGGCAGTTGGTAACAGCGACAGCGCTCTGCAGCGACTGCATATTCCATTTCGTGGGGATATCTCAGGGACAGACCAGGTTTTTTGCGTGGTACGCGTCAGCACGCTCGATCGGTTTTTTCCGGCTCTGCTGTTGCCGTCTTTAGGACGCAGAGTGCGCTGAAGGGCTAGGGGAAATGCGCTTTGTTCTCAGCGTACTCTGCGTCTCTGCGGTGAATCGAATTTCATCCCGGGTGAATAGGTTAACCTTCCACGAAGGCAGCACCCCGCGGAGACATCAACGCCGCGTGCCCGGCATCGAGCCGGGTACGCGGCGAGCCGGCGCTCCTGGTAACTGGCTTGCGTTGGCACTTTGCCACCATATCGACGGATGATCTCGATGGTTCCGAAGGGGCGCGGCATCGAGTTCGGCATACTGCTCGAGTCTGGCGTCGCGCTGATGAAGGACGGTATCGTTTGCTGTGTCGACGCCCTATAAGCACGGCTGGGGGAAAGAGATTTCGCGCAAAGGCGCAGGGAAAAAAGAACAGGAGAAGAGGGTAAATAGAATGCGTGCAGCAGAGACTGAGAAGAGGGCGTTGCGCTGGTTGCGTCGACTACTTCTCTTGCTTTTTTTCCCTGCACCTTTGCGCAGGCTTCCCCTCGCCGCGTCGCATGAGATTACGACCTCGACATCGCGTTGCTGGGGACGGACCGTGTAACGCAGGCGACTGAATTCCTTCGAACAACGCATCCGATAGCAATCACTTCGTCATGAAGCCTAATAGCTCCTGACGAATTCGGGTCGTGCTCGGTCCTACGTGTGGATCAGATGGCAATAATCGCGTTGCATCCACGCAAGGGCGTTAGGAGTACTTAGTTGGATCTAAGTTTATGATTCATCGTAGGCGCTGAACCAGCGATGGCGTCAAGGGTAGCAAGGTCAAGAACCTGTACATGCTTGCGATCGACCTTCAGCATACCTTCATCCTGGAAGCGCGTGAACAAGCGGCTCACCGTTTCCACCGCGAGCCCTAGATAGTTGCCGATTTCGTGGCGCGACATACTGAGGTAAAAATCAGTCGGCGACAGGCCTCGTTTGCTCAGGCGTCTAGACATACTGATCAGGAAGGCTGCGAGGCGTTCTTCGGCATTTTTCTTACCAAGCAGCAGTAGCATCTCGGCATCATGGCCGATTTCTTTGCTCAAGAGCCGGAACATTTGATGTTGTAATGATGGGATCGACGCCGACAATTCTTCGAATCGCTGAAATGGAATTTCGCAAATTGCCGAGGTTTCCAATACCTTGGCCGAGCAGGCGTGACAATCCTGGTCGATGGCGTCAAGACCAATGATTTCACCTGGTAGGTGGAAGCCGAGCACTTGTTCGCCGCCTTCTTCGCTGGGAGCATAGGTCTTAACGGACCCGGTTTTCACGACAAAGAGAGAGCGAAAGTGCTCACCGCCGCGAAATAGGTGGTCGCCGCGATGCAGTGGTCGGGTGCGTTTTACAATGCTGTCCAATCGATCGACATCGTCGGGCGACAGGCCCATGGGAAGGCAGAGCTGTGACAGCGTGCAATTCTTGCATGCTACTCGGATGGTCTCGAAGGAAATGATTTTTCTTTGAGCCACAGCGTTGGACCTGTTTGTTCTGAGTTGGGGGGAGTGCCTATTGTGCAACCGTTGTTGACTTGGATCAAGCCTTAACGTGAATCGGTAATCCCCTGGAGATATTCTGGTTAGTTTCCCCGACTCGCTTAAGGTAAACGCTTAGGGGACAAACGCTCGGGGGATAAACGCTCGGGGGATCAACCTTACGGGCACTTCGTGGAATCGCTTTTGCTGGACCTGAGTGCCAGTTCAAATTGCAAAAAGCCACGCTTTTGGCGTGGCTTTTTTGCGGCCACAAGGAGTTGGAAGCAACCCTAGGTGGCCTTTACAGTCAACTACAACAACCGCGCGGCTTATTTGGCTTCGCTGTCGGCCGGGGCAGTTGGGGCAGTCGGAGCAGCGTAGGGCATACCGTAGCCGGGAACGCCTGGGTAATAGCCGTAGCCGGGAGCTCCCCAGTAGGGATAGCCATAGCCGCCATAAGGATAGCCATAACCATAGCCGTAGCCACGTCCATAGCCATAGCCGCGACCGCGACCGCGACCATAGCCGCGTCCGCCACCAGACATGCTCATATTGAAATCGCCGTAGCCGTCGCCGAACATGTCGCTGAATATATCGCCCAGGCCATCGCCCCAGCCGGAACCGTAGCCAGGTCCGCCGTAGCCGTAGCCAGGCCCATAGTAGCCAGGACCGCCCCACCAGGCTTGGGCCGTGGTCATTGAGAATGCGGCGGTGCCGGCGATGGCGACTGCGCCCACTGTTTTCGCAAGCTGATGCATCTTCTGACACTCCAATGAGAATCGGTTAGAGGTCGAGCATTGATCGACAGGCCGGGGAAAGCCCGATGATCGATCATTGCCGGTCCGTAAAGACGAACCCGACAAAGTATATTTGGCAGGCTCGCGCTTGTGAAGCCCGTCGGCAGGTCAGCAATACCGACACGAATGCCATGATGCAGGGTGCACTCGGCGGTCGCGCCAATTTGAGGGAATCGAGGGATTTTGCTACCGTCTACAGGTATCCGGTTGGCGATTTTGTGCCGAAATTTCTTCAAGTCTATGACCAAGCTCATCTTTATCACCGGCGGCGTAGTGTCGTCGCTGGGTAAAGGCATTGCATCAGCATCGCTGGCCGCGTTACTCGAGGCCCGCGGTCTGCGGATGACGATGATCAAACTCGATCCCTACATCAATGTCGATCCAGGCACCATGAGCCCGTTTCAGCACGGCGAGGTATATGTCACCGACGATGGTGCCGAAACCGATCTGGATCTTGGACATTACGAGCGGTTCCTGCGTACACGCATGGGCAGGAGCAATAATTTCACTACTGGTCAAATTTACGAAAGCGTCATTCGCAAAGAGCGTCGCGGCGAATATCTAGGCCGCACCGTGCAGGTGATTCCGCACGTCACCGACGAGATCAAGGACTGTATTCGGCAGGGTGCCGATGCGGCCGATATCGCTATGGTCGAGATCGGCGGTACTGTTGGCGACATCGAATCACTGCCGTTTCTGGAGGCCATTCGCCAGATGCGCGTTGAGGTCGGCTTCGAGAACTCGTTGTTCATGCATCTGACGCTGGTGCCCTTCATTCGAACCGCAGGGGAAATCAAGACTAAGCCTACCCAGCATTCGGTCAAAGAATTACGATCCATCGGCATCCAGCCCGACATTCTGCTCTGTCGGGCCGAGCATGATCTGCCGAGCGATGAGCGACGCAAAATCGCGCTGTTTACCAACGTGCCTGAGAACGCGGTGATTTCCGCTGTCGATGCGGACAATATTTATCGTATTCCGATGTTGCTGCATGCCCAACAGCTCGATGCCCTGGTCGTCAAACAATTTCGCCTTGACGTGCCAGAGGCGGATCTGTCGGAATGGCAGCGGGTGCTGGAAGGCTTCGAGAATCCGACGGCTGTGGTCAATGTTGGCATGGTTGGCAAATACATGGATCTGACCGAGGCGTATAAATCGCTGTCCGAGGCGCTGGCACACGCTGGCGTGCATACTGACACGCGGGTGCGAATACAGTATATCGACGCTGAAGAAATCGAACGTGATGGTACCGATTGTCTACAGGAGATGGACGCGTTACTGGTACCAGGCGGCTTCGGTGAGCGTGGCATCGAGGGCAAAATTGCCACCGCTCGCTTTGCCCGCGAGCAGCGCGTACCCTACCTTGGTATTTGCCTCGGTATGCAGGTGGCTGTAATTGACTATGCTCGGCATGTCGCCAAGCTCGACGCCGCGCACAGCACGGAATTCGAACCCGATACGCCGCATCCGGTCATCGCATTGATCACCGAGTGGCGCACCGACGACGGTCACCGGGAGACCCGTGACAGCCAGGCCGACATGGGTGGCACCATGCGCTTGGGAGGGCAAAACTGCCGGTTGGAACCCGGTAGTCTGGCGCGTGCAACCTATGGACGCCACCAGGTCAGGGAGCGCCACCGGCATCGCTACGAGTTCAATAACCGCTACTGTGACGCGCTAAAAGACGCGGGGCTGCGTTTTTCCGGCTGGTCACTGGATTCCAAACTAGTGGAAATCGTCGAGATACCCGATCATCCCTGGTTCGTCGGCTGCCAGTTCCATCCGGAATTCACGTCGACGCCCCGCGATGGCCACCCGTTGTTTCGTGGTTTTATCAATGCCGCGCTGGCGCGCCATCGCCAACGCAAGTTAGAGGCGGGCAGCGAGCATGTTGCCTGATGTACATCCTGTGTGTTTAGATCCTTCGACTCGCTCGTACATGGTTCGTCTATGGATGGTGCGAGTCGGGTGAGACGCAGGCGTGACAATGATTTGATGTTGTAACTGGTCCTGAACTGCCAGATGTCGGGGGTTCTGGACTCGTCAGGGTTCGTTCTGTCCCTTGTTTCGTTACTTGTTGAGGAGATTTATCCATGTCTGAAATCGTCGATGTCAAAGCCCGGGAGATCCTGGATTCTCGCGGCAACCCCACGGTCGAAGTCGATGTCGTTACCGCCGATGGTGCCATCGGTCGTGCCGCTGTGCCCTCCGGTGCTTCTACCGGCTCGCGCGAGGCACTGGAGATGCGCGATGGCGACAAATCCCGTTATCTGGGCAAGGGCGTGCTGAACGCTTGCAGCAATGTCAATGGCGAATTGCGCGATGCGGTGATCGGCATGGAGGTCTCGGAGCAGGAAGCCCTGGATCGTCGCATGATCGAGCTGGACGGTACCGAGAATAAAGCGCGCTTGGGTGCCAACGCGGTGCTGGGGGTGTCGATGGCGGTGGCACATGCCGCCGCGCAGGAGCAATCATTGCCGTTATACCAGTACCTGGGCGATGGAACCTATCGCCTGCCCGTGCCAATGATGAATATCATCAATGGCGGAGAACATGCCGACAACAGTGTCGATTTTCAGGAATTCATGATCTTGCCGGTGGGTGCACCGAGCCTGCGCGAAGCAGTCCGCTATGGTGCCGAGGTGTTTCATGCCCTGAAGTCCGTACTGAATGGTCGCGGATTGGCCACCAGCGTTGGCGACGAGGGGGGTTTTGCACCGGACTTGCCATCCAACGAGGCGGCTATCGAGGTGATCCTCGAGGCGATCGACAAAACCGGCTTCAAGGCCGGCCAGGATATTTATCTCGGCATGGACGTGGCCAGCTCGGAGTTTTACGAGGATGGCGTGTACAACCTCAAGGGTGAAGGCCGCAAGCTCGACAGCAGCGGCCTCACCGACCTGTTGCTGGCTTGGGTTGACAAGTACCCGATCATTACCATTGAGGACGGCTTGGCGGAAGGCGACTGGACTGGATGGAAAGACCAGACCACGCGCCTTGGCGATAAGGTGCAATTGGTTGGCGATGATCTGTTTGTGACCAACACCAAGATCTTGCAGGAAGGAATCGACAAGGGGATCGCCAACTCGATCCTGATCAAGGTGAATCAAATCGGTTCGCTGACCGAGACCTTGGAAGCCATACGCATGGCGCACGGGGCCGGCTACACGGCCGTGGTCTCCCACCGCTCCGGCGAAACCGAGGACACCACGATTGCCGATTTAGCGGTCGCCGCGGCCACTGGGCAGATCAAGACCGGCTCGCTGTCGCGATCGGACCGCGTCGCAAAATACAACCAACTGATGCGGATTGAAGACCAGCTGGGCGAGGATGCGGTGTATGCCGGGCGCTCGGCGTTCCGGTTCCTGTAACGGGTCCAGGCCGGCACGGGGCACGCCTTACGCGCCCCTGGCCGGTATCCGGCACCACTGCCATGCGCTGGCTGATACTGACATTGATCGTTATACTCGGGATGCTGCAGTACCGGCTCTGGGTCGGCGAGGGCAGCTTTGAGGAATTGCATGCGTTGCGCACGCAGATTGCCGAACATCGTGCTGAACTGGATGTCCTGAGGGCACGCAATCTAGCCCTGTCGGCAGAGGTGCAAAACCTGAAAACCGGGCTCGAGGCAATTGAAGATCGGGCTCGCAGCGAACTGGGCATGATCCAGCGCGGCGAGGTTTTTCTGCAGGTCATCGAGACCCCAGAAGATGAGCCTGGCCCTTGAAGGCGGTCCGCGCAAGCCGTTGCCAATAAAACGACCAGCAAAAATGCAGAATAGATGACATCCCCTAAGTCGCGCCATTGGGCGCTGATCCCAGCAGCCGGCGCTGGTCGGCGGTTCGGTGCTGAACGGCCAAAGCAATACCTGGATCTGGCTGGGCGTATGGTCATCGATCATTCGCTGGGGTTGTTTACCGAGCATCCCGCCATCAGCGGCTGCATTGTTGCGCTGAGCCCTGAAGACCGCTACTGGCCACAGAGTCGCTTTGCCGAGCATCCTTATGTACGCCGGGCCTGTGGAGGGCACGAACGCAGCAATTCGGTCGCCAACGGCCTGGAACTGCTGGCCGCGCAAGACGGCGCAGAAGACGAGGACTGGGTATTGGTGCACGATGCTGCGCGGCCTTGTCTACATCCCGAGGATCTCGATGCGCTGATCGCCGTCCTGCGTAACGAGTCGGTGGGCGCATTGCTGGCGGTACCTTTACATGACACCATCAAGCAGTCAGCCGATGGCTGTAAGGTGGATGCGAGCGTGCCCCGGGCATCCTTATGGCGGGCATTTACCCCGCAAGCGTTTCGTCTCGGTTTGCTGCGCCGGGCGCTGACCAAAGCCGAGGCGAACAACGCAATCGTCACCGACGATGCCAGCGCCGTGGAACTGCTCGGTTTACAGCCGCGGTTGGTAAAAGGCCGCGCTGACAACATCAAGATCACCCACCCTGAGGATTTAGCCTTGGCACGTTTTTTTCTCCAACAACAGGGCCGACTATGCTGATTGGACAAGGCATTGACGCCCATCGCTTCGCGTCGGGTCGCCGCCTGGTGCTCGCCGGCGTCGAAATCCCACATGACCAAGGCCTGGCCGCACATTCCGACGGCGATGTGGCAATCCACGCCCTTTGCGACGCCCTGCTCGGCGCCGCCGGCCTCGGCGATATCGGCCACCATTTTCCCGACACCGACGCCGCCTTCGCCGGCATCGACAGCCGCATCCTGTTACGCAGGGTCATGCGGGATCTCGCTGAATTGGGGCTGCGGGTGCACAACGCCGACCTGACCATCGTCGCTCAAGTGCCGAAGTTAGCACCGCACATCCAGGCCATGCGCAACATCCTGGCCGACGATCTGAATTGTCCGCCGGCACGTATCAACCTGAAGGCCACCACCACCGAACGGATGGGTTTTACCGGGCGCGGCGAGGGCATCGCTGCATCAGCCGTGGTGTTGCTCGAAGAATGACCTGCGTCGGCCAGCCGTCGCCGCCGACTTGGCGGTCTTTCCCGACATTGCCGCGCGCTTACGGCGAGCCGCCGATTCAATGTCGATTGCGCAGCCGCGCTGAAGATTTCCTAGTCGATGAAGAACTCGCGTTTGCCGCGGATGGCGATGGCGAGCATTGCCTGCTGCGGGTGCGTAAAACCGATGCGAACACCCAATGGGTTGCCCAGCGCTTGGCGGCCATCGCTGGCGTATCGTCAAAAGCGGTGGGCTATGCTGGGCTGAAGGACCGCCATGCGGTAACTACACAGTGGTTTTCACTGCATCTGGGAGCACGTCCAGAGCCAAATTGGGAGTCCCGGCTGCCCGCTAGTATCGAGCTATTGGAAAGCCACCGGCATCGGCGCAAATTGCGCCGCGGCCTGCTTGTCGGTAACCGTTTCGCAATTCGGCTGCGCAATGTCGAGGGCGATCTCGATGCACTGGCACAACGCATGGATCAGATCGCAACCCAAGGCGTACCGAATTATTTTGGTCCACAGCGATTTGGTCGGAATCAAGGCAATCTGTATCGTGCCGACGATCTGTTTCGCTCTGCTCGCCAAGATCGGCCCAATCAGCTGGCAGATCAGCCGACCAACTACCAGCCTGGTCACCAGGTCGGCCATGCCCATCGACAGCGCCCGCAGGTCAGTCGGCACTTGCGGGGGTTGTGGCTCTCGGCGGCTCGCTCGCAACTTTTCAACGAAGTGCTGGCATTGAGGGTGGAGCGTGGCGATTGGCAGACAGCTCTGCCCGGGGAACGACTGCAGCTGCAAGGCAGCCAATCTCACTTTCTGGCCGAGATCATCGACCCTGGCATTCGCGAACGCATCGACAGCGGCGATGCGCAACCTACCGGACCGCTGTTCGGGACAGGCGATGCGCTGACCGCAGGCGAGGTGGCAAAGCTGGAATCCGGGGTTGCGGCACGCTTCCCGGCTTGGTGTGATGGCCTGATTGCCGCGGGTCTGCGACAGGAACGTCGGCCGCTGAGGCTGAGACCCATGGACATGGCTCTGAGTCCGCTCGAAACGGGACAGTGGCTACTGCATTTCCAGTTGCCCGCGGGCAGCTATGCCACCACCATATTGCGGGAACTCACGCACTGGGTCGACGCGCCTGACGAATCCCGGCTGTTGACTTGATACCATAGGTGTCTACACTCGGGCTGTGCCGATTGCCCGCCGTCTCAAGAGGTATTTCGACTTGTCTCGTGCTAAATCCAACCCGTCTTCAGCATCTGTCCCGCTGCCTGCCCTGACGCCGCTCGAACTGCGTTCGGCGACGGGCTTGGCGATGATCTTCTCCATGCGCATGCTGGGCCTGTTCATGATCTTGCCGGTCTTTGCCCTGTATGCCCATGACCTTGCCGGGTCCACGCCGATGCTGGTGGGACTGGCGATCGGCGCCTACGGACTTACCCAGGCATTACTCCAGATCCCGTTTGGGCTGCTGTCGGATCGCATCGGGCGCAAACCGGTGATTTTTGCCGGATTGATCATCTTCGCCATCGGCAGCGCGGTGGCCGCCAGCGCCGACTCCATCCATGCAGTCATCGCCGGTCGCGCGCTTCAGGGCAGCGGTGCCATTGCCGCGGCGATCACCGCGCTGGCGGCGGATCTAACGCGCGAGTCGGTGCGCACCCGCAGTATGGCCGCCATCGGCATCAGCGTCGCATTGTCCTTTGCTGCCGCGCTGGTGCTCGGGCCGGTGCTGGGCGAACTGATTGGGGTCAATGGCATCTTCTGGCTGACCGCAGGCTTTGCATTAGTCGGTATGCTGGTGCTGGCAACCATCGTGCCGACACCAGACCATTCGACCATCCATCGTGACACCGAGACGGTGTTGGGCCAACTTTCGAGCGTGCTCGTCAATACCACCCTGTTGCGACTCGATGTTGGCATTTTCCTGCTGCATCTAACCATGGTGAGCCTATTTGTCGTGCTGCCGCTGTCATTGCAGGCAGCCGGGCTGCCCGTCGCGGCGCATTGGAAAATCTATCTGCCCGTGGTGCTGCTGGCCATCGTTTTGATGGTACCCTTCATCATCGCTGCCGAGCGTGCCGGTCAGGTGCGGCCTGTACTGATCGGCGCTGCCGTGGCATTGTCCGCCGCGATGTTCGGTTTCGCTGCCCTCGATCACTCCGTATGGATTACCCTGTTGCTGCTGACGGTAATGTTCACGGTATTCAATCTGCTCGAGGCGGTACTGCCGTCACTGGTATCCAAGGCCGCTGCCGCGGGCGACAAGGGTACGGCAATGGGCGTATTTTCCAGCTCGCAGTTCATCGGGGCTTTCCTCGGTGGGCTGTTGGGCGGTTTGGCGCACGAGCAGTTCGGGCCACAAGCGGTGTACCTGCTGGCCGGCTGCTCCGGGTTGGTCTGGCTGGGCGTGGTGTCAACATTGCGACCACCGGATAATCTAAGCAGCCATGTGCTGCCGCTCGGCGTTTTGCTGGCCGAGCAAGCGCCAGCGTTAAGGGCGCAGCTGCTGGCCATTCCTGGCGTCGAGGAAGCCGTGATCGTCATTGATGAAGGGGTGGCCTATCTGAAGGTAGACAATGGAACCCTTGATTGGGCAAGATTAGAGAGTATTTCTGTCGGTTCGTGACCGGAGTACAGCCAATCGGTGCTCAGCAGCGAGGTTGTCGAGAAATCCTTTCAGTTGCCCGGCAGATTGCAGAAGAATCAAAACTCAGCTTAGTCAGCTCCACGGGGCAGACGGGAGAAAGACATGGCGGGTGGAACGATCAATAAGGTGATCCTGATCGGCAATCTTGGCGCCGATCCGGACGTTCGCTATGCACCGAGCGGAGACCCGGTGGCCAATCTGAGTCTTGCCACCAGCGAGAAGTGGAAAGACCGCAACACCGGCGAGCCCCAAGAACGCACGGAATGGCATCGGGTGGTCATCTGGGGAAAACTCGCGGAAATTGCCAAACAATATCTACACAAGGGTTCCAAGGTTTATATCGAGGGCTCATTGCGAACCAAAAAGTGGCAGACCCAGGAAGGCCAAGATCGCTATACCACGGAGATTGTGGTTGGGAGCTATAGTGGCGTGATGCAAATGCTCGACAGCCGCAGCCAAGCCGGCGGTCAAGGACCGAATTACGGCACCAATCAGCAGCCCACACCCAGCAGCGGAGGATTCGGCTCGGCAACCGAGGCGCAGCCACCGAGCAGCGCACCCAACACCAGCGCTCCAAGCGTCGATGCACCGGACACCAGTGGATTTGACGACGATATTCCGTTTTGATCTCATTCCCTCTCCCTGTACCCTGTTCACCCTGGCCGTGGCTGATGGCCGGCCAGTGTTGCGTCCTGGAGCACCGTCCTCATGTCTGACCATCCGCGTATTTTGCTTATCGGTTCCGATGGCCAGGTTGGCTGGGAACTGCGCCGAACCCTGGCGCCGGTCGGACAGGTCATCGCCGCATCCATAGGCGGCGAGACCGGTCCAGCCATCGACCTGTTGGACACCGCATCCGTGCGCAAGGCGTTCGACGACACCTGCCCCGATGCAATCGTCAATGCAGCAGCCTACACCGCCGTGGATCGCGCCGAGACCGATTATGACCTGGCACGCGTAATCAATGCCGACGCGCCGCGCCTGCTTGGAGAGCTGGCCGCGGAGGCGGGGATTCCCATCCTGCATTACTCCACCGATTTTGTCTTTTCCGGCAAGACCCAGCGGCCTTATCGCGAGGAGGACAAGGCCGATCCCCTCGGCATCTATGGCGAAACCAAGCTTGCGGGCGAGCAGGCATTGCTCGACTCCAATGCCGATGCGCTGGTGTTGCGCACAGCCTGGGTATATGGTGTGCGAGGCAGTAACTTTTTGCTGACCATGCTGAATTTATTTCGCGAACGCACCGAACTCAGCGTTGTGAACGATCAGATCGGCACGCCGACCTGGAGTCGGATGCTGGCCGAGGTCAGCGCCCAAATCCTGCATCGGGTCTTCATCGGCGATCTGACCATGGAGCGCATCCGTGGCGTCTATCACGTGACCAGTGCCGGAGCGACCTCATGGTATGGCTTTGCGCAGGCGATTCGCCGCGCCTCGGGCAGCACCTGTGAACTGACTCCTATTCCCACCAGCGAATATCCGGCGCCCGCACCGCGCCCTGCCTATTCGGTGCTTGACACCAGTAAATTTCGCAGTACCTTTGGTCTAGTCTTGCCGGACTGGCGGCAGTCCCTGGATCTTTGTCTGGCGGATTTGCCGAACCGAGCCTAACAGGCCATACTTCCAGGCTGGCAAGCCTGCAATGACAAAAATATGCTGATGAAATAGTCGCACGAAGTTCAGGGTACGCGATTGCGCGAATGCGATTTATTATTGCGCAGTCGCTAGACTGCCTTGGCTTACAGGCTGCCTGTTCAACGAAAATTCAGTTGCCGGCGACGACTTACCCGTCGCTTTCCGTTTTCAAACCAAAGACCAACCTTAGGAGAAGAACCACATGACCACCAAACACGATGGCGCAAAGCGCACCAGCAACAAAAAGTTGCTGGCTTGGATCGACGAAATGGCGGAACTCTGCACACCAGATCGCATCTACTGGTGCGACGGCTCGCAGGAGGAGTACGACCGGTTGTGCGAAGAAATGGTACAGGGTGGCACCTTCATCCGGCTGAATCCGGAAAAGCGTCCGAACAGCTTCCTGGCGCGCTCCCATCCCAGCGATGTTGCCCGCGTCGAGAACCGTACTTTCATCTGCTCGGAGCGCGAGGAAGACGCGGGGCCAACCAATAACTGGATGGCACCGGACGAAATGCGTGCGATTCTGAAGGAGCGTTTCTCAGGCTGTATGCGCGGTCGCACCATGTACATCATCCCTTTCAGCATGGGACCGCTCGGCTCGCCGATCGCTCATATCGGCGTCGAGATCACCGACTCGGCCTATGTCGTGGTCAACCAGCGCATCATGACCCGGATGGGACAACCGGCATTGGACGTGCTCGGCGAAAACGGCGAGTTCGTTCCCTGCATGCACAGCGTTGGCGCCCCGCTGGCGCCCGGCGAGCAGGATGTTCCTTGGCCTTGTGCGCCCAGCGTCGATGATAAGTACATCAGCCACTTCCCCGAGACCCGCGAGATCTGGTCATTCGGCAGCGGCTACGGCGGCAACGCGCTATTGGGCAAGAAGTGCCTGGCATTGCGTATCGCATCGGTGATGGCGCGCGACGAGGGCTGGCTTGCCGAGCACATGCTGATCCTAGGCGTAAAATCCCCTGAAGGAACAAAGAACTTCGTCGCAGCGGCATTCCCGAGTGCCTGCGGTAAGACCAACTTCGCCATGCTGATCCCGCCCAAGGGCTTCGAGGGTTGGAAAGTCACCACGGTCGGCGACGATATCGCCTGGATCAAGCCAAACCCCGAAGACGGCAAGTTCTATGCGATCAATCCGGAATATGGTTTCTTTGGCGTTGCCCCCGGCACCAATGCAGACTCCAATCCGAATGCGCTCCTATCCTGCGAGGCCAACTCCATCTTCACCAATACGGCATTGACCGACGACGGCAATGTCTGGTGGGAGGGGCTGACCGACGAGCCGCCGGAACACCTGATCGACTGGCAGGGCAACGACTGGACCCCCGGTTGCGGACGCCCGGCGGCACATGCCAATTCGCGTTTTACCGCACCGGCAAGCCAGTGCCCGTCGATAGACGAGGACTGGGAAGATCCGAAGGGCGTGCCGATTTCGGCTTTTCTGTTCGGTGGACGTGTCAGCAAGAACTTCCCGCTCGCTTTCCAGAGCTACAACTGGGAGCATGGCGTTTACATGGCCGCGACCATGGGCTCGGAGGCCACCGCCGCCGCCATTGGCCAGGAAGCAATGCGCCGGGATCCGATGGCCATGCTGCCGTTCTGCGGCTATAACATGGCAGAATACTGGAAGCATTGGCTGCGCATCGGTCGCCAGCATGTCGCCACGCCGCCGCCGATTTTCCGCGTCAACTGGTTCCGCAAGGACGAGCATGGGAAATTCATCTGGCCGGGCTTCGGCGAAAACATGCGCGTGCTGAAATGGATCATCGACCGGTGCGATGGCCGCGCCCTAGCAATCGAAAGCCCCCTCGGCTGGCTGCCGGGTTGGGACGATCTGACCTGGGATGGCCTCGAGTTCAAGCCCGACGACTTCTTTGCCATCATGAAGATCGACCAGGAGGTGGCGCGTCAAGAGACTGTCGAGCAAGAGGAACTATTCACCCGCTTTGGCGATCGTCTGCCGCATGAGATGGAACTGGAGCGCGAGTTGCAACTGGCACGGCTGTATCACTCGCCCAAGATCTGGGATCTGGCGCGTGCCGTCGGTCACTGATCCCTGGCTGATATGATTGGACGACAGGTCCGCGACCGGTGATATCACCGGTCACAAGCCCGCTTGGGACAGCGGGCCTTTTACCGGCGCCGCGTAAGTACTTTGCTTGCGCGGCGTTTCGACTTTTTCATTCCATGCAAAATCCGGTACTCCCGGTAGTGATCGCTCTGCTATTGCTCGACGCGGCAATGAGCGCGGGATTCGAGATTGGCGAGGATGCCAAAACAAAGCAAATCGCCGAAGCAATCATCCAGGCTTATAGTCTGGAAGCGGACTATTGGCGCAATCCCGAACGCTATGACAGTTGGCAGAAGCTTTACGACCATTATCGGCTTGGCTTCAGCGCCGAGATTGCCGAGCAGTTGACCGAATTCACCCGCACCCAAGATGGTGACATGGCCACCTGGACCCCGTATCAGGTACGCATCATCGAACACGACGAGGACTCCGCGCTGGCCTGGTTTCCAACCCCGGAGGACTTCACCCATGGCCCCTGGGCATTGCGGCCTTTCATGATGGTGCGCCTGCGCCGCGAGCAAAATCGATGGGTGATCCATTGGGCCGCGGACCAGGATACCCTGCCCGAGCAACCCTAGCCGACAAGACGGCCAAGTCTTCTTTGGGATCAGGGATCGGGTTCGAAAATCGCCTTATCCCTGGGGAGTGCTGCCTTCAAAAATGTAAGGAATTCACCGCAGAGACGCAGAGTGCGCAGAGGGGCCAAGGCGCCTCACCCGCAACCCGCCCAGCGCGACTTGATCGGGATCGGGATCTGAATCGGAATCGAAAAGACATGACATCAGGGCGCGAGAAACCTGATGTTTGTTGGGCGGATATTTGCTGGACGCTGCCTTCAAAGAATATGAGGCACTTCATTCTGGTTGAATAGCCGAACCTTCTATGCAGGCAGCACCCTCCCTGGGTCCGGCAATTTTTGAACACGACCCCCCGAATAGCTGCACAATCTCATCGCGATTGCGCACTGCGGGAAATGCTCAGTCAACCCTTCGGCACATTGCGTCGAAGTTCTTCAAGCCAGGCCGATGCCTCGGAATCGCTGGGTGCCCGCCAGTCGCCGCGTGGTGACAGGGAACCACCGGAACCGACCTTGGGGCCGTTCGGCATGCAGCTGCGCTTGAACTGGCTGATGGTGAAAAATCGGTACAGAAACAGCTCCAGCCAATGTCGGATGCTGGCCAGGTCGTATTGGTTACGGCGATGCTCTGGCAGATTGTCGGGCCAGTGACCCTGATTGCGGTCGTGCCAGGCATGCCAGGCCAGAAATGCAACCTTGCTGGGCTTGAGACCATAGCGAGTGATGTAATAAATAGTGAAATCCTGTAATTCGTAGGGTCCAATTCGGGCCTCCGTGCTTTGCAGCGCTTGCCCGGTCGCGTCCTCGTCCTTGGCCTCCGGCGGCACCAGCTCGGGGGAAATCTCGGTATCAAGGATGGCCTGCAATACAGCATGGGTGGCAGCGTCGAACTGGCCGCTGGCGATCACCCAGCGAATCAGATATTGAATCAGGGTCTTTGGCACCGAGGCATTGACGTTGTAATGGGACATCTGGTCGCCAACTCCATAGGTGGACCAGCCGAGCGCGATTTCGGATAGATCCCCGGTTCCGAGCACCAGGGCGTTATGCAGGTTCGCAAGCCGAAACAAATGCGAAGTGCGTTCGCCGGCCTGGACGTTCTCGAAGGTGACGTCATACAGCGGCTTGCCCTGGGCAAACGGATGCCCCAAATCGCTGAGCATCTGCATGCAGGACGGGCGAATATCGATCTCGCTGCATGTGGCGCCCAGGGCCTGCATCAGGGTCATGGCATTGTCGCGGGTGCCGCTGCTGGTGGCGAAGCCGGGCAAAGTGTATGCCAGAATGTTGCTGCGGGGCAGATCCAGCCAGTCCATGGTGCGCGCCGCGACCAACAGCGCTTGGGTGGAATCGAGCCCGCCGGAAACCCCGATCACAATGCGCTGGATGCCGGTGGATTCAAGCCGCTTGGCCAGGCCATGTACCTGGATGTTATAGGCCTCGTAGCAGAGTTCGTCACGCGCTTCACCGGCCGACGGCACATACGGGAAGCGCTCGACCTCGCGCTGCAGGGTCAACGCGGCGCCGAGTTGCTCGGTGCTGGGCAGGTCGAGCTCGAAGTGCACCTGACGCAGGGTGCGCAACCGCTCGCGATGCGCCTGAGCACTATCGCTGAAGCTGGTGGCGCGCAGGCGCTCGGCCAGCAGCTGCTCCAGGTCGATGTCCGCGGTGATCAGCTGATCTTCCCGCTTAAAGCGCTCCGATTGGGCCAACATGCGATTGTTTTCGAACAACACGGCATGGCCATCCCAGGCCAGATCCGTGGTCGACTCGCCAGGTCCGGCGGCGGAGTAAAGGTAGGCTGCGATACATTTGCCGGATTGGGCCGCGCACAGGTTATGGCGTTTGCTGGCCTTACCGATAGTGATGTTGCTTGCGGACAGATTCAGTAATACCGTGGCTCCGGCTAGCGCGGCATAGGTGCTGGGTGGGATCGGTGTCCATAGATCCTCGCACAGCTCCATATGCAGGGTTAGCCCATGGTGGTTAGTCGCCTGCAACAGCAGATCGTTACCGAACGGAACCCTGTCGCCGAACAGCTGAATCTCCCGGGAAATAGCCGCATCGGCTCCGGCGAACTGGCGTTTTTCGTAGAACTCCCGATAATTCGGCAAATAGGTCTTCGGCGCTGCGCCGAGCACGCGCCCGGCATGCACAGCGACCGCGCAGTTGAACAAGCGATCATCGAGCCGCAATGGCACACCCAAGGCCAACACCGGGCGCAATTGGCGACTGGCGGCGAGCACTGCAGCCAGCGCATCCAGGCTTGCATTCAGCAGAGCCTGTTGGTGAAACAGATCGTCGTTGCTATAGGCAGACAGGCCAAGTTCGGGAAACAATGCCACCACGGCACCGGCTTGATGCGCGCGCCGGGCCAGCGCGATGGTCGCCTCGGCGTTGGCGATGGGATTCGCGACCCGCACCTGCGGCACGCAAACCGCGGCGCGCATCATACCTTGATGGTAGAGATTGAAGAAGTCCGAACTGCGTTCGGCTGCTGAGTCCTGAGTCATGGCACTGCTCGTTGTTATGATGGGGTTCGTACCCTCATCGGCCACGCATTTGAGTATCTTGATTGCATCCGATCAAGGCATCGCGCGCCGCCGCGCATTGCGGGTGGAAGCGATTTCGGTTGCCTCGGAAATCGGCTCGGACTGGGGCTCCGATTGACATTGTGACTCGGTGCTTCGAACGGATGGAACCGCGTTCAGCCGCACAGTCGGTACCGGGGAGGGTTTGCGGCTTTCGATGACCTGCTGATACAGATTGAGCATCCGACGGGCCATCATCGGTGCCGACCATTGCTCCGCATAGCGCACTGCCTTGGCAGATAACAGATCGCGCAACGCGCGGTCAGTCAGCAGACGGATGCAATGCGCCGCAAATTCCTGCTCCTCATCGGTGGCGATCAGGCAGCCTTCTCCATCGCTCAACACCTCCCGAGTACCCATCACCGCGGTCGAGATCACTGGGGTGCCCATGGCCTTGGACTCCAACAGCACCAAGCCTTGCGTCTCCGTGCGCGATGCGAACACGAATGCATCTCCGGCAGCATAGAAATCCTCCAGCGAGCCGTCGCGGTTCAAATACCCGATAAACCGTACCTGCTCCGCCAAACCCAGGCGCCGGGTAAGCCCTTCCAATTGCTTGCGCGCTGGCCCTTCACCGGCAATCAACAGTAGTACATTGGGCACCTCGGCCTTGACCCATACCAGCATGCGCAATAAAAAGTCGCAGTTTTTTTCAAAAGCAAGTCGTCCGGCATGCACCAACAACGGCCGGTCGGCGGCAATACCCCAGGCGCGGCGAAAACGCGCACCATCGCCGCCTGAAAACTGGCCCAGGTCAATACCGGTTGGCACCACTTCGGCTGGTGTGGCGATGCCGTACTGTTGCAGAACCTCGAGCATGGCTTGCGACGGCACCGCCAGCGCATCGACATCGTTGCATTGCGCGGCGGAGAAGTGCCGGGCGACCAAGCGCAGCCAACTGCTTGGTACCAGCGGGACATATTTATCGAGATATTGCTCAAAAAAGGTATGATAGCTTTCCACCACTGGCAGCGAGAGCTGGCGTGCCAATGCAAGTCCGGCATAATGAGCAATGAACGGCGTATGAATATGGACCAAATCGAACCCCGCCGCACGCAGTCTGTCCCGATGGGTGCGGATATGTCTCCAACGCAGGATGCGGTCTTCGGGATCGAAGGGCAGATAGCGCGACGGGATGCGGATGATTTCAAATGGTTCTGGCACCTGTTGGGAATAATCAGGCGCCAGCAAGGTGACATCATGTCCGTTGGCGGTGAATTCCCGCGCAAAGGTCTGGATCGACGTGGAAACGCCGTTGACCCGCGGAAAATAGACGTCTGAGATCATCAACACGCGCATGGTTCATTCCAATCAAGGGGCAGTCCCCGCGCAGCCGGGGAATTTGGGCCGGGCTTAGAAACACGGCCAGCGTCTGGACCGACGTTTGGGCCGGAATCGGAGCAGAAACGCCAACTTAGGCGATTGCCGGAGAAAACAGACCAACTGGCGCCGGATTCTCGTGCGCCTTCGCAAAGCGGCAACCCGCCCATGGTCGTTTCATGGGCGGGTTGCCGCAACGTCGATGCCGGACGAGAAGACAAGCCAGGTGGTCTATTTCTCGACAGAAATCGCCTTAACAACCTAATTCACGCCAAGTCTAACGTGAAAGAGTACATGGTAACAGGATGGAAAGCTGCACGGCCGAGGCCCATTCAATGGAGACCATTGCCACAATGAGCCATAGTTGTATACACATCGCATTCATCGTCATTCTGTACAGCACGCTTGCGCTCCCCAGGGTTGTAAGCGCCGATGAACGTCCGCTCTGGGGCTATGGCGTGCGCGGCTGCTCTGATTATCTGCTCGCTTGCCAGGCCGAGGAGAACGGCGATGCTGCCGAATTCCAACGCTATGAGGATTGGCTGACCGGTTTCATCTCCGGTCTGAATCTCGCCACCGGCGAAGATCTGCTGCGCGGCTCCGGAATTGAATCGGCCATGAGCCGCACCCAGGCTCATTGCAAGGACCATCAGGACGACGATTTTTTCAACGCATCGATGGAGTTTGTACGCTCGCTTGCCAGCCTGAAGTGAAATAGGGGCGATTAATGCAGCCACCCCTCACCTAATCCATAAGCCACTTTGGCAGCTGCAAAAGCATCGCAATGCCGGGATAGATCAATTTTCGACAATCGGCTAAGTCGCTTTACGGGCATCCATAATCATCTCATAAGCGCGCCGAATCTCGTGCGTGCGTTGCGAAGCAAGCTTGATCATATCTTCCGGTAATCCCTTGGAGGCAAGCTTGTCCGGATGGTGTTGACTGAGTAATTTACGATAGGCGCGCTTGACCGCCTCGTCGGAGTCCGCCGAGGTGACGCCAAGCACCGAATACGCCTGCTTCAGTGTGGGTCCCTTGACCTGCCCAGACCCGCCGCCGGCAAACTGGGCCTGCAGCCGTACCAGATTCTCCAATTGGTCGAAGATCAGCCGCGGTATGCTCAAACCCGATCGAATCTGTTCCAGCACGGCACGCTTGGCATCTGATGGCTCACCGTTGATGTAGGCCGCCTGGAGTTGAATCTCGAGAAACATCTGCAGCAATGTGCGCTGACCCATGCATTCGGTGCGGAAGCGCCTGATGACGGTGGACAGATCGAAGCCTGGCGATTTGCCCTGACGGAATAAAATAATAGCGGCCCTGCGACGTTCGCCAGTCAATTGCAATTTGGCCATGACCGCCTCTGCCAGCGCGATCTCGGCTGCAGATACGCGCCCGTCAGCCTTGGCTAGATATCCCATGGTGGCGAAGGTAGCGGTGAAAAACACGCTCTCGATGCGCTTGCGTTCGCCCATTGGCAATTGCATATTGTCCACTAACGCCTGCAAGCCACGATCCACACCATGGCCGAGTGTTACTCCCAACATGGCGCCCAACGGTCCACCGAAGGTAAAGCCCACTACCCCGCCAAAGATCTTACCCAACCAGCCCACGTAGATAACTCCTATGAATGAAACGTCTATTTGCCTTTAAGATATTGCTCGTCGGAAAAGGAGTAGACCCATTCTGGCCGGAACACCACCAGAATCGCCATGATCCAGCCGTTCAGCATGGCTTCGGGCAAGAACATCAAGGGGAAAAAAGGCAGCACGCTCTGACTCAGCTCGGCGAATGTATAGGCACCGCTCCCCACCAGCAGCCAAGCGGCCATATAGCCCATGGCCACGCCCACCAAGCCGGCGGTGAGAAAACCGTTGACCAGCACATAGACAAAGAATTGCTTAGGCAGATAATAGCGTATTAACACCAATAGAATCTGCGTCAGCGTGATCGGCAATACACCGCTCAGCAATGCGTTCAGTGCAAAGCCTTGCCAACCGACATCGCCATTGAGGTGGACGCCAAGCAATGCCAAGGATGCGGCGATCACTGCAAACGACCAGCCGAAAATCAACGTGACCGCGGTTAGACCAAGCAGATGATAGTGGAGCCCGGGCTGAACCTGGGTATCCAATTGCCACAGGCATAGTAGCACTACTGCCGCACCAAATAAGACATGGGTCAGGCGTGCTCTTAGGAGTGTTCGCCATGGCGCGCTGGCCAACGCAATTCCCAGAGCAAATAGATAAAGCGCCAGGGCAGACCAGATAGCAAAGGGTGAGAACAGGGCGGGATCTAAAGTCATTATGGTTTGGTAGAATGCTTGTATGGCAGTGGCCGAAAATGCGGGTAGATTCTAGGGAAGTCGGGTTTGGATGCGAGATCACAATCCACATGTCTGCCTCCTGACAGGCATCAGTCGATCGCGGCTGCAACCGCTGCCCCCGAGGTTGCGGTTCTTGTCCAGGTAATCATAGAAACGTACCACTAGAGCAATCCACAGAAAGCATGCATTACCGACCCCTATCAACCACAGACCTACGCGTCAGCGAATTGTGCCTTGGCACCATGACCTTTGGCGAGCAAAACAGCGAGGCTGACGCCTTCGCACAGCTCGACCTCGCGGTCGCCTCTGGCATTAATTTCATCGATGCTGCGGAGATGTACCCAGTGCCGCCGCGACCCGAAACACAGGGATTGACCGAGACCTACATCGGCAACTGGATGGCAAGTAGGAATAATCGTGCGGACTTGATTCTAGCCACCAAGGTATCGGGACCCTCAGACTCATTGGAGTATTTGCGTGGACCGCAGCTGCGGCTGAATCGAGCCAACATCGAGACCGCACTGGACAACAGCCTACGCCGGCTGCAAACAGACTACCTGGACCTATACCAATTGCACTGGCCAGATCGCAACACGAATTATTTCGGTAAGCTCGGCTATGAACACAGCGAGCCAGACCACAGCGTGCCGCTGGCGGAAACCCTGGGGGTATTGAACGATCTGGTTCAGGCCGGCAAAATCCGTTATATCGGGCTATCCAACGAGACACCCTGGGGCACCATGCATGCATTGGCGCTGGCCGAGCAGCACGGCTTGCCACGGGCAGTCACTATCCAAAATCCCTATAACCTGCTCAATCGCGTCTTCGAAATCGGTTTGGCCGAAATCGCCATACGCGAACAATGCGGCCTGTTAGCCTATTCTCCACTGGCCTTCGGCCAGCTCACCGGAAAATATCGGCACGGCGCCCGACCCGAAAACGCACGCCTGACGCTCTTCACACGCTTCGATCGCTACTCGAACCCGCAAGCCATTGCCGCCACTGAAAACTACCTGGCCATTGCCGAACGCCATCATCTGAACCCAACACAGATGGCCCTGGCCTGGGTCACCAGCCGGCCATTTGTCACCTCCACCATCATCGGTGCAACTAGCCTGGCACAATTGCGAACGAACCTTGCCAGTGGAGATCTGCAGCTGAGTCCCGAACTAATCGCTGAAATCGAAGATGCACACAGGCTCCAGCCAAACCCAAGCCCCTAAGTGATGGTGCAGAAACAAGCTAAACAGGTTTTTGGCTTGGGTGTCGCCCGCCGACTCATTCGGTACCGCTATCGGCGTCGGTATCGGTATCGGCGTCGGTATCGAACCGACCAACCCATCCGCCAAGCTCCTCGCTGAGCGCGTAGCCACGCTGTCCGCGCTTCGTGAGCATGGCCACACGACGATCGAGCAGTGCCTTTTGCTTGCTGTTATCGTCTGCGGACAACGCTTCGCACACCAGCGAGCACGTCCTGAACCGCAGCGCACTCCAGCGCCGAGCCTCGTGTGATTGCAAACGACCGGCGTTGATCCTTCGCGTTACGCTGTCCTTTCACATGCTCGCAGTCGCGCTAGGCCCAGCCGACAGACCCGATGGCCGCACGCTCTACGTCGCGCTTCTCATGACCGAATGGCATAGGGCATTTTCTCTCTCGATTCCGATTCGGATTCCGATAGCGACCTCGATTGCACTCCGCCGATGTCTGGATAGCGTTGTATAGGTTATTCATGAACCGCTACTTAGGCGATTGCCGGAGAGAAACAGACCAACCGGCACCGGATGCTCGTTCGCCTTGGCGAAGCGACAACCCGCCCATGGTCGCTCCATGGACGGGTTGCCGCAACGTCGATGGCCGAACGAGAAAATAAGCCAGGTGGTCGGTTTCTCCACAGAAATCGCCTTCAACCATCAGCCCAGCAGACTCACGGACTGCACTTGCTGGACTAGCTGGACGATACGCCCTTGATCAAAACCCAAATGCTTGGCTGCGTTCTGAATGACGTTCAGTTCCGAGCGTGACAAATCACCATCGGCCAGAGCAAGGCGGATAAGATTCTTCAGCTGCTCTTCGCTGTCGCTGCCACTCTGCGGATCGCTGGTGCCCATTTGATTTGCCTTCGCCAGCATGGCGGTGAAACGCGCATCATTCCAGCCCTGTTTGCGCGACCAGCGGCGTAAAAATTGTTCCTCTTTCGGGTCGAGGTGGCCGTCGGAAAACGCCAACTTCGCCAGCCCGATGAACTCCAGCTCTGTTAAATCCAGAGTTTGCAGCTTGGCACCATACTGGTTTTCCAGCTGCTGGGAGACAGCCCTCTGGGTTGCCTTCTTGCGTTGGCCGAGGGCAAAGAGCCCGCCGCCAATCAAAACCACCACCGCCACCAGAACAAGTGGGTTGGAAAATAAATAACCGCCCAGCATGGTGATCAAAATCAGCGGGAGCGCGAGCACCAGGGAAAGCAGGAAGGAGCCCGATCTGGCGAGACTGCCAATTACCGGGATGGAATACAGGAACCCGAGCATGGAGCCGAAGAGCATACTGAAGCCGATCACCACGGCCAGCGAGGCCACCCCGCGGACAATCCACTTCAATCGGCTGATGTGCGCGGCCATGGTGGCCAGGGCGGTTTCGCGATCGCCGGCGACGATGTGATGCAGCACACCGCTGTCCTGTATCAGCGCGTTAATCATACCGGTCCTTGCCTGTGAGGTATCCGCCACGCCCCGACCTGAATCCGCCTTGCCGAAATAGGTGGCGGTTGCAGGCACCGGAATACCGCTGTAGCGAATCCGCTCATCGCCAATCTTGTCGGCCTGCCCTTTCAGCAGGTAAAGATAGTCTCCCTGAACTCGCAGTGCGGGATGAGTTACCTGCAAACCAAAGGGCGCGATGGTGACCGTTGGATCGACGAATTCGATGCGCAAGCCGTTGATGGTCAGCGCGCCGAGCTGGTATTCATCCGCGGTGAAGGTGCGCGACGACAGTTGCTGGCTGATCCCCTGATTGCGGGAGTTATTCTCGACGCTGCTCATCCAGCGGCGCGACCAGGTCACGTTGTTATCGGAATCCGTGTCCTTGTCCCAGGCGTAGATCTCGGCGGAGCGGCGCACCATCAGGTAGCCTGTGAAGGCTTCCACATAGTCCCCTGGCAGAACCAGCTCAGGGTCCATGCGCTCGGTATAGGAGAAGCGCTGGGCAGGGAGCAGATCCTGCGGCGAATTGACGGCCTGGGTTTTCTTTGCCGCCTGGTGATAGTCGAAGCGGCTCTCGTTCTTCCAGATCGCCCCCAGGGCAATAAATACGAGGATGGGCCCGATAAAGAAACCAACCCAGCTATTCTTGCTCTCTCTTTCCATCATCTAAACCTAGGGTGTCAACACCATAACTTATTAATACTTATAAGATATCTTGAAAATCGTCCTGATTGTTCCGCCTCGAGCGGACGCTAAAAAAATGACAGTCTAGCCAGCACGCTATATTACCTACTTTTCGCGCGAGTCCTGTCGCGACTTCGGCAATAAGGAAGAGTACCAGTTCAGGAACTGGCACAGCATCCGAGAGCGAGGCCATCGGGTGCTGGAATTGAAAACCATGATGCGGGCATAGACAAACCTAGCGAGACAATCCCATCAAACGTAGGCAGATTGCGAACCTCTATCCGCCAGATGAGGTTTGAACGTGCGACGGACACCAAACTCAAGTCAATGGAAATCCTGCCATTCGTGAAATACGACATGTAAGCACTTGAGCTTGCGCGCTTATTCGACAAGTTCGTGCCGAACCACAACGGCGCGGAAATCGCCCCAGCGAAGGTGTTGTGCATGATGATCATGCACATCATGGCGTCGACAACACCGCTGTATCGGATGGAGGATTGGTTGCATGACTCGGTTGATGGCGTGAGCAAGGGACGCGTGGAAGTGGTTAAGTACAGCGATGACCGTGCGGACGCTGGACCGCTGGTTCGCCGCCGAGCGCAACAGCCTGCTGGCGGAGCTGAGCGCCAAGGCCATTGTTGTGCACCAGTTTGGAAACGCAAACCAATAACGACTCCACCAGCATCAGGTTTTTCGGTGCCTACGAGTGCGCTGATCCGAAGGCAGCGAAGATGACCCATGGGTATCACAAGGACCATCGCCCGGACTGCAAGCAGATCCTGTTTGGCTTGAACGTCACCGCGGACGGGCATGTGCCGCTGAGTTACCAGACAGACGATGGCAATCAGGCCGATGTGACAACCCCTATTCCGAACTGGCAGCCGTTGCGGGAACTGCTCGAGCAGGAGGAGTTCATCGACGTGGCCGACAGCAAGCTGTGCTCCGAGGAGAACCTCAAGACCATCGCCGAGCACGGCGGTAGGCTGTCGAAATGTCCTGAGTTTTGATACCAAACCGATTCCGGGTCTTGGATTGCTTCATCGAACGCACTGGGGAAGCCTGATCGGTGTCGGGGTCGCTATCGGAATCGGAATCGAATCCGCTCATCGATCAAAGCAGTCAGCTCGATACCAATCCCTCATTCCGACCTTGACACCGATTCCGACACCGACTAAGCATCCATAAACCGGGAAGCGCTTGTTTTAGTGAGATAGCAGATTTCGACAGCCGAGCACGGCGGTCGTTACATCAGGGTGGTACCGCGCAATCTGAAAGAAGTGCCGGCTTTTCTGCAACGCGTGCGCAATGGTGAAGAAAATGATCTGGCAGGAACGCTGCGAGGTCATGGAGGAAGGCGGGCGCATCCTCTGGGTGCACAGCACATCGAAAGCGCAGGTGGAGCACGACGCCCGTGAACAGCGCATGGTCAAGGCCGAGCAAGCATTAGAGAAGACCGCATCAGGTGCTGCCTTCAAAGAATGTAAGGATTCACCGCAGAGACGCAGAGGGGCCACGGCGCCCCGCCGGCAAGCGGATCTTTACCAGGCGTTGGAGCCGGTCGGCGTAGGAGCCCGCTTGCGGGCGACCCAGCAAATGATGATGCCAGCGGATCGGGCGCGAGCGCCGCGCCTTTCCCGGAAGAAGGGTACTGCCTTCAAACAATGTAAGTATTCACCGCAGAGACACAGCGTGCGCAGAGGGGCCAAGGCGAATGCATCTGTCACCGCCCTGGCCGCCGAGACCATAGGCATACACCCGCCGCCGCTGGCGCCTCTGGGTAAGGAGCGCGCCAAGACGGAGGCGCCGCAACGCACTTCGCCCAATTTCTTATCCCTGTCCCCGTCCCCAGGTAACGGTTTGCAAACAATATGGACATCACCGCGGACGGAAATAAACTATGAAATACGCGAAATTGAGAAGGATCTAACCTGCATTTCGAGAATTTTCGCGTTTTTCTTAGTCAAGAAAGACGAGCCGCTTATTGTTGAGTCGTCACTAGGGCACAACGCTGCAAGGCTCACCGCGAGCCGTTAGGAATGAGGGTGGTAATGGTGGTGCACCTCCTCGTCCCGGTAATGGATGTCGGTCCAGCACTTGGGAAGCTCCTCACCAGAGCAGAAGATCAAGCTCGCCTTTTCGAACGTCTCTGGGTCCTGCGCCTCTTCGCCGGCATGGAAACGGCCTACTAGGGAAACATGCGTCGGGTTGAAAAGATCCCGCATACTTAGTACTTCAACCAGCTTTCCGCTAGCTCTCTGCTTGACAAACATTTTACCCTCCGCTTGAGTTGACGTTTTATCTTGAGCATGGCAGTAGAAGAGTTGATTGTAACTCGTCTGCCAGAGAGGGCATGAAGCTCACCGCTATCGATCTGATGCCTCACCCTAGCCATCAACAGGCGCTGCTTCTGGACGGGGGTTTTGCCGGCGAAGACGCCGCTGACGCCCACAGCGTCGAGATGGCAGCTGTCGCCGGTTACCTCGATCTGTGCACCAGGCACGCCCTCTAGGGTCAGCGATGCAACTGCTTTTGTTTGCGTTATCTCTTACTTTTATTGGACTCGTAATCGATACTATAAGCGTTTGCCCATGCTAGAAGTATGGACTTCGCCCGCCAGGGTGTCAAGGTCCTTCTCCGCTGGTGAGATCAGCTCCAGAGGGTGAAATCCGCCATCAAACCGAGCGGCAAATCAGGACACCTATACAGCAACAGGCCGGCTTGCTGGGCAAGGGTGCGTGAAGTGCGTGAAGTACGAGATGCGTGAAGTACGAGACACCTGCGTGAAGTACGAGACACCCACATTGTTTCTGTGTCCACATCAAAGAAAAACAAAGAAAAAGGACACCAGAAACAAAGAAAAAGGACACAAACAAAGAAAAAGGACACCCACTCTCATCAAAGAAAACACCAAAGAAAAGGACACCCACTTTACTTGACCTTCTCCTAGAAAGAAAAAGAAGAAAAAGGACACCCACTTTACTTGCCCACTTTACTTGACCTTCTCCTACGCCTCGTACTTGGAAAAAGCGTAATGGAAAAAGGACGCCCACTTTCCTTCTCCTACGCCTCGACTAGACTTCCACAGCACCACAACGCCCGGATCTTCCGATGACCAGTCCCCGCGTGGCCCTCGTATCCGTTGAAGACACCCTTTGGTACCACTGCGTCTCCCTGGTCCTATCTTGCCGAGTTCATCCGCCAACGCCGTAAGAGGCTGCCGGCACCGCCCGAATGGCACTAAGTTAGGCTTAGTAGCGGTTCATGAATAACCTATACAACGCTATCCAGACATCGGCGGAGTGCAATCGGGGTCGGGGTCGCTATCGGAATCGGAATCGGAATCGGAATCGAGAGAGAAAACGCCCTATGCCATTCGGTCATGAGAAGCTCGACGTCTAGCGTGCGGCCATCGAGACTGTCGGCTGGGCCTAGCGCGACTGCGAGCATGTGAAAGGACAGCGTAACGCGAAGGATCAACTCCTGTGCGCATCATAGGCGCGCATCGCAGGCCATCGCGCTGAACATGGCCGAGGGTAACGGCAAAGCGACGAGCGGGGATCGACGCCGGTCGTTTGAAATCGCACGAGACTCGGCGCTGGAGTGCGCTGCGATTGAGGACGTGCTCGCTGGTGTGCGAAGCGTTGTCCGCAGACGACCACAGCAAGCAAAAGGCACTGCTCGATCGTCGTGTGGCCATGCTGACGAAGCTCGGACAGCGTGGCTAGGCGGTCAGCGAGGAGCTTGGCGGATAGCGGTTTGGTCAGTTCGATACCGACGCCGATACCGATAACGACGCCGATAGCGGTAGCGAATGAGTCGGCAGGCGACACCCAAGCCCAAAACCTGTTTAGCTTGTTTCTGCACCATCACTTAGAGCCGTTATGAATCAGGGGCTTGTAGAGTGCAGAAACGGACGCGAGGGACTCAGATGCCAGTCCGGAGGCAACAAACCAAGGATGCCGCGCCTTCGAAACCAGGAACTTGACTCCGCGCAATCTACGTAAGCTACTGATATAAAACATCTATACCCTTCACTCAGAGCCATTCCGCGTTGCGGCGCTTTTTTCATACCTGGCCAAAAGGCCCGGCGTTTGGCCGGTCCCGGTCCCAGCTTACAGGTGACGGCGTACGTGCACGATTTCGGGTTCCTGCGGGTCGTGAGCGGCCCGGAAGCCGAGTCGTTCGCACAGCTCCAGCATGCGGAAGTTGTTGGACAGCACCTCGCCCTCCATCACCTCGATGCCGCGGTCGCGTGCCACCGACATCAGGCGCCGCATCAACTCACGCCCGATGCCCTGATTTTGCCATTCGTCGCCAATCGCCAGGGCGAACTCGCACGAATGCCGGTCGGGGTTGCTGACGTAGCGTGCGACGCCGAGCAGTTGGGCCTTGGTGGTTCCGTCCTTGACCACCGCGATGAGGGCCATCTCCCGATCGTAGTCGATTTGCGTGAAGCGCGCCAGCATCTGCGGCGTCAGTCGTTCGAGGCTCTGCATGAAGCGGAAATATTTGCTCTCTGCCGACAAGTTCTCGACAAACGCCTGCTCGATCTCGGCGTCTTCCGGTCGAATAGGGCGCACCACGATGTCGGTGCCGTTCGGTAGCTGCCACTGTGAGACCAGCTCGGTCGGATAGGGGTGGATGGCCATGTGTCCATAGCGGGTGGTACTGGCCTTCGGCGGCCCGACCACCACCCGGGCGTCGACCGCAATCACGCCGTCCTCGTCGACCAGCAAGGGATTGATGTCGAGTTCCTGGATCTCGGGTAGCTCGCAAGTGATCTCCGAGATTCGCTGCAGGGTGTCGATCAGCTTCTGCATATCGGCCTCGGGCAGATTGCGGAAGTGCTTGAGAAAGCGCGACGCCCGGGTGCCGTAGATCAGCTGCTTGCTGAGATACTCATTCAGCGGCGGCAGCGCGACATTGCTGTCGGCGAATATCTCGACCGCCGTGCCGCCGGCACCGAAGCTGATCACCGGGCCGAAGACCTGGTCGTGGACCACGCCGACCATGATCTCCCGGGCATGCGGGCGTTCCAGCATGGGTTCGATGGTGACGCCATCGATCCGCGCGTCGGGTTGCAGCGCCGCAACGCTGTCCATCATTTCGCGAAACGCGGTGCGCACCGAACGTGGTTCGCGAATATTAAGGCGTACGCCACCGACGTCGGATTTATGGGTGATGTCCGGGGAATTGATCTTCATCGCGACCGGAAGCCCTAGACCTTCGGCGGCAACCAGCGCCTCGGCGGCGGTCGATACGTTGATGCTTGGTGAGATCGGGATCTGGAAGGCGCGCAGCACGGCCTTGGCTTCGGCGCTGCTGAGCGTGTGACGACGCTCACTCATCGTATTCTCGATGATCAGACGCGCCCCTTCGACATCCGGCCCGCGATGCTTAGATATCGGCCCGGGCGCCTGCAACAGCGCTTTCTGGTTGCGACGGTAGCAGGCGAGATAGCCGAACGCCTCGACCCCGGCCTCCGGGCTGCGGAACTGCGGTATACGCGCTTCAGCGAACAGTTGCCGACCACCCTCTACCAGTCCGGCCCCCATCCAACAGGCGAGGACGGGTTTGTTCGATTCCTTCGCTGCGGCGATGACGCCTTCGGCGCAGCTGCTCGGATCGGTCATCGCCTGAGGGGTCAACAGCACCAGCAGGCCGTCGACGTTGTTGTCGGCGAGTACGATCTCGGTCGCGGCCCGATAGCGGTCGACGTCGGCATCGCCAAGGATGTCGACTGGGTCGCTGTGGGACCAATGGGTCGGCAGCACCTCGCCGAGTTGGTCAATGGTCGCGCTGGATAACTCGGCCAGTGGTACGCGCAGGTCACTGGCCCGGTCGGCGGCCATGACGCCGGGCCCGCCGCCATTGGTGATGATCGCCAGGCGTGGTCCTTCCACCCGGGTGCCTGACGCCAGCAGATGAGCGGCGGAAAACAGCTCACCGACCGACATGACCCGAACCGCCCCCGCCCGTTCGATTGCAGCGTCGAAAACATGGTCTGAGCCGACCAGAGCGCCGGTATGTGATACCGCGGCCCGGGTACCGCTCTCGTTGCGCCCTGATTTCACTACGATCACCGGTTTCAGCCGGGCGGCGACACGCAGGCCGCTGATGAAGCTGCGGGCATTGCTGATTCCTTCGACATAGAGCAGGATGCTGTCTGTGTGCGGGTCGACCGAGAGGTAATCCAGCACGTCGCCAAAGCCGACGTCGGCGGTGGCGCCGAGCGAGGCGACGGCCGAAAAACCGAAGCTCTGGGTATCCGCCCAGTCGAGGAGCGCGGTGCAGAAGGCGCCGGATTGGGCAATCAAGGCGAGATGGCCCTGCCGGGCGCCACTCTTGGCGAAGGTCGCGTTCAGGCCGACGCGCGGGCGGACGATCCCGAGGCAGTTCGGGCCAACCAGCGGGATGTTATGGGTCCGCGCGATGTCGACGATCTCGCTCTGCAGTGCCTTGCCGGCCTTGCCAACCTCGGCGAACCCGGCCGACAACACGATGGCGCCGCGTACCTCGTGATCGCCGCATTGACGCATCACCTCGGGGATGTACTTGGCCGGGATCGCGATCACCGCCAGATCGACCGGATGGTCGATCGCCGCCAGGGACGGGTAGCACGACAGGCCCTGGACCGACTCGTGCTTCGGGTTGACAGGGTAGATCTCGCCCTGGAATTCGCCCTCGCGGAGATTCCGGAGGATTTGGGCGCCGACCGAGTTGGGACGCTCAGAGGCGCCGATCACGGCTACCGAGGAGGGTTCGAAGATGTGTTTCAGGTAGTGACTTTTCATTGTGATGCGACGCAATATGAACAGGCTGAATTGAGGTGGTCATGTTCGGTGCTACCGGGCAGAAGTTGCAACCCTGTGTTTGTTGTACTGTGTCATCCTGGGTCTCGTCGTTAATAGCGGCCGGCAGCGGTTGTGGTTAAGGGTAGGTATGGCTGTCGCTTATATTTCTCACCACGACTACACCCGTCATGAGATGGGTGATCACCACCCGGAACAGCCGGCTCGGCTGAGTGCCATCAGCGATCGACTGATTGCCTCCGGACTGGACATGGTGCTGCATCATTTCGACGCCCCGGAGGCCAGTCGCGGGCAGTTGCTGCGGGTTCATGACGAGGAGTATGTGGATCACGTGTTCGCCGCATCGCCCGAAAGCGGCTTGGCGTGGCTGGACGGCGATACCGCGATGAATCCGCATACCCTCAAAACCGCGCTGAGAGCCGCCGTCCAACAGGGCCGCCCCGAGCAGATGCGCTCTCTGGTGCAACCGATCGCAGCCACCGGTTAGGCCGGCACCCTCCCGAGCAAGCGGTCTTGGATCGGGACAAGGCACCCGACGACAGCGCTTGCCTGTCACTCGCTGGGAATAAGAATAACTCTCAGTTGTGGCGCTTCATCGGCACACCGTTGTTGCTCCCGACTGCTTCGCACGCCTGGGGGCAAAGCTCCGCTGGCCGGCGAGCTTGCGGGTCGCAGGCCAAGGGTAGCCGAAATAAGCGACAGCGCAAATGTCTCTCTGCACATCGGTCTTGCTTTTTCCCGTCCTTTGTACATACTCATAATCATGCGGGGGTAAACCCTAGTCGAACCGCATTCGTCTGGGCCAGACGCTATTGTGGAGTCGCCAGCGGTAACACCCATGGATCCTCCCAGATGCCGATCGAAACAGCGCCGCCAAGCGGGTGGTGATGGTCGCCATAACTACCTACTCGCTTCCACCGATTGGGCCGACCGGTCAGCGGTGAGATAGGATCAGTTGCTCGCGCATATGCAGAAGCCTGTAGACGTCACACGACTTCGATCTAACCGAGGTCGCGTGCTTTTGTTCAGAACACCAGGAGATAGTAATGAACATCAACGAACAGAACATGCAAGAAGAAGCGGCCATTCCCGCAGGCGCGGAAGTCGAGATTGGCGATTTTGCCGATCCACCGGTTGCGAGCGAAGCAGAGGATGCTCCCGAAAGCGATCGATTCGATGCGCCCGAGGGCATGGCACCAGATGAGTTAGGCAGCGAGGGTTCTGCTGAATTCGAATTCGATCCTGCTGCCGAGGCCGTTATGAGTGCGAAGGCGGAGATCGAATGCAAGCTGAGCGAATGTGCGGCGAAAGGCGCCCTCAGCGAAGCCGTGGCACGTAACGTAGACGGGCCGGGGGTGGTCGGAGCCGGTGTTTCCTATGGCGGTGAGGGAGGGGGCATTCCAGGCCAACCCAGCCTCGTTGTTTACGTCGAGAACTCAGCGAATGAGGAAGAGGTTCGCCGCGAGATCGTAGACTTGATGGGCGTGCAGGCGGCGTCCAGCGACACCCTGCCGTTCGAAGTTATCGAGACCGGGGCGATCGATGCCTTGACCAGCAACCGGTCGAAGTTTCGCCCTGCACCTGCCGGTGTTTCGGTCGGTCACTTCCGTATCACCGCGGGTACCATAGGCACCTGGGCGCGAGGACGGGGAAGTCGTCAGAACAGGTTGCTCATGATCTCGAACAACCACGTACTGGCCGATTCGAACCGCGGGCGGTTCGGTGACTCCATTATCCAGCCCGGTCGCGCCGACGGCGGAGTCAATCCGCGCGATCGCATTGCGATCCTCGAGCGGTTCGTCACTATCAATTTCCGCCGCGGCGCCACGAACTATGTCGATTGCGCCACGGGATGGTGCTGGCCGTCGCTCGTTCGCCGCGATCACGTGTACCACAGAGGTTCACGGGCTCAATATTTTAAGGTTGGTTCAGCCATCATCTCACCGCGCGTTGGTATGGTGGTCGGCAAGACCGGTCGCACCACCAATCTGACGCAGGGAACAATCCGTGCAATCGGGGTGTCCATCAATGTCGGATTCGGATCTGCCGGAGTCGCGCATTTCCGCGATCAATTCTCGGTACAGTCGACCGAAAGCGGCACCTTCTCGGCGCCTGGAGACTCGGGATCAGCGGTATGGGCCTGGCGGAGTGGCCTTCCTCTCGTCGGGTTGCTCTTCGCGGGCGGTGGCGGAACGACCTTCTGCAACCGTATGTCCCGCGTCGTCTCGGCCTTAGGCGTGACGCCGCTCTGATAGGACACCGGAATTCGCGGTATCACAGACGAATGAGGGGGCAGCTTTCATCGACTTCGGCCAACGTAAGGCGCCCCCTGCTCATCTCGCAATTCGCAATCCCAGCCACTGGACTTCATCACCGAACGGCCGCTGCTTCGAGGACCAGTGCCACGCTCCCCGCCAGCGTCGCGCCGGATTGCCGCGATAGCTTTGCCCTCAGCGCCGTATTCCGCTCAGTTGCCGTTCGAGCATCTCTGGCGTACGAGGCCATCCCATGGCGTAGAGTCGGGGGATAGGTATTGAACAAGAACCCGCCTGACTTGTATCATGTCTTTGATGGACGCGACTCGCTGATCCACCTCATAATACGGGCGGTTCAAATACTATTTTCCCGCCTCTCATGTTCCGTGTAGCGGAACCACAAACCCAGTACGACCTAACGATGCAAGAGAACTCGCTATGGATTACGATGAAGAAGCTGCGGTCAACTACCAACCGGATGCCACGCCGTTATACGTAGAACAGGCTCAACACAAGATTGAGCAAAGGCTACAGCACCGGGACGGCATCGTCGGTTTCGGGATCACCATGACTCCTGGCGGCACAGATGCTGTCGTGGTCTACGTCGAGAACCGAGAAGCACTGGCAACGCTTCCCCGCAGCGTCGACGGCGTTCCCGTCATTGGCGAGGTGACTGGCGAGATCCGGGCGCAGGGCGATTGACGCGTCCAAGGTCACGGGCTCCGCCGCAACGATGGACCCCCACTGCTGTTCGGCATCCTTGGACTATGAATGGCCTACCAAGCCCATCAGATGATCACGAAGCACTGAGATTGTGCAAGTATTCAAAGCCGGGCGAACGCCCGAAAACTCGCCCGCAGGCATCGCCACAGCGCGCTTTGGCGGGCGCGCTGGGCACGCCGCGCGGCGAGGCTGCGGTGAGCAGCCAGATTGCCGAAGGCGCAGACGGCTTCCCAGAGCGTTTGCGAAAAGCTGACTCGGCAGGCAAAAAAGCAGCGCTTTTTCCCTTTTGCTGCTCTGCGGCAGCGGCGCGCAGCTGCTGACAACATTCGCTAAAGCCCCTGATCCCAAACATACTCAATACTCGTTTGAGGTTGTAGCAGTGGGTGATCAAGCCCGGCTCGCCGCCGGCCTTCACAAAGCCGCGTACCAGAAAGTGATCCCAACCCATCTATCGCTTGATGGTGCCGAACGGGTGTTCGCACAGCGCACCCCGCACCATCGGCGCAGCGCTCGCTCGGTACATTGGCTGCTTTGTCCGCTTGGCTCGATTCGGTGCCAGTGCCAGGCGACGCGGTGGCCGCTATCTCGGCTGTGGTCTGCCGCTCGTCCTGTCCCAGCGCCTCTTGGCAACGCTCGATCGCTGGCACCAGCGGGCCTACATCGTTGCCAGCGTTGGTCAGCTCGATGTCGAGGATAAGCTTGTGCTTGTCGTCGACGCTGCTCTGCACGTTGTCGCCAACCAATCCCTTGCCGTTTCTTGCGCAGATGCCGCGCATCGGGGTCAGTGAGCGAGAGCTGGGTCTCGCCGCTCTCCTGCAACGCCTTGATGGTTTCGCGCTGCTCGGCGCTGATAGACGGCACCTCAGCGCTGTCGCTGTCGCAGGCGTCGTTGTTCTCCAGCGCGGCAGAGTAGGCGTCAATCGCGCGATCGAGCCTGGCCAGGTCGCGCTCCAGACTGGTGCGGGTCTTGACGCTGTCGGCACTGGCGCTGGCGTTGAAAAAGCTGCCGTCGATGCCGACAGGCGCACCCCCGATCAGATCGAGCTCGCGACACAGCTGCACAAACTCGCGGTTCAGCGCCTTCAGCGCCTTGGCGTTGTCGCGGCGGAAGTTGGTGATGCTATGATAGCCCGGACACAGACCGCCGAGCAGCCAGATCGCAGCTGTCGACATAGGCGGCAATGGCGCGCATCGGGTTATCCTGATCGACGAGGCCCTCGACGCGCGGCGGTAGCAGCATCTATAAGTATTCACCGCAGAGACGCAGAGTGCGCAGAGGGGCCAACGCGAATGCATCCTCTTCTCTGCGTCCTCTGCGTCTCTGCGGTGAATTAAAGGTCTCTCGGGGAAGGCGCGGCGCTTGCGTGCGGTCCGCTGGCATCACCTGCTGGGTCGCCCGCAAGCGGGCTCCTACGTCGTCCGCACCCGTTGGCTCGTAGGAGCCCGCTTGCGGGCGACGCGTTGGAATTTACCGCAGAGTGCGCAGAGGGGCCAACGCGAATGCAGCCATCTTCTCTGCGTTCTCTGCGTCTCTGCGATGAATCAAACGCATTTCGGGGAAGGCGCGGCGCTTGCGTGCGGTCCGCTGGCATCACCTGCTGGGTCGCCCGCAAGCGGGCTCCTACGTCGTCAGCACCCGTCGGCTCGTAGGAGCCCGCTTGCGGGCGACGCGTTGGAATTTACCGCAGAGTGCGCAGAGGGGCCAACGCGAATGCAGCCATCTTCTCTGCGTTCTCTGCGTCTCTGCGGTGAATCAAACGCATTTCGGGGAAGGCGCGGCGCTTGCGTGCGGTCCGCTGGCATCACCTGCTGGGTCGCCCGCAAGCGGGCTCCTACGTCGTCAGCACCCGTCGGCTTGTAGGAGCCCGCTTGCGGGCGACGCGTTGGAATTTACCGCAGAGTGCGCAGAGTGCGCAGAGGGGCCAACGCGAATGCAGCCATCTTCTCTGCGTTCTCTGCGTCTCTGCGGTGAATCAAACGCATTTCGGGGAAGGCGCGGCGCTTGCGTGCGGTCCGCTGGCATCACCTGCTGGGTCGCCCGCAAGCGGGCTCCTACGTCGTCAGCACCCGTCGGCTTGTAGGAGCCCGCTTGCGGGCGACGCGTTGGAATTTACCGCAGAGTGCGCAGAGGGGCCAACGCGAATGCAGCCATCTTCTCTGCGTTCTCTGCGTCTCTGCGGTGAATCAAACGCATTTCGGGGAAGGCGCGGCGCTTGCGTGCGGTCCGCTGGCATCACCTGCTGGGTCGCCCGCAAGCGGGCTCCTACGTCGTCAGCACCCGTCGGCTTGTAGGAGCCCGCTTGCGGGCGACGCGTTGGAATTTACCGCAGAGTGCGCAGAGGGGCCAACGCGAATGCAGCCATCTTCTCTGCGTTCTCTGCGTCTCTGCGGTGAATCAAACGCATTTCGGGGAAGGCGCGGCGCTTGCGTGCGGTCCGCTGGCATCACCTGCTGGGTCGCCCGCAAGCGGGCTCCTACGCTGGCTGGCTCCCGCGGCTCGTAAGGGTTCGCTTGCAACTTATCCACCCCAATCCCGGCCAAAGCATAAGGTTAGGATTACGATGGGTTCGCCCCCATGACGCCTTCAGGATATCGGAAGCGTTGTCTTAGACCCCACGCCGGAAGTACTTCAGCCAATATCCGCTCAACAGATAGGAATAGGCCCAGGTCCCAAAGAAGATCAGCACGAAGGCGATGGCGATGTCCGACGCGCTACCGTTGAGCGAGAAGCCAGGCACATAGCCGAATAGGAACGGCCCTAGATACAGGAATTTGGCAAACTTGAAGGCGGTGAACGCGGTCAGCCACATGTTCGCCTTGGCGATGGTGGCGCCGGCGAACGCGGCGATGCAGACCGGCGGGGTGATGTTGGAGTCCTGGGACAGCCAATAGACGATCATATGGGCGGCAATGGGATGCACGCCGAGCTCGGTCAACGCCGGCACGGCGACCACGGCGGTGATCAAATAGGCCGCGGTCACCGGCACGCCCATGCCCAGCACCAGCGAGGCCAGGGCGATCAGCAGGATGGTCAGCCAGAGCTTGCCGTCCGCCAGCTCGATGACGATGTCGGCGAAGGTCAGTACCAGGCCGCTGTAGGTGAGCACGCCGATGATGATGCCGATGACGCCGACGGTGGCGCCGATCTTCAGGCTGGCGATGGTGCCCTGGCGGGAGGCGACGACGAAGCGCCCAAGCTCGGCGCCGATATCCGCCCCGCGGCGGCGGCGCCAGAGCAGCACGCCGATGCCGATGGCGAGCCCGTAGATCAGCGGCAGGTTCTCGGCGATGCTCCGAGTCAGGTCGGTCAGCGCCTGCTCCCCGGTGGCGAACAGCCCGGCCAGCCAGGCGGCCGGCGCGCCGACCAGCAGGCCCTCGAGCGCTTCGCCGATCCCGTCCAGCCCCCAGTCCAGCCCGCTGACCAGCCAGCCGAGCCCGAGCACGAACAGCATGGCGATGGCGAGCGTCAGGTCGATGCTGGTCTCCAGCAGCTTGTGGCTGACCAGGATGCAGGTGGCGAGCCCCAGGATGGCCGCAAAGCCCGGCGAGTAGCCCCAGAGCATGAACGCGGTGATGACCACCAGCGGCGTGATGAACAGCCATTCTTCCTTGAAGATCGACAGCGCGCTGCGCTCGGAGCGCTCGCCTCGGATGTCGAAGCGCTTGGCCTCGTAGTGGACCATCATGAACACGCTGAAGAAGTACATGAGCGCCGGGAACAGGGCCACCAGCATGATTTGGGAGTACGGAAGCCCCGTCAGCTCGGCCATGATGAAGCCGCCGGCGCCCATGATCGGCGGCATGAACATCCCGCCGATGGAGGCCGCGGGCTCGATGCCGCCGGCCACATGGGGCTTGAAGCCCGCGCGCTTCATCATCGGGATGGTGAACGAGCCGGTGGAGACGGTGTTGGCGATGGCGCTGCCGGAGATGGAGCCGAACAGGCCGCTGGCGATGACCGAGACCTTGGCCGGTCCGCCGATGCGGTGGCCGACGGCGGCCAGCGGGAAGTCGATGAAAAAGCGCTGTGCTCCGCTCGCCTCCAGGAAGGCACCGAAGATGACAAACAGGATGATGTAGGTGGCCAGGACGTTGGCCATGATCCCGAAGATGCCGTCGCTTTTGTAGAAGATACTGGTGCACAGGCTCGGGAAGCTGTCGCCGGCGTGGGAGATCAGGTCTGGCATGACATCGCCGAAGACGCCGTACAGCAGCATCAGGGCGCCGATGATGACAAACACGTTGCCGACCACCCGGCGCGCCAGCTCGATGCCGATCAGCACGCCGACCACGGCGATGCCCTGATCCAGCGGCGTCTCCGCCCCGGCACGATAGGCGATGACCTCGAAGTTGGCGATCCAGTAGCCGACACAGACCGCCGATGCGGTCATCAGCAGGTAGTCCAAAATCCGGCCAGCCAGCGTCGGCGTGCGGTACAGCAGCAGCACCAGCAGATAGGTGATCAGTACATAGACGCCGCGGTGGTACTGGGTCGCGGCCGGCTCCAGCACCGCGGAGTAGCCGTAGAACAGCACCAGCACTAGCGCCAGCAGATCAAAGATGCGTTGCTCGATCTTGGTCAGCTTCTCAAACATAGGACTGGTACCGGCAGGTTCTTGGAAACAAGATGCTCAGAGCCGGCCGGGTCGCGCAGGTTCGCTCAGCGCGACTCAGCCGGCAAAGGACGCGTGGATCAGTCGATCAACCCCTTTTCCCGCCAAAACCGCTCCGCTCCCGGATGCATCGGCGTAACGATGCCGTTGGTGCCGGTCTCCAGGCCCATCTCTTTGAAGGTGCTCTTCTGGCCGGCCATATACTCCAGACCCTCCTCGGTGTAGATCTTCGAGAGCATGTCGTAGACCACGTCCTCCGGGACGTCGGCGTTGGCGACCCAGAGGGCCGAGTCCTGGAACGACGGAACGTCCTCATCGACGCCCTTGTAGGTGCCCGCCGGCACGATCAGCTGGGAGAAGTACGGGTACTTCTCGAAAAACGCGCTGTCGATGGCGTCCTGGCGCAGGTCGATCAGGGCGATGTCGTTGGTCTGGGCGGCCATGATGACAGCGCCGCTCGGGAAAGCGGTGAACAGCCAGAAGGCATCGAGCTGGTTATTGCCGAAGGCCGCGGCGGCGTCGTTGTAGCCCATGGCGTTGCGCTCGATCTTGTCCCAGATGCCAAGATGGGTGAAGAACAGCTCGCAGTTGGCAAAGGCACCGGAGCCGGCGTTGCCGACGCCGACCTTCTTGCCCTCCAAGTCCAGGGCGCTGTCGATGCCGGCGTCCTTGCGCACGACGAGCTGGGCCGGGGCGCCATAGAGGTAGGCCACGGCGAGCACGTTCTCGTACTTGTGCTTATCGTTCTTCAGCCGGCCCTCGCGGCCGAGGAAGACGTGCCCGGAGTAGACCACGCCGAAGTCCGAGCGGCCGGTGTTGACCCGGCGCAAATTCTCCAGCGAGCCGGCGGAAGACTGGGCCTTGACGCTGTAGGCCTCGGAGTCCTTGATCGGATCGTAGGTCTGAATGGCGTTGGCGACGACCTGGAAGGTCCCGCCGGCAGGGCCACCGCCGAACACCAGGCGCTCCTTGGCCGATGCGATGGTCGGCGCGGCCAGGGCGCAGGCCAGGGCGGTCCCGAGGGCGAGCAGCAGCTTGCGGTGTTTCGTTTGCATAGTTCTCGACTCCCATACAGTGGTTATTTGGATTGCGCGCGGTACCGGCGGCAAAGGCGACCGGCCCGCCGAGCCGATGTCCGGATGGACGCCCGAGGGCGCCCATCGCGGCAGCGGCTCGCGAGCCGGACCTTAACTCATTGCGCGGCGATTACCAAGCCGGCCGGCGGCAATCCGTCGCGGTCAACGCATCCACCGGCACACATCGCCTACACTTGCCATCGAGACAGTGACCCGGAGCCTTTCCTTGGTACCCGACAGCCCATCGCCGACCAGCTTGCCCAAGGCGTGGCCATCTGCGAATCGGTCGATGACGACAACGACTTCGGGCTTCGCCATCTGAACCCGGCCGGGGCGGGCATGACCCACTGCGACATCAAGGCGATGCGCGGCCGGCGCCTGTCCGAGCCGTTTCCGGGGGCGGACAGCTTCGGTTCGCTCGACGCCCTGCGCCGCACCGGCCAGTTCCTGCGGCTGAAGACGAATCTCTACAATGACGGTGCGCTCGAGCTCTGGGTCGAAAACCGGCTCTCGCGGCTGAGCTCGGGCCTGGCGGTGTTCGAAAACCGCTTCGAGATGGTCGCGCTGGAGCAGGCCAGCGCGGAGAGCGAAATGCGCTACCGGCGGCTGTTCGAGAACAGCCTGGTGGGCATCTTCAGGGTGTCGAAGAACCGCTATATCACCGATATGAACCGGCGCGCCTGCGCGATCTTCAGCGACCCGAGCCCCGATGACGCCATCGACCGATGCATTGAGCTGGTCTATGTCAGCCACGAGACCTACCTGCGCTTTGGCCAAGAGGTTTAGGGATAGGAAATCCAAGCGACCCTGAGCGTCTCAAATGGGCTTGGGACGGGAGGATAGCTTAGGCCGGGATGGGTGGTCAACACCGAACGACGGGGCTGACGGGCGCTAGGCGCGGGCGCGCGCGTGCCAAGGTGCTGGGGCTCGCATCTTCAGCGCAGCGCGCCGCCGGGAGACGAGGTAGGCCGCACCGTTGCCTGCGGGAGGGACGGCGGCTGCCAGGCAACGCGCCGATCGAATGGGAAGTCCCGTTCAGGCTGTTGGAGGGCATCCCAGTCCGGCTCGGGAGCATCGTCCCAGGCGGGCGGCCGGCATGCGGAGCCGATCGGCGGCGGACGCGGCGGCTCGCCAAGAGCCAAGAGACTCTGCTCGACGGGCGCGGCCTGGGTGATGCGCATGTCCACAGCGCAGTTGGGACAGACCAGGGGCAGGGATTCGAACAGCCGGGCCTGCGCGGATCAGGACAGCATGACCTAAGAGATCGCGCGCCGGGGAGCGCGTCTCACTAAAACAAGCGCTTCCCGGTTTATGGATGCTTAGTCGGTGTCGGGATCGATGTCAAGGTCAACATTAGGGATTGGTATCGAGCTGGCCGCTTTGATCGATGAGCGGATTCGATTCCGATTCCGATAGCGACCCCGACACCGATGAGGCTTCCCCAGTGCGTTCGATGAAGCAATCCAAGACCCGGAATCGGTTTGACATCAAAACTCAGGACATCTCGACAGCCTAGCATGGGCCTCCACAGGAAAACCAGAAACCAGGCTCTGCTTGGTTCCATCCGCCATCTGAACGGGATGGTGCGCCTGCTGATCGAGCCCAGCCCGGACATCCAGAACCCCGGCATCGACCCTCACCGGTCAGCACGGATCAGCGGGCTCGCTGCCCGCGCTGTTCATCGATCTCCGCACGGATATCCTCAGCCACCTCCAACATTTCGGAAGGCGCGCGGACCTTGTCGCCGGCCTCCAGCCGCAGGGCGACCGCCAGGGGTCGCAGGGCTTCGAGGGCGTGCGGATATTCCTCCAGCACCCCGGCGAGGGAACCCGGATCGGCGCCCAACGCAACCAGGGTGGGAACAGTCTTCTGGAAGTCGTGCACCATCTGCTGGTCATCGCCATCGAATCTGGACAGAATCCCTCGAAACAAGGCCTCGACCCGGGTTGTTTCTCCAAGCAACGCCCTGGCCATCGCCTCGACCCAATCGGCATGAAGCAGCGGCTCCGTCGCAGTCTGTCGGCTGGCCAAGGTGCGCAACGCCTGCGCTCGCTGTAATGCTGCTGCCGCATCGCCGAGCATGCACAGCCTTTCTGCGATGTTACGGGTTACCATGCCAACTGCATCCTGCAGTTCCGGCAGCGCGCTGTCGCCGAAGCGCGCCAGCAGCGCATCGTAGGTCTCGATCTCCGCCGCCGAGTCGCCGAGCTGGCCCTGGCTGTAGCCCTTGTTGACCATTGCCATGGCGACCGATTCCTGCACCTCCGGCAGCGCGCTGTCGCCGAAGCGCGCCAGCAGCGCATCGTAGGTCTCGATCGCCGCCGCCGAGTCGCCGAGCTGGCGCTGCGTGACGCCCTTGTTGAACATTGCCATGGCGACCGATTCCTGCCCCTCCGTCACCACGCTGTCGCCGAAGCGCGCCAGCAGCGCATCGTAGGTCTCGATCTCCGCCGCCGAGTCGCCGAGCTGGCCCTGGCTGTAGCCCTTGTTGACCATTGCCATGGCGACCGATTCCTGCACCTCCGGCAGCGCGCTGTCGCCGAAGCGCGCCAGCAGCGCATCGTAGGTCTCGATCTCCGCCGCCGAGTCGCCGAGCTGGCCCTGGCTGTAGCCCTTGTTGACCATTGCCATGGCGAGCTGAACCTGCACCTCCGGCAGCGCGCTGTCGCCGAAGCGCGCCAGCAGCGCATCGTAGGTCTCGATCTCCGCCGCCGAGTCGCCGAGCTGGCCCTGCATGACGCCCTTGTTGAACATTGCCCAGGCGAGCTGAACCTGCACCTCCGGCAGCGCGCTGTCGCCGAAGCGCGCCAGCAGCGCATCGTAGGTCTCGATCTCCGCCGCCGAGTCGCCGAGCTGGCGCTGGCTGTAGCCCTTGTTGACCATTGCCCTGGCGAGCCAAACTTGCACCTCCGGCAGCGCGCTGTCGCCGAAGCGCGCCAGCAGCGCATCGTAGGTCTCGATCTCCGCCGCCGAGTCGCCGAGCTGGCCCTGGCTGTAGCCCTTGTTGACCATTGCCATGGCGACCGATTCCTGCACCTCCGGCAGCGCGCTGTCGCCGAAGCGCGCCAGCAGCGCATCGTAGGTCTCGATCGCCGCCGCCGAGTCGCCGAGCTGGCGCTGCGTGACGCCCTTGTTGACCATTGCCCAGGCGAGCTGAACCTGCACCTCCGGCAGCGCGCTGTCGCCGAAGCGCGCCAGCAGCGCATCGTAGGTCTCGATCGCCGCCGCCGAGTCGCCGAGCTGGCCCTGCGTGATGCCCTTGTTGAACATTGCCCTGGCGAGCTGAACCTGCACCTCCGGCAGCGCGCTGTCGCCGAAGCGCGCCAGCAGCGCATCGTAGGTCTCGATCTCCGCCGCCGAGTCGCCGAGCTGGCCCTGGCTGTCGCCCTTGTTGACCATTGCCCAGGCGAGCTGAACCTGCACCTCCGGCAGCGCGCTGTCGCCGAAGCGCGCCAGCAGCGCATCGTAGGTCTCGATCTCCGCCGCCGAGTCGCCGAGCTGGCCCTGGCTGTAGCCCTTGTTGACCATTGCCCTGGCGAGCTGAACCTGCACCTTCGGCAGCGCGCTGTCGCCGAAGCGCGCCAGCAGCGCATCGTAGGTCTCGATCGCCGCCGCCGAGTCGCCGGACTCCAACTGGGCCTGCGCTTTCAAGGAAACGAGTCGAGCCTCCACCGCTGGATCAACGGCGGGATGGTCCAGATCCGCTGCAACAAAAGCGTCTGCCAATCGAATCATGGCCTCGAAGTCTCCCGACTCGTAGAGCCGGCGCATCTGGTCCAGCGTGTCGGCTGCTTCCGCGCCGACCGCTCCCTCGGACAGCAGGGATTCTCCGGACAGCTCCGAGGCAGATATGTTCCGAGCGGCTAGTCTCCGATCAGCCATCTGGGGCACCTGCATGCCCTGCGCCTGCAACAAGTTCCGCAATTCGGCGTCCTCCTGGGCCGCCCGCGCCAGTCCCTCGCGAATACCCGCCGACTGCTTTGCCTCCAGCACCAGTCGGCGCGACAGCTCCGTTAACTCGGTGCCATGGTAGTAGGTGACCATGAAATGGATCAGATTGCGCACCACCGCGGCCTCGTCGCGATCCCGCCTGAGTTTGTAATAGATGCTGTAGAGGCGTTCCGCGGCATAATAGCTGCGGTTGCGGCCCGTTCCTTCGACCAGCACGGCGCCGCGCTCCACCAGTCTGCCGAGGTATGTGGATACCTTGCGGATGTCCATGCGCGCCCGGGCCGCGATCTCGGCGCTGCTGGACTCCTGCCAGAGATCGATCAATGCCAGATAGACCCGGCGCTCGGAGCTGGCCAGATCCTCGATGTGGGAGCGGAAATACTCGGTGTGGTCATCGATCAATTCCACCAGATGGTCCATCAACTGGCGCAGCGAGCGATCACGGCTGAAGCCGGCCAGCACCACCATCAGGCGCGGGCTGCCGCCGGTCAGGATGCGCAGCGGGCGGATTTGTCGGGTGTCGACCCGCTCGTGACTGATCGCCTGCCAGAGTTGGCGGCATTCTTCGGTGTCCAGTGGCGGCAGGTGCAGGGTGCGAAAGAGTTCGAAAAACGGCTGCTCCGCATCCTCGAGGGCGGCGAAATGACTGGTGGCGGTGGCCAGCAGCATGACCTGCGGCTCCGTTTGCAGAACCTGGCGCAGATCCCAGCCGAAAGTGCTATCTGCCTCCCGGCTCAGGGCTTGCAGGTTTTCGATCATGATGACCAATTTGCGGTCGAGCCGGTCGGCGGCATCCAGGACACTGGCCCGGGCGCGGCTTTCCAGCGCCGGGTCCGCCCATTGCGCCGTCAAGGCGGCGTGGCTGGCGCGCAGGTCCTCGGCAATGGCCTGGTCGATCGGCTCGCAGGCCTTGGCGAGAAAGTACAGGCACTCCAGCCAGAAATCCGCCAGGGTGAAAATTTCCTGGCTCTCCTCCATCAGCCGCACCGGCAATAATCCCTCGGCCAGGTGGGCATCGATATGCAATTCGGCGATCACCCGCACCAACAGCATGGTCTTGCCGCGGCCGCGCGGTCCCACCAGCAGCAGATGCTGGCAGGAGTCCGAGTCGATATTGCCTGCCAGCACTTCCAGGATTCTGTCCAGCTCGTTTTGTCGCACGACGAACTGGTCGATGACTTCCTGATCGCTCTGGCCGGTGCCGATATGAAATTTGCGCAGTCGCGGTTTCGATTTGGCCGGCGCGTTGCTGTCGGCGGTTGTCTGGCGCATGGTCCGCAACTCAGCCTGGCTCTTGGCAACCGGTGCGCTGGCGATCGCCGAGGGGGATATGATGATCGCGGAAGCGGGCTGCCCACCAGTCGCGCAGCAAGCGCGATGGAAAGCGATGGCCGTCTGCCGATTCCTCCAGATATCCGTCGTGGATCAGCACCTCCAGGGTATTGACGATGCGTGCGCGCACTTCGTCGACGATGTCCCGGTAGTCGGATGCCAGGCAACGCCGCGCCTGGGCGGTAAAGACCTCCATCACGGCCGCTTCCGCCAGAATTTCCATTGCCAGGGAGTAATTCGCCTGTTCCAGTCCGTCCTTCAGGCGGGTTTCATAATGCACCAGGTCGTTTTGACCGGACGGCCCGAGCAATTCATTGCGGTAGACATAGTCGACGTCCTCCAGAGTCAGGCAGATTTTCTCGGTTTTGCGCGCGTGGTCCCGCAAACGGGCGAAGAACGACTGTACATGATGGGGAATGCCGATTCCCAGCTTATCGTAGACCGCGCCGGGCACGGCCGCTTGCATCTGAACATCATAGCTTTCGGCAAGCCGCCGCAGACAGGCTTCGCTTGCGCTTTTATCCCAGGGACCGAGACGAAAAGGGGCCAAATGATTGATGCGGTCGGAGATGCCGAGCCTTTCCACCAGCGGACCCAGGCCAATGCTGCCTGACACCATGACCACCAGCGATCCCGCCGGGTTGTCCTGCGCCATCGGGTTGTCCTGCATCATCGGGCTGTCCTGCACCACCTGGCGAAACCAGCTCAGGAACCTATCGACTCGCGCGGCGCCGTCTTCGCCCTGCTGCAAGCGCTTCAGGAAGATCGGCAGTTCGTCCACGACCAGCAATACCGGCGCCTCGTGGGCGGCACAATCGCCGAGCAGGGTTTCGCCATGGCGGCGCCAGTTTGCGTCATCCAGCACGGCTCGGACCTTGACCTTGACGTCCAGCGCGCTCAATTCTTCGATATGATCGCCGAGCCAGCGGCTGAATTTGGACCCAAAACGCCTGAACAACGGCTGCACGCGCTGGATCTGCTTTGCAAACTCGGCGATCACATCCTCCGGGCCGGAGGCGCCCTCCACGTCCGCGAACAAAAACACCCAGCCTTTCTGCTCTAGCCGACGCCCCAATTCGCGGGCAACGCTGGTCTTCCCCATGCGTCGCTGCCCGGTCAGGGAGATATGGTTACCGTCTTCGATCCGCTGCTGCAACAATGCCAGCTCGGTTTCCCGATCAAAAAAGTCCGCGCCCGTGACCCAGCGGCCGGTGGAAGATTTCATCGCCATGCCCTCATCAACAATTTTGTTGAATTATAGTTTCAACAAAATTGTTGTCAACGATTTTGTTGAATTTGCGATGCCATGCGTCGAGACTGTGCGAGTATTCGGAATGCGTACTGAAAATGGCGGGCCGCGTGGGTGTTGTCGAGCGTGCGCAACCGAAGAATCAATGGCTTGTGATGCCATGACAGGGGTATTGGCCTTGCGGAATGTCCACCTATCCATCGCGGATAACAGTTGATTCGTCGCAGAGGCGCAGAGAAGAGGGTGCATCCGCCTGGGCCTTCTGCGCCTCTGCGGTGAACGCATTGTTTACGCCGCGAAACCGTCGATTGTTGCGGGTTCGCAAGCTCAGGCCGACCTACGCAGACTCTGAGGTATCGCCAGATCATCCGCTGCTTTAACAACGCCTTATACCGCCCTGTCCTTGAGGCCCTGTGGCCTGCGTCGGATGTGTCGGCGTCCTTGGCCTGTTCGCCCGCAAGCGGGCTCCTACGTCGGCCGTCCCCATGGGCTTGTAGGAGCCCGCTTGCGGGCGACGCGCCGGCCACTCGATAGATACCTCAGACGCAGACCCCAGGGTGTCGCCAGATCATCCGCTGCTTTAACAACGCCTTATACCGCCCTGTCCTTGAGGCCCTGTGGCCTGCGTCGGATGTGTCGGCGTCCTTGGCCTGTTCGCCCGCAAGCGGGCTCCTACGTCGGCCGTCCCCATAGGCTTGTAGGAGCCCGCTTGCGGGCGACGCGCCGGCCACTCGATAGATACCTCAGACGCAGACCCCAGGGTGTCGCCAGATCATCCGCTGCTTTAACAACGCCTTATACCGCCCTGTCCTTGAGGCCCTGTGGCCTGCGTCGGATGTGTCGGCGTCCTTGGCCTGTTCGCCCGCAAGCGGGCTCCTACGTCGGCCGTCCCCATGGGCTTGTAGGAGCCCGCTTGCGGGCGACGCGCCGGCCACTCGATAAGGAGCGACCACGGGAAAATCGTCCAAATGCTAGGGCTGGTTCGTGAGGATACCTCAAACATAGATCTCAGGGTATCGCCAGATTATCCGCTGCTTTAACAACGCTTTATGCTGCCCTGCCGGCAAGGTTCTGTGGCCTGCGTCGGATGTGTCGGCGTCGTTGGCCTGTTCGCCCGCAAGCGGGCTCCTACGTCGGCCGTACCCATGGGCTTGTAGGAGCCCGCTTGCGGGCGATGCGCCGGCCACTCGATAGATACCTCAGACGCAGACCCCAGGGTGTCGCCAGATTATCCGCTGCTTTAACAACGCCATATACCGCCCTGTCCTTGAGGCCCCGTGGCCTGGATCGGACGTGTCGGCGTCCTTGGCCTGTTCGCCCGCAAGCGGGCTCCTACGTCGGCCGTACCCATGGGCTTGTAGGAGCCCGCTTGCGGGCGACGCGTCGGCCACTCGATAGATACCTCAGACGCAGACCCCAGGGTGTTGCCAGATCATCTGCTGCTTTAACAACGCCTTATGCTGCCCTGCCGGCAAGATTCTGTGGCCTGCATCGGATGTGTTGGCGTCCTTGGCCTGTTCGCCCGCAAGCGGGCTCCTACGTCGGCCGTACCCATAGGCTTGTAGGAGCCCGCTTGCGGGCGACGCGTCGGCCACTCGATAGATACCTCAGATGCAGACCCCAGGGTGTTGCCAGATCATCTGCTGCTTTAACAACGCCTTATGCTGCCCTGCCGGCAAGATTCTGTGGCCTGCGTCGGATGTGTCGGCGTCCTTGGCCTGTTCGCCCGCAAGCGGGCTCCTACGTCGGCCGTACCCATGGGCTTGTAGGAGCCCGCTTGCGGGCGACACGCCGTCCTAATGCCAGGGCCAGTTTGTGGGGATACCTCAGACGCAGTCCGCGATTTTCGGACCGAATTCTGAATATTCGCCCAATCTCGGCACTTGGGGTGCAACTCACCTAACGTTACCTGATGGGCGTCGATTCCTGCGAACACTTGCACAGTCTCTACGGGGAATTCTGTCAGGCTCCGGCCGCCTGAGCAGAACGGAGCCCGGGATGCTCTAGCCTTCGATCTCCACAGAGGTGCGAAAGAAATGTCAACCTCAATTGTAACCTCTATCGCGGAATGGTTGGGTTTTGTCCATGTGGAACTAATTACTATCCATGAGACGAAGACACATTGTCTAACCCAAAATTTGCTACCGGAGAACACGCCATGTCTTTTCGCATACCCACCTTTCTCACCGCAGGTTTGCTCGGACTCGGGCTCAGCGTCGGAGCCGGCGAGCATGACAGAGCGTCAGCTTACGGCCCCTACATCGATTCGCCTCACATGAATTTGTATCCTATTGATCTGAGAGATACCATCGATGCCACGACCGATTTTTCTAACTACGCCACGGTATTAGATCAGATCGGCCCGGTCTGGGGCGCACCAGCCGACGAAGTAGTTAGCCGGCTCGTATAGTTGGAATTCATCGGCAGGCCGCTACGAGCTGTTGACTTCGGGACAGACTCCTCAGTACCGCACGAACGAATATCCTTCCTGCCGGTCGATGTCACAACCTCGCCAACAGCAAGGTCGTGCTCGACCGGCACATCATCTGTACTCCATGTCTTTCAAAGATAGGATCGTAAACTAACTGAAGTTTGATTATCACTCCTATCTCCTTCCAACTGTTTGACGGTTAAATGCCCTAAAGCTGGGCATGATTTTAAAACCCAGCAGACAGATCTAACGTTCTACCCTACTGAGTTACCCGCCTCGGTAATAATCCACTGCCCGGCCATTCATCCCTAAAGCCTAAAGAATATAGGTATCCAGTTCCTGAAGTAATTTCTCCTTGTCGGAATGGCCAAGAAAGCTGGCGAGAATCGCATTCTTGGATAAGCGATAAATATCGCCGACATCGAGCATCAAAGCCCGCTGTGCCTGCAAAAAGTTTTCGGTGATGTAGCCGCCGAAGTAGGCCGGATCATCCGAGTTAATTGTTATACGGATGCCAAGGTCAAGCAGCCGCTTTAGATTGTGCGCTTGCATCGTCTCGAAAATCCGTAGCTTTACATTTGATATCGGGCAGACCGTCAGCGGCACCTGATTCCGCACCAACCGTTCAACGAGCGTGGCATCTTCAATACAGCGGACGCCATGATCGATGCGCGCGACCTGAAGCGAATCCAACGCCTGCCGGATATATTCTGGAGGACCCTCTTCGCCAGCGTGCGCAACGGTCATGAGGCCCTCGCTGCGGGCGCGCTCGAATACGCTCTTGAAGGTAATGGGCGGATGGTCGAGCTCGGAGGAATCGAGACCCACGCCGATGATCTTCTCCTTGTGTGCCAGCGCCTGTTCCAAGGTCGCCATGGCGGCCTCGGCGCTGAGATGGCGTAAGAAACAAAGGATCAGATGCGAGGAAATGTTCAACCGGCGGCGCCCGTCTTCCAATGCGTCATGAATGCCGGTGATGACCGTATCGAAGTCGATGCCGCGATCGGTATGGGTTTGAGGATCGAAAAAAATCTCTGTATGGCGCACCCGCTGGGCGCTGGCCTTTTGCAAATAAGCCCAAGTCAAATCATAGAAATCCTGCGCCTCGCGAAGTACGGCAGCGCCCTCGTAATAGATGTCCAGAAAAGACTGTAAATCGCGAAAGGCGTAGGCTTGCCGCACCGCTTCGACCGACGGAAAACGCAGTTCGATGCCGTTGCGCTCGGCGAGCGCAAACATCATTTCCGGCTCCAATGAGCCCTCGATGTGAATATGCAGCTCTACCTTGGGTAGACCTTCAATCAACTTTTGCATTGTCTGATCCGCATTTGCTGGTGTTGGAGGCCGTCGACGATCTGTCAGGAAACCCGAGCCGCTGTCCACGGACGGGAAATCGCTGCTTTACATGATACCGATCTTCATGGTTTGAAATAAGCCGGTACCTTCCCGAGGTTGGATCGGCGTGGCGAAACCCGACGACTGGGGATCTGGATCAACATTGGCGCAATAATCGGGGACGTACCACCAACAGTGGCAATCGCCCGGCGCAACCGAAGTGCCGGCCGCGGCTGGGTAGCAAACGACTCTGGCAGGTTCCTGAGGTATCTCCACGAATGTGCAGTCGCTGCGGGGCGTTGTCGCTGTTGCCGACTCGCTTTTGCAGAACCAGCGCATCGCCCGCAAGCGGACCCTGACCAGCCGTGGAAGCCGAGCGCCGTAGGAGCCCGCTTGCGGGCGACCCAGCGGATCGGGCGCGAACGCCGCGGCTTTCCCGGTAGAAAGGCTACAGGCCAAGCTATTCTGCACAGATTGACCGAGGCCCCCACCCCCATCGGAACTTTCACTCCGCAAGAAACGCCAAACTCCGCTTGGCTCGATGAAGTCAAGGCTACCGCGACCCAAGGCCAGAAAAATGCCGGCCCGGTATCTAGCCGGGCCGGCGCGTTATGTTGTCGCGCGTCCCTGCGCATCATGGGGTCCAGTCGGTTTCAGGCACCGGATCAGGTCGAATCGAAACCCTCCCAGGGAAGGCACTGCTCACCGGCAACGCCTTGCAGGCGGTCGGCGGTGATCAGCCAGAGCGCATCCGGCCAGACTTCCGGGAAGAACACCCCGGTGCTCTCGGGGGCGATGGGCTTGTAATCTCCCATCAGGCGGGCATTCTGCACCATGGTGTAGAAATCCGTCGTAGACTGTTGGCGCAGCGCCATCGCAGTGATGGTCGGGGCACCGCCTTCAAATTCGCAGTCGCCATAGGCGAAGGCCGGCGTGAATGGCGCCAGGGTTGCCGGCAACAGCGGTGTAGAAACCGCGACGGCTGCGCCGCTCGGGGCCTGGAATATGGTCCAGACCAGGGTCTCGAACTGTATTCCGTAGGCACGGAAATCCGTGCGCAGCATGTCGATCTGTCCCAGCTCGGCTCCACCGAGGTTGACATCGACGCTGCTCGAGGTCGGATCGATCACGCCATTGCTCAATTCCACCGTCGCCTCCAGTGCATCCGTGCCGATCGGTCCCGGTGCGGTCGGCAGGGCCGAAAAGGCTTGACTATCGAAGGTCTCCAGTGGGCTCGGCGCTTCGGTTCCCTGTGCCACATGGAAGTAACGGGCAGATGGGAACTGGTCGCAGAGGGTCACCTGCGGCGGGATCCGCGTGGCCAGCGGGTCGTCGCAATCGATCCGATAGCTGACGCCGCTGCGCCAAGCCAGAACCCGATTGCCTTCCTCCTGGGCGTAGGGGCCGGTAATATCGAACAGGCCCGCGGTCTTGTCGAGATCGAACCGCAGCTCGCTGTTGGAGCCTAAAACATCGTATGCAGCAGGGTTTTGGTCGACGGCGAACCCGTAGCGGATCTTTTCGCGATCATCGCTACCCGGCAGCGAGGTATCGAGGCCAAAGCCAATGAAGGCCGTGAGTCCACCGAGCTCCAGTTCCGGTTCGCTTATGGATACGTTGAATTGGTTGGTGGTTTCGCTAACCGGATACAATAAGTCCTCTTGGATGCCGGCGCGCAAGATCGTTTCATAGTCAGAGCTGCCGGGGGGAGTGACGTAGTCGAGAATGACACCAAAATCGTAGCTGCCGATAAGGATGGCCGCATTCGCCATTTTGCCGAACAGCAGCTCGGCGAGGAGGTTCCTGGGCCGGCGTACGCTGCCAATAATCACCTGATCGAAGGTCTCGCCCGGGACAACCAGGGTCAAGGATCCGGACGGGATGCCCCGGAAGGTGATCAGGCGCTTGATCGGAAGCTCCTCACCAGGCGCAAACCCAAGATCTGCGGCAACGGTCAGATCCACTGGCCCACCAGCGAATCCAGCTCCGAAGTCGATGAGCCCGGTATCCGGGTCCATTGGGCAGGCGCCGTCGTCGTTGGGATCGCAGGAGACGGTCGTGATCGGGTTGCCGGCGGGGTCGCTGAGGAAGGCCCCAGTCGGTACGCCCAGAGGCTGGCCGCGATCGTTTAGCACCCTAACCCTGAGCTGGTCGCCCGGCACGAAACCGCCGGAGGAGAAGCGCACCAGCTCGCTGTCGCTGCCGGAGGCGGCCTTGTCGTCGGTTGCCGTCAGGGTGACGACACAATCCTCGTTGCCGCCGGAGCCCGTCAGGTTGGCGCTGTTTGCGGTCTGGTTGCTCAGGGTCGCGGAGCAGCCGGAGACGGACCAGGCAAATTCCCCTCCCGGAGACGGCGGATTATAGTTGCCATCGGCGTCGGTGACCACCGCGTTCAGCGTCACCGTGCTGCCCGGGGTCTGCGGCACGCCGGGGCCGGTCAGGCTGACCACCGGCGCCAGATTGAAGTCCACCCGGATGTTCAGCGTCTGGCAGATGCCCGAGTCCGGGTTCGGGATGGTGGAGCCGGAGAAGTTCGGGGAGTCGAACACGCTGGCCGCGTTCGCATCCAGGGTCAGGTCGTACTGATAGGTATCCGTGCCCAGCGACACCGGGTTGGTCAGGTATTGCTGTTGGCCGTCCTTGTCGAGGAACAATTTCACCTGCTCGGGCTCGGGGGGACCGTCCTGGCCGGAGCGCTTGAACGAGACGCCGTAGAAGGCCGGGTCCGCATAGTCGCGATTGCCGGACGAGGTGCCGTTGTAGGTCACGCCGGCGGCGCGCACCGGCACGGTCACCGGGGTGGTGCCGTCGAGCTGGGTGATGGTGCCCTTGAAGCAGGCGTGGGCCGAGATCGGTCGATCCACGTTCCACCAGGTGAAGTGATCGACGCTGAACAGCGCGCACTTCTTGCTGGCATCGAAGGAGCACAGCTGGACCACCGCGCTGCCTTCTTCGACCCAGAGGCCGCTGGTTTCGTCGTAGTACCAGGTCGGGATGCTGTCGCCGACGGCGTTTTCGGCCTGCAGGTCATCGGGCAGCAGCAGCTCGATGGTCGCTGGCACGGCGAGGTCGCTGTACTCGGTTCCGCTCTCGCCGGTGACTCTGATCTCGGCCAGGACCACCGAATCGAGCGTAGTCGGGTCGTTCGGGTCGCCGCCGGCGGCGACGAAGTCGGCACCGGGAAAGGCCGCCAGGTCGGCCGGGTCGGTGGGGTCGATGGGCGTGAAATCGACCCTGACCGGCTCGCTGACCGGGTTGCCCCTGTCGTCGAGCACGCTGGCCGCCGGGATGTCGAGCTGGCCGGTCTGCGTGCCGTTGTCCGTCGCCGGGAGATCGACCGGCTCGGTGGACGGGTCGGCCACCTCGACGCTGGCGGCGACGGGTGCCATGGAGAAGTCGACGCTGTAGACCCTGCCTGCGCCGGTGACGGAGACTTGGGTCTGGAAGTCGGTATAGCCTTCCTTCTCGGCGGTGACGGTGACATAGTCGCCGCGCTCTGGGGAGCTGCTGACCTCGGCATCGCCGAAGTCGCCCGTATAGGTGCCCTGGGTTCCGCTGCTGGTTTCGACCGTCGCGGTGCCAAGGGTGATGGACACGTCGGCAATGGCGGCGCCGGTTTGGGTGTCCGTCACGGTGCCGGAGATGGTGCCGGTAATTTCGGTCGGCGCAAGGGTCTGCTGCTCGACGCGGGTTGTGTAGCTCAGCCGCCCGCGTCCGCGCGCAAAGCTCAGGTTCCTAGTGATGCTGTCGCCGGCGGCGAGCGTGGCGCCCTCGCCGACCAAGGAAAAGAACGGCTCGGATGCGCCGGTGACGCCGTCCGGACTGTTCACCCTCATATTGCTGCTGGCGACGACAAGCCGCAGCTGGCCCGCAAGGCTCGCCCCGGAGCTGTTGGTTACCCTGACCGTCGCCAGGTACTGGCGGTTGATGCCGTCGTAGATGCCGGTGCCCGCGCTGACCGCGGTCTGGCCGGTGATGTCGGTCCAGCCGCCGGACTGGGCGAGCAGCCCGGTCGAGAACAACAACATGATCGTTGCCGCCGCGAGGATGGCGCGCCAATGGTGCTTGTGGTGGTGTTGCATGATCGTGCCTCTGTGCCTGTTGTTGTGGACGTCAGCGTTGGCGGCGGGCGCGGCGCAGACCCAAGGCGCCGAGGCCGAGCAAGGCGATGGTGGACGGGGCCGGCGCCTGGTTGACGACGATGTTGCCGAAGCTGAAGCTGTCGCTCTGGTCGTCGCCGCCGTCGCCCACCCGGAAGCGAAGCTCCACGTTCTTGCCCGCGAAGCCGGAGATGTCCACCGACGACGTACCGGAGCCCGTCAGCGTGGTGGCATCGAGTAGCAGCAGGCTGTCGAGGGTATTGGCGGTGTTGGTGAGGATGGCCTGCGCCAGGTCGAACGGGTCGGTGCTGACATTGGTCAGCGTCCAGCTCCAGTCGAAGTCGAGCGTGGTGGCGTTGCCCGGCAGGTCGAACACCTGGAACAGCTCCACCGCATAGGTGTTGACGCCGGTCGGGTCGGTCGCAAGTTCCGCCAGGCCCTCGCCGAGCAGGGTAAAGTAGGGACCGCCGGGAGCGACGGAGATCAGGTCGCTGATCGTATCCTCGGTCTCCCCGCTCCAGCCGGCGAAACCGGACCCGAAGTCGCCGTTTGCCAAGCCGGCCATGGTCACTGGGGCGCCGGTCATCGCGAGCAGGCCGAGGGAGCAGGCCAGCATTCTGGTATTCATCTTGATCGGACTCCTCTTGTTGATTGTGGAGTCGCACCAATAAAAGGGTGCGTTGGATTACCGCGCTGGTACATCCAGGCGCGGTGTTGCCGACCGAAATCGGCAGCCTGACGGGTTCGGCAACGCCCATGCCAACATGAAAGCAAAACCCTTTGTGATCGCTGGCTGTCTGCACGGCGCTGCGGCGGACATCATTAGGAATAATATGTTTCAGTCGTTCGATGGGCACTGTGCTGGTCAGATCCGTCGAATGATCGGCAGCAATTGGCAATTTCCCGATGCTTGATCAACCGGTCTTGTGGAGATGCTTCGCAGACATTGCCTGCTTAGCGCGGAAGCTGCCGGATTCCGGTAGCGCATCCGCCAGCAGGTAAAACGCGTCGGCATGATCAAGCAGAAAATAAATCTTATCGCCTCCGCACATCGAGCGATGCCCGTCGATGAATGGTAGTGAGGGATAAACGATCAGTCAATGCGCCATCTTGATGCTCAGCGGCTTCGGGGTGAAAGGGAATCCCGTGTTGCCGGGCAGATTGGACTGCATGGCCAGGATCGTTTTATCTTTGCATCAGAGAGCCTAGCGGCCTGGCATCGAAACTGGCTGGGCGTTTCGCGCAACGATTGGACGTACAACCAATAGACACAATCGCCCATCGCAACCGACGAGCCGCAGAAGCCGAGCACCGTAGGAGCCCGCTTGCGGGCGACCCAGCGGATCGGCCGCGAACGCCGCGCCTTTCCGGGTAGATAAGGCTGTAGGCCAGGATCTTCCCCGCAGACTAAGTGATGGTGCAGAAACAAGCTAAACAGGTTTTTGGCTTGGGCGTCGCCTGCCGACTCATTCGGTATCGGTATCAACGACGGTATCGGCATCGGCGTCGGTATCGAACTGACCAACCCGCTATCCGCCAAGCTCCTCGCTGACCGCGTCGCCACGCTGTCCGAGCTTCGTGAGCATAGCCACACGACGATCGAGCAGTGCCTTTTGCTTGCTGTTGTCGTCTGCGGACAACGCATCGCACACCAGCGAGCACGTCCTGAATCGCAGCGCACTCCAGCGCCGAGCCTCGTGCGATTTCAAACGACCGGCGTCGATCCCCGCTGGTCGCTTTGCCGTTACCCTCGGCAATGTTCAGCGCGATGGCCTGCGATGCGCGCCTAGGATGCGCACCTACGATGTGCGCCTACGATGTGCGCAGGCGTTGATCCTTCGCGTTACGCTGTCCTTTCACATGCTCGCAGTCGCGCTAGGCCCAGCCGACAGACTCGATGGTCGCACGCTAGACGTCGAGCTTCTCATGACCAAATGGCATAGGGCGTTTTCTCTCTCGATTCCGATTCCAATTCCGATTCCGATTCCGATAGCGACCCCGACCCCGATTGCACTCCGCCGATGTCTGGATAGCGTTGTATAGGTTATTCATGAACCGCAGACTAACCGAGCCCCCAGGGCAGGTCCCGCTTCTTCCTGCTGAATCTGTCCGGTGCCGGCTGTGGTGCCGGCTGTGCTGCTGAACAAGGGGCAGTCGAGCATCAGCAGGCGTTCAGCCACGCGGTCTGCACCGTTTTGGCGTTGCTGTTCAGGCAAGCCGGCGAGCAATAGACCGATATGGAACCGCTCGGCGGATAGCTCATCGAGAAAGTCGGGGTGCGGACTAATACTCATTGCACATAACGCGGATGGGCCTGCAACAGCGCGCGGGTGTAGGCATGCCGCGGCTCGCTCAGGATACGTTCGCGCCGACCCTGCTCCAGAATCAGACCATCGCGCATGACAGCGATGCGCGGGCAGAGACGCTCGACCACGGCGAGGTCGTGGGAGATGAACAGATAGGCCAAGCCCTGCGCCTGGCGCAATTCATGCAGCAGGTTCAGAATCTGCGCCTGCAAGGAAACATCCAATGCCGAGACCGGCTCGTCCAGAATCAACAAGCGCGGTTGCCCGAGCAATGCCCGGGCGATCGCCAGGCGCTGTGCCTGGCCGCCGGAGAGCTGGTGTGCAAAGTGCTGTAATAAGGTGCGTTCGAGACCGACCTGCGCCATCACCGTATGGATGCGAGCCGCGCGTGCCGCGGCATCTAATGTGGTCAGGCCGCGCAGGGTGCGCTGCAGAATCAAACCGGCTCGATGTCGGGGATTGAGCGCGCCCAGCGGGTTCTGAAACACGTATTGAACAGCACGGCGATAGTCAGCGCGTGCGGCTCGGTCCAGTTCCGCCAGCGCCCGTCCCTGCCAGATCAAACGCCCCGAGTCCATTTCGGTCAAGCCGGCGAGGATGCGCGCCAGGGTGGTTTTGCCGCTGCCGGATTCGCCGACCAAGCCAAGCGATTCTCCTCTCCCGATGCACAGGTCGACACCGCCAACCGCTGCCGGGCCAGCCGCGCATCGGTGGCGCTTGACGATACCCTGGGCTGCCAGCAACGGCGCGCTCATAGCGACTCTCCCAGCGGAAACAGGCAGCGTACGCCATGTTTGTCATCCAGCCGCGTCCGCCGCGGTTCGGTCTCGAAGCAGACCTTCTGTGCCCGCGTACAGCGCGGCGCGAACAAACAGCCCGCGGGCCGTGCCCCCGGGGCCGGTGCCTGACCCGGAATGGCGGTCAGCGGCTTGTCCGGGCGACCCAATTCCGGCGAACAGGCGAGTAAACCGGCGGTGTAGGGATGTGCCGGCCGCGCCAGCAATCGCGCAACCGGGGCATCCTCGACCAGTTCGCCGGCGTACAACACCAACACGCGCTGGCAGAGCCGCGCCACCAAGGCCAGATCGTGGCTGACGAACAACAATCCCAGACGGTCGCTGGTACAGAGTTGTTGCAACAGCTCGATGATCTCCTGCTGCACCCTGGCATCCAGGGCCGTGGTCGCCTCGTCGGCGATCAATAGATCGGGGGCATGTGCCAATGCCATGGCGATCGCCACGCGCTGGCGCTGGCCTCCGGAGAGTTCATGCGGAAAACGTCGCAGCAGGCCGGGCACCTGATGCAGATTCACCCGGGCGATCAGATCCTCGGCGCGCCGGCGCGGATCGAGTTCCAGATGCCTGCCTGGGGCATGTGCCCGTAGCGTTTCATCGAGTTGCCGGCCAATGCGAAACAAGGGGTCTAGCGCGGTCAGCGGCTCCTGCGGCACATAGGCGATGCGCCGGCCGCGCAGCGAGCGCAGAGCCGGTGCATCCAGCGCCATCAATTCCTGCCCGTCGAACCGAATGCTGCCCTGGATATGAGCCGGCGGCGGCACCAGGCGCAACAGGGCGAACGCGGTCAATGTCTTGCCGCAACCGGATTCGCCGACCAGCGCAACGCGCTCCGCCGGCGCAAGGTCGAAGTCCAGGCCGCGCACCGCATCGACCTCACCGCTGGCGGACGCTAGACTGACCCGCAGCCCACGCACCGACAGCAGCGCTGAATCCGGTTGCGCGCTGTGGTCGCGCTGCTGCTCGTCTGCTGATGGTTCGGCAGTTGCCGGATATGTTCGATCATGCCGAGCTCGGAGCGGCCGGGGCGAGGCATCTGTGCCAATCAGGCGCGGGTCCAGTCGATCGCGCAGGGCATCGCCGAGCAGATTGATGCTGACCACCAGCAGCAGGATCAGGATGCCCGGCAAGACCGCCACCAGCGGATAGGTGGTCAGAAACTCGCGCCCCTCGCCGAGCATGCTGCCGAGGTCCGCGTGCGGCGGCTGCGCACCGAGGCCGAGGAAGCTCAAGCCAGCGGTCTCCAGCACCATCCAGCCCAGGGTCGTGGTCATCAGCACCAGCAGCGTTGGTGCCAGGTTCGGTAGGACTTCGGCGAGCACCAGGCGCAGGCCTCGATGACCGCTCAGCCTTGCCGCCGCGATGTAGTCTTGGTGGCGAATCTCCAGTACGGCACCGCGCAGGGCGCGGGCGAAGAAGGGTACATTGGCCACCGCGATGGCGATCATCGCGTTGCCGAGACCGGGACCCAGGGCCGCGACGATCGCCAGGGCAAGCAGCAAATAGGGAAAGGCCATCAGCACATCGATACCGCGCATCAGCAGGGCATCGCCGAGACGCCCGCTCCAGGCCGCGAGGATGCCGATCGCCCCGCCCACCAGCGCGGCCAGCAGGGTCGCCGACGCACCGACAACCAGGCTCGAGCCTGTGCCCCAGATCAATCGCGACAGCAGATCGCGTCCAAGATGATCGGTCCCCAACGGATGCTCTGCCAGATGGCTGAGCGTAAACGCCGGCAGCATGCGCTGCGCGGGGGCGGTCTGCACCGGGTCGGCCAGCGGCAGCCAGGGCGCCAGCAGTGCCGGCAACAGCACCAGTGCCAGCAGCACCAGCCCGGCCAGGGCGCCTGCATGCCGGATCAAACGCTTCTGCATGCTTTGCTCTCGATGCCCGACAAGCGATTGTCTGCCACTGGCTGTAGGCGACGCATGTCGATGCTGTTGTTCATGCCGCGCGGGTCCGCCGATCCAGTGCATATTGCAAAAGATCCGCGGCCAGGTTGACGAGCACATAAGCGGTGGCCAATACCAGTACTCCGCCTTGCACCAGCAACAGATCGCGTGCGGCAATGGCATCCACCAGCATTCGTCCCAGCCCTGGCCATTGAAAAATGGTCTCGATGTAGACCGCCCCGCCGATCAAGAATCCGGCCTGCAAACCGATCACCGGCATGCAGCGCGCCAGCAGGCCCTTCAGACAGTGCAACAACAGGATACGGGATTCGGCAATGCCGCGCGCGCGGCATAATCGAATGTGATCCGCCGCCAGCAAGTCGATGGCAGCGGCACGCGCGATGCGGCCGATCACGCCGGCCGCCACCAATGCCAGGCTCAGGGTCGGCAACACCAGGTGACGCAGCACATCGCCAACCTTGTCCAGGTTCCAACCAAGATCCGTACCGACGCCGGCCAACCACACCGTGGTCATACCGCTGGCGGGCAGCCAGCCAAGCCAGACCGCGAACAGCAGGATCAACAACAGCCCGAGCCAGAACGAAGGCAGCGAAATGCCGATCAGCACGGCTAGGGTCAGCAGCCGGTCGGCGGTGCGGTTGTGTCGCAATGCGGCGAGCAGCCCCGCCGCCACCCCCATCAGGGTGCCGATCGTCAACGCGGCGCCGGCCAGCAGCAATGTGGGTCCGAGCCGATCGAGCAAGGCATCCATCACCGGTCGCTGCAGCGACACCGAACGCCCAAGATCGCCCTGGAGTAGATTGCCAAGCCAATGCAGATAGCGGGTCGGCCAGGGTTGTTGCAGCCCCAGATCGGCACGTAACTCGGCCAGCCGCTCCGGTGTGGCATAGGGTCCGAGAATGGCCAATGCCGGGTCCCCCGGCACCAGGCTCATGACGCTGAATACCACCAGGGTCACACCGAACAGGACCGGTATCAGCAATAGCAAACGTCTGAGAATATAGCCGCTCATTCATCCAGCCCCTGCTTCCAGGCCTGATCCAGCCGCAAAAAAAACGACGGCTCCAGCCGCAATCCGCGCACCCGTTGTTGCGCCACCAGATTTTGCCGCCAACTGGCCACCACGATCCAGGGAATGTCCTGCTGCACCTGGCGCGCCAGAGCATGATACAGACGCGCGCGCTGGTCGCGTTGCGCAGTCTGCCGGGCGCGCTCGATCAGCTCGTCGACGCGCGGATTGCAATAATAGCCCGAGTTGAACCCCCCCTGCTGCGGCCAGGCGGCGCAGCGCAATGCCAGGTACGGCAGCGTGTCCGGATCATTTGTCATCCAGGCCATCGCCGCCATGTCCGCATTGGTGTCCAGCCCGGCATTGACGCGCGCCAGATAGGCGTTCCACTCGTAGCTTTCGATTGCCGCATCGATACCGACCCGCGCAAGATCGCCCTGGATGGCAGTTGCCATGGCCAGCGGGGCAAGCATGCCGGAGCCACCGCGGGGCACCAGGAAATGCAATTTCAGACCAGCCGGGTAGCCAGCCGCGGCCAATAATGCGCGGGCCTGGTCCCGATCCTGCACCGCGGCGGGTAACGCCGGGTCGAACGCCCACTGAAAGGCACGCGGTATCGGACCCTGCGCGCGCTCTGCGGTGTTGCGCAGTACATCCCGCACCAGGCTGGTCCGATCGATCGCGAGATCGAGCGCCCGACGAACCCGCACATCGGCAAGCGGTCCATCGCGGGTGTTCAGAATCAGAAACCAGAGATGCGGCCCGGTCGCCTCTAATACCTGGAAGCCAGGACGCGCGTGAAACGCAGCAACATTGTCCGGCGACAATTCCAAGGCCAGGTCGATGCCGCCCGCCATGAGTTCGGCAACCCGTGTCATAGGATCGGTAATGGGACGAAAGATCAGCCGCTTGGTCAAGGCAGGAGCACCCTGGTAGCCAGCGAAGCGCTCCAGCGTCACCCGCCGTCCGGATTGCCAATCCACAAACCGAAACGGCCCGGTGCCGCAGGGATGCCGGCCGAACTCGGCAATATGGCGACGCACCGCGGACGGCGAGACCATGAGCCCGGTCGGATAGGCCAGATTGGACAAAAAGGGGGCAAAGGGGGCATCCAACACAAACCGAATCGTCAATGCATCAAGCACCTCGATCCGCTGCACGTGCTGGAAAAAGAACGCCAGCGGAAATGGGCCGGTGGCGTGCATCGGATGCTCGGCATCGAGCATGCGTTCGAAATTGAAGCGCACCGCCTCGGCATCGAACGGCGTTCCATCGTGAAAGCGAACGCCGGCGCGGAGCTTGAAATCATAGACCAGTGCATCCTCGGACAGGGTCCAGGATTCGGCCAACTCCGGCATCGGCTCCAATGTGCCGGGCCGGTAGCGTACTAGCCCCTGGTAGAGATTGACCAGGATGCGAAAATCGTTCAGCGCCGTGGTCACATGCGGGTCCAGCGAGCGCGGCTCGGCCACCTGGCCGATCACCAGGGTATGTTCCGGCGGCAATGCGCGCGAGCAACCGTAAAGCAGCAAACTCGACAGCAATGCCAATGCCGGCAGCAAGAGCGACAGACCTGCGATCGGCCTGGTCATTTTGCCTGCATATCGATATCGAGAATCGGCTCGAACAGCGCTTTCAATTGCCTTGTCCCGCTTAAGCTCAAATGGTGTTCGTCATAGTACAATACGGTTGCGTCGCGATAAAAAAAGCAGCGTTGGTGATCGCAGAGCTGTTGGTGCGGTTTGATTGCGGCGACCGTCCCGGTGGCGCGCAACGCATCCAGGAACGCAAATTCCCGGCCAAAGTCGTGCAGGAATTCAGCGATCGGCTGGGTTCGATCGGTGAGCGGCTGTCCAGCCAACAGCGCACGGCTCATCGCCAGCGGGACGTGCTCGCCGAGTTCCGGCGCCGGGTAGATGATAAAAACACGCTTTCCGGCGCTGAGCAGTCGCGCGATGGTGGCACGCAATCCGATCCCGAAGCCTGAATCCGGCCTGTCGATGGGATAACCCTTAAAACGCGCGGCCAACAGCACGCTGTGAATGCTGGGGCTGGCAAGGATGCGTTGCATCGCCCGGCGTTGAAAAGCAATACAGTTGTCATGCCAGGATTGATCGGGCAGCGCCCAACCGTCCAACGGCGGACAGGATGGCATGGTGAAGGTCACGATGCTCTGCTCGCGCTTGGCCGCCAGTTCGCCAAGCATGACCGCATAGACCGCCGCATGGCTGTCGCCCCAGAGCGCGAGGGTCGGCGGGCGGGAGCGATCGCCGTACAGACAGCCAGCTGCATCGGGGTTTGTGTGCAGGCACTCGCGCCAGCGCGGATCGCGATCCTGTTCGGCAAACAGGATGTGCGCAACCTCCGGCGGATAACGCCCGCTCCAACCCTGTGACATCACGCCGGCCAAGCCGACGGCAACCAACGCGGATAACCCGATCGCTGAGATGACGAACACCTGACGCTGAGACAAAAACCGATCCCGACGCCGCAATGGCTGCTCGACAAAGCGCGTCGACAGGGTCGCGAGCACGCAGGAGAACACAAGAATGCTGGCGATGCTCCAACCCGACAGCGACGAGCCGAAACGCGCGTGGGCAAACACCAGCAAGGGCCAATGCCACAGATAGAGGGAGTAGGATATGCTGCCGAAAAAGACCAGAATTGGTGTTGACAGCAGGCGACCACCGGCAGAGCTCCCCTGCTGGCCTGCATAGAGAATGCACGCCGCGCCTAGGCAAGGCAGCAGCGCGGCAACACCTGGAAAGACCGTTTCATGCGAATAGCCGAACACGGCGAACGCAATCATCGCAATGCCGCTCAGCGACAGCAGATCGCGCAGCGGGCGCCTGGCGTTTGCATTCAGGGCAAATGCCAGCATCGCCCCGAGCAGCAACTCCCAGGCGCGAAAATGCGGCAGGAAAAATGCCGCCTTGGAGCGCGGATCTTGGTCCAGGGCAACCCCGGAGGCGACCAGCGACAGCAGTGCGATAGCGCCCAGCAAGAGCACCTGCGTGCGCACCCGGTATCTTTGCAAAAACAACAACAGCAGGGGAAAAAAGATGTAAAAGATCTCTTCGACCGACAAGGACCAGGTATGCAACAGGGGCTTTTGTTCCGACTCCAGGTCGAAGTAACCTGCTTCGGCGCGAAACACAAAGCTCGAGACAAACAGGGAGGCGCCGATGACCGAGCGCGAAAAAGACAAAAACTGATGCGGATACAGTGTCCAGGCCGCGAGGACCAAACACAGCATCATCATTGCGAAAAACGCCGGCAGAATGCGGCGCGCGCGGCGCTCGTAGAACCCCGCAAGCGTGAAGCGCGAGCAGAGCATTTCGTCGCGGATGATGGACGTGATCAAAAATCCAGAAATCACAAAAAACACGTCCACGCCGACGAACCCACCCGAGAAACCCGGAACGCCGGCATGGAACAACAGGACGGGAAGGATCGCAAGTGCTCGCAATCCGTCGATGTCCGAACGATGGCTGATCAATTCAACTCAAATCCAGTTTCGGTATTGACAATGTCGGCACCGTTGCAAACAAGAAGGTCATCAACAGCACCGCTAAGGCAGCGCTGTTCGCGGCGAAGCCTGTCAAGATGACAAGGGTTGCAATCCGGGTCAAGGTGAATAACCTGTGAGATCTGCTGAACTTTGCGCAACCAGAGCAGGCGCAGTTACTCCGACCTCCGCCTGGCGTGCCAACAATGCTTGGCGCCGGCCTCGAACTGCGGCTGGCCCATCGCCATCAGTCGCCCGAAAACACCTTGCTGGCCAGGGAGTTCAGGAGGTCGCGGGTGGGTGCTGCCTGCAAAGAATGCAAGGAATCAAACTGAATCCTGGGTCAATAGATTCACATTCCACAAAGGCAGCACCCTCGTGGGTTTTGTTTCCGCGTATATCCAGTGATGACTAAAAGTCAGACCTGGACCGACAGCATGACACCGCCGGAAGAATACATCACCGATGTCTTGGCAAGGCTGGCAAGCGAATAGCGCGATCCATATGGATCAGGATGGCATCCTCCAGTCACCAACAGACCCAGGGACAGTTTATACTTGGCTCCCACTTCGTGTTCTATCTCAAGGAGCCTGCCATGGCCAGAATCGCGCGTGTCGTCCTACCGGGATTGCCTCACTATGTGACCCAGCGCGGCAAGCGGCACCAGCAAACGTTTTTTGTCGACGAGGATTACGTCGAGTATCGCCGTTTGCTGGCCGCGTCCCGAAAGCGTTGCGGCACAGCGGTGCTGGCCTACTGTCTGATGCCGCATGATGTGCATCTGGTGCTCGTACCCAGCCATGAAGACGGGCTGCGCTGTGCGCTGGCTGAGGCGCATCGCTACTATACGCGCAGGATCAACTTCCGCAAGGGTTGGCGCGGATCCCTTTGGCAAGAGCGCTTCCACTCGTTCGCGATGGACCAGCCGCACCTGCTTGCGACTGCCCGCTCCATCGAGCGCAACCCGGTCCGGGCCGGGCTGTGCCGGACGCCTGAGCAGTGGCCTTGGTCAAGCGCCCGCGCCCACCTGTGCGGCGAAGACGACGATCTGGTGCAGACCGGCCCACTGCTGGACTTGATGCCCGACTGGGCCAGCTATCTTGCCGATGACCAGGCAGACCATCTCGCCGATCAGTTCCAGCGGCAGGCGCAGGTTGGCCGACCCCTGGGCTCGGAGGATTTCATCAAGGAGATCGAGACCCGCCTGGGCCGGGTACTGCGCCCGCGCAAGCCTGGCCCCAAGACGCGCGATAAACCGGCTCGCAGCCTCGATGAGTGATGGTGCAGAAACAAGCTAAACAGGTTTTTGGCTTGGGTGTCGCCTGCCGACTCATTCGCTACCGCTATCGGCGTCGGTATCGGTATCGGTATCGGTATCGAACTGACCAACCTAATATCCGTCCAGCTCCTCGCTGACCGCCTAGCCACGCTGTCCGCGCTTCGTGAGCATGGCCACACGACGATCGAGCAGTGCCTTTTGCTTGCTGTTGTCGTCTGCGGACAACGCTTCGCACACCAGCAAGCACGTCTTGAATCGCAGCGCACTCCAGCGCCGAGCCTCGTGCGATTTCAAACGACCGGCGTCGATCCCCGCTCGTCGCTTTGCCGTTACCCTCGGCAATGTTCAGCGCGATGGCCTGCGATGCGCGCCTACGATGCGCGCCTAAGATGTGCACAGGCGTTGATCCTTCGCGTTACGCTGTCCTTTCACATGCTCGCAGTCGCGCTAGGCCCAGCCGACAGACTCGATGGCCGCACGCTAGACGTCGAGCTGCTCATGACCGAATGGCATAGGGCGTTTTTGCTCTATTCCGATTCCGATTCCGATAGCGACCCCGACCCCGATTGCACTCCGCCGATGTCTGGATTGCGTTGTATAGGTTATTCACGAACCGCTACTTAGGCTCTGTCGTCTCGATAAACGATCAGCGCGGTCACGCCAGCGTCCTGTCTCCCGTCTTGTATGTGCCGGTCGCGCCTATAGAATCTAAAAAAGACCGACTGATGCACTGCCGCGCGCCGCGCAGCGAATGCGCGACTATGTTGCGTTGCCCATGAATCTGGTGGATGTCTCCGCCGTGCTGCTCGCCGAGCCGCTGGATGCCGGCCACATTCTCAGCACCGATTCTGCCGACGCCGCTGCCGAGGTAGCGCGGGAGCAAAACTCAGGAAATGCAGACACGAACCTGTCGATTTCGATCCAATCCACAACCCGATATGGATAACGACGCCATTTTTCAGGTACAACGCAAGAGCCAACGCCATGCCCCATTTCCCCGCCACCGAGGCGCCAAACCTGCGCCAAATGCTGACTGGTCTGATCGCCACCCCGTCCGTGAGCAGTCTGAAGCCAGAATGGAACCAGAGCAACCGACCGCTGATGGAACTACTGGCCGGCTGGCTCCAGGATGCCGGCTTTCGGGTCGAGATGCTGGACATACCAGGCCATCCGGACAAGGCCAATCTGGTCGCCACCCTGGGCAGCGGTGGGGGCGGACTGGTCTTGTCCGGCCATGCCGATACGGTGCCCTACGATGCCCAGCTTTGGCAATATGATCCGCTCAAGCTTAGCGAGGACGGCGGTCGCCTGTACGGCCTGGGTACATCGGACATGAAAGCCTTCCTAGGGCTGGCCATCGACGCCGCCCGCGGTCTGTCCTCGTCGGACCTGAAAAGACCCCTGACCATCCTTGCCACCGCCGACGAAGAATCGGCCATGCTCGGTGCCCGCGCGCTGGTGGAGGCCGGCAGACCCTTTGGCCAGTACGCGGTGATCGGCGAGCCCACCGGCCTGCGGCCTGTACGCATGCACAAGGGCGTGATGGGCGAGGCGGTGCGCCTGACCGGCCGCAGCGGCCATGCCAGCGATCCAAGTCTGGGCAACAACGCGCTGGAGGGCATGCACGAGGTGCTGGGCGAGATCCTAGCCTGGCGCGATCATTTGCAGCGCGAGCATGCCAACCCGCTGTTTCCAATCTGTTTCCCGACCGTCAACCTAGGTCATATCCATGGTGGCGACAACCCGAACCGCATCTGCGGCAACTGCGAATTGCATCTGGATCTGCGCCCCTTGCCAGGCCAGAACCCGGCGGAACTGCGCGCCGAACTGGCCCGCCGGGTTGCCGCGGTCGCCGAACGACGCGCTCTGGACTGGCAGGTGGAAGCCCTGTTCCCAAGCGTTCCACCGGCCGAGACCGATGCCGGTTCCACCATCGTGCGCGCCGCCGAGGCCTTGACCGGTCACCCGGCCGAGGCGGTCAGCTTCGGCACCGAACTGCCGTTTTTCAACCGCCTGGGCATGCAGACTCTGGTGCTCGGCCCGGGCGATGTCGCCCAGGCGCATCAGCCCGACGAATATCTGGCCCTGGACCGCATCGAACCGACCTTAACCCTGCTCAGGCGGCTGATCCGGCGGTTCTGCGTCGATCCTGAATCTGCTGGGTAAACGACCAGACAAGCAAAAAAGCTGAGCCTCCTTGACACATTGCAGAACTCCTGACGGAGTGCGACCTAGGCTGTCGAAATGTCCTGAGTTTTGATGCCAAACCGATTCCGGGTCTTGGATTGCATCATCGAACGCACTGAGGAAGCCTCATCGGTGTCGGGGTCGCTATCGGAATCGGAATCGAATCCGCTCATCGATCAAAGCAGCCAGCTCGATACCAATCCCTAATTCCGACCTTGACATCGATCCCGACACCGACTAAGCATCCATAAACCGGGAAGCGCTTGTTTTAGTGAGACGGCAGATTTCGACAGCCTAGGTGCGACCTGCGTAGAATGTTCAGCTATTCAACCAGAGGCCAAGTCGGACAGCCTTCCAGGAATCATCGAGTTACGCACCGCCCAGTCGTCGAGCCCGGCCTCTTTTCTGGGCCCCTTTTCGAGCCGGCATTGCGTGCAGACGGCCCTCGGCCGTCGGTCCAGTGGGCTCAGCCCCTCCGCTGTCGACGCCGTAAGGTATCGGAAGATCCTGGACGACAGGGCCGATGCTTGCAATCGAGGCATCCTTCGCGCATGCTTTACGCTGCCTGTTGGCTGCGCACGGGCCGGCGGCACGATCTAGGCTAATACTTCGGCGAGAGGAGAGCAGCATGCAAAGGCGCCTTACCATTAAGATAGTACTCATCACCACCGTCTTGACCCTCGCGGCTGCCGCATCGGCCGCGCTGGCCGGCTCCATAAAGGAGGCCGAGCGCTATCGGGCCGACGGCGACCTGAGCGCCGCCGTCATCGAGCTCAAGGACCTGCTTCAGGACAACCCCCGCAACCAACAGGCGCGCTTCCTGTTGGGTCAGCTGCACCTAGACCTCGGCGACGGCAAGTCGGCAGAGAAGGAGCTCGTCATGGCGCAGGAGCTGGGCCGCACTGGAATCGAGCCCTGGCTCGCCCGCAGCCTGCTGCTGCAACGCAGCTACCAGAGGCTCCTTGACAGCCAGCAACTAGACCCGGAAAGCAATCCCGAGCAGCAGGCTCTGATGCATGCCCTGCGCGGCGATGCCGAGACCGGGCTCGGGCAGAGCAAGGCCGCGGCGGCCTCCTACAGGGCCGCCCTGGAGCTCGACCCGGCACAGCCCGAGGCGCTCCTGGGGCAAGCCCGGCTCGCGTTGCGCTCCGGCGACCGCGACGCGGCCCGCAGCCAGCTGCAGCAGATGCTGCAATCGAACCCGAAATTGCCCGACGCCTGGGCGCTGCTGGCGCGGATCGATCTGCAGATCCAGGACACCGACGGCGCCGAGGCGGCCTTCGCCCGGGCCATCGAGCTGGCGCCGGTGGACTTCCGCTATCGCATCGAGCGCGCCCTCGCGCGCATCGAGCGCGAGGACTACGACGCCGCGCAGGCGGACATCGAGCACCTGCGGATGGAACACGCCGGTCAGCCGGCGGTGGCCTATCTGGCCGGCCGCGTCGCCTTCCACACCGGCCGCTTCGACCTCGCCTACGAGCAGTTGATGCAGGCGCAGGGCGTGCCGGCCTTCAAGCGGGAGCTGCCCTTCTACCTAGGAGCCAGCGCGCTCGCCATCGGCAACGCCGAGCAGGCCCTGGACCTACTCGAGACCTTCGTCGCCAATGATCCCGGGTCCGAGAACGGGGCGCGCCTGTTGGCAAGGGCGCGGCTCGCCACCGGCGACCGCGACGGCGCGGAGCGCTTGCTGCAGCAGCTACTGGAGTCCAATCCGGACGACGCCGACGCCCTCGACCTGATGGCGCGCCTCAGTGCGGCCGACGGCGACATGGCCGCTGCCGCCGACTACCGCCAGCGCCGGGCCATGGCCGCGCCGGACGACCCCTTCATCCAATCTGCGCTCGGAATCGCCCTGATCAAGGCGGATGCGGCATCCGTCGACGAGGGCATCAAGGTGCTGGAGCAGGCCCTGCGACAGGCGCCCAATCAGCTCCCGGCGGACATCGGCATAGTCGCGGCACAACTGCGCAAGGGCGACCACGAGGCCGCCTTGGCCGCGGCGCGCGCGATGGTCGATAAATATCCCAACAACGGCGCCCCCCAGGCGCTGGCAGGCATCGCCCAGGCGGCCATGGGCAATCTGGACGGCGCGCAGGCGAGCTTCGAGCAGGCCCTGGCGCTGACCCCGGGCGAGCCCTCCGCCGCCGGCAACCTGGCGGCCATTGCCCTGAGCCGCGGCGATGTCGACGCGGCGCGCGGCTACTACCGCCAGGTGTTGGACCAGCGCCCCGCGCACAAGGACACGCTGCTCGCGCTGGCAGGGCTGGAGGCCCGTGCCGGCAACGACGAGGTGGCCGAGGGGCTGCTACAGCAGACGATCATGGCACACCCCGCTGACCTTCAGCCCCTGCTTGCCCGCGCCGCCTTCCTGCGCAGCCGGGACCGCACGCCCGAGGCCCTCGGCCTGCTGCAGCAGGTCAGCTCCACATTCGAGGATTTGCCCTTGTACTGGTCCGTGGTCGGCGAGCTGGAGCTCATCACCGACAACCCGCAGGCGGCCGCGGCCAGCCTCGCCCGACGGGTGAAGCTGGAGCCGGACGCGGCCCCGGCACATCTGCGGCTCGCCAACGCCAGCGCCGCCGCCGGCGACGAGCGCGGCTTCGAGCGCGCCCTGTTCAACGCCCTGGGCATCGACCCGAACGTCCGCGCAGCGGGCGCACGGCGCCTAGTGGAATACTACATCGACCAGGCGTCGAGCGCCGAGGAGCGCGAGGGGCGGCTGCAGCGCCTCAGATCTGCGGCGCCCGATCGGCCCGCGCTGATCGCGCTCGATGCAGCCGAGCTGGTGCGGGAGCGACGCTATGCCGCGGCAGAGGACCTGTTCCGACGTGGGCTACTGGGCGCTCCCGATGAGTCGAGCCTGATTCTGGGTGTTGCGCAGATGCAGGTCGCCCAGGACGAGCTGACGGACGCCATCGCGACCCTGGAGGCGGCACTGGAGCGCAACCCGCGCGACACCGCCGTGATGACCCTGCTGGCCGAGTACCTGCTCGTCGCGGGCCGTGGCGACGACGGCGTTGCCACCCTGAGACGCCTGGTGCAGCTGGCACCACGCGATGCCCGCGCGCGCAACAACCTGGCCTGGCTGCTGCGCGAGCGCGACCCGGAGCTGGCCTTGCTGCATGCACGGCAGGCGGTCGAGCTGAGCCAGCGGAGCGAACCGAGCTTCCTGCATACCCTGGGGCTCATCCTGTTGGAGGCAGGTGACGCGAAGGAGTCCCAGAACGCCCTGCGCGACGCCACATCCAGAGCACCAAAGAATCCGACCTTTCAATTCCACTACGCACTCGCGCTGGAACGGGGCGGTAACCCCGAGGACGCGCAACGCCTGCTGCGCCAGCTGTTGGCCGAGCAGAATGCTTTCCCGGAGCGCGAGCAGGCCGAGGCCCTGGCCGAGCGGCTGCGCTGAGCCGGCCGCGCGGGGGCGGGCGCTGCCCGCTTCCCGGAGCCGACCCCGGTGCGTCCGGCGGCCGTGCTTTCTCCTGCAGCGCATCGGCCCGGCGGGGGTAGCTTGCCGCGTGGCTCCGGCGCCGGCAGGTCCGGTCGGCACTGCTCCCGCAGAGCGCATCAGCGAAGTGCATCCGCCATCGTCGCACGCGGCAAGGTGCTCGCCCGGGCCGCGGCCCTGGCCTGTGGCGAGCGCGCCGGCGCACACCTGCGGCAGGGCCGTCCGGTGCTGGCCACCGCGGGCTTCCAGCGAGCGGTGGCCGTGCGGCACCTCACCGAGACCTACCGCACATCCGCGCCGAGCTGCGGCACTGGCTTGGCAACCGCGCGGGCGCCATCGCTGACAACTCAATGTCGCCAGCAACTGTGTCGCGATGCGCTTGGCCTTAGCGATGCGCTCGCGGGCGCACTGCGCGAGGTCGGCTTGCTCGGCCAACTCGGCGAGTCGTTTCCAGCAGACCGCGACGCGTTCTGGGGACTGCGCCTGCCCGCTGTGCACATCGTAAGTTGGACATGAAAGAGATCCGGCGAATGGTGCGCGCCGAGATCCTTTCCTACATGGCGCAACAACCCCTTGGCCTGGTCGCTGCAGCCTTGCACGAGCTCGACCCTAGGCTGTCGAAATGTCCTGAGTTTTGATGCCAAACCGATTCCGGGTCTTGGATTGCTTCATCGAACGCCCTGGGGCAGCCTCATCGCTGTCGGGGTCGCTATCGGAATCGGAATCGAATCGGCTCATCGATCAAAACAGCCAGCTCGATACCAATCCCTAATGTTGACCTTGACACCGATCCCGACACCGACTCAGCATCCATCAACCGGGAAGCGCTTGTTTTAGTGAGACGGCAGATTTCGACAGCCTAGCTCGACCCTCGATTCCCGCAGGGCTTCGTCCAACGCCTGCGTCCAAGTAGCCGCCGAGCGGTCCTCGGCAGAACGCGCCAGCAGGATGAAAGTCGACACCGGCTCCACCAACCCGACTAGGCAGACCTCGGGGTGATGAGTCTCGTCTTCGCAGACCGTCATCCGGCCTTCGGGCATTCCTTCGGCCAGGGTGTGACGCTGCTGCTGCGCATACGCAAGCATCGCCTCTTTCAGCGCCACGTTGACCTTATGCTGGCTCCCGTAGGAGGTGGCCACGAACGGCGCCAAGCCGCTCAATTCCAGGAACCGACACACCAAGCAGATTCCCGCACCGACCAACAAGGTGCTGACCAGGTGCGCGGCGACTACCTAGCGATGCAGCCACTCGAGCCCCTCCTCGGACTCGATAAAGGCCGTTAGTACCGGAGGTACATCGCCCGGCGGCTGACGCTCGCACCAGCGCCCCAAGGTCGTGCGGGGAAGGTCGCATTCCTGGGATACTTGGTGTTGCGAATGCCCGGCCTGCAACCCGGCTTTCGCCCGCGTGAGCTTGGTCGCCCGCTCCCGGCGCGAACGTTGAGCAGTTATACGCATCGAGCTTGACTCTATGCATCTAACCTGGAGGTCCGATCTTTCTGTTCGGGACGCAGGAGGCCGATTTTTTGCCTCGAAGCCCACAGCTTATTGGGTAGGTGCATGGTTGCTCCGGCATTTTTCCGGCCGAATCGTCGCATTCAAAACTTCGCGGTGTCAGGGGTTCTGCATGGCACTAGCTCTCACGCTCCGAGATTGTGAAAGTGTTGATTGTAGTCAGCTATTGATAAGGGTATAGGGCGCAAGGTTCCAAGAATAGAAGGGGACCCTCAGCGCCCGGCAGGCAAGTGCTGTGCTTGCCTGGTAGTCCGACGAGTTGGAGGTATCCCCATGAGCAAGCGTAGGTACGCCACGGTGAATTGCAAGCAGGTCGACTGGACGGCGATGGCCGGAGAGATCGCCGGGCAACGAGCGGTGTTGGCGGTGGATGTTGCCAAGGTCAAGTTCGTTGCGGCGTTGCAGGTAGAGGCGGGACGCACCCTGGTGCGGGTGCACTGGGAGCACCCGTTAGAGACGGGCGAACTGTTGGCGGGGCTGGAGGTGTTGGCGCAGACTGGCGCATTGGAGGTGGTGATGGAATCCAGCGGCGTCTACGGTGATGCGCTGCGCTGGCAACTGCACAAGCGCGGCATTGGCGTGTATCGGGTCGGCGCCAAGCGCGTGCACGACAGTGCCGAGGTCTACGACGGCGTACCGAGTCTGCACGACGCCAAGGCCACCGAGCTGATCGCCAAGCTGCACTGGGAGGGTTGTAGCGAGCGCTGGGAGATCCTGCCCGAAGTGCGTCGCGATCTGCTGGCACAAGTGCGACGGCTGAGTCAGGCCAAGGCGCAGGCGCAGGCCGAACGCAATCGGCTCGAAGCCCTGCTGGCGCGCCATTGGCCGGAGCTGGGGCAACTACTGGGACTGGGCAGCGCCTCGCTGCTGCGCTTGGTGGCGACCTACGGTGGGCCGGCCCCATTGGTGTTGCTGGCCCGCCAAGCGCGGCAGTTGCTGCGCAAAGTCGGTGGTCGCCTGCTTGCCGAGGAGAAGATCGATGCGGTGCTCGCCAGTGCGCGCAGCACGCTGGGCATGCCGTGCACGCCAGGCGAGTGCGCGCAGTTGCGTCGGCAAGCCGAGCAGGTCATCAATGCCCAACGTGAAAAACGTCAGGCCGAGCGTCAGCTGACGCGCGCACTCGCCCCCGACGTAACCCTCGCGCCCATGCGCAAGCTCCTCGGCGAGGTCACCAGCGCCGTGCTACTGGCCACCCAAGGCGACCCCAAGGGCTATCCTAGCGCCGCGAGCTACTGCAAGAGCATCGGGCTCAACCTCAAAGAGCACAGTAGCGGCAAGCACCAAGGTCAGCTCAGCATCACCAAGCGTGGCCCAGCGCTGACGCGCTTCTATCTCTACTTCGCCGCGTTGCGCCTGATCCGGCGCGACCCCGTGATCAAGCGCTGGTTTGAGATCAAGACCGCCCGTCCCGGTGCGGTCAAGCAAAAACAGGTCATCGAGCTGATGCGTAAGCTCGCCAAGGCGTTTTGGCACCAGGCCCACGGCCATGACTTCGACGTCAACCGCCTGGTCAACCTCAAGGCCGTCGCTGGCGCCTGAGCGGCGTCGATCCTCGGCAACGCTGCACCCAGAGAGGCAATCGTCATGCACAGCTGATCACAGCCCACATGCGCACCCAGTTCGTCCCGAGCGTCGACCTCCGTTCCACTCTCAGACCCTTGCCGGTCCGACCGTAGTCTTCGAGGCGGCGCCCGGGATGTCCCCCGGACCCGATGCCCGATGCAACTGATTCGATGCCGCAATGCGGACATCCCATGCGGGAGGTTAGGTCAACCCCGGGCGGTGAACATCCGGACGAGCCCCAGCGCATCCGCCTCGACAACGCGCAGAGACCGGTCAGGCCCAGAGTGATAAGTTTTTTTTATCGGAAGGGTTTGCGGATTTGCGCGGAGAAGAAGATAGATAAATATGATTTGACTTCTGTATGGGAGGGTGGATTAGCTTAGTACAACTAGCATCTAGTCATCCGTAACGCATTGATAGCGGCGTCAACTGGTCGACGGTAAAAACCGGTCTGCCGAGATACGTGTACGATCGAAGCCTCGTTTGACCAGGTAGAACTTCATCGCATCGACAAGACCAGGGGGGCCACATAGATAGGTGTCGGCGTTTTCGAATCCAGCGGTCAATAGAGCAAGGTGCTCGAAGAAATGGCCACGCAGACCTTTCCAGCTGCTTGGCCTGGGCTCCCTTGACAACACGCTGACGAAATCGATGGATGTGCCAATGGCCCAGCGATTGACAATGGGTTCGAGAAAGCGACGGTGAAAGAGATGCTGTTGGTCGCGAGCGGCGAACACGACCCGAACCTGTGGATGCTGCGCTGCCGGTAGGCTTGCGAGTTCCTCCAGCATTGCCAGGATCGGGGCAAGCCCGGTTCCGCCGGCGAAAAACAATGCCGGCCGATGGTGATCGCGAAACAGAAAATGACCAAGCGGCCGGCCGACGCGGAGCCGTTGACCGCACCGATCCTCCTGACTCAGCCATTCACCGAGGCGACCGCCGGGGAAAACGCGGACGAGGAAACGCAGCCGACCATCGCCGCGGCAGGCGTTGGCGAAGGAGAAACATCGTGGCGGCACCACGCCGGGCACCTCGAGCCGCGTGTACTGGCCACCGGCGTAGCCATGCGGATGCGGATGGTCGAGCTCCACCTCGATCAGCTGTACCAACGGCGTTACCCAGTCGATATGAGTGATGGTTGCATCGATGTCCGCATCGTCGGGGGCCAATCTGCCGTACAGTTCATCACTGCTGACATCGATAGCACTCTCCAACTGGCAGCGACAAGCGAGCACATGCCCCTGGGTTAGATCTGCCTGGCTGATCACATCGGAGAAATCGGTCAAGGCCTTGACCTGCCCCGATGTGATTTTGCAGCGACAACTGCCACACAGGCCGACGCGACAGCCGTTCGGCCACTCGAGTCCGGCCGACAACGCGGCCTGCAGGAGCGTTTGGCCGGGAGCGACGTCGAATTGCGTGCCGTCGCTGAGGGTCACGCGATGATGCGAAAGGGATCGAGAGTGGGTCATAAGATGGCCTTTGACAATGGTTCATCGGTTTGTTTGCCAACCATTCGAGGCAAACTGTTCTGAGTCGATCGGAACCTTTGGATGAGTTTAACGATTAGGACGCTGAGAGTTAAAATGAGTTTCATTAAGGATGGTAATTGGCGCGTAGCAATTTGGGGTAAACCTTGTAGAAACATCCTCTAACGCATGTGCCAGCGTGCTCTTCGTATGCTCGAACTATCCGCTCGATCCACTGTCGCTGGTCGAGCAAAGCAAGATCGGTCGCCGGCGAACTGGTTCCGACGCCTGCGCTCTGCCCTGTCTGGGACGTTAGGCTTTGCCAAGGTACCGCGCTGTGGAGTCTCCATAGCAAGCACATCCGCGTGGTGGTTGTCCAAGATGGAGATAACCTAATGCTCTGCTGCGGAAATGGCGAGACCGTTTGCAGTCGTTGTCGTCATCGTGGTCGTCATCGATAACCCACGATGAACGACGACGACAACGACAAACAGCAGAAACGGTCGCGGGACATCCGCACCGCTGCACTCGTCAGGCAATGGGTTGACGAACAGCGGGATGTCACCGCCGATTTGCGCGCGGCATTCAGCGAGAACTCAGCGCCTGTCACGGGAATCGCGATCAGTGCCGACCCGGATCAGACCGGCGGCAGCGTGCGCAGCTGGAGCGCCGGCATTGCCTTTCACCCAAGCCGACAGGACTCAGGGCAACTCCAGGCAACCTGATCGAGCGCACCGACAGCGTCGTGGGTTCAGCAACGATAAATCGCAAGGAAATCATCGACGATGCGAGCCAAGTGTGCCTCGAGCTCGGTGGTCTCGATGGTCTCCAGCAGCCCGAACAGCAAGCGCAGATGGAAGCTGCCCGCGCTCATGTTCATGAGCTCCCAGCTCGCATGATCGATGTCGTGGGGTCGCAATTGCCCGGCCGCTACCAGTTGGTCTAGGACCTGTGCGATGGCATCGCGTGCGCCTCCGGGGCCGCTCTCGAAAAATAGGCCGGCGATCCGCGGCTGGGTTGCGGCCTCAGCGGCGACAACGCGGAACATGGCGACCACTTCAGGGTCGCACTTCAGCGCCATGAAACGCCGGCACAGCACGAGCAATGTGCTGCGCGCATCGCTGACATCGGCGCTCGCCTCTTTGATCTGGAAGCCGTGGTCTTCGATTTTTGAGCGGATGCAGGCGCGGAACAGGGATTCCTTGTTGTCGAAGTGGCCGTAGACCGTCTGCTTCGAGACTCCCGCCGCCCTTGCCACCGCGTCCATGCTGGTGCCTTGCAAGCCCTGCTGCAGGAACAGCTGGCTGGCTGCCTCCAGCACCGCCCTGGCCTTCTCCGCGCTCTTCGGGCGGCCTGCCCGCGCGACTGAGCCGACCGCTGAAGTGGCCGCATCGTTATCACCCATAGTCAATACTCCACATGATTCATGTTAAATTGGTACTAGACGATCTAGTATATACCACGTAGAGTTACCGAACTGTACAGTCCAGTTTAGGCGCATCAATGCGGTGGGCAAATCGCCATTGTCCGCTATCTGCAGCAAAATCTGCGACAAATGGCCCAGGCAAATCATCGGAGAAGACCATGATAGCGAATCGACGACAACGGGGCTTTCTTTTCCTGTGCGAACGCATCGCGTGCACATCCGCAATGCTTGCGATTTTGTGGCCCGCCATGGCCGGTAGCGATGCCGTTGATCAGGTACCCGTTGGTGCAGCAGCGCTGACAGCGGTCAGCGTGGTACAAACGGCCCAGATGGAAGGCTATAAATTACGGCGGGTCTACAGCGGCAGCGTCGAACCTTACCGCAGCAGCAATGTCGGCTTCGAGCGTGCCGGCTTGCTGGCCGAGGTTTTCGTGCGCGAGGGCGATCAGGTCACTCCCAATCAGGTGCTGGCAAGCCTGGATACCGCATTACTGGAGGCTCGGCGCCGAGAGCTGGCCGCGTCCCTGGCGCAAGCCGAAGCGGACCTGGCTTTGGCCGAGGCAACTCTGGAACGCTACCGCGATTCGGTGCAGGAGGGTGCGGTGACCCGACAGGCATTGGACGAGGCCAGCGCGGCCGAGCGCGCAGCTTCGGCAGCGGTGGAACTCGCGCGGGCGCGCATCGGCTCGGTGGATCTCGACATCACCAGAAGCAGGTTGTCCACCCCCTTCGCCGGCGTCGTCACCCAGCGCTTAGCCGATGAAGGGCGCGTACTCGAGGCCGGCGAGCCAGTGCTGCAGATTCAGGAGGCGCGTACTCCGGAGCTGCGCATTGGTGTTGCCGGACCGCTGGTCGACCGGCTCCAGCCGGGGCGCCTGTATCCGCTGCACTATGCTGGGCGTGCCTTCGATGCACGCCTGCGCGCCGTGCTGCCGGTGCGTGCCGGCGCTGCACGCACCGTCGATGCGCTGTTCACTCCGGTGCTCGCGGACGCGCCCAGGGGACAGGTGCTGCGCCCCGGGGATTTGGTCGAATTACATCTTTCGCAATGGATCGAAGAGCCTGGCATTTGGCTGCCGCTTACGGCATTGACGCGCGGCTTGCGTGGGCTCTGGAACGTCTACCTGGCCGATCTCGACGAGGTCGATCTGGAACATGAGGGCAATCATCGGATTGGGCTCACCGGGCGCCTGCGGCTGCAACCCGTGGAAGTGCTGCACCAAGCCAATGAACACGTGTTCGTACGCGCCGGACTCCCCTCGGGCAGCCGCATCGTCGCCAACGGTCTGCATCGGATCGTGCCCGGCCAGCAGGTTCGAGTGCTGGAGAGTGCGAATGCCCAGTTGGCTCGGCACAAGGCTGCCGCCGCAACAGAGGCACACTGAGATGACCAAGCAACACGCACAGCAGCCGCTCCCGGGTCTGCTCGCTGAGTCTCTGGTGGGCAATGGTCATCTGCTGGCGCTTGCGATTCTATTGATTCTGGTCGCCGGGCTTGCGGCTTGGGTCAATCTGCCGCGCATTGAGGATCCGCGCATCACCAACCGCAATGTGCTGGTGGTGACCCAGCTGCCTGGCGGCGATGCTGCGCGGGTCGAAGCCTTGGTGACCGAGCCCTTGGAGCAGGCGTTGCGCGAGGTGGCTGAGGTCGAGACCCTGGAGTCCACGTCCCGTGCAGGAGTTTCGCTAATCGCCATCGAGCTGCGGGACAGTGTTGGTGCGGATGACAACGAGCGCGTTTTCGCCGATCTCCGCGACACCCTCGCCGACGTTGATCTGCCTCCAGAGGTGACTGGGCCGCGACTGGACGATCAGCGCGGGGCGGTTGCCTTCTCGCTGATCGTGGCGGTGGCCAATGATCGTGCGGGTCCGGCACCGATGGCGTTGCTCGAGCGCCTGTCCCAGGAGCTGGCCGAGCGGCTGCGTAATCTGTCAGGCAGTGAGCAAGTGGTGCGCTTTGGCGCCGTGGACGAAGAGGTGCGAGTGATCGTCGATGCCGATGAACTCGCCGCGCTCGGACTGACGCCGGCGCACCTGGCCGCGCGCCTGGCCGAGGCAGATGCGAAGCGTCCGGCCGGCACGCTGCGGCCCGGTGGCAGCCGCTTGCAGATTGAGGTGGATGGAGCCTTCACAGCTGTCGAGCGCATTGCCGCCGTGCCCTTGGCCTCCGCCAGCGGGGCTGTTGTCAGCATTGGCGATATCGCCGAGGTGAGTAAGGGTTGGACTGAGCCGGCAACCGAAATCGCTTTTGCGAACGGCCGTCGCGCGGTGCTGGTGGCCGTGCGCACCCGTCCCGGAGTCCATCTCGATGATTGGACCGAGCGGGCGCGGGCGGTCGTCGCTGGTTTCTCGACCATTACCGGCGACGGCGTGCGGGTGGACATCGACTTCGACCAAAGCCGCTACACCGATGCGCGCCTGCAGACCCTCGGCGGCAACCTGCTGGCCGGGGCGGGAATCATCGTCGCCGTGGTGTTATTGACCATGGGCTGGCGCGCGGCCCTGATCGTCGGCAGCGCTCTTCCGCTGACCGCCGCCCTGACCCTGTTTGGGCTGGACCTAGCCGGCCATCAGATTCACCAGATGACGGTCTTCGGCATGATCATCGCGATCGGCCTGCTCATCGACAACGCCGTGGTCATCACTGACGAGGTTATAGATCGACGCCGCGCTGGCCTCGCTCCAAGCGCTGCTGCGCGCACCGCAGTCACACATCTGGCCGGACCGCTGGCTGCATCCACCGTCACGACCATCCTCGGCTTCATGCCGATCTTTTTGCTGCCTGGCAACATCGGCGATTTTGTTGGTCCGATTGCCGTGGCCGTGATCCTGGCGCTGGCGTTCTCATTCTTGCTGTCGATGACCCTGATCCCGGCGCTGGCGGCTCGCTTTGCGGTCAAGCCAGCGGCCGGTCGCTGCCGGCGCTGGTGGCGTGACGGCTGGACCAGTCCGGTCCTGGCCGCCGGCTACCGAGGCTTGCTGATAACGGCGCTGCGTCGCCCGTTGGTCACCCTGCTGTGCTGTCTGGTGTTACCTGCGGCCGGATTTGTGCTGATTGCGCGGCTCGACAACCAATTCTTTCCGCCGGCCGACCGCGACCAGTTCGAGGTCGAGGTCTGGCTGGACCCGGCTGCCGAGATCGGCACCACCGCCGAAACGGTGCAGGAAATGGAGCGCATCATCCGCGATAGCGGCGATGTGCATGGCCTGACCTGGGTGGTCGGTGCCAGCTCGCCGCCCGTCTACTACAATCAGCTCCGCGACCAGGACGCCAACCCCGTCTATGCCCGGGGCAACGTGCTTGCAGCCAACACTGCCGAGGCCGAGCGACTGGTGGCGCTGTTGCAATCACGACTTGCCGATGCCTTTCCGCAGGCGCGGGTGGTTGTGCAGGCATTCGGCCAAGGGCCGCCGATGTCAGCACCGGTGAGCCTGCGCCTGGTCGGATCGGACCCGGAGCAATTGCGCCGCCTCGGCGAGGGACTGCGCCTGCTGCTCGCCGAGCATCCTGACGTAACCGCCACCGGCGCCGGCATCGAGGGCGCAGTACCCAAGCTGTATCTGGCCGCGGATGAGGATAAGGCGCGCCTGGCCGGGCTCGGTCTTGGCACGATCGCCGATCAATTCCAGGCAACGCTGGAGGGCACCGTCGGCGGCCGCGTGCTGGAGGACTTGACCGACCTGCCGGTGCGCGTGCGCCTGGCCCACGGCGAACAGGATGATCCGGCCCGTGCCGCAACCCTGCTCCTGGTGGGCCAAGACCCGGCCACAGGTGAGTCCATCAGGCTGCCGGCCGAGGCCCTCGGCGCGTTGCGGCTGCAACCCGCCGTACCCGCCATCTCCCGCCGCAATGGTGAGCGGGTCAATCGTATTGATGCCTGGCTGCGTCCCGACGCGCTGCCGATCGAGGTCACCCGCGCGGTGCTCGATCGCGTCGAGAACGGCGAGTTGCTCCTGCCCCCCGGCTACCGATTGGAGGTAGCTGGCGACAGCGAGCAGTCAGGAGAGGCAATCGGCCAGCTGCTGGCCTATGCCCCGCTGCTCGGCACCCTCATGGTCGCGACCCTGGTGCTCGGTTTTCGCAGTTTTGCGCTGGCTGGCTTGGTGATACTGGTGGGCGTGCTGTCTCTTGCGCTTGGCCTGCTGTCGCTGTGGCTGGCCGGCTATCCGCTCGGTTTCAATCCAATCCTGGGGAGCGCCGGTCTGCTCGGTGTAGCGATCAATGCCAGCATCGTCGTGCTCGCCGCCCTGCGCGCTGATTCCGTGGCCAGCGTCGGCGAGCCCACGGCCATGGCCAATGTCGTGCAACGGGCTAGCCGCCACATCATCACGTCCACGCTGACCACGATCGGCGGCTTTCTGCCGCTGATCCTCGCCGGCGGCGCTTTCTGGCCGCCATTGGCCGTGGTCATTGCCGGCGGTGTCGGACTGAGCATTCTGCTCGGATTATTCTTCACGCCGGCGGCCTTCCGACTCGGCCGATTGGCCGCTGACCGGGCAGAGACGGTCTCCCTGCGTTCAGGTACCTTCTTCGAGCGGGGCGGTGCTCAGCCGCGCCCACTGTCGCCAGTTGTTCCTACTTCCAACGCGGGGGGCCGTTGATGCACATCAAGGGATTGGTTGAGCCTGCCGCCGGCTACCGGGAGCGCCGGCTTTCCAGCCGGCCTCGCTTGATGCGGGCTCGATGCCCGCATCGAGCCCAGAAAACAGAAAAAAGAAAACAGACACCCGCTTCACTTCGCAATCTAAGTGTAATCGAAGTCATACCATTACCCACAACTCGGAAAAAGGGGACAGACCACGTTTTCTACAATGCAAGCTCACCTTGCGCATCCGCATCGATTTCCTTTAGCGGCCGTCCCGGTGCCCCCTTGCAGGTTCGTCTACCGAGCATAGCGGCGATCTGCCGCTCGAACTTTGGGCTGCCAAGCACGAAGCCGCCGTTGGTGCACTCGCGGAAACGTTGAAGCAACTCGGGGCTGAGCATATCCTCGAACAACCTGCGATACGCAGCAAAGCGAGCCTGATCAGAGCCTGCCAAGTCTTGTTACAGCGGGTGCGGTGTGACCACGGAATCCTGGCGGCCAAGCGCATTGGCCCGATGGCTCGACCAGCGATAATCACCAGGCACACTGACCATTGAGGCACGAACCGGATTGAGCTCGATGTAACGCTGGCAAGCCAGCAGATAGGTGTCGGCCTCAATCAGCGATGAGCGGAACCGGCCCTCGAACAAGCCGCCCGTGCGACCATAGGTCCGGTTGACGTGCTGGACATCCCGCTGCCCAACGCGCTTCATCACCGCCGACACGCCATCATCGCGTGCGGCGGTCATCAGCAGATGAAGGTGGTTGGTCATCAGCACATACGCGTGCACAGCAACCGATTCCTCCGCAGCCACCGCGACCAGATGATCCAGGAAAAACTGGCGATCATCATCCTCGAAAAACACCGCAGCCCGGTCGATCCCGCGCAGGATCACATGCATTGGGTAGCCGGCGGCGATGATACGTGCACGTCTAGGTATGGATAACAGGATCTCAAAGACAATCGCAGCATAGCACCGAACCAAGTCTAGCAGAAAAACGTGGTCTGTCCCTGTTTTCTCGGCCTCTGTTTTCTCGGCCTGTTTGGCGGGGCGCCGCGGATGAAGCAAGCCGTGGATCGCCTACAGTCGCTCCTCTACAGCGCACAGATTCCTTGCTGACGCCCCGACGGACAGGCGAGGGACCTCCCGAATGCCGCACATCCCGAACTGGAAATATCGGACAATTTTCTCATTTTGGGATAGACTGGGGCCGTGATGAAGATCGTCGGACGCGACAAGCTTGTGGCGTTCTGGACAAGGGGTGTAACCCGTCCTCCGCGCCGTCTCAGGCCGCCATAGGCAGATGGAATGAGGAGTCATTGGCGGCTCGGACAGGATAGAGTGCTTGTTGTTGCTGTTCGATATGGAACTTCATAAACGCCTCCCAATGGCCATGAATATGGATACAGCGTAACCCCAGCATCGCTTGTGCGCCTTGCATCACCCAACGCATTCCCGTGCCCTCCATGCGGTCGACATGTGTCGACAAGCGCCCTCGATGACCCCGGAGGCAACCGGGTAGCCGGCCGCCAAATAGTCCTGGTAGCGCATACGATGGGCATTTTTCTCCAAGTAGCCACAAGCCTTGTCCACCGGCTTACGCTGTGAATCGCTGAGTTGCTGGTGGGTCGCTTGCCGGCGAAATCCGCGCATGACGCCCTGCACTTGACCGCGCAGAATCCGCCCGATTCGCTCCTTAACCAAGGGAATCTGTTGGTGTATCGGTTGCTGCGGATACAAGGCTTGAACCGCCTTCCAGACGTAGGAGCTGGCATGGAGCAGGTCCAGAATTTCAATGAGAGAGCCATCGCATTGTAGCTCTTCGCCCATCTCCCAGAGCGTTTCCTCGCCATCCATGATCAGAATCTGCAAATGCGTTCCACAAGGATTGCGTTGCCGATATTCGTCCGCCAACCAATGGCAAATCTCTTCCCGAGCCGGTTGTAGCGTATCCGCCTCATCGCGCTGCAGGCTGGCGCGAAGGTGTTTGCACAGTGGCTTGGGGCGAGGTTTGGCGGTCTGTTCCGGGCGCTTTCCATCCGGGGTTCGAAACAGCGACTCCAACACCTCTTCCGGGGTGCGGGGGTTGGGTTCAATGCTACAGGCGGCCCCCAGAATGGCCATCTTTTTCTTGCCACTGTGCTTCGCGGCTCCCATAGACACAGCGCTCCAACTCGTAGGCACCGAACACCGACTGATAGGCCCGCGCATGCGGTTGCGGGAGCCGTTTTACCACCGCTCCATCTGATCACTCTACCCGCTCTCCCTCGTCACACGCCCCATGGAGCGCAAACAAGTACCCCAAGGCTTGGTAGCCCATCTCCAGCAGCTTCTGGAATAGCCCTTTTTCCACCACATGAGCAGCCGTGCCCTCCCTGTAGGCCAACTCCACCAGCCCGACAAGTTCATAGGCTTGATCTACGATCTCTTGGCCCTTGATGTCCAGTGCGCTTTCATTCATGCTGTTCATTGGTAGACTCCTCCAACTTGGGGACTCAGGTCCCTGGGGTTTTTGATTAATGGCGGAGTCTACCTCAATTTTAACACCGGCAAATGGCCTCATCGCGCGCGGGAGGCGGGTTGCACCCCTGAACAAGGCGATAATTAGCCATGCACCGGTTCAGCACTGCTTTACACTTTAAAATCAATAAATTACTTAGACACCAGTGCTCGCTGTAGCCATTCACGTGAAATTCTGAGTTGGGGCTTAATCCAGTTAGATCAATGGGTTATGCGAATCTTGGCCAGGAAGATGCGTCTGGGTAGGAGCCCGCTTGCGGGCGACCGTCGCGATGGCCTCGGGCTCTCCGTCGCCCGCAAGCGGGCTCCTACCGGGCCCAGCACGGCAATGTCATCTCTGCCGACAGCACCAAGCTCATCGATCGAAAGATGTGCAGACCAAAACCCATACGCTCGGCCCTGGGTAGGAGCCCGCTTGCGGGCGACCGTCGCGATGGCCTCGGGCTCTCCGTCGCCCGCAAGCGGGCTCCTACCGGTCCCGGCACGGCAATGTCATCTCTGCCGACAGCACCAAGCTCATCGATCGAAAGATGTGCAGACCAAAACCCATACGCTCGGCTCTGGGTAGGAGCCCGCTTGCGGGCGACCGTCGCGATGGCCTCGGGCTCTCCGTCGCCCGCAAGCGGGCTCCTACCGGTCCCGGCGCGGCAATGTCATCTCTGCCGACAGCACCAAGCTCATCGAGCGAAAGACGTGCACACCAACCCATGCGCTCGGCCCTGGGTAGGAGCCCGCTTGCGGGCGACCGTCGCGATGGCCTCAGTCCCTCCGTCGCCCGCAAGCGGGCTCCTACCGGTCCCGGCGCGGCAATGTCATCTCTGCCGACAGCACCAAGCTCATCGAGCGAAAGACGTGCACACCAACCCATGCGCTCGGCCCTGGGTAGGAGCCCGCTTGCGGGCGACCGTCGCGATGGCCTCGGGCTCTCCGTCGCCCGCAAGCGGGCTCCTACCGGTCCCGGCACGGCAATGTCATCTCTGCCGACAGCCCGAAGCTCATCGATCGAAAGATGTGCACACCAACCCATGCGCTCGGCCCTGGGTAGGAGCCCGCTTGCGGGCGACCGCTGCGATTCATGGTGTTCGACGGTATCGCTTATCCCAATCCCGATCAGGTCGCGCTGGGCGGGTTGCACCCCTGGACAAGGCATGCGGCAGCCAAGGGCGCGCTCGAAGCCTGGTTCGACGAGGCGCGGGAGGCAACCTGGGCCAAGCCCCAGGACATCAAAGACCGCTACCGCAGCGCCAGCTTCCTGGCCGATAACCGCTTGATTTTCAAAATCAGGGGGGAACCGTTACCGCTTGGTCGTCAAGGTGCGCTACCAGAACGGCATCGTGCTCATCGAGTGGGTCGGCACCCACGCCCAGTACGACAGACAGCGTTTTTGAGGTGAACGCGATGATGACTCAACTGAAAATCATCCAAGACGAGACCGAGCACCAGCAAGCCCTCGCGCGCCTCGCTGAGCTTATGGAGCAGGACCCGCCCGCCGACAGCGCTGAATCCGCCGAGATCAACGTGCTGGCCGTCCTGATCGAGGACTTCGAGACCAAGCACTTCCCCATCGATCCGCCGGACCCCATCGACGCAATCGAATTCCGCGTGGACCAGATGGGGCTGAGCCGCAAGGACTTGGTCCCCTACATCGGCTCCCAGTCCAAGGTGTCGGAGGTCCTCAACCACAAGCGCCCGTTGAGCCTGAACATGATCCGCAGGCTCAGCGAGGGGCTCGGTATCTCCGCCGACGTCCTGATCCGCGAGCCCACGCCGGCGCTCGCGGGGGGCGCTGACATCGACTGGCAGGCATTCCCCCTGTCGGAGATGCGCAAGCGCGGCTACTTCCCGGACTTCCACGGCAGCGTGCAGGAGCTGCGCGAGTATGCGGCCGAGCAGGTCGGCGCCTTTATCGGCCGTATCACCGGCGGCTTCGAGCTTCAGCCCACGTTGTTGCGCTCCAGCGTCCACCTGCGGACCAACGACAAGGTCATGGACGACTACGCCTTTTACGCCTGGCGCATCCGCGTCCTGGAAAAGGCGCAGGCCGAGCCGCTGGCCGTCCACTACCAGGCCGGCACTGTCGATCTGGCCTTTATGCACCAGCTCGCAAGCCTGTCCTGGTCCACCAGCGGGCCACTGACAGCCAGGGAGTATCTAGCGCGCTACGGCATCCACCTGGTCACCGAGCCGCACCTGCCCAAGACCTATCTCGACGGCGCCGTGTGCCGGGATGCCGACGGTAACCCCGTCATCGCCCTGACCCTGCGCCACGATCGCCTGGACCTCTTCTGGTTCACCCTGATGCACGAGCTGGCGCATGTTGCCCGGCATCTGGATGGGGGCACCGACTGGTTCGTAGACGATCTGGACGCCGAGGCCAACGAGCAACTGGAACACGAGGCCGACGACTGGGCCGGCGAGGCACTGATCCCGTCCACCATCTGGCAAACGCGACGACCGCGCGACACCGCCGATGTCGAGGCCCTCGCACGGGAGCTGAACCTCGCACCCGAGATCATCGTCGGGCGCCTGCGCCACGAGACGGACGATTACCGGCTGTTCGGCAAGCGCTTCCGGACCAGGGTCAAATCCCTGTTCGTCCAGCAGGGCCTCTTTCCGGCCTGATCCAAGAGCGACGCCCGCTGCTCCACACCATCAAGGAACCACCGCTCCCATGCCAATGCCAAGAGCCAAGAAGCCGGCCCAACCCGAGACCACCGCCCAGCAACTGGGCAGCATCGTCAAGTCCGCGCGCCAGATCATGCGCAAGGACAAGGGCCTCTCCGGCGAGCTGGACCGCCTACCCATCCTCACCTGGTTCATGTTCCTCAAGTTCCTCGACGACCTGGAACAACTGCGCGAGACCGAGGCCGTGCTTCAGGGCAAGGCATTCCAACCCGCCATCGATCCCCCCTACCGCTGGCGGGGGAAAAAGGGGACAGACCACGTTTTCTACATGCATTGGGGAAAAAGGGGACAGACCACGTTTTCTACATGCATTGGGTAGCCGGCGGCGATGATATGTGCGCGTCTAGGCATAGACAACAGGATCTCAAAGACAATAGCAACATAGCACCGAACCAAGTCTAGCAGAAAAACGTGGTCTGTCCCTGTTTTCCCCTATCGTCTTCGCGCCGGAAATGTGCTGGCGTGCTGGACCAGGGCCAGTCGGCAGGCGTCGCAGCTCGTTTGGCCTTCACGGGATTCAAAGCCAGGTAGCGGAAGGCTGCCATCAAGTGAGCCACATCCATAGCCACGCAGCCAAACCGCCCTTGAAACAGGTGGCCGGTTACCCGCAATCGCGCGTTGATGTAGCCGCTATATCGACGATGCGTCTCCGCGACGGCGCGGGACAGGCCGGTCTCGTTGGAGGGTGCGAGAATCAAGTGCACATGGTTCGGCATCAGGCAGTAGGACCAGACTTCCACGCCGTTTGATCGACACTCGTTCGCTAGCCAATCTCTATAAAGCGCATAGTCGTCTTCCTTCATGAAAACTTGTTGGCGTCTGTTCCCACGCTGCGTCACATGGTGGGGGATGCCGGGAACGATGATGCGTGGGAGCCGAGACATATGCTTAGCATAAGCCCAGAACAAAATAGTGTAAATGGTAAAGTGTCACCGTAATTCCGTTTAACTACCTGTTTTTTATGGAGCTGGCGGACGGATTCGAACCGACGACCTGCTGATTACAAATCAGCTGCTCTGCCAACTGAGCTACGCCAGCGTTTGCACGGGTGCGCCCGCGCGAAAATTACGGGGCGATAATGAGCATTCTATGCCAGGACTTGGTTTTGCTCAATCCGTATCTTGGTCCGATGCTTCGGCAAATCGACTCAAGCCCTGGAGCACAAGCCCTGGAGACTGGACGGCGGGGAGATCGACCGCGGGCAGCAGGCGCTCGGCGTCGCCGCCGGCGATGAGCAGAATCGGTGTCGTGCCGGTCTCCTGCTGGAGTCGCTGCCACAGGCGTTCGACGAGGGCGGCCGGGGCCTGGATGCTGGCGGCGGCAACGGCCTCGGCGGTGTCCGCCGCCCAGCATTGATCGGTGCTGGCAGGCTCGTAGCGCGGGATTTGGGTGCCGGCGAGGACAGTGTCGCGCATCAGATTGATGCCGGGCAGGATGAGTCCGCCGAGGTGCGTGCCGTCATCAAGCAGCAGGTCGTAGGTGATGGCGGTGCCGGCATCGATGATGAGTTTGCAGCCGGTGTGTTCGGCATGCGCAGCGATGAGAGCCAGGAAGCGATCGACGCCAAGGCGGGCAGGCTCGGCGTAGGCGATGCGAACGCCGTGCGCCTCGGCGCTGGTGCCGATGAGGGTGACCGGACAATCCCAGCGCGCATGGGCGACCCTGGCCACGGCATCCAGCACCGATTCCGGGCCGACTCGGGCGACCAGAATTTCTCTGATGTCTGCCAGCTCATCCCAGGCGGCGAGCAGGTCGATCGGCAGTGCGCCGAAGTGTATGGCGCTGCCGGTAGTGCCCAGTTGCCGGCCATTCCAGGTGGCCCATTTGATGCTGGTATTGCCAATATCGAGAAGCAGTTGCATGGTGGCCGTTGGTATCTTGTGTAGCGAATGGCCAGCCAGGTGGCGGTCGGCCAGGAAAGAGTCGAATAGGTCTGTCTTTATGGCGGCCTCGGTCCTGCCATGATCGTGCTCCTGACAGCGACGAATACTGATTGTCTCCGTCGGCTGGAGCAATCAACCGCCGCTACCGGCAACGCTTGCCGTGCGCTGGTCGGCTGAACTGTTGAGCCAGTTGCGCAAGCGGATGACATCGGCCACGGGCGTTCGCTTGCCTTGGGCGTTCAGCAAGACGATGTAGAGACGCCGCTTGGCAACCACCGCTTGCATCACCAGGCAGCGGCCGGCTTCGCTGATGTAACCGGTTTTGCTGAGTTCGACATTCCAGCGCGCGTCGCGCACCAGGGGATTGGTATTGCGGTATTCCAAAGTTCCGCCGTCAGCATAGGGGTGGGCGGTGAATGCGCCGGTCGAGGTTACCTCGCGAATGAATGGATATTGCGACGAGGCATGCAACATGCGAATCAGGTCTTCGGCGGTGGACTGATTGGCCGCGTCAAGCCCGGATGCGTCGGCAAAATGGCTGTCGCGCATGCCGAGCGCGGCGGCTTTGTCATTCATGGCCGCGACGAAATCCGGCGTGCCGCCGGCAAAGGTGGTGCGTCCCAGCGACGCGGCGGCCCGGTTGTCGGAGGACATCAGCGCAACCCGCAGCATGTCGCGGCGCGACAATGTGGCTTGGTCGATGCGCAGACGCGAGCGGCTCCAACGCAGCCGATCGCGATCTTGTTCGGTGATGGTGATGCGATCTTCCAAGGGTACATCTGCATCCAGTACCACCATCGCCATCATCAATTTGGTGATGGAGGCGATCGCCCGCACGTCAGTGGTGTTCTTGCCGTATAGCCGCTGGCCGTTGTGATCAATCACCAAGGCAGCGCCCGAGCGGATGTCTGGGCCGGCAAGCGCGACCGCGGAAACGTAAACTGTACTACTCAGCCATAGGAAGGCAATGGCGAGCCAGTGTGCCAAGCTCTTAGAAAACATTTTAGGTATTCTGGCTATCAATCTGTTTTTATCTGAAAACTTTTTTAGTATGGCACAAGATTCAGGATTCGGCAGAACCTGGAGGAGCAGCGGCGGGGCAGCGTGCCGGCGTCGGCGAATGCAGGGCACATGAGAGGCCAGGTTGCATTGCCGATCTGGTTGCTGGCAGCATTGCCGCCGTTGTTCTGGGCCGGTAATTTTGTGCTGGCGCGGGCGCTGCATGCTGACATTCCGCCCATCGCGTTGTCGTTCTGGCGCTGGAGCACGGCATTGCTGATTCTGTTGCCGTTTGCCTGGCCGGGGCTGCGCCGGCAGTGGCCGCTGTTACGCCAACACTGGCTCTTGTTGAGCCTGCTCGCGGTGCTTGGGATTGCCAACTACAACACATTTGTTTATCTGGGCCTGCAGCAAACCAGCGCCACCAACGGTGTGTTGCTGTCTTCGGCAACGCCGATGATGATTATAGCGCTTTCGTTCCTGCTGCTGGGGCAGAGGGTCAACCCTTTCCAGTTGCTTGGGATTCTACTGTCGCTGGTCGGAGTCGTTGTGATCGCCACCGCGGGTCGGCCTCAGTTGTTAAGCGAGATGACGCTGAATTGGGGCGATGTATGGATCTTGTCGGCCGGGCTGGATTGGGCGCTGTATTCGGTCTGTCTACGCTGGCGGCCGGCACAGTTGGAACACCTGACATTCCTGGCCGCGATCGTGGCCATCGGCTTGATCCCGCTGGCGGGACTCTATGCCTGGGACATCTGGCGGGGTCATCGCTTTGCGATGAATGGCGCCAATCTGGCGGCCATCGGTTATGTGGGTTTGTTTCCGTCGGTATTGGCGTATGTGTTCTGGCACCGTGCGATCGATGAGATGGGCGCTAACCGCACCGGCCAGTATATGCACTTGATGCCGGCATTCGGTGCGCTGTTGGCATTGTTGCTGCTCGGCGAGCAATTGATGTGGTATCACGCCACCGGAGTTGCGCTGATTGCGGCCGGCATTCTGCTTGCGCGCTTGCGTACGTCAACCCGCGGCTGAGCGCTGTTGGTAAGATTCGGGTTGTTTCTGCGCCATCCACTAGTGGAGCGGTACAGAAATCCCGAGGCGGTTCGTTGTCGTTGTCGTTGTCGTAATCGTAGTCGTTATCGAGCATTCGGCTAAGACGATTATGACAACGACAACGACAACGATAACGACCGGAGACTGTCTTGGAACATCTGCACCGAGGCACTAGGGCTGCATGCGCTGGATGATGGCGCTGGTGCTGCGACCGTCCACCAAGGGGACCAGCACAACCTGACCTCCCCAGGATTTGACATCGGAGGCGCCGACGATGTCTTGCTCGCGATAATCGGCACCCTTGGCCAGGACGTCCGGCCGCAATGCCCGAATCAGATCGAGCGGCGTGTCGTCATCGAACAACACGACGGCATCCACCGCGGCCAGCGCCGCCAACACGCGGGCGCGATCCTGCTCGCCGATCAGTGGCCGTTCCGGTCCCTTGAGCGCGCGTACGGAACGATCCGTGTTCAATCCCACCACGAGCCGATCGCCATGACGCCGGGCGCGCTCGAGATAGGTGACGTGGCCCGCGTGCAGCAGGTCGAAGCAGCCGTTGGTAAAGACGATGCGCTGGTTTCGGTCGCGCCAATGCTGGGTTCGCAGAACCAGGTCAGCCAGGCTAGTTATCTTGGCCGCTTGCTCCAATGCCGCTTCGTCGGTGATCGCGGCGATCAGTTCGTTGCTGACAATGGCCGCGGTGCCGAGTTTAGCAATCACGACGCTGGCGGCAACATTGGCCAAATGGGCGGCATCGACAGTATCGAGGTTGGCTGCACGGCCCGCCGCGAAGGTGGCGATGACCGTGTCGCCAGCGCCGGAGACATCGAATACGTTTTGCGCTGCGGCAGGGATGCGCTGCACACCGGTGGCATCCAGCAATGCGATACCGAGTGCGCCCAGAGTCAGCAGCAATTGTTCCAGACCGAGTTCCTCGCGCATCCGCCCGGCAGTCGACAACAGCAGGTCAAGATCGCCGGCATCCACCGCAGCGGCGAGCGCCAGTTCGCCGCGGTTTGGCGTGATCGCGGTTGCGCCGCGGTAACGGCTGAAATCCTTTCCCTTTGGGTCGATCAGGACCGGCAGATCACGCCGCCTGGCCATGGCGATGATGCGCCGGCATAGATCGCCGGTGACGACGCCCTTGGCATAGTCGGACACCAGGACCAGGTCGACGGCGGCAAGCCGATCGGCAAATGCCTGGATCAGCCGCTCGGCAACATCGGCCCCGATTGCGCCGCTGCATTCGGCGTCGATGCGCAACATCTGTTGATGGTCGCCGATCACACGGGTCTTGGTGGTGGTCGGGCGCGTCGCATCGATCAGCACGCAGTCCGTGTCGATGCCTTGCTCTGTCAGCAATGCGAGCAGGCGATTACGATGGCTGTCGCGACCGGTAATCCCACAGACACAGACCTCGAGCCCCAGGCCAACCAGATTGCGGGCCACATTGGCGGCACCGCCCGCCACCTCGGTTTCGCGCTGCAGCCGCAAGACCGGTACCGGGGCCTCCGGTGAGATGCGTCGGACATCGCCCCACAGATAGCGGTCCAGCATCAGATCGCCCAACACCAGCACACGGCGCCCGCCAAAATGCCCGCGTACTGTTTCGATGACTTGATCGAAATGCAGAAACATGCGCTTTGCTCAGCGCTCGAGGGTCATGGTTGCACGGCGCTCTGCTGCCTGCACGGCCGAGCGCTCCACCAAATCGCAGAGGAGATGGCCGATCAGGATATGCGCCTCCTGGATGCGGGCAGTATTACCCGAAGGCACCACCAGACAGAGATCCGAATGCTCGCGCAGTATCCCTCCGCTGCCGCCGGTCAGACCAACCCGGTATACTCTCAACGCTGCGGCGCGCTCCATTGCGCGCACGACATTGGCGCTGTTGCCGGATGTGGACAGGCCTACCAACAGGTCGCCGGGGCGACACAGGGCCTCGACTTGGCGTGCAAAGATAGACTCGAAGCCATAGTCATTCGCCACCGAGGTCAACACCGAGCTGTCGGTGGTCAAGGCCAGCGAGGCAAGCCCTGGCCGCTCGCGCTCGAAACGCCCGACTAGCTCTGCCGCCAGATGTTGACTGTCGGCGGCACTGCCGCCGTTGCCCATCCAGAAAATACGCCCGCCGCTGGCCAGGCACGCCCAGGCGCGCTCGCCAAAGTGCAGGATGTCGGGTTCCATGGGCGCCAAAGCACGGATCACGGCGCAATGTGCGGCAAGGGTTGCTTGAATCATGAGGTGAGAGCAGGGGAATCAGTGGCGTTATCGAGGCCGCGTTCGGCTAAGATAGTATGCAGAGGATCGGCCATGCATGGCAAACCCTGCGACATCGGCGCCGGATCGATGGTCGCGGGTCGGGTGCTGACTGCGTAGGAATGTCAGCTATTCAACCTGAATGGAGTTTGATTCGTAGGCTTTGAGAGGGCAGCGCCCAGCAAACAGCCGTCCAGCAAACATCCACTCAGTCAACATCAGGTTTCTCATGCCCTGATGTCATGTCTTTTCGATTCCGATTCCGATCCCGATTCCGATTTCGAGTCAAGTTGCGCTGGGCGGGTTGCCCCCTAGGGTATCCTCAGTTAATTTTTCGATAAGTCCGCTCCATTGGCAGCATTTGCCGGGTCGCCCGCAAGCGGGCTCCTACGCCGACCGGCTCCCACCGCTGGTAAAGGTCCGCTTGCGGGCGAAGCGCTTTGGCCTCTCTGCGCACTCTGCGCACTCTGCGTCTCTGCGGTGAATCCTTGCATTCTTCGAAGGCCGCACCCCGCGCGTCAGTTTCTCCTGGGTTGGGATTTGCCCGCAAGCGGTATATCTTACTTAAACGAGGAACAACGCAATTAACGCAAATATGCTCGTTATGTGCACGAACGACCGCTCTTTCATGCTGTTCAATTACTGGACGAAGAACCGGGAACAGGCGCCCTGATGCAAGTTCAATTTCTCAGCGACCACAAGGATCTTGGCTGGCAACAAACATTGGAATCAGAGATCGCGCCTCTGGTTCGATCTGCTGGATTGGACGAACTCTCAGAGATGGGCATCCGTGTTGCCTTGGTCGAGGCGGTCAATAATGTCATCGAACATGGCTATGCCAACAGCAATGGAAAGCCGCTCAAACTCCGGGGCCGGAAGGATCATCTGTGCCTGACCTTCGAACTGCGCGATCAGGGCCGGCCAATCCCGCTCCCACTACCGGATGGTCATCCGGTTGACCCGATGGCTGGATGCGGACGAGGATGGCAGATTATTCGTGCCGCCTTCCCGGAGGTCTTCTACGATCGCCATAACGGCGAGAACAGGCTGACTCTGATCCGACCTCTCTACGACCCAAGATCGGCTAGATGACCGATACCACGCCCAGCGAACGCGGAAGCGGTTAAACTGGCATGAGCAGACCGAAGCAGGAAACTGGACGCAGCAAATTGGATTGGACAAATTGGCATTAAGCAAACCAGCAATCCGGTACAGCATCTGGTGCGAGGATAGGCTGGATGGCGCCCCATTCTATTCTCACTCCACCGAACTCAACGCACGGGAGAACGAAAACAATGATCCTCGAACATCATCAACAACAAGGCGTTGACATCGTGCATCTGCCGGCTCGGCTGGTCATGGCGAATTCGGCGCAGGCCAGGGAGGAACTCAAACAGATTATCGTCTCGGGCAATGGCAAGGTGGTAGTCGATCTGTCTGCCACCAACTTCATGGATTCCAGTGGACTGGCTGTTATTGTGGTTGCGCTCGAAGTAGCCCACAACATGCAAGGCGACCTTTACCTGACCAGAATGAGTAACACCATTCGCGCCCTGTTTGAGCTGACCCGGCTGCATACGGTGTTTCAGATCTTCGACGACCCGGCCAGCGCCATCGAAGCCTATCAATAAGTGATGGTGCAGAAACAAGCTAAACAGGTTTTTGGCTTGGGTGTCGCCTGCCGACTCATTCGGTACCGCTATCGGCGTCGGTATCGGTATCGGTATCGAACCGACCAACCCATCCGCCAAGCTCCTCGCTGACCGCGTAGCCACGCTGTCCGAGCTTCGTGAGCATGGCCACACGACGATCGAGCAGTGCCTTTTGCTTGCCGTTGTCGTCTGCGCACAACGCTTCGCACACCAGCGAGCACGTCCTGAATCGCAGCGCACTCCAGCGCCGAGCCTCGTGCGCTTTCAAACGACCGGCGGCGATCCCCGCTCGTCGCTTTGCCGTTACCCTCGGCAATGTTCAGCGCGATGGCCTACGATGCGCGCCTAAGATGCTCACAGGAGTTGATCCTTCGCGTTACGCTGTCCTTTCACATGCTCGCAGTCGCGCTATGGCCCAGCCGACAGACTCGATGGCCGCACGCTCTACGTCGAGCTTCTCATGACCGAATGGCACAGGGCGTTTTCTCTCTCGATTCCGATTCCGATAGCGACCCCGACCCCGATTGCACTCCGCCGATGCCCGGATAGCGTTGTATAGGTTATTCATGAACCGCTACTCAGGCGATTGCCGGAGTGAAACAGACCAGCTGGCGCCGGATTCTCGTTCGCCTTCGCCAAGCGGCAACCCGACCAAAGTCGTTCTATGGACGGGTTGTCGCGATCATGAAGGCGGACGAGAAGACAAGCCAAGTGGTGGGTTTCTCGACAGAAATCGCTAAATAGAATGACACCAATCGGACAGCACCTGGTTGACCTGTGCCAGGCACTGGCTCAATGCCGGCAACAGGCGCTGAGCCCGCTCCAGATCGTCGCCGCCCGCGGCGGTCTCCATTTCGGTCGCTAACTGCTGCAATGCTGTGGCACCGATGTTGCCGGCCGAACCTTTTAGGGAGTGCGCGCGCGCCCGGATCGCCGACGCATCCCGAGTCGATATGGCGGTTGTCATTTCGGCCAGCAGTTGCGCGGAACTGGCCACGAACACATCGCCGATTTCGCGCGCGATCTCCTCATCGTTGTCCAGCCGCTCCAGTATGTTATCGACGCTGAAGGATTCGGCGCGGTTTGCCTCGATCAAGTCGGATTCCCTCGCATGCCCTGGGCTGGCAGGCTCGGCAGCATCCCGCGCCCGGGGTGTTACGGCCTCATTGGAATCGATGGATGAAGGCATGGGCGATTCAACCTCGTGCTGGTGGATATTGGCAATGATGACCTGGGCAAGCGCATCGCGTTGCACCGGTTTGGTGATGAAATCGTCCATGCCCGCGCGCAGGCAGCGCTCGCGATCCGTCACCGAGACATGTGCTGTCATCGCAATGATCGGTACAGGCTTGCCGCTGCCGACTTCCAGCTCCCGATAACGCCGGGTGGCCTCTAAACCATCCATGTTCGGCATCTGCACATCCATCAGAACCAGGTCGAACTGATGCGTTGTCAAGGCATCAAGAGCCTCGGCGCCATTGCAGACCAGATGCACATGATGACCCAGGCGCTGCAACATGGACAAGGCCACTTTCTGATTGGTCGGGTTGTCTTCCGCCAACAGGATCTGCAGCGACGGGATGCGCAGCGATACTGTCGATTGGTTTGGGCGGTTTACATGCACCTGATCGACAGGTGCTGGATCAGCTTGTTTCGGGTTGCTCGATCTGTGCTTGCCGCGTGCAAAGCTCGCGCATTCATCGTCGCGCCGATCGCTCGGGACGGCGATTTCGAACGGGATCTCGCACCAAAACAGGGAGCCGACGCCCAATGTGCTGTCGCAACCAATGTGTCCACCCATCAACTCCACCAGTTGCTTTGAAATCGCAAGCCCCAGGCCAGTACCACCAAACCGGCGTGCGGTTCCGGTATCGACCTGATAGAAGGATTCGAACAAACCGGCCCGCCGGTCATCCGCGATACCAATACCGGTATCGATGATTTCGAAGCGCAGGAGGCAAGGTTGCGGATCGGCGCGATCGTCGAGCCGTTTGACTTCCAGGCGCACCTCGCCATGTTCCGTGAATTTGACGGCATTGCCGGCCAGATTCACAAGCACCTGTCGGAGCCGGCCGGCATCGCCACGCAGCATGCTCGGAATCTCATCCGGCAACAGCCAGTTGAAATGCACATTCTGTTGCAGGGCGCGCAGTGCCAGCATGTCAGCCAATTGCTCGATGATGGTGCGTAGATCGAACTCGGCAATATCCAATTGCAAACAGTTCGCCTCGATCTTGGAAAAATCGAGAATGTCGTTGATCACATCCAGCAGCGCGTTTCCAGAAGCGATCATGGTGTTGACATATTCGCGTTGTTGTGCAGACAGCTTGGTTTCCTGAAGCAACCCGGACATGCCGATGACGCCAACCAGGGGCGTGCGGATCTCGTGGCTCATATTGGCGACGAAATCGCTCTTTGACTTGTTCGCGGCCTCTGCTTCCTCTTTCGCCTGCCGCATTGCCTCCACCGCCATGCGTCGCTGGGTAATGTCGTGAATACTCGAACGCCGCCCGAGCTTGACCCCGTCGGTATCAAAAATCGGTTGCCAGGAGATCGTGGCCCAGAAGACCCTACCATCGCGATGCAATAAGCGGAATTCATGATCCTTGCCACACTCATGATCAGCGGCCAGCAATTGTTGCGCAAAACGGTCGCGGTCTTCCGGGTGCACCATCGGCAAGGGATAGTCTGTCATCGCCATGCATTGCTCCACGCTATAGCCGCTGACTCGCGCCACGCCCGGATTGACCCAGAGCAGGCGATGTTCGGTATCCGTCCAATCCTCCCAGTCGTAGGTATAGTTGGCAATGGCACGAAATTCCCTTTCGCTTGCCTGCAACGCCGCCTCGGCCTTGCGACGCTGTTTCACCTCCAGCCGCAGCGCCGCATTGGCAGCCTCCACCTGTTGTTCGCGCAGGGCCGCTTCTTCGAGTCGCGCTGCCAATGCCACGGAATGCAGATTGGCCCGGTACAGAAAGGTGATCGCCGATAACAGCAACAGGACGAGCACGCCCATGCTCAGCGTTTGCAACGGATAGGGCAATTCGTCTTCCAGCATCCCGGTGGATGCCAATTCCACCAACCGAAAGCAGGTATCAGGAACCAGGAAAATCGACGCATTGACCTCCTGGTCGGTATCCGGCAATCTCATCCGGATCGGCACGATGACCTCACCCGGCCGGATCGCGGTTTGCGCATCGAGCCTTGGCAGTAAGCTGATCCATGGCCGCACTGGATCGCCGCCGATAGCCTGAAGTCTGCCCTCGCCATCGGGCTGCGCAAGCAACAAGGCGTCAGCACCCATCTCGTCATCCTGTTGCAGCAGATGCTCATAGAGCAGGCTCGAATGCAGCCAAGCGACGATCTGCCCGGCATGGCCGTGCTGAAATCCGTAGGGAATGGAAACAAACCCTGAGCGATGATTGCCGCGGATGCTGATCGTACGCTGTCGGGTCGCGATTGGATTGGCGGCAGGACTGGGTGTGGGCAGATCGGCGTCGTCGACGGCAAGCCCCGGCCGCTGCACGTCGACCAGAATCCGGCTGGCCTCGTCCAGCAGCACGAGCCGATGGTAAATCACTTGGTCAGCGATCTGGATATGCTGAATGAGGTCGCTGAAAAGCTCTCGAATCAAGGTCAGATCTTGTTCGGGAGCAGCATGCGCAGGCCTGCTCGGCATATGCTGTTCGAACAGCCCCTCGATCTCGTGTGAGTGCGCAAGTTGAACCAGATCGTTGGTTCGCTCATCGAAGAACGAGTCAAGCGCTGATACGCTGTCGATGGATTGCTCATGCATCTGCTCCACCAGGGTCTGCTGCAAGTGTACCCTGGTCTTATAGTTGTCGAACAACAGCAATGCCAGCGAGATCAGTAACGCGGCCGCAACGAGCAGGGTGAGGTACTTCAATTGTGGTGCTTGCAATGGGGCGACCGATGCTTTGTTTGTCTCGAGAGCCGTCAGTCTGCAGGCAACGAATCAGGGCAGCAGCATGCCTTCGCGCACGATAAACTCGACGATCGCATTCAGCCCCTGTCCGCTGCGCAGATTGGTAAAGACGAAGGGCCGCTCACCGCGCATGCGTTCGGCGTCGCGCTGCATGATCTCCAGCGATGCGCCAACATGGGGTGCGAGGTCGATTTTGTTGATCACCAGCAGGTCCGAACGGGTGATGCCCGGTCCGCCTTTGCGCGGGATTTTCTCGCCCTCGGCCACGTCGATGACATAAATGGTCAGATCAGCGAGTTCCGGGCTAAAGGTTGCGGCCAGGTTGTCGCCGCCGCTTTCGATTAAAATCAGGTCCAGATTTGGAAACAGCGTCTGCAAATCCTCCACCGCGGCCAGGTTCATTGACGCATCCTCGCGGATTGCCGTGTGTGGACAGCCGCCGGTCTCGACACCGACGATGCGCCGCGCCTCTAGCGCCTGACTGCGGATCAGGTATTCGGCGTCCTCCCGAGTGTAAATGTCGTTGGTGACCACCGCGATTTGATATTGGTCGCGTAAGCGCTTACACAGCGCATCCAGCAAGGCCGTTTTGCCGGAGCCGACGGGGCCACCAACACCAACGCGCAGGGGAGAGGAATTTGACATGCTTCGGGGCTCGGTTTCTGTTTTCAGGTGCTGATCTTCGGGTGCTTCGGAACGCTTCGCCGATAAGCTCGAATTTACTCGTCAGGCGATTGGCTTAGGCCTAATCTACCATGATGATGCGCGATAACGTTCGTCTTCGAAAAGGATGCGTAACGGCTGGTACCGCCATCATGAACGAAACAGCCGCGTATATTGCTGTTCATGACGGGCGCTGGCAATGGCCAGGGCGACACTTGATGCGCCGATTTCATCGTCGGTCAGGCGCAGGCCGGTCTCCACCACCGTCGGCAGTTGCGCGCTGAGTCGAGCAAGTGCCTGCTGGCCCTGACGTTGCCCAAGGGGTACGATCTTGACCCCTGCGAGCATTAGATTCTCTGCCCAGGCCCAGGCATAGCCCAGCGCCATCGGGCGCGTCTCCACGCCCCAGCGCCGTGCCGCGAAGGCGAAGCCCGCGGCCTGACTTCGGGCCAGCAATACGTGCAATGCATCTGCTCTTGGCAATGCCCAGGCGCGCAACAGGTCCGCCAGCGCCCTACCCCGATGGCCCTCCTCGGCACGCAGTTCCGAGGATTCGCGACCGGCCAGCAGCAGATCGATCCAGTTGGCCAGGGCTGCGTCCGCAGCCGCGTCGACGGCGTCTGCCATGCGCACCAGCAGGGGCAGGTCAAGACGCGCGAGCGATTGCTCGAGCTGATCCGAAACCCAGTTCTCCAGGTCAGCGGCGCTGCGCAACCAGCCCGCCTCTACCGCCCACTCAATGCCTTGGGAGTAGGTAAAGGCGCCGGTTGGCAATGTCGGGCTGACCAGATGCAATAAGCGCAACAGGGCGAGATCGGAATCTGCACCCCGGCGGGGTTCAATGTCGATGTCGGTCATCGTCGCCGGCGTGACCGCCATAGGCACCGGGTTCGGGTTCGAAGGGTGCATCCTCTACGCTCACCTGGAGCCCGAGACCGCGCACCATGGCATCGAGTACATGGTCATGCAGCCAGCGCAGTCTGCCCGGCTCGATCTGTAGGGCGATATGCCGGTTTCCCAGGTGATAACAGGCCCTAGCCAACAACAACGGATCATCGCAAAGCGCGCTGGACAGGCGCTCCGGGGCCGCGACGATGCGCACCACCAACCCCTCTTCGGAAGCCAGCAGATCGCCGTCTTTGAGTATTTGTCCGCGCGGCAAAAGAATGCCAACCTCACGACCGTCGTCAATGCGGATGCGCAATCGCGAGCGCACGCGCTGTTCCAGCGTCAGCGCTACATTGGCATCGACGCGCTCAGCCAATTCAATACGCTTGGTCAACAGCGGCAGCGTAGAACAAGACATCGCGTTACGAAATAAAATCAAACATTGAAATAGAAATAAAGACTGAAGTAGAGTAAGAACGAATTATTCGGAAGTCGCCAAGTAACAGAAGACCTTGGATACATTTTACACTCGACTGCTGCATTTCCGAAGACACTCGAAGATACTGGACGCCCAGGAAACGCACGCTTTATTGAGCCCGACGAAGCACAGCGGCACCGGCTCACTACTAGGAGGACGCATCGATATGCGAAGCTTTGTGGTTTCGGCAGCAGGCCTGCTGATGTTCGCCGCCACCGCGGCATCGGCCTTTCCGACCCTGTCGAACATGGTGGTTTTCGGCGACAGTCTATCGGACAACGGCAATCTGTTCGAAGCAACCGGCAACACTGTCCCGGATGCTACCTACTATGACCAGGGCCGTTTTCAGAACGGCCCAAGCTATGTCGAACTCCTTTGGGACGATTTGGGTTTCGACGGCGACCTGACGCCACGCATCTATGGTCCGAGCGCGCCACAAGGTACGAATTACGCCGTCGGTGGCGCCCGCTCGCGCTACTCGGTGTCCGACCTCGATGCCGACGATCTACCACCCGCACTCGGCGATCCAAATCCGCCCGCGGCCTTCAGCTTGCGCGCCCAAGCTGCTCAATATCTTGCTGATATCTCGAACAGCGCGGATGCCAACGCCCTGCACGTGGTCTTCTCCGGCGACAACGACGTTATCGATATCCTCAACGTGGCGCAACAGTTCGATACCAATCGCGCGCTCGATTACCAAGCTCAGTCCGTCGGCGATCTGCAGCTTGTACTGGATGATTTGATTGGCGCTGGCGCCCGCCATTTCTTGGTTCCGAGCGTCCTCGACATCAGCGTCACACCCGAGATCATTGCCCTCGGCCAGAACTCCCCTGGTTATGTGGATGCAGCCAGATCCCTTACCTTATCGTACAATCAGGCCGTTGATGACATACTCGCGGCCTACGCCGGCATGACTGATATTGAGATCATACGCACTGATCTGTTTCCGCTGCTTGGAACCTTGGTGGATAATCCGCAGGCGTTTGGATTTACCAACGGTTCGGACCCATGCCTAGTGAATTTCTTCGTTTTGCCGCCGCGCACAGGCGACGTCAGTATCTGCAACGCACCGGATGAGTATATCTTTTGGGACGCTTTACACCCGAGCGCCGCTTTCCACCGAATCTTGGCCGACACCCTGATCGCCGACACCCTGATCGCTGGCATCCCGGTTCCCGGCGTGATTTTCCTACTGGTACCGGGTTTGCTGGGAATCATGTACATCGGTGCCCGAGGGTAACTGCGTTTTATGTTTCACCCCCTCCCCCGCGCCTGAACGGCGGATCAGCAGCCGGAATTGCAATGCAACGGACTACGTCAGAACAAGCCGTGTCAGAATAAAAAGTAGCGTTGAGCCATCGGCAATACATCGAGGGGCTCGCAGGTGAGCAATTGCCCGTCGGCACGCACCTGATAGGTCTGCGGGTCCACCTCGATATCGGGTTGCCAGGAATTCTGGACCATGTCTGCCTTGGTGACCTGGCGTACCTCCCTGGCAACGCCAATCATGCGTTTCAGCCCCAGCCGCTGGGCAATTGCGTCCTGCATCGCCCATTGCGAGACGAAGGTCATCGCGGTAGCGCCAATGGCTTTACCGAAGGCTCCGAACATGGGCCGATAATGCACTGGTTGCGGAGTCGGGATGGATGCGTTCGGGTCGCCCATCGGCGCCGCGGCGATCAGACCGCCTTTGACGATCAGGCTCGGCTTGGTGCCGAAAAAGGCTGGCTTCCACAGCACCAGGTCCGCCAATTTGCCCACTTCCACTGAACCTACCTCGTGTGCAATACCATGGCTGATCGCTGGGTTGATGGTATATTTAGCGATATAACGCTTGGCGCGGGCATTGTCGTGCTCGGGCGGATCACCGGCCAGAGCGCCACGCTGCAATTTCATTTTGTGAGCCGTCTGCCAGGTACGAAGAATTACCTCGCCGACTCGGCCCATGGCCTGTGAGTCCGACGCGATCATGCTGAAAGCGCCCAGATCATGCAAGATATCCTCGGCGGCAATGGTCTCGCGGCGGATGCGCGACTCGGCAAAAGCAACATCTTCGGGAATCGACGGCGACAGGTGATGACAGACCATCAACATGTCCAGATGCTCGTCGACTGTATTGATCGTGTAGGGGCGGGTCGGATTGGTCGAGGACGGCAGCACATTGGGTAGACCCGCCGCCTTGATGATGTCTGGCGCATGCCCGCCGCCGGCGCCCTCGGTGTGATAGGTGTGAATACAGCGATCCCCGAACGCGGCGATCGTATCCTCGACGAAGCCGGACTCGTTCAGCGTGTCGGTATGAATGGCCACCTGCACGTCCATCTTTTCTGCAACGCTCAGGCAACAGTCGATGGCGGCCGGTGTGGTGCCCCAATCCTCGTGCAATTTCAGTCCCATGGCACCGGCGCGCACCTGTTCCTCCAGCGGGTTCGGCTGACTGCCATTCCCCTTGCCGAGAAAGCCCAGATTCATTGGTAAACTTTCCGCGGCCTGCAGCATGCGATGGATGTTCCACGGGCCTGGCGTGCAGGTGGTGGCATTGGTGCCAGTCGCCGGACCGGTGCCGCCACCGAGCATGGTCGTGATGCCGGACATCAACGCTTCTTCGATCTGTTGTGGACAGATGAAATGAATGTGGGCATCGATACCGCCGGCAGTCAGAATCTGACCCTCGCCGGCGATCACCTCGGTGCCCGGCCCGATCAAAATATCGACGCCGGCCTGGATATCCGGATTGCCGGCCTTGCCGATACCGGCAATGCGTCCATCCTTGATGCCAATATCGGCCTTGACAATGCCCCAGTGGTCCAGGATCAGCGCGTTGGTGATGACGCTGTCCATCACCTCGTCCGCCTGGCGCTGACACTGGCCCATGCCGTCCCGGATCACCTTGCCCCCGCCGAACTTGACCTCGTCGCCATAGTGGGTGCGATCTTCCTCTACCTGAATGATCAGTTCGGAGTCGCCGAGGCGAACGCGGTCGCCCTGGGTCGGACCGTACATGGATGCATAGGCGGCCCTGCTGATTTTGCTCATGGCGCGCTGTCTCCTGTTTGACTTGCTGCCCGATCTGTCGCTTGTTTAGGGGCATCTTGATCAGCAGCATCCAGCGCTCCCATCACCTTGCCATTGAAACCATAGACCTGCCGCTCGCCGGCGAAGGGAACCAGATCCACGGTGCGCGACTGGCCTGGTTCGAAGCGCACCGCGGTGCCGGCGGGAATGTCCAGCCGATGGCCGCGGGTGGCCTCGCGTTCGAAGCGCAATGCCGCATTGGTTTCGTAGAAATGATAATGGGAGCCGACCTGGATCGGACGGTCGCCGGTGTTGGCAACCGACACGCTGAGCACCGGGCGGCCAGCGTTGAGCTCGATGTCTCCGGGGGCGGTCAGGATCTCACCGGGGGTCATGTTGTTTCCTCATGGCGGTCTGTTGGCTGCTGGAAGGGCGTGCGCGCATCGGCCGGACACACGCAGGTACTGGTTCGGTGACAGTGGGCAATTCAAATAATCGGGTCATGCACCGTGACGAGCTTGCTGCCATCGGGGAAGGTTGCCTCCACCTGCACTTCGTGAAGCATGTCTGCAATACCATCCATGACATCGTCGCGACTCAGTAATGTGCGGCCAAAGTCCATCAGCTCGGCAACCGTTTTACCCTCGCGCGCACCTTCTACGATCGCACAGCTGATCAATGCCACGGCCTCGGGGTAATTCAGCTTCAAGCCCTTTGCCTTACGCCGCTCGGCCAATAGACCGGCTGTAAACAACAATAGCTTGTCTTTTTCTCGAGGTGTCAGTTGCATCAGGGTGTTCTCTTAGCGCAGGTTGCAGAACGATCGAGCGGGATTCGTAAAATGACAACGACACTGAGTAACCACACAATAATAAGCTATACGCCCACTCGCACCCCATCCGGCAAAACCACCTCCATGCTCAGCGGCAAATGATCGGAAAGGGCATAATCCAGGACCCGGGCGGCGCTGATTCCCAGTTCTGAGGAAGTCAATATATGGTCCAGATTGCGCTGCGGCCGCCAACTGGGGAAGGTTTTCAGTTCGCAGTCGAACCCGCGCAGACCGGCCCGATGGATGGCTCTTTTCAATGTCAGCGAGCGGCAGCCACAGTTGAAATCACCCATCAGGACGATAAACCGATAGCGCTCGGCCATTTCCACCAGGTAATCTAACTGGAGTCGTCGGGCGCGCCAGCCAAGCGCCAGGTGCAATACGCAGATTGCCAGAGGTTCCTGATGAGTGGTCCGATACTCGATCAGTAATGCACCGCGACCGGGCATGCCGGGCAATTTGTGTGAGACAACGCGACTGGGGCGTAGCCGGCTGAGCATACCGTTGCTGTGCCTGGCCAGGCTGCCGAGTTCGCGATTGACTTGCTTATGCCAAAATGGAAAACCGCCGACGCGGGCGAGAAATTCGGTTTGGTCGACAAAGTTACTGCGTAGACTGCCGGCGTCGACCTCTTGTAGCCCAACCACGTCGTAGCCTTTCAGTAGAGCGCCGATGCTGGTCAGGTTGCGTTGGCGCTCACCATGAGGTAACAGGTGCTTCCAGCCGTTGGAAACGTAATCACGATAGCGTCGGGAGTGGATGCCCGCTTGAATGTTATAGCTGAGCAGTCGCAATCGATCCATCGGGACTGCTGGTCCCGGCGCAACGGGCGTCGTGGTGGATTGTTCGACGCGCCAGTCGAGACCTCGCCCAGACAATGCTGTGCGAAATAAATAAGACGGCCTGGCGGCCGTCTTCTTAGCAAGGCTGCGCGGGATGTTTATTGACCCAGACCCTCGATGTAGGAGGAGAGGGCAGCAATCTCTTCGTCGCTCAGGCGTGCCGCGACGCCGCGCATCATGGCGTTAGGGTCATTTTTGCGTTCCGCAGAACGCCAAAGTTTCAGCGTCTGATCGGTATATTCCGAATATTGGCCTGAGATGCGCGGAAACTTGGCGAGGTTGCTGCCCAGCCCGGCGGGACCATGGCAGCCGGAGCAAGCCGGTACGCCGGTTTCTGGATTGCCTGCGCGGTAGAGCTTCTCGCCCAATGCGACCAGCTCGGCCTCGGCCGTGCCGCCGGTTTGCTGCAGGCTGGAGTAATAGGCGGCGAGGTTGGCCATTTCTTCCTCTGTCAGAGGCATGGCCATTGGCGACATTTGTGCATTCCAGCGCTCGTTGGCTTTGAAGTTTTGCAGTTGTTTATAGATGTAATTCGGATGCTGGCCAGCAAGCTTGGGCCAGATTGGCTGGCCGGGTATGCCATTGCCGTCAAGCCCATGACAGGCCTGGCAGATTTGACTTGCTTTTTCTTTCCCTTTCTGCGCATCGCCGTTCAGTCCAACAGCCGATTCGTCGGAGGCGAGCGCTTGGGCGGAGATGAATGTAGAGACGATGGCGACGGCGATGATGCCGGACATCAGTGAATTATTCATGTTACTGACCGATGCATTTTTCGATGGTGATGGAGAGCAGTGTCCGTGGATAAGGGATTCGGTGCCTGAGAGCACGCGAAAAATTTGGACATGTATATCAGGAAAGCCCGATATAGGTCAATGACGGACTGATCTGCCTTGGCTCGAACATGGATAGAATAAAATGCGAAAAGTTCCATCAGCTTGCTGAGGCGAAAGGATGACGACGACCAGACGACGGCGATCGGATACGTACAGCAGGTTGTTTTACTGGCCGCCTCGCGACCCGTCTGGGTGGCCAAGCTGAGCGGCCGGCTTGTGTGTGCTCGGAATCTGTCCGCTGGGCATGATGGTGCGTACCGGTGCGGTTAATACCAGTTCATTATCCTGGTCGAACAGCAGCGTCAGAGATACTTCATCGCCAGGCTGCAACTGCTGCTTCAGTCCGATCAACATCACATGTAAACCGCCGGGTTGAAGCGATAACGTCGAATTGGCTGGCAGATCGATCTGTTCGACCTTGCGCATTTTCATCATGCCGTCTTCCATACGATGAGTGTGCAATTCCGTCACCTCCGCCGCCGGACTCGCTGCGCCAACCAACGCGCGGTCCTGATCGCTGGCGTTGCTGATTTGCATGAATACCGCGCTGTTGGGCTGACCTGGAGGTACAGCCCGAGCATAGGGTGCATTGACGACAATCGGCCCGTCCGCCAGCACCGATTGTGCTGCAAGAACCGACACGAACACCGAAAACGAGAGTAGGACCAGGCAAAAGGGCCTGATTTTTTTCATTTGTGATTACCTTGTGTTGAGTGAAAGGCGAGCAGGACTTGGCGCTGGGTTGGTTTCTCTCCGACAATTGCCCTAGTGGAGCGGTACAGAAATCCCGAGGCGGTTCGTTGTCGTTGTCGTAATCGTAGTCGTTATCGAGCATTCGGCTAAGACGATTATGACAACGACAACGACAACGACAACGACAACGATAACGATAACGACCGGAGACTGTCTTGGAACATCTGCACCGAGGCACTAGTGCTCTGCTGCGGAAGTCGCGACACCGTTTGCAGTCGTCATCGATAACCCAGGATGAGCGATTAAGACAATGACAAATAGCAGAAACGGTAGCGGGACACCCGTAGCGCTGCACTAGTCGTCGCCCAGATGCATGCGAATGACCTCGACCAGCCGATCTGCTGGTGTCGCGTGCTCCAAGCTCTCCACCAAATGTCCCGCGCGGTCTACTACATAGGTGTAGGAGGAGTGATCCACCATGTAGCCCATGGCTGATGTGCTCTGTTCAGAACGTTGATAGGCAGCACCGTAGCGAGCGGCCACCTCGGCGATTTCGGCCTCATTACCGGTCAGGCCGAGAATATCCGGATTGAAATAGTCGGCGAAGGTCCGCAGGCGCTCGACGCTGTCTCGTTCTGGATCGACGCTGATGAATAGTACCTGAACCGATTTCCGCTCGCTCTCAGTGAGCTGCTTTAGCGCCAAAGAGATAATGGCCAAATTGGTCGGGCAGATGTCTGGACACCAGGTATAGCCGAAATAGATCAGCACCACTTTGCCGCGCAGATCGGACAGGCTCAGCGGCCCTCGCCAGGAATTCAGCCTGAAATTACCGCCAGCAGGTTCTGCCACAAGCCCGAGCTGGCGATGCTGCCCCTGATTGGCGTCCTGAGTCGGCTGCCAATACCAGATTAACCAGGCCAACAGCAGGCACAGCAGCAGTACGACAATGGATAAACCCCGCTTGAGCATCACTGGACCTGAATGAACCTGATCTGAACGTGGGAAATGAACTCAGGCTGGACGATCCAGGCTGAACTTTGGGCTGACCTGAGCTGGCTAAGCTATGGCGGCGCGATGATGGACGGCCAGATCAGTGTAATGCAAGGCAACATAGTCTAGATAGTCTAGCTCAGAATCGGTCAGCTTGCGGCCACGTTTTGCTGGTGCGCCAATATAAAGCCAACCGCCTTCAAGCTGCATACCTGGGGTTACCAAGGTACCAGCTGCAAGCATGACCTGCGGCTTCAGTACGGCCCGATCGAGCACCCGGGCACCGATGCCGATCAAGCAGTGGTCGTGAATCTCGCAGCCATGCAGCATGGCCTGGTGGCCCACTGTGATTCGCTCATGGAGGATGGTCGGCGCCCCACCGGGTAAGAATCGGCTGTCGTGGGAAACGTGCAGGATGCTGCCATCTTGCACATTGGTTTCGGCGCCAATGTGTATGCGGTGGATATCGCCACGCACCACGACCGTGGGCCAGATCGACGCTTTCGCACCGATTTCGACATTGCCAATGATGACGGCACTCGGATCAATATAGGCATCCGGGGCGATGTTTGGCTCAAGGCCTCGGTAGCTGCGGATGTTATTCATCAGGCTCCTCGAGTTAATGTTAGTCATGGATTGGAGATTGTTCGCGGATGCTAGCACGGGGCGCTGGGGTTCGCCGTGACCTCTCGCAGCCTTTGCCATGCTCGGATGCGTTGCGTACCCTCGTGCAACCCAAACCTCGATTTGCCCGGAATACCCATGAAACAAGCTAAATCCATGAAACAAGCTATGCGAATCATCTTCACCGTTTTTTGTGTGTTGCTGTGGATCGGTCTCGACGCATTGGTCAATCCTGTTCTGGCCGAAACGCCGTTTGTCAACGATGCGCAGCTCGATGCTCCAAGCAGTGTGATCAAGAAAGACAAAAAATGGCAAGAGCAGAAAGTACGCTTGCCAGCCTGGCCCAAAGACGCCGATTTAGTGGAGATCAAGCTCGACGGACCCGAGGACGAATTCCGCCACTTCATCGATAGCCGCAGCCTGCGCACCGGCGGCGACGGCGTCGTACGCTACACCCTGGTGACGGAGTCCGCTTACGGTGCTCGCAATATCGGCTACGAGGGAGTGCGCTGCACGCCGCGGGGCAGGTACAAAATCTATGCCTATGGAAGCGGTTCCAATTTCATACCCACCAACAGCGGCGAGCAATGGCGGCCGATTGACGAGCACTCGCGCGATCGCCTTCGCTATGAACTTTGGCGTCATTACCTCTGTATGCCAAGGCTATTCAAGCCCCGCCAACGCAAGGATCAGCTGCGTATGCTGAAAAGCGGACGCATCCCACAAGTGGAAAATGCGGGTTTTATCAATGAATGAGGTGTCGAAGGAAAGGGTGCTGACTGCAAAGAATGTAAGGATTCACCGCAGAGAGGCAGAGGGGCCAAGGCGCCGCACCCGCAAGCGGACCTTTAGCAGCCGTGGGAGCCGCTCGGTGTAGGAGCCCGCTTGCGGGCGACCCGGCAAATGCTACCAGCGGATCGGACGCAAGCGCCGCGCCTTCCCTGGGAGAAAGGCTGTAGGCCACTGTCTTCTCGACAAGCTGACTGAAGACACCCCAGGGTGCAAGCCGCCCAGCGCAACTTGATCGGGATCGGGATCGGGATCGGGATCGGGATCGGAAAAACATGACATCAGGGCGTGAGAAACCTAATGTTTACTGGGCGCTGCCTTCAAGCATGCAAGGAACTTCATGCTAGTTGAGTGACTGAACATTCTACGCAGATAGCATCCGAAGGAAAATCAGCGGTCCTAACATGAGCTCCGGCATGCGCCCCAAAGCGAAATCGACACAAGACCAGCGATCGCATCAGCCGGACTTTGAAACTCGTCGGCCGGCACCGATTATCTCTCTAGCCCCACCTCGCGCACGAGCGTCGTGGTTCCCACAATGCAGCCCCGAGATGATGCCCCGATGGACAATCCGCTGTTAGAAAATACCCCGCTGCCCGCTTTCAGCCGCATCCGCCCGGAACATGTGGAACCGGCCATCGATCAACTGCTGGCTGACGGGCGTAAACTGATCGCGCGCCTGGCCGCGGTGGCTGGGCAAGCCACTTGGGAAAATTTCGTCGACCCGATCGAGCAGGAAGACAACCGTCTTTCCCGGGCCTGGTCGCCGGTAAGCCATTTGAATTCGGTAATGAATTCAGAAGAGTTGCGCGCGGCCTACAATGCGTGCCTACCTAAACTGAGCGACTATGCCAGCGAGGTGGGCCAAAATCAGGATCTATACCGCGGCTATGAGCGCATTTCCAAGCAGCCGGGCTTGAATGCGGCGCAAAGCAAAATGCTGCAGAACACGCTGCGTGATCTACATCTGGCCGGCGTCGACCTGCCGGCCGACAAAAAAGCGCGTTATCGGGAAATCAACCAGGAGCTCAGCCAACTGACCAGTAAATTCTCCGAGAATGTACTGGATGCTACCAATGCTTGGCACAAACAGCTCGACAACGAACAACAGCTTGCCGGATTGCCCGCCAGGGCCTTGGCCCTGGCGCGCCAGCATGCGCAGGAACGTGAGCTGGATGGCTGGGTGCTGACCCTTGATTTTCCATCGTTCGAGCCGGTTATGCGCTATGCCGAGGACCGCGAATTGCGACGCGAGATCTACGAGGCATTCACCACCCGCGCTTCCGACCAAGGGCCGGATGCTGGCCGCTGGGATAACAGCGAGACGATGGAGCGCATCCTCGAACTACGGCATGAACAGGCACAGCTGCTGGGCTTTGCCAACTATGCCGAGCTGTCGCTGGCGCCCAAAATGGCCCGCGATACCGACGAGGTGATGACCTTCCTAAACGATTTGGCCGAACGATCCGTGGCTCAGGCGCGTGGCGAACTGGACGAACTCGCAACTTTTGCACTCACCGAGCACGGTATCGAAGAGCTGCAGCCCTGGGATCTGGCCTATTGGTCGGAGAAATTGCGCCAACACCGTTACGACATCAGCGACGAAGAACTAAAACCATATTTTCCGCTAGAGGGTGTCATCGACGGCATGTTTGCAGTGGCGGAAAAATTATTTGGCGTTACCATCCAGCGCGTGGATAGCGTATCTGAAGGAATCGACATCTGGCATCCAGATGTACGCTTCTATCGCATCCTGGATACGAGTGACGAGACCAGGGATGCGAACAATGGAAAAGTGCGCGCCGAATTTTACCTCGACCCCTTTGCACGCAGACGCAAGCAAGGCGGCGCCTGGATGAATGGTGCCATCAGCCGTCTGCATATGGCAGATCACAAACAGCACCCAGTTGCTCATCTGATCTGTAACTTCACTCCTGCCGTCGATGGCCACCCATCGCTATTGACCCACCGCGAGGTCGAAACCCTATTTCACGAATTTGGCCACGGATTGCACCATATGCTGACCAGGGTGGATTATCCGCCAGTGGCTGGCATCAACGGCGTGCCTTGGGATGCAGTCGAATTGCCCAGCCAATTCATGGAAAACTGGTGTTGGGAACGCGCATCCCTCGACCTGTTTGCCGCGCACTGGGAAACCGGGGAGCGAATTCCCGAGGATCTGTTCCAGCGCATGACCGCGGCGAAGAACTTCCAGTCGGCAATGCAGATGGTACGCCAGCTCGAGTTCGCCCTATTCGATTTTCGTATACATATGGAATACGACCCGTCCCGCGGTGGTCGTATTTATGAAATCCTGGATCAGGTCCGCGATCAGGTTGCCGTGCTCAAGCCTCCGGCAAACAACCGCTTTGCTCACGGCTTCTCGCACATCTTCGCAGGTGGTTATGCAGCCGGCTATTACAGCTACAAATGGGCCGAAGTCCTCTCCGCGGATGCCTTCTCTTTATTCGAGGAACACGGCATTTTCGACCAAACCTCTGGGCACGCCTTCCGTGAGACTATTCTGGAACAGGGCGGCTCCGCCGATGCGATCGATCTCTATACCAGGTTTCGCGGTCGAGAGCCGAGCGTGGATGCACTACTCAGGCATTCGGGCATTGCTGCTGCCTGAACCATTTCGATGGGAAATCGGAGCTTCCCGATCGAGATTTTGTCGTCGCGCAACTTTATCTACCGGACCTTTAGGAATCGAGGCCAGAGACGAGGTTCTCGATTCCTTCGATGTCCAGCGCATCGACTCAGTCTCACAAACACCCACTCACTCCAGAATAAAGTTCAGTTCATCGCAGAGACGCGCAACACGCTGAGAAGAGACTACATTCGCCTCTGCGTCTCCGCAGTGAATATCCCTCGGATCTTTCATACAAGACGAGCCTGGCACAGCGGGCGAGCCGGCCTGCGCAGGCAAGACTGCATGAGGGGTGCAACCCGCCCATGGTCCCTCTATGGGCGGGTTGCCGCGACGTCGAGGCCGGACGAGAAGACAAGCCAGGTGGCCTGTTTCTCCACAGCAATCGTCTTAAATGCATGCTCGTGACTTTTAGGTCATGCAGCTAGTGCCTCGGTGCAGATGTTCCAAGACAGTCTCCGGTCGTTGTCGTTGTCGTTGTCATAATCGTCTTAGCCGAATGCTCGATAACGACTACGATTACGACAACGACAACGACAACGAACCGCCTCGGGATTTCTGTACCGCTCCACTAGGTACTCAGGATGGGTTGGATTTCCTATCCGTAATCGTCTTAGCCGAATGCTCGATAACGACTACGATTACGACAACGACAACGACAACGAACCGCCTCGGGATTTCTGTACCGCTCCACTAGGTACTCAGGATGGGTTGGATTTCCTATCCGTCAGCTTGTATCGGTACAATGGCCGGACAGGCTCCCAGCAGCCTCCATCCGAGCGGTATGTCAGAGATTCCGTGTCAGCTCAGCGCGGTCTGCAATCGCGGCCAATCGGTGTTTTCTGCGTAACGACAAATCGGGATGATCCATGTACAGCCTGCTGATCCTTTTCTTCGTCCTGGCCATCGCCATCTCCTTTCTCTGCTCCCTGTGGGAAGCGGTGCTGTTGAGCATTACGCCCTCCTACGCCCAGGTGAAGCTCAAGGAGGGCCATCCCCTCGGTCGCCATTTGCAGTCGTTCAAGCAGGACATCGACCGACCACTGGCGGCGATCTTGACTCTGAACACCATCGCCCATACCGTAGGTGCCATCGGCGTTGGCGATCAGGCGGCCAAGATCTGGGCCGACGCCAACCCTCTGATTACGGGGCTGCTGATTCCGGTCGCCATGACCCTGGCAATCCTGATCCTCTCCGAACTCATCCCCAAGACCCTGGGAGCCACCCACTGGCAACAGCTCGTGCCCTTCACCGTGCGCTCGCTGCGCCTCGTGATCCTGCTGCTCTGGCCACTGGTCTGGTTCAGCCAGCTCCTGACGCAGGTATTGAAGCATGACGAGTCGATGACCGTGTTCAGCCGCTCGGATTTTCTGGCCATGGCGGAGATCGGGGCGGATCAGGGGGTGTTCGAGCAATACGAGAGCCGCTTCATCCACAACCTGCTCCGCCTCGGCAGCGTTCGCGCGGTCGATTGCATGACTCCGCGCACCGTGGTGATGGCCGCAGACGAGACCACGAGCCTGGCGGACTTCGTCGCCGCCAATCCCGAGCTGCGCTTTTCGCGCGTCCCCTGCCATGAGAGCGGCAACAAGGATCATGTCACGGGCTATTTCCTCAAGTCCGAAGCACTCACACGGATCATTGCGCAACAGGGCGCGGCACTCATCCAGGCGATCCGCAAGGATATCCTGGTGGTGGATGAGGAGACCCCTATCCAGCAGGTCTTCGATCGCTTTCTGGAGGTACGCGAGCACATCGCCTTGGTGGTGGATGAATTCGGCGGCATGGCTGGTATCCTGACCATGGAGGATATATTGGAGACGTTGCTGGGCATCGAGATCCTGGATGAGTCGGACAACACCGTCGACATGCGCGCCCTTGCGCGCAAGAACTGGGAGATCAGGGCGCAACGCAAAGGGCTACTGGTGGAGGGCTCGATACGGGACGACGCGGTTGCCTCCGCGAATCTTTAGCGTAACCGCTTGGCGGCTCGCATAACCCAAGAAAACCTCGCAAACCAACGGTGGCGACCCTGAACTATACTCTTGACCAAGGCGATTTCTGTCGAGAAACAGACCACCTGGCTAGGCTGTCGAAATGTCCTGAGTTTTGATGCCAAACCGATTCCGGGTCTTGGATTGCTTCATCGAACGCACTGGGGAAGCCGAATCGGTATCGGGGTCGCTATCGGAATCGGAATCGAATCCGCTCATCGATCAAAGCAGCCAGCTCGATACCAATCCCTAATGTTGACCTTGACACCGATCCCGACACCGACCCTGACACCGACTCAGCATCCATCAACCGGGAAGCGCTTGTTTTAGTGAGACTGCAGATTTCGACAGCCTACCACCTGGCTTGTCTTCTCGTTCGGCCTCGACGTCGCGAAGGCGAACGAGAATCCGCGCCAGTTGGTCTGTCTCCCTCCGGCAATCGCCTAAGCATGCGCTTCGGTCGCGCTCTATCCGGTCATCATCAAACCCCGATCTCGGGTTTGTCTTGGTTCAGCCCTGGGTTTACCGTCGAGTCATCCCCGGGAATGAAAGACAGCAAGGGGATAACGACATGAAGAGGACATTGACGACGTGACCGCAACTCAGCCGGCGCCCAAACCGCCTTTAACATCCAGACCGAGCAAACGCCAAACCCTATCCTGGGCGCTGTACGACTGGGCCAACTCGGCTTATGCTACGGTCGTCATTGCCGGCTTTTTCCCGGTTTTTTTCACACAATATTGGGCTGCCGACCTGACCTCAGCGCGCAGTACCCAGGTGCTAGGCTATGCCAGCAGCGCTGCTAGCCTGATCCTGGTAGCGAGCGCACCCGTACTCGGCGCTCTGGCTGATCAACTCGGCGCAAAAAAGCGTTTCCTGCTCGGCTTCACGTTGCTCGGTGTGTTGGCCACCGGCGCATTGTATTGGCTCGAGGCAGGCCACTGGGGCCTGGCGCTTGCTCTTTATCTGGCAGGTTTGCTAGGCTTTTTCGGCAGCAACGTCTTTAACGACGCCCTGATTACCGATGTCGCTGCCGTCGAGGACTACGAGCATGCATCATCCTTGGCCTATGCCCTGGGCTACCTGGGCGGCGGTCTGCTGTTTGCATTCAATGTGGTCATGGTCCTCACTCCAGATACTTTCGGTCTCGCGGACAAATCCGATGCTGTGCGCATCGCATTCCTCAGCTGTGCTCTGTGGTGGGCGTTGTTCAGCATTCCGCTCGCATGGTTTGTGCCGGAGAGTCGCGGCATCGGCAGCCGCGGTCTATCTGCCGCCGCGCGCGGCGCTTTCGCCGAATTATCCGCCACCCTCGGTAAGGTGCGCCTTCTACCCAATACATTCCTGTTTTTGGTCGCTTATTGGTTCTACATCGACGGCGTCGACACCATCGTGTTCATGGCGGTCAAGTACGGCCTGGATTTGGGTTTTCCGGATTCCAGCCTGATGGTTGCCCTGCTGATCACCCAGTTCGTCGGCTTCCCGGCCGCACTGGCTTTCGGTCGGCTCGGCGCAGTTTGGGGACCCAAGCCCAGCATCCTGCTCGCCATCGGTGTCTACAGCCTGGTCGTCATTGCCGCCGCCTGGATGCAACGAGTCGAACATTTCTATGCTCTGGCGGTCGCCATCGGCTTGGTCCAGGGTGGTATTCAGGCGCTGAGCCGTTCCCTGTTCGCAAGCCTGATCCCTGCCGGCGAAACTACTGAATTGTTCGGCTTCTACAATATGATCGGCAAATTCGCTGCCGTGCTCGGCCCCTTCCTTGTCGGCACCACCGCTGCCATGAGCGGCGACCCGCGATTCTCCCTGCTACCCATCTTGCTGCTGTTCCTGATCGGCGCTCTGCTGCTCTGGCGCGTGGATGTCGCTGGCGGGCGTGCAGATGCGGTGGCTTTTCATCGGGTGTAATCTGCGTCCATCATCTGACATCGAATGCAGACGGATGCTAGGTTGGCTCCGGGTCGAACAGTCGCTCCTGTGTTCCTGCATCGGGTGTTGCCTTCAAAGAGTGTAAGGATTCACCGCAGAGACGCAGCGTGCGCAGAGGGGCCAAGGCGCCTCGCCCGCAAGCGGACCTTGACCAGCCGTGGGAGCCAGTCGGCGTAGGAGCCCGCTTAAGTGATGGTGCAGAAACAAGCTAAACAGGTTTTTGGCTTGGGTGTCGCCTGCCGACTCATTCGGTACCGCTATCGGCGTCGGTATCGGCGTCGGTATCCAACTGACCAACCCGCTATCCGCCAAGCTCCTCGCTGACCGCGTCGCCACGCTGTCCGAGCTTCGTCAGCATGGCCACACGACGATCGAGCAGTGCCTTTTGCTTGCTGTTGTCGTCTGCGGACAACGCATCGCACACCAGCAAGCACGTCCTCAATCGTAGCGCACTCCAGCGCCGAGCCTCGTGCGCTTTCAAACGACCGGCGTCGATCCCCGCTCGTCGCTTTGCCGTTACCCTCGGCACTGTTCAGCGCGATGGCCTGCGATGCGCGCCTAAGATGCGCACCTAAGATGTGCGCAGGCGTTGATCCTTCGCGTTACGCTGTCCTTTCACATGCTCGCAGTCGCGCTAGGCCCAGCCGACAGACTCGATGGCCGCACGCTAGACGTCGAGCTTCTCATGACCGAATGGCATAGGGCGTTTTCTCTCTCGATTCCGATTCCGATAGCGACCCCGATTGCACTCCGCCGATGTCTGGATAGCGTTGTATAGGTTATTCATGAACCGCTACTTAGGGCGACCCGGCAGGCAATGCCAGCGGAGCGGACCCGAACACCGCGTCTTTCCCCAGCGCGTCTTTCCCCAGCGCGTCTTTCCCAGGAGAAAGGCTGTCGGCCACTGTCTCCTCGACCAATGAACTGAAGACACCCCAGGGTGCAACCCGCCCAGCGCGACTTGATCGGGATCGGGATCGAAAAGACATGGCATCAGGGCCTGAGAAACCTGATGCTGATTGGGTGCTACCTTCAAAGAAGATGAATCAAACTCCATTCTGGTTAATAGCTGAACATTCTACGCAGGCAGCATCCCCTGCATCTGAGTCTTGTCCGCTGCCGCCTTGTCTCATAGCGAAAGGGCTTGGGCGATTTTCTGTGGTGAAACCCACCACCTGGCTTGTCTTCTCGTCCGGCATCGACGTTGCGGTAACCCGCCCATGGAGCGACGATGGGCGGATTGCCGCTGCGCGAAGGCGAACCAGAATCCGGCGCCAGCTGGTCTGTTTCTCTCCGGTAATCGCCTTGGCTCAGGAGGGCGGTGGAATTCGCCCAACCACCTCGAGACCCTTGGCATTGGGCTTAACGACGATGATTTCCCCAGATGCCGGAAATAGGCCGGTCAGCGCGGTGATATTGACCTGATGGGTGACTAAGATCAGCGGCTTGCGGTCAGAGCTTGGATCTACGCTCTGGTTACGGATCAGTTCTAATGCCGCGCTGGTGCGCTCGGCGCGTGCGGCATCATCGCGGAAAAACGAGTTCAGGCTCTGGCTGATACGCACATCGCCAAGATCAAGCAATCGGGCTGTTTCCAAACAGCGACACCACTGGCTGGAATGAACTCTGGCCCTATCAATGCCCTGTGCTCGAAAATGCTCGCCGATGGCACGCGCCTGTGCGCGGCCTCGAGCGGACAAATTGCGTTGGGTTGCACAGTCTTCGACATCGAAATTGGCCGGATCGCCAATGCCGGGCGCCTTGGCATGGCGCATTAGCGCAAGATGTCGTCCGGTTGCCAAGGCTTGCCATGGGTTTGTCGGATCAGCGGCGCTGTTATCGCCAAAAGATGACGCGGCGGTGGCCAAGACGATGCCGATCATGCAGATCAGGGCTAGCAGCAGTGGGCGCATGGTCAATCTCTATTCCCATCGAAACAAACGCGCCGCGCTGACCAGTAGCAGTGCGCCTATTCCCAGCAGCAATGCAAGCTGAGGCAGAATGTCGAGCACGCCGGCTCCGTCGATCATAATGGCGCGTGCGGCGTCGACCAGATGGGTCAGCGGCATCAATTTCGACAGGGCCTGCGCCATGGGACTGGTACCTTCCATCGAAAACCATACGCCTGAGAGCAACAGCATGGGCCAAGACAGCAAATTCAGCAGTCCATTCGCGAGTTCCTCGGTGTGCAGGCGTGCGGCCACCGCCAGGCCTATGCTAATCATACAGAGGGCGCCGGCAGCGTAGATCAGCAACAATGCGGTGAAGGAACCGCGCATCGGAAAGTCCAGCATCATGGATGCGGCCAGGTAAATCAGCGTAATGTTGCCCGATACCACGATCAGTCTGGATAATACCTGCGCGGTAAGGAATTCGATCGGCCGTAACGGTGTGGCTTTGAGTCGCCGCAGAACCCCGTTTTTACGATAACGAACAACAATCCAGCCGACGCCCCAAAGGCCGGAGAACATGACGTTCATGGCCAGCACGCCGGGCAATACCCAGTCCACATAACGCAGTGCCTCGCCAGCGGCCGTGCGACGTTGGGGCGGCGGCGTGGCAGCACTGGGTCGGTCCTCGCGTGCATAGGCGCCGAGCAAGAGTTGTTCGACCAGGGAACCGTTGGTGGAATCGGGGTTGACCCAGTAGGCGGGAAAGCCGCGCAGATCCAGCAGCAAGTCCAATTGGTGACGCTGAACTTTGGCGATCGCTGCGGCAACTGCAGTATCCTGTTGCGTCACAGGTATGAAATCGATATGGCTTGTGCTCAGGAACCCAGCCTGATCCGAAGCGCGTGCTGTCGTCATGTCCAATTCGGGTGCAGCAATGACGCCGACTTTGAACAAGGCCTTGGGTTCTCCGCTGAAAATGAATGCAAAGGCGACGATCATCATGATCGGCATCAATAGGCTCCAGGTCAGACCAGCTCTGTCGCGATAAAACTCGCGGTTGCGGGCGGCGAGGATGGCAAGGATACGCTGCCACATGGAAATCAGCTCCTTAAACTATGGCCGGTGAGCTTGAGGAATAGGTCTTCCAGGGTTGGCGTATCGATCCGCAATGCATTCAATCCGGCACCGACGCGCTCCAGATATTCCAGGGTCGGTTGCACCTGGTCCGTATACAGTTCGATCAAGGTGTCGCGACGCTCGGCATAGTTTGGAAGTGTCTCGGTTTCGGGCCAGGCTGCAGCTGGCAGGCGCACGATAGCTGCTGGAAAGTGTTCCCGCACCAAATCATTCGGGTTGCCGCGGGCGACGATATGACCCTGGTCGACGATGATGATCTCATCGCAAAGCCGCTGTGCTTCCTCCATATAGTGAGTGGTCAGGATCAGGGTTTTACCACGCGCGCGCACTGTCTCGATCAGTGACCAAAAGTTGCGCCGGGCCTGGGGATCAAGCCCAGTGGTGGGTTCGTCCATGAAGATGAGTTCCGGGTCATTGACTAGTGCAATGGCTAACAGCAGCCGTTGGCGTTGGCCACCGGAAAGCTTGCTTGTGTCGCGCTTCAGGATATCGGATAGATTGCATAATCGAATCAGTTCGTCGCGATCGGCAGTGCGCTGGTACAGACTTGCAAACATATTCAGCGATTCTTCAACGCTCTGGAAGTCTTGCAATGAGGTGGCCTGAAACTGGATACCAATGGATTGACGGAAATCAGCATCTAAGGCTTTGCCGCGGAATAAGACTTGCCCCGATGTGGGGGGTCGGATGCCTTCGAGCATCTCCAAAGTTGTCGTTTTGCCGGCGCCGTTGGGGCCAAGTAGGCCGAAACATTGTCCAATTCGCACCGAGAAGCTCAAATCATCGACAGCCGTTACCCCCGGGTAGATTTTTTGCAGGGAGCGGGCCTCGATCAGCGTGGCTGCGGGGAGCATAAGTGATTGATTCCTTCAAGAGTTAACGGGCTAGGCTTAAGCTGAATTCAATGCATTTCGAGCTGCGTGATGCGATGCGCTCATGCCCTCTAGAACCAGCGCCAAGAGTGCGGAATGAAAAGCCGTTGCCGTTTTTCTCTCATACTAAGCGTTGAGCCGAGGGAGGTTTCAAGGACATTGCATAGTTGCCCCTAGGCCACCCTGAAGCCATAGGATGATTTCTGTCGAGGGAGCACCACTTGGCTTATCTTCTCGTCTCGCATCGACGACATTGCCGCTGCGCGAGGGCGAACGAAAATCCGGTGCCAGTTGGTCTATTTCTCTCCGGCAATCGCCTCGCTTGATACTGGTCGAGTAGAAATCGACTTGATGCGACCTTGATGCGACCGGTGCAGCGGTGCGGATATTCCGCTACCGTTTCTGCCATTTGTCGTTGTTGTAATTGCTCATCGCAGGTTATCGATGACGACCACGATTACGATAACGACTGCAAACGGTCTCGCGACTTCCGCAGCAGAGTACTAGGCTTCATTTTCCTTATTTGTGCTGATGTTAAAGGGTACATAGGCGGGGCAAAAGCCGATTGCGGAGGTGGTCAGCGGGAACAATCCGATCAGGGTCAGCCACCAGGTATTGGTGACAATGCCTGCCAGGATCAGAATGCCAGCGGCGATTAGGCGTAGATCCCGATCTTTCTTTCCCATATTCTTGGTCATGACAACATACTCTATTGTTAGAATGTGACTGAGAAACGCGATGATGCGCGTTTGCCGGTATGCGAATATTCGACGTGCGCCTTCCGGCATCCCGATGACTCCGGGGATATGGGTACTGCCACGCCAAAATTCCCGCTGTTGTCCGCAAATCCGGCGCGCGCAGTATACTGACAAGCCATCAAGCAATCGTGACGCGACTGCAACCCAAGGAGACTGTGACGGTATTCAACCCTTATGCGTGGGATGCGGTGCCCAGAGAGCCGAGGATGCATTCCTGATCAAGATCGAAAGCGGGAATTCCACATTGACAAATCCTGGATTTTCGGCTCGAGGCGCCGATCTCGATACCGACAGCGAGTCCAATCTCCAATCGAACAATCGCACAGTCTCTAAAGCACGGGCGCAATCGCCATTTGCACAAGTATCGGGTTTGGTGGTGAGATTCTCATTATCTAGGGCACTGCCACATTGCCCGTTCGTCATCTGCTATCGTCAATCTTCGACGAAGGCGCATCCTGAAGAGGTCACCGCTGCCGACATGCATCGAATTCAACCGCCCCGACTGCTGTTCTGGGCAGCTATCCTGTTTCTGGCATCGCTGGCCGCGAAGCCCTGGCTGGAACTCGTATTTATTCAATATGCGGCGGAACCGCGCGCGGTGACGGCACGCGGGGTCCTCGCCGACGACGAACTCGCCACCATCGAGATCTTCGACTCCGCGAGTCCATCGGTGGTCTACATCAGCACCACCGGGGAGTGGCTCAGCCCCTGGACGCGCAATCTGACCGAGGTCCGTCGCGGCACCGGCACCGGGCTGGTGTGGGATACTAGGGGGCATATCGTTACTAATTTTCATGTTATTGAAGATGCACGCTCAGCGCGGGTGCGGCTGTCCGACGGCCGCACGTATAATGCAGAATTTGTCGGTGCCAGTGTGGAGCACGATTTGGCGGTATTGCGCATCGGCGTATCATTGGCGCGCATCGCACCGCTTGCCATCGGTAGCAGCGCTGACCTGCGCGTCGGGCAAAAGGTGTTCGCCATCGGTAATCCGTTTGGCTTCGACTACAGTCTGACTACCGGTGTGGTTTCGGCTCTGGATCGCACCATCGTCTCGGAGCGCCATGGCGAAATTCGCCGCCTGATTCAGACCGACGCTGCGATCAACCCGGGCAATTCCGGCGGTCCGCTGCTGGACAGCGCCGGCCGGCTGATTGGCGTCAATACCGCCATCTTCAGTCCATCCGGCAGCTACAGCGGTATCGGCTTTGCGGTGCCGGTGGATACGGTCAATCGGGTAGTCCCGCAACTGATCGCAAATGGCCGCTATGTGCGTCCACGTATCGGCATTTATGGCGATGACGATATCAGTCGGCCGATTTTGGCCGAACTTGGCCTCGAGGGTGTGCTCGTGCTGCGCGTAGAGCCGGATTCGCCAGCCGATCGTGCTGGCCTGATCGGCACGCGGATTGCGTCCTCGGGGGAGATCGTACCCGGCGACATCATTCAGACGATCGACGGCGAGCCGGTCATGCGGATGTCGGATCTAATCGAAAAGCTGGAACACTATCGCACTGGCGATCAGGTTACATTAGAGCTGAATCGCGGCGGCGCATCGATCGCTGTTGCGGTAACCTTAGGAGGACGGTATCAGCAGTTGGACTGATTCTTCTGTTCGTCAGCCTCCATGGCGAATTGCTGAAAGACCTGTCATTGATCGTCAGCCATCGCGGTCATCATGCCGTGGTAGATGTGCGACAGATGGCCTGCCGAATCATAACCAAATGGGGGTGCTGCCTTCAAAGAATGTAAGGATTCACTGTACAGACCCAGAGTGCGCAGAGGGGCCAAGGCTAGGCTGTCGAAATCTGCCGTCTCACTAAAACAAGCGCTTCCCGGTTTTTGGATGCTTAGTCGGTGTCAGTGTCGAGGTCGGAATGAGGGATTGGTATCGAGCTGGCTGCTTTGATCGATGAGCAGATTCGATTCCGATTCCGATAGCGACCCCGACACCGATGAGGCTTCCCCAGTGTGTTCGATGAAGCAATCCAAGACCAGGAATCGGTTTGGCATCAAAACTCAGGACATTTCGACAGCCTAGGCCAAGGCGCCTCGCCCGCAAGCGGACCATTGCGAGCCTTGGGAGCCGATCGGCGTAGGAACCCGCTTGCGGGCGACCCGGCAGGTGATGCCAGCGGATCGGACGCGAGCGCCGCGCCTTTCCGGGAGAAAGGCTGTAGGCCACTGTTTTCTCCGCCAATCGATCCCCCCCGAGCAGGTCGCGGTCGAGCAGCAGCAGATTCCGCGATACATCGCACTCGACGTCATTGCCACCGGGCAGCGCGGGCATGCCGAGCTGGTCCAGCGCGCGCTTAAGACAGCAGGCATCGGCGCCCGGGTGCGATAGCCCATGATCTCAGGACGACAGCGCCGCCGCCGAATCCAGACGCAATCACCACCATCACCGCGGAGTGCTAAACATGATCTCGATGCGGCATCAATGCATCTTCGTCCGCGTCTCGAAGGCCGCCAGCACCAGCGTGCAGGACGCCTTCAAGGCGGACACCGAACCCGGCCAGTTCGAGCAGCTAGATGCGGATATCGCCAGGGTCTGCCCAAACATCGGCACATCGCTAACACTGCCCAAGCAGAATGTGACCCCCGCGCGCGGCAACCATCGGGACGCCTGCGACGACCAGACCCGGGCGCTGGTCGGTCGTTGGCACGCCCGCGATATCGCGCATTTAGGCTACAGGATCTGAGCCATGGGCCTGCTCGGCTTCATCGCCCGCGAGAGCGGCGCGCAACGGGGCAAGGTTCTGGCCGCTGCCTTGGCCTCCGGACTCGCCAACGGCCTGTTCATTGCCATCCTCAACACTGGTGCCGCCCACAGCGCCAACGACGAATTCAAACTCGAGCTGGCCGCTGCGGCCCTGCTCGCCGTCACCCTCTACGCCCTGCTGCAGCACTTCGCACTCGGCCAGGCGGTGGCGGCGGCGGAGACCGCGCTGCTGCGGGTGCGGCTGCGGATCATCGGCAAGGCGAGCCGTTGCTCGCTGCGGTTCGTGGAGACTGACGGCGACATTGGCCGCTTCGTGCCGCTGAGCGAGGACGCCGGGTTGATCTCCCAGGGTGCGCTGAGCCTGGCGGCGGCGGCCCAGGGGATGCTGACGATTCTGTTCGCCGTCCTCTACCTGGCCTGGCTGTCGCCGCTCACCTGCGTGTTGGCCCTGATCCTCTATGCCATCCTGCTGCCGCTGTCGGTCGGGCGCCAGCGACGGGTGCGCACCGGCCTGGGTCAGGCGGCGGCCGGGGATGCGCGCTTCTACGATCGCTTCGCCGGTCTGCTGGCAGGCTTTAAGGAGCTCAAACTCAATCGGCCCGAGAGCGATGCCCTGTTCGCCGACATCCGCCGCGGTACCGATCAGGCCTTCGAGCTCAAGCTCAACGCCAGTCACCAGCTGGCGCGCAGCATCGCCTACGGCTATGCGGTGCCGGTCCTGGTGGTGTTTGCCGGCGTGTTCGTGGCCCCGGAGCTGCTGCCCGAGGGCAGCGAGACCGTACACAAGGTTGCTGCGACCATCCTATTCATGAATGCGCCTGTCGGGGTTCTGGTCAACGCCGTGTCCATGCTGGCGCGGATCGATGCCGCCATCGCCCGCCTCGACACGCTGGAGCGGCAGGTGGAGCTGGGGCGCGATCCGGCCGATGGAACCGAGCCGGCGCAGCCCGAGCTGATCGCCGGTCGCGCCGAGGGAGCCACCGAGCCGATGTCCAACAATCCCGACCAGCCGTCCGGATTCGAGCGCATCGGCCTCGCCGGCGCGCGCTTCAGCTATCTCGATGCGCATGGCTGGCCGTTGTTCGACGTCGGCCCGATCGATCTGGAGATCCGCGCCGGCGAGCTGTTATTCATCGTCGGCGGCAACGGCAGCGGCAAGTCCACGCTGCTGAAGTTGCTGACCGGCCTCTACCCCCTGCACCAGGGCGAGTTGCTGCTCGACGGCCGGCGCGTGCAGCTCGATGAACTTGCCCGCTACCGCGCCTTGTTCACCACCCTGTTCACCGACTTCCATCTGTTCCGTCGCCTGTACGGCATCCAGGATCTGGACCCCGCCGCGGTCAATCATTGGCTCGCCGAGCTCGAGATCGCCGACAAGACCCGCTACACCGCCGACGGCTTTAGCAACCTGGACCTCTCCACCGGACAGAAGAAGCGCCTGGCCATCGTCGCCGCCCTGCTCAAGGGTCGCCCCATCTGCGTCTTCGACGAGCCCGCCGCGGACCAAGACCCGGCCTTCCGTCGCCGGCTGTACCAAGACCTGCTGCCGCGTTTTCGTGCCGCCGGACGCACGTTGATCGTCGTCTCCCACGACGATCGGTATTTTCATGTTGCGGATCGGGTGTTGGAGATGCGCGACGGGGCACTGACGTAGCCGGCAGCAGACAGGTCCGGTCAGGGGTAAAGACCAGCCCTTTCAAGGTGTTGATACGTGTACGACAGCAACCGCACGATTTTGCGGTGTTTGCTTTCCGACAAGCTGGCAAGCGGCTGCGGATGCCTGCGAGCCCTTGACGCTAAAAGACTGATTCATAATGTTGTTTTTGCGCACCTTGAAAGGGCTGGGGTAAAGACTCAACCACCGGCAAATCGGTCATGAGAAGCTCGACGCATAGCGTGCGGCCATCGAGTCTGTCGGCTGGGCCTAGCGCTACTGCGAGCATGTGAAAGGACAGCGTAACGCGAAGGATCAACTCCTGTGCGCATCGAAGGCGCGCATCGCAGGCCATCGCGCTGAACATTGCCGAGGGTAACGGCAAAGCGACCAGCGGGGATCGACGCCGGTCGTTTGAAAGCGCACGAGGCTCGGCGCTGGAGTGCGCTGCGATTCAGGACGTGCTCGCTGGTGTGCGAAGCGGATGCGGTTCGGCGGATGCGGTTCGGGACACCCATCGCGGATGCGGTTCGGTGCGGTTCGGGTGCGGTTCGGGACACCCATCGGGCGTTGCTCCCATCGGGCGTTGCTAAAGCGGATGACGGCGGAGATTCGACGGCGCAAGTATTCGATCCGCACCGAGCAGGCCTACGAATGCTGGGTCGGCCCCTATCAACGTGAATCAACGTAATCAACGTGGGTGTCCTTTTTTAGCGTCCTTTTTTAGCGACGTCCTTTTTTAGCGACGGGTGTCCTTTTTTAGCGTTTCCTTTTTTAGAACCTGTCTGACAAAAAAATGTCTATCAAAGTCAAATACTTTTTCTTCGAGGACAAGCTATGGGATACCCGAGTGACCTGACGGACGCCGAATGGGCGCTGATCGAACACTATTTTCAACCCCGTGATCGACGAGGCAGTGCCAGCCTGCATCCGCGCAAACGGATCGTCGATGCCATTTTGTACGTCGTGAAGTCCGGTTGCCAATGGCGCATGCTACCCAACGATTTTCCCCCCTGGCAAACGGTTTACGATCACTTCAGCCGATGGAACAAACGCGGTGTATGGGAAACCGCGCTGGATCAACTGAATGCACTCCATCGCCAAAACAACGGTCGCTCGGCATCGCCGAGTTACGGGATTATCGACTCGCAGAGCGTCAAGACCGAGTACGCGAGCGAAGAACGCGGGATCGACGGCGGCAAGAAGGTCAAAGGGCATAAACGCCATAGCGTAGTCGATATCCTCGGCAACCTGTTGCATGTGTCGGTCCACGCAGCCAATTGCAGCGATACCGTGGCGGGTGGTCCCGTGATGGCGCGTGCGGCGGAGAAATACCCGAGCATCGAGGCGTTTTCCGGCGATGCGGGTTATCGCGGGACAGCCGTGAAATTTGTCGACGAGACACTCGGACTCGTCTTGCACATTTCCACCAAAATCAAAGACGGATGGGCTGTCCTTCCGAAACGTTGGGTGGTTGAGCGCACTTTCGCTTGGCTCGGTCGATTTCGCAGGCTGAGCAAGGATTTCGAGATCCTGACTGGGACTGCCGAGAATATGATCCGTATCGCCATGCTCAAGAAAACGCTTGCAAATTGCGGCTGAAATTTTGCCAGACAGACTCTTAGCGTTTTGGTGTCCTTTTTTAGCGTTTTTTTTTAGCGTTTCCTTTTTTAGCGTTTCTTTTTTAGCGTTTGGAACGTACGTTGATCGCTTTGGCGATCACCTCGCGCAGGCCAGGTTGCAAGCGCGCAACGAGCAAATCATCGACGCCTCGATCGTCCGCGTACCGATCCAGCGCAACAGCCGCGATGAGAACCGTCGCATCAATGCGGGCGAGGTGCCCGAGGACTGGGATGAGCACAAGCGCCGGCAGAAGGACAACGATGCCCGCTGGACCAAGAAGCACGGCAAGAGCGCCTTCGGTTACAAGAACCACATCGACGTCGATGCCGAGCACAGGCTCATCCGCGACGACGAGACCACTGCAGCGAACGTGCATGACAGTCAGGTCTTCGACGACATCATCGACCCCGAGAACGCCGACCCGCAGGTCTGGGCCGACAGTGCCTACCGCAGCGAAGCGACCGAGGCGGCACTGAGCGGGGCGGGCTACGAGAGCCACATCTGCGAGAAGAGCCAGAGCAATCAACCGCTCAGCGACGAGCAACAGGCCGCCAATCGTCGCCGCTCCAAGGCGCGCTCGCGTCGAACGGCCGGTTCGGGAAACGGCCGGTTCGGGACACCCATCGGGCGTTGCTAAAGCGGATGACGGCGGAGATTCGACGGCGCAAGTATTCGATCCGCACCGAGCAGGCCTACGAATCCTGGGTCGGCCCCTATCAACGTGAATCAACGTGGAATCAACGTGGGTGGAATCAACGTGGGTGTCCTTTTTTAGGCTTCCTTTTTTAGGCTGTTTTTAGGCTGACTTTTTTAGGCTTTTTTAGGCTTGCGCCAATCACCGACCGAGTTAAAAGAGTTAAAAGCGAGTTAAAAGAAAGCGAGTTAAAAGGAGTTAAAAGGACACCAGGAGTTAAAAGGACGCCCATTTAGGAATAGAAATTTATTAACTTGTGCACTCCTGAGAAGCAGCAGGAACGGCGCGATAATTCCATGCTGGCAAAAACTCATCAAAGAGGATGCGCATGTTTTGCTTGAAATCTGCCGCCACTTTTCGTCCCGTTTCATAGACCTTATCGATGACATGAACGAACGCCTTGAGTCCCGTTGAAGTGTGGGTGTTTTCCATGAGTTCCTTGACCAACTCGGTACTGGTGAAAATCACGCCTTGGCAGGCACGGGTCACATGGGGAAAGAGACGGTGTTCGATGGGATTGTACTTAGAACAGTAGGGCGGATAATGAGCAATGCGAATTTCGGCCTTGCTCGTAATTCCGGCCAAGTCCGAGCCTAAAGCTTGGTAATCGGTGTGAAGGTATTTGGCAGAACCCTCATAATCTCGTACCCTTGGAGGTGCAAATTCACCGAGGATTCGGAAACATGTACGAAGGTTCTGCCAGGCTTGACTATAGACCATACATCGGCGCTGCGCTACCCGGGCGAGGAATCGGGTCGTGACGCGACGCACGCGCTTGGAGCAAGCCGAACACATCGCTGCTGCCGAGTCACGGTTGGCAGCCGGCGAGACGCAACGCGAGGTGGCTGCCGCTTTGGGCGTGGCGCGCAGCACCCTGCTGGAGTGGTGCCATGAGCAACCGCTTGGGGATGCGCCAGCCGGTCTGGTGGCGTTCGTACGCACCCCGGAGGGGATGTCGTGGTTGCACCGGATGGTGATAGCGGCGCACTTCAGTATCACGTTGCGGGCGGCGGGCGGCACCCGGCTGGAGAGTGAATTTCTAGAGCTGAGTGGGCTTTCAGCCTTTGTCGGGGTGAGCGACGGCGCGCAACACAAGCTCAATGCGGCCCTGGAAGCGGCCTTGGTCACGGAGGCTGAGGCGCAGCGCACGACACTTGGCGAGGGCATGGCGCCTCGGCAAGTGACGGTGTGCGAGGACGAAACGTTCCATCCGGGGGCCTGCTTGGTGGCCATCGAGCCGGTGTCGAACTTCATTCTGCTGGAGGGGTACGCCGCGGATCGCTCTGCGGCGACCTGGACGGCGGCGCTGGAAGATGCCTGCACGGGCCTCGCCGTGGAGGTGATCCAGAGCACCGCCGACGAAGCCAAGGCCCTGCGCCGGCATGCCGAAACGGATCTCGGTGCGCATCATTCTCCGGATCTCTTTCACGGCCAACACGAGGTGTCGAAAGCCACCTCCTTGGCGTTGGCGCGCGACGTTCGACAGGCCGAGGGCCGAGTGCTGGCCGCACAGGCGCAATGGCAGGCCGAGCGCGCCGCGCAGCAGCAGTTCGAAGCGCGCGTGCCACGCCCACTCGGGCGTCCGCCGGACTTCAAGGCGCGCATTGACGCGGCCCTGAATGTACTGGTCGCAGCTGAAGCCGAGCTCGCCCAGGCGCAAGCGCGCCAGAGCGAGGCGCGCGAGCTGATCCGTGAGCTCGGTGTGCTCTATCACCCCGATGATTTGCAGCAGGGACAGACGCAGCCGGTAGAGCGCGTAGCCGAACGCTTCCAGGCCGTCTGGTCGCGCTTGAAGGTGCTGGCCGAAGTGGCTGACCTACTTCAGCGCGCCTGCGAACGCCTGGCCAAAGCCGAGCGCCTGAGCGTGCAATGGCTGGCCACCATCGCGTTCTTCTTCGCCACCGTGACTGCCAGGGTCGAGGCCCTTGAACTTCCCACGGAACAGGAAGCGGCGGTCCTCGAGCAGCTCATCCCCGCCCTGTACCTCGAGCGCGTCGCTGCACGCAGCACGACGGCCGAGACCCGACAACGCGTGCACGCATCGAGTAACGCATTGCTCGACGCGCTGCGTCAACCCGATCATCCGCTGCAAAGTCTGGCGCCCGAGACGCGTGCACAGGTCGAACAGGTTGCCGGCGCCTGCGCCGATTTGTTCCAACGCAGCAGTTCCTGTGTGGAAGGACGCAACGGCCAACTGGCGTTGCATCATCACGGCCGTCATCGTTTGAGTGACCGCAAGCTCGCTGCGCTCACGGCCGTGCACAACTTCCACATCTGCCGCGCCGACGGCACGACGGCCGCCGAGCGTTTCTTCGGGCGAGCGCACCCCGCCCTGTTCGAGCGACTCCTACTACGCGTGCCTTTGCCGCCGCGACCGCGACGACGCCGAACGCGCCCGCCGAAACCGGCCTACCTAACGCCGGCCGCGGCTTGACAGCGGTGGCCGGAATTATGAACAAGGCCCGAATTTCGATCCCAAGCTCATCGGCGAGGCTCTGCAAGTCCTGTTTAAAGAGGTAGTGACGGGAACTGTTACTCCCGCCCCCATCGCACAGCACCAGGATGGAGGTAGCGCTGGGATAGTGTAGGCGAGCGTGGTTACACCACCAATGCCGAAAACTGTCGCAGGCAAATTCACTGGTATCGTGGCTATTCCCGAGTTGGATGTAGCCGACATTATGCTTGGCTCTCCTGGATTTTGTGGGAACCAATAAATATTTCAAAAACAACCACTTAGTCTCATTTTTTCGTACACATTAAGATTAAAATGTGGTTGAGCACAAAGTCTGTAACTCATTGATTTATAATGTATCGACCCCGAACCGGTCATATCCGTTGAGATCCAGGAATACCCTTTGATAGAGGTGCCCGAGGTTGGTGATGCCATCGCAGCGGCGTTTGATGACTTTGATCTTATTATTTAATCCCTCGACAAAGCCGCTGGTATGTCGACCAATAAAATAATTGGTCACTTCCTCAAAATGCGTATTCAGCGTACCGAGGAAGCTATCAAAGCAACTGAGCTTGCGGTTGGTGACACGTTCCATCCAGCCACGCAGTTTGCGCTTACCCTGACCTTTTGATAGGCGGCTTTCATAGATGGCAGTGAGTGATTCGCAAGCCTCATAGGCTTCTTGTAATTTTGGTGAATAGCGAAAGAGCCGATTCAGCATGCGTCGCTCATCTGCATTCAGATCGGCGCGACGCTGACGCAGCAGCCAATGCACGTTCTTGAACGACTTGCGCTCTTCTTTGGAGAGGATATGGCACAGCCGTTTCCATTCGCTTTTGCGCAGGTTTTCCAGTCCATTTCGGTACAGCTTGGCAACATGGAATCGATCCGCGCAAATGTGTATGCGCTTGCCGAACACGGCTTTAGCGGCACCGATGAAGCCTTGATAAAGATCTGAGCACACACTCTGGACGGTATTTCGCAAGCGCTTGGGAATGCTGAGAAAAAACTCCTGTACGCTGGCCTTGGTGCGGTCGCCGAGCAGGCCGATGACATGCAATGTCTCGTTAATGTAAGCGCTGACAACGACGACAAAATCACGATGACCTTTTTTCAACGCAATCTCATCAATGCCAATGACCTCCAAGCGTTCAATTGCGTTCCAATCGACATCACAGGGCAAACGCATCTAAATTTCCCATTTTAGGCCGCTTGTAGGACATCTAGTAACTGCTCAAGATAATCTGTATCCCAGCCGGCACGGAGTCGCTTTAATTTAATGCTTTTCTTTGAGGTCGTATCTTTCCTGAGAATATTGAGTGCAATGTGCCGTAGGATGGAATAGTTTTCAGGTGCATGACCTTTTCGCGTTCGATTGGCATCTTCGGAAAAGGACACATCCAGAACCCAATGCAGTGAATTCTCAATTCCCCAATGAGAGCGAACCGCTTGGGCAAATCGTTTAACATCGCCTGACAGGCTAGCAATAAAATAGCGCCGGTCCGTGGTCACTTTTTTTCCATCATCTCGAATCGACTCTACCATCCCGATACCCCGGAAACCTTTCCATTGTTCGGCGTAATGCCCTAAGGAATGATCAGTGAAATAATAATACCGACGCGTCTCCAGGCGACCATGGTTTTTCTCTTTCGTTTCAAGAAAAACACTCGCATCCCGGCAGCATTGGTCGAGATCGACCGATTCGAACCAAGCGATGACATCTTGATGAAAAGTGCTCTGGTTGCCTTTCAATGAAAATACCCAATCTGCTTGTTTTTCAACAATTTTCTCCGCAATCTTCTTTTGGCATCCCATCGCGTCGATACTGACTACACAGCCTTTGATCTCCAGTAAATCCAACAATTTCGGTATCGCTGTAATTTCATTTGATTTTTCTTCGGTCTTGAGTTGACCCAATACGAGCGATGAGTGACAAGCCCACGCACTCACCATGTGAATTGCCTTATTTCCATTAGCTCTATCATGAGATCTGCGCACCGTTTTCCCATCGATCGGTATAATATCCCCATCAAACTTCGGCTCTATCGACTTCACCCAGGAGATGAAACAGGTTCGGAATTGATCGGGGTCAATACGGGCAAATACACGATTGAACGTGTCATGCGAGGGAATCCCATTGGGCAATTCCAAAAACTTCCGCAACCACTGTTCATGGGTTTGACCAAACTCCTCCATCGCATCCCAGCTCTCTCCCATACATAACGTCGAACAAATCGCTATCGTTATGATATCAGCCAGCTTATGCCTTTTTGTCCTGTCGATACGGGGGTCGTTCAGATCGGAAAAATGACCGGCGATTGTCGTGTCTTTTTCCTCTTCATTTATAGGTCTGATCATTCCCATTTTAATAACCCTCTATTAAATCATATGATCTTCAATTTTCGCCATCATAACACATTGTTTTCTAAATATTTTTAGATGCGTTTGCCCTGGGTATCAACGACCGAAATATTAATTTCACGTTTTTTAAATAGTGCAATATAGCTACCGTGAAAAAAAGGTAGACTTACATAGACTAGACCTGCAGCACTAATCAAGCTTAATGGTGCATAAACTAAGGATCCTGCGATGGCAAAACCTAGTGAAGTCAACGAAATGGTCAGATTCTTATTGGTATTTTTCTCAGCTTCGCGGATTTCAATTTCGTTCTCACTAGATGAGAGCTCTTTGATCTGTTGGTTGCGCTCCTCTCCAAAAGAAACACTCAACCCATCGAAGCACAAATTTTGGAGAGAGTCTTTGGTGGAAACAAGCAAAGAGGATAAAACTGCATTGCTTCTTATTTTATCCAAGCCAGATGCATAGCGATTAGTGGTTAGAGAGAAATGCTTCTTTTCCCTTTGTGTTAAGCTCAATTTCTTTGCAGAGAATATCCAAGGCTTTTGCTTCTTCTTTTGCTTTTCACGATAGATCTTTGCGCCAGCATATAACGTTCCACCAGCAATTAGTGCACCAGTTAATAGCATGATGGACCTTTACTCTACCTTATCTCTGACTTGATGTTAAAAATAATAAGCCGAAGTGAGCCACCCTTCCAAAAGCGTATCATCATGGCTCACTTCGGCTTATTATTCAAGGCAGCCGTCATTAACGGTTACTTTTTGACAATTGGAGCCAAAATGGTTAGGGCCTGATAGTATTGACACGCCGCTAAAGGACTGACATTGAAAATCTCAATTCGCAGATTAGAAAAACCTGCCTCTTTAAGATGGGGGACTTGGGTCTTTTCAAAAAGAATCTGGTCTTCTGGGTATTGAGCTTTTAGGTTTCCCCAAGATGTCAGATTGCAGTAGGTCAAGACACCATTCGGTTTCATAAGACGATATGCCTGCCGAACAAAATCAAATTGATGGATATGTAAGTCATCCTCTGAAAGGGGATAGGTATCATAAAGAATACCGTCGCAACTACCATCTGGCAAGGTGCTGACCACATCTTCCCAAAGCCCTAACTTAGGCGTAACAGGATAAGGCGCAGTCTTTGCAAATGCTTGCAAACGGTTAAAGACTTCTTGATTGGCTTCAATGATCATATGTTCTTCTATCGGGTGCTGCTGTACGAAAGAAGCGGAAATTCCCAATCCGAAGCCGACTTCCAGAACTCGGCCTCCATTGGAAGCCGCGATCGAGGCCAGTTTTTGCATATATGGCTCTTCCCAAGACTCCATGACTGGCTTTCCTAAAATCGTCAGTGTGGAATCATCTCCCGCCATAAGTGTTCGGGATATTTTTTCTTAAATTTCATGCAGTTATAAATTTTTTCAATAGACGGCGAAACCCTTGCTAACTTTCATAATAAAATAGTTGTGCCCACTAAATACTACAAAAGCAGCAAAGGTATCGCCATGACCGAGAATAGCATTCTTGATGTTTTGAAACAATGCTTCGAAAAATTTATTCCTGCCGAGGACGCCAGAACCACGATCACACCTTTGGAGTTTACAATCACTTTGGTGTTTTGCTATTTCGGAGATTCTAAGACATTTTCATTGGAGTCCATTCGCCGTTTCATGATAGGACACCTGAATCAATCGATCAGTCGCGGTGCGTTTTGGGAGCGGATGGCTGGAAACCGATTGAAACAGAATTTGCAAAGTGTCATTGCGGAATTGATGGGGCGTCTTGCGGCATCGGTGCAGGTGAGTGAGACAATTTTGAAACAACTCGGTGTCAACGCTATTGAGGTTGTTGATTCGAGTTCGATTACGCTGTTGCCGGGGGCGAAGAACGCATTTCCCGGTACCCGCACGAAGGCGTCGATCAAGTGGCATGCGAGTTTCGATATCCTGACCGGATTGCTGGTATGGTTTCAGTTAACGCCGGGGAAGAGACATGATAGCAAGTGTTTTCCGGAGATCACGTCCTTGAAAGGGAAGTTGGTGATTTTCGACCTGGGTTATTGGGACTATGCTGTCTTGCATGCCATTGAAAAAGCTGAAGGTTTTTTTCTTTCACGCGTGAAATCCAATGCTGTGATTAAAATCAAAAAAGTTATTCAAGGGCTCAGCAAAGAGGCTATCGGGCAATCGCTGCTCTCGCTGGATTTGAGCCGTAAAAAAGGCAACATCATTGAAGTGATTATCGAAAAAATTCATCAAGGTAGTACCTTAAGCTACCGGGCGATCGGGTTTTGGAACCCGGTCGAAAAAGATTATCATTGGTATATTACGAATTTAACCGCAGCCGCCTATTTGATTTATCCTTTGTATCGGCTGAGATGGCAAATAGAACTTATTTTCAAAGCGTGTAAGAATTCCCTGAATGCGAACCAAATTACCTCTTGCAACGCCAATATAATTGAAAACTTACTACTCGCCTCCATCGTGGCTCATCTGAGTACGCACACTGTATTTCAGATCGGTAGGGAACAGTTGGATGATGAGCAAAATTTAGCTATTTCGTTTCAAAGAATTGCTAAAGTAGCGGTTGTACTGGCGCGAGATTTCATCATGTTTTTGTTACATTCATCACAAGAATATTTTAAAATCCTAGTGAATAAGATAAAGTTGTTTGCGAACGAAATTTTTGATCCAAATTATAATCAAAGAGAGACATCATTAGCGCGCATACACAGATTATTATTACAAAGGTGGATAAAAAAATCCCGAACACCTATGTACTCAGCCATATTCTCGTATAACTCGACATACCCGATGTGGACATTACAGCTGTCAGGATCAATCACGAGGGCGATTAGGAAATCAGGGTAAGGATAGGGTGGCCAAAAGCCCAGAAATCCTTGACCGATTATTGAACCTGGCGAACGCCCCTTTTGTCTCGGTCGAATCCGCGTGTCTCGCCCAGTAAAGGCGCACAAACCTACGTTCGTTAGCCCGATCAATCGGTTACTGGATGCGGTTCGGTGCGGTTCGGGATGCGGTTCGGGACGGGATGCGGTTCGGGACACCCATCGGGATGCGGTTCGGGACACCCATCGGGCGTTGCTAAAGCGGATGACGGCGGAGATTCGACGGAGCAAGTATTCGATCCGCACCGAGCAGGCCTACGAATCCTGGGTCGGCCCCAGCCCTTCCAAGGTGTTGATACGTGTACGACCGCAACCGCATGATTTTGCGGTGTTTGCTTTCCGACAAGCTGGCAAGCGGCTGCGGATGCCTGCGAGCCCTTGACGCTAAGAGACTGATTCGTAATGTTGTTTTTGCGCACCTTGAAAGGGCTGGGGTCGGCCTGCCCGCAGCTTCGCGCAGCGCCGCCAGTTGGGCTGCCCGGTCGGCAGCCGCCCTATCGAGGCTCAGAACACGCCCGGCGAGGTCGTCCTCAATCAGCGCCTCGAAGGCATCTTCAAGGTTTGACCTACGGCGACTCGACGGCATCCTCGCCAGCCCGAAGCGCACCTCGAACACCGTGATCGAGGTCGTCCAGACACTCTCCTGCGGCTGCCCGTCGAGCCAAGTTACGACTGTATCGTCGGGCGGATCACGCATCAACGCAGACAGCACATTGGTGTCGAGTACGACTATCAGACTCAGGTGGAACCGGTATGGGCTTGGCGATTCAACCCAGGTCTAAGGGCCGGACCGGCTCGCCCTGCCATTCTGTGATATCGTCCTCCAAGCCGAGTCCGGCGAAGCGCGCGGCAATGCGCGATCCGAGACCCTGAACGCCTTGGGGCTTGGCCGGCAGGTCTGCCAGGGCCGCGGCGCGGAGGATCTCCCGGACCTCGTCTTCGGTACTGCGCCCATGCTGTCGGGCGCGCTGCGTCAAGCGCGCCTTGACGTCGTCTTCGAGATTGCGAACGGTCAACTGGGCCATCGTGTCTTGTTCTGGCGATATGAAGTGATATCACGATATCGCAACAGTGATGGGACATCAATCACGAACGGTCAGATGATAAGCTAATCGCCGTTCCGTCAAACTAACGCAATCCTTCGCAGTTGGCTTCCTGCTTCAGCATCGGCAGTTTCTGGTTATAACGGATTCTGTTGATAGCGTCTCAAGCCGTTCATTGAGCCTGAAGCAAGCAGATTTTCCAACCAATTGTCGGCGTAGCGTTTCCCGTTGAGCCGTTCGGCCGGGCACGCTTGGCCATGGTGTTTGCGAACCGTCATTGGCGAGGAAGGGCAAAAGTTCCAGAGCAACGCCAAAGCGCGTACCCGCAGTTCGGCCGAAGCCAGGGTGCCGTGAAAATAGTGCGCGTTGAAGCAGGCCCGATCGAGGAAGCGCATCAATCGATCCACCAGGTTGCTGGTGCCATGCGCTCGGGCATGCTCGTAACGACTGCTGAAGCGTTTGCGCTTCGCTATCGGAATCGGAATCGGAATCGAATCCGCTCATCGATCAAAGCAGCCAGCTCGATACCAATCCCTAATGTTGACCTTGACACCGATCCCGACACCGACTAAGCATCCATAAACCGGGAAGCGCTTGTTTTAGTGTGACTGCAGATTTCGACAGCCTAGCCTTTCCCTCGGCGCGATAGGCTTCCCAAACGCGTCGGCTGAGCTCCTCGAAGTCTTCGCCCAACGCGTTGGTTGCCCGGTCGCGGATTTTCAGGAAGGCGTGTAGGAAACACAGGATGACGGCGATGTTGGGAAACAGGCGCTTCCAGGCGCCTTGGGTGGCGGCCCAACCGTCGGTATTAACCGTCTCGGGGGCATAGCCCGGGTCCAGATCCCGCGCTTCTTCGGCAAACACGCCATCCGCCCGATGCAATCCGGCCTCGGAGGCCGAGTCGACGACCGAAGCCCCGAGGATGCATCCGTCGGCGGCTGTCGTGGCGATGGAGATCTTGTCTCCCTGCAAACGGCTCTGCTTTTCGTCGGCGACCAACTCTTGCGCCAAGCGCTCCGCCGCCTTGACGGTCGTACCGACCACACTAAAGCGTCCAAGCCCTTGCTCGAGCCGATACCACTACATGGCATCGCGCCCGAACACATGGGCCAGTGCCCAGCAAGGCCTACCGCGTCAGACAACGGTTGGATTCCTGGCCGTCAGTCCCTGAAATGACCGTTTGTTCACCCTTGAGCAGTACGCGAATACGATGCTGCAGCCTGGAATCTCGATTGCTTCTGCACAGGGGAGTGGTCTGTTGGAGTGCCCGCTCGTCGAGCTTGGCAAACGCCATTGGAAGCTGATCCAGAGAACCGCAGAGCACACGCACATAATCGGGGTGGCGCAGGTTGGCAACTAAAGCGGCTTGGGCGGGCTGGTCCTCCAGGTCACGCCCCAGATTGGCTCGCCCCAACCGGCGGCGTAGATGCTGTTTCTCGTGCCCGAAGAAGTGCTCGGGTACGTTGTTGGTGCGCTCGACAATCGCGACAATGTTTCCCCCTTCATCGCGCCGTGTGGGGTGGCCGAACAGGCGCTCGCCGTAACGATCGAGATATTTCACAATGACTGTGCTGGGTGATGTCGATCGTGCCTCTTTGCTCTGCTCGGATGCGATCCGTTCGCCAAGTTCCGCGCGATACTCGCGCAGCGCTTCCTCGATTTCACGCAGCCGGCGCGCCTCCAGGGACGCGAGTTCTTTTTGGTGCGCCCGCACATCGGCCCGAGGCAATTCGGCGTTGGACAGTTGCAGCACCTCTCGCAGCTCGCAGAAGGTCTGCCATCCCTCCTCCAGCCGGGTGACGGCGGTGGCGAAGCGGTTGTCCTTATCGAGACGGCGAACGAGGGTGGCAAGGTGATCGACAGCGCGCCGCTCGGGTAGCGTCCGTGCTCCCTGCACCCAACATTGGGCACGTTGCAGCGCCTCTCGGCAACGCTGGAAGAACTCCAGATGCACCAGGGCAAAGGGGTAGAGCAGGTCCTTGGTGCCATCGCCCTCAAGGATCCACAGCACCAGGGCCAACAGCTCCTCGCGGACCACGCCCTTGCCGAAGCGGCCCTCATGGGGGCTGGTGGTGGAGTAGGTGCGCAGATCCCGCAGCAACGCCCGCAGATCGGTCCGTACTTTGCTGGACTTCAACAGCTTACGCAGCAGTCCATAGGGTTGCTCGAAGAGCTTCTTGCCCACCGCTGCCAGGAAATGATAGTGACAGATCAGATCGGTGATGCCCTTCTCGCGCAAGGGGGCAACCGCGTTGGCGCCACCTTGGCCCATGTCGCGGACAATGGCGATGGGATCGCCGAACAGCCGAGTCGCCTTCTCAACGAGCGGGCGCAGATGATTCTCATGCTCCGAGGGAATGCGCCCTGCCACCAACACCCAGCCGCGCCAACCGTCCATGCAGACGAAAAGTCCGCCCTTGCCGTGCTCGCACGTGGCGTCGATGTGCAGCGGATACCCTTCCCCGAGAGCGGCACGGAACTGCGGCACACGCGCCAGGTGGAGCGCCTCCAGATAGTGAGAAACCGATCGCAAAGCGCAGAGAGGCTGCCGGTGGACAGCGCAATGCCCCATTGCTGGGAGAGCTCGGCTCGGATCTCCCCGCGTTGCTTGTTGTGCAGGTAGCGGGCGCATCCCACGTGGACGATCAGATCGTAGCCATAGCGCTGACGTGGCACGACCTGCCGAGCGAGTGCGCTGGAGCCCATGACCGGATGCGTCGAATCCTCGCTGCATTGCTTGAGCGTCTCGATGGCCCGGAAGGATCCGCCCGCCAGGGTGATCACCTGCCGCGAGCGGCTTTTGTAGACCTTCAGCGCCGCTTTGCAGACTGGGCAGCGCTCGGCCTCGGTGGCAAACGCGATACCGGGGACCTCCCCCGCCTCGCTCGTGGCGCGTGCCACTTCCGCCGCCGACCAGCCCGCTTGTTGGGCGTGCCCTCGCAGTCGGCTCAGGATTTCGAGCTGCCCCCTTTTTTGCCGATGGACGCCAGGTCATACCGAGCAAAGACCGCTTCGACCTGCTCCATCGCAATCGGTGGCGAGTGTCCCCGCAGAAAACGCACCACCTCAGCCGCTTTGGCCTCGGGGTGATGCAAGAGCGTCAAGAGCACTGGGATGATGATCTCGTCGGGGACTGCGGTTTCGATCCGTACCGTTTCCCCGGTGTCCAGCAACACGCCTCGGCGCTGAATCTGCTCCTCGCGGATATCTGCGTCCGAATGCAGATACACGTACAGTTGCGCCAGACGCTCCCGCTCAATTTCACCCCGGCGCAGCAGTGTCAGCAGCGTGTTATGGACCCGTACCCGGACCCGCTCCTGCAGCTCCCGGTGAGTGGCCCCAGCCTCCATCTCGTGAACCAGACGCCGAACCGTCTTCGCCAGGCTGCCATCTACCGAGAAGTGAACATCGCCCACACTCCATAATCCGAGTCGGTCGTATCGCGAAGGCTCATACAGACAATAGTAACGACCGTTGTGATTGTAGCTGCGCCGGTAGGGAATCTGTCGCAGGTAACGGAAGGCGGTCATTGACGAGGCACCACCGAGCGCCAGCTGGATGCGGGGCAGATCCACCACCGTCTCTGAGGCAAACAAATCAAGCAAGGTCTCCGCGGATCGGGGCTGGGCCATAGCTCACCATGTCGTAGTAAAGACTAATGTCTTGCCACATGATCTTTACTATAACAGTTTCAGGCAGCAATACCGCCTCCGAGCACCCAAAAAGCCGGGATTCAGTCGCAAAATGACCGGAAAAATGATGGAGTATGGACTGAGGGAGGGGTGGAAGGGAGAGCTAGATCAGGAGGTTACAGACGGTAACCGTTGTCTGACGCGGTAGAGCAAGGCACATGAAAACGCCTCAAAAACAATGCCTTCTCAACCTCTTCCGTGCGCCCTGTCATGTACGGCGTCACGCACGTCGGGGCAACGGTATACACCACCGCGCCGGCTACCAGCCGCACCCGCTGACAGCGTATCCCTTGTTTGCTCGAACTCGGCGTCTTGCCGCACAACAGGTACCCTTCCTCCCAACCCGCGGGAAACAGTTCCGGATGCTGCCGAGACAGCTCATCGAGTTGCATTCGGCAATCGGCGTTATCGCTCAGGAAGCGTTCTTAGGCGTCCCGTCCTTCGCCAGCGCTAATCGGATGGTTCGGTATCCTCTCTCGAGAGAACCAGGTACAGTCGTCATGCTGTCTCCGCGTAGCGAGATGTCGAGTTCGTTGTTGTAACCTTCAGCATCGCTTAGTCGGAGTTACAGACTTTGCACTCAACCACGTTTTAATCTTAATGTGTACGAAAAAATAAGCCTAAGTAATTGTTTTTTCCCCATGAAATCCGGGAGAGCCACAAATTCTCGATTCTTGCCGCACCCTAAGATGAAAGTCGGAAAACAAGTGCTGGACAGTTTCTTAGCGCGATGCCAAGTCGCGCTTCAGATGCGCTCGCACCATCGCGATCTCGCTGTAGGAGCAATCGTCGCCCAGCGCGTGCTTGACCGGCGCGAGCTCGTTCAGGCCAAGCTCGGCGAGTGCGGCGCCGATCCGCTCGACCTTGCCCGCGGCGATGAATTCGGTGACGTCGAGCTTGCCTTTGGCGATATAGTGGGTCAGGTGGCCTGCGACGGTGCTGGGCTTCAATGATCGGCGCTCGGCGATCTGGTCGATGCTGAGTCCCTCTTTGTACAGCCGGTAGCTGATCAGGCGGGTGTCGTTTTCCGATGCGTCGGACGCGTTGCCTTGGCGCGCTGCGGCATGCGCGGCGGGGTCGATCCCTTGCTCGCGACAGTAGGCGGTGATGATGCCCAGCAGTGCCTCGCCGTAGCGTGCGACGCTGTGCTTGCCAATGCCCCGGATGCGGGTCAGGGCCTCTGGGCTGTCCGGCAGGGTGGCGGCGATTTGTCGCAGCACATTTCTGGTGAAAATCCGGTAGCGCGTGCAGCCCTGACTTTCTTCTTCGGCGGCCAGCTCGGCGCGCCAGTCCCGCAGCGCCGCAAACAGCCGCGGATGATCGACATTGGCGATCGGTCGATCGTCTTCGGGCGCCGACAGCGGGGCCTCGGCGTCGAGCTTGGCGGTCGCCAGCGCGGCGAGATAGGCGCTGGTGCTGAACCCGCTGCGACAGCTGTCGATACAGGCGCGCTTGATCGCCAGGGCCTGGCGCAGCTCATCGCGGGCTTGGCGCACGGACTTGCCCAGGGCTTTGTTGTCGGTCTCGAAGGCAAAGTTGCGCAGCCAGGGCATCAGATCTTCCTGGAGCTTATCGCCGAAGTAGACGCTGGCCTTTTGCACCCGCTCCTGCACCCGCGCGTCCTCCTCCGGGAACTGGTCTGGCCGGTACAGGGTGCGCAGCTGGTGGCGGAATTTGCTACCGACGCTAACGATTGCATCCTGGGTTTGTTGTTCCAGCCTGTCGATGTCGTCGGCACCGCGCACGTCCATCACCTTGCGATTGACGCGAACCAGCGCAAGGAGTTTGCGCAGGCGCTTGCCCAGGTCGTTGAAGTCCCAGCATTCCTGCAACAGCCGCTGCTGGTAGGCGGTGCGCGCCTGGTCGATCTCGGCCTGGGTCGGCGGGTGGCGGCCGGCCTCGGCGGTATAATGGGCGACCGCAGCATCGGTGAGAACCGCCGAGCGCGGGATCGGCGTGCCGAGCACCATGCCCTCGAAGGTCTTGCAGCGGCTGAGCGCCACATACACCTGGCCGTGGGAAAAGGCGGCGCCGGCGTCGATGATCACGCGATCCAGAGTCAGGCCCTGGCTCTTGTGGATGGTGATGGCCCAGGCCAGGCGCAATGGCAGCTGGGTGAAGGTGCCAATGACCTCCTCGGTGATGGCCTTGGTCTGTGGGTCGATTTGGTAGCGAATGTTCTCCCAGGTCAGCGGCTCGACGTCGATGGCCTGGGCATCGCCAGGGCATTGCACCACCACACCACGCCGGTGCAATGTCTTGACGGTGCCGATCTTGCCGTTGAAGTAGCGATGCTCCGCCGAGCCGTCGTTGCGCACGAACATGACCTGGGCGCCCGGCTTCAACAGCAGCGTCTCGGTGGTCGGGAAGCCCTGTTTCGGATAGTCGCCTTGCACCTCGGCATGGTACCTGCGGGGCTTGCCGGCCAGGGTCTCCAGCCGCTCGGCGTTGATCTGGTCGGCTTGGCGATTGTGGGTGGTCAAATGGATATAGTTGTCCGCGGGATCGGGGCTGAACCCGGGCAGATGGCGGGAGTTGAGCAGGTCGAGCGCAGCCTCGTCGAGCTGGTTGTCGCGCACGCGATTGAGCAACGCGATGAACTCCGCATCGGATTGTCGATAGACCCGGGTCAGCTCGATGGGCGCCAGCTCGATGGTCTGCAATGCGCGGCTGCTGAAAAAGTAGCCCGAGGCATAGAAGTCGCGCAGAATCGCCCATTCCTCGTCGCGCACCACTGGCGGGAGCTGATGCAGGTCGCCGATCATCAGCAGCTGCACGCCGCCGAAGGGCCGGTCGTTGCGGCGCTCGCGGCGCAGCACGAAATCCACCGCATCGAGCAGGTCGGCGCGGACCATACTGATCTCGTCGATGATCAGCAGGTCCAGGGTCTCGATGATCTCGCGTTTCTGACTGCCGAAGCGCTTATCCGCTGTCTGGCGCTCGACCTCGCTGCCGGGAACGAACGGCCCGAGCGGCAGCTGGAAGAACGAATGCAATGTTACCCCGCCGGCGTTGATTGCTGCCACGCCGGTGGGCGCGGTGACGATCATGCGCTTGGGTGCCTGGGCTTTGAGTGTATGCAGGAAGGTCGTCTTGCCGGTGCCGGCCTTGCCGGTCAGGAAGACGCTGCGATCGGTCAAGCAGACCAGATCACGCGCCATTTTCAGCTGGGGGTTGGGCATTGCCGTTGTCATGCTTCCCGCTCATCCCGCTTGGCGGCAATCTTGTTCTGCGCCTGCAGGGGATTGTCTGCGTTCGTCATGCTCTGTAACTCTTGTTCGAAAACTCGATCCGGGGCAAATAGATTAGCAGTTTACGCAAGTAGAACCCCGAATGTGCGTCCAAGTCACAATCCAGATGGAGAAACCAAATCGCTGTCGGGATCGGGATCGGGATTCTGATTCCGATCTCGATCTCGATTCCGATCTGGTGGTATCCGACTCGCTGCTGCCCGAGAGCAATCTGGACGCCCCGGATGTCAGCACCCCCGGACCGTCGAGCGCGCTGCTCGGCTGGCTCCATATAGGCCCTCTGCGTACTCTGTGTGTTTGTGGTGAACACCTTGTACCCCGCCAGTTCTTGCAACATTCGCACAGTCTGCCGGCGCTCCCGATAGCCGACGCTGCCGAAGGTCCATTAGCGGCACCATCGACTGCTGAAGCCTGCTGATGCTGGTTTTCCTGGGCATCGGCCTTAGCGTTATTGTTACGCAAAATACCGCATGGATTGGAACGACGCGCGATTATTTCAGGTCATTACTGGACGAGGTTTTCAGATGTCAATATGCAAAGATCAACAGCCGGCAGCGGCGCCGGCATCCGCAGCCCCCGGGTCGCTGCTGCGACCCGGACACAATTGCTGGCGCATCGAGCATGCCAACCGGGTGTCCGTATTAGTCGACGGCGAAGCCTACTTACGTACCATGCGTGCAGCCTGCATCAAGGCGCGCCGTTTCATCGCCATCACCGCCTGGGACATTCACAGCCGATTAGCGCTGATCCGCCCGGAGCTGGATCATGCGTCGGGATCTTCGCCGGCCGATGATCTGCCCAATGTCCTCGGCGATTTGCTGATGGCCCTGCTGGAGCGCCACCCGCGGCTTGAAGTCTTTATTCTGCTCTGGAAGCACGCGCCGATCTACGCCTTCGAGCGCGAGCCGCCCTTGTTTGGCGACCATCCCTGGCCGTCACATCCGCGGCTGCATTTGGTGATGGACAGCGCCCATCCATTTGCCGCCAGTCAGCACCAAAAGAGCGTTATCATCGATGGTCGTATTGCCTTCTGCGGTGGGATAGACCTTAGCCAATGGCGTTGGGACACGCCGGCCCATGCTGCCGACGAGCCGCGGCGGCGGGATCCGGACGGCGATTCCTATCCGCCTTACCACGATGTGCATATGCTGGTGGACGGAGACGCCGCCTCGGCCCTGTTCGAGCAGTTCAACCAGCGCTGGCGCTGGGCCGTCGGTGAGCCGCTCGCGCGCCTGGCCGCGGAGTCCGGAGACAGAGAAGCGGCCGGCGATCCCTGGCCCGACGATTTGCCGGTCCTGTTGCGCGATCAGCGGGTCGGCATCGCCAGGACATTGCCCGAAATGGAACAGCGAGCGGCGGTCCGAGAGGTGGAGCAACTGTATCTGGACACCATCGATGCGGCCAGCACCTTACTCTATATCGAGAACCAATACCTGACATCGCGGGCAATCGCAGACGCGCTCTGTCGCTCGTTGCAACGCGAGCAGGGGCCGGACATCCTGATCGTCTTGCCCCGCGAAACTGGTCATTGGCTCGAACAGCACACCATGGACATCCTTCGCGCACGGATGTTGAAACAGTTGCGCGCTGCCGATGATCACGGGCGTTTACGCCTGTGCTATCCGGACGTTGCCGGACTCGGGGACGACTGCATGATGGTGCATGCCAAGTTGATGATCGCCGACGACCGCATTCTGCGGGTCGCCTCATCCAATCTCAGCAATCGATCCATGGGACTGGACAGTGAGTGCGACCTCTGTATCGCAGTCGAGAACGAGTCGGACATCGAAACCCTGCGCGCCCTGCGCCAACGCCTGTTGGGCATGCTCATGTCCGTGCCGGCAGCAGCGGTGGCGCATGCCGAAGAACAGGCAGCAGAGCAGGGCGGTGGTTTGATCGCAGCGCTGGAATTGCTGCAGGCGGATTGCGCCGACGGCAAGCACCCGCCAGCAAAGGGCACGCCGCGCCTGGCCAACCTGGAGGGAAAGGTCGATCCGGAATGGAATCGCCAGCTGCCGGACGAGCGGCTGGTCGACCCCGACCGGCCCCTGCACCCAGACCTGATCGCTGAGTTGATGGTTGGCGGCGACGAACAGAAGCCGCATCTGCATCGGCGTCTGCTGGTCGGCGCCACGCTGATCGGTCTCTTACTCATCATGGCCGCGGCCTGGCGTTGGACACCCGCCGGCGCATGGCTGAACCCTAACCAATTGGCCGCATCGGTAAACGGCCTGAGCCAAACCTGGTGGGGTCCGCCGGTCGCCCTGGTGGCCTTTATCGCCGCCAGCCTGGTTGCGGTTCCGGTGACCTTGCTGATCCTGGTAAGCGCATTGGTGTTCGACCCGGTAACCGGAGGGTTGCTTGCGTTGGCGGGATCGACGCTGTCCGCATTGGCGGGCTATGGCATCGGCGTCCATACCGGCCGCGACGCCGTGGAGCGGCTGTCCGGCGGCGGGCTGGATCGCCTCAGCCGGCGACTCGCCAAGCGTGGCATCCTGACCATGATTACCGTGCGCATCGTGCCGGTCGCACCCTTCGCCATTCTCAATCTATTTGCCGGCGCATCGCACCTGCGTCTCAGGGACTTTCTGATCGGCACCCTGATCGGTATGTTGCCCGCCGTACTGGCTATGGCGCTGTTTGCCGAAGGCTTGCTGTCGCTGCTGAAACAGGCCAACCTGCGCGCTGTCGCGCTGCTGCTGGTGGGGCTGTTGGCGCTGGGCGGACTGGCCTGGCTCAGCCGCCGCTGGTTACGCTCCTGATGTCAGACGATGCGCCTGTGCTACGCGTGGCGACCTGGAATATCCATCGCTGCATCGGCGCCGACCGACGCCGCGACGCCCGCCGTATCGCCCAGGGCATTCTCGCCCTCGATGCTGATCTGGTTGCGTTACAAGAGGTCGAGATACCCACCCAGGCTGCTGCCTTGTCAAGCGCCTTTGAATTGCTGCGCGAGCTGGCCTGCCACGGCTACCAGGTCTTGCCAGGGCCGACGATCGTCGGCCACGATCAGGGTTACGGCAATGTGCTGTTGAGTCGATTACCCGTGCGCGAATGCGCTCGCACAGAGCTTGCCCATCGCGGGGGGGGAGCCCAGGGGTCTGATCGATGTGCGCCTGGATATGAGCCGTCGATTAGCCCATCGGGGTCAAAGCCTGCCCATGCTGCGTTGCATCGCGACGCACCTTGGGCTGAGCCGAGTCGAGCGGCGCGCTCAGATTGCCGATATTGCAGCACGGATCGCTCCCGCGACCGACAAATCGGATTGCCCTGAGCCGCTGGTGTACTCGGCGATTTCAACGAATGGTGTCGGCACAACCGTCGTTTATCGCCGCTGGATCGGCTGCTTCAACCAGCGCCTGGCTTCGCCACCTTTCCGGCACGCTGGCCCCTGCTGGCATTGGATCGAATCTGGTACCAGGGATATGAACTCGAGCAGTGCGGGCCGGTCCGCACAGATCTAACGCGGATCGCGTCGGATCACCTGCCGCTGTTGGCAGGCTTTGGTCTATAGAGTCAGTCATCCTCGGGTTCGCACATGCGCGGCGGTTGTCCGAAACCTTCTCCGGTGGTTCTCCGGTGCTATCGTCACATCCATACCATCGGTGATGGATTAAAATCGCCCATTCCGCGTAGCATCCCGCCTCTGATGCTATGATGCGGCATCCCGCCTATGATGCCATGATGCGGCATCCCGCCCATTCTATCGTGATGCGGTTAAATCGGCCATTCTTTGTCGTCTTCGCCCCACTGAATGCCACGGCGAGCGCAATCCAGACGCGCGACTCTCCTAGCGTCGCCCCATGCAAACAGCACCGACGAACAGGGAAGCTACCGCGTCAGACAACGGTTGGATTCCTGGCCGTCAGTCCCTGAAATGACCGTTTGTTCACCCTTGAGCAGTACGCGAATACGATGCTGCAGCCTGGAATCTCGATTGCTTCTGCACAGGGGAGTGGTCTGTTGATCTGCGTCCGAATGCAGATACACGTACAGTTGCGCCAGACGCTCCCGCTCAATTTCACCCCGGCGCAGCAGTGTCAGCAGCGTGTTATGGACCCGTACCCGGACCCGCTCCTGCAGCTCCCGGTGAGTGGCCCCAGCCTCCATCTCGTGAACCAGACGCCGAACCGTCTTCGCCAGGCTGCCATCTACCGAGAAGTGAACATCGCCCACACTCCATAATCCGAGTCGGTCGTATCGCGAAGGCTCATACAGACAATAGTAACGACCGTTGTGATTGTAGCTGCGCCGGTAGGGAATCTGTCGCAGGTAACGGAAGGCGGTCATTGACGAGGCACCACCGAGCGCCAGCTGGATGCGGGGCAGATCCACCACCGTCTCTGAGGCAAACAAATCAAGCAAGGTCTCCGCGGATCGGGGCTGGGCCATAGCTCACCATGTCGTAGTAAAGACTAATGTCTTGCCACATGATCTTTACTATAACAGTTTCAGGCAGCAATACCGCCTCCGAGCACCCAAAAAGCCGGGATTCAGTCGCAAAATGACCGGAAAAATGATGGAGTATGGACTGAGGGAGGGGTGGAAGGGAGAGCTAGATCAGGAGGTTACAGACGGTAACCGTTGTCTGACGCGGTAGCAGGGAAGCTTGAATTTTCATTTCATTACCTGATCTTAGGTGCGGCATATAACCTCGCTGAAAATTTGGTTATGTGCGCCACCTATCTAACCTCTCTCATTCAAACCGTTTATTTACAGGAAAAACTCCTTATGCCAGTTCTTACACGTTCCGCAGCCGAGCTGATTGGTACATTCTGACTGGTGCTGGGCGGCTGCGGTGCCGCGGTATTCGCTGCCGGCGTTCCGGATGTGGGTATCGGATATCTCGGTGTCGCCTTCGCGTTCGGCCTGACCGTGTTGACCATGGCCTATGCCATCGGGCACATTTCCGGCTGTCATCTGAACCCGGCCGTCTCGCTTGGCCTGGCGGTTGGCGGTCGCTTCAGTTGGTCCGATTTACCGATGTATGTCATCGCTCAGACCTTGGGCGCCATTGCCGCGGCCTTCCTGATCCTATACCTGGCCAGCGACATGGGACTGTACAAAGAAGGTCAAGCGACCTTTACCCTGGCCGCCGACAGTCTGGCCGTGAACGGTTACCGCGAGCTGTCGCCTCAGGGCTACGGTATGCTTGCCGGTTTTGTGACCGAATTGGTCATGACCTTCATGTTCCTATTCATCATCCTCGGCGTAACCGATAAACGCGGCACCGCGGTTGCTGGCGGTCTGGCCATCGGCCTGGCCCTGACGCTGATTCACCTGATCTCGATTCCGGTCACCAACACCTCGGTGAATCCGGCACGCAGCACCGGCCCGGCGCTTGCGCTGGCGCTCTCCGGCGAGGGAAAGGCTCTGGTGCAGCTGTGGTTGTTCTGGGTGGCGCCGATCATGGGAGCGGCACTCGCCGGTCTCGTTTACAAGCTGTTCGAGGTCGCTGACGCGCCGCAAGAGATTGAAAAGATGGGAGGTGAAGTCTAGGAGCTTATCCGACATGGGCTGCCTACTGCGGAACAGCAGATGCCAGCCCGATTTTCCCCGCAATCTGGTCAAATAGAGGCGGGTGCTAGGCTGTCGAAATGTCCTGAGTTTTGATGCCAAACCGATTCCGGGTCTTGGATTGCTTCATCGAACGCACTGGGGAGGCCTCATCGGTGTCGGGGTCGCTATCGGAATCGGAATCGAATCCGCTCATCGATCAAAGCAGCCAGCTCGATACCAATAGCGCTGCACTGGTGTTCGGCTGGGTCACAACCGCAGGCCCTCGCGGGCGATGTTCTTCAGCAGGCGGGGATTGGCGTAGTGATCCGGGTCCGCCCACTCGTCTTCCCAGATGGGAAGGGGTTGGATGCGAACGCCGGTCTCCAGCAGGACGTCGAAGGCCTCGTCGGCCATGAGGAAAACAGGAGGAAAACAGGGACAGACCACGTTTTTCTGCTAGACTTGGTTCGGTGCTATGTTGCTATTGTCTTTGAGATCCTGTTATCCATGCCTAGACGCGCACATACATCGCTGTCGGCTACCCAATGCATGTGATCCTGCGCGGGATCGACCAGGCTGCGGTGTTTTTCGAGGATGCTGATCGCCAGTTTTTCCTGGATCATCTGGTCGCGGTGGCTGCGGAGGAATCGGTTGCTGTGCACGCGTATGTGCTGATAACCAACCACCTTCATCTGCTGATGACCGCCGCACGCGATGATGGCGTGTCGGCGGTGATGAAGCGCGTTGGGCAGCGGTATGTCCAGCACGTCAACCGGACCTCTCGTCGCACGGGCGGCTTGTTCGAGGGCCGGTTCCGCTCATCGCTGATTGAGGCCGACACCTATCTGCTGGCCTGCCAGCGTTACATCGAGCTCAATCCGGTTCGTGCCTCGATGGTCAGTGTGCCTGGTGATTATCGCTGGTCGAGCCATCGGGCCAATGCGCTTGGCCGCCAGGATTCCATGGTCACACCGCACCCGCTGTACCAAGGCTTGGCAGGGGCGGAAAACCGGGACCGGAAAACCGGAAAACAGGGACAGACCACGTTTTTCCCGTTTTTCCGGGGGAACAGGGGATACCGGGGCCGGGCAAAACTAGAAAACGTGGTCTGTCCCTGTTTTTCTTTTGGCGCCTCTTACTAAGCCTCGCCCCCTTTGCTGCTGTTCCCTATCGTTGCTGTTTAACTTTGTTGTCTCCTGCGCCTAAGGGGCAATGCACCAAGTCCTAAGCCTAAAAGGGCCAGCGTTACGGGAGCCGGCACGGCTGTCGTTTCGTCGCTGGAGGTTAAACGAAAATTGTTGAACACCCAGGCGCCTCCATCGGGATCGGTGGTCGCGGCGAGGCGCATGCCAAGCGACGAGTCTCCGTTACTGATAGCGGTGTTGAAGATGGATGTGATGTCGAAGCTCAGCGTATTGCCGACAACCAGAACATCGGTGAGGAAGTTGCCCACGATGCCCGTGGAGACCGCTTCGAAGTCCGATTCGTCTTCTATAGATTTTCAGAAAATTAATTTCCAGTGGCACATCAAAAACCCCCAGCTGTTTGGTAAAGTTGAGGGTCACCACACCTCATACAAACACGCCCAAATCAACAGGGGTTAACGCATGGTATCAGTGAGCTGTTCAAAAGCGATCATGGAGGAACTGGAAAAGGAGCTGGTTCGAGCGCACGCGCTGAATAATCTGCGGCTGTACAAGCTGGTCCAAGGGCTGGTGTGGATTGCCGAAGGCAGACCATGGCCGGAGATTGGGAAGCTGTTGGGAGTCAGTGTGAAGACGCTGGAGAACTGGCTGAAACGGTTTATGGTGCAAGGGCTGGCGTGGTTGCGAGGTCAACACTATCAGGGGCGGGGACGCAAGTCGAAACTGACGCCGGAGCAGAAGCGGCAGGTGCGCGACTGGGTGGAGAAAGGACCGCAGGCGAATGGATTCAGCTGCGGGGTATGGAACACGGCGATGATTGCGGAGCTGATCTGGCGACGCTTCGGGGTGAGCGACAACCCACGCTACCTGAGCACGTTGCTCAAGAAGCTGGGGCTGAGTTATCAGAAGGCACGTTTTATCAGCGACCGCAGCGACGAGGAGGAATACAAGCAGGCGCGTCGGCAGTGGGTGGAACAGACGTGGCCGCGCATTGTGCAGCAGGCCAAAGCCACGGGCGCGGTGATCCTGTTCACCGACGAGGTGTCGTTTGCGATGTGGGGCTCGTTGAGCCGTACGTGGGCGGTGCGCGGCCAACAGCCAGTGGTCAAGACCCGGGGGATACGCAAGGGATTGAAGCTGTTCGGGGCGATCAGTTTCTTCGATGGGGCGTTTGAGTACCGCGAGGCACTGGCCTATAGCCTAAAGCCGAAAGCCCTCAAGCAGCTCAAAGCCGACGGGGTGCCGACCGAGGTCGTCGCGCAATTAGCCCCTTTGAAGGGCCTGAGCTATCCGACGCAAGAGCGCTTTTATCAGGCCTTGGACGAGGTGCTCGGCGCCGCCTGCCGCGCCCGCTATCAAGACCAGTTGCACACGGCGGCTGAAGGCAGCGGTCGTTTCAATAGCGCCGGCTACGTGGAATTTCTCAAACAACGCTTGGCGCGCTTCGACACGCCGATCATCTTGATCGAGGATAGCGCCCCCTACCACCGCAGTGGCGAGGTCAACCAATTCAAAGCCGATCACGCTCAGCGCTTATCGGTTGAACCCCTGCCGGCATTCTCGCCCGAGTACAATCCGATCGAAAAGCTCTGGCGAAACACCAAGAAAGAGGCGACTCATCTGAAGTACTTCGAAACCTTCGAGGAACTGCGTGCCTCAGTTCTGGGGGTCTTCCGTACCTATCTCGACGATGCCACCCAAGTGATCCGCGTGATGAAGAAATTACGCACCAACGCCGGCGTCGCTTGAGAGACTGTATGGGAACTAAACCACTGATTTAGCTTCTAAAAAATCTGAAAAACTAAACGATTGAATACGATTTTCCCTTTTTTATTCGGAGAAATCAAGATGACTTCAGATAATGTTCATACACCTGTACGCTATCCAAGTGACCTGTCAGACGAAGAATGGGCAATCATCGAGCAAGTCTTGAACGAACTTGACCCGTATAAGACAGGGCGCCGCCGTGATTCGAATCTAAGCGGAAAAAGGGAGCGGAAAAAGGGGACAGACCACGTTTTCTACATGCATTGGGTAGCCGGCGGCGATGATAAGTGCGCGTCTAGGCATGGATAACAGGATCTCAAAGACAATAGCAACATAACACCGAACCAACTATAGCAGAAAAACGTAGTCTGTCCCTGTTTTCCGCTGTTTTCCGCTGACGCCGCATATCTCGCCTGCACGCAGACCTGCGGCTTAAGCGGCTGTGCTCCGCCTGCCTGGGGTAAGGGGCAATAAAGCTCCGGCCCAAAGCGGGAGGCACAGATAGGGAGGCCAAACCATGAGCCGCGTATGCGTCATCGCGGCCTCCCTGCCTCCAAGCCCGCCGCGGGCAACCGCAGACGAGCAACGAGCGGGGCAGGCTACTGCGCCGCAGGGGCTTCGGCAGACGCCGATCCGACGGCATCCCTCTCCGCGGCTTAATCCTGCTTGGGGCTGTCTTTCCCGGGCTCTCCGGTCACGGGCTCGCCCGAAACCGTCAACTTGACCTCGACGCCCGAGACATCAGGCTTCTTCTTTTCGGCTGTCTGTGAAGGCGCGGACGCATCGAGCCAACAGGGCTTCTCGCCTTGCGTGCGTTGCTTGAACGGCCAGATCCGAGCGGTTGTCGATGCATGCCCTTGCGCCGTCCAGACGGTCACCTTCCTGAACATCGGGGCATAGATCGGATCAGGCGGGGCCTCGCTGCCTTCCCTTCCGATCTCCTCCGGCATGAAATGATGGCGCCCCGGCGGGGGCAAGACACAATCGAACCGAGCAACAACACCGCGCATATCCGGCAGCACGATGATCTCGTCCGCACGCTGATCCCCCAGAGTGACCATGGTGCCCCGCCAGAGCCGCTGGCCTTCTATCACCAAACGCTGATCACGCCGTCCGGCCTCCACCTCTGCAATAGCGCTGGGGTCCCTCTCATTGATGTTGGGTACCTTGATGACCTCGAACTCGAACTCCTCCGTGATGCGGTCGGTCGATGCGGGCAGCTCGACCAAGTGCTCGGTCCTGCCGGCAGGGGCGAGCCCGTTGTGAAACTTGGCCCCGTCACATTTTGCCTGTCCCGCGTAGGGGTCCGACATGACACTCTGATGAACACGGCCGAAGTGGCCCCAGCACTGTCGAACCTGCAACCTGAGATCGGTCCACCAACTCGGCACGGAAAGCACGGCGGAGAGACGATAGGCCCCCGGCTGATGCGTCTCCCGCTCGGTGCCTAGCCATCCCTTGGGTTCGAATCGATTGGGCAGGAACATCCAGCCGAAGGTCGCCATGGGTGCAGCGCCGCGACTGCGCCCGGCCCCCCGGTCGGGTGCTGCCGCGGGCCTCGCCTCGCCCCGCAGATGACCGAAACCGATGATCGTATTGCGGGCGGAGACGCGCTCCAGGGTTTGAAAGGCGTCATTGATGCCGGCGAGCTCGGCACCGGAAAACAGCTCACCCCCAGCCTGCAAGGATGCCCGCAGCCGTTCGCTGCGACGAATCTCATCCTGACTCTTGATCCCGCGGCTGCGCGGCTCGACCGCATACACCTTGACGTTGGCCGGTCCGCCAAGCAAACCCAAGGCGCGCCTGAACTCCAGCGCGGTGACCGTATCCACGAAGTCGCCGACAATCGCCAACTCCTCCGTACCCAGCTCAGGCGGGCGTTGCGCGCAGTCCCGGCACCCGGAACCAACCGCACAGGCACGAACCTCGCCGGCAGGAACCTTCGGGCGCGGGCAGCACCTGAACAGGTGATATTGAGGCCCAAGCTCTCGCTTGAAGCTCTCTGCGGCAGACACCGCACCGGCCGATCTCAACACCTGACGGCCGGCAGCTGTAGACTTCGCCGCGCCCAGCGCCGCCCGCAGGAGTGCGTGGCAGCGAGCCGCCTCGGCATCGCTCGCGCATTTCCGGTAAGTGACCTGCAGCAATGTCCTCAGCTGCGACCTGCAGGCGTCCGGGTCCTCCAGCTCGCAGGAACCGGATGCACCGGTGCCGCCGGTCAGCCCCTCGACCAGTCGCTGGAACCAGCCCGGTCCCTTGATGCGACATCCCGATAGCCTGGCTTCCAAGGCCCCACCCACACTCTGGTAGACGTCCTTGTCGAGCCAGCGCTTACGGCTCAGCATCACGTCGCAGTCTCCGGCCTCGCAGCCGGTGGTGCGGATCGAGAAGAATCGGTCGATGGGAGGGGAGGGCTGATAGCCCGGGATATCGTTGCGTCTGAGGCGATCGACGAAGAAGTCGGCGAACTTCTTCTCGAACAGCATGCGGATGCTGGTGTGATCGATGAAGGTTGGCGGACGTGGGCCGCCTGTCGATCCTGCCTGGGATGGAACCCTTGCCGCATCGTCTAACAGCGGCTGAACGAATCTGACCTTCAATTGAGGCACTTGATTGCCGGGAAGCAGAGGCGATGCATCGATGAACGCCTTTGGATCGACCCGCGGTTCGCCTCTCAAATTGGCGCGCCTGATCCTATCAACCACGCGCTTGCCGATATCTGGGGCCGCGCTCGCCGGTGCGGAAACCAATGCGGCACAAGCACTTTCCACCTGTTCGGATATCGGTTCGACCGTCTCCGGCATGAGCAGGCCGGATTTCACCAAACAAGCGTACAGGAGCCCGACACGCCCGATGCGCGGGACCGCGGCTGCCTCGGTCTCCTCTTGCGGCAGAAAGGGTATTACCGGTCCATCCGTCCCCGAGGCGAGCAATACACTCCGGACCCGCTCCAGCCGCCCTGCCAGTTGGACCAAGCCGTGGAGATTCGCGACCTCGGGACGGATCCCCTGAGGGCAGCGCACCGTGGTACGTTGTTGCCGATACTTGTCCCATCCCGGATTGGCACTGCCGGTCAAACAGCCGCTGGAGCCCATAATCTCGGAAACCAGCCGGGACGCCGATGCGCCGGATGCGGAGGCGCCGGGCTCGATAGGCGGTGGGCCGCAAGCGAAGTACTCGATGACACCTCGACTCTCATCCGGGATACGGATACCGGCCTGCCGAAGGTCGCGGAGCAATCCCTCCGCGCAACCACGGCTTGCTACCTTTGGCGGACTGTCGATCTCGTCACAAACGGCTGCATCTTCTTCACGCAGGTAGCGTCGACACAGAGCCCGTACCGAGTTGAAACGACCGAGAAACTGCTGTAGCTGACCCGCGTCGATGGCCTCGCGCACCGCTGCGACAAAACGCTGGATCTCGCGTCCGAATGCCTGCTCCAGCCGCGGGGACAGATCGCCCGCGAGCCGCTCGGTGCTGCCGGGCCAGCCCAACGCCTTCCGGGCCGCGTCTCGACGCCAGGCAGCATCGCACTGCCAGTCCTTCGACCCCTCTTCACAGTCCGGGTCATTTGCGCCGGCAACCAGGTCAAGGAAGGTCTCGATGGTCTGCGCCTTCAGGTACCAGTTGAAGGCCATCCGCTCCTTGGGGGCCGCGCCCCCTTTGAACGGGTCGATCACCTGGTAAAGGTCGTCTGGCGAGGGGGTGATACGGTTGCGGTAGACCTTCGACAGGAAGCCCTGCAACTCTCGCTCCCAATCTCCCAAAAGGGTTCGGTATGACCGGACCTGATCCTGGGTCTCGTCGCATGCTTCCCGGCCCGCAGGGTGCTCACAGCCCGAACCGAGCACATCGATCGCCACCAAGCCGAACCCGGTCGCATGCCTGCGCGGAATGATCGAGACATCGAAGTTCAAGCGGTACAGGGTCGATCCCGCCAGATCGTGGCCGTCATCCAGGAGGGTGTTCATGATCTCGGCACGCACGGCGAGGCGGCGCTGAAAGTCCAGATCGAAGGCGTCGTTCTGATCCAGCGCACCCTGCCCGGGCGTTGATGTCTGCACCGTCCCGCTCCGCGATACGTCTGCACCGTCCGTGTCGCGCAGGGCAAGCAATCCCCGCTCGATGGTCCGGCTGGATCGCTGACTCGGCGCGCGATCGGCCGTCGATTCCAACAACTCCAGCCGACTCTCAAGCCAGTTGAGTTCTCGAAATCGATCGTTGACCAGCCGCTCGCGCGTATAGACCTGCGGTGGTTCAACGTAGATTCGCGCCTCGGATGCGTAGGGAAACAGGCCGTTGATTACCCCGCCCGACCAGCCCAGCCGCCACAGGGAATAGCCTGCCAAGACCAGTAGAGCAGCAACCAGGAGCAGGCGCCCGCGATGCTGCTGCAACCAAACGACGGATCGCCGTCTCCACTCGGTCTTCCCGCTGGCTGCCGGCGGTTCAGGCAACTGATTGCTGGTCGTGTCGGAGGCCATCTGTGAGTCAATCACCTAATGAATAAGGGACTCAAGGTGCAATAGTGATGCCTCGATCATCGTCTTGACCGAGAGCCGGCAATACAGGGTTTCATCGACATCGAAGCGTCCCGTCTCGAAGTACTTGTTGCCGGGCGCACCCCCCAGGCAGAGATCGTAGTAGCCGCAAGACTTGGCGCAACGCCGACAGCCGCGCTCGATGCGCCGGCGCAGGTCCAGCAGGTGTCGATTGCTCAGCATGATCTCCGGACCGCCGTCGCGGACGTTGCCGAAGACGAAGTTGCCGAACTCGGTATTCGGGTTGCCGATCAGCTCCGGGGAGAAGGTACTCATGGCCCCATCGACACTGACGACGACGATGGCCAAAGGCTCGATCTGGTCATTGAAGGCGAGACCTTCGCGACGATGGCGGCCCGCGACCGCTGCCCGCAGCTGCTCCAAGGGTCGCAGCAAGAAGGGCTCGCCCGCCTCGGCATGTCGCGCGAAGAAACGCAGCAGGAATTGCTTGAGTCGTGACGCAGCGTCGGCGCCGGCCAGGCTGCTTGACTGGTGCGGCCCCTCGATCTCGTCGATGTTGAAGCCGAGCGAGCGGACGCCCAAGGATAGGAAGAAGTCGAACAGCGCGTCGGGCTCATCCAGCGAGCCTGCAGTGAGGACCGCGATCACGTCGAATGGCACCCGCGCCTCGCGCAGGCGTTCGATGCCACGTATGGTTTGGTTGAAGCTGCCCTCGCCGCGGCGATCGACCCGGTTCGCGTCGTGGATATGCCGCGGGCCGTCGATGCTGACGCCGATGCGCCAGCCATACCTCGGAAAGAACTTGATCCATTCGTCGTCGATCAGCATGGCATTCGTTTGCACATGCTGGACCAGGCGCCGGCCAGTGGGCACGGCCGATTCGAGCAGGTCGCAGGCGTGCTCATACCAAGAGATCGGTACCGACAAGGGCTCGCCACCGTGCCAGCACAAAGAGAACTCGTCGGCGACCAAGGGACCGGCGACGATGTTACCGGCTATGGCGGCGATGACGTCTTCGGACATGCGCGCCTTGCGTGCCCGATGATGCAGATAGCAATATCGGCAGTTAATGTTGCAGAAGGGTGTCGGCTGGATTAGGAGCAGCTCAACGGACTGCCGCGGGTCGGGGGCTGATAGCAGCGGCATGGCAACTATCACGTTAGTAGTTGGGCCAGTTGTACCAGTTATTCCACTGATTGTTCAGCCACTGCGCCAACTTGGTCCCGGCGCCGGCCGCGGATGCGTCGGCATCGGCCAGCGCTGCGAGCCGATCGTCCAGTTCTGCACGTTTCGCGGCGACTGAGAAACTGGCTCCTGCAAGCAGCGCCAACGCCAACAGCGTGAATTTGCGGATCGTTCTAGTCTTCATGTCAATATCGGTGCGGTCGAGGTGATCTCAACCTATAGTATAGACGCAGGCAGCACTTTTTGAAAACCACGATAACCTGGGATGTTGCATCAAAAAGTCATCGGTAAGGCCGGACTGAAGTGCGTGTCGCACTACTTTGCTCGGCCACAATCTGACCGCATTGTCGACCTTTGCTGCCGCTTGCGGTGGAAGGTGCGACGTTTCTTCGGCTCTTTGGGAATTCCGGTGGAACTTTACTACTGTTAAACTGAAGTTCCTGACCAGCACTTGCACTTTTCTTATGTAAATCAGCCAATTAGAAAATTTTATGGTTCGCCGTTTTGCCTACATCTAAGTGACTGATTTATTACTTAAACTGTAAACCCACCTTGGGTAAAAATCAAATTTACATGCCTACATTTTTCGGCGTCAATTTCTCTTATTTATTACATTTTTCAGATGCTTAAATGCAAAATTGGGCAGAATCGGCCAGGAACTTCAGGTTAAAACAATAAGTTGAATCACCTATCCAGCCGAGTAAACATCCCCCGGCAAAGCCGGGGGCTTTGAATTCGTGAGCCGCTCAAAGCGGCGAAGGGGACGCTAACGCGGCCCCAAGTTAATGAGCCGCCTAAAGGCGGCGGGTCAGCTCCATAGCCGTAGCTGATCGAAGCGTTGATCCTCGCGTTCCTGGTGCTGGATGTAGGCCCGGATCGTGGCCTCGTCTCGCCCAACCGTCGACACGAAGTAGCCGCGCGCCCAGAAATGCTGCCCGCTGAAATTGCGCTTGCGCTCACCGTAGACGCGGGCCACATGGATGGCACTTTTCCCCTTGATGTAGCCCACTTGAGAGTACCGAGTTCTCCAGCAATCTGGCAGCAATCTGTTCCTTGAAGCAGCCCCATCCGTGCAAGTGAAAATACGGTCGTGGCGGGGTTGCTGCTGCCGATGTCCGTCATATCGATAAACCAATGGGTAGATATTCCGGAAGGATCTATAGTCCTCTCACGTGACATCAAAGCTGTCCCTTTCGTTTAGAGCCAGCACTCACACACCAAAAACAAAAGGGCATATCTGGTTATCGCGTTGAGTGACTCTAGTTATAGCACCTGTGTAGACTCTACTCGAGGTGTTTGTCATGCAATTGTGGTTCTATTGGTGGGAGATCATTTCGTTGCTACGGCCAGCGTTTTCCCGCGATCAGACGTTCTTTTGGTTCGTTGTCAGCGTCGCCGGTCTGTCAGTGCGCACGGATAACCTCAGGGTCACGAGTATCGTGCGCGCCCTTGGCCTGCAGGAGCAGTGCTACGATTCTCTGCTTGACAGCTTTCACAGCAGCGCAGTGAAGCTGGACCGCTTATTGGCAATCTGGACCAAGGTGGTCCTGAAGCTGTTCCCAGGGGTGATTCAGGTCAATGGTCGGTTGGTGCTCGTGGGCGATGGGATCAAGGTCGGCAAGCAGGGCCGAAAGATGCCGGCAGTGAAGTCGTTACATCAGGAGTCGGAGTCGAACACCAAACCCGAGTACATCATGGGCCATTCGTTCCAGGCAGTCGCGGTCCTGATCCAGGCGGCACAGAGCGTCTTTGCGCTCCCACTGACTGCCCGGATTCATGAGGGCGTTGTGGAGACGAACCGAGACAAGCGCACGCTGATGGACAAGATGATCGCTCTGCTCGGGCTGCTCGGCATGGAGCAATCCTACTACTTCGTGGCCGATCGCTATGACATGTGTCGGAAGATGGTCAAGGGACTGCTCGCGCAAGGCAATCATCTCGTGGTTCGCGTGCGCTCGAATGCCGTGGCTTGGACGCCCTACGTTCAGGACGCAACAGAACCTCGTAGGCGTGGGCGCCCGCGGACATATGGCCGCAAGATCAAGCTGCGCTCGTTGTTCGAAGAGGGCCTGGTGAACGAGCAAGCAGCGAGCCCCGTGTATAACGAACAAGGGGTCATACTCCGTTATGCCGTGCATGATCTGCTGTGGCGACCGGCCGGACAGCTGGTGCGTTTCGTCATTGTGATTCACCCGCACCGAGGACGTTTCATCCTCATGTCGACAGACCTCACATTGGATGCCATCGACATCATTCGTCTCTATGGGCTGCGTTTCAAGATCGAGGTCACCTTCAAGCAGGCGATCCACGTGTTTGGGACATTCCACTACCATTTCTGGATGAAGGCGATGAAGCCACTGAAACGGCGTAATGGGGATCAATACCTGCACCGGGAAACGGCGGCTTACCGTCAAGCCGTGAAGCGCAAGCTGCATGCCTACCATGTCTTCGTCCAAGCTGGGTGCATTGCCCAAGGGTTGGCTCAGTACCTGGCAGCATGCCATCCGCGGCTGGTTTGGCAATCCTTATGCCTCCTGGTTGCGCACAATCCGCCCTGGTCTGGCACCATCCGAACGCGTGGTCACCCTGGCGTTACGCCACAGCCTACCGGAATTTCTCCTGGATTGGAGCCAGAGGTCTATTCTGGCGAAATTCATCATCGAAAGGCTCGATCCGGATCGATCTAAGCTACTTGGCGCCGCCGCTTAGCTCTGACTCGGCCTTAACGGCGCGTTTCGATCGCGCCGACAGTTGGTTTGGAAGCGATTCCAGGATGACTCTTGCCCTTTTGATTTTAATAGAAGAAACTCGGCACTCTTAAGTAGCCCACAACCTGCGAGACCGCATGTTTCAGCGGAATCGAGATCAGCATGTGCACATGGTCCGGCATCAGGTGCCCTTCCTCGATCCGGCTGTCCTTGTGCTGAGCAAGGTCATGAAACACTTCACCGAGGTGCTTCCGAAGCTGACCATATAGGACGCGACGGCGGCATTTCGGAATGAAAACAACGTGATAGTTGCACTCCCATTTGGAGTGGCTTAGGCTGGCAATCTTGTCCATCGGGACTCTCCACAGTCGTGTGCTTGGCGGCTCACGAACAGAGTGTCTCCGATGGACTCCCGGAAATGTCAAACTGCTACTGTCACCCCGGCAAAGCCGGGGGATTACATTTCTTATTTAGACACCCTAGGCCGACACCTATCTGCTGGCCTGCCAGCGCTACATCGAGCTCAATCCGGTTCGTGCCTCAATGGTCAGTGTGCCTGGTGATTATCGCTGGTCGAGCCATCGGGCCAATGCGCTTGGCCGCCAGGATTCCGTGGTCACACCGCACCCGCTGTACCAAGGCTTGGCAGACGCTGATCAGGCTCGTTTTGCTGCGTATCGCAGGTTGTTCGATGATATGCTCAGCGCCGAGTTGCTTCAACGTTTCCGCGAGTGCACCAACGGCGGCTTCGTGCTTGGCAGCCCAAAGTTCGAGCGGCAGATCGCCGCTATGCTCGGTAGACGAACCTGGAAGGGGGCACCGGGACGGCCGCTAAAGGAAATCGATGCGGATGCGCAAGGTGAGCTTGCATTGTAGAAAACGTGGTCTGTCCCCTTTTTCCCCCTCCCCTTTTTCCCCCTGTTTTCCCCGGGCCACGTATTCAGACCGGTTTGAAACCGACAAATACTGAACTACGGGCGAGTCTCGATAACCTTGCCTCGCGTGACGAAGGAAAGGCCCTGCGTCCCCGATCCCCCAATCATGATTGCTTCGACGATGGGGCTGACGACCTTTTCAGCCGCTTGCCACTCGACAATAAAGTTGGCGCCCACACCGCCGCGATCTTCCGTTATATCGACGACGAAATTGGCGGACGCGAAGGGCCCGAGGGATCGCGGAGCGTCGATGTAGTCTTTAAGCTTGGCCCCGGCATGGTCATAGTAGCGGACACTGGTTATGTGGATCGCGCTCGAAGGGTCGACATTGTGGATAGCCAGAGTTGAGGACAGCGGCTGTTTCGACGCCTTCTTCTCTGTCTGATAGATTCGCGTGTAGACCGGAACATAAATCACCTCGCCGGCCTGCACCTCGTACGAATGCTCGGTCATCGTGATGGCATCTTGCGCCGCCACGTTAGGGGGCATGACCGCGAGCAGCACCGTGCTCGCGAGGCTTAGCGCAACGCATGCCGGCTGTATGGTGTGCGCAAAGGCTGAAACGATTGTTTTCATGAGCATTTATTCTGTACCTTTGGGTGCTTGGAGGGCATGACGTCTGCGCTCGAACCTGCGTTCAGGACGGTCGCTTCCGAAACTTACGCTCGGTGCGGAAGACTATCAAGTTCCCCGTACTTTTCTCCTTGCGCGCCGAGCGCATGGTATGCGAAGATCGGGCTTCTAGATTCTGGACAGATGCTCACGCGGCCGCGGTTCCATCTGGACGATAATAACCCGGCATTACACCTATTGTACATGTCGGCCTAAGAACGGGAGATTAGAAGAGGTTAGGTCAATGGACCAGCCCTTTCAAGTTGCGTAAAAACAACATTATGAATCTGTCTCTTAGCGTCAAGGGCTCGCAGGCATCCGCAGCCGCTTGCCCGCTTGTCGGAAAGCAAACACCGCAAAATCATGCGGTTGCAGTCGTACACGTATCAACACCTTGAAAGGGCTGGCCTCCGCCCTTATGCGTCATCGCGTTCGAGATCGGTCTGGTCGCTCAGCAGTTCGGTGCCGTGATCTTCGTCGTCAATGGTGTCGGCGTGGCCATGCTCCGGGAACTCGGCGCCTTGATGACCGCCTTGATGACATCTATCTTATTTACCTTCCGGGCGAACGGGCGCGGCGCAGACCGGCACCCAGAAGGTCAACGAGGAGGTCAACGCCATCCGGACATTCGGGCTCGATCCTGTCCATTTCCTCCTGCTCCTGAGGCTACGACCCACTGCCATTGACTTAAGGCCCGGGGTCGGTATCGGAATCGGAATCGCGAAAGAAACCGCTATTGCGGGGTCGATCAGTTCGATACCGATACCGATACCGACACCGATGCCGTAACTTTAGTCAACGGCAGCGAGGCTACGGCCGGGCGCTTGCCCAAGTGCTGTCGGAATTGTCCCTGGCGTTGAATCGTTGAACAATAGCTGAGGCATGAACTCACCATGGAACTCTCGTCCATCCTGCTCGCCATCGTTATCATCCTGGCCGCGACCGCGTTCTGCGTCGCGCTGTTCGATCGCCTGGGCTTCGGGTCGATCCTCGGCTTCATCGTCGCCGGTGTCCTGATCGGGCCGCACACGCCTGGGCCGGTCCCGGTGCATGCGGTCGAGGAGCTACAGAGCATCGCCCAGCTGGGCGTCGTGCTGTTCATGTTCACCGTCGGCTTGGAGCTGCGCCCGCAGAAGGTCTGGGCCATGCGGCGGCTGATCTTCGGGTTGGGCTCCGCGCAGATGCTGGTCACTGCCGCGGCCCTTGCGCTGTACATGGTGCTGCTGCTGGGGGCTCCCTGGGAGGCGGCAACGCTGATCGGCCTGGCCTTTGCGATGTCGTCCACCGCCATCGTCATGGGCACGCTGGCGGAGCGCGGCGAGCTGGCCAGCGAGCACGGACGGACGACCTTCGCCATCCTGATGGCGCAGGATATGTGGGTGGTGCCGGTGATGGCGCTGGTGCCGGTACTGGCCCACACCACAGGCGCAGGCGGCTCGACACCACTGTGGCAGACGCTGTTGCTGGTGCTTGGGGTCATCGGCGGCATCCTGATCGTTGGACGCTGGTTGTTGCCCGCGGCGCTCGGCTATTTCGCGGGCCAGCGGCAGATGGACGCCTTCGGGGTGGTGTTGTTCCTCGCCGTGATCCTGGCCGCCTGGGCCGTGGACAAGGTCGGCATCTCCATGACGCTCGGGGCCTTCCTGCTCGGCATGCTGCTGTCGGCCTCCGATCTGCGCTATCAGATCGAAGCGAGCGTGACGCCGTTCAAACAATCCCTGATGGGGCTGTTCTTCATCGCCGTCGGCATGTCCATCGATGTCGGCGCGATACTGCGCGACTGGGACGTGCTGCTGGTACACGTGCCGGCGGTGCTGGTGCTCAAGGCGCTCGTATTGATCGGCCTCGCCCTGGCCTTCGGGATCGGCCGCGCGGCCGCGATCCGCATCGGCTTCTACCTGTCGCAGGTGGGCGAGTTCGCCTTCGTGCTGCTGGGCGCGGCAGTCGTGGCCGGACTCATCAGCAACGACGGCCACACCCTGGCGATGCTGGTGGTGGCGGTGAGCATGATCGCGACACCGCTGATGGTGAAGGCCGGCGCCGCGCTGGCCGGTCGCCTCGCCGGCGCAGCGCGAGACACGGCGTCCGATGTGCCCGCCGATCTCGAGCGCCATGTCGTCATCATCGGCTACGACGAGGTCGGCCAGCTCATCGCGCTGATGCTGGAGCACGCGAACATCCCCTACGTGGCCGTGGAGCGCGACCTGGCCATCGTGGAGCGGGCGAAACGCGCCGGGCGCCAGGTCTACCTGGGTAACATGTACAGCCCGGCCACGCAAGCGGCGGCGGGCGTAGGCAAGGCCACGGCGGTGTATGTCACGTCGCACGACAACCAGGCGGCCAAGGCATTGGCCGTGACGCTGCATCAGCTCTATCCCCAGCTCGACGTCTATGTGCGCCTGCGCACGCTCCAGGACCAGGACGAGCTCGTCGGCAAAGGCATCAAGCATGCCGCGACGAGCTATATCGAAAGCACCCTGTCCCGCGGCGGGGACATGCTCAAGAACCTCGGGGTCCCCGAACCTGAAGTGGATGACGTCGTTGGCACGCTGCGCAAGGACAACTACAGCTCGGTCCGTGCCGCCTACGTTGATGCCGCCAGTAGCTGACCCTGAGCGAGTAGTGAATCCGACGCAGCGCTGCGAGATGCCGGGTATAGAACACGAGGTCGTCCAAGCGATACATGGACGCATTCGAATGCGTGTTCCGAGACTTCGTCAAGATGGTGATTTCGCCACCAGACTTCGCGCCTTGGTGAGTGCGTTGGAGGCTGTGACAGACATGCGAGTGGACCGCGCGGCTGCATCGATTGTTGTTCACTACGGGGAGAGCAGCCTGTCGGCGGACGAGCTCCAAGCACGACTTGTGACGGCAATCGAGCAAGCGGCCAACCCCCAGCCGTCCTGACCGCAGGCGATGCGGGCTTTCGGCTACGAATTTCGGGACTTGAGCGCCTACGACTACCTGCAGCTCCGTGAAATCATCAAATGGCGCGAGCAACCCGTCTCTTTGTTCACCCGTATCTCAAGTAAGGCACTGGCTCCTGTCCAAAATCTAACAGGTCCGCTGATCCCCGATATTGTCCTAAAGAAAATCATCTCGCTGTTCGCAACCGCAACCGAAGACTGGACGGATGAGTGGAAAGACCTGGAGCAGCACGCGAAGGTAAAGCACCCTGCCGATCTCAAAGGGAAGCCTATGGAATACTGCGATCGCCTTACCGAACGCGTGCAAGACCGGGCGGTCGCGCTTGCGTCTGTCGAGAGTGCCGCGGGCGCAGCAATGGGCATGGCCGGGGAACTAACCGACGTCGATCTGCTGCTGAGGGTTCCCCTCCAAGCCATCCAACGAACAGGGTTATGTTATGGCTATACCTCCCAAGGTGAGCGGGAACAGCAGTTCGCCTGGTCAATCTTTGAGGCGACCACTGCGCCCACCACCAAGGAGCGCGAGAACGCACTGTCGCGCATTGAGCTACTCCAGCATGTGCTGTACCACCAATCCAGTGAAGACGCGAGCCAAGCATGGATCCGGGCCAGATTGAAAGACTTGACCTGTGGCGGTTATGGTTCGGGGCGTGTTGGAACGCGTCTTGAGTGCAGATGCACTCAATGCGCTCTACGATCGTTCCGCGGTCACGCAATACACGCGTAGCCTACTGTTTTCCAATGTGGTCGGCTTGATGTACCTGGTGGTGTCCCGTGTTCAACCGTCGATCAATGCGGCCTATAAGGACAACGCAGACGAGATCCCGGTGTCGATCACTTCCGTCTACAACAAGCTCAATGGGGTCGACACGCAAACCTCGCGCGCGTTAGTTCGGGATATTGCCGCGGAGTTAGGCGAGGCGGTGCATGGACTCGGTGGCGCTTGTACTCCTTGGCTCGAGGGCTATCGAGTGAAAGTGCTCGATGGCAACTGTATCGAAACGACGCATCATCGACTCAAACCCTTACGGGGGCTGGCCGCGGGGGCTTTGCCGGGCAAGTCTCTGGTCATTTATGATCCACAGTTGGAGATGGCAATTGACGTCTTTCCTTGCGAAGACGGGCACGCCCAGGAGCGCGCCCTGCTTGGTGAGGTGCTGCTCAGGGTGCAAGCGAAGGATTTATTCGTCGTGGACCGCAATTTTTGCGTGCGGGAGATGCTGTTCGGGATAGACGAGCGGCAGGCTGCTTTCATCTGCCGCCAACACCAGGGATTGCCTTGGGAAGCCGCGGGCGAGGAATGCTTCGTTGGGCAAAGCGAAACTGGCGCTCTCTACGAACAATGGGTTTGGGTGACCGACCAGCAGACCGGCCAGAGGCATCGTTGGCATCGTGTGCGCATTGTGTTGAAACAAGCGACGCGCGATGGCGACAAGGAATTGACCTTGCTGACGAACCTGCCAAAAACGGCCGCCCCTGCCAAACAGATTGCCTGGATCTACCAAAAGCGCTGGACCATTGAGACAGCCTTCCAAGAGTTGGAGGCGCACCTACACTCAGAGATCAATGCGCTCGGCTATCCTAAGGCGGCACTCTTCAGGTTCTGCGTTGCACTGCTTACTACAATGTCTTGGCGTTGGTGAAAGCCGTCCTGCGCGCTGAGCATGGGGAACAGACGGTTGCCACCGCGGTGTCCGGCTATTATTTGGCGGGCCATCTGATGCGCACCTACCATGGCATGATGATCGCGATTGCCGATGATCAATGGCATGTTTTTCAGCAGATGAGCGATGAACAGTTCCTTAGAACCCTGCAACAGTTAGCCGCTAAAGTGAACCTTGCCAAGTTTCGAAAAAACAAGCGCGGGCCGAAAAAACCAAAGCCCAAACCCGTCTATGACCCCAAGCATCCACATGTCTCAACAGCCAAATTGCTTGGTGGGGCCACTACACCTTGACAGGGCTGCCGCCACAGGTGCACGCTCGATAAATCGGTCGAAAATCTTGTCTAACATGTTGGATCATCCCGGTGTTTTTGAATGCTGTCTCTTTTGTCACATTCTGCTAACCAAAGGCCATGTTGTACACCTAAGCATCTTATGGTTACTGAAGGGTGGAAAAATTCCTGATGGATTTCAAACTATTACCACCTTGAAAGGGCTGGGGCGGAGGCTTGCGGACGGCCTCCGCGAACTGCTTAGGATCATAGTCGGGGATCAGCGCTGCCAGATTCGGCGCCAGCCCCCGGATCTCGACCTCGGCGCCCGCCGGCCGCGCACGCTGCTTGAGGTCGAAGAGCAGTGCAATGCCCGTGTTGTCGATGGTCTTGAGGTCCGAGCGACGTTGAACTTCTTCGCGGCCCGGGTCTCGATGAAGGCGGCTAACTGGCGGTGGCTGCTGCTGTCCAGGGCTTCCATTTCGACAGACGCTTCGCCGACGAAAGGTGAACTGCTGGCATCGCCACCCAAGGCCCCAACGCCGGCCTCGGCGGCGCCCCCAAACGGGACAGCCAGGGTGATGACGGACGCCTCGGGCTTGTTCGGCACCAGGTCGGTGACGGCGATCCGCAGCCGGAGTACATCTGGTCCCGGCTCGCGCACCACACTTGGTAATGGCCACGCAGCTGTTCGATGATCTCGTCGTGGAAGTAGTCCGCAAGCGCCTTCATGGTGGTCGGGTCCATTTCGCCACGCTCGTCGCCCTGCTTGAGGTAGATCTTGATGCGATCGACCATGACCTTGTCGTAGACGGCGATCTGCGCGGCGGGCTCAGACCAGCTGTAGGCATCGGAGCCCGGCTCTTGCTTGAGCTTGCTGTAGTCGCTGAGGAACCCGACGGATTGATAGTCCCCGAAGGTTGCCCCCATCGTGCTGGCGGATACCGCCTACAGCGACGCGGCGACGAGTGTCGTTATTCGCATGCATCTTCTCTCAGGATTGCATTGCGTGTTATCGATCTCGCGAGTGTACCGGGTCAAGAGCGGCTACGAGCGTAATCGATGTACAAATTTTGCTCTCCAGCCCGCCGCACCCTCCATCACAAGCCCTTCGGACGTTCTGAACGGCGAAGAAACCCGATGCGGCTGCCGGAACTGGCAACGCGCGAAGGATCGGTCTGCTCGAGCCCGTCCTCCACGCGCCGAGTCCCGTCTGATTGGCGCCTCCAGCGTCGCGCTCGACTGCGAGCTACTGGACAACAACGGCGAAGTCGACTAAGGTGGCATCGTGGCGGGACTGGACCTGAACTGGAAGCGCTCTGACATGCTCAAGTACGCGGTCTTGGTCGCTTCCCAAGACACGACGCCCGGGGCCGGTGCGCTGGCCGGGCGTTTCGTGGGTGGAAAAGGTTCCGTCACAATGGGATACGGCGGTGGGGCCGACGCACAGCTCGGCATTGCCGCGTGCGCGAACGAAATAGATGGATTTGTAGTTTCGAAAAACCCTCTGGATCACAGCGGAGCTTGAATTTGGCCAAGGTCGAACACCAGCGACGAATCAGTCGCTTCGTCAGTCGTGTAGCCCCGGGCGTCGAAAATCTTTCGCATTACCGGATCGCATGGTTACCCAGCGACATCGCGGCGGGCCTATCGGTAGCGGCCGTGGCCTTGCCAGTCGGTATTGCCTATGCGGACTTGGCGGGTGTGCCCGCGGTCATGGGTATGTACGCGGCCATCTTTCCGCTCTTTGCCTATGCCTTGTTCGGCTCCTCGCGGCAACTGATGGTGGGTCCGGATGCAGCCACCTGCATGATGATGGCAGCCGCCCTTGGACCGCTCGCGGCTGGCGATCCAGACCGCTACCTGGCGCTCGTGATCGTGATGACCCTCACCGTCGGCCTGGTCTATTTGCTGATGGGGAATCTGCGGCTCGGGTTCATTGCCAATTTCCTATCGCTGCCCATCCTGGTGGGTTTTCTAAACGGCATCGCCTTGATCATCATCGTGGGCCAGCTGGGCAAACTGCTCGGCATTTCTGTGGAGTCCGGAGACTTCTTCCCCAAGCTGTTGGAGACCGTGAGCCACATCGGCCATGCGCACGCACCCACGTTGGCACTCGGCTTGACCCTACTCGTCGGACTGGTTGCGCTGCGCCGCTTTCTGCCGCGGCTACCCGGTGCGCTCGTGGTCGTCGTCATCGGTCTGGTCCTGGCAAAGGTCTTGGGCCTGGGCGAACAAGGCGTGGCGCTGCTCGGAACCGTGCCGGCCGGCCTGCCGGAGCTCTTCCACATCCCGTCACTGCCGCTCGCGGACTACCCAGCCATTGTCCGCGACGCCGCTGGTCTGGCGCTCGTGAGCTTTACCAGCGGCATACTCACGGCCAAGAGCTTCGCACAGCGCAACCACTACGAGGTGGACGCCAACCGGGAGCTGATCGGTTTTGGTGCAGCGAATATTGCCTCCGGCCTGGCCCAGGGCTACCCGGTGACCGGTGCGGATTCCCGAACCGCGGTCAACAGCGCCATGGGCGGCAAGAGTCAGGTCGTCGGGATCGTGGCAGGCGGTGTCATGTTGTTGGTCCTTTTCTTCCTAACGGACCCCTTGGCCTACGTTCCGATCACCGCCTTGGCCGCGGTCATCATCGTCTCCGCCGCCGGTCTCTTCGATCTAGGCACTCTGCGCAAACTATTTACAATGAGCCGGGTCGAGCTCGGTTTTTCGATCGGCACCACTGCCGGTGTCCTAGTGCTCGGCGTGCTGCCGGGCGTCCTGTTGGCCATCGTCTTGTCGTTGTTGCTGCTCCTGATGCTCACTTCCCGGCCGACGGACGCGGTCCTGGGGCGCGTGCGCGGCATGAGGGGCTATCACGACCTTAAGGATTATCCCGAGGCCGAGACCATCCCGGGACTCCTGCTATACCGCTTCAACGCCGACATCGTTTTCTACAATGCGGACTATTTCAAGTCTCGGGTTCTCGCCGCGGTTGCCAATGCAAAGGCGCCGGTCGAGTGGGTCGTCGTTGACGCCAGCCCGGTGAATGTGGTCGATAGTACTGCGATGCAAAAGGTTGCGGAGCTGCGCGACGCGCTGAAGGAACGAGGTATCGTGCTAGCAGGCGCGCACCGCAGGCATGCCGCAGCCCGCCTGTTCGACAAGACTTGGCTGGATACGCAATGGGAATTGACGGAGCAGCAGAATTATCCAACATTGACCTCGGCCGTGAAGGCGTTCAAGAGCCGCGACAATCAGCCAGGAACGGCGACAAGCGGATGAGCGCCCGACTACCGACAACATCGCCATGTGAACGACTAAGGAGATGCTGAAAAAATGCCGTCCTGGCATTTTTTCAGCTCGCAAAGCGAAAACGCGGTTTCCGCTTTGCTCCATTTTTCAACTGCTTAAGCAGTTGAATAATAGCCGGGCATCCTGCCCGGCGGGAAACGCTGAATATTTCAGCGTTGGCCTAAGTCAAGGTTCAGAAACAAGTGGTGCAGACGCAACCCTGAAACGGTCAATCCAAAGGTTCCGCGAACGGGCGTCTGCACCGCTTGTTTTTGAACCGATCCCAAGCAGAGGCCGCACATGAATGGTCGACCGCCCATGCCGATGAACGAATGCCAATCAAGAACCGCAAGGCGTAAGCGCTTGAACGGCCGGGCCAGCGCCTTCGCGATCGCGCTGCTGTTTGGCATATCAGCACCTACGTGTGCGGCGCAGGGCGTCGATTCCACGACGATGGAGTCACCCGCGCTTCGGATTGGCGAGGTGATTTATGTCCCCGTGTATTCACATATCTTTCAGAGAGGCAAGGCGTCGAAACAACCGCTGTCTTCGACGCTGTGCATCCACAACGTGGACCCATCGAAGGCGATGCAAGTGACCAGTGTCCGTTACTACGACCATTCCGGGGCCCCGATAAACGAGTACACCGACGAGCCGCTGACGCTTAGGCCCTTTGCATCCGCGAACTTTGTCGTCGATATCGGAGAAGACCGGGGCGGTGTCGGTGCAAACTTCATCGTCGAGTGGCAGGCAGAGGAGACGCTGGTAAGCCCTATCGTGCAGGCAATCATGAGCGGTGGGACGGGGACGCAAGGCCTATCGTTCGTCACGCAGGGCAAGGTGATCGAGTCTCGCCGATGAGCTGTGACGCGCCGAGTGCCTAGTTGCGTCGCTCGCCGCCTGCACACCCGTCAATGGCGGGCTCGTTCACGTCCTGACGGAGAAGCACGCCAGGTTGAGCCCGGAGAGCATCGCAGACTGGCTGAGACACAAGAAGATGCCCGCCCAGGCGGCAACAGCATCGAGGCTCATGTCTGTTGTCCTCCGCGGTCTCCCTGATCCATGGACTCGAGTCCGTGGCTCAGCATCGGCGATTTCAGCAGCCTTATGACGGCAATTGCGCCGAACACCGCGACGATCATCGGCAACGCCATCACGAAGGCGCCGGTGGTCTCAAGCGTCAGCAGGATGCCGGTGAAGGGGGCATGGGCGATGGCCGCCAATGCCACCGCCATGCCGACCAGCGCAAAGGCGACGGTTGGCGGCACCGTGTCGGCGGGCAGCAGCATGCCGGCGATCTCACCGAACAGGGCACCCGAGAGTGCCCCAAGCAGCAACGCAGGGGTGAAGTAGCCGCCCGGTGTGCTCGCCGCGAGGGACAGGGGGCCAAGCAGAAACCGGAGCAGCAGCACCAGTGCCAGCATCGACAGCAGCAGCTCGCCGTCGAGCACCGACTGCACCATGGCCTCGCCGGTGCCGACTACGCCGGGTGCCTGCCATGCCAAGAGGCCGGCGGCGGCGCCGATCAGTCCCGCCCGCGCGACATGGGGCAGCCACGGGCGCTGAACGACGGCAGCGACCGCGTGGATTGTGCGCGATTGCGCATAGGCGAGGACGCCGACCAGCACCCCCAGCAGCAGGTACAGGACGAGCTGTCCGAAGTGATAGACCGGCAGCGCGTCGACAGCAAAGTTGACGGAGCGCCCGGTCACCAGCCGCGACACGCCGACGGCCACCGCACCGGCCCCCAGCGCGGTCAGGGACAGACGCAGATCGACGCGCTTGACGACCGTTTCGACGACGTAGGCGGCACAGCCCAGCGGCGAGTTGAACATGGTGGCGACCCCGGCGCCGCCGGTGGAGGCCAGCAACAGACCAGTATCCTGAGGAGCCAGGCCGAGCCACCGGCTGACGCTGCGCCCGACGGCGCCCCCCATCTGGATGGCAGGACGCTCCGGGCCGACGGCCAGCCCGGCACCAACGGCGAGACTGCCGCCAGCGAAGTTGACCGACAGGGCACCGAGGTCCGAGGCGGCCCCGGACGGCGCGTCAGCGGCGGCCGGGACCTGCGGGGCATGCGGGGCGAAACGCCGCGCGAGCCAGGCGGCCAGCATCGCCAGCGCCGCGCCGGTCAGGCCGAAACCGAGCGCGGCAAGCCCATCTGGGACGGCGTGCGCCCTGGTCACATCGATGAGCGCTAGCCGCGCCTCGTCGATCGAGCCCAGCGCAAGTATGAACAGGCCGCCGATAACGCCGATCAGCACACCTGCCAACAGGGTCGCAAGGGTCAGGCGCAAGCTGTGTGGTTGCATGGTTATCGTCCGACTCGGATGCCGTGTCGCGGCCTTGTACAACATTTCGGAGAGGCGCCGGGGCGCGGAGCGCCCGCCCTAGCTCCCACGCCGGAGCGTGGGAGCCAGGCGTCATCCATACCCAACTCGTGACACCGCTCCTGCGGTGTCATGCCCTCTTGGCGCTCCGCGCCGCCCCGCCGAGGCAGCCCTTGGCGCTCGCCACAGGCCAGGTAGGCGCAGAGCGCCGAAGACCGCGTGACACCGCAGGAGCGGTATCACGAGTATGCGATCAAGGGTACGGTAGAAACGAATCTGGAAATCGCCTTAGTGTTTCGCCAGTCGGGTCAGTCCTTTTTCTTCTTCTTGCCGGCGCCCTTCTTCTTTTCCTTACTTGTGCTCTTTGACCGGCTGCGCGTCACCGCCCCCTTCCTGCTCGACGATGGCGTGGTACTTCTGCTTGATCTGGTCGATGTCCACCGTCGGCTCCGGGAACTTCATGCCCAGCGACTCCAGTGTCTCGGCGACGATGCGGGAGATGGCGAGGTTGCGGAACCATTTGTGATTGGAGGGGATGACGAACCAGGGCGCATGCTCGGTGCTGGTCTTGCTCAGGGCGTCTTCAAATGCCTCGGTGTAGGCGTCCCAAAACGGGCGCTCGGCATAGTCGCCGTCGCTGATCTTCCAATGGCGGGCCGGGTCGTCGATTCGTTGGCGGAAGCGCGCCAGCTGCTCGTGCGGGTCGATGTGCAGATAGAACTTGAGGATGTGGGTGCCGTTGTCGACGAGCGTCTTCTCGAAGTCGTTGATCTGCGCGTAGCGCCTGGACCACACAGCCTTCGGCACCAAGTCATGCACCCGCACCACCAGCACGTCCTCGTAGTGCGAGCGATTGAAGATGGCCACCTGACCCTTGGCCGGCGTGTGCTGGTGATAGCGCCAGAGGAAATCGTGCGCCGCCTCTTCCTTGGACGGCACCTTGAAGCCGGTGACCGCGCAGCCTTGCGGGTTCATGGCACCGAGCACATGGTTGATGGTGCCGTCCTTGCCGGCCGCATCGCGCCCTTGCAGGCAGATGAGCAGCGAGCGTTTGTCCTCGGCGTACATCAGGTATTGGAGGTCGTGCAGCTTCTGCGTATAGGTCTCGATCTCCGGCAGCGCGTGCTCGTGGGACTCGTGCTTGTCGGTGAAGCCGGCGTCGACCTTGCCGAGGTCGACCTCGCTGCCGGGCTTGACGCAGAATTGCTTACTGTAGTTCATGGCGATGCCTCAGAGTGCTGGGATGGGTTCGTGGGCTGGGGCTGTCTTGTGCCGCACCCTCCCCGACAACCGCGCAGGGGAGGGCGCTGTCGGCTAGGCGTCGGCCCCGGTGGCCTCGGCGGCGCGGCGCGCCGCATACCGACCGTGCAGGAAGCGCCCATACCAGTGCGGCTGATCGGTCGCGCGCCGCAACCGGCTGTACAAGGCGAGCTTGATCAGGTCCAGCACGACCATCCAGACCAGCATGTAGAGCCACACCAGGCCGATGACGGTCCATGGCAGCGCCGGCACGAACCAGCCGAAGCCGACCATCAGCACTGCGAACACCTGGGTGCCGACGATGGCCCAAAAGATGGGCGCCGACGGCAACGGCGGGCTGAAGATGGTGCTGCGCGAGCGCATGACGAAGTACAGCAGGTGGCCGCCGGCGACGATCTGCAGGAAGACGGCGGTCTGAACCTGATCCTGCGTCAGCGGTATCCATGCCTGCCACTCGGCGTTGGTGAGCCACGCCATGCCCAGGAGCAACAGCCCGAAGGTCTGCGCCACGGCCATCAGGCCCATGAATCCGGACACGAACAGCAGGCGCCGCATATGCCAGCGCACCGGGTCCTTGGGCAGCCGCGTGTTGTCGTAGGCGATGGTCATGATCGGGATGTCGTCGAGCAGCGCCACCAGCACGATCATCACCGGCGTCAGCGGCGAGAAGCCGAAGAAGACCGTCGCCAGCACCACCACGAACATGATGTCCAGGGTCATCGCGACCCGGAACAGCACGTAGTTGATGATGCGCTCGAAGATCCGGCGCGACTCGTCGATGGCGTCGATGACCGTCGACAGCCCGGGGGCGGTGAGAATCAGCGCCGCGGCGGCGCGGGCCGCATCGGTGGCGCCGCTGACCGCGATGCCGCAGTCGGCCTGCTTCAGCGCGGGGGCGTCGTTGACACCGTCGCCGGTCATGGCGACCACATGGCCGCGGTCCTGCAGCGCATGCACGATGCCGAACTTGTGCTCGGGGAAGACGCGCCCGAAGCCGTCGGCCCGTTCCACGTTCGCGGTGATCGGCTCCGGCAGGTGGCTCATGTCCATGTCCTTGGTGAACATGTCCGCCGCGGCGATCAGATGGGTGCCCATGCCGAGCTGGCCGGAGATCTGGCTGCCGATGGCCAGGTCGTCGCCGGTGACCATCTTGACCTGCAGCCCGTGCTCCTTGGCGTGCTCGATGGTCTCTTTGGAATCGTCCCTGGGCGGGTCTAGCATCGACAAGATACCGAGGAAGCTCCAGCTCGCGCCCTCATCGGTGGATTGCGCCACGCCCAGCGCCCGCAGCCCCTTGGCGGCCAGGTCCGAGACCGTGCCGGTCGCCTTCGCGGCGGTCTCGGCGTCGAGCTTGCACAGATCGATGATGACCTGGGGCGCGCCCTTGCTGCAGCGCAGGGCCTTGCCGTCGGGGTCCGTCACCTGGCCCTCGGTGCGCTTGGTGACCGGGTCGAAGGGGACGAACTTGGCAACCTTGTAGCCGTCCAGCACCTTGCTATCCTTCAGCCCACCGCTCACCGCCTTGTCGATCGCATCATCGCTGCCCTTCTCGGAGGCGAGGGCACCGGCCAGGATGAGCTCGTCGGCGGATTGGGCGGCGAACAGGATGGGGTCGCCCAAGGTCAGGGTGTTCTTGGTCAGCGTGCCGGTCTTGTCCGAGCAGAGGATGTCGACGCCGGCCAGCTCTTCGATGGCCTCGAGCCGCGAGACGATGGCCTTCTTGCGCGCCAGCGCCTGCGCGCCCAGGGAGTTGGTGACCGTGATCACGGTCGGCATCGCCACCGGGATGGAGGCGATCAGCAGCACCAGCACGGTGCGGGCGATGTCCGCGATGTCCGCCCACTGCCACTCGGCTTGCACCACCAGGTCTTGGTAGAGCTGAAAGCCGACCAGCAGCACGCACAGCGCGACCGAGGTCAGAATCAGAAAATCGCCGATCTGCGCCGTGGCCTGCTGCGAGTGCGATGCCCCCTTACCGGCGCTCGCCACCAGACTGGCGGTGCGCCCGAAAAAGGTATTGTTGCCGGTGGCGATGACCACCGCGCTCATCTCGCCCTTCTTGGCGATGCTCCCGGAATAGCCCTCGTCGCCGATCTTCTTGCTCACCGGCAGCGACTCGCCGGTCAATGCGGCCTGGTCGATGCTGATGTAGTCGCCGTCGATGAAGCGCACGTCGGCGGGCACGACCTCGCCGAGCTTGATCCGCAGCACATCGCCCGGCACCACCTCGGCCGCGTCGATGCTGCGGAAGTCGCCGTCGCGCAGCGCGGTCGCCTTCGGCGCCATGCCCGCCTTCAGCGCCGCCAGGGCGTCGGAGGCCTTGCGCTCCTGCCAGAAGCCGGAGATGGCGTTGTAGAACAACAGCACCAGGATGATGGTCAGGTCCGCCCAATGCCCCATCAGCAGCGAGAGCAGCGCGGCGGCCTCGATCATGTAGGCGATGGGCCCGGTGAAGAAACGCAGGAACTTCTGCAGGTCGCTAATCTCTTCCTCGACCAGCTCATTGCGACCGTATTGGTCGATCCGCTGCTTGGCGTCGGCCGACGTCAGTCCCTTCGGCGAGGTGCTCAGGCTCGCGTAGACCGTGTCCAGACTCGCCTTCTCCAAGTCGTCGGTGGAATCTGATTGTCCGCCCGTTGGCGGTTTCTGATCTGCTTCGCTCATGCTCACTCCTATTGGGCGCTAGTTAAATTTATCTCGTCAGTCATAAGTTTTCTCCCTGAAAAATCCCGGTCTTGCTGTGCGGAAGTAGCATGAATTCTCCTAAACTACCGGAGTTGCTCAACAACCGGAGGTCAATGGAGAATCCGCGCTAGGATATATATACCATGCTTTAGACAATACCTTCGCCAAAAATTAGCGCCAAAAATTAGGTGGGCGACAGCCCGAGGTGATAAGTTATTCAGGTAACAATCCGAAGACCTATTCCCACAGGAGGCTATCGCTCATGCCAGACATTATGCTGATCTTGAGCTGCTTAAGCCAGAGCGTAGATAAGACGAGCCTTGGCCGTTTGGGTTGCGTTGTGGAAGGGCTGTTGGCGATGACGGGGCGGGTAACGATGCGGGGGCTATCGCGCTGGACCGAGCGCGGGGGAAGCGATCGGACGCTGCAGCGGTTGTTCAACACCACGCTCAGTTGGGGCCAAGTGCATTGGCTGGTGATTCGCCAGCACCTGCTGGGCGATGAAACGCACTGGTTGCTGGCGGGCGATGAAGTGGTGGTGAGCAAATCGGGCAAGAAGACCCAGGGTCTGGATCGTTTTTTCTCCTCGGTGGTTGGCAAGACGATCCCGGGGTTGTGTTTTCTGAGCCTGTCGTTGATTAGCGTGCAACGGCGCCGTTCGTACCCATTGCGCCTGGAGCCGATTCTCAAAGAGACGGCGGCGAGCTGCCCGAAAGCGTCCAAAGCGGGTCGGGTAAGGACCGAGGGCGGCCGAAAGGTAGCCGCAATGGTAATCGCCGGGAGGTGAGTCTGTCGCCCTATTTGCAGTTCGTTCAAGACCTTCTGCGCCAGGTGCTGGCACTGGTGTGCCAGACGCTGAGGGTGCGTTATTTCGTCTTCGACGGGGCCTTCGGCCATCATCAAGCGCTGCAAATGGTCCGTCGCACGGGCTTGGAGTTGATCAGCAAATTGCGCCACAACAGCGCGCTGTATCTGCCCTATGACGGCCCCTACGCCGGGCGCGGCCCGCGGCGCAAGTACGGCAGCAAGCTCGATTATCAACACTTGCCGCCGTGCTTTCTCAAAGCCACTTCCGTGGAAGGACAGGTTCATACGGCCATCTACCAACTGCCCGTTTGGCACAAAAAATTCCCCGACCGGCTCAATGTCGTGATCCTCGTCAAGACCAACCAACGCACCGGCGCCCAGGCCCATGTCATCCTTTTCAGTAGTGATCTTGAGTTAGGCTACGAAGCGCTCATCGATTACTATCGCTTGCGCTTCCAAATCGAGTTCAACTTCCGAGATGCCAAACAGTACTGGGGCTTGGAAGACTTCATGGTGATCAAGCCAACGCCGGTCTACAACAGTGCCAACCTGGCGATGCTGATGATCAACCTGTCCCAGATCCTGATGCGACCGGTGCGCGAGCACTGTCCGAGCTTTAGCGTCAATGACCTCAAAGCCCACTTCCGCGGTCGGAAATACGTCCTGGAGGTGTTAAAAATGCTTCCGGAAATGCCCGAAGCGAATAGTATTGACCAAGCCCTTGAGCAGGCTGCAAATCTGGGGCGGATTAATCAAGAACTTAGTGCAGCATGAGATCGGGCTATTTGGCGAAGGTATTGTTTAGAACACTTTATAAAGTGCCTTTTCTCGCCGCCGCGGTTGGCTGTTGTTTTGCGCGGTGGTGTTGAGTTTTATGGCGGCGCCGGAGATGATGGGGGTGACCTCAATGTGCCGGTTCTGGCTGTGGCATGAGCGCGGCTACCATAGCTTGCTGCATTTTTTCCGCTCCCGGGCGTATGGCTATGGTGAGCTGTTAGGCGTATGGCAGCGTTTTGTGCTCGACCAAGGGGTGGCCGTGGAGGTCGAGGGACGTTGCGTGGTGTTGGGCGATCATACCCGCGTGGTCAAGGATGGGGGGCGAATGCCGGGGGTGGTGTCGCTACGCGAGACCTCGGAGACGCAACGCAAGCCGTCCTATTTTCGCGGTCAATGCTGGGGCGCTGTGGGGCTGGTCATTGGCTCGTTGGCGGGGTGTTTTTGTTTGCCCCTGGAGTTGCGTATCCATCAGGGATTCAAGCACCCGGGCGAAGAGCAACCGGAACCGCCGGCCACGCGCCCGAACCTGGCCGAGCGGGTGGTGCAAATGGCGCTGAACTTTGCCGTGGGCTACAATCGCCCGATCGTTTTGGTGTTGGACGCCTACTTCGGTATCGGGGCGGTGTTTCGCCTGGCCCGCTCGGTGTATTCCATCGTGTTCAAACAACCCTATATGATGGTTCTGACGCGGGCGATAAAAAACACGGTTGGCTATTTCCAGGCGCCACCTAAACCGCCCGGGCGTCGGGGACCCCAAGCCCTTTATGGCGAGAAAGTGTACTTGCGGGAATGTTTCGATTACCCGCATCTGTTCCAGACCGTTGAGTGCCAGGTCTACGGCAAAACCGAAGCGGTCCAACTGATGAGTGTGGGGTTACTGTGGAAACCCCCGGGCGACTGGTTATTGTTCGTCTTGGCCATCACCTCGCGCGGACCGATCGTACTGATGTGCTCGGATCTGAGGCTCTCACCGCTCACCGCCGTCGAACTCTACTGCATCAGGCCCCGTATTGAGCTGATGTTCGATGGGTTAAAAACTCTCATCGGCGCCTTTCGCTTTCGCTTCTGGACCCAAAAGCTGCCTCGCCATTCGCGCCGTCCCACCTCCAATCGTCACTAGAAAACCCCGCTGGGCGAAAAGCCTCTGGTCACCGTCAAGGCCTGTTGGCGAGCGTATGAAATCTTTGTCCTGTGCGCCGCCATCGCCCAGGGGCTTTTGCAGCTCATTGCCCTTCGCTTCAACTCCCTGGTCTGGCAACACCATTGTCTCTACCTGCGCACCCAATCGCGCTCGTTACCCTCGGAAAAAACCGTCAAGCAAGTGCTCGCCCCACTCATCCTCAGACAACTCCTCAATCTCCCGCAAAATAGCATCATTGCAAAGATACACTAGTGGTCAAGGGTCAATAGGACACCAGGGTCAATAGCACCAGGGTCAATAGGAAGGAACAGGGTCAATAGGACACCCACTTTGTTGCCTACTTTGTTGGACGATTCCTCACCCCTCTGCTAAGCTTTTCGCAGCACCAATGCCCGGAGTTCGCCCATGACCAGCCCCTGCGCGAACCTGGTGCACCTTGCAGGACACCCGTCTTGCTTGCCCCCGCAGGCCTTGATCATAAGTCGGAAAACAGCGGAAAACAGAGCGGAAAACAGGGACAGACCCTGAGGTATCCCCACAAATCCGGCCCCGGCCCCTCACGCGACGAGCAGCGCATCATGGTCACTCGCAATCCATTGATCGAGTGGTCCGATGGCGTCGACCAGCTCGGCGATGGTCGTTCGGCAATCCTCCAACGTGAGCAGGAGCCGGGCCAGGAACAGCCGCGAGTAGGCGCGGCGCTTGCGGCTGCCGGGGCGCAGGCGCTCGTGCGCGCCGCAGCGCTCGGCGGCGGTGCCGATCAACCACAACAGGATTGCCGCCAGGGAGGCGATCAGCACCAGCACCGTGAAACGACCGGTGCCGCACGAGGCGCTGCACTCCAGCCCTTCGCCGAAGTGTTGGCTTTTCATGTCCCGAAAACTCAGCTCAATCTGCATCCGTTGCCGATAGACTTTGACCAGACGCTTCGCCGGCCAGTCGGCGAGTCGCGTCGAGGCGACCAGCAGCCACGGCTCACGGGCATTGCGCGCGGCCTGCAGGCTCTTCTTCGAGCGCTTGCGCTTGCCCGCGGCGGTCTTGGCGCGGCGTCCCTGCTGGGCCTTGCGCACCAGCACGAAGGCGGCGCGCAGCGGATTGCTGCGCACCCACTCGCCGATGCCGAGCGCGGTCGGCGTTGTGGTGGCCTGCGCGAACACCCGCTTGCAACTCCTCCAGCGGGACTTGAGCTTGACGAAGTCGCGCCCGCGCACTCGCCCCACCCAGCGCCAGCCGAGACGCTCCACTTCGCGATAGAAGGGCACCTTGAAGCCGGAATCGGCAACGATGATCGGGTCCGCGCTCGCCGGCATCAGCGCCTCAAGCCGCTGCAGGAACCGATGCTGCACCTGCCGATTGCCCAGTTTGCGCTGCGGATGGACCTCCTCGTACAACGTCAGGCTGCGACCGCCGACCAGCAGCGAGGCGCGCAGCAGATGCAACGACTGGTCCTCCTTCAGATCGCTCCAATCGATGACGATCAGCGGCTCGGCCACGCCGGTGAGCAGCATCCGCGCCAACGATCCGTAGATGCCTTTGGCATCGGCTTGCAAATGCTTGTTGCCCAGCAGCCGGTCCGCCCGTTTGATGCGATGGCGCAGCGCGCCGCCACCGCCAAAACGTCGACCGATCTCGGTCAGCGTCAGCCGTGGCCCACTGACCGTTGCCGCAACGGCTTCCAGCAGTCCGGCCAGACGGCGCCGGTGGATACCCGCCAGCAGCGGCGCGACACAACGCTGTAGAATCGTTAGGGCATGCATAGGGGGACCTCCGCGGGTTGCTTCCCCCTCGTGGACCAGCAAATCCTCCATGTGTTCCGCTCAGCACTGAAAAGCCACCACAGGGTATTGATCAGTATATACTTTTAGTGGGGATACCTCAGGGACAGACCACGTTTTTCTGCTAGACTTGGTTCGGTGCTATAGTTTTTCAGGTAAATAATTTGTAACTTCTCATTCTCCCCCGGCAAAATTCTGTTGCTATCTGGAGAAATGCGGATAGACTCAGCGCCATGAGCAAGCCGACGCTCAAGCTGCCGGAGATCCCCGAAGCGGAGCAGACACCGCTGGTGCAGGCATTGCTGCGGCTGATTGTGGAGCAACAGGAGCGGATTGAGGAGTTGGAAGCCGAGGTCAAGCGGCTAAAGGAGCTCAAGGGCAAGCCCAAACTGAAGCCGAGCCGGATGGATGCGGAGACCGACAAGGCCGGGGAAGGCGGCACGGAAAAGAAGCCCAAACCCGGCCCGAAACGCGCAAAAACCGGGGAATTGGAGGTCCACGAAGAGCAGAAAATCGTCCCGGAAGGGCTGCCGGTGGATGCGCGCGAGAAGGGTTGGCGGTTCAAGGGTTACGACGACTTCGTGGTGCAGGAGCTGACAATCGAAGCGCACACCATCCGCTACCGCCTGGAGACCTGGATCGGGCCGGACGGTCAGACACTGAAAGGGCGGTTGCCGATCTCGGTGCAGGGTCATGACGGGGCGCAACTGAAAAGCTACGTCCTCTACTAGTACCACCACCAGCGCGTGACCCAGCCCTTGCTGCTGGAGCACTTGCACGACCTGGGCATCGAGATATCGGCGGGTCAACTGAACCATCTGCTCACGCAGAAGCACGAGGACTTCCACGCCGAGAAGGATGGGTTGTTGGAGGCGGGATTGCAGGTGTCGAATCATATTCAGGTGGACGACACCGGGGCGCGGCACGACGGCAAGAACGGCTACTGCACCTTCATCGGCAATGAGTTGTTCGCCTGGTTCGAGAGCACGCAGAGTAAGAGCCGGGTCAACTTTCTGGAATTGCTGCGCGCCGGGCGCACCGATGACGTGCTCAACGCCGGGGCGCTGGAGTACATGGCCCGGCACAAGCTGCCGCAGAAGACACTCCATCTGCTCGAAGAAGGCAAAAGCTTTGCGAACAAGGAAGAGTGGGACAGGTCTCTCGCCGCGGTTGGCATCACGGGCCCGAAACACATCCGGATCGCGACCGAAGGGGCGCTGACGGGCAGCCTGCTGGCACAGGGTTTTCCGACGACAATGGGAGTTGTCAGCGATGACGCGGGACAATTCAACGTCTTCCGTCATGCGCTGTGCTGGATGCACGCCGAGCGCAACATCAACAAGCTCGTGCCGCTCAATCCAACCCACGCCAAGCACATCGATTGGGTGCGTTGCCAGATTTGGGATCTGTATGCCGACCTGAAAGCGTACAAGATCGAGGAAGCTTTCCAAACGCCGCAATTCCGCGAAGAAATCCGCAGCCGGTTCGATGAACTGTGCCGGACCCGCACGAATTACGAGACGCTCAACGGGCACCTCAAACGTTTGGCGCGCAACAAAGAAGAGTTGCTTGGAGTGCTCGACGACCCCGACCTGCCGTTACACAACAACCACAGCGAAAGCGATATCCGCGAATAAATATGTCAGTCGACGCAAAACCAGCGGTTCGACCCGCAGCGAAGACGGGCGACGCTGTCGGGATACCTTCACCAGCCTGAAGAAAACCTGCCGCAAACTGGGCATCTCGTTCTGGCACTACCTGCACGACAGGCTGGCGCGGGTGAACGCTATTCCGCCTTTGGCCGAGGTCGTTCGTGCGGCGGCTGCCGGAAAGTTACAATAATTTCTCGGAATGAGCGGATAGAGGCTCAAGCGACGCCGGCGTTGGTGCGTAATTTCTTCATCACGCGGATCACTTGGGTGGCATCGTCGAGATAGGTACGGAAGACCCCCAGAACCGAGGCACGCAGTTCCTCGAAGGTTTCGAAGTACTTCAGATGAGTCGCCTCTTTCTTAGTGTTTCGCCAGAGCTTTTCGATCGGATTGTACTCGGGCGAGAATGCCGGCAGGGGTTCAACCGATAAGCGCTGAGCGAGAAAACAGGGACAGACCACGTTTTTCTGCTAGACTTGGTTCGGTGCTATGCTGCGATTGTCTTTGAGATCCTGTGATCCATGCCTAGACGCGCACGTACATCGCTGCCGGCTACCCAATGCGCATGTGATCCTGCGCGGGATCGACCAGGCTGCGGTGTTTTTCGAGGATGCTGATCGCCAGTTTTTCTTGGATCATCTGGTCGCGGTGGCTGCGGAGGAATCGGTTGCTGTGCACGCGTATGTGCTGATAACCAACCACCTTCATCTGCTGATGACCGCCGCACGCGATGATGGCGTGTCGGCGGTGATGAAGCGCGTTGGGCAGCGGTATGTCCAGCACGTCAACCGGACCTATGGTCGCACGGGCGGCTTGTTCGAGGGCCGGTTCCGCTCATCGCTGATTGAGGCCGACACCTATCTGCTGGCCTGCCAGCGTTACATCGAGCTCAATCCGGTTCGTGCCTCAATGGCCAGTGTGCCTGGTGATTATCGCTGGTCGAGCCATCGGGCCAATGCGCTTGGCCGCCAGGATTCCGTGGTCACACCGCACCCGCTGTACCAAGGCTTGGCAGACTCTGATCAGGCTCGTTTTGCTGCGTATCGCGGGTTGATTCGAGGATATGCTCAGCGCCGAGTTACTTCAACGTTTCCGCGAGTGCACCAACGGCGGCTTCGTGCTTCTTCGTGCTTAGCAGCCCAAAGTTCGAGCGGCAGATCGCCGCTATGCTCGGTAGACGAACCTGGAAGGGGGCACCGGAACGGCCGCTAAAGGAAATCGATGCGGATGAGCAAGGTGAGCTTGCATTGTAGAAAACGTGGTCTGTCCCCTTTTTCCCTATCTCAGGCCTTGCTCGTAATTCCGGCCAAGTCCGAGCCTAAAGCTTGGTAATCGGTGTGCAGGTATTTGGCAGAACCCTCATCATCTCGTACCCTTGGAGGTGCAAATTCACCGAGAATTCGGAAACATGTACGAAGGTTCTGCCAGGCTTGACTATAGACCCTACATCGGCGCTGCGCTACCCGGGCGAGGGATCGGGTCGTGACGCGACGCACGCGCTTGGAGCAGGCCGAACACATCGCTGCTGCCGAGTCACGGTTGGCAGCCGGCGAGACGCAACGCGAGGTGGCTGCCGCTTTGGGCGTGGCGTGCAGCACTTTGCTGGAGTGGTGCTACGGGCAACCGCTTGGGGATGCGCAAGCCGGTCTGGTGGCGTTCGTACGTATCCCGGAGGGGGTGTCGTGGTTGCACCGGATGGTGATAGCGGCGCACTTCAGTATCAGGTTGCAGGCGGTGGGCGGCACCCGGCTGGTGAGTGAATTTCTAGAGCTGAGTGGGCTTTCGGCCTTCGTCGGGGTGAGCGACGGCGCGCAACACAAGCTCAATTCATTAAAATGCATTAAAATGGACACCCATTTTATTTGGTTGTTTTTCAAATTTTTATTAGTTCCCATGAAATCCACGAGAGCCTCACCTTTTTTCAAGTCTTCCAGAACAACAGGAAGAACTGGTGGAGGGGTTTCCCCATGGGACACATCGTCCGAGGTCCGCAGAGTCGAGAGGCTGCGCGATCAGAAACCGACCGCTACGATGCGCAACGATTCGCGTATTCCAATCCGCCTTCCCGTGTCCATACCCAGCGTGGCGCCAAGCCCGCTCTCGGCCCAGCGCGGCCTCCAACTGACGGATTCATTCTCGCCGATGGACATCCTCCGGGCTACCTTGCTCGAGCGTCGAGTACTTGCTCCACAGCCTCGCAAACCGGTCAGGGCACTCCTCTTTGAGCGCTCTCGGCGGATGCAGCGGTTGTCTGTCGGAAGCGATCCGATCGAACGCTGCTCAGCGCTGTTTTCGTTCTCGGGAAGCCAGCGAGCATAATGGATAGATGAGCTGGGTCACCGTTATTTGGTCGATGGCCGCCGGCGTGGCGCTCGCGCTGGCGGCGTTGCAGCTGCTGGTGTGGCTTCGCGATCGGGCGGCCATTGCCCATCTTGTGTTCTCGGTCGCTGCCGTGGCGGCCGCGGTGATCGCCGGGCAGGAGCTGGCTTTGATGCACGCCCGGACGCCGGCCGAGTACGCCGAGATCTTGCGCTGGTGGCACGTATCCGCGGCGGCGATCGTTATCGCCATCGTCTGGTTCGTCCGTTTCTACCTGGGGACGGGGCGTCTGTGGTTGGCCTGGCTCATCACGTTGCTGCGGGGACTGATTCTGCTCGCGAACTTCTTGGTGTATCCCAACGCCACCTTCGCCGAGATCCATAGGCTTCGGGAGGTGTCTTGGCTCGGCGAGTCGCTGACGGCGCCCGTCGGCGACCAGACCCCGTGGCGTAACCTCATTCACCTCAGCATGCTGCTACTGGTCGTTTACGTCCTGGACGCGGCCAATACGGCGCGAAAGCAGGGGAAGCATCGGCCGGCTTTGACCCTGGCTGCCGGTATTCTTCTCGCGGTCGCCCTTGCGGCGGTCACCTCCGATCTGATGGTGCGGGGGGTGCTCCCGGGACCTCTGGTAGCGCTGGTTTTTCTGGTCATTGTCGCGGCAATGGCGGTCGAGCTGAGTGTCGATCTCGTGCGCGCTCGCCAACTGGCACGCGAGCTCCACGAGAGCCGTGAACGCATGCGTCTGGCCGCTCAGGCGGCGGATCTGGGGCTATGGGAATGGGATGTGGTCGAAGACCGGATCTGGGCCAACGAGGTCATCGACGCGCGCGTCGGGATCTCCGGCACCAAGCCCATGGGCCTTAAGGACTACCTGGCGCTCGTGCACCCCGAGGATCGTGAGCGAATGGAAGCGGCCATCCGCCGGACGATTACGGAGGGGGTGGAACTCAACGAGGAATATCGCCTGACCGGTCTGAACGCGAGCGAGCACTGGATCGATGCTCGGGGACGGGTCGAGTACGACGACAGGCGGCAACCCCTGCGCCTTCGTGGCGTGTCCGCCGACATCACCGCACGCAAGCGGCTAGAGGACGAGGCGCAACGGCATCGCAACCAGCTTGCGCGTGCGCAACGCGTGCTCGCCTTGGGTCAGCTCTCATCGGTGGTGGCCCACGAGCTCAACCAGCCCATCGGGGCCATCCTGCGCAACGCCGAGGCTGGTGAGAATTTTCTGCGCCGGGATCCGCCCGACCTCGACGAGGTGCGGGAGATCCTGGCCGATATCCGCAAGGACGATCAGCGGGCGGCGGCGGTCATCGGACGCATGCGCTCCTTGCTCCAGAGCGGACCGCTTCGCACCGAGGCCATCGCACCGCGCGAGCTCGCGGAGCAGGCCGCCGCAACGCTCGAGACGGAGATCAGGGCACGCGATGCGGCCCTGAGCATCGCGGCGCCAGCTGAGCTGCCGAAGGTCCGCGGGGATAGGATCCATTTGCAGCAGGTTCTCATCAATCTGTTGCTCAACAGCGTCGATGCCTCGAGCAACGCGCCGGAGCGCCAGCGACACATCGCTCTCCAGGCCACCCGATCCGACAACGACAAGGTCGTCTTCAGCGTGGAGGACAACGGGGAAGGCTTCGAGCCTGACCGACTCTCGGACCTGTTCGTCCCCTACTACACGACCAAGGCCGACGGCATCGGTCTCGGGCTGTCGATCTCCAAGACCATCGTCGAGGCGCACGGAGGCAGCATTCACGCCGAGAACACAGCGTCCGGCGGCGCTCGGGTCTGGTTCTCGCTACCCGTCGCGGAAGAGGAGATCGCCGCGTGACCGAGCAGGCGCGGACCATATTCATCGTGGACGACGACCCGTCGTTCCTGAGGGGTATCGAGCGCCTGCTGCGAAGCTGCGGCTACGCCACCCGGTGCTACGAGTCGGCGTTGGACTTTGCAGCAGACCATTCGCCGGATGCCGTCGGCTGCGTGCTGGCTGACCTGCGCATGCCGGAGATGGACGGCATCGCGTTGCAGAGACACCTGGCAAAGTCTTCCAATCCGCTGCCCATCGTCTTCCTGACCGGTGCGGGCGACATACCGACCAGCGTCGAAGCGATGCGCGGCGGCGCGGAGGACTTTCTGGTGAAGACCGCCGCAAAAGAGGCGATCATCGACGCTGTCGAACGGGCACTGGCCAGGGATGAGGAGGAGCGCCGCGAGCGTCGACGGCGCCGCGCTCTGGACAAAGACTGCGAGAAACTGACCCCCCGAGAGCGGGAGGTGCTGCGATACGTGCTCAAGGGGTTGCGCAACAAGCAGATCGCCCACGAGATGGCCATCGACGAGCGCTCGGTCAAACGCCATCGCACCAATCTCATGGCCAAGCTCGGCGTCAGCTCGGTGGCCGAGTTGGTCCAGTTCGCGGTGGAAGCCGGTCTTTCCCAGCCGGAGTAACCACGGAGATCTCGGCAGTCCATCGGGGATCGTCCTGTTTCTTGCGGCCACGACGGTCTGCGTCATCCTGTTCCAACGACTCCGCTTGGGCGCGATCCTGGGTTTCATCGTCGCCGGCGTGCTCACCGGGCGCTACACGCCGGGTCCGGTCCCCGTGCATGCGGTCGAGGGGCTCTCCAGCATCGCCGATCTGGACCGGCATGTGGTCGTCGACGGTGACGACGAGGTGGGAGATCTCATCGACCCGATGCTGGAGCGGACGAACATCCCGCACATCGCCGTGGAGCGCGACATCAACCTGGTGCAGCGAGCAAAGCGCCGCGGGCGCGATCTCTCGTTCGGTGACACATCTATAGCTCCACCAACCACGAGACCGTCGGTCTCGGTAAGTCCGCCGTAGTCTTCGTCACCTCGCACGACTCGGACGCCGCAAAGGCGCAGGCCTCGACCCTGTATCGGCTCTAATCAGCCGCAGTGGGATGGCGTTTCGCTTCGCTCAACCGTCCCGAAAGGGACTCTATCTTCCCGCTTCAAAGGCTCTTACTCTACGACGAATAGCGGACCCGTCCAGATCCGCAGCGAGCCACGGCAACAAAAGACGTCGGGAAGTTGCAGTTGCAGTTTCCGTACGTCCTGTGGACGTTGGGGATGGTCCGGGAGCTGGTCCAACATGGCGCTGAACGGACACTCTATGCCAACGAGGCGTTGCCCGTAATCACCAGTTCCGGAACTGATCCCAGAAGGCTCACCGCGCGCAAGCTCCTCCGCGCTACGTCTGCTGCGGGCCTCGACCGCTGGAGCAGACGCAGCACTTCGCGCCGCGCAAACCGATCACAATCGACCACCGATGGAGGAAAATCGCCATGACGACGACAACACGCTTTGCTGATGCACTCCGCGGTCCCCCAGGCCGGAAATCACGGCGCCGGAAAGACTTGCTCCCCTTAATTGGTGTGATCTGCGGCACTTTGCTCTTGTGCACGCCGCTGTCGGCACAGGATTCGAAGACCGAGGGAGAATACGAGCACCCAGAGCACGGCAACCTGGCCGAGATCGGTGCGAAGCTCTCCAACCCCGTTTCTGACGTCTGGGCGCTGTTCACCGAGTTCGACCTGAATTTTTCCGACGGCGACATCAACCAGGGCGATGCGAAGGTGGGCGGTCGCATGCTGTTCCAGCCGATCCTGCCGCTGCCGCTGTTCGGCGAGGGGGATCAGCAATGGAAGCTGATCACCAGGCCCACCGTGCCGATCCTGTTTAGTCAACCGGTTCCCAAGGGGTTCGATGACTTCAGCAGCATCGGCGGGATCGGGGACATCCAGCTGCCGATGCTCGTCGCGCCGCCCGCCGGCAATTGGACCCTGGGCCTGGGTGCCACCTGGCTGATGCCCACGGCGACCCGGGAAGCATTCGGCCGCAGTCAGTGGGGCGCGGGTCCTGCACTGGTCCTCGGCTACAAGACCGAAAAATGGCTGGCCGGCGTCTTCCCGCAGTACACCTTCGGCCTCGGCAACTCCGACAAGGGGCCGGATGCCAGCTACGGCAGCATGCTCTACTGGTTCATCTACAACCTGCCGAATGCCTGGCAGATCGGCATGAACCCGACCGTGACCTACGACAACAACGCCGCCTCCGGCAACCAATGGAACGTACCCGTCGGGCTGTTCGTCTCGAAGACCGCCAAGGTCGGCAAGGTGCCGGTCAAGTTCCAGCTCGGCGTCGAGTATTCCGTGGTGAGTCAGGACACGTTCGGCCAGGAGGCACAGATCAAGCTCAACATCATCCCGGTGATCCCCTCGCTGATCAAAAACCCGATCTTCGGGGGCTGACCTCAGCTGGAACCCGGCGGCGGTGCCGCGCTAAGCAGATCGCACCGCCAAGCGCACGCATACGAACACACCACCAGAGAGATACCATGGCAGACCATTTCCAACAGATCGACACGCCGGCCTGGATGCTGGAGCTGTTCAAGTCCATCGACGACTTGAACCTCTCGGAAGACGGCGGTTTCCGCATCTTCGCCGACGACATCGTGCTCCAGTTCGGACCGAAGACGGCCCACGGCATCGAAGCCGTCAAGCGGTTCTTCACCGAGCTGGACGCCCCTTACATCACCCAACACTTCGTCGACGTGGTGTACCAATACGGCAACGCCTATTTCATGCAGGGCAGCGCATCGCTGCGCAAGAAGGGTGATCCGCCCGAGAAGTCCTTCCAGGCCGCCCCGCTGTTCAACCTGCTCTGGTTCAACGACGAGGGCAAGGTGATCCGTTACGTGGTGGATTTTCCGCCGGAAGCTGCCAAGTCCGCGGGGTTTTGAGCCATGACCATGAATGCACACCAAAAGAAGATCTACGACGCCATCGCAGAGGCCGCCGGCATCGCCACGCCGGTCGACCGGGTGCAGGTCGAGCAATCGCCGACCTTCCTGAAGGAACCGATGCGGATCGCCGACTTCGCCACCGGCGTCGTCGCGGCGCTGGGCACCAGCGTCGCGGAGCTGGGCCACGCCCGCGGACTGCCCACGCAAGAGGTCGCCGTGGACCGGCGCCATGCCGCGCTGAGCTTCAACGACGGGCTGTATCACTACATGAACGGCGTCGTCATCATGGGCGGCGAGATCACAGTCCCGGTCAACGGCTTCTACGAGACGCGCGACGGTCGCTGGATGTGCTTCAACGGCGCCTATCCGCACCTGCGCGATGGCATCCTCAAGTATTTCGACGCCCCGCACGACCAGGGCGCGCTGATCAAGCGGGTCGCGCAGCATGACTCGGCCAAGATCGAGGCCGACTTCGAGGCCCTCGGGCTTTGCACCGCGCCCGTCTGTACCCCCGAGGAATGGCTTGCCCATCCGCAGGGGCAGGCCATGGCCGCCGAGCCCGTTGTGTTGTCCAAGCGCTTCGGCGATGCCAAGGGGCGCATGTTGCCCGAGGCCAAGCATCGGCCCCTGGAGGGGGTGCGCGTCATCGACGTCACCCATGTCATCGCCGGTCCCTGGGCAACCCGGGTGCTGGCCGACAACGGCGCCGACGTCATCTCCGTGCGCAATCCGGCCTTCCCGTTCCTGTATCCCGCCATCTTCGAGGAGAGCTACGGCAAGAAGCAGATTCTGCTGCATCTGGGCATGGAGAAGTCCAAGGCCCGGTTCACGGAGCTGCTTAAGGACGCCGACGTGCTGGTCTGGGGCTACGCGCCGGGCTCGCTGGAGCGGCTCGGATTCACCCGCGAGGCGCTGATGGCACTGAACCCGAACCTGGTGGTGACCCGGGTGTCTGCCTACGGCCCCGAAGGCCCCTGGGCCAAGCGCAAGGGCTGGGAGCAGCTGGCGCAGGCCTGCTCCGGCATGGTGGACCTGGCCTCCCGCGGGCGCGAGCAGCATCACCTGGTGGGCGCCCTGCCCAACGACTACGCCACCGGCTATCTCGCCGCCATCGGCGCCGTCGCCGCGCTCCGTCAGCGTCAGGAACAGGGAGGCTTCTGGGAGGTGGAGGCCATGCTGACCCGCACCGCGATGGAGATCCTGTCCCTGCCGCACGAGACCGAGGAGGCCGTCGCCGTCTCGCTGGAGCAGGACGGCAAGTACTTCGTGGACCAACTGTCGAACTTCGGCGCGACCTTCACGCGCCTGGCGCCGGCGGCGCGGCTGTCGCAGACGCCCGCCTTCTGCGAGACGGGCCCGGCCATCAACGGCGCCCATCATCCGTTCCTGACGGGATGGGACCAGGCGGTCACCACCGACGGCAAGCCGAAGCATCGGCCCTCCGAGATGATCAAGAGCGGTCTCTACGGCTTCCTGTCCGGCTTCGGGCATGAGGACATCATGCTGCGCAAGGTCTGAGGGCAATCGGTGAGCAGTCGACCAATGATCGAGAACCCCGTCCCTTGGGCATCCGCCGTCGGCTTGGCGCTGGCCCTGTCGGGCCTTGCCGTTCCTGCCCTGGCGCAGGACGCGACAGCCCCGGCATCGAACAGGCCGACCGCCCCGCCCGGTTGGCACTTCACCGCCGAGCTGTATGGCTGGATGCCCTCGCTCAACCCGAAACTGACCTCGGGCCAGGAGCTGGAGATCGACTTCGGCGACATACTGGATACGCTGCAGTTCACCTTCATGAGCGCGTTCAAGGCCAAGAAGGATCGATGGGGTGCATTCGTCGATGTGGTGTACCTCGACATCGAGCAGGCCAAGAAGGGGTCCATCAGCGTCGGCTCCTTCGAGTTCGCGGATCGGGTGTCGGTGGAGATGAAGAGCTGGATTGTCACCCTCGGCGCGTCCTATGAATTCGCACGGACGCGCAATTCCATGTTCGAGGCGGTTGGCGGCGCGCGCTATCTCTCCATCGAGACCATCATTGATGCCAACATCGGCCCCATCGCCAAGGGCATCGATGAAACCGACACGGTTTGGGATGGGTTCGTCGGCGTGGCCGGAAGAACCGAGCTGAACGACAGATGGGCACTGACCTATTACGCGGACATCGGTGGCGGCGGCAGCGACCTGACCTGGCAGGCCCATGCCTCGGTGGACTACAGCCTGAACGACAGCATCGATCTCACCGCCGGGTATCGCCACATCGACTGGCAGTTCAACGATTTCGGGCCCCTCGATGAGCTCTACGTCACCGGACCCTACGTCGGGGCGAAGTTCCGTTTCTGAGTCGACCCGCCGCCCACATTCAACCCCCACGGAGTCAGCCATGAGCACCGAAAACAGCCTGCAAAAGTCACCCAACCTGCCCGAGTTCCTGCAACCGATCTTCCAGTGCATCGACAAGAAGGACTTCGAGTCCCTGGACCGCTTCTTCACAGACGACTTCCGGCTCTACTTCGCCCACTACACACTGCAGGGCATCAAGCAGGGCATCGGCTTCGTCGGCGCCTTCGACCTGCGCCTGCCGAAGTATGAGCACGTCATGGGCGACATCTACGTCGGCGAGCATCTCACCTATTTCGACGGCGTGCTGCGGGTCTGGTTGCCCGATGAGACCGTCATCGAAACCCCGTTCTGGGACAAGATCGAAGTGGACCCCAGCACCGGCAAGATCAGCACCATGTACGCCATCTTCAGCATCGCAGCGGTGCCCGAGGCGTATTGGAAAGATCTGAAGCCCGAGGACTTCGCGTAATCGTCACCGCAACAAACCCGTGAAGAGCGCGTGACCAGTAAAGGTGAAGACACTCATGACAAACGATATCCAAAAGCCCGCCAGCCTGACGCGTCACGACAGCGATGACGCCTCCGATCGCTCCGTGGACGTGAACCGGCGCGAATTCATGGCTCGAAGTGCAATGCTCGGCGTTGCCGCCGCGGCGGGCCTGGCCGTGGCGCCGCAGGGCGCCGCAGCGCGGTCCGGGCCGGTGCGGACCGGCGCTTCCGGCTTCGCGCCGCTCGAGGTGAACAGCCCGATGGCGCGGTGGAAGCTGCCGCAGTCGGCGGAGTGGGTGAACGGCGCTCACTCGCGGTTCAGCTTCCCGAACTGGCAGTCGGGCAACGACGATTCCGTCTACTACAACCTGAACATCCCCGAGTTCTTCAACACACGGGTGGTCAGGCCGGACGAAGAATTCAGCGTGCTGGAGCGCGCCATCCAGGGCGACCTGATGAACCTCACCTTCACCGACCATGAGGGCAACACCACCCAGACGCTGGCCGAATACCTCGTCGGTCCGAAGCAGGTGCAGGCCATGCTCATGGCGCATCAGGGCAAGGTGGTGTTCGAGGTCTATCCGGGCATGAACCCGCTGGACATGCATGTCTGGATGTCCGCCTCGAAGACGACGGCGGGCCTGCTCGTCGCCATGCTGGCCGATGCGGGCACGGTCGATCTCGATCAGCCCCTGTCGAGCTACGTGGAAGAGCTTAAGGGCAGCGCCTGGGACGACATCACCGTCAAGAACACCATGAACATGGCCACCGCGCTCAACAATGAGGAGACCTTCGCGAATCTCACGAACCCGGAGTCATGGATCGCGAACTGGTTCAGCGCGGTGTTCGGCGTCGGCGATGTCACCCCGACGCAATGGCGCGAGATGATGAAGACGGTCGAGAAACTGGACAGCGAAAAGCCTGGCGAGTTGTTCCGTTACTCCACGTCGAACACGCAGGCGCTGGTCATGCTGACCGAAGCGGTCACCGGAATGAACTGGCAGGACTACTGGCACCAACAAGTCTGGTCCAAGATCGGCGCGCGCAGCCCGCTGATCGTCGGGCTGACGCCGGACGGCATGCCGGTCGGCGGCGGGCTGATCAACACCACGCCCGAGGACATGATCCGCTATGCCATGCTCTACACGCCGAGCTGGAACGTAGTCTCAAGCGAGAACGTGGTGCCGCAGCGGCTGCTCGACATGATCTTCAACATGGGGAATCCGGACGCCTACACCGCCTCGACCGAGCGCACCTACGGCACCCAATGGTTCGGCGAGGTGCCGCTGAAGAACACCGCGCAATGGGATCACGCCTTTGCGGACGGCGCGATGTTCAAGCACGGCAACATGGGCCAGGGCATCTATGTCGACCCCGGTCGCGATTTCTGCGGGATGTATTTCGGCCTCGCGAGCAACGACACCTCCCTCACCGGCATCGACCACTCGCCGGGCTACCTGCGCGCGGCGGCGAAGGCGCTTGCCGGCAAGTAAAGCTCGACCAGTGAGCTCCGGCGCGCCGATCTCCGGCGCGTCGGCTTTTGGCGCTCATCCAACAGGGGATACACATCTGATGGCATCGTCTGCAAAGGCCCGACTGAACCACGCCGCGATCTTCGTCAGCGACCTGGACCGCGGCATCACATTCTACGAGCAGGCGTTCGGCCTCACGCTCAAAGCGCGCTGGCTGACCGGCGAGCGTATGACCGACGGCAAAGAGGAGACCATGGGCCTGCCGGGCGCCCACCTCATCGACAGCAAAGGGTGTCGCATCGAGCTGTGGGAGCTCGCCGACCAGACCGGTAGCGAGCACACCCAGAAGCCGGTCAATCACTTCGGGATGGAAGTCGACGATTTGGCGCAGGTCTATGAGAACGCCATCGCGGCGGGAGCCAAGGCCGAAATGCCGCCGTCGACGGTGACCTCCGGAGACCTGCATGTGGAGGCCGCGTTCATTCGCGGCATCAATGACGGGCGGATCGAGCTGGTTCGCTTCCTGGAAGGATAGGCGCCCCAAAAGATCTCGGGCATGACCGCACCCAGTGGCACGGCGGTGGATCGCAGGGTTCGCGTTGCGCGCATCGGCTTCGATGCGCTGAGTGCGCGACCGGACAGGCCCTCGTTGGACCCCTTGCCGGCGTCGCTGGAGGGCGTACGGTCACCGCGCCAGCAGGGGACAGCGCAAGGCGATTAGCGCCATGCCTCAGCCCGCTCGACGGGCCCGTGGGAGCGGCCTCCGGCCGCGATATGCACGTGCAGGTTTCTCCGGCGCAGATCGCGGCCAGAGGCCGCTCCCACAGCCGGGGAGTGCCGCTGACAACTGCGGCTGAGCTTTGGCGCTGATCACTCAACGCAATAATCGGATACCCCCCGCTGAGCATTTCAAGTAAACGGCGAACAAACAAAGTGTTGCAACCACGAACCGCAAGAGGCGCGTCCAAGTCATGACACTCAGACTTTATCGGCTTGTGTTGTCGGCTATTTGCCTGACAGGTCCTTTGGCTTGCTATGCGGAGGACAATCCGCTGGCCAAGTACCTGGAGGTCCTCGGCGCAAAGACGACATTGCCGATCAGCAGCGCCAAATCGCCCTTCCCCCTGGATTTCGCCCAGGATGCACGGAAACGGTTTGGCAATTTCCACCTCCAGATGGGTGGAGACCATGCGATCTATTACAACCTGCATATGAGCGAGCTGCTGCACACCGCCATGTCGAAGCCGAACGCGGTTTACCGGCCGCTCGAAAAGGCGCTCGCTCCCGATTTGGGTGACAAGGTCTCGTTCACGACCAAGGAAGGCGAGCTGACCCTGAACCAGTACGTGGTGCACCCGAACCACCGGGTTCAGGCCGTGGTCATGGTTCACAAGGGAAAGATCGTATACGAGACCTATCCCGGGATGAATCCGACCGACCAGCACGTCTGGATGTCGCCGGGCAAGTCGACCGTCGCCCTCGTGATCGCCCAGATGGAGGCCGAGGGAAAGATCGACATGAACAAGGAGGTCGTCGACTACATTCCTGAATTCAAGGGCACCAACTGGGATGGCATCAAGATGATCGATGCCGCCAATATGGCCACCGCGCTCCAGCTCGAGGAGACGCTTGAAGCGATCGTGAATCCCGAATCGATCATCGTCCGCTTTTTCAGCGCAGAGTTCGGGTCCCCCAATCCGGCCACCGGCAAGGTCGATGACTGGCTGGCGATTCTGAAGACCGCGGACAAGATCGAGGGTGAAGACCCCGGATATCGCTTCCGCTACTCCTCGGCGGTGACCCAGATTTTTGTGAAGATCGCCGAGCGTATCGAGAACAAAACCTGGGCACAGATCTTCGAGGACCGGATCTGGGGACATATGACGGCGCGCAACTCCATGCAACATCACCTGACTCCCGACGGAACGTCGGTTGCGCATGGATTGCTTTCGACGACGGCGGAGGATTTTGCCCGCTTCGGCTTGCTGTTCACGCCGAGCTGGAACAAGGCCGCGGTGAAGCCGGTGGTCTCGGCGCAGGTCCTGAAGCGTCTGCAGACCGCCGGCAGCCCGGAGGCCTACCGGAGAGGCGCGAAGTATGAAGGTCAGAAGGCAGACTTCGGCGAATCGCCGCTGATGAACTCCTATCAGTTCGATGGGGTGTTCGAAGACGGCGCCTTGTGGAAACACGGCAATCTCGGCCAGGGCATCTACATCGATCCAGCCCGTGATTTTGTCGGTGTGTACTTCTCGACCAACGGCTACATCCCGCCTTATGGCGAGGACAAGATGCCGGGCTACTTGAGACGAGCGGCCAAGTACCTGGCCGGCCGTTGAGTCTTGGCAGCAACCGGGGCGCCTCCCCGCTCGGGTGTGCCCCCGCACACGTAAACCGACCATCGAATAGGAATGAAATGAAATGAAGACACCAACGGTTGCAGAGTATCTGGTCGCCCGGCTCGCCGAGCTTGGGATCAACGATTTCTTCGGCGTTCCGGGAGACTTCAACTTCAACATCTGCACGGCTGTCGAGGCGTCGGAGAAGACGCGCTGGGTCGGCTGCTGCAACGAGTTGAACGCCGCCTACGCCGCCGATGGCTATGCCCGCGTCAAGGGCTTCGGCGCGGTGGTGACGACCTTCGGGGTCGGCGAGCTGTCGGCCATCAATGCGGTGGCGGGCAGCTTCGCGGAGTATGTCCCGGTGTTCCACATCGGCGGCTCGCCGGCCATGTCGGTGCAGAATGCCAGGCGCGTCATCCACCACACACTGGGCAACGGCGACTTTGGCGTCTTCGAGCGCATGTACTCGGAGGTCACCGCGGCGCACGCCATGCTGAGCGCCGACAACGCCACCGCCGAGATCGAGCGCCTGATCGGGGTGGCGATCAGCGAGCGCCGCCCGGTCTACATCAACCTGCCGGTGGACGTCTGCACGCAGCCCATCGCCGGCTACGTCCCGCGCTTTGCCCCCTTGCCCGTCGATCCAATGGAGCTGCACGCGGCGGTCACCGACGTCAAGGCGCGCTTCGAGAAGGCGAAGCGCCCAGTGGTGGTGGCCGATGCCAAGGTCATTCGCTTCGGGCTTCAGGATCAGCTGCGCGCCTTCGTCGAGAAGGCGAACCTGCCGGTGGCGACCCTGGCCATGGGCAAGGGCGCCATCGACGAGCAGCACCCGAATTTCGTCGGCACCTTCATGGGCCGGCTGATCAATCCCGACACCAGCCACGTGCTGGAGACCGCGGACCTGATCATCGCCCTGGGCACGATCCTGGGCGACACCAACACCGCGGCCTATTCAGTGGCGCTGGACCGCTCCAAGACCATCGAGATCCAGCATGACCACACCAGGGTGCTCCGTGCCCGCTACGACGACATCCCGATGGCCGACATGCTGGCGGCGCTGACCGATGCGCTGGAGCCCGCACCGCGGCCAATACCGAGCGTCACCGCGGCCCTCGGACCCGCCGCGGGCGATGCCGGCGACAAGCTCACGGCTCATCACTACTACCCGCGCATGCAGGCCTTCGTACAGCCTGGCGACATCCTGGTGGCCGAGACCGGCACGACCATGGAGGGCTCGGTGGGCTTGCGTTTGCCGAGTGGTGCCGAGTACCTGAGCCAGTCGCTATGGATGTCCATCGGCTGGGCGACGCCGGCGGCGTTCGGCGCGGCCATGGCCGCGCCCGACCGGCGCGTGATCCTGATGACCGGCGACGGCTCGCATCAGCTCACCGCCCAGGAGGTCGGCAGCATGGGCCGCTTCGGCTGCAAGCCGGTGATCCTGCTGAACAACAACGACGGCTACACCATCGAGCGCTATGTGGCCGACGACACCATGGACCCGTTCAACGACATCGCCCAGTGGGACTACCACAAGCTGCCCGCAGCCTTCGGCATCGGCGACGCCTTCGCGGTCAAGGCCGAGACGGTCAGCGACCTGGACGCCGCCCTCACCAAGGCGCGCGCCACCGATGCCCTCTGCTACATCGAGGTGGTGATGGACAAGATGGACGCACCCGCCTTCATGCGCTTGCTTCGTGAGCACCGCAACCAGCTCTACAACGTCTCCAAGGAAGAGAGCGGCAAGCTGGGACGATCGTCCACACCGGCCTACGTCGCCGCCTGCCCGGGCTGAAGCCGAGTCTCGGCCCCGACCCTGATCCCGACCCGGACTGCCAACCCCTGAACAGGAGCCAGCTCCATGTACACCAGCAGCTATAAGAAGTCGAAGATCGTCCTCGACGACGCCCAGCAAGACATGCTCGCCGGCAAAGAAGGCGAGATGGTCGCCAAATGCCTTAAGACCATGATCGACCTGGGCGAGACCCTAGGGGCCACGCGCATGGTCCCGATCACTTTCGGCCACATCACCGGCACCTTCGCCATGTCGCCCTTCCACGGCTACTACCAGCTGTTGGACAAGCTCGTGGACGCCGGCTGCAAGGTCAAGGTGCCGACCACCACCAACCCGCACCCGGGGCGCGAGTTCTCCTTCGAGAACCGCTTGTTCCTGCGCCCGCAGATCCATCACGAGGAGTGCCTGCGCAGGCTCGGCGTCATTCAGAACTACTCCTGCGTTGCCTATTACGAAGAGAACACCCCGCCGTTGGGTGCCATCGGCGGCTGCGGCGAGTCGTCGGTGGTGGTGTACATGAACTCCATGCTCGGCGCCCGCACCAACATCTGGGGCGTACTCACGGACTTCTATCAGTCCATCAGCGGCTACACGCCGGAGTTCGGCCTGTTGCTGGACGAGAACCGCCGCGGCGAGGTGCTGTTCGATATCAGCGCTCTGAAGGACCCGGACCCGGACGCGCTCGGGCTCTATGTCGGCTTCAAGGCGGTGGACCGCCTGCCGGTGCTGACCCACTACCCGTTCGACAAGTGGCAAATGAAGCACCTGCTGTCGGCGGCCAACTCCTCGGGGGCCGCGCGCCTGGTCCACGTCGAGGGTGTCACACCCGAGGCGCCGGACATCAAGACCGCCATGCAGGGCCACGATCCGGTGGAGGTCTTCAAGGTCACCCAGGCCGATCTCGACGGCATGCGTGCGAGCCGGGACGTCCAGGCGAGCACGGACGTAGTGGTGTTCGGCTGTCCGCAGATGACCGCCCACGAGGCGTTGCAGATCGCCCCGGCCTTCGTCGGCAAACAGCTCGAGAAGCGCACCCTGTTCAGCATGGTGCCGATGGAGCTGGAGCGGTTGAAGGCCTACGACGAATACGAGCAGCTGCAGCTCGCCGGCGTCGAGTTCGTGCCGGCCTGCCCGCTGACCTACCTGACGGTGCGCAACGACAACCTGAAAAACGTGCTGACCGACAGCGGCAAGCTGCACTACTACCTATCCGGCGCCCAATTCGCCACCACCCAAGACTGCCTGCGCGAGGCCGGCATTGCTTAATCCCCGGCCTGTGATGCCCGTCCGCGAGCCACAGACCCACTGGAGACCAGAACATGCCTGAGATTATCGGAAAAGGGGGCGTCCTCGTCGAAGGGCACGCCAAGGCCCCCGTGCTGATCAGCGACAAGGGCTTCAACGGCGTTGCCGCCTGGACCAAGCCCGACAACTTCAAGCCCGGCGGTGCCGCCATCTGTCTGGATTGGCAGCACCCCTGGAACGGGATCGATCTGGCCGGGAAGATCCTCGCCTTCCCCGCCGAGGTCGGCTCCACCCACGCGCCACTGCCCTACATCGATCTCATCAAAGACCAGACCGGACCGGCGGCGATCATCGTCGCCCGCCCCGACCCGCTGCTCGCGGTCGGCGTCTTCATCTCCAAGGATTGGTATGGCCCGTCGATCCCCTTGATCATGTTCCCCACCGACGAGCTGGCCAAGCACGTCAAGGACGGCGACATCATCGAGGTTCTCGAAGATGGGACCATTCAGAAGGCCTAGTGAACACCGGGGGAACTACCCATGAAACTCGTCACTGTCCCGCAACTGCCCCTGGAAGGACCGAAGGATCTGGTGCTCCGCTTCCCCGATGAATGGGATGTGGAGGTCTTCAACATGGCCGGACATGATCGACCGGCGATCACCATGGATCAGATCCGCGCCGCCCTGAACCAGCCCCTGGGCACGCCACCGCTGCGCGAGCTGGCCAAGGGCAAGCAGGAGGTCGTCATCATCTTCGACGACTATACCCGCGGCATGCGCTGGAACGCCGTCGCCCATGCCGTGCTGGCGGATTTGGCCGCCGCCGGCATCCGGGACGATCAGATCCGCTTCGTCTGCTCCCTCGGCACCCATGGCGCTGCGACGCGCACCCCGATGGTTCAGAAGCTGGGCGAAGACATCGTCAGCCGCTACCGGATCTACAACCACAATGCCTTCTCCCTGGATAACCTGCACCTGGGCAAGACCAAGACCTGGGGCATCGACATCTACGCGAACCCCGAGGTGATGGCCTGCGATCTGAAGATCGCGCTCGGCGCTGTCACGCCCCATCCCATCAACGGTTTCGGCGGCGGCAGCAAGAACATCCTGCCGGGTATCGTCTCCTATCAGACCATCGTCGACCACCACCTGAAGTCCTTCAAGATCGCCTTCGACGCCATGAACGAGGCGGCGAAGACCGGCGCCCAGTCCACCGTCGGGCTCGGCATCTACGACCCGGGCAATCGCCCGGCCATCGACGTCGACGACGAGGCGGCGACCATGGTGGGGCTCGACTTCGGCATCAATGTGGTGGCCAACGGACGCGGTCAGGCGGTCGGTATCTGGGCCGGTGAGATCGGCCAGGTGTTCGTCGAGGCGCTGACGGACGGGCGCGACAACTACGCCACCGTGCCTGCCGTGGACAAGGACATCGTCATCGCAAATGCCTTCTACAAGGCCAACGAGCCGATGATCGCGCTGCTCCCGGCGGGGCCCTCGCTGAAGAAGTCCGGAGGGTCGGTGGTGCTGGTAGCCAACATGCCGGAAGGCCTCACGACCCACTATTTCCAGGGCGATTGGGGGGCAACACGCCAGGGCAGGCCGCCGCACGCCAACGCGGTCAACCTGGCCGCGACCGTCGACGAAGTGCTGTTCTACAACGAGTACCCGCACCCCGGGGCGTCATGGTGGATCGAGCCCAAGGAGAAGATCACCCACCTCAGCGTCTGGGACGACGTCATCGCCGCGCTGCAGCGCAAGTATCCGGGCGAGGCATCGGTGGCGGTCTACCCCAATGCCGATTTCCAGTACCTGCGCGACAGCGACGGCAAGCACAGTCATCACGACATTCCGCCGCCGCATTAGACCCTACCCGCGTTGGCCCCCTCGACACCCTGCAGACCCTGGAGAACAAACCATGTATCGCTCACTGTTCGTACTGCTCTTGCTGGCACCGCTCACCAGCCAGGCGCACCAGGCGGATGTCATTCATGCCCATCCGCACGGGCTGGAGGTCCTGTCGCTGTTGTTGCTCGGCGGTGCCGTCGTTGTCGGGCTGCTCCACGCCCTGCGCCGACGCCGTCGTTGAGGCCGGGTGGCCGCGACGCCTATCCCGACCGGGCCGATGGCGGCGCTCACCGCAGTCGCTCCCAGCACAGACCACGGAGATCGATGCAAAAAACGGCGCCCAAGCCCTGTTCAAGGCCCTACGCAATGCCGGGCTCGACACCTGTTTCGCCAATCCCGGCGCGTCCGAGATGCAGCATCAAAGGCCGGATGGAGGCGCAACGCTCGGTGCAGGGGGTGCGCTACATCGATGGTGACGCCAGCGTCGAGAGCAGCTACTTCATGCAGCCGGCCTTGGTCGAGCCGTACCGCTAATGCCTCTTCCGGATTGCAGGACGGCATCGCGTCGTTGCAAGGCAGGTGCCGACGATCTGAGACAATCACTTCCGGTGCGTCGGCGCCGGCCGGCCAAGCAGCGATCAACAAGATCGATGGCCGCAGTGCAGCCCTGTACAAGCAAGTGCCTGTCGTCGGCTTTGGCCCTTTGCTGGGCCGCCTGCCAGCCCGTTTGGGCGGGGGAGGAATCCGCGCCAGCGCCTACCGTTGCCCCAGCGCACGAAGCGACTGCCGGATTCGGCGGGCCGGCCAGCATTAGGACGAGGCGCCCAAGGGCTCACTGTTCCGCACGCAAGCCTTCTCTGCTGCGCTCGCGTCCTACTCGGCCTTCAAGGATCGGCTGCGGGACGAGCACGGCCTGTCCTACGGCATGGATTACAACCTGCTCTACCAGCATGCCGACAAGAGCCTCGGCGAGCAGAATGCGGCCGGCGGTGTGCTGCGCCTCTTTGGCACCTGGACGCTGTTCGACCAGGCATCGGCACACCCCGGCGCCATCGAATTCAAGGTGGATGACCGCCACCGGCTGGGTACGGAGGTTGCCCCCGCTGCCCTGGCCGGGCAGATCCGCTACGCCGGCCTGACGGCGGTCCCGTTCAGCGACGCCGGTACCATCCTGACCAACCTCTACTGGCATCAATCGTTCCTGGACAACCGGCTCGCCTACATCGTCGGCATCGTGGATGTCACCGATTACGTGGGCGTCTACGGGCTGGTGAATCCCTGGACCGACTTCATCAACCTAGCCTTCTCCACCGACCCGACCACGCCGGCACCCGATCAGGGATTCGGCGCCGCCGTGCGGTGGAACCCAGTCGAGCACTACTACCTCCTTGCCGGGCTCGCCGATGCCAACGGCAATCCGCGCGACCCTGTGGACAGCGTCGATGGGTTCTTCAACAACGGCGAATACTTCAAGCATATCGAGGTTGGCTGGTTCGGGAGTTGGGAGTCGCGCTTCGACGACAACATCCACCTGACCTACTGGCACGCGGATGAACGCACCGAGGCGGGTGTGCCGGATGGCTGGGGGGCGCAGTTTTCCTTCAGCCGGAAACTCCAGGAACGTTGGCTCCCCTTCCTACGCATCGGCTACGCGGCAGGTGCCGGGTCGCCGTTGGACCGTTCCGTTAGTACCGGCTTCGCCTACTCCCCCTCCAGCGATGGGTCGGTCTTCGGACTCGGCATCAACTGGGGGCGTCCGAACCGCGACATTTTCGGCGCCTCCACCGATAATCAGTACACCCTCGAGGTCTACTACCGCTTCCAGCTCTTCGAGCATTTGGCGATCACGCCGGACCTCCAGCTGGTCCAGCAGCCTGCGCAGAATCCGGAGCAAGATTTCATCTGGATCGCTGGGCTCCGGGCCAGACTGACCTTTTGACGGCATGAAGAATCACAGAGACATGAGACCACGCATCTTCACCGCCGCGGCCCTGCTTGCGGCCGCGACCATCTCAACCGCCGCGAGCTTCGGCGACTACGAGCCCCTAGGCTTCCTCAGTGACTACAGCAAGCTCGAGCAGAAGGCCGGCACCGAGGCATACAGCTGGTCGGAGCCCGCGGCGCAGATCGGCGCCCATGACAAGGTGATGATCGACCGGATCAAGATCTATCTGGAGGTCGATGCCGCGCGGGGCGAGATCGACCCGGCGACGATGCAGGCGCTGGCGCGCCATTTTCACACTGCCATCCTGAAGGGCTTGGGTGGCAGCTACCAGCCCTTTCAAGGTGCGTAAAAAACACTATGAATCAGTATTTTAGGGTCAAGAGCTCGCAGGCATCCGCAGCCGCTTGCCAGCTCGTCGGAAGGCAAACACCGCAAAATCATGCGGTTGCGGTGGTACACGTATCAACACCTTGAAAGGGTTGGTGGCAGCTACTAAATTATGTTCCGATCCGGGATCGGGCAGCTTGCGTCTACAGATTGCCGTCACCGACCTGGTGCCGAACAAGTCCGAGGCGTCGGTCATCACCCTGGCGTTTCTCTTCGGCGGTGTCGCGGAGGCGGGCGTCGGCGCGCTGAGCAGGAAGGCCGGCGGCTCCCCATTCATTGGTCATGCCAGCGTGGAGATCGAGGCACTGGACAGCGAGAGCCATCAGCAAGTCGCGGCCTACATCGAAACGCGAGTCGCGAAGAAGTTCGATCTCGATCTAAGTGACAGTGTGGGCTCCGCGGTCGGCAAGGATGTCACAGGTTTCTTTGCCCAAACCGCCGGAAACATGCAGCAGGACTAGTGCTCTGGACCCCATCAAGCGCCGAAATGCAGACAGAAGCTGTCAGATGTTAGAGCCGCGCCGAACGATAGATACAGCATCGCCGACGTGACCTCCGATACCGTCACAACCGATGTCGATGCGCGCACATCTCCGCCCGAAACGCGCTTTCGGGTATAACAAGCCGACAGTGCAATTTCGTAACTGACTGATCGAAAATGAATGAGGTAGCTTCCCCAGATGAGGACCACCTTAATGCTTAGCATCGGCGGTTTGGGCCAGAAACCCTGGAAGGGGAAGTACGCAGCCTATATGGGATCTTGCTTCGCAGACGCCGCTGTTCAACAGCAGGCACAAGCGGGCAGTGTAGGAGATGCAGCGGTATGACGGTTCAGAGGCAGCGCCCCCCTGTGCTAGGCGCAGGGTCACAACCGGAAGCGCTCCTCCGACAATGGCGCAGTGATGCACTGGCCGGGGGACCATTGTCGGCCGGGGCAAGGGCGCGGCGGCCCTCACGGACACCGCTGAACCGCGCTTCGATGTCTACTCGAGCTCGGCGTCGCGCATCCCTGTGCCCGCCATGCCCGACTTGGGCCTGTCGCTTTCTTGGGCTACTATTTCTGCTGATACCAATGATAGCGGCGGAGGCAAGCCCGATGGCAGCCGACTCAGCCGCCACGGGCCTGTTGCAATCCGAGGCGACCGCAAGCCCGCGGGATACGCTGCGCAGCTTCCTGGCCACTGTGGACGAAGTAGCCGAACAGAAACGCCTTGGAGACTTCGATGAGTCCGAGTACCACCTGCTGCGCCAGGCCATTGCGATGCTGGACTTCAGTGCGACGCCGGACGGCGATGACTGGGCGGTGCGCATGTTGCGGGTTGCACTGCTGCACGAGGTGCTGGGGCGCACCGAGCTGCCGGCGGCGGCGGACATCCCGAATGCACAGGCCGTGGCCGCCGATGACATCACCGAATGGGGTCTGCCCGGCACCCGCATCCGCTTGGAGCGCGTGATGACCGGCCCGCGCGCCGGCGAGTTCCTGTTCGCCGCCGACACCGTCGCCGTACTAGACCGGCTCTACCGGCGCGCCAAGGCGCAGCCCTATCGCGCCGACGCCACCCCCGGCGTCTACGAGCAGGTCGTCTCGCTGACAGATGCCGACGGCGTCTACGAGCGCCTGATTCGCGTGCACCAGCGCCTGGAGCCGGTGGACACCACCAGCCCGCGCACCACGCTGGACGGCTTCCTGGCCAACCTCAACCAGGCGTATGCGCTGGTGATGGAGGCCAACGCCGCGCTCGCCGCGTCGCCCCCTACCATGAGTAAGGCCGAGGCGCGCGCGCTGGAGCGCAAGGCCTCGGGCCTGCTGCACCGGGCGGTGGACGCAGTGGATCTCAGGCGGGTACCCGCGGCGCTGCGCGAAGAGGTCGGCGAGGTGGCGGCGTTGATGCTGAAGGAGGTGCTCGACCGCATGATCCTGCCGCCACTGGATGCGGTGCCGAACGAGCAGGCGGTGGCTGCGGCTCGCGACGGCGTGCTCGGGTCCTTCCTGCGGAGCGACGGGCCGCTGCGCTGGCGTCTCCCGAACACCGAGATCGAGATCGTCGAGATCAACGACGGCGACCGGCAAGGGGAGTTCCTGTTCAGCGCCGTCACCGTGGCGGACATCCACCAGGCCTACGATGCGGTGCGGGATCTGCCGTACCGTAAGGAGGCCTTTTCCGGTACCGAGTTGGATTACCGCTCGCCGGCCGTGTCCCCCGGCTTCTACGAATACTTCGTCTCCACTCCGGGGCATCTGGTGCCGCGGGCCAGCTTCTCCGGCGAGCTCATCGACCGCCTGCCGGACTGGCTGAAGACCCTGCACGGCGGGCAGACCCTGTGGCAGTGGGCGGCCCTGATGCTGACCGTGCCCGCCGTGGTGTCGATCGTGACCGTGCTGGTGGGGGTGACGCGGCGCTTGGCGAGGCGCATTGGAGCGCCTGCCGACGGCTTCGTGCGCATGCTCGCGCCCATCGCCGGGGCGTTGCTGGTGAGCGCCGGAGTCGAGTTTCTGTCGGGGTCGGTTCATCTCACCGGCGACGTGCTGACCGCCGTGACCATCATTGGCGACGCCCTAGTGGTGGCGTTCGTGGTCTGGGCCGTATTCGGGCTGAGTCGGGCCATTGCGGAGTCGGTGATCGCCTCGCCACGCACCCGCATTAAAGAGGACAGCATCGACGCCACCATGTGGCGCATCGGCTCGCGCATACTGGGCTTCCTGCTCAGCGTCGCGGTGCTGATTCACGGCCTGCAGGTCCTCGGCGCCGACGTGGTGCCGCTGCTGGCGGGCCTCGGGGTCGGTGGCCTGGCGGTGGCCCTGGCGGCGCAGGAGACCCTCACGGACATCTTCGGCGCACTAATGATCCTCGCGGACCGCCCCTACCGCATCGGCCACTGGGTGGTCATCGGCGAGTACGAGGGCACGGTGCAGAGCATCGGCATCCGCAGCACCCGCATCCGCACCTTCTACGACTCCGTGCTCACCATCCCGAACTCCAAGGCGGTCACCAGCGTGGTGGACAACATGGGCATGCGCGAATACCGGCGCATCAAAACCAACATCGGCATCCGCTACGACACGCCGCCGGAGCGGGTCGAGGCCTTTCTGGAGGGCATCAAGCGGATCATCCAAACCAACCCGACCACCCGCAAGGACTACTTCCACGTCGTGCTGAACGACTTTGGCCCGGACTACCTGCGCATCCTGCTGTATTGCTTTGTCGAGGTGCCGGACTGGTCCGCCGAACTGGTCGAGCGCCAGCGTATCCTGCTGGAGATCATACGCCTCGCCGCTGCGCTCGACGTGCAGTTCGCGTTCCCGACCCAGACCCTGGAGATCGAAACCTTCCCCGGCCAGCCGGAGCCTCCGCCACCCGCAGCAGGTAGCCCGGACGAGCTCCGCGCTGTCGCCGCCGGTTTCGGCAGCGCCGAGAAGGCCGCAAGACCCCGAGGGCTTGGCATCTTCGTGCCGCCGCATGAGGAGGGGCACAAGCTGAGCTGAGCGGCAACGCTGGAAAAGAACACCCACTTCGCTGAAAAGGGACACTAATTCGACTTCGTTAGATTAATACTAGCTGTAACTTTCTAATATTATTATACTATCCGCCTCAATGCTCAGCATATGAAGAAAATTTCTGGTTATAACGGATTCTGTTGATAGCGTCTCAGGCCGTTCACGGAGCCGGAAGCAAGCAGATTTTCCAACCAATTATCGGCGTAGCGTTTCCCGTTGAGCCGTTCGGCCGGGCACGCTTGGCCATGATGTTTGCGAACCGTCATTGGCGAGGAAGGGCAAAAGTTCCAGAGCAACGCCAAAGCGCGTACCCGCAGTTCGGCCGAAGGCAGGGTGCCGTGGAAATAGTGCGCGTTGAAGTAGGCCCGATCGAGGAAGCGCATCAATCGATCCACCAAGTTGCTGGTGCGATGCGCCCGGGGATGCTCGTCACTCCTGCTGAAGCGTTTGCGCTTTTCGCACAGATCCAGGGTATAGGACTTCATGGGCGAATCCGCTAACGTTCGCTCGGCCCATTCGCGCAGTCGGCGCAGGCGTTGCGCAAAACTGGCCTTTCCCTCGGCGCGATAGGCTTCCCAAACGCGTCGGCTGACCTCCTCGAAGTCTTCGCCCAACGCGTTGGTTGCTCGGTCGCGGATTTTCAGGAAGGCGTGCAGGAAACACAGGATGACGGCGATGTTGGCAAACAGGCGCTTCCAAGCGCCTTGGGTGGCGGCCCAACCATCGGTATTGACCGTCTCGGGGGCATAGCCCGTTCGGCGTCGAGCAGTTCCCGTCGCTCGAGCGCGAAGGTTGGGCGAGCACGGTAGCGCAGCCGCCGCTCCAAGCCGTCGCGATCCTGCGCGCGGTCCACGCGGCGATCGTACACGAATAATTCGTGGTACGTCCCCTATATTCCCCTATCGTCGCATCGAAGTCTGCCTGAAACAGGCTACGCGCGACGGGGAAACCGAACTCTTACAGGACCAATCTAACAAAGTAGAAATAATCAAGCACTTTTCGGATCAGCGGGAATCGCTGGTTAGCCACGACCGTCTTGACGCCTTAACCCGTCGAATTGAACGCCTGGCTCATATGGGACACAAGGTGAAACAGATAATAGTCCCGTTGGAAATCAACGTGCTGTATCACGTCCTCACCTTAGAGCCCACATGAGCGAATCGCCTATCCTCCCCCTGTCCAGCCTATACTGTCCCTGTGATCGCCAGGAGGCGCACCATGGCCCTACAACCGAAGACGCCCTGCAGGTTCGAAGACTACCTGGCGACGGAGCGCGAGGAGTTGGAAATCCGTCACGAGTACGTCGGGGGCAAGGTCTTCGCCATGGTCGGTGCAACGGCGAATCACAACATCATCGTGACCAATATCGTTCGGGAGCTCGGAACACAGATGAAGGGGCGTCCTTGCCTCGTCTATTCCAGCGACATGAAGGTGCGCATCGAATCTGCGGACGCCTCGAAATACCCGGACGTCCTGGCGCATTGCGGCGAACAACAATTCTTCGATGACCGCCGCGACGTCCTGCTCAATCCGTCTCTGATCGTAGAGGTGCTTTCGCCATCAACGGAGGCCTACGACCGTGGCGAAAAGTTCGCCATCTATCGGCGCCTTCCCAGTCTGCGCGAGTATCTCTTGGTTTCACAGGCCAAGGTCTCTGCCGAGCTTTATGTTCGGCAAGGTGATGGCCGTTGGATGTTGAGCGAATACGACGGGCCGGATTCCGAAGTCCCGCTGGCGTCTGTCGAATGCCGTTTGCAGCTGCGCGAGATCTACGATAAGGTGAATTTCAACGAAGCCCCGCCGTTTTGACCTAGCAATCTGTCGGACTTTCAGGCTTAATTGATTGTTTAGTAAAGGTTTTTTTATCTGTAACTATTCAGGTGCCATGCCCATAAACGCGGGCCATCGGCCCTCGAACAGGAGGCGCAGGGCCTCTGCAGAAGAGACCCCATTCTTCGCGCAGGTCGAGAGATAGCTGCGGATGCGGGAGAAGAACTTTGCCCCCAACTTTGAACGCAAGCAACCGGAGATCTTCTGCAGTTAAAAGCAGTTAAAAGCAGTTAAAAGTAGTTAAAAGGATAAAACAGTTAAACAGCTAAAAGAAACAGTTAAAAGAGAAACAGTTAAAAGGACGCCCATTTAGCTTGCTCATATAGCTCGACTCTCCCAGGAAGGTAAGACTCCTTTTCCTCCGTACTTGCTTCAAGCAGCTAATTGGGGCGCGAACAGACCGCGTGCAGTACGAATGCCCCGTAAGTATTTCGTCTGTCGCCGAGCACACAAACTGGTCATTGCTTCTGGCGCACCGATCGCGGTGCCGAATGCATCGAGAAGCCGGTCGGCGTGGCTGAGGAAGCGTTCGCTGTCGATATTCAGCCGATCAAGGATGCGTGGATGCTGCTCCGCAATATGACCGCGCTTGTCCGAGCGCAGCGCCCGGCCCGTCCAGTCGACCAGTTCCAGGTAGTCCTCGAACGCGAAGGGCACCGCCCAAGGCGTCCGGGCGGTTGCGTCGAACGGCATCAGCGGGATTTTCGGCAAGGCCTGTGTCTCTTCCTCTGAGCGCAAGGTTTCGCCCTCCAGCGCGGGAGGAGACAGGCTGACCGGCGGGCTCTCTGTTGCGGTGATCTCGGAATCAACCTTGTCCGGCACCGCTTCGATGCGCTCTTGAATGGAGCTGTAGTCCGAGTCCTCCAGCGTCTCGGCGATCCCGGCGCGCACCGGATTGAGATCGACATAGGCCATCGCCGCCAGCAGTGCCTGCTCATCCAGCAACGCCTGGCTCTTGAAGCGACCTTCCCAGAAGCGGCCCTTCACGCCGTCCTCGGCATTCGCCTGCCGGGCAATGTGCTCGTTCAGCGTGCGCATGAACCAGGACAGGTCGTGCAGCCGCGCCCGGTAGGTCTCGGCCAGCTCTTCCACCTTGGCGATCTCCGCGTCGCACATCTCGGCGCGCGCCTCGGACAGGTAACGCGTCACCAACAGCGGGCCTGTGAACAGCTTTGTCCAGCGTTGCAGCACCTCCTCGACCGACCAATCCAGGGCCCGCTGCTGGTCGATGCGGACAACAACGTGATAGTGGTTGCTCATGACGGCATAGGCGGCTACGTCGATGGCGAAGATCGCGGCGAGCTGCATGATGCGCTCGGCGATCCACCCGCGACGGTGATCGTAGTTGTTGCCAGAGAAATGGTCCTCCCCACAGAGGAAGGCGCGCCGCACGCAGCGACTGACGCAGTGATACCAGGGGGTATCTTCAAGAGAGACGAGCGTTGCGCGGGGGCTGGTCATGGCGAGATTCCAGATGTTGAGTGGTTAAGAAAAGCCTAGCTCAGGTATGGAAGGAAAGTCAAGCTAAGTGGGTGTCCTATTAAAGATTAAAGGGTGCTATTAAAGCTATCCTATTAAAGCTACGTCCTATTAAAGCTACGCGGTCAGGTTTACGCACTTGTTGGGCCATCTTCAGAAATAGCCTCCGCTCAGAACGTTTCCTTCATCGGGATCTTGGTCGTTCAGAACACCTTCGATGTGGGACACAAGGCGACGAAACACATCCGGTGCGAAAGGATTATCGCTGAGGTATTCTGTATATTCCTCACGAACCTGCTGCCTGCCTCTATATGTTGCATAGTGACGCCTGACCTGAGAGCCAACTCTTTTTGCTTTCCGGAGAAGTAGCACTTCATCTATATCGGTTGGCGCAGTGCTAATCGGGGTCATGTCAAGCCATTCACAAAGAAGGTAATACTTTGCTCCTGGTACGGCTGTCTTTACATCGTGTGCCGTTGCTGATGCCTCCTGAAACATCGTTTTGTCAAGATTCGTTTTGCATTCAGCGCATATATAGCCGAGGTATGTTTCACGAGCAAGGACTTGTTCACGAAAACTTGGATCATATGATGTTTGTATAAATAGCTTTTTCGCGATTGTGAAGTCCTGGTCTTTTGTTCGTATATGAAGCCCGCCCCCATTTTCATGGCGCGTAAGGGTGGATGTAAAATATGCAGCAGAAAAACATGATTGAGGGCCGACGTACATTTCCTCTCCAAGCTGAGGTAAAGATTTGGTAATAAGGTAGGGTAGAAACTCTTCGATTACAGTATTGTCCAGTTTTAGCTGCCCCTTTTGTCGATAAAGGAAATCGCTTTCACTGTCAAATATAGTATCCAAGTCAATGAATTTCTTATATCCTGAAAGCAGAGAAACTAACCGATCTATAATTTCTGACTGGTCTCCTTCCGTTTCGGTCATGCCCTTTATCCATTCGTGGTATTTTTCTATCGCATGGTCTATCCTTTCTTTGTCATCACCAGGAAGTTTATCGTTATCTAGCAGGGCATTGAGCTTATCAAAATGCGGTGTTGGTAACGCCATTATTCCTTTGCCTGTAGTTGATCGAATTTCGGAGAAGGCTCTATTTCTGGCGCACGTGAAATTGCTTCTTCAAGATACTTGCGCCTATCGTGTGGAACATCATTTAGTGCGCGCACAAGGACCTCTTCGCCGATTTTTCGTGCGCGGCTAATGATAATAGAAGGCTTACGACACGTTAAACCTTCCGGAAGGAAGTGCAATATATCTTCTTTGATAATATTGCCAAACTTGTTCCGAAACTGCCGCTCCTGCTGTAAAGACGTTCGGATACCAACAACTTCTTCGGCTAGTCGACGTAAAATAGCACCGTTAAAAAAGGCAGTTTTATGAACATTCGATTCCCTACCTACTACAAATACTATTCTTCCGGTATCACGGCAGACCCGTACCAATTCAGTTAGGGAGATGCTCATATCGATGCAATATTGAACAACTGTTAGAAATCGATTTTGCCGGAATTTTCGATTTGCCCCGATTTCGGATTTTGCAGAAACAAGAGGCTTCCATCCCAACATTTCAACGGAAGAGCGGTAATTATGATGGTAATTAAAAACATTTATGTAGGGCGGCGACGTAAGAACGAAGTCAATGACGCAATCATCTAACGGCAAATATCTTGCATCTATTAAATCTACAGAAACCCTTTTACTAGATTGCGGTAAGCTTTCAACGAGCGCACGAAGTTCATTCCATTTCGACCAGAAGAATTGAGTCGAAATGTGTTCGTCTCTTAGATCCAATTTTACAATTAAGGCTTCAATCAGCGTTTTAACGTCTCCGCTCTCCACTTTCGACAAATTAGAAATTAGAGGTGTAATGGAAACCCCCTCGTTAGAACTTGCACCACACTGGTCAAACAGAGGAAGCCCTAAAGGAATAAATTCTGATAAATAGTTATCGGCATTTAATATCAAGGCTCGGCGTTCCCGCATGTTGTAGCGGACGAAAGTGTAAACCTTTGCTAATAACTCTGCTGCAGGATTTACCTCGTAACCAAATACTTCGTGACCTAAATGAGCAGCTTCAACAAGCACTGTTCCGCTACCAACAAATGGGTCGAGGACTACGTCATCGTTTTTCGCATAGTTCTCAAGGATAGCTTGCACGAACTGTGGTGAAAATTGTCCGCGCCATGCAAGAAGATTTGCGCGTGTCTTGTCTTGTATATCGAGAAAGGCGCTATCCAAGGGCTGGTCGAACGGCAAAGAAGTTCTCAATCCTGGCGCGAGTCTGGTCAATCTTCATCTCCGATATAGGTGTTTTGTATTCTCAATTTGCCTAGACGTAGCATTTGATCCGGTTGTTCTGTGTGGCCCAACGTTAGCGTTGAGTTGCAACCGGCATGACTGGCACGGCGGTACCCGCACTACCGAGGCTGGCCTGTGGCACGTCGGTGCAGATGGTACGGACCGCCGGTTGTCAGCTCGAACGCGCTTGTTGGACCTGGGCCTTTCAGACGACGTGCCGGTCTATGGAATTTCAGCGGATCGGCTGGTGAGTGTCAAGGAGGGATGGGGCGGGATGCGTGCGGCAGTTTCGGGTGTACAGCACGCTTTTTGGGCGTTTTGTCGCGGGTCGGCGTGCGGAGAATCGGGTTTTTGCGGCTTTGACGGGGTGTTTTCCGGTGTCTGAGACAGGGGGATAGCTCCGCGGCTGTGCACGGATTGGCAAGCATTCATGTCACGCGGCCTCGAGGTAACAGGGCGGTGGGTCGTGAAACGACAGGAGGACGTAGACCTGGCGCAGCTTGCCTTCCCCGCACTTGGGACAGAGGCTGTAGTCGATGCCTTGTTTGGTAAGAAAGGCATCCATGTCGGCGATGAAGGGCAGATGGGGGGCGTCGAGACCGAGGCGGGCGCGGCAGGTGGTGAGCTTGTCCTTGCGGTGACCGTTGGCCAGGATGCCGTAAGAGCGAATGCGACGGAATTGCGGCGGCGGGATATGGGCCAGGAAACGGCGGATGAATTCGTCGGCGGGCAGTGTCATGATCTTCTCGACCGGCGCGCCGGGTTCTCGGTTGTCAAGATACTTGAAGGTGATCGTCCCCTCGTCGATGCTGAGAATCCGGTGATTGGCGATGGCGATGCGGTTGACGTAGCGCCCCAGATAGCGAATCAGGTGGGCGGGGTCGTCGAAGGGTTGCTTGGCATAGACCACCCAGTCGTGGCTGCACAGCGCCTGAAGCAACGCCTCCCAGCCGGCTTTGGTGGCAAGCACCGGCTGTCCGCTCAAGCACAGCTTGCCTTGATCGTAGAGTGCTTGCAGGGCAGCGAGGAACTTGCCCCGGAAGACCTTGGACAGGGCTTCGACGCGAAACAGGAAGTGCTTGGGGGCGCGCACGAAGGCGCTGCCGTCGTTCTTGAGCGCTCCGCCGGTGACGATGCAGTGGACGTGCGGGTGGTCGTTCAGCGTCTGGCCCCAGGTATGCAGGACCATGATGATGCCCAGTTTGCCGTCCCACAGGTTCTGGGCAAAGGTTTGGAGGGTCTCGGCGGCGAGCGTGAACAACAGGCCGTAGACCCGCTCGGGGTTGTAGCGCGCCAGGGGGATCAGGTCATGCGGCAGGGTGAAGACGATGTGGAAGTATTGGATCGGCAACAGCTCAAGCTCGCGGGCGTCGACCCAGGCCGCTCGTTGACTCCCGCGGCACTTGGGGCAGTTGCGGTTGCGACAGCTGTTGTAGCTGATCTCGGTGTGTCCGCAATGGTCGCATTCATCGACGTGGCCACCGAGTGCCGTGGTCCGGCATTTCTCGATGTCCGACATGGCCTTGTGTTGTTGGGGGGTGAGGATGTGCGTCTGCCGATAGTCGTCGCCATAGGCGCGGAAGACATCGGCGACCTCGAACTGGATGTCCGGCGGCTCGGGTGGGAATTCCCGCTTGATTTCACGGCTCAAGCAAGTTTGGGCGTCCATGCCGAGAGATTATAGTCTAGCGACGTGAATGCTGTATACCCTTACAGGTATTGATGGGAGTGCCTTTTGGTTCGCTCCGGGCTTTCTATTTATTTAGTCCATTTATTTAGTCCAACGTTTAGTTAACCTGCCGAGCCCGCGCCGGTCGGGCCGCGAGCGCGAAGCGCCGCGGTGCCCGACCGGCGCGGGCTCGGCAGGTTCAACGCCCTGTTAGATTAAAACATTTTTTTGTTCGCTTCAGTGTCCGTCTCAGCGAACCGCTATGTGGATTCTACAACAGTCAAGCCCTGGGTGGGGCCTGGAAACTCCCGCTGATGTTGGCGCAGTTGCACGAGCAAGGCTCCGTTGCGCGCGCTCGGTCCCGCGGGCGCAGCGATTTCGCATGGAGCACAACGGTTTTTCGCTCACCGCGGTCGCGTCGCAACATAGCAGCACTGTCCCGAGCCGATGCGGATCGAGTGGAGGAGATGTGCATCAGGCCGCCTCGCACGCAAGCGGCGGGTCTTGGCCGCGAGCGGGTCCAATGGTGGGCGCAAGGTCGCGCTGACGTCGTAGCCGTCCGCCGCAGCTCGGGCAGACGTGGATGTCTTTGCCGGTCAGGCGTTGCAGCAAGACGTCGTAGGGCTCGCGCACTTTGGTCGTCGTCACCGGCGCTAGGCCAAGCAGCGCTTTGGCACGATTGAGCTTGGTCGCGCGGTGTCCGCAGGCGAGCAGTCCGTAGTGGCGGATGCGGGTGAAGCGCGGCGGCAGAATGTGCAGCGTGAACCGCCGGATGAATTCGTTGGCGTCCAGCGTCATCACTTTGGTCTTGGCGCCGTCTTTATAGTCTTTCCAGGTGAAGGTGACTTTGCCGTCGGCAAGATTGAGGATGCGGTGGTTGCTGATGGCAATGCGGTGGGTGTATCGCCCGAGGTAGTCGATGATCTGTTGCGGTCCGCCGAACGGGGGTTTGGCGTAGACCACCCAGTCGTGCTCGCGCAGTGCCTTGCGCAACGCGCCGAAGTGCGTGCCCGGCGGTGTCTTCAGCTCGCCTGTGGTATGCGCGTGCTCCAGGCGCTCGAGGTAGTTTCCGCGGAAGACCTTGGACAGCGCTTTGACCGGGAATAACCAGTCACGATGCGGGCAGGGTTTGAACTGTTCGCCATCGAACGTTAAAGCTCCGCCTGGGACGATGCAGTGCAGATGGATGTGGCGCTCCATCGTCTGGCCCCAGGTGTGCAGCACGGCGGTGATGCCGAGGGTTCCGTTCCAATGACGAGCGGCAAAGGCTTGCAGGGTGTCCGTCGCGCTGGCGAACAGCAGGTCGTAAATCAGTTTGTCGTTCCACCCCACCCAGTCGTTGATCGCATGCGGCAGCGTGAAGACGGTATGAAAATAGGGCACCGGCAGCAGTTCGTCTTTGCGCGCTTCGATCCAGCGCGCTTTCTCCAGCCCTTGACATTTCGGGCAGTGGCGGTCGCGACAGGAGTTGTAGCTGTTGTAAAGGGTGCCGCAGTCAGTGCAGTAGTCGATGTGCCCGCCAGCGCCGCGGTGCGGCAGTTTTGGATGGCACTGGAGTACCTTGTGCACGTGCAGCGGATGGGAGTGCTCGTGGCAGGGAGTCGGGCAAATGCGCGCGCAGGATGTCGGCGACTTCGAACGTCGGTCTCTGGTGGAGCCGGAGTGCGTGGTGTCCCGCTCTATGGATGGGGAGTTGGAGAGGAAAGGAATGGCGATGCCATTGCGTGTGCTTATTCTTTTTCTTGTTTATTGTTTATTTCAGCGCCGGTGCTGCTTTGTCTCGGGTGTGGTCTCTTCCAACGCGATAGCGTTTTAATCTAACGTTATGCATAGCCGGCGCCCGCGCTGTCTCGCACAAGAC